>Ga0308161_1000015_pt1 | contig 597978 bp, 548 predicted proteins | sample PhyFR2_FD_201034 | JGI IMG/M metagenome (GOLD analysis project Ga0308161, IMG submission 201034) | Phyllosphere microbial communities from UC Gill Tract Community Farm, Albany, California, United States - DLSLF.R2 | ecosystem: Host-associated > Plants > Phyllosphere > Unclassified | place...
ACTTTCTTCAATGATCTTTTTAAAATCTTTTCTCATAAAAAACTGTATTTATAAAATTATACAAAAAAATTAAGGTGAGTTTTCACCCACCTTATTTTCTATTTACACAGTTTTTTGGATACTGCCTTTTTAAATTGATTTGGATTAAGCAATTTATTTATCTTAAAATCAGACGATTTTAATTCTCAAAAGGTTCTACTTTCAATATTTCGATTTTTCGTTCACCATCTACAAATGGCCATTCTATAACATCCCCTACCTTATAGCCCACTGTTGCCAAAGCTATATCCGAAAGTATAGAATATTTATTCTTTTGTGGTTTTGCTTTTGTAGAAGGCACAAAAATGTATTCTTTTTCTGTATCTGCAGTATGATCCTTTATAACGACTCTTCTGTTAACAGTTACAACTTCTTTCGGGAGATCTCTTCTAAGAACCTGTTTAGCAGTTTTCAGTTCATTTGCTAATCTTATCTCCTGCTCAGGTGTTACTCTTTTTCTTCTTAGCTGATCTTTGATTACATCATAAATTCCGGTGGTTACAATAATATGTTCTGACATTTTTATTAAAATTAATAGGTTTAATTGGTGATGTATACTTTTTATAGCCCGGAATCCGAATAAATTATATGCTGTAATTTATCCGATGTAGAAATACACCAAAATAGAATTGAATTATAAAAATAAAGAGATAGCCCTGCTCCGAACTTCGGCAGGGATTAATGAATAAACTCCTTAGAGTTTTGTAAGAATTTATCGTCGTGAAGGTATGTAAGAATTACAATACCAAAACAACTCTGAAGTTGATTAGAAAAGTTCATTTCAATATTCTTCAATATTAAAGACTAAGTTATAGCTTTTAAATATGATATCCAAATGTGAGGGTACTAATAAAAGTATTTGCTTCTGTAAGGCTCAAAATTTCTAAGATTAGGGAGAGGGTTTATTTTAACAATTTTATCCTCTTTACTTTCTGTTTCTCCGGTTTCGTAATTGGATAATTTGCTAATATATCTGCCGGTAGAAAGATTGAACTCTACATCTGTAATATGTCCTTGTCCGTCGGATACACCATAACTAAAACCTATTAATTCGAATCCGTTATTCTGATACCTGAAAATATGTTTGGATTGACCTCTAAGGAAGCTATAATTAATATGTACAGTTCCTTTTACAATCTCAACATTTTCAAGATTATCTCCGGTTCCGTGCTGTGATGCTTCAATGGCATTTTCTGCATTTACAATCAGCTTTTTGTTGCCATCTTTATCCAGAAAATAAATCTCGAGAATGTAATTGGTTATATCTCCATTTTTTCCTGCCTTTACAATAACCAGATCAGGAATTCCGTCTTTATTAAGATCTCCTTTTACAGTTTGATGGATGACTGTCTTTTGCTGACTATAGATAATCCCGGCAAAAAAAACAAAGAATAGATATATAACGGATTTGCTGTGCATAGAAGTTTTTATTTATTTTTCTATTTCCATTTCTGTTTCATCTTCTTCAATTGGCAGAAGTTCTTCTTTTCCATATTCTTTTGCATCGTCGTCGTCCCCCATTAGATAGCCCCATGGTTTTAAATCTTCTACTCTGTCGAAAATAATTTTTGCAATAGCCATAATAGGAATTGTAAGGAACATTCCCATAACGCCCCATATGCTTTCCCCTACTATAAGTCCAATAATTACAATTAATGAATTTAGTTTAACCTGCGATCCTACAATTTTAGGCATGATAATATTTCCATCTACAGCATGTACAGCAACCATACCTATTAAAACCCATAATACATTGGCTGCTGAGGAAGTAGCGAAAGTCACAAAGATTCCTAATACAGTAGCTATTAAAATTCCCAGATATGGTAATACATTGAATATTCCTGTGATGATAGCCAAAAGGAAATTATACTTTATTCCGATAATAGTATAAGCTATAAAAGACAATATGGTTACCAGAACCATTTGTATAATAAGACCTATCAGGTATTTTTTCACCATATACTGAATACTGTTTACAACATCCATTACTACAGCTCTGTGCTTATTTGCAAAACACATAATAATAAAGCGCACCAATTGTCTTCGGTATATCAGGATAAATAAAGTAAACAGGAATGTAAGACCAATAAGCATCAGAATATAAGTAATTGACTTCAGCATTTTTTCGACAATAACTGTTCCGGTACTTAACGACTTTTGTGCAAGGTCATTGATATAAGTAAGTTGTTTATGCTTTTGTACTCCGAATTTATGGGCAACCCAATCCTGTATACTATCAAAAGCTACAGTAATCTGCTTTTGGAAAGCTGGCCAGTCTTCTGAAAAACTAGTGGTTTGTACTCCTATAAGATATAGTATAAGTCCTATTAGGGCTAATCCCAATACACTTACTACAATTGCGGATATAGAACGGTTAAACCGTAGTTTTCTCTCCAGAAAGTTGCATACAGGTACAAGTAATATTGCAAATAACAATCCCATAATCATCGGAATGATTAAATCCTGTCCCTGAATGGCCAGGTAACCCAAGATCATTATGCTAATAAGTACTGAAGCCAGTTTTAGATAAAACGGCCATGATAAAAATGCCTTCATACACAGAAAATTCAATGCGTTAAAGGTAAAAAAAGTTTAGCTGAAACGGCCTATTTTCCTAAAACAAAAATAGCAGGAATCTTGTGCAGATCGGTTTTAGACTTTTTCCAATCATTAACAGACTGGGTTTTAATAAATTCTCCTTCCGGGTCATTGATATTAGCAGCTACAGAAAGTAATGTTTTACCATTTAGAGTTTTAGTAAGCTCCTCCAATAACTGGTTGTTGCGATATGGAGTTTCCATGAAAATCTGAGTGTAACCTGTTTTCTGAACAAGTGTTTCCAAATGAAGGATTTGCTTTCTTTTCTCTCCTTTATCTATAGGTAAATAACCGTGGAAAGTAAATTGCTGTCCGTTGAATCCACTGGAAATTAAGGCCAATATAATAGAACTTGGTCCATTCACAGGGATTACTTTTATATTGTTTCGATGCGCCCATGCTACCATTATATTTCCGGGATCTGCAATACAAGGCAAACCAGCTTCGGACAGCAGACAAAAATCCTGTCCTTTTTTCATAAGTTCCTGAGCTTCCTTCAGATCTGCAGTTTCAGAATATTTATCGAGTAAAAATAGTTTTAACTCAGATTGCTTTTTTTCAGGAGCAAAGAATTTAATGACCTTACGGGCTGTCTTTTCATTTTCTACAAAGAAATAATCTGTCTGTAGGATGTATTCTTTGATTGCTGAGCCAAAATGTTCTACAGGTGTATTTTCCGAGAGATATGCAGGTAATAAGAAAAGCATTGGTTCTGTTTTTATTCTGAGAGTTGAGATTTTATAATATCACAGGCTTTGTTCAGTAATTGGAATACATCTTCAAAATCCTGCTGATTTCCCCAATATGGATCGGGAACTTCGGTATTGTTCTTATCATGAAGAACATCAAGTATCAAAGATATTTTTTGCTTTTGTTCTTCATTTCTAGCCATGGCAGATACGTCTTTCAGGTTATTACGATCCATACAGTATATTCTGTCAAAAGACTCTAAATCTTTGGGCTGAATGGGACGGGAGCGTTGTTTGGAAATATCTATATTGTGTAACGCTGCAGCTTTCACAGAGCGTTTGTCAGGATGGTTGCCTTCATGCATAGATATTGTTCCGGCGCTGTCTACTATATAATGGTCCGGAAGTTTAGATTTCAGAATTCCTTCAGCTAAAGGAGACCGGCAAATATTGCCCAGGCAGACCATTAAAATTTTCATGCTAGTATAATTTACAGAAGAAAATATACAGTTTACCATAAAAGTAAACTATCAGTTAGTAGCTATTATTCAAATATCTTGTCCTTAATTTCTTTAATGAATTTCTTCATTTCCTTATCCACTTTTGCAACGTCACGGATTGTATCACATGCATACATTACGGTTGAATGGTCTTTACCGCCCATCTCTTCACCGATCTTTGTAAAGGTAGCGTTGGTGTATTCTTTAGCAAAATACATAGCCAGCTGACGAGGTAATGCTACCTCACGTTTTCTGGTTTTGGATAATAGTCTGTCTTTTTGAAGACCAAAGTATTTACATACTACATCCTGAATATAAGCGATATTTATTGTCTTTTTTTGATTAGCAGCAATCTTACTAATTGTATCTTTCAACAATCCGATTGTAAGTTCAGACTTAACAATCATAGAGTGTGCTATAACCGAATTGATAATACCAATCAGTTCTCTTACATTAGAGTTAACCTCTGTTGCAAGATAATCTATAAGCTCATTGTCCAGTACAATACCATCTCGATGTAGTTTGTTTACAACGATTTTCTTTCTGGTATCATAATCTGGTGACTTGATCTCAGCAGATAATCCCCATTTGAATCGGGAAACAATTCTTTCCTGAATATCTTGAATGTCAGCAGGTGCCTTATCCGATGTCAGGATAATCTGCTTACCATTTTGGTGAAGATGATCGAAAATATGGAAGAACATATCCTGTGTTGCAACTTTGCTGGATAAGAACTGAACATCGTCGATAATCCAAACATCTATCATCTGATAGAAGTTGGCGAAGTCTGTTTTGTTCTGAGCTTTTGCTGCGGATACGAACTGCTGAATAAACTTTTCGGAAGATACATATAGTACCACTTTTTCCGGATAAAGATTCTTAACCTCCAATCCAATTGCATGTGCAATGTGGGTTTTCCCTACCCCAACACCTCCGTGAAGGAATAATGGGTTAAAGGATGTTGCTCCTGGTCTTTTAGCAATAGTCCTTGCTACTGTAGAAGCAAATTTATTGCTTTCTCCTTCTATAAAATTATCGAAAGATAATGAAGGATTCAGCTGGCTGTCTATATTAACTTTCTTAATTCCCGGAACTACAAATGGATTTACTACATTCTGAGCATAAGCAGGATTTCTTACTTCCTGAGGTCTTGGTGTCTGTATAGACTGACCTTTCATCTGTATAGTTACTGGTGGAATTTTTCCTACCGGTTTGTTCTCCATTACAGAATACCAAAGCTTTACACCTTTTCCGATGTTTTTCTTTAAAGCTGCAGAAAGAAGAGATAGGTAATTATCTTCAATATATTCACGATAGAAATCACTTGGAACCTGTAATGTAAGGTTCTTTTCTAATAAAGAAACAGGCTTTACTTTTGAAAAGAGTAAATCGAAGGAATCGTCTAATTTATTAACACCTTCTTTTTCCTCAATAGAATTGAGATTATCCCTCATAAAGCTGAGGCAATTGTCCCAAATCAAAGTAATGTTCTGCTCCATAGAAAGATAGTAATTTTTGCGTCTTGAAAATAACAGGATGACAAATATGAAAATTAAAATTAGTAAAAAAAAATATTTGACTCTTGCTTATTAAAAAATATATTTGTAAGTATAGATAAAGACTTAAAATGATTAGTACAACTTGCACATTAAGAGTTAGATACGCTGAAACTGACCCCATGAAATATGTATATTATGGTAACTACGCAACCTATTTTGAGGTGGCTCGTGTAGAACTTTTTCGGGGTATCGGAATGTCATATGATGAGATTGAAAAACGTGGAATTTGGCTTCCGGTTTCGGAGTATAATATTAAATATCTGAAGCCAGCTCTTTATGATCAGGAACTTAGGATTGAAGTGAAGGTAAAAGAGCGTCCGGGAGTTCGGATTATTTTCGATTATGAAATATACAATGAAGAGGGTGAAAAGCTGACGGAAGCATCCACTACCCTTTTCTTTTTGGATGCTGAAAAAAATAAAGTTGTCAAGTGTCCGGACTGGTTAATGGAACTTATGGATAAACATTTTTAGTTACAGAATAGAAAAGAGACTGATTAATTCAGTCTCTTTTTTTATTTTAAAATTTTAGTTCGCTCCCTACCTCTATTTCATAAGGTTCTTTACCTCTTTCAAAAATTCTGGTTAATTCAGAACCTTCAGTTGTTATCTTATCACCAATTCTTCTGATCCAGTTTCCTTCACGCAATCCCACAACCGGAGTATTATTCTGCGTTAAGAATTCAAGAATACGGGTTTCTCTGGTTTCACCATTATGATGTAATTCCGGATTAGGATCAAGATAATGCGGATTCAGGTTAAAAGGCACCAATCCCATACATTCAAAACTTGGTGGATACACAATAGGCATGTCATTGGTCGTTCTCATATTAAGTCCTCCAATATTAGAGCCTGCACTGGCTCCCATATAAGGTTTACCACTTTCTACGTTTTGTTTCAATACAGAAAGTAATCCTTGTTCATGTAACGTCTTTACCAAAAGGAAAGTATTACCACCTCCCGTAAAGTAACCTTTAGCTTCGTTTAATGCTTCTATAGGATTATCGAATTCATGTAATCCTTTTACCTTTATATTGATTGTAGAAAAAAAACTTCTTGCTTTATCTGTATATTCATCATGAGAAATACCTCCCGGACGTGCGAATGGTACAAAGATAATTTCGTCTGCTCCGATGAATAGCTTTATAATTTCTTCTCGAATGTATTCTAAATATTGTCCGCCAAATAATGTAGAAGTGGACGCTAAGAGTATGTTCATATATATATGTTGTATAGACAAACAAAAATAAAGCTTTTACGGATAGTAAAAGGAAGAACTCATATTATTTTTTCGGAATGCCAAAGCAAATCGTATCTTTGTGAAAGTTTATAAATCTAAAAGAGAAATGAAATTTTTTATCGACACAGCCAATTTAGAGCAGATTAAAGAAGCACAAGATTTAGGAATTCTTGATGGTGTAACGACTAACCCGTCTTTGATGGCGAAGGAAGGTATTAGCGGAGCTGAGGCTATTAAGCAGCATTATAAAACAATCTGCGAGATTGTAGATGGTGATATTTCTGCTGAAGTTCTTTCTACTACTTACGAAGAAATGATTAAAGAAGGAGAAGAATTAGCTGCTATCCACCCAAATATCGTAGTGAAAATCCCTATGATTAAAGATGGCGTAAAGGCGTTGAAATATTTTTCTGATAAAGGAATTAAAACGAACTGTACATTAATTTTCTCCGCAGGACAGGCGCTTTTAGCTGCTAAGGCCGGAGCTACTTATGTTTCTCCTTTCTTAGGGCGTCTTGATGATATTTCTACTGACGGTCTTAACCTAATTGAGGAAATCAGAACAATCTACAATAACTATATGTACGATACTGAGATTTTAGCAGCATCTATCCGTAGTCCTATGCACATTATTAACTGTGCTAAGATTGGTGCAGATGTTATTACATCTCCGCTACCTTCAATCCTAGCCCTACTAAAGCACCCATTAACAGATCTTGGTTTAGCTCAGTTTGTGGCTGATGCTAAGAAACTTGGATAGTTAATGAGATAGCATAAAATAAAAAATCCCACAGAAATGTGGGATTTTTTATTTATTACCTTCCTCCCGGAGGACAATGTTCTTTTAAATATTTCGTAAACATTGTTGCCAGGTGAAGTGATGTTCCTTCTCCCTCACTAATAGAATGCGTTCTGTTAGGATAAGACATCAACTGGAATTGTTTGTTGTATTTTACCAACTCATTAATATAGACTTCTGTATTCTGATAGTGTACATTATCATCACCAGTTCCATGAACCAATAAAAGATTTCCTTTCAGGTTTTTAGCATAAGCCAAAGGAGAACCTTTTACAAAATCTTCTCTGTTTTCCTGGGGAAGCCCCATATATCTTTCCTGATAGATGTTGTCATAGAATAGCTGATTGGCTACAGGTGCAATGGCGATTCCTGTTTGGTAAATTTCCGGATATTGACCTAAAAGGTTTAATGTGGAAGATCCACCACCACTCCAGCCCCATACAGCAACTCTGGAAGTATCTATATATGGCCATTTTGCAAATAAAGCTTTGGCTCCCATTGCCTGGTCACGAATATTAAGCTGTCCAATTTTACGGTAAACAGATTTTCTCCATTCACGTCCTTTTGGAGCTGGAGTACCACGATTTTCAAGAGAAACATACAGATAGCCATCCTGAGCCATATCTCCGATGTATAAGCTGTTCCAGCCCGTATAGAAATTATCAGTTACTGTTTGGGATCCAGGCTCACCATATACTGTGAAAACAATTGGATATTTTTTTGTCGGATCAAAGTTCTTAGGTTTTACTACCCATCCATCTAAAGTAACACCATCTTGAGTTGTTATCTGGAAAAATTCTGCTTTGGATTTTGCAGGATCTGCTTTAGCGGATCTTTTCGCAGCTACCAATTCTTTATGGTCAGGAAGAGAAATCACTGTGCCTGCAGAAACCCCATCTACACTGCTGTTATTGAATATCGCAAGCTTTCCGTTTGGTGATATCGTATATTTGTTAGATCCGGTATAGGCTTCCGGCGTAATTCTTTCTGCTTTTCCACCATCCAGATTTACTTTATATAAATACTCCTGAGCAGCATTTTTAGGTGAAGCTGAAAAATAAATTAACTTATTCGGAACATCAAAAAACTCAGGCTTTATAACATCAAAAGCATCCTTTGTAATTAATGTCTCTTTTCCATTCAAGTCTATTTTATAGATATGTCTCCAGCCATCCTTTTCGGATAGCCAAAGGAATTCCTTCCCGTTATTAATCCAATCCCATCCGCTTGGATCACCATCGTTCCACATTGTTTTTACATCAATCCATGCCGGATCAGATTCCGACAGGATAGCTTTACTAGTTCCTGTAGAAGCATTTGCCAGAATAATTTTACTTTGGTTTTGTTTTCTGTTCAGCTGTTGTAGAATTATTGATTTAGAATCAAGTACCCATTCCATTCTCGGAATATAATGCTGTACTTCATCACCCTCTATATTAGCTTTTTTTGTGGTATTTGTAGAAAGGTCATAAAACCAGATGCTACAACCTGAAGGGTTCTCTCCTACTTTTGGATATTCTACCGGAATCGTAAAAGAATACAGACTATCGGTATTATTAATCATCAAAAAGTTCTTAGTACCATTGGCATCCAGCTTCCAGTAAGCAATTTTGTTTCCGTCCGGAGACCATCTGAAACCGTCTTTGGCACCAAATTCTTCTTCATAAGCCCAGTCGAATGTTCCATTAATCATTTTGTCGGTACCATCGTTGGTTATTTTATTTAGTTTATTGTTTGCAAGATCCTCAATATAAATATTGTGTTTAGACACATAAGCCACTTTCTTACCGTCTGGCGAAAACTTAGCAAACATAAGAGAGGCTTCAGGCAAACCTTTACCCAGCTGTGTAAGTTTCTTTGTATTTTTATTAAAAACCCAATAATCTCCTTTTGTATTCACCCGCCATACACGTTTTGTATTAGCAAATAGTAACAGGTTATTTCCATCCGGAGATACCTGAAAACTTTGCACATTCAGCGGTGTTGAGCTTCCTGTAGGAATAAGTGCTTCTTTTGGTAGAAAAGGCTGGTTTTTTCCGGAATTAACAAGATCTACAACCTCGATTCCGTTTTTGGTAAACGAATAATATGCATTACCATCTGGCGTCCATTGTTTGTTCTGTGCTATCAGAGGAGAAATGCACAAATAACAAAACGCCAGGTTAACTAGTTTTTTTATGTTCTTCATATCTGGTATTTAATTAAGCTAAATGTTGGGTTCTGTAGTCTTCAATTTCTTCAACCGTTTTAATTAGTCCATTTCCTAAAAGTCTGTATCCTTCATTTGTAATCAGGAAATCATCTTCAACACGTACGCCTCCGAAATTCCGGTATTCATTTACCTTATCGTAATTGATAAATTCAGCATTTTTATTTTCTGCCTGCCATATATCGATTAGTTCCGGGATCATATAGATACCAGGTTCTACGGTTAATACAAATCCTGTTTCCAGTGTTTTACCCAAACGTAGAGACTTAAGTCCAAAAGTTTTGGTGTCTTTCCGCTCTTCTTCAGTATAGCCAATGTATTGTTCACCCAAATCTTCCATATCGTGTACATCTAATCCCATCATATGCCCTAATCCGCATTGGAAGAATAAAGTATGAGCATGATTTTTTACGGCTTCTTCAGGATTTCCTTTCATTAATCCTAAATCAATAAGTCCTTCTATCAGATATTGAGAAGCTTTCAGGTGGATATCTTTAAACTTAACTCCGGGTTTTAATAGTTGTTGTGCATTGTTAAAAGCATTCAGAACTATTTCATACATCTCTTTTTGCTTGGTTGTAAAGGTATTGTCTACCGGAAAAGTTCGGGTAAGGTCACCGGCATATCCCATTGAAGTTTCTGCACCGGAATCATTAAGGAAAAGATCGCCACTTTTTAGAGTATTCAGTCGATAATGGTTATGAAGTATACCTCCGTTTATTGTTACAATTGGCGGATAAGACATCTGGCATTCTTTATTTGCTGCAAGATGCTGAATTGCGTTGGCTATCTCATATTCTTTGATACCTGGTCTGGCAATACGCATTGCTAGCAAATGCATTTCATTGGATATGTTTATGGCCTGCTCTATTTGTGCAATTTCCTGCTGTTCTTTTATAGAACGTTGTTTTACAATTGCTTTAATCAACTCAACAGATGGTTGCAATTCTGTGATTTTAATTCCAAGAAGATCACTTAACAATATTTTATTGGAAGGCTGATACGGTGGAAGGTAATGTACATTTCTTCCTGAGGTTTGAGCCTTTTGTACATATTTATAAAGCTCTGAATAAGGAAGGGTTTCATGTACATCAGATTTCAAGCTCTTTTCTTTCAGGGTTTCTTGTCTGCCCATCCATACGATATCGTCTATACTGAGTTCGTCTCCGAAGATAATGGTTTTATTTTCGTCTATATCAATAATAGCTGCAATCCTGGGCTCCTGAATACCAAAGTAATATAAGAAGCTACTGTCCTGGCGGAAGTAATAAGGATTGTGTTCAAAATTTACAGGGTTTTCTATGTTCCCTAAAAATAGTAAGATTCCGTTAGCAACATGGTCTTTCAATATGGTTCTTCTATTCTGGTAAGTTTGTGGTGAAAACATATTATGAATATTGGTTATTTAAAGGTTTAAAGTTACGATTTTATAATGTTTACAAGGTGTTGTTTATGAAAAATAAACCGCTTGTAAAGATTGGATTTTAATATGATATTCAATGTTTATATTTTGCTTAAATTCGGCAATATTTTAACACCTTACCCAAAGTTTAGTTTTTTGTATGAAAAGTCTTCAATTCTCTGTACCCGCCAATACTAATAAAAGTATTAGTATCCAGGAAGATATAATGACTCATTTTTATCCTTATTTCCACCGTCACGACGAAACACAGATTATGTGGATTGTAAAAGGACACGGAACATTGGCTATTGAACAAAATCTACTCAGTTTTAAAGAAGGAGATATCTTTTATTTGGGAGCTAATCAGGCTCATGTTTTTAAAGCCGATTTTAAGAAAAATGAAAAACACAAAGTACATGCAGTATCTATTTTTTTTGATCCTTATAAAAAGATTTCCGGAATTTTTAATTTGCCTGAATTTGAAGAACTGAAGGATTTTATATCCGGTTCTGAGGTAGGCTTCCAGATAGCACAGGAGCTAAAGGCTAATATAAGCGGTAAAATAAAAGAATTGCAAAAGATGCAAGGTGTGGAACAGATTATGTGCTTTATAAAAATCCTGAACGATCTTATGCTGAACAAAACACTTCATATTCCATTGTCTGCTGGTAAGAACTTCTCAGGTCATATTTCCGATAACGATAAGAGAATCATAGATGCTCAAAGTTATATCAGGAAAAACTTTGCCCAGCAAAAACTTACTTTGGATGATATTGCAGAACAAGCATGCCTTACACCACAGGCATTTTGCAGGTCTTTTAAAAAACGGACAGGTATTACTTATATCCAATATCTCAATGAGCTGCGTGTGCAGCGTGCCTGTAAATTACTTACATCTTCAGGAATGAATAGTATTTCTTCCGTTGCATTCAATAGTGGATTTAATAGTTTGACCAATTTCAATCGTGTATTTCGAACAATTATGAAATATTCACCTAAAGAGTATTTAAAGCGATATAAAGAGACTATAACTGATTGAAAATTACACAGGTGTTAAAATATGGTTAGAATCTATTAAAATATTAACATTTAGGGGTTTTAAATTCTGTTAGTTTTGGAAAAATAAATATTTGATATGAGTACAAAACTTAACTGGGAAGGAATTTACCCGGCTGTGTTAACTCCTTTTACAAAGGAAGGTGAAATAGATTTTGAGATGTTTGCTAAAAATACTGAGGCTCAGATTAAAGCCGGTGTACATGGTATTATCCTTGCCGGTACATTAGGAGAAGCCAGCGCACTGGAAACAGAAGAAAAATTTGAGCTTCTGAAATTTGCTAAAAAAATTACAGACGGAAGAATCCCGGTTATTCTTAACCTTTCAGAAAATACAACAAAAAGTGCTATTAGCTATGCAAAAAAAGCTAAAGAACTGGGTGCTGACGGATTAATGTTACTTCCTCCTATGCGCTATAAAGCAGATGATTATGAAGTAACAGAATATTTTAAATCCGTAGCCTCTGCCACAGATCTCCCTATTCTTATTTATAACAATCCTGTAGATTACGGTATCTATGTTACCCTGGAAATGTTTGAAGAGTTAGTAACCTGTCCTACTATTCAGGCCGTTAAAGAATCAACAAGGGATTTAGCAAATGTTACCCGAATGATTAACCGATTTGGTAAAAGAATTAAAATACTGGGAGGTGTGGATACAATCTGTCTGGAAACTTTAATGTTGGGAGCAGATGGTCTGGTAGCGGGTCTTGTAGATGCTTTTCCGAATGAAACTATGGCAATATATAATCATGTTAAAGCTGGTAATTATGCTAAAGCTGTAGCCATTTACCGTTGGTTTATGCCTTTATTGGAACTGGATATACATCCTAAACTTATTCAGTATATAAAACTTGCCGCTACTGCTGAAGGAATCAGTAATCCTTATGTAAGAGCTCCGAGACTTGAATTACATGGTGAAGAAGCCAACAGGATTAATAAAATAATTGCTGATGGTATAATAAACCGCCCTATGTTGGATTAACGTCAAATAGAAATCCATGATTAAAGAAACATCCTTTCAGAGTATTGATCAAAGAATTTTATTGGCTACAGAAGCTTTTCAGTTTCTGAAAAATACAACTATAAAAGAGCGGGAAGCCTTTATGAATGCTGTAGCTGATAAAATAGAAGCTTTAAATGAAGTTTTGCTGACGACAGCACATGCAGAAACATCTTTGCCATTAGCCAGACTAACCGGAGAGAAAGCCAGAACTATCGGACAATGGAGAAGTTATGCTAAAGCTGTAGCAAAAGGAATTTATACAGAGGCCAGAATAGATTTACCACAACCTAACCAGGTAAAAGCCGATTTACGTAAATATAATATAGGTCTTGGTCCAGTTGTAGTTTTCGGAGCCAGTAATTTTCCTTTTGCTTTTTCTACAGCAGGAGGCGATACAGCCAGTGCTATTGGAGCTGGTTGTCCAGTGATTGTTAAAGCACATCCGGCGCATTCTGAAACTTCACAAATAATGGCAGATGCGATAACTGAAGTTGTAAAAAATTTCGGTTGGCCGGAAGGTGTATTCAGTCATATTACCGGAAAATCTAATGATACAGGCATCTATTTAGTTCAGCATAAAGAAATAAAGGCTGTAGCTTTTACAGGTTCATTTGTTGGAGGAAAAGCATTATTTGATCTGGCCAACCAGCGTGAAGAACCTATCCCTGTATTTGCTGAAATGGGTAGTATCAATCCTGTTTTTGCATTTCAGAATCAATTAAACTCTAAAGCAGAAGAATTAGCGAAGGAATATGTTGCTTCTCTAACTTTAGGTGTTGGACAATTTTGCACCAATCCGGGAGTTTTTATTGCACAAAATGGGTCGGGATTCGAACGTTTTAAAGTAACATTACAAAGTGAAATTCCAAATATAGCTCCTGTCAATATGCTGCATAAAGGGATTTTTGAAAGCTTTGAAAGCAATAAAAAAAGAGTTTGCTCCCAGTCCGATATTGCTGTTGTTTCGGAAGTTAATAATGATATTAATCAATGGGAAGGACGTGCTATGGTTATTGAAACAACTGCAGTAAGCTTTATTAAAAATAAAATCCTGAGCGAAGAAGTATTTGGACCGTTTGGGATTATTGTTAAGTGTGAAAACAAAGAAGAAATGCTTCAGATTGCAAAACAGTTAAATGGACAGTTAACGGCTACTATTGCTGCAACAAATGAAGATTTACACGAGAATACCGATATAATAAATACTGTAAAAGATAAATGTGGAAGACTCTTGTTCAATGGAATGCCAACCGGTGTAGAAGTCGTCTATGCGATGCAGCATGGAGGCCCATACCCTTCTACTACTGATGCACGTTTTACATCTGTAGGACCTGATGCTGTAAAACGATTTCTTAGACCAATAGCCTTCCAAAATTGGCCGGATGAATTTTTGCCGGAGGAGCTAAAGAATGAAAACCCCTTGCAGATTAGTAGAATTGTTGATGGTGAGGCGAATTTAGGATCATTAAAAATTTAAAAACGATGAACAGAACATTTTTTTGTATAGATTCCCATACCTGTGGTTGTCCTGTGCGACTTGTTGCAGGTGGTGGTCCTGTTTTAAAAGGAAATTCTATGATGGAGCGCAGGCTTCATTTTATGAAAGAATATGATTGGATCCGAAAAGGACTTATGTTTGAGCCTCGCGGGCATGATATGATGAGTGGCAGTATACTCTATCCGCCTATAGACGATGCAAATGATACCGGTGTATTGTATATAGAGACCAGTGGTTGTCTGCCTATGTGCGGACACGGAACCATTGGTACTGTAACTATCGCTATAGAAGAAGGTTTGGTAATTCCGAAAGTTCCGGGTAAACTGCGGTTAGAAACACCGGCAGGATTGGTTCTTATCGATTATATACAGGAAGGAAAGAAAGTGAAATCAGTAAAACTAACAAATGTAAAATCTTTTCTATATGCAGAAGATCTGGTAGTTGAATGTCCGGATTTGGGATCGATAAAAGTTGATGTCGCCTATGGTGGTAATTTTTACGGTATTATAGATCCACAGGAAAATTTTAAAGACATCTCGGATTTCACTGCGAGTCAACTGATTCACTATGGAAAACTGGTTAGAAAATTGTTGAACGAGAAATACAGCTTTATACATCCTGAGGATGAAAATATAAATGGCTTAAGCCACATTCAGTGGACAGGAAATCCTACAGATCCTAAAGCAAGTGGCCGAAATGCTGTTTTGGTTGGTGAAAATGCATTAGACCGCTCCCCTTGTGGTACCGGAACATCTGCAAGAATGGCTCAGTGGTATGCCAAAGGCAAATTGAAACAAGGTGAAGAGTTTATTCATGAAAGCTATATTGGTTCTCAGTTTGTCGGAAGAATCGAAGGAACAACAACTATAAATGGAAAACCTGCTATTATTCCTTCGGTTGAAGGATGGGCAAGAATTACGGGTTATAATCATATCATTATCGACGATGAGGATCCTTACTGGTTAGGGTTTCAGGTTATGTAAGTATAAACATATGACAGAAAATAAAGGAAAAGCACTAATTATAGGTGCAGGAATCGCAGGGCTAAGTTCCGCTTATTATTTGTTACAGAAAGGCTGGCAGGTAGAGATATTGGAGCAAAATGATTTGTCTGATAATTGTTCGTATGGAAATGCAGGAATGCTTGTGCCTAGCCATTTCACACCACTAGCCGCTCCTGGCGTTATTGCACAGGGAATCCGCTGGATGTTCAATAGCAAGAGTCCGTTTTATGTAAAACCAACAATAAGCAGTAAGCTTATTTCCTGGGGATTACAATTCTTAAAACATTCTAATCAGAAACATGTAGATGCTTCTGCATCTGCAATCAGAGATCTGAATCTGGCCAGTAGTGCATTGTATAATGAATTGGCAAAAACAGATGACTTTAATTTTGAACTGAATCAGAATGGTATTTTGATGCTCTACAAAACTGAAAAAGTTGCGGAAGAAGAAGCTGAGTTGGCTCATATTGCCAGAGAATTAGGTTTAAATACAAAAATTCTGGATCAAAAGGAGATTCAGGAATTGGAACCCAATATTAATTTGGATGTTATAGGTGGTGTAAATTACAAATGTGACGGACATTTAAATCCAATGAAACTAATGTCACAGCTGATTTCTTATCTTAAGAATAAAAATGTTGTTTTTCATACCCACCATCGTGTTTCAGGTTTTGAGATTTCCGGAAATAAAATAAATGCTGTCATTGCTAATGGAATAAAGTTTACAGGAGATCAGGTTATTATGACAGGAGGCTCATTTCTTCCAGAGTTAGCTCAAAAAGCCGGGATAAAAATTCAGTTAATGCCCGGAAAAGGTTACTCTTTTATTCATACACCGGATGATCCGAAAAGTAAGCTAGAGCATGCTGCATTATTATTGGAAGCAAGAGTTGCCGTAACGCCTATGGGTGGAAAGATACGTTTTGGAGGCACAATGGAGCTTGCACAGCATCAGCATAAAATTAATATGAATCGGGTTGAAGGTATTGTGGCGTCTATTCCAAAGTATATGCCTGACTTTAATATACCCCTTCCAAAAGAATCAGATATCTGGTATGGCTACAGACCATGTGCTCCGGATGGGCTTCCCTATTTGGGTGCTTCTTCTAAATTGGAAAATCTTATAATTGCTGGTGGTGGAGGAATGATGGGATTAAGTTTAGGACCTGTTTTTGGAAGAACGGTTTCTGAAATTGCTAATGGGGATAAGCTATCTGTTGACATTGATATTTTCAGGCCTGAAAGGTTTGATTAGTATATTCTGAGAAATCCAAATTACTTAATATATGAAAACAAAAAATGTATTTACAGATTATGCGTTAAAGATGGCTTTTTCTATAAGTTTTATGTTATTCTTTTCTTGTGAAAGTAAAGAACTTGGAACATCAGAAGAATTACAGGCAAAAGTAAAAGCTTCATCTGCTCTTTCCGCTGATAATCTGGAGAGCGGACAGAAAACTTACGCTTTCTCACAAGCAGCTGGTGGCTTAAGAAGCTACTATATTTCCATTCCTAAAAACTATGACAAAGACAAAAAATATAAGCTTTTGTTTGTTTTTGCAGGTACTGATTCAACCGGTAAATCTATGTATGATTGGATGGGTAAAGGATGGAACTCCAATGTTTCAGGGTTAGAAAAGCTTATGGATAATACTATTTTTGTTTATCCGGACCAGAAATATGTATGGCAGGATAATAATGGTAAAGACATAAAAGGATGGGCACTGGGAGATTATGCAGCTCCATTCAACGGTAATCACGATATTCAATTTACCAAAGAACTTTTAGAGCTTATACAAAAAAGCTATTCCATTGATAGTAATCGTATTTTTGCAACAGGACATTCCTGGGGTGGGGATATGACCAATGTTACAGCTTATTTCTTAAAAGGAATCTTTAGAGCTGTGGCTCCGGTTGCGGCTAATAAACCTTATTGGTTTGAAAATAATGGAAACTTCATCCATGATTCTAATTACAGTGGAAATACAGCTGTATGGATATTCTTCGGTCTTAAAGATGATTACTTTAAAAATGATAGTATTGATGGCGATTTTGGGAAACAACAATCTGATTTTTGGGTGTACGAAAATGGTGGAGACATCAATGATTATACATCAAAACAAATTGGGAATAAAGGAGATGTTACACTTACTTATCCGGGAACTTCACAAGTAAAACTTACCTTGTATGATTATGGCCAATATTCCGGAGGTGGAAGTGCAAGAGGGCATCAGCCACCAGATTATTACTTCAAAGCTGTTACAGACTGGTTCAATACGTTTTAAAAATATTAATTATCTATGTGTGTTAATCACAAAAAATGCTAGTACCAAAATTTTGTGATACAAGGTTCCGGAATTCCGGAACCTTTTTCAATATAAAAATCCGGCTTATAGGCCGGATTTTTTTAATTGAGTTTTAGTTCAATCGAATTATTTTCTCTCTTTAGTTTTTCTTTTGCTGTTTTTTCAATCTGCCGGATCATGTCATTTGGATCTGTAACATCTTTACCATTTACATTGAATTTCATTTTTACACCAGGCCTGTTAAGGAGCTCCCGCATACTCTGTCCGGGGTCTTTTTTATACTGATCCACAAGCTTAACATATTGTGATTGGGAAATATCCAAAGGCTTATTCCTCAGTATAGATAATTCAGGTGAGTTGCTGGCCGTGAGCTGCTCGTCTGTCATCTTTTTTACTCCTTTCAATTCCATAGTGTGGGTTTTATCAGCACTCTCAATTTTTACAATCAAGCCAGGAAGTCCACGGAATTTGTAAGGACCATCCTGAAAAGGAATATCGGTGGTAAACCATGCTATCCATTTCCGTCCGGCAAAGTTGGTTTCCGCTTTTTGAGCATTGAATTCACCTATTTTTTGTTGGTCTTTTAATATTTTCCATTCTATTTTGCGATCGTCCAGAACTTTATATTTTGACATTCCACCAACTGCTCCGACATTGGTTAGCAGATAAGTCTTGTAATCCGGATAGTCTTTCTCTACAGAAAAATTAATACTTCCTTTGTATCCTGATTTCATCTGAATATTGGAAGCACCCGTTTTCATTTGTTTTTCGACTTCAGCTTTTATAAGACTGTCGCTTTCATATTTGGCTTTACTGTAGAATTTAGAACCCGATTTACTGATATCTAGAATCATATGCTCAGTCGTTAATGAGTCTTTTCGGGTAGAATCAATTGCATATTTATATTCATAGGTAAACCTTTGGGCTGCTATATTGGTATAGAATACTAAAGAAAAGATGAAAAGAAATAATAATTTTTTCATACAGAATATTTATAATTGTTGTTCTATAAGGTTGTTTTCTTTTTTTATTTGCTCTTTAGCTGTTTTTTCCATCTGCTTCAGAATTTCGGCATTATCACTAATAATACGTCCATCGATATTAATGCTTACTTTCATATTCGGTTTGTTCATCATTTCGCGATAACCTTGTACAGGGTCATTTTTGTATTGTGCTATGAGTTTTTTATACTGACTTTGATTTACAGATAGTCTCTTTCCCATTTTTTCTTTATAAGCAATTGCATCTGTTTCTTCTTTTGTCAACTCTCGTTCAGGAATTTTCTTTACCGCTTTTAACTCCATTATATGAGTATGCTTTGCATCTTCAATTTTTACAATAAGTCCCGGAAGTCCATGAAATTTGTAAGGTCCATCCTGAAACGGAATTTCGGTAGTGAACCATGCTATCCATTTTCTTCCGGCAAAAGTTGTCTCAGCTTTCTGAGTATCGAACTCTCCTATTTTTTGTTTATCCGATAATATTTTCCAGTTAAGTTTACGATCGTCTAAAACTTTATAATCTGTATTTCCAATACCCATTCCTACAGAAGTACTGAACTCAATTTTAAAATCCGGGTAGCTTTTTTCTATAGTATAATCTATGCTTCCTTCACCAAAGCTTTTGTTTACAGAGATACTACCGGGATTCATTTTCATTTGCTTAATGATAGCAATTGTCTGAATAGAATCAGAATCGAATTGTTTCTTGCTGTAATATTTTGAGCCAGTTTTCAGAACATCCAGAAACATATACTCAGATTTCAAAGAATCTTTTTTCAAAGAGTCGTTGGTAAATTTATATTCATAAATAAACCGCTGAACCTGCCCTTGTACAGTTAATACAATAAGCAAACAAAAAATTGATATTGCATTTTTCATAATTACTTTAGTAAATCCAATTCTAGAATATTATTGTCTTTTTTCAGTCTTTCCAGATCTTGTAGCTCACGCTCTTTCATCATTTTATTCATGTCTATAGGATTACCACTGGGATCTCTTAGAACCTGATTCGAAATAGTAGCCATTCTTTGCTTAAACTCTGCTGTGGGATCTTTTCGGTACATTTTGTAGATTTTCACATACTGAGGATAAGGTATATCTACAGGTTTCTGAGATAAAATAAATTCCCCATTAAAAGGAGTCACCAATTTACTTACTTCTTTCAGTTCAAATACATGAGATTTGCTTGTATCTTCGATTTTAACAATAAAGCCAGGAAGCCCATGAAATTTATATGGACCATCCTGAAACGGAATTTCAGTAGTAAACCATGCTGTCCACTTTCTTCCGGCAAAAGTTGTCTCGGCTTTCTGTGTCTCATAGTTCCCTATTTTTTGTTTATCCGACAATATCTTCCAATCGAGTTTACGATCATCGATAATCTTTAAAGCTTTTCCTGTTGTAGAACTTTCTTGTGTAATCTTAAAATCAGGATAGCTTTTATATATTCTATCTCTGAATCGGCCTTTTCGCATATTAGTTTTAACGTTAATGCTATTTGTTGCTTTAAGCTGCCTTTCCATGTCTGCTTTCGCCAAAGAATCGCTTTTGTAAACTTCATAACTATAAAACAATGAACCTTTTGGATTAACCTCCAGATGGGTGATTTCAGATTTAATATCACTTGCATTGGTAGAATCAGATATAAATTTGTATTCATACACAAATTTCTGATTCTGTGCATAGAGTATGCCGTATCCGGCAAGGAATAAGTAGAGGATTTTCTTCATATTATTTTAGTGTTACTGCGTTATTCTTTTCAATTGGATTGTAACTATCACGCATTGTTTTTTGTGAATTTTCGGTTGCTTCTTTTAAGTCAGCTTTTGTCTTATACTCTTTATCTCCTATTTTTATGCTCCATCTACCCTCGGGTGCTCCTCTTGCCCATGCAAATGGGTCATTGTAATAGTCTAGAAATAATTTTTTATACGTAGCCATAGTTATTTTTGTGGGTGACTGGCCATAATAGGTTTCTAAAAAATTATCAGTAGACTGAGTTTTGCTGAAATTTTTATTTTTTACTAATTTATAATGAAAATGTCCTTCATTGTCCGATATTTCGAAAATTAATCCAGGTAGGCCTCTGAATTTGTATGGACCTTCATTAATCTGAATATCCGGAGCAAACCAGGCAGTCCATTTCCTTCCACCAAAATCAGTTGTAGCTTTCTGAACTTTATAAGTATCTATTTGTTTAGTTTCATTAGATAAATCCCATTTCATAGGATCTTCTGAAGGAAAAGCAAAATAGTCACTAACTCTGTGAAAGTTAGTATTATTAAAAGAATTTACATCTCTCTTTAATAATTGTTTTGTTTCACTGCCTCTATAATGCCGGATTGCATCCGGAAGCTTATTTAAAGAATCTGTTTCCAGAAATCCATATTCATAGAATTTTACATCCTTAGGATTAATATCCAACACCATATTGGCATTTCGTTTACTATTCTTAGCAATATTATCTGTATAGGTAAGCTGATAGATATATCGTCGGGTCTGAGAGTGCATAAGAATACTAATGCACAATAAAAAAGTAATTGTGAATTTCATGGGTTTAGTGTTTTAAAAAGGCTGCGGAAGCAGCCTTTTTATCATGGTTTTTTCTGAATTTTTATAATGCTTTTCTTGCCGGTACTTTTTGTAATGCTTACGCTTTGTATATCTTTTGGATTGATATCTTTAATAGCATCATAATCCACTTTTACCCCATCTACATAAACTTCAGCATCTTTCCCAATGGAAGATATTTTCAAAGACGGTTTATCTACATCGTCTCCAGTTGTAGAATATGTTGAAGTAAAGCTATAACTTTTAGGCTCATTGCCTGCTACAGCCATAACAAAAGGTGAATCTGTTTTTGCAGAGATATTAATTGCTGTTTTGAACTTGGAAGAATTAGTAAAGTTTTTCTTTACATTATCAAGAATCTTCTGAATGTCTTCATCCTTCATATTTTTATCTTTCAGACTATTCTTCAATTCTTCTAAAACTTTATTTTGTTTTTCTTTGGTCATAAAAGTTCCGGAAAAGTCTACATTTTTAAAGCTGTCTTTAAATTTACTACTCCAGTTTTGAGCAGCCAATCGGCTCTCTTCCATCATCTTTTTATATTCCGGAGAGTTAAGATATTCGCGGGCTTTCTCGGCCTGCTTTCTTCCATCTTCAGCAGCCTTTTTAGCATTCTCCATGATCTGCTTATACTCGGGGGAATTTAAGTAATTCCTAGCTTTTTCTGATTCTCTCCTGGCATTTTCCATTATTTGCTTATATTCGGCAGAGTTAAGATAAGCTCTTGCTTTCTCAGCTTCCCTCCTTCCTATCTCAGCAGCTTTACGGGAATCTTCCATGATCTTCTTGTATTCGTCAGAATTAAGATAAGCTCTGGCGCTTTCTGCTGCTTTTCTACCTTCTTCACCGGCTTTTTTAGCATCAGCAATTATTTTCTTATACTCAGCAGAATTAATATAATCCTTCGCTTTCTGAGCCTCTTTCATGGCTCTGTCAAAATCTTTTTTCTGATCAGCAGTCATATCTTCATAACGAACATAATTGCCATTATAAATAATACTTCTTTGATTGTTTTTAAATCTTTTGCTATTTTCTGCAAATTTGGATTTAGTGTCTCCGGAAAGGTCTTTCGAGCTTAGATCATAAGCATCAAAAATTGTAGTACCCGAACCAGAAGTTCCAGAATGATTGTAAGCATAACGGGCTTTTTTGTTTTGGTGATAGAATTCGGTAAACTCGGATTTGGTAACAGCTTTACCATTGATTTTGAAAATAGCATTGTCGGAAGCCTGCTCTATTTTTGTTAAAAGAGAACCTCTGTTATTATTTTCATTAATCTGGATTTGTACATTTTTATTATTCCCTGATCCGATAGTGTCTTGTTGAAGTGCATTGATAGCCACAGCTATCTCGCGGTTGGTTTTGGCAATTTCTTTATTTTTAGCTGTAACTAAATAGGTGAAAGAAATTCCGAATAAAACCGGAAGAGCCATTACCCTGCGCGCATAACTAAATTTGGTGTAATGAGGTTTAGTGATCATTTGTAATCTTTTTTTGAGGTTAGATGATAAGAATGGACTCGTTGCAGGTAAAGGTGTTCCGGAAAATTTACTTGCTAAAAGCATCTGCGCAAATGCCTTTGTGTCATTCTGTTTTACTGCCTTTTTATCGGCAAGATATTCGTGGATTAAGAATAGCTCTTTCTTAAGCCAGTAGAAAATTGGATTGAACCAGAATACGGCCTGTACAAATTCTATAAATAACTTGTCCCAGCTGTGTTTCTGTTCTATATGTACCATTTCATGTTTCAGTATTTGTTTTCCAAGGTCTGAATCTATTTCAATAGATTTTTTCCAAAAAAGGTTTTTGAAAAATGAGAATGGAGCATCATGCAGGTCTGTAATATAGAAACGAACGCCTTTTAGCTCTTTTCCGTCATACTGATTTTTCATTCGATTAATCTTATAAATGCCAATCAGTAATCTTACAAAGAGAACTATAGATACTACTAGTAAGGTGAAAAGTGCGATGCTTTTCCAATCAAACCCAGAACTTGCCTGGTTTGTTGTCTGTAAACTGAAGCTTTGAAGAAGAAGAAATATTCTGTTGTCAGTTTCTATAGTGAAGTATTCTACCTTTAATAATGGTAAAAATAAGCTTACAACTATTGTTGCCAAAAGGTAAAACCTGTTATAATGATGGAAGGTTTTATCTTTTAAGAAAAGCAGGTAATAACTCCACATAATGGCAGAGCATAACAGCATTTTTCCAAGGTATAGTAGTATTTCCATTATTCTTTATCTTTAAGTTCCTGTAAAAGCATTTCCAGATCTTCCACACTCATTTCATTCTTTTCTACCAAAAATGAAACGACATTACGATAAGATCCGTCAAAATAATTTTTCATCAATCCTTTTAATGACTTTCCACTGTAAGCTTCTTTAGTAACTAATGGAAAGTATTCGTGTTGGCGACCATGTAAGGTATAGTCTACAAATCCTTTTTCTATAAGAATTTTGATAAGTGTAGAAACAGTATTGGTGTGTGGCTTTGGTTCAGGAAACAAATCCAGAATATCCTTCAGGAATGCTTTTTTTTGTTGCCACATATACTGCATAATCTGTTCTTCTGCTTTTGTAAGACTTTTATTTTTCATAGGGATTACTTTATAACTAAAAACTTAGTATAACAAATGTAAATAAAATTTTGATTCGATCAACTAAAATTTTAGTAGTATTTAAAATTTATGATTTTTTAACATAATATAGTTAATATATCTATAAAGAATATCTAATATTTTGTTAATTTCGTTAACTCAAATCCAAATCAATTGAAGAATACTTTATTTATCTCTGGGCTGCTAATGATTTTACTTACATCAGGTTTAGCTTTGGGATTCTCTACAACCATCAGAATGAATATGATCATAGGCGGGATAATTCCTGTTGTGCTTATGCTAAATGTTTTATATTCTGTAATAAAAGCTATTAAAGTAAAAGCTAAATCTAAATAGTAATACCTTATTTTAGCATTAAAACAGTACAGGCTTCTTAATTTATCATGAAGCTCTGTAATTCTTCCTATTCCTAACTTTTAATTTAATCTACTTTAGTTCACTTATTCTATATGGATAATAGTGAACACTTTGGTATATAATAATTTGTATATGCGTTTATTGTATGACTTTTGTCGATAGATGATAAAAAAGTCAGGATCTAAGACCCTGACTTTTGTTAAAAATAAAGTGTAATTATGAAGAAAAGTTATTGTAACCACCATGGCGTCTGGAAAATATCATCTTTCCCACCATACTGAGAGCTTATCGCTGCATTTAGATTTTGTGAATTGGTATTGTATTCGTCCTGAGGGTATCTGAACCTTTTAGGAAATACACCACCATTAACAATTGGTAATTTTGGATATCCTGTACGAAGGGCATCATAATAGCCAGTCCACTGACTCTGATGGAACATCGTCATATATTTCTGAGTAAGGATTCTTTCCATTTGTTTATCAGTACTTTCACCTGTATTATAGGCAACAGGCGCGCTGTTTAAATAATTGATAATATCAAAACCTGCAAATAGCTTATCCGAATCTTTTACATTGGCTTTATAAAAATCGAAGCTGGCCTTTACTGCGGTATCATAGTATTGCTTTGCTCCACTTTGATTAATCCACCCTCTTACCGCGGCTTCTGCCAAAATAAAGTTTAGTTCCGAATAGCTTAGAATATTACTTGGCTCGTTCACCGGATCCAGGTAGAAACGTGTTTTTACTTTTGAGATAATTTTCTGGTCTATTAGTTTTGCATTATCTGAATAAGGTGAAATAGGATTTCCACCCTGATATGCGCTATAATCTGTCAGCGCCAGATTTTTCTCCTTTGCAGAAGTAGTTTGCTCTGCAAATGTGAAGATTCTTGGATCCTTTCTGTCCTTGAAATACTGAATAAATGTATCGGACATATATAAGCTGGAACCATAAGAACTACTGTTGAAAGTTGGATAACGACTGTTTGCTAAATCAAAGAAAGTCAATTGTCCATTATCACTATTTGATTCCATTAATCTTTCAGAATTTACAATACTTGCAAATTCACTTTTAATATCAATATTTCCTGCTTTAGCTTTTTTAGAAAGCGTAATAAGGATTTTTAATCGGAATGAATTGATTAGCTTTTTCCATCTTTCGATGTTTCCATTGTAAACAATGTCTCCACCAATTTTATCATTAGTATTGATTAATGAATTTGCTTCCTTCAGCTCAGCAAGAATTCCAGCGAATACATCTTCCTGCTTATCGTACTTCGGTAATCTTATATTGTCAGTCTCTCCTTTTAGTGCTTCAGAATATGGAATATCTCCTACCCTCATACTAAGGTTATAGAAATGAAGGGCACGGAAAAATTTACCAATAGCCTGATAGTTTTTATTATTGCTTTTCGCAGCTTCTTCCATCATTTTTACATCATTAAGCAAAATGTTTTTGTAGGCATCAAAAGAAGCATTATTCCATTTCAGATATTGATAGTCGTTCTCTTCTCCTGTATTTACAAGCATTCTCAAAGCTGAATTAGAGCTATTGTCAACCGGGAAAGATTGTCTCGCTACATTCGTAAGTAATACACTAGGATCTACATTTGCAGGATCCTTAGGGTTCTCATTAATTTTTGTTAGGTCAGATTCACAAGAACTCAGCATTAAAAAGGGTACTGCAAGAACTGATATAATATATTTTTTCATTGTTTTCTAGAATTTTAAGTTAAAACCAACACCAAACCATCTACTTGCAGGATCCTGAATATCATTAGATGAATTAGAATTTCTACCTGAACCAATACCAGTTCCTCCAATTTTATAATCAGGATCTGAATAAAGGTTTTTAGATTTCTTCCACATTGCAAGATTGTATCCGGATAAGTTTACTGTAAGTCCTTTCACAAAGCCTTTAGGATTGAGAATTGATGTGAAATCATATTCCAACACTACAGAACGAAGTTTGATAAATGATCTGTCGAAAACGTTTGCATATTCTTTGCTCTCGCTTTCTGTTACCATTGCACGGTATGGGTAGTTCTGCGCCCAATCCTGGAAGCTTATCGCTTTTGTATGTTGTGTATAGGTATTAGTTGTCGGATTGTAATTAACTCCGTTTGGTACAAATGTATATTTACCCTGATCGTATTCTGCATCCCTGTATTGTACAGAATTTGGATGCTTACCACCCCACCACATTTTCTCAACAACTACAGATTCCATTACGCCGCCAAAGCTACCATCAATACCTACAGTTAAGCTAAGGTTTTTGTATTTGAAGGTGTTGGTGAAGCCAAATGTCCAGTCTGGATTAAAATGTCCAAGATAAGAAGGAGCATCTGCTCTTGTTGGAAGACCTGTATTAGCATCTAAAATAAGCGCTCCGTTGGCATTCTTTTTCCAGGTATAACCGTAGAAACTATCAGTACGTTCGTTAAGCTTAATGTTATTATAATTATCTCTTCCCTGGTAGATTTCGGTAATTTTCTGAACCGATTTGCTCCAGTTAAGTAAAGATTTCCATTGGAAATTACTATTCTTAATAGGTACAAGGCTTAAGGATATATCTACACCATTTGTAGTATATTTATTTCCATTTACCACTTCTGTAGCAAAACCAGATGTCTGTGAGCCTGGGAATCTTAAAATATTGTTATAGTCCAGTGTATTGTAATATGCTACATCCAGGCTAATTCTGTTATTCAGCATACCAATATTCAAACCGGCTTCATAAGATCTTGTCTTTTCAGGACCAATGTTTCCTTCTTTGTTTAGTACAGATGGATAAGTGTAGTAAGGATTTCCATTAAAAGTATTTCCGCCATTATTCAGATAATAATTTCTGATCGCATAAGGATCGAAGTCGTATGCAATCTGTGCCCACGAACCATAAAGTTTTACAATATCAAATGCTTTTGGCATTGGGATAAGGTTATTCAGTAATAAACTGAATGAAGCGGACGGATAGAAATAAGATCTGTTGCTTTTTGGTAGTGTAGAAGACCAGTCATTTCTTCCTGAAACATTCACAAATAAAGTTTTGTAGAACTCTAAATCGACTGTACCATAAGCACTATAAATAAGCTTTTCATTGATATTATAGTCACGGGTTAAAGGCTTTATCGAGTTATCGAAAGAATAGATTCCGGGAACATTTAATCCATCAACTGATGTTATATCATCTTTATATTTATAATAGAACCCTGATCCTCCTGCATTAACTGTTAAGTTGATATTATCTGTAATAGCCTTATTATAGGTAGCAAGGACATCGTAGTTCAGGTTTATAGTTTTAGAATTTGTTACTCTGTAACGGCCATTTCTTGGAGCATCGTAATTGAAATAAGAATATGGACTCTTTAATTCGTTTTTAGTATCGTTCTCTACATAGGAGATTTTACCTTTCACTGTAAAATCATCGGATGCTTCATAAGTTAATCCTGTTTGGGCACTATAGACATCTGTAGCAACACTGTTTTTAAAGTTTTTAGCCCCAAACCATGGGTTATTGTACCATGCATAATTCCAGTTTGCTTGCTGATAGCCTTCTCTGCCTTTTACCCAAAGATTATTTTTAAGGTCTCTTCCGTCTACATCACCACCCATCCAGATAAGTATGGTATACATATGTCCGCTTGGATCATAATTGTAATTAGGCATGCTTGGTGTAGTCGTCCTGTTGTAAGCTAATTTTGTATTAAAACTTAACTTATCTGTGATGTATGTATTACTAGAGAAGTTCGCTCCATATTTTCTAAGATAAGACTCAGGGATTCTGTCATCAAAATTCATGAAATTTCCGGAAAGCCTGTAGGTATCTTTATTGTGCTTGTAGTTAACTGCGAAGTTTGTATTGTTGATAAACGAAGGTGTCAAAAACGTATTCAGGTTATCATGGTAAGTCCAGTCTGTAGGTACTCTTTCGTATCTTGATTTATCATTATACGGAGTATTGGCAACATTACCATACCACGGAATTACCTGGCCAGTTTGCTTATCCAGTATTGGACTGTTCCATTGAGCAAGCTTTCTTCCGGGAACAAATTTTGGACCCCAGATCATATCTCCATCATTGATACCACCATCGGCACCATCCCAGAATTCATATTTACCGTGAGAACCGTTTCCGTATTCTGTTTGTGTTTTTGGAAGGTTGGTAAAGCCAGCTGTAAACATAGTATTCTGGCCAAATTCAACTGTGAATCCACTTTTCTTGGCACTTTTAGTAGTTACCAAAATAGCACCATATCTTCCTCTGGAACCGTATAATGCAGAAGCGGTAGCTCCTTTCAGTACATTAATATTCTCGATGTTAGAAGGATCCAGTGCCTGGAATGTTTTGTCATCTACAATAACGCCATCTATTACAATAATAACGTTAGAATTTCCACGTAATGTAAAAGTTGGTTTTTGCTGCATTCCCGGAGGATTGGAGACATTAAGCCCGGCAACTTGTCCTGCAAAAAGATTCCCTACGCTGGGTGTAGTTACAGTTTCAAATTGTTTAGTATTGATCTCCTGAGTGGAATAACCAATTTTCTTAGCTTTCTTACCAATTCCCAAGGCGGTAATTACAACTCCCTCAATGTTCTTCTCTTTCTGTTTCAGTGTATCTTTTTTACTAACCTCCTGTGCGTAAGGTAAAAATGGTAGTAATACAACTGAAGCAGATAATAATACTCGTTTCATTCAGTTTTTTTGCAAAAGTATCCCTCGTATTTTAAGTTAATATTAACACCTGTTTAGCATTTCATTAACTTTATATTTGAGAAATAATGCAAAAGCAAAGCTTTAGAAAATATAAAATATCCTACTCTCCATATATTAAATTTTATTAAAATAGTGCCGATAGATCTGGTTTTTGGAGAAAGGTGAAGTATGATATGATTAGGATTATCCGGTTTTCGAGGTATTATAAACAGCTGATTTTCTTTCTGTATGTGGGTTAAGAATGCAACTTTATTATAATAGTTTGTATTTCGATATTTATGATTAATTTTACCTCCCTTTATTTGTAACGAATGAAACAAGATTTAAACATTCAATTTGAAGTTTATAAAAACATATCGGAATTAGATGATACCGAAAAGAAGCTATTCGAAACAGCTTCTGAAATCCGTAAAACAGCTTATGCTCCATACTCGGAGTTCTTTGTAGGATGTGCAATCCTTCTTGAAAATGGCGAAATTATTGTCGGCAACAATCAGGAAAATGCAGCATACCCTTCAGGATTATGTGCCGAGAGAACTGCTATATACTGGTTGGCAGCAAACCATCCCGGACAGGAAATTAAAAAAATATTTGTAGTTGGCGGCCCCAAAAATGAGGTAGCCGATAATAATATTCCAATTCCGCCATGTGGTTCATGCAGACAATCTATATTAGAATATGAAAGTAAGCAAAGCTCCCCTATTGAGATTTATTTTGCTTCTACACAAGGAAAGACAGTTAAGTGCTACAGTGTAAAAGATTTACTGCCTTTTTCTTTCGACAAAAATTATTTATAACTTTCTTATATTTGCAAAAATTTCAGGTTCGGCATTGTCCGATGAAAAGGGAATCTGGTGTAACACCAGAGCTGTCCCCGCAACTGTAGATCACTAAAGTATTTCTGTACAAAGCCACTGTAATTACGGGAAGGCACAGAAATGTGAAAGCCAGGAGACCTGCCTGAAACAATAATTATTAATTAACAACTTTCGGAGGAAAAGTTATTCATATGAAAAAAGTTTTTGTTTCATCTTGCCTGATTAGCTTTACTCTTTGTATGGCTCAGGAAAAGATTATTGACACAGTTTATGTATTTGATAATCAAATAAACAGAGTGCGCAATTTTCATAATGTCACTAAATTAACTTCTTCTGATCTTGAAAAGAATGCGACAAACCTTTCAGAGGTTCTACGTTTTCAATCTCCTGTTTATATTAAAGAAAATGGCAGAGGATCTGTTTCATCCCCATCTTTTAGAGGTACAACTGCACAACAAACAGCTTTTGTTTGGAATGGTATCAATATAAATTCCTCTTTTTTAGGCCAGGGAGATATTAATAATACGGGGCTTCTGGGATACGATCAGTTAGATATAAAACCAGGCGGAGGAAGTGTTGTATATGGAAGTGGAGCTATTGGAGGGAGTATCCACCTTAATAATACATTAGATTTTAACAAAGGACTAAAAGGTTCTCTTTATTCAGAAGCTGGATCATATGAAACTTTTAATACCTTATTAAGAACATCATATAGCAATGAGAAGTTTAGTGTCAAATTTTCAGGTAATTATGCTATTAGTAAAAATGATTATAATGTTGAAGAAAAGAATTATGTAAACAGAAATGGTAATTACTACAATACAACTTTTAATTTTGGGTTATCTTATAAATTAAACTATAATAATAAGATTTCCTGGCAAAGTCAATTATTTGATTCTTCTCAGCATTATCCTGTTTTTTTTGAAACAACAACTCCAACAAAGTACAAAGCCCAGAATACCCGAAGTCTAATTGCATGGGAATACAATAAAAAAAATATTAATAATAATCTAAGATTAGCATATACAGAAGAAAACTTCCAATACTATGCTAATATTACTGAACCAAAATCAAACGGGGGATCAGGCAAAAATTATATAATTAAAAATGATTTTAATTATTTCCTGAATGAGAAATTAAATATCAATATAATTTCTGAATTTCAGCAGAATAAAGGAGAAGGCTATCAATCAGGAATTCAGGATGTAAGTCGTAACATATTTTCTTTGGCAGGACTTGTAAGATATTTTCCATTTAAGAAATTAAGTTTTGAAGGAGGTGTAAAAAAAGATTTTATTGAGGATATTTCTTCTCCTCTTTTATTTTCTTTTTCTGGAAAATGGAATGTTTTAAGGTTTTATAATGTTAAAACAAGCTTTTCCAAAAATTTCAGATATCCATCATTCAATGATTTATATTGGCAACCAGGAGGCAATATAAATCTTAAACCAGAAACAGCCATTCAATTAGATATGAATCATGAATTTAAAATTAATGATTTTAGTCTAGTGATTTCACCATTTTATATCAAGATAAAAGATATGATCAGGTGGCTCCCTACAGCTAGTGGATATTGGGCTCCAATCAATACTGACAATGTGGAGTCTTACGGATCCGAAGTGCAGATGGAATATAAAAAGAAGATTACTGAAAATCATAATATCAATGCACAACTAGGATATTCTTTTACTAAATCTGTTAATTCAGATACTCAAAAGCAGCTTATGTACGTTCCCCTCCACAAATTCTTTAGTAATATTAGCTATGAATATAAATTCATGAAATTATATGTTCAGGGAATGTGGAATGGTAAAACGTATACTACATCTGATGAAAGTAATAATGAAGCATTAAAATCTTATTTTGTTTTAAATGCAGGAGTTTCGGGAACATTATTAAAGCGTTATTCATTAGGTCTTAAGATTAATAATATAACCAATACAATATATGAAACTACATTGTATTATCCCTTACCTAAAAGGAATTATAGCCTTTTTGTAAATATAAATTTCTAAATATAAAATATGAGAATGAAAGTAACTAAATTTTTCCAAGCCTTTTTTGGGGTAGCATTATTGCTAAACGTATCTTGTAATAACGATAGGTCGGATGATATTCCGAATCCACCAAGTGGTGCATACAGCCAGGGAATAATAATTTCTAATGAAGGAAATTTTAATACTCCTAATGCAAGTGTGAGTTTTACAACAAATGATTTTAGTACAATAAATCAGGATATCTACAATACAGTTAATAAAGAGACTACTGGTGATGTGCTAAACACAATTGGTTTCAAGGGAGATCTTGCCTATCTCGTGCTTAATAATTCTAATCAAATTAAAATAGTTAACCGTTATACTTTTAAAAAGGTTGGAGAAATTACCAAAGAAATTGTGAGTCCTAGATATATTGCTGTTACTGATAAATATATATATGTAACTAATGATAAATATCAGGGAGGTAAATATGTAAGTATTTATAATATTTCTGATCTTTCTTTTGTTAAAAAAATTGATGTTTCTAATGCCGCTGAAAATATAGCCGCAATAAATGGAAATATTTTTGTGCAAAATGCGTCTTTTGGCTTTGGAAATAAGATTTCTTATGTTAATGGGAGTACCAATAACTTGCAATCTGAAGTAACAATACCTAATGGCCAAATTCAGAATATTATTGCAAATAGTAACAATCTTTATGTGATGGCATCAGATGCTAGCGCAGCAGATTCTTATATATACACACTTTCTGATAGTGGTATGATTACTAAAACAACCGTCTTAAAAGGTATATCCCAAGCATCAAAACTTAGAATTGATAGCGGAAGATTTTATTTTGCTACTGGTGTAAAGGTTTATGCAATGGATATGAATGCAACAAATACTCCTACAACACCAGTTATTACAGCATCTGCTAGTGATCAATATTCTGGATTATATGGATTTGATGTAATCGACGGCAAGATATATACGGCTGATTCAAATAAGTTTACTGCCAATAGTACTGTTACAGTTTACAGCTCAACTGGGAATATTCTTAAGACTTTTGAAGCAGGAAGAGGTACGAATGGATTTTACAAAAATTAGTACTGATAGTTAAAATACCAAATCATCTATCCTCGGCCGTGTATAAGTTCGCTTATCACGGCCCTTTTTGTAATAATCATTTTTCATTCTTTATATTGGAAATATTTATCAATTATATTATTAGACAATTACGGGAAACCGTAACTGAAAATCAAATAAACTAATTATCTTTGGTCAATAATCAATATATCCATTACAAATTATACTTATTTGTAATGTCTTCTTAGTTGTATCTTCCCTAGTGTTACCTTATATAACTATAACATATATCAATATTTATTTTTCTTTATAATCTTTAATTTAGTGTTCAATGTTAATTATTTTTAATTAAAATAATTAAAAATAATATTGTGTCAATAGATTTTTATAATTAATTTGCACTCGTTTAACAAATCATAATTTATACAATGAAAAAAGTATTATTCCCTGTTGCAGTATTAGCTGCAACAACATTAACTATTATTTCTTGTCGTCAAGATTCTGACGGAGTAACTCAGACAGAACGAAATTCCTCTAAGACTCTTAGTCCACATGTAACAGTAGCTGATAATAATCTACTCTATGATGAGTTTTTTGTTTCAAAAGAAAGTAAGCTTATCGAAGGAAATAGAAGTAAAAAGATAAATTCAAAATCTACTTTTTATCCATCTGCATCTACAAAAACGGCTTTATCCAGTACATCATCAACATTAACAAGTGATCAAATTGTCGTTACTATTCCACAAAAGACATTTATTGGAGGTGTTTATAATTCTACCACTCTAGATAATTTAGATTATACGCCTATAAGTTATCCTTTAGATCCAATTACAGTATCTTATTCATTTCCGACAGATTTTATTGTAGATACAATAGAAAGGCCATCGCTTTCAAGTATGAGAGCTTCAGTATTTAAGGCAATGAGGGCTGCTAACTTTAGTGGAGAACAATCATTAGCTTTTGATTATAATATTAAGCAGTTCTCTTATTATAATGAGCTTAAAATTGCTTTCGGATCCAATGTTAATATTGGCAAAATATTTAGTATTGACATTAGTGGTTCTAACAATAAAATTAAAAGGACAACAGGTGTTTTTGCAAAGTTTACTCAAAAAAACTTTACAGTAGATATGGATTTACCTGTTGATGGAAATATATTTAAGAATAATTCAGATCTGGCTCTAACAAATGGTATGAATCCGGTATATATTAGTTCTGTTACTTATGGACGTTTAGGCATTGTTTCGATTGAATCAAATGCATCTTATAATGAAGTTAATTTTGCATTAAAAGCAGCGCTAACAGCTGGAATTGTTAACGGTACATTAAATATTGATTCAAATAGTAAAAAAATATTAGAAGAATCTGATCTTAGTGTCTATTTAGTTGGAGGTAGAGGTACTGATGCAGTACAAGTAATAAAAGGATTTGAAGGATTTAGTAATTTCATTGTAAATGGAGGTCGATTTACACCTGAAGCTCCCGGAGTTCCAATCTATTTCTCAGCAAGTCATGCGACTGATAATTCTGTATTTTATACAACTTTCACCATTGATAAATAATATGCTGACATGAAAATTTATAATTTATTTAGTTCATTTTTAGCGATATTATCAGGGGCAATAATTATAAGTTGTGCCTCAGATAATTTTACTGATAGAACTTCTAGTCCCAATGAGATGATAAGAGCTGAACAACCATTGATTAATATTACATCATTTGGAACTAAACCTTCTTTTTTGAATATCCAAAAATCAGCTTCGACAAAAGCTTTAAATTTAATGGCTGAAAATTCTGGAGATACTGAAACAAGAGAATTCGAATCATCTGAATCTGTAGTACTAAATCATCTGAATCGTTATGTCTTTCCTGGATCTCTATTAATGGGTAATTCTATTCAAGATTTAAATTACAAGCCTGTATTTGCTTCTCTGAATCCAATTACTGTTTCACTTTCTATTCCGGCTATTAATCAGAATACAGCCATAACAATTACTAATCCTTCTCTTTCTGCAACAAGAGCTGCTGTATATAATTATTTAAAAACCGCTGATTTTACACAGAATGGACAACTGAGTTATAATATCCAACAATTCTCTTCCTATGATGAATTAAAAGTTGCTTTTGGATCCAATGTAAATTCCAGAAATTTGTTCGGTAAAAACTCTTCGTCGACAAGTGTTGAAGAAGGTATGGTTGCCAAACAGACTGGATTTTATGTGAAATTTTACCAGACTTCTTTTACTTTGGATATGGATGTACCTAATGGTTCATTAGTGAAAGATAATAATTTTGACAGTGAAGGCATAGAGCCGGTTTATGTAAGCTCTATCTCTTACGGGAGAATGGGAATACTAGCAATTGAAACAAATGAAAAGGCGGAAGATGCTAAGAGGATAATTAATGAGACATTTAATAAACTATTTTATAAAAAACAGACTAATTTTAGTCAGGAAGAAAAGTCCTTTATCGAAGAAGCGGATTTCAATCTATATTTAGTTGGAGGAGATGGTTCTACTGCTGCTCAATCCTTCAAGGGTTATGAAGCATTTGTAAATCATATTTCACAAGGTACGTTCTCTAAAGAACAACCTGGAGTTCCTATTTTCTGTAGTTATTCTTATTTAAAGGATAATGCTCCGGTGATAACTAAATTCAAATTTGATGTTAAAAGACCTCCATTATATGTAAAGCTAGTGAAAGAAAACATGAAGGATATTAATTTTAATGATCCGGATGGAGGAATTTATGATAATAAAAAAGAAGCGGTATTAAAAATCTATTTTTATAAGAACAGAAGTTTAGTTCCTACCCTGCCAAACCCTTATATTAATTTTAAAATAAGAGAAAAAAAGAAAAAATGGCAGAGCGTTGCCCCTGTTTATTATAGCTCATTAGACCAAGTACCATTCAATATTTCGGAAAGAATATTAATAAAGCAGAACACTCTTCAAAATATTTTTGCAACTATACAAACACAGGATAATACAGAATCTTCACTTATATCACGAATTGTAAGAGGTGGTGGACGTCAAAACCCTATTCCTGCAGGGTTTCGCTTTATAGAAATAAATGATTATGAGTTAGTTGAAGACTCAAGTTATATTATAATAAAAGATTAATTACTAAAGAAATACCAAATCATCTATCCTCGGCCGTGTATAAGTTCGCTTATCACGGCCCTTTTTATAACTGGATATTGTGATCGTTATTATTGGGCCCAGGCGAAGTTTGCAGAAACTGTTGCTGTTCTATTTGTGCTGCCAGCTCATCTCCTATTTTTTTGTCCATTTTCACCTTTTTTATTGCCAGATTAAGCTCGTTGCCAAACAAAATAAGAATGATATTCAGGTTTACCCAGATCATAACCAGGATTATGGAACCAATAGAACCATATAAGAAGTTATAACGGGCAATATCCCGTACATAAAAGGCGAAGACATAAGTAATAAATCCAAATAGCAGAGTGCTGAAAATAGCCCCCGGAATTGCCTCTCTGAATCTTTTGATTTTAAGACAGCCTACCCAGTAAAATAAGGCCAGTAAAATAAAATAGAATAAAGGGAATGAAATGAAACTGATAATTTTAGTTAGGTTGTTCACCAACCAGGAAATACTGTTTACCGGATTAAACAACTTCATTACAACTTCTGCATAATAAATTCCCAAAAGAGACAAAACCGTAATACTTACAAAGGTAATGGTGATAAGCAATGCAATACCGTAATTTCTGAAGAAAGTACGTTTTACGTCTGTATTCAGATTAAAACCCATAATCAAGGCATGTGTTCCGTTTGTCCCGAATATTAATGCCAGTATAATGGTTACGAAGTTGCTGATGCCTTTAAGATTCGGAATCAGAGTGTCCTGCAGATATTCAGTAACATATACTTTAATATCGGCAGGTAGTATATTAGCCAGCATAACATCAAATATGTAAAACTGGAGCTTGTCATAATGTGGCAGATATGGAAGAATGGACAGCAGAAATAATAAAAATGGAAACAAGCTTAGGAAAAAAGCCCACGAGATTGCCGCTGCCTGTCTGATAACAGGGTTTTTAAAAATACCTTCTCCATAGATTTCAAACATCTTCAGTAATGAAATTCCCAGCATAGGAAGGTGTATGCTGTCCAGAAAATCACGAAATCTAATGATAAGTTGAGGCGTTTTTAAAGGCATTCATCTATATTTGCAAAAGCAAAGATACTAAAATGCGTATAAGTCTGATATGTATTGGCAAAACCGATGATGCTGAAATTAAGAAACTCATTGCTTATTACATTCCGCGTCTTCCGAAACATTTCAATTTTGAATTTATTGAAATACCGGACGTTAAAAATGCCAAAAACCTTACTGATATCCAGTTAAAAAAAGAAGAAGCTAAGTTATTCCTTAACTATTTAGATAATACAGATACAGTTGTGTTATTAGATGAAAAAGGAAAACAGTTTACATCCCGTGAATTTGCATCCAAAATAGATAATTGGATGAATATGTCTACCCGACATCTTGCATTCCTTGTAGGGGGAGCTTATGGATTTTCTGAAGAAATCTATAATAGAGCTCAGGAAAAAATTTCATTGTCAAAAATGACATTCACCCATCAGATGATCCGGTTGTTTTTTGTAGAACAAATTTATCGTGCTTCCACAATTCTTCAGGGGAAACCCTATCATAATGATTAATAATCTGTAAGAGATAAAACTAAAAAGGTTCTTCAAAACGAAGAACCTTTTTTATATATTATTTTTTACTAACGTATCTCAGTGCCAGCGTGGAGAATAATCCACCTAATAAGAATCCCATTACAGCTCCGGTGATAACATCTCCCGGAAAATGGACGCCTAAATAGATTCTGCTGTAAGAAACTACCACTGCCCATAAAAAAAGCAAGTAAGGCAGGAACTTATAATTTCTTCCGATAAGGAAGCTTAGAAATGTAGCCAAAAAAAATGTAGTACTCGCATGTGCAGAATAAAATCCATATTTTCCGCCACAGGTAACTAATCGCATATGATTAATAAGTTCCGGATCGTGACAAGGTCTTAGTCTTAGGAAACCGTATTTAAAAATATTAGCGATTTGATCGCTTGCAGTAATTCCGACAGCTATAAAAAGAAGGATAAATAAAAAATTCTTTACAGAGTATTTCTTATAAACCAGAAACATTAATAAAAGATACAGAGGTATCCAAACCAATGGTTTGGTCATATAGATCCAAAAAGAATCAAAACCTGGAGATCCAAGACCGTTAAGGTATAATAATAGCTCTTTATCCGAATGAATGATTTCCTCCATATTCTATCGGCTTACCGGACCAACATGTTCATCGCTTAAAGGATCAACTTTTTTCTCGGCTGTTGTTGCTATCTGTTCAGTTTCTGTATGGGCTATTGTCTCTGTAGTATTTTCCGAAGCCGGAGAAGAAGTATCAGCTGTATGCTGATCCATCGGGTTTACAGAGTTTTTCATATCCTCTATCTGCTTTTGCACATCATTAAGTGGATTAATATCAGTAACAGTTTGCTTTACTTTATCAATCTCTTTTTTGATATCTGAAATCGGATTATCAGCCTCCTTCATAATCTCCGTTTTAATATCCTCCATTGCACCTTTCATTTTACGGACACCTTGTCCTAATTCGCGTGCGATACTCGGTATTTTATCCGGTCCAAATAATACTACGATGACTAATGCCACCACTAACATTTCTCCTATGCTAAGTTCCATGAATCAAAATTACAAAAGATATTCTTAACCTTGCTGTTTTTAAGTTTAATTTCAGCAATTTTATTTCTTTTTAAAATTAAAGTAGGCAATCAGTGCCCCCATTCCCAACATTATAAACGCCAAGAAAAACGGAGCTCCCGGAAACTGAAAAGGTGCCTGATCATGCGTAAAGTAGAAAAACAGGTTTGTCATTAACGGAGGTCCTACAATAGCTGTTGCACTCATAAGACTGGTTAATGCTCCCTGTAGCTCACCTTGCTCCTGTTTGGATACGTTTCCGGTAATTACAGATTGTAATGCAGGGCCACAGATACCACCTAAACAGTAAGGTACCAAAAAAGCAAACATCATCCAGCTTTCAGTAGCAAAAGCAAATAGCAACATTCCTATTGCATATAATCCAAGTCCGTAATAGATACTTCTTTCATTTCCTATTTTGGGATTTATCCAACGTATAAGTAGTCCTTGTACAAGCCCTACTAATAATCCGATAAGTCCAAGGGATAATCCTACTTCTTTTTCTTTCCATCCAAACATGTACATAGTGAAATAAGACCAGTTGCTTTGTACCGCATGGGCCCCAATATAGATCAGAATAAGAACTAGTATCAGCCCCGACATTTTAGGGTGCTTTTTCAGCATAAATAATGATCCTATAGGATTAGCCCTCTTCCACTCAAACTCTCTTCTGTGGTCTTTGTCCAAAGATTCCGGAAGAATAAAGTAACCGTAGATGAAGTTGATTAAACAAAGGACAGCCGCAGCGTAAAAAGGAACTCTGGAACCAAACTGGCCTAAAAGTCCACCTAATACAGGTCCTATAATGAATCCCATCCCAAAAGCAGCTCCGATAAGTCCGAAATTCTTTGCCCGGTTTTCTTCTGTACTAATATCGGCAATATAAGCACTCGCCGTTGTTATACTCGCTCCTGTTATACCTGCTATTACACGGCCTATAAATAACCAGATAATATTGGGTGATAGCGCCAGAAATATATAGTCTATAGCAAAGCCTAATAAGGATATCAGGATAATGGGGCGTCTCCCGTATTTATCACTAAGATTTCCAACAAGAGGTGCAAAGATAAACTGGGTAAATGCATAAGCAAAGCTTAACCAGCCTCCATACTTTGCAGCTTCACTAATATCACCATGAATAAGCTCTTCTATTAGCTTTGGTATAACCGGGATAATAATACCCCATCCTGTTATATCGATAAGCATGGTAATGAATATAAAGCCTATCGCGGTGTTCGTCTTTTTATTTTCCATAATTTAAAAAAGCGCAACAAAAATAATGAATTGTTACTGTATTATTGTTTATTTTAAAATTAATAATAAAAAAAGCCCCGAATTTCGGGGCTTTTTATTATTTGCTTATCTCATGGACTGGCGGGGCGTCTTTTTTTCTTCCCTTCAAGCAGTCATAAGCAATTGCTGATGCGATGAAGATGGATGAATAAGTACCGAAACCAATACCGATTAATAATGCAAACATGAAGCCCTTCATATTGTCACCTCCGAAAAGGAAGATCGCAAGGATAACCAATATCGTAGTGAATGAAGTGTTGAATGTTCTACCTAACGTGCTGCTGATGGAATCATCAAACAGACCTGCAAGGCTGATAGATTTTCTTTCTCTAAGGTATTCACGGATACGGTCAAATACAATTACCGTATCGTTAATGGAATATCCTAATACTGTTAATACAGCTGCAATGAAATCCTGGTTGATCTCCATATTGAATGGCGCTACTGTGTAGAATAAGGAGAATACCCCTAAAATTACTACCGCATCGTGGAACAATGCCACAACAGCACCAAGAGAGAATTGCCATTTTCTAAATCTTAATAAGATATAGATGAAGATCCCCGCTAAAGCAGCAAGAACTGCTAATGTACCGTGAACCTGAATGTCATCTGCTACTGTAGGTCCTACTTTCGTAGAAGAAACGATTCCTGCATGTCCAACATCAGAACTTTTGAAAGCTTCGAATGTTTCATTAGCCGGAAGGTGTTTCTTTAATCCGTCATATAATTTATGTTCAATCTCAGAGTCAACACTTGTGTTAACGTCATCAATTTTATAGTCAGTTGTTATTCTAAGCTGATTAGAGTTACCAAATGTTTTAACATCTACAGCTTCGTTTTTACCGTCATTAGTTTTAAATATCGGAGCCAACTCTTCCTGAATATCGGAAGCGACAACCGGCTTCTCAAATCTTACAACATAGCTTCTTCCTCCTTTGAAGTCAACCCCAAACTTGAAGCCTTTTGTAGCGATAGATGCGATACAGATCACCATCAATACAGTAGAGAAGATGTAAGACCATTTTCTTTTCCCGATAAAGTCGATCCAGATATTTCTGAAAAGATTTTTTGAGAAAGATGTCCATACTGAAATCTCTTTACCTTTTCCAAGTCTGCTGAAAATCATTACTCTCGACAATAGTACGGAAGTAAAGAACGTCATCAGAATACCGATAATTAAGGTTACAGCAAATCCTTGGATAGGTCCTGTACCGAAAATATATAATACAACCGCTGTTAATAATGTTGTTGCGTGTCCATCAATAATCGCAGATAAAGCGTGCTTGAAACCATCGTTGTATGCTTCACGGATTCCTTTTCCTGCAAATAATTCTTCTTTGGTTCTTTCATAAATGATTACGTTCGTATCTACTGCCATAGCCATGGATAATACGATACCCGCGATACCTGGTAAGGTAAGTGTAGCATCGATAGAGTCCATAATACCGAACACGTAGAATAAGTTAATAATCATCGCGATTACTGCATAAACACCAGCCATACCATAGTAGAAAATGATATATACCATGATAAGGGCAAACGCAATAATGAATGACATAACACCAGCGTTGATAGATTCAGCACCTAATGAAGGTCCTACAACATCTGCCTGAACAATCTTTGCAGTAGCAGGAAGTTTACCTGAGTTTAGTACATCTACTAAGTCTTTAGCCTCATCCTGACTGAAATTACCTGTAATTACAGATTGTCCGTTAGGAATAGCTGTATTTACATTTGGAGCAGTATATACATTATCATCCAGAGTTACAGCGATTGGTCTTCCGATGTTTTTCTCTGTAAGCGTTTTCCATACTTTAGTACCATCAGAGTCCATCTGCATTCCGATCTCAATTCTTCCGATTTGGTCGTAATTAACACGTGCATCTTTTACAGCACCATCAAGCGGAGCTTTGTTGTTTGCTGTTCCACGGATTGCATATAATGTTAAATTATCCGGAGTATTAGATTCAGGTTTTGCAGCCCACATAAACTTAGTAAATCTAAGGTTAGCAGGACGGGCTTTAATAGCCTGTGCACTATTCAATAATTTGTTTACAGTAGCTGTATCGGAAAGCTTTACGTTACCTACTCCATTCTGTCTTGCACCATTTTGTATATCCAGAGTATTGATAAGATTCATGTTCTTATTAACACCGATAGAATCTCCTTTTGTCATTACAACAGAAGTAAGTTGCTGGAAATACGGAGCAATTTCACCTGCAGTTTGTACTTCCCAGAACTGTAGTCTTGCTGAAGTCTGTAGTAATTTCTTTACTCTGTCAATATCCTTGATACCAGGCATTTCAACCAAAATACGACCTGTTCCAGGTACTCTCTGTACGTTCGGTTGTGTTACCCCTAGTTTATCGATACGCGTACGGATTACTTCGAAAGCTGAACCTACAGAGGCATCAACTTTTTTAGAGATAATCTTTTTTACTTCGTCATCAGGTGTATTGAATTTAATCTGATCACTTAATTTTTGTGTACCGAAAACTTCTGGATTAGAAAGCTTTACATTTGTTCCTTTTTCTTTGTTTACAGCATCAAACTGAACAAAAAAGTTATCAATGTATGTCTTAGTAGAGAATTTTTGTGCAGCATCTGTTCTGTTCAGAGCTTCTACTAAAACAGGATTTGTGGAATAATTCGTTAAATCATTAACCAGGTCTCTTTGATTAATTTCCAACAAAACGTTGATCCCTCCTTTCAAATCCAGACCAAGTTTCATTTCTTTTTCCTTGGCCGAACGATAATCTAGTTTAGTGAACCCCAGATTAAGCGTGTCTTTGGATAACTTTTCTAATTCCTTTTTGTACTTAACTTCATTGCCTCCGGAAAGAGCTTGTGCCTCTTTCTCAATTCTATTCGCATAGAAACTCGGCAGGAGTTCATTAATGCATATCAATCCGAGGATGATTGCAATAGTGGTAATGAGTCCTTTTCCTTGCATTTTTTTATGATTTAACGACTATTTTTCATTGATTATAAGGCGCAAATATAATGATTTTTAGTAAATTTTAACAATTTTCTTTTTAACTGCTCCTAAGTGCGGTAAGAATGTAAATTTGACAGTAATATACATCTGAAATTATAAGAGTAATAATAATTCTGTCTTAATTATCTTTATTTTTGTCATTAATACAAAACCAATGATGTCTAAAAAAATATTTTTATTATTTTTTATGGCTTTTTTAGCTACCAACTGTAAGGAAAAAGAAGAGAAAAAGCCTCCACACACACCAGTTGTTATAAAGAATGACGAAAAGCCAATTATAAAGCAAGAAACAGATATTAAAAAGCTAAAACAAAAAGCGGAAGAAGCATTATTATACAACAAACAAAATAAATTTAATACCGATTTCTGTATCCTGATAGACATGAGTATACATTCTGGTATTAACCGTTTTTTCATATGGGATTTCAGAGAAAATAAAATTGCTGAAGAATATCTTGTAGGACATGGTTGTGGTACCAATAGCTGGTCTTCTGATGAATCTGCAGAGAAAGCTGAATTCAGTAATGAAGACGGAAGTCACCTATCTTCCCTGGGGAAATATAAAATTGGTGCCCGTGGATATAGTAATTGGGGAATTAATGTAAAATATATAATGCATGGATTAGAGGAAACAAATAGTAACGCTGTAAAACGTGTTATTGTATTTCATTCGTGGGATAAAATGAGTGATCAAGAAGTTTTCCCTAAAGGCAGTCCGGAAGGTTGGGGATGTCCTACAGTATCTAATAATGCAATGAAAATTATTGATCTTAAATTAAAAAAATCTGCAAAACCAGTATTAATGTGGATTTATAACTAGTTCTGCAGAATTAATATGTTAGCTTCTTGTAAACGCGATATCATGATCGCTAAGAAGTTTTTGAATATTTTAAATTGTCATGGAGAATATTCTTGTTCCCGGTTGTTTTCTTAACATTCTCAAATCAAATGTCATGGTAACATTTCGGGTGAAAGCTCTTCCCTCTTCAGTTATTTTTATGCCATTTTCAGACAGTTCAACTAAACCATCTTTCTGCATTTCCTGTAATTTTTCCATTGCATTTTCAAACTCAGGAAAGGCTGTTTCTGCATCCCAAGATGTTTCCAGTCTGCACATCAGGTTTAGAATATGTTTACGAATAATAAGATCTTCTTCGTTCAGAATATGTCCTTTTACTACCGGGAATTCACCGTTGTTGACCATTTGTTCGTATCCTTCTACAGTTTTTTCATTTTGCGCAAATGCATACCAGCTGTCAGATATTCCGGACATTCCTAAACCTACCATTAGCTGAGTTTTAGAAGAAGTATACCCCATAAAGTTACGATGAAGTTTTCCTTTTTTCATAGACTGATAAAGATCATCGTGTGGTAATGCGAAATGGTCCATTCCTATTTCGAAATAGCCTAATTCTTCAAGTAAGCTTTTACCGTCTTCATACAATCTGCGTTTCTCATCACCGGAAGGTAAATCGTTTTCATCAAAACCTCTTTGCCCTACTCCTTTTATCCACGGAACGTGAGCATATGAATAGAATGCCAGTCTATCCGGTTTTAGTTCCAATGTTTTACGAATAGTATTTTCCATACACTCCCAATTTTGGAAAGGTAAACCAAAAACAAGATCGTGGCTGATTCCTGTATAGCCAATTTCACGAGCCCATTCCGTTACGTTTTTTACATTTTCGAAAGGCTGTATTCTGTTGATGGCTTTCTGTACCTTTTCGTTATAATCCTGTACTCCAAAGCTTACTCTTCTAAAGCCTAGGTCGTAAAGTGTTTTAAGGTGATCATATGTTGTATTATTCGGGTGTCCTTCAAAACTAAATTCCGGGTGTTCCGCAATTTCTACAGTTTCAAAAATTCCGCTAAGAAGTTTCTTAAGATTTTCCGGGGAAAAGAATGTAGGAGTTCCGCCTCCTAAGTGAAGTTCTTTCAGCTTCGGTTTTTCGTCGAAAAGGTTCAGGTAAAGCTGCCATTCTTTCAGAACGGTTTCCAAATATGGTTCTTCTACAGAATGTTGTTTTGTAATTCTTTTATGACATGCGCAAAAAGTACACAATGCTTCACAAAAAGGAAGATGAATATAAATACTGATCCCTTCTCCTGCATTCGATTCTTTAAAAGAACGTATCACCGACTTCTTCCAACCCTCTACAGAAAAGCTTTCAAGATCCCAGTAAGGAACGGTTGGATAAGATGTATAGCGAGGGCCAGGTATATTGTATTTATCTACTAATGAATTCATGCTGCAAAATTACAAAATATAACAGGCTTTTGCACGGAATTTTAACCAAATAAAAATCAGCTTTCTATATCATCAGTTTCACTAATAATTCTCTCAGCTTCGACAGCATTCTCTTCAGCAACATAAAGTATGTAGTCCTGATTAACCGGCATTACAGAAAGATTGTTTACAAATTCGTTTTTCACATAGCTTTCAATACCATTAGCTGCAAGCTTTCCTTTCATAATTTCGACCTGAAATAATATATTTAACTGATATATTCTAATAAACTCTCCCATAAATAATTATATAAAGTTATCTAAACTAAATTTAAGAATAAAAATCAGAACTTGATTATCCAAAATAAAACAGTAATTAATATTATTAATGTCAGGATAAATATCAAGCACATATCTTTTTATCAGATCTCTTTGACGTTGTTATATAATCTTTAATGTTTTTACTTCAAGGAGTGCTTCTTTCTGATAATGTTTAATCCGCACATGCCAACATAGAACTAAATATTGATAATAAGAAAATTATCTTTATATCTTCTTTCATACTACTTTCATTGTAATTGATTATATATTCTTCTCTTCAAAAAAGAATTAATTAGACATAGCCATTACAATAAGTTCTCCATATTTTTTTATGGCCGCTTGCATGCTAATATCTTCTCTTCCTATTTGTAAGGGTATTTGACGATTTGGGTTTTGTTTAACATATAAAGTGATGCTTGTAGGATTTTTACCATTGGATCGCTCTCGCTTGTATTCTTCATTTGAAACAAATTTTATAACAAATGTAATATCCCCAACTTCTGGTGAATCAGGTATTACCATTACCATTTTCATATCTGGGAATTGTTTAAGTACCTCTGACAAAGGTCTTTCTTTATAATTTAAATCATTATTAATTACCTTTGCTACTGCTTCGGTCTCAAGATTTTTAACTTGAGCGTTTGAACAACATGAAAACACAATAGTCAATATTAATATTAGTTTTATATAAATTTTCATAACATCTTATTTAATTATTACAATTAGTTTGGTTATATCCCGAATCAAGTCTTACAGCTCCAATTTTATTAAAATTGCCTGTATTATTCTTTTTTGTAATAGCTACACCAGCATTATACTTATCTAATATATATGCTGTGGCTATTTCCAAAGATGTTTTACTAGCATTACTATAACCATCATTGGTTGAAATATCTTGCCACTCTGTTTTTAAATTTCCCGGAAAATTAGTAAAAACTCTATTAGAGTCAGATCTCCTTTCTGGAGGATACATTTTAAGAAAATTTTTCAAAGCATCTATATCCGTTACTATTAATGCATATTCTGTACCCTGTTGAGTGTATATATATTTAGTTCTGTAATTTTGAAAGAAATCAGCCATTTCCATTAATCCATAAATATCTCCCGGGGAAGGTGGGATATCCTCATTATGATTATGAATGTCTCCAACAGTACTGGAAGTAGCCTCACCTGTAACATTTCCAGCGTTACCATCGAAGGTTTTCCCTTTGGAAAGTTGTCCGTTACTATCTTCAATCATTGTTGTGTGTTCTTTTTTAGCATCAGTAGGATCATTGTTATAGGCATTTTGGGTTGCTTCTTTAGCACTCTGTACTGCAGGGTTTTTATAATTTTCTGTTGCCTTCTTCGATGCCGCAGATGCTTTACCACATAAATCTTGAAGGCTTTCACCAGCTCCTCCTCCTCCGCCATTAGGATCAATACAATTGGCATGTTCTTGACAACCGCCACCACCGCCACCGGGTCCTGATGGGTTTGTTGTTCCTGGATTAGGTCTTGGAACAATAATATCAACGCCAGGATGATCACAATCCACCCATTCATTATTCTCTTCTCTGCAACCAAAACCTGCCATAGGTTTTATACTTGCGCTAAGTGCTAAAACTTTAAATTTCTGTTTAAATTTATTTAATGATTCTTGAAATGCAACTACATTTAGCCTATACAACTCATCTTGTTCATTATAATTTCGGTATCTCACATAAGTTCCTTTTTCAGTAAGGGTTGCAGATACTAATCCAATAACCCTATTTCCTAGTACTTTTGGAAATACAATCCACTTATCTCCGTTTTCTCCGGTAATAATTTGTGACTTGATATTAAACTCAACATAGGATTGGCCATCTTGAAAGATAGAGCCTGTTTTAGTTGTATTTGCAATCGTTCCAATTATAGTTTTATTATTAATGCCAGATAAATTAGTTTTCTGTACCCCATCATATCTTTTCATTAGAAAAGCAAAACCATCAGCATAATTAATTACTTTTCCATTACTGGGCGTGAAAACAGCAAAACGTTTGTCTTCTACTTGTTTTTGGGTAATCATGCCATCTTCACTACGACAAGATGAAAGTAAGGATAATGCAAAAACTCCCCACAATGGAGCAAAGAGTATTTTTTTCTTCATACTTTTTGTGATTTAGTATTCTTAATTATTTAAATATATAATAAAAAATCTATATTTACATTATATTTTTTTTCGGAAATTTATATAAAATCAGCATTATATTCTTTTTGTAATTAGTGTAATAATATAGTTACAACAACTAGAAATTTACCCGATTAAAGCGATGAAATAATTGCTTAACCTCTCATTTTTAAAACTCATCAATTCATTTTCAAAGCAATATTTACACATATTTTGAACTTTAATCTACATAAAATTACACCTTCTTTCTGATCACGAAATACACCGGCAATCCCAAAAGAAGCAAGATGAATCCCGGCCATGTATAGTTGGGCTTGTAAATAATAAGAAGTACACAGAACATAATTCCTATAACGAGATAAAGTAAAGGTGTTATAGGATATAAAAAAGTTTTGTAAGATCTCGGAATAAAAGGTTTTTTGAATCTCAGCCATATTACTGCAAAAACAGTAAGCATATAAAACAATACGATAACAAAGGAAATCATATCCAGGATATCTCCATATTGGCCGCTAAGGCACAATAATGATGCCCATATTCCCTGCAGCCATAGTGACTTCTCCGGAACATTATTTTTGTTGTTCTTAACAGCCGAACTAAAAAACAAACCATCTTTAGCCATTGTCTGAAAAACACGAGCACCTGATAAAACAAGTCCGTTGATGCAACCAAAAGTAGAAATCATAACAAGAACGGCCATGATAATAGTTCCGGTATTTCCCATAATTTTTTCTGCAGCAGCTACAGCAACGCGATCATTGGCAGCAAAAGCAATTTCATCCCGAGATAATGCGCTTAGATAAACCACATTACATAAAAAATAAAGTATAATCACGGATGCCGTACCAATAACCATGGCACGAACTACATTCCGTTTAGGGTTCTCTATCTCGCCGGAAACAAAAGTTACACTCTCCCATGCAACACTACTAAAAACAGAGCCTACCATTGCTGCAGCAATTCCACCTAAAATAGCTTTACCGCTAATAGGCATCCACCCTTCTCCTTTCAGGTTCTGGAAAGCTTTAGAACCAATATTTAAATTTTCGCTCAGGTGTGAATCTTTAATAAAAATAAGTCCCAGAACAATCAGTCCTAAAAGTGCTATAATTTTAGAAGCCGTAAAGACGGACTGTATTATTTTCCCGCTTTTGATTCCTCTGGTATTAATATAAGTAAGCAACATAATAATACCAATGCCTAAAATCTGGAGCCAGGTAATTTTAAAACTCCCTTGCTGAAATAAAGGTGCTGCATCGTTGAGCTGTGGAATAAGATAGGCTGTGAACTTACTGAATGCAACAGCTACCGCAGCAACAGTTCCGGTTTGTATCACGGTAAATAATCCCCAACCGTATAGAAAGCCTGTAAGTTTGCCAAAAACTTCTGTCAGATAGGTATATTGACCTCCGGCTTTTGGAAAAATAGCGGATAATTCACCATAACATAGTGCTGCCGATACTGTAATAACTCCTGTGATAAGCCAGACAACTAATAGCCACCATCCGGACCCGAGTTGCCTCATAATATCGGATGAAACAATAAAAATTCCGCTACCGATCATAGATCCCATAACGATCATAGTGGCATCCCATAGTTTGAGTCTTTGCATAGTTTAAATTTTGATCCCAAATATATAAATAATGCAAATTGAAAAATGAAAAAGCTGCAAAATCTTGCAGCTTTGTATAATAAATTTAAAAATATCGATTAATAAATGTGGTAACCTTAATTAATCTTGGAAAACGTTCCGTTCAATTCAAATTCCAAATTAAGCCCACTTTTTAGTTTTACTTCGTACTTTCTTTTTTCACGGCTTACCCATACAATAGGGTCCCCTTTGTAATTAGAATTCGTATAATTGGTTAAAGATGCCGGAAGAAAACCTGTGGAAATCGCATTTCCTTTACCGTCTACTTCTTCCCATTCACCATCATTGTGAAATTCTACTTCTACTCCGTTACTATATTTTACAGTAAAATCTACATCATTAGGATTTTCTGCATTTTTAATGTAAATAAATGGCTTACCACTGATGTATTTATTCAGGAAATCCTGAGCATTGGACGGAAGTTGCGCTTTGGTAATGGTTTGTTTTTGTGCAGCTACCATACCCACAACAACTATACCTGCTACTACCATTAACCTTTTCAGATAAATCATTTTCATAATACTATTATGTTTTAATCTTAAAAATAAAGATAGCCTTTTTTTTCTAAACACTAAGGCTGTCTAAACTCAAACTGTATAATAAGTAACAAATTTTAAACCATAAAGGATATAATAGAAAAAATGAATGGTTTTTCAGCTATGTCAGTCTATAATGTTCTCCGGCTTATAATAAATAAAAAAGCCCCTCGAAGGGGGCTTTATATATGAAGCTTTAAGATTAAAATTAATCTTTAGCCATTCTTTCTGCACGTTTTCTTTCCTCTTCGCTAAGAATTTTCTTTCTCATACGAATGAAGTTAGGCGTTACCTCGATACACTCATCATGTTGGATATATTCCATACATTCTTCTAGTGAGAATAAGATTTTTGGAGCAATACCACCATCTTTATCTTTTCCGGAAGCACGCATGTTATTTAGCTGCTTAGCTTCAACAATATTTACAACAAGATCTCCTGGCTTATTTTGTTCTCCTACGATCATACCTGCGTAGATTTCCTCGCCCGGATCTACAAAGAACTTACCTCTGTCTTGTAGTTTTTCAATAGAATATGCTGTTGCAGGCCCTTGTGTTTTACTTACTAATACACCATTGTTTCTTCCCGGAATAGCACCTTTGAAAGGCTTGTACTCAGTGAAACGGTGTGCCATAATAGCTTCACCTGCAGTTGCTGTAAGCATCTGAGAACGTAATCCGATAAGACCTCTTGAAGGAATTTCGAATTCCATATGCTGCATTTCACCTTTAGTTTCCATAATGTGAAGATCACCTTTTCTTTGCGTAGCAAGGTCGATAACTCTTGAAGCAAATTCTTCAGGTACGTCTACTACTAAAGATTCATAAGGTTCGCATTGTGCACCATCAATATCTTTAAGAATAACCTGAGGCTGACCAATTGTCATCTCGTACCCTTCTCTTCTCATTGTTTCGATTAGAACTGATAAGTGAAGAATACCTCTACCGAATACAAGGAATGTATTAGCATCACCAGTCTGCTGAACTCTTAGTGCTAAGTTTTTCTCTAATTCTTTTTCTAATCTTTCTCTAAGGTGGTTAGAGGTAACATATTTACCATCTTTACCAAAGAAAGGAGAATTGTTAATAGAGAATGTCATGTTTAGAGTAGGCTCATCGATAGATGTTCTTGGTAATGGTTCAGGATTTTCAAGATCTACGAAAGAATCACCAATCTGGAAAGCATCAAAACCAACTACAGCACAGATATCACCTGCTTGTACTTCGCTAACTTTCTTCTTACCTAATCCTTCGAATACGTATAATTCTTTAACTTTTCCTTTTACAATTTTGTCGCCTTCCTGTGCAAGACCAATCCATTGACCTTCTTTAAGACTTCCTCTTATAACTTTACCAATTGCAATTCTACCTAAGAATGAAGAGTAATCTAAAGATACAATCTGCATTTGCAGGTTACCTTCTTCTACTTTAGGTTCTGGAACATATTCTAGAATACCATCTAATAATGGTAAAATGCTGTCAGTTTGCTCTAAAGAGCTGTTGAACCAACCTTGTTTAGATGATCCGTAGAATGTAGGGAAATCTAATTGCTCTTCAGTAGCATCAAGGTTGAAGAATAGATCGAATACCTGGTCATGAACTTCTTCAGGACGACAGTTTGGTTTGTCTACTTTATTGATAACCACCATTGGCTTCAATCCAAGCTCAAGAGCTTTTTGAAGTACGAAACGTGTTTGTGGCATCGCTCCTTCGAAAGCATCAACCAATAGTACAACACCATCCGCCATTTTCAATACACGCTCTACTTCACCACCAAAATCGGCGTGACCAGGAGTATCGATAACGTTTATCTTTACATCTTTGTAAGTAACAGAGATATTTTTTGATAAGATGGTAATACCACGTTCTCTTTCCAGATCATTGTTGTCCATGATAAGCTCACCGCTTTCCTGGTTTTCTCTGAAAATGTGGGTTGCGTGGATAATTTTATCAACCAGGGTTGTTTTACCGTGGTCAACGTGCGCAATAATTGCAATATTTCTAATTTGCTGCATAAAGGATTTTTACGGACGCAAAGTTACGATTTTTCTATTTTTTATTTTTAGTATGAATGAAATTTATTTTTCAGAGATGAAATAAAATATTAAATATTTTATTATCAGTCGATTGAATAGTCATCCACATGCTTTTCGCCTGCATTACATAAACCATTTTAAGAAGAAATCCTCCTCCTGTTTATCAATCATTCTGCGAAATATCCTTTGGTAAAATCTATTAAGTAGTACTAATGAGACCACAATTCCATTTAGTGACTAGTTTTGATTCTTTCTCGAATTAATTTCTTTCTGGATGTTTTTCAGATTATTCAGATTCAGAATGGCAATAGGTGATAATGCGATGGGTACTACTAATAAAGCTGTAAATCCTTTTTTAATCGTAATAAACAGCGATAACACAAATAATAATATTAATGTTCCGATAAGTAATATTGTTAAAGGTTTTATTGTTTTTTGTCTTTTAAGTAGCTCTTCTGTGCTCAGGTCACTAAAGTTTTCGTTTTTCATGGTTCTTTTTTTGCTAGGCATAAACTTAACTATAATAAGTATAAGTGCTATTAATTTTTTAAAATAAAAAAGCACTCTGAATTATTCAGAGTGCTTAGTAAAACTTTATATAAGTAATATTATAAATTACTTTCTACTGCACCTATTTTCTCACGATACAGATCAACAGGCTTGTCCAGAAGAACAGCAATTACTGTAAGATTTTTATCTAGTCTTTCTTTTGGTACATCGACATAAACAATACCCGGAACAGCACTCCAGTATAATTTGTTATAAATACGGTGTGGGATTATGGATCCTTCTCCGGCAATTCTTATTCTGGAAATATTATTTTTCAATCCCTTCAGTGCTATTGGTCCTGTAGGTGTTCCTTCTACAAATAAATAAAGTGTTTGCTTATCTTTCGACAATGCACTCATCCCGGAGTAATGTCCGTCCGGAAGTCCCGCTCCTGTTTCGTATAAAGCTTCAGCATTTTTACTAATCCAGTTCAATACTTCAGGATTTGTTTTGGAAGTTTTCTTTATTTTCATATCCATACCATCCTGAGTAATCCCGGCATTATCGAGCAGATTAGTACCTTTATGCAGTTGGTTGGCTATTTCGTAAGCAGCTTTCTTTCCATCAGAATTTTCCAGTACACTTTGAAGAGCAGGTGCCGGATCATTTATTTTACCGGTTACTTTCACAGGCTCGTTAAAGTTAAGTTGTACAACGGTTACATCTTTATCAAACTGTGTATTTGCGAATGAAAGTGTAAGGTTTCCACTCTGATCCTGGTTGTAATTTACTTTAGCATTCGTATCTCCAATAATCTGTGCAGAAACAGGAGCTGAAGTAAGTCCATAAATTTTCGCAAAATCTTTTGCCTCTTCCAAATACAGGAATAACTTTTTGCCATCAACAGACAAAGAAGATTTTCCTCTGTAATTAGTGAACGGTAGTCCCTGACGTGTTGTGTAAATAGCATCTGAATTTTTCTTCGTCCATCTTCCCAGATTTTCAAGGATTTTAACCTGCTCTGCAGGAATAATACCATCCGCCTTAGGTCCTATATCAATAAGAAGATTTCCGCCCATACTGATTACATCAGCCAGGGTTCTTACAATCATATTTGGTGATTTGTAATTTCTGTCGAATGGCTGATATCCCCAGGAATCGTTCATTGTATAGCACAATTCCCAATATTTGCTCTGAGGCGCTACTACAGGTATCCCCTGCTCCGGAGTTTCATAATCGCCATGATTGTTCAGACGAGAATTAATAATAATATTGGGATTATATTTTCTTAGATTAGCCAAAGTCTGTGGTGCCTGCCATTCTGCTGAAGTATGCTCCCAATCTCCATCAAACCATATTAAATCAGGTTTAAACTGTGTTGACAATTCGCTTAGCTGTCCCTGATAATATTTGATAAAGCTCTGCCAGCGTACAGGATCTTTTGCAATATCATAACGCTTCTTTGTACGTGTATTGACGTCATAATATGGATGGCTCCAATCCGGAAGCGAATAATAAAGTCCGGTTTTCAATCCAGCTTTCTTTAAATCGGCAACAAAAGGACCTATTAAATCTTCTTTAGCGGCAGCATCTTTAAAGCTAGTGATCGCTTTGTCTGATTTCGAATCCCATAGAGAAATTCCGTCATGATGTCTTGTGGTAATTACTGAATATTTTGCACCTGATTCTTTAATCAGTCTTGTCCATTCATCAGGATTATAACGGGAAGCATTGAATCCGCCCAATTGCTTCATGTAATTATCATGATTAATATAATTATTAAAAAAAGACCAGGATTCTGATATTCCGTTTACAGAATAGATTCCCCAATGGATAAATACTCCTAGTTTAGCATCCCGGAACCATTGCATTTTTGCATCATCCTTATTCTTCTTTTCCTGTGCTGCTATACTGCCTATACTAAGGCCTAATAACAGTAAACTGGTAATTCTGTTCTTCATGGTTTTACTTTTTCTGCCTAAAAATACGCAAAATAAGGGGTTTACAAAACATTTTCACCCAATAGGCTTTATAAAGGATAGAATTTCCAATTTCACTTTTACGTGATATAGAGTATATTTGTCTTAATTCAAACAAATAAACAGATGAAATACCGGATCGCATTAATATTTACTTTATTATATACCCTGAATGTTTTTGCACAGGAAAACAAAAAAGATCCCAGGTATGAACAATACTCCGGGGGATACGGCAGCAATGATGGTATATATCTGTTTGAAGATGGAAGATTTATTTTATACGGATATGCCACTGCTGTTTTTGGGGAATATAATATTGATAAAGATATTTTGTCCTTCTTCCCAGAGAAACGGGAATTATTTGAAGTTTATGCTACACAAAACAAGTCCTTGGGTTCTAAAACTCAGATAAACTATGCCGGATTTGAAAGAGGAAGTATATCATTAATCCGCATCAATAATGGTAAAAGTTTACAAAATATCTTTAATGATAATCCTAATTGCTTCTCCGGGCCTTTTGTATCGGAAGTGCCGAAGAACGTAAATGAATTTACACTTTACAATCTTGCTGATAAGGAGTTTGGAGATCGGATAAGACCTTATAACTCATGGAAATATAAGAATGACAAAGGCTATAATGACTTTATTTTTATTTACAATCAACCAAGACCTGAATATGAGAATTTTAGCGGTAAAATGGTAACTAATGAAAAAGGAACAACATTAAAGTTGTCTAATTTTGGTGGAGAAAATGGTTATCCAAAATATGATCTTAAGCAAAATGAAGAAAAACAAAGCCAATGGAAGGAACTTTTGGATATGAAAGACAAATACACCAGGTATAAAGAGAAAAAAGAAGACTTTATAATGGCTAACAAACATTTTTCAAAATTACAACCCGAATCAAGATCCAATAGCAGAATATCAGAAAAAGATATTCTGTCCACGCCTGTCTTTTTGAGTAAATGTAATGATCCTTCCGGTAGAAGCTATCGTTATAAAGGAATACCAAAATCCGGATTAGAAGCCCAGTATGAAAAAATACCTCCTACAACTATTCCTTCTCCTCCAATGCCGCCCGCTCCAGTAAAGAAATAATATTAAATTATATTTCCAGAATATCTCATAATAATAATATCTGATGTCTCCTGACCATTATTATCAATCTCCTGAAATCCTGCTTTTTTATAAAGATTAAAAGCTTTGACATTGTCAGTTCTTACTTCAAGTTCTATTGCTATATCATGAAATCGGTTCTTTGCTTCCTGAATAGCGGCCTGTACAAGTCCCATTCCGATATTGCTACCCTGAAATCTATTCTTTACATACATCTGCAGAATATTGCCTGTGTTATTCCCGAAATTTGCAAAAGCACATATTCCCGATAGTTCATTATCAACAAAAGCTCCTGTTACGAATCTTTCAGGAATCTGATTTTCTATATCTTCTTCCAGTCGGAGTTTTTCCATTTTCACAGATTCTTCATAGCTGGCACTAAATGCATCCGGAAATTCTCTAAGACTTTCTAAACGGATCATTCTGTAAATTTTGCTTTCGTGCGGTAAAAGATTTCTATATTCAGTCTTCATATAAGCCGATTCATTACTTGTTTATGTACATTTGAGTGTGCTAAATATACTGATTTTCTGTTTGGAAATGGTTCCTTTTTACTATCCGAGACAGATTGTACAGATATATTATTCTTAAAGCAGAACAAAATCTATAAATTGTTAACAATAGATTTAAATAAAAATTTTTAATTTTACACAAGCATTAATTAAATGCATTATATGAAAAAAAACTATCGTTTCTGTGAACTGTCAAACTTTATAATATGCCGGAATTGAAAATGCAGGATGCCCAAATGCTTTTAAAGAAGATCTATGCCAACCCTAAAAATTATGATCTGAAAAGTATTGATGGTGTGGTTACTGGCGGAGATGATCAGGTAAGCTTTCGACTTTATAAAACAAAAGAAAAAGTTGTTTTTGAAGTTATTGTAGATGAACTGGTTTTTAAAAACAGTACCGGAGACTGGACAAACTCTTTGATTATGCTGGAAAATGCAATCCGGAAAATAGAACGAGAAGAAGAGAACTCCAAAATAGAACAAGCTATAGACAAACTCAGGAAATACCTGGCCGAAGAATAAATCAACTTTAAAGCAGACCCATAAGTCTGCTTTTTCTATGCTTAAGAATTGAGACACTAAAAAAACATGCATTAGACAGCACTGGAACTTATTGACATTATCTCCTTATCTTTACAGCGCCGAAAGGCATTACAGAGAAATACTACACTAACCTTCTGTAACAAATACTATATAATAATTTAGAATTAGATATGAGCAGTTTTAAAGATCAATACTACAAAATAGAAGATTTTCTCACATTGGTAAGAAACAGACAAGAACGTTCTGAGGACTATGATCCTGATTTCGTTTATGCTGTTTATTCAGAGCAAGATATCTTCGAACCCGGAATAACTGTTTATATTGGTGCACCAGCAGATATAGATGGTGATTATGATGATATATTTCCGGATGTTGTATATGAAAATGGCTTACTGTATATGTGCTCGGATGAAGATGTTCAGGATGTTGTGGACCTCGCTTTACGCCAGCAGTCAGCAGTAACAAATGAACAGTTAATTACAGCACTGAACCACTATCTGGAAAATGATGATTTTCTGGATTTCTGATAAACACACGAAAGCATTTTTAATCAAAAATGCTTTTTTTATTTCTTAGTGGAGATATTGTTACAACAATCCTTTATTCGGTTACTCGGAAATTATTTTCTATCTCGAATTTTGTCACAGGAAAACAAAATATAATAAAATATGAAAGAGCTCTTATTAATAGTAACCAACATTGGTATGTATGAAAGTGGCAGACTCAAAACCGGACTATGGTTAAGTGAACTTACACATATCTATCATAGTGCAAAAGAACAAAACTGGAATATAACGATTGCAAGCCCAAAAGGAGGCCCTACACCAATTGATCCGGAAAGTCTAAAACCTTTGGTACTGGATAAGATATCAAAACAATATTATGAAAGTTCATCTTTTATGCATGAGCTGGAAAATACAAAAAGTCTGTCAGAAGTATCTGAAAGATCATTTGATTGTATATATCTGGCCGGAGGACATGCAACGATGTATGATTTCCCTGATGATGTTACGTTGCAGACTATTATTCGAAAACAATATGAACGAAACAAAATAATTGCGGCAATATGCCACGGTGTTGGTGGATTACTCAATGTAAAGCTTTCTAATGGTGAATACCTGATTAAAGGAAAAGCTCTTACGGGATTTGACTGGTTTGAAGAAACTCTTGCCAGGAGAAAAAGAGAAGTTCCTTTTAATTTGGAAGCAGCATTAAAAGATAGAGGTGCCAATATGAGAAAAGCCTGTATCCCGATGACTTCTAATGTTGTAGTAACAGGAAATCTTATTACAGGGCAAAACCCTTTTAGCTCTAAAGAAATGGCTAAAGTGGTCATAGAGCAATTGGATAAATCATAGAAATCCCTACGTAGAATTTGGATATTTTTATTTTTAATGCATAAAACGTTTTAATTTGTATTTTTATATGGCATAAAACGATAATATGGCATTAATAGCTGATCTGGGCAAAATCATTGTTTTTCTTTATTTGCTGTTGATTGTTTTTCTGGTTACATCCAAGAACAAAAGAAAGCTACCAGATTACTTATTTGCCTCTTTTCTTTTAGTCTCTATTGTAGATTTATCAGGCTTTTTCCTCGCCCCGGCTAATAATTTTTATCAGGCTTTTAAATTGGCTACTGTCCTGTTACAAATGCCTCTTTATTACTTGTATGTTAAATCTGCCTGTTATTACAATTTTCGTTTAAATTCAAAAGATCTTTTACATACACTACCCTTCCTATGCTTTTTTATATTGTTTGCTATTAACGGAATTTCAAAACAAAACCATAAGATTTTTGATATTATTTCTATAGTACAATATTACAGCTATATTATTGCAGTACTCCTTGTACTCATGAGGTTCAGAAAACTTTATCGGGACAACTATTCGGGGAATCATCATATTACCTACAAATGGTTGCTGCAGATTACAATAATCTTCCTTATTGGTAATTTCTTTGTGTTACTAAGGGATTTTGTAAAAGATGATACTATTCTGATGTATCTGTACACCTTTACAAGTTTCTTTGTCCTCTTTGCTATCAGCTGGTTTGTCCTGAAGTGCTTGTACATACCCAATTTATTTGCCGGAATAGATCAGGATCTGGTTGCTATAGATGTGACAGATAAATCAAAGGAGGAACCCGAGCAACTGAAGTCTCTTATGCATCTAATGGAAACTGAAAAACCATATTTAGATGATGCACTTACGCTTCAAAAGCTAGCAGAAAAGATTAGTATACCGGAAAAGCAACTATCCATTCTCATTAATCAGTCAGCCGGAAAACATTTTTTTGATTTCATTAATGAATTCAGAATCAATTATGCGAAAACTCTTTTGAAGGAACAACCCCAATTAACAGTTTTGGAAGTACTATATGAAGCAGGTTTCAACTCTAAATCTTCGTTTTATACAGCCTTCAAAAAAGAAACAGGTATTACTCCCACAGATTACAGAAAATCAGCTGTTAAATAATTGTCCGACTTTTAATCGGACTCTTTTTTATCGAGAAAATAGTCCGACTTCCGGTATCCGGACATATTCACCGATGTAAAGTTTCAGATTTGCTTCATTATTTAAAAATTGAAACAAATGAAACTACATCTCAAACTAGCATTATCTATTTTTTTAGTTGCAACTTTCGGATTATTTTTTGGTCAGTCTGATTTAAAAAATAAGATCAGGAAAACAGATTCTTTAATAAACGCTTACTATAAACCAGACGCACCAGGTATGGCTCTGGGTATTATAAAAGACGGACAGATAATTTACCGTAAGACGACAGGACTTTCCAATATTGAATATAAAATTCCGGCAACAGATTCAACAGTATTCAATATAGCCTCAGGCTCTAAGCAGTTTACTGTATTTATGGCACTAAGAGCTGAACAAGAAGGCAAACTGTCATTGGATAATGATATCAGGGCTTATCTTCCGGAACTAAAACACTTACCTTATAAAATTACAGTGAGACAATTGGCTAATCATACACATGGTCTGCCTAATTTTACAGATATTTTGAAATTACAGGGTATCGGAGATGAAGTCTGGCTTACCCATGAAGAGGCAATCCGTACGGTACTGAGTATTAAAAATATTGTTTTCCCGCCAGGACAGCAATATCAGTATAATAATACCGGCTTTATGCTATTAGCAGAAATCTTGCACCGAATTTACAAAAAAGACTTTGCTCAATTGGTGAAAGAATATATTTTCAATCCGCTGAGGATGGATAATAGTATCGTATTTGGTGATCCCGAAAAAAATATCCCAAACAGATCTGAATCTTATAGACCGAAAGAAGGTTCTTTTCTAAAGTCTCCTGTCGGACAGGCGGAATACGGCTCTTCCAATATATATACAAGCCTGAATGATTATTGTAGATGGGCTGCTAATTTTCAGAATCCTAAAGTCGGAAACAGAGAAATCTACGATCAGATGCAGAAAAATACACTTCAGAACATTAGTAAAGAAGTACAATATGGACTAGGGCTGCAAAGTGAGAAATATAAAGGACTGGATATTGTATTTCATGGCGGTGGTACATCGGGTTACAGATCTTATATTTTACATGTACCTTCACAAAAATTCTCCGTCGTATTTCTAAGTAACAGAAGTGGATTTGAAGGATTATTAATGGCTTATCAACTTGTCGATTTGTATCTGGGTGATAAAGAAACGGTATCTGCTCTACCTCGGAAAATGACATACACTTCTGCAGAGCTTAAGAAATTTGAAGGTACGTACGAACTTAGTCCCGGCTATTATATCGAAGTGTCGGAGAAAGACAAACAGCTATATTGGGGATTATATAATGAAAAAGGTAGAGAAGAGCTTAAAATAGCAGGCGATGATAAATTCAGGATTACAAGTATTCCAACAGCATATCTTACATTTAAACCCGAACAGGTTAATTTTAGAATTGCCGATTTCACTTATATATGCAAAAGGGTAAAGCTTAATCCACCAAAAGCTGAAAACGTAAACCTAAATAAGTTTACAGGTTTCTACAGAAACGAAGAGTTCAATACTATTTATCAACTGGTTGTTGAAAATAACCACCTGGTGACAAAACACGCTATTAATGAAGACCTTATTCTATTCCCTATCAGTCAGACAAGTTTTTCTTCCGGAAAACAGTATTTCGGAAAAATTGATTTTAAAGCTGATGAAAAAGGAAATATTGAAGAATTCAGTCTATCTGGTGCTGGTTTAGCAAATATAGAATTCAAGAAGATAAAATAAGGAAAGAATGAAGAATACTAAAAACAATATCTTTGTAATAAACAATATCAAAACAATGGCCTTAATTACGATGAGCAAATATAATCCGGAAGATTTTTTGATATTCCGGTCCCTGGTTGATGATGACGATGTGATGAAGTATGTTTCCGGCGAAGCATTGTCTGAAGAAAAGGCAAAAGCTAAATTTACTTCAATCCTTCATGTAAACAGTACACAAGATTCTCTGGGATATTTTAAAGTTTATAATGATCAGAATGTATTTATCGGTGATTGCAAATTGGAAAAATACAGACATGACAATACCCTTCTGGAGATTGGTTATATTCTAAAGAAAGAATTCTGGGGAAAAGGTTATGGCTCCTTAATCTGTAAAGAACTGCTTGCTTTAGCAGAAAAAACCAAACCGGATATGAATATAATCGGGAATATTGATCCTGAGAATACAGCTTCAAAAAGACTATTGGAAAAATTTGGTTTCAGTAGTTATACGACGGCTACAATAGACGGAATGATCACTGAAAGTCTTATGCTTACAAAGAAATCAGGGAAGTAATACTGAAACAGAAGGAATTTGTTTGAACATGCTGTTTCGCATTTTTACCATTCTTTTACGCATTTTTATCAAAACGAATACTCAATTGGATTGTACCTTTGTACCGATCAATTAAATTGCAATAGCATATCAGGCTTTTCTAAAAGCAAATAATGCTATAAATTTTTTTTCATCATTTGTGTTTTTGGGACCGCATCAGCAGACGCGGTTCTTTCTTTTATAGTATAGTCCCCTATTCTCTTTTTATTAATTAGTTAAATAATATTTGTATTCAGTATAATAAATATTGTAAAAAACTGTTTAGTATATTCAGTATATTTTTATATTTATCCAATTATTGGCTAATATAAATAATCATAAATCGATTATGGAGAATTTTTTGATAGAGTCTTTTTTACATACCGATAACAGCAATCAGTATATCAATACTAAGGATATTGATGAACTTTTGCAGCTAAGGCCTACAGAACTCTTTCATCCACATAAGACTATGTTCAATATTATCCACCTTTTCACCGAAGGAAAAGGCAGAGTAACCGTTGACTTTAACACGTTCGATATTGAGGAGAAACACATTTTGTTTATTTCTCAGAACCAGATTAGCCAGCTCCATGATCCTGTTAATTATAAAAGTAAGATTCTGATCTTTACTGAAGATTTTTTCGGAAAGAATGTATTCCAAACACAATTCTTTGGTCAGGCACATTTGTTCAATGATCCTTTACTGCTGCCCTATTTTGATCTTGGCGACAGATATGAAGAGGTTATGTCTTTGTTCAATTTTATCAGTGCTGAATTAGATAGACCCTATAATGAAGTCCAGACAACAATTCTCAACAACTATTTATTCAATATACTTTTAATTGTAGAAAGTTTTTGTGAAAGAAAGGATATTAAGCTGGTGGTAAATGATGAAAAGCTTCTGGTATCGAAGTTTAAATCTATTGTCAATGCTAATCTGAACTGGCAGTATAATCTGGATTATTACACTGAAAAATTGAATATAGGGCTTAGAACACTTCAAAATGCCTTTCAGCTTACAGAAGAACAAACCCCAAAGCAATGGCTCATTGACAGAATGATCCTGGAAATTAAACGAAATCTAATCTATAAAGAAGTTGGAATAAGCACTATAGCCTATAATTTAGGGTTTAATGAAGTAACCAATTTTACTAAATTTTTTAAATCCAAAACCGGACTTACTCCTACACAGTTCAGAGAACTTTCTTCCTGGTAAAAAGGATATAAAAAAGGAATGCCTTAGCATCCCTGTGATTTTAATTGTAATAACAAACCATACAATCTAAATAAGCTCGACATGTTCCCCCACCAGGGCAAATAGCTCCTTCGATTGATCCATAACAATCGTTTTGACATGGATAAATTGAATCATTAGGTTTTTGTGGTCCTCCATTTCCGGTTGTACCTTTCATTTCTTTTCTGGTTAACTTTTTCATAATGTAATATTTGTTTTGGTTAGTCTGTAAATATAACAAATGTTCACCAAAAAGTGATTTAGTACAATAAAATACACCCTATGAAATTATTATTGTTTTTCTGCTAACTCTTTCAATTTATTATTCATTGCTTCATATCCTCGTCTTGTATTATTGTCCAACGTTTTCTTGAAAAATGGTACAAGAATTCCTATAAAATTTTCGCTTTGCACAAAAGTTGTTGTCCCATTTTTATTGTCTATAAGTTCAAATTTATGCTCTCCGTCAAAAATCCCTCTGAATAGAACAACTCCCAACCAACTAAACTTCTTATTGGTTTCCAGAGCCGTAACAGTCGGTTTAAAATTATTTGCACTTATTTCTGGCGGTTCTATTCGCACTGCAATTTTGTTTCCTACTTTTACTTCTCCTGTTAGTGAAGTTACAAAGGGGTTCCAACTTGGATAGTTTTTAAAGTCGGTAAGTATCGCCCAAACCTTTTCAGGTGTTGTATTAATAGTGATTTCTGTTTTTAATAAGAATGCCATTGTTCCAGTTTTTCGTTGTTTATGTTTTTATTTTTACTCAACAGAGTGAACTTACTTCTTAACGTTTCGGGTAATGCCGAAGGTAGAGAAATCGAAGTGCTCCAATCAAACTAAAATACTAAAGCTGATAGAAGTACACAAGTTCCATTCTATATTTCAGTCTTATCTTTACAACACCTCGCGTATGGCATAATCATGATTAAATTTTAGATACTCTCTTGTATTCTTCTCAAATTATTCGGGATATTATAAGCTAATTTTGTGACAATAAGAAAAGTGATTTAGTACAATATACACCCTATGAAATGATATTTGTCTTACTCATTGTCTGTCTGTAGCTTTTAGGCGTCGTTCCGGTTTCTGTTCTGAAGAAATAAGAAAAATGAGAAAAATTTCTAAAACCCAACTCAAAAGCAATTTCTTTAATCGATTTATCCGAGCTGTGCAATAATTGTTTTGCTTCTAAAAGAATTCTTTCTTTGATAAATGCTGAAGGCGATTTTTTGTACTGTTTCCTGCACAATACCCCAAGATAATTGGAGGTAATACACAATTCATCAGCATAGAAAGAAACATTTTTCTGGCTTTTATAATATTTATCTACCAGCATATGAAACCTAAAAGCAAGGTTATTGGTATTCACCAAAGCAGCATCACCATAGATATGCTCCATCCAAAGATTAATCATGAGTGTCAGAAGTCTTACTCTAGCATCTATAAGCTCCGGAAAAGCAGGCTCAGAATCAATCTCCTTATGTATAGCACTAAACTCTGTACTAAGTTTTTGATAGATTTCATCATCAGGATGAATCATTTCATATCTGTTTAGTGGAGAAAAAGTGTGTTTCAGAGTTGGCGAGAATGTTTCAAGAATAATATCATTTACAATCAGCCTCCTTCCCATTGTATTTGGAGATAATTTCCAGTTGTAGACCTTTCCGGGAAGATGGATAAACAATTGCTTAGATTTCAGAGCATAATTATTGAGTTCTGTAATGCATTCGCCACCCTCACATTCATCAATAATAATGATGGTAAAAGAATGATCCGGAAAGTTATTGAGCCCAGAAGACGTAATACTATCCTGATATACTACATTTACATTTCCCGGATTATGCAGGTCTGTGAATTTTGAACTATTTGTTGCTGTATTGTTTTCATATGATATCTTGTCTCCTTTCATTCTGAATTATTACAAATACTAATTTACAACCAAATATTATACTATAACTACTGGCTGATTTAATCCGGCAATAATAGCTATTATTACTTTTAAATCTAAAATTATAAGTATCATATATTGTGATAATCGTATCATAATTTAAGCACAGATATACACCTCAGGCAAAACAATATGTATATTTGTTTATATGCTTTTATCTGATGCTGAGAGATAAGTTTGGAAGAGAAATCAATTATTTAAGACTGGCTGTTGTGGACCGGTGCAACCTTCGTTGTACCTATTGTATGCCGGAAAATGGTCTTATATGGATCAAGCAGCAGGAACTGATGACGGATGAAGAAATGATCAGAATATGTTCTGTTTTTACATCGCTGGGTATTGATAAAATCCGAATTACTGGTGGTGAGCCTTTTGTAAGAAAAAACAGCATGGAGCTTATTGAACAAATAGTACAGCTCGATGGTCTTAACGATCTTAGCATAACAACAAACGGCCTTCTTACAGAACAATATATCCCACGACTTAAAGCTTCCGGAATAAAATCGGTTAACCTGAGTCTTGATACTCTCAATCCTGAACGTTTTTATACAATAACGCGGCGTAGGAGTTTTGATAAAGTAATGAAGACACTGGACAGTTTATTAGAACATCAGATCAAAGTAAAAATTAATGCTGTGGTAATGGAAGACCAGAATATTGAAGATATTATCCCTTTGGTAACGCTTACTAAAGAGCTTCCTGTTGATGTACGGTTTATAGAAGAAATGCCTTTTAACGGAACCAATACCACAGTATCTCTAAAATGGAATTATAAACAGATCTACGAACACATTAAAACTTACTTTCCTGAAATAATGAAAACTGAGGATCCGAAAAGTTCTACATCATATAATTACAGAATTCCCGGATTTGCCGGAAGCATCGGAATTATTGCAGCATATACCCGCTCCTTCTGTGGGGATTGCAACAGAATACGGATTACGCCTACAGGTGAACTCCGTACTTGTCTGTATGAAGAGAAAGGAATTAACCTGAAAGAAGCTTTACGCGCAGGCAAAACAGATCAGGAACTAAAAAATATTATTATCAACAGTATACAACATAAGCCAAAAGACGGATGGGAAGCTGAAAAGCTTAATCATTCCTCTTCACAAGTACATCAGTCTATGGCTACAATAGGTGGATAAATATGGAAATGATTAGTGTACAGCAGGCAGAAGATATTATTCTTTCTCAATATCAGGATTATGGGAAAGAAAGTATTTCTTATGATTTGGCTATAGGCAGGGTTTTAGCTGAAGATATTCTCGCTGACCGCGATTTACCTCCGTTTGACAGACCAACAGTTGATGGTATTGCTATCAATTTTGGTTCTTATGAAAAAGGAATACACTCTTTTAGAATTAAAACTGTTCAGTCGGCAGGTGAAGAATCTGTTGCTATTGATTCAGAAGATCAATGTATTGAAATAATGACAGGAGCGGCTCTAAACAATACGTTGAATACTGTTATCCGGTATGAAGATATATCTATTGATGACGGAATAGCAACTATTAATATTGAAATTAGTAAAGGGCAAAATCTACATCTGCAGGGGAAGGATAAAAAAGCAGGAGAAGTACTGGTTAAAGCTAATCAGCTTATAACTCCCGCAATAATTGGCATAGCAGCATCAGTTGGAAAAACAAACTTGTTGGTAAAAAAACTCCCAAAGGTTGTTATCATTTCGACAGGAGATGAGATGATAAATCCGGGGCTTATTCCGACAGCATTTCAGCTAAGACAATCTAACGGAATTACTATACGCTCTGTTTTAGATAAATATAAAATTCAGGCAGATCTTCTTCACTTGAATGATGACTATGAAGAGATAAAAAAAGAAATTATCCGCTGTATAGCTCAATATGATGTTCTTCTTATGAGTGGTGGTGTTTCCATGGGAAAATTCGATTATCTTCCACAGGTATGTGAAGAACTTGGAATAAAAAAAATATTCCATAAAATAAAGCAAAGACCCGGAAAGCCATTTTGGTTCGGTCAACATGAAAATCAGAAGCTTGTTTTCGCCTTCCCAGGTAATCCGGTTTCAGTATTTATGTGTCTGCACCGGTATTTTCTTCCATGGTTGGAAAAATCTCTGGGAATTTCACCAACTTCACCCCTATATGCTGTGTTACAGAATGATATTGACTTCGCTGTTGCCTTACAGTATTTTGTACAGGTAAAACTCCTGATTGATCAGACAGGTCAATTAACTGCAAGCTTTATCGACACCAACGGTTCTGGTGATTTCTCTCATCTTGCAGAAACCAATGCCTTTCTGGAATTACCTCTGGAACAGAACTCATTCAGAAAAGGTGAAGTATATAAAGTATGGAAATATAATTTTTGAAGACAATGACAGATTTTTCACATCTCAATAAAAAACTGGAACCAACGATTGTTAATGTAACTGGCAAGCCTGTAACCCAACGAAAAGCCATTGCAAAAGCAACTGTAGAACTTCCTGAAAATGTATTGAACAAGTTAAAAGAAGGTGACTTTAAAACACCTAAAGGTTCGATATTTCAGACTGCAATAATAGCTGGAATTATGGCTGCAAAAAAAACAGGTGAGCTTATTCCACTTTGTCACCCAATAGGACTTGAAAATTGTGAAGTAAGCATTGAACTTAACAATAACAACGAGATTGAAATTTATTGCACAGCAGAAGTTGAGGCAAAAACAGGAATAGAAATGGAAGCTCTTACAGGTGCTTCTGTAGCTGCCTTAACGATTTATGATATGTGCAAGGCACTAAGCCATGATATCAGTATCAAAGAAATTAAACTAATGGAAAAATCCGGTGGAAAAAATGACTTCAAACGATCAGAATAATATCCCATTACTAAACGGATTGGTTTTAGCTGGTGGAAAAAGTGTGAGAATGGGAACAGCAAAAGACCAACTCAATTGGCATGGAAAGGAACAGCGTTACTTTGCTGCTGATTTACTGGCACCGTTTTGTGAAGAAGTTTTTATTTCTTGCCGCCAGGATCAATTATATGATTTTGATACAGGTTATAATGCCCTTACTGATACTTTTCTGAACATGGGGCCTTTTGGAGGTATTCTCTCTGCCCTTCGTTCTCAAAGAGATAAAGCATGGTTAGTTGTTGCCTGTGATTTGCCTTTGCTGGATAAGGAGTCACTAAAATTTCTGATAAAATCGAGAAATCCAGAAAAAGTAGCAACAACCTATGAAAGCCCTTTCGACGGATTACCAGAACCATTAATTAGCATTTGGGAACCCAAAAGCTATCCCCTTTTACTTCATTTTTTAGGGATTGGAAATACATGCCCCAGAAAGGTTTTAATAAACAGTGACACACTCATTTTAAAATCTCAGAACCCAGATGCTTTGATGAATGTAAATACTCCTGAAGATGCAGCAAAAGCACAGCAGATTTTAAGCGCATTAAAAGATTAATATGGAAGATCATTTTGAACGTTATCAATGTCAGATTGCTTTACCAGGATTCGGGATTAGTTCTCAGGAATCACTGAAAAATGCCAAAGTTCTGATTGTAGGAATGGGCGGACTTGGATGCCCTTCTTCACAATACCTTGCCTCTTCCGGTATAGGTACAATTGGTATTGTGGATGATGATATTGTTTCCTTAAGTAATCTGCACCGCCAGATATTATATACACCTGAAGATATAGGCCTTCCTAAAGTAGAAGTCGCTGCCAGAAGATTACAGCAACAGAATCCTTCTGTAAATATTATCCCTTTAAACTTCAGAGTAACTTCTGAAAATGTAATAGATATTATCCGTGAATATGATTTGATTATTGAAGGCACAGATAATTTTGAAACCAAATACTTACTGAATGACGCTTGTGTATTAACCGGAAAGCCCTTGATATACGGAGCTATTTATCAACATGAGGGTCAGGTTAGTCTATGGAATGTTTTGCAAAATGATGGCACTTATAGCCCTAATTACCGCGATGTATTTCCTGATGTGGAAGAATCACAGATTCCTAACTGCAGAGAAGGTGGTGTTATTCCTACTCTGGCTGGTATTATTGGTTGTATGCAGGCCAATGAAGCTATAAAATATTTAACCGGATCAGAAGATCTTTTATCCGGAAAATTATGGATGCTAAGCGTAATGACTGGAAAAACTCAGGTAATTAAACTAAAGAAATCAACCGTTGTTCGGATTACAGATTTGGTACAGACAATTCCACTAATCCCTTTTGAGCAATTTGAACGGGAAAAAACTTATTTTGAAATTATAGATGTACGAACTGAAAAAGAACATCACCTATTTAATATTGGTGGTAAGAATATTCCAATAGAAAAACTACAGGATCAGTTGAATAATATTTCTTCTGTCCTGCAGCCTGTCCTGGTGTATTGTCAGTCGGGAAAACGTAGTATAGAAGCTGCGAGAAAGATTAAAAAAGCTTTCCCCAACAAAGAAGTCTTCTCCTTAAAAGATGGTCTTAATAATATACCACGGTAATATTCCTGTATTATACAGAACCCAACTTCTCAACAGATTCTCTGGTAATCGGTGTAAAAAAATTGATCAGATTACCATCGGGATCTCTGAATAATAATGATTTATTTCCCCATGGCATTGTTGTAGGTTCTTGTACAACGCAGGAAGCCAGAAATTCCTTTAAACGCATATATTCCTTATCAACATCCTCCGTGAAGAATTCTATGATTGCTGTTTGATTTTTTGCTGGCTGAGCAATGGTCTCGCCGCCAAAAAACTGTAAGGTTTTGGTACTTCCGATAGCCAATGTTGCTGTTGCTGTCCGTATTTCGGCAAAATCAGGAGTGTATCTTACAGCCTCAATTCCTGTTACATTTTCGTAGAAGCTGATTAAATTTTCAATATTTGCAGTAATAATACGTACTGATACTAAATTCATGTTCTAAATATTTTAAATTATAACACAAAGGTATATAGCTCTTATGACAGCAGTCTGTCAGCAGGTTTTGCCTTGGATTATTTAAAACATTTAGGGATTTAGAGAATTTAGCTATCAGATCAAATGTGCTCAATAGCCTCGGTCTCTTAATGGTTTTAATTTAATGTTAGCCCTGTTTTAATAAGCAGCCTGCTATAAATTTAAATCATTCAAAATGCTAGTCAATAATTGTTTGCTTTGATTTTTGCAAGGTCGGAATATGATCTCCCGCAAGTTCATGAATTGTTTCATCAATCATTTTACACATACTATTCAGTGCCAAATCGTTGGCTTCGGTGCCAAAAGGTTCTTCAATCTCATCTGCTATGGCTTCAAAAGCAACAAAGGTATAAGCTATAAATACAACGATAAAGGGCATAAACCAACCTAAAGAATCGACTAAAGCAAAAGGCAGTAAAAAGCAATAGATATAAACCGTACGGTGTAATAAAACCTGATAACTATATGGAATTGGCGTTGATACAATTCTTTCACAACCCCCGACAACATCCGAAAGTCTGTCAAAATTCTCATCAAAACGGGACTGTTGTATAGAATCTATTCTGTTTTCAGATCTGGCCAGCTTCACCCAGTCAGCCATTAATTTCATGAGTATAACAGGTTTGTACCTCGATTCTTCAGCAATTCTGAATTGCTCAGGAGTAAGTCGTCTCTGCAAATCTTCTTTTGGATCTGTACCTCTTAACTGATGTTTTAGTGCATAGACAAAGGCGCTGACTAGCTGAATAAATTCCGATACAGAATCTTTATTGGCATCGCCTAAAGTAAGAGCTTGTCGGACTAATGAACGTGAAATATTGAGCAATGCACCCCATAGCTTTCTTCCTTCCCAAAAACGGTCATAGCTAACGTTGTTCCGAAATCCTAAAAAGAGTGCCAGTACAAAACCAAATAATGTAAGAGGTGCTGTATTGAGTAGTATTTTGAATGAAAATACAGTTCCGTGAAAATAAACTATTAATAATGATAAAGTAAACAAGATTAATAACCGTGGCAATAATGCCGGCAGTACAGAACCTCGCCAGATGAAGAGCATTCTGAACCAATTTTCTTTCTTTCGTATAATCATACTGCTTCAATAATGCTTTTAAATATATTCTATTTGCTGACTTTCCCTATAATCAAGGCTGCTACCTGATAAGAGCTTCTAGCCGGCTTCTTCTCCCCTTCAGCAATAATCCGGAGCGGACCTTTTGCAACCGGCAGGGGTTTTCCATCCACAGTATCAGCAATAATTATATTTTTATCAGCTATCGAAGAGTCTAACTCGGCAAGAGAAAATAATACCTGATATCCGTCTGTACATTTTACCAAAAGGTATTTGGAAAGATTTTCACCATGCAGCTCTTTACCGGAAGGCACACCTGCTTTTGCAAGGACATCCTGCAGAGCAACACCAGAGTAAATATGAGTATTGCCGTCTTTATCCTTTAAAGACGCATTTTTATGTGGCATTTTTGATAAATCTGCCATTGTAAACTCCAATGGTTGTAAAACATCGCCACTTACTTTAAGCTTAAAATCGGACTGGCTGAATGCAAGACTAAAAACAAACAGGAATGCTAAAAGCTGTATTTTTTTCATAGATAATAGATTGTAAAAAAGTTTATGGTCTCTGAATGGCTCCCTGATATAGCATTTCATCTACCTTTTTGTAAACTTCGGGATCGTGTTTTTTTATTTTTATTTTCACGTACTTGGATGCCGGCATATTACTTTCCTTCACCACATTGTTGACGGATACCAATACATTGGTTTCCGGGAAGTAAGTTACCGTGTTCTTCTCCGGAATTTTATAAGAAACAATAATAAATAAAGGTGCAACTCTCTCGATACCATCGTCATAATTATATAAGTCTACCCTATCTCCGGCTTTAAATCCGGCTTTATCAATATCTTTCTGATTCATGAAAATTACACGCCGTTCATTCTTTATGCCTCGGTATCTGTCATCCAGTCCGTAGATTGTTGTATTGAACTGATCATGGGTTCTGGTTGTTGCCATCATATATTCGTCGGAAGCAAGTGTGTTATCAGGAATCTCTGTTAAAGTAAACGGTGCACGCCCGCCTAATTCTTTTGAGAAATATTGTTCATCTCGTGCAGCATTGGGCAGGTAGAAACCTCCTTTTTGACGGACACGAATATTATAATCTTCAAAACCAGGAATACACTGTTCTATATCATCACGGACAGCATCGTAACTGTCGTGATAGCGCTGCCAGTTGACAACAGCCCGGTTTCCTAAAGTAGCCATTGCCATACGGCAGACAATCTGAGTTTCGTTTACCAGATTATCGGAAACAGCATCCAGCATACCTTTGGAATCCTGAACAACTCCCATGGAATTCTCGGTTGATACAATCTGTATTTCACCATTTACAATATCTTTATCACTCCGCCCGTATGTTGGTAGAATTATAGCTTCCTTACCATGGACCAAATGTCCTCTGTTCAGTTTTGTAGAAACACATACCAGCAAATTAAGCTTTCTTAGTGCATTTGCAGTATAAGTAGTATCTGGTGTTGCAGAAAGAAAATTCCCTCCCATGCAAAACATTACTTTTACTTTTTCCTCATGAATTGCCTTTATAGCGCGAACAACATCATAACCATGCTTCCTTGGTACCTTGAATCCAAAGAAATTTTCAAGACGGTCAAGTTGTTCATCGGTAGGCTTTTCATCAATCATCATAGTTCTGTTTCCCTGTACATTGCTGTGACCACGAACAGGACAAAGTCCACCGCCTTGTATACCGATACTTCCTTTAAGCAATATAATATTCAGAATTTCACGTAACATATCTACACCATTAGGCTGTTGGGTAAGCCCCATTCCCCAGCTGATGATAATTCGTTTTTTGAAAGCAATTATTTCTGCAGCCTGACGCAATGCTTCCGTCGAAACTCCCGAGAGTTCTGCCAGCTCTTCAAGTTTGTAATGGTCAAATTGTTTCAGGAATTCTTCATAACCAGCAGTTTTATCCTCTATAAATTGATTATCGAAGACCTTACCCGGATTATTTTTCTCAAACTCTATTAATAAAAGTTCAAGAGCTTTCAGAAGTGCCATATCTCCATTTATCTTTACAGGTAAATAAAGGTCTGCCAACTGAACACCTCCGGTAATAATTTCTTTAACGCTTTGCGGATTTATAAATCCCATTAACCCGGCTTCAGGTAATGGATTAACCGCTATAATTTTTGCACCATTCTTTTTAGCTTTTGCCAGTGCACTCATCATTCTAGGTGCATTGGTTCCAGGATTTTGTCCTATAATTATAATAACTTCGGAGTCATGAAAATCCTCTAAAGTCACCGTACCTTTACCAATACCTATAGTAGGACGCAATGCAGATCCTGATGTTTCATGGCACATATTGGAACAATCGGGCATATTGTTGGTTCCAAACTCTTTAGCAAATAACTGATATACAAAAGAAGCCTCGTTGCTTGTTCTTCCTGAAGTGTAAAAAGCAGCTTCATCCGGAGATTCCAATGCATTAAGATGTTCAGCTATTTTTTTGAAAGCATTGTCCCAGCTGATCGGTTCGTAATGTGTACCACCTTTGGGTAAATACATAGGATCTGTAAGCCTTCCCATTTTACCAATCTGATAGTCATCTAATCTGGCAAGATCATGTAAAGAATTTTGTTTAAAAAACTCAGGTGTTACAGTTTTGGTCGTTGCTTCTTCTGCTAATGCTTTAGCACCATTTTCACAATATTCACCAAGAGCAGAACGTTCATCATCCGGATCTGGCCATGCACAGCTTGGGCAGTCAAAACCTCCCATTTGGTTCATGTTGAATAATGCCCGCATTCCACGGACTGGTGTTTTCTCTTCAAATAAATCACTAAATGCAGCCAGTACAGCAGGTACTCCTGCAGCTTTACTCTCAACATGAGTAAGTTTAAGGTCTAATAAAGTAAAGGGATTCTCGGCATTGGGTTCTCTGCCGATCTCTTTTTCAATTTTATTTTTATCAATTCCTTCCATAGCCTTTTTATTTAAGGATGATTAGCATTTAATATTTGGATTGGGATAGTTGTCACTCTGATCTTCTACGGTATTGTCAATACAAACAAAGTCCTTTTCTATCAGAAGCTTTACAATCCCTGATTCACCATCAAAGCCTATTCTGTCTGTCATTACAAGCTCCTCTACCATGGCTTCCGGCATTTTCATTACGATTCTGTTTTCAATAAAATCTGCAGAAAGTTCTGTATCATTCGTTCTTTTAACCATATAGATAAATGGACGGTCTGCAAACTGAGTTAAACTGGATACAATCCCATTTTCTCCTAACTCGTGAACTTCTGACTGAGTAAGACGAAATCTTACTGAATTATCTTTAATTCTTATTTTCATAATAAGTTGTCAATTTTAAAATTGCTGCCTGAATGGTAAATATTGAATCGGTTATCCCGAAGAAAACCTAATAAGGTAATATCGAATTCTTTTGCAAGATCAACAGCAAGACTTGAGGGCGCTCCTATCGCTACAACAACAGGAATCCCAGCCATTGCTGCTTTCTGAATAAGCTCGAAACTTGCTCGCCCGCTTAATACCAATATTTTATCTTTAAGGGGTAACTGTTGTGTAAATAAAGCATGGCCAATAAGTTTATCTAAAGCATTATGCCGCCCCACATCTTCCCGCAAGGCCAATAAGTTGCCATTTAGATCAAACATTCCTGAAGCATGTATACCACCAGTGGTACTGAAATTACTCTGGAACGAACGAAGTTTATCGGATAACTGATACAAGGTTTCCAGAGAGAGTATACAATCTTCCTTATCGGTATTATTAAAAGGACTTACTGTTCGGATAGATTCTATAGAACCTTTTCCGCAGACACCGCAACTGGAAGTTGTATAGAAATTCCGATCTGTTTTCATTAGCTGCGGAATAAAATAGTCAATCAATTCTGCGATTATAATATTTCCCTGATTTCGGGAACATTCGGCCTGATGATGTGTTACTTTACTAATTTGCTGCTCTCCGGAGATAATCCCTTCAGTAAACAGAAAACCGGCAGCAAGCTCTTCATCATGTCCGGGAGTCCGCATCGTTACGGATATATTTTTGCTCTGTTTTTGCTCTTTAGTACCGTAAGTAATTCTTATTTCCAAAGGTTCCTCTACAGCAATATCATCTGAATAAGAAAAACTCTGGTTATCCTTAACTTTGATAATCTCTGCCTTTTTTACGGAATTGCTTTCCAGGACATTAGCTTTCATATCTAAAGAGACTTATATAGTAAATATACAAATTTTTATTCCTCAAAAATTACGGATGTGCAGATACCCACTCTTCACCATCCTCAAAAATTTCTTTCTTCCAGATGGGCACCGTTTGTTTTATAGTGTCTATAATATAGCGGCAGGCATCAAAAACAGCATCTCTGTGGCCATCACTCACAACTATAATTACAGCTTCTTCTCCGGGAAGTAAAACTCCTGTCCGGTGATGAACTACTACATTCCGCACTGAAAACTGCAATATTGCTTTATCTGTTATTTTCCGGATTTCTTTAATAGCCATGGACTGATAGCATTCATATTCTAATCGAACAACTGGTTTGTCTTTAGTTTTGTTGCGTACAGTTCCTATAAAAGTTGCAATACCACCACTTTCTAAATCTTTGGCTAAATTGAGACATTCTGCAATATCCAGTTTGCTATCTGTTATTTTTATATCAATCATATAATTTATCCTCCACTTACAGGGGGTATTATTGCAACTTCGTTTGTACTTATTATAATCTGGTCATCTTCTGCATATTCATCGTCAACAGCAATAAAATAAGATTTTAAACGCTTTAATTCAGCAAATTCACTCTCAAGCTTGGTTTTTAAATCATTTACTGTTATTCCATCTGTCAGTTCTATTTCTTTTTCAGCACCACCCAGAATATCTTTTGTAATTCCGAATGCTAATATTTTAAGTTTCATTTTACCAATATTTAATTAATACATTGATACCTGCTATCAATACAAGAATAGCCGTCATTCTCTTTATAATCAAAGGATTCCACTTTAGTGACATTCTGGAACCTATTTGTCCACCTATAAATACAGCCAGACATAAACTGAGAATCCTTATAAAATCTATTTCTGCCGGTAGTTTGGTTAATTGCCCCACAATTCCGGAGATAGAATTCACCAGTATAAAAACACTGGATGTAGCTGCAATTTTTCGTGGTGTATCCCATTTCATCAGGTTTAGCAGTGGAGAAAGGAAAATACCGCCACCAATACCTACCAGCCCGGATAAAAAGCCTATGCCACCTCCTAAAAAGCTATTCCTGGCTACTGAGGGCTTTGATTCTTCCGAAATAGTTTCTTCATTCTTTGTCTCAGTTTTTATCCATAATAATACCGCAGCGATAATTAAAGTAACTCCCAGAATCAGAAAAAATGTTTCCTGACTAATCTTTAATACAGCACCTATATAGGCCATAGGAACGCTGACAAGAGTAATGGGCAAGATCTTGCGCCAATTAACCTGATTGTTTTTTATATAAATATACACTCCGCCAGTAACGACAATTATATTACAAATTAAGGCAGTTAAGCGCATTTCCTGATATGGCAGACTGTACATTGCCAGAACTGCGAGATAACTAGATCCGCCACCAAAGCCAACGGATGAATAAACAAATGCAATAACTAAGAAAAATAACAGAAGTTCCCAATGTCCCATAGGCTTTCCGGAGTATTAATTTTACTATTACAATAATACTGATTTTTGATACTAAACTGATTAACTGAATATAAAAGAATATATGATAGATTGTGAAAAGAATATCATGCATTGTTTATCATATCGAAATCTATAAACCCATAGAGTTTACTGTTCATTAGCCGAGGATAAGCTCTGTAGGTATTTGAATAGACATAGATAGATTATTATTTTGCTTTGCACAAAAAAACACTCTCTTCTGAGAGTGTTCTATGCTTTTACAAAATGTATTTTTAAATTATTTTCTCTTCTGAGATATGTCCGGTTATCAGATCCACTGTTTTAAATGTATGAAGTAAAACACTATTTTCAAAATAATTTACCTCATTTTCTATCTCCTACTTTTTAATTTTCCGGATTATGCTTTACCATATCCTTTTCCCCGATTACCTTTATCAACAACGAAATATAATAAGTAAACACAATGTTGCTGTACAAAGCAATTTTAGAGAGGACCACTTTGTTTTTGAGCTATAACAAGCCTTGAACCTTATCATTATCTTCTGCAATATAAAATTTTCTCCTTTGATTACACGCCGGATAAATACTTCATCTTGTATTGCTACTTTCATATAATGAGGCTCTAAATCAGACATACCCTAAAAAAGCATTGAATACATAACTGGATTCAATGTTCTTTTAGGTAAATCTTCTAAGTATACTTTTTTATAAGCATAATAAAAATACGTATACCAAGTATATATGCTTGAAAATCTATTAAAATCGCTTACCATCTTAGCTCTCTGAAGCTCAGTTTATTCATTATAAAACTAGAATGACAAAATATAGATTTAAACTTAACAACTAACTTGCTGAATAGGATTTCCTTTTATTGATAGAAGATAAGTTATAGAAAGTAGCAATATTTCTATTTTTATTATATTTGATTTTATACTATTATGATCTATAGAGTTATCCATACTTCCATGTGCTATTTTGTGACGTTCAGATAATATTTGTTGTATAAAAGTTTCCCAAAATGTATCTCTGACCTCATTACTATTTGCATTTAGAATTGTATCATCTTCTGAATAGGGAAAATCCTTAATGGAATTTATTAATTTAGGCTTTAATATATTTATTAGTTCAATATTCTCAGCATCAGTATTTGAAAACACATTTACAATCTCTGAGTTATTAAGCTTTTTAAATAACTGTTTTTCACCAAAATTATTTGCAACCTGATTTAGTATACTTTCTTTCGGATTTTTATTTGATCTATAAAATGCTTCACTTTGGAATTTAGTTTCTAACTCTTCAAGCACTGATATCAATTCTTTTATTTTAGTATGATTATCTTTACCATCATGTTGTGGAAGAATAAATTTCTTACAATATGTAAACTTCAAATCATTTGAAGATGATTTGAATGTTGATCCTCCATTTATATCGCTTAGTATATTTTTAACAAGATCTTTTATATACCCTTCAAAATGAGAGATAGATAATACTTGAATTGATCTGCATAATGCAGAATATAAATCAGAATCTGTTTGCCTTTGCTGAGCTTCTATAATTAATAAATTAATTTCAGATATACGGTCATTAAGAAGATCCAAACCTTCCTTCACAAATGAACTCATTTAAAAATATTTTTTGTAACATCTATTCTATGGATAAGTTTTGTACTATCTAAAATTGAACCTGACACAGAGTCATGAAATTTTAGATCAGCAAAAAGATCAATAAATTTTTCTTTTATTTTTTTTTGTATTGACCCTTTATTTTTATTCATAATTACTTCTGATGCTACTGCAACAGCAAGGGCATCATAAACAGCAGCATTAAATTTTGATTGTAAAGTGAATTTTCCATTGTCATCTTTATACTTTGCAAAAGCTGTGTCACCAAACTGTGTCCGTATAAATTTCATTGTGTCAATAAATATTGTAGAGTAATTATCAATTTCAACACTATCAAGCTTATTTTTATCTTCAAGATTTTCAGACAAAAAATCTTTGAAATTCTTATCTTTTGATTTTTTATATGTCTTATAATTATCTTCTATTAAAGCAAAAAATCTCAACACTAACTCTACATCTTCCATTTTTTTTACTTTAGAATTAGCTTCAGGATTTGAAATAGAGATTTGATTTAAAATTCTAAAATCCTCATTCTTTGCCAATTTCTTACAAAGATTATTGAATGGCCCTCTCAAAACAGCATTCCTTAATTCATGTGATCCTAATGCAACAGATCCTGAGTTTAAACGCTCAAAGATATCATACTTTACTTGTGGGTCTACAGTTGAATCAATTCTCAAACACTTAATAGTCCTTTCTTCTAATCTCCTTAATAAAAATGGAGGTAAGTCCTTATAATAGCAACCTTCTAATGCATCTAGAATATCTAGTCCTTGCAAAGTATATTGATTCTCAAAAAAATTAAGTATTGCAGTCAATCTTTGCTGCCCATCAATAACAGAATATCTGGCTTCACCCTCAAACGCATCTTCATCTACATCTACATCATAAGAAAGATAAATTATGGGAATCGGAATGTTTAAAATTAAGCTTTCGATTAACCTAGCAGATGTATCTTGGCTCCACCGGTGTCTTCTTTGATAATCAGGATCTAATTTAATAGTCTTTTTTTAAATTTTTTTGACTAATGTTTCCAGATCATATTCAATACTTTGAGTACGAACAGTCCTTTCTTTGGCAATATTTTGGATATTTTCTAAACTATTTTTAAGCATAAACAAATCTATAAAAATTTATGAAATTATCATACTTAAGCCAGAATAAGATGTAAAAGAATTATATATTTATTTAATACTCAAAAATATATTTGGCTTTCAATATTATAAAAATAGTGCACTAGACAAATATTTTCCGAAACAGCAAATATTGAAAACAAAAAAATTAAAGGAATATAGTAATATGAGATTGGTGTCTGGAGGGGATTAAATCCTTATACTAATTAAGATCAAGAGAAATAGGATTTCTATTTCCTTTTTTTATTCCTTCTCATTACAAATTTCAACAGCCATTTTAATTGCTTTTATGATTACTTCTTTGTAGAGAAGCTATATTCAAAATCAACATATATCACTCTAAACAATACAACCACTATTTAGCTTAGGTTTGTTTCTTCCCTCTTAATCGACTCCCACATGCTTTACTACAAAATCCATTTGCCTGTCAAATCCAGTCTTCAAATCATTTGGTTCAATTTGCACTTCTATATCAGGCTTGATTCCTTTTGAATCATATTGAAAATTTGGAGTTCTCATTTTATACTGAGAAGTTGGTATCCAAACCAATGTTTTAGAATAAGGCAGCACAAATGCTTGTCCTCCGGCATTACTATAGCTGCTTCCCTGGGAATATTCTCCATAAAATTTTCCAATCTTATACTCCCGCATTAAAGCCAGTAAATGTCCCGTAGTCGAAAAACATCCACCATTCACCAGAACTTCGATTTTTCCTTTATAGTAATTGGGTTTATTTTGCTGCTTTTCAAACCACCAATAGTCCTCTCCATTTGTTTCGGTATAACAGTTCAGTCCATTTTTACGCTTGGTTTCGGCTATACTTATATCTTCAATATTATTAGGATATTGGGCATAATGTTTCCATTGCTTTGTCGTATTATACTTTGCTCCAACATAATCAAAGTAGTAATAAGATTTATTTGTTAAATATGAAAATAGGTAGTTTGCAATATCAGCAGAACCACCTGTATTATCTCGCAAGTCAATGATGAGGTTTTCGGTTTTCAGGCTATCAAGCCGGCTAAAGAATACGTCCAGTTTCTTTTCCGCAATTTTTCTGTCTGCCTCATTATAACCATTCTCAAAGGAATGAAATTTTAGGATAGCCAAATTATCTGTCTTGAATTCAGTGGTTAATGGCTCAGTATTGTCTTTGATCTCTTTTGAATAAGTATCATATACTATTCCTTTTAAAACGAGCTTTTGTTTCTGCTGTTTTTGATCCAAATACTCGATTTCAAATTTATCTATCGGATTATAAATGAAATAATAGAAAGGGAAATTTCTGAATCGCACATTCAATCCAGTCTCATTATGGCCTTCGAGATGAATGTATTTTTGAATCTCATTAACGATTGAACTGATTTCTTTCCCATTAATCTTTAAAATTCTCAGCCCTACATAATCTTTATTTTTCGGGGTAGATTTATCCAAATAATACTTGTCTCTAATTTTATAAATGCTGAAAGGAAAAACTACCCGGTCTTTCAGTAAATTGCTGATTTTTGTTCTGTCAACTGTCGTGTGTCCGTCTTTTATTTTTGCCATTAAAGTGGCTGTTAATCTGTAATAATCAACAATTGACAAATCTGTTTTTATTGAGTTTTTTAGATCTAAATATGTTTCATCAAAGTTCTCTTTCGAACAAAACATAAACTGTCCGGGATGGATGGTATTAGTCAAATTATAGAGCTCTGCAAACTCAGCTTTTACGCTATCTTTCTTTAAAGTTTTATCTAATAATAAATCTTTATTTTGTGCAATACAGAAATTACAAACCAAAAAAGTAATTAATAGAAATCTCATTTGATAAGTTTATTTTGAATTAAAAATGCCTTGATATCCTTTATTACTTCAGTTGGTCTTTCATCTTTCACACCATGCCATGTATCCTTGTAAATCTTATGAATAATGTATTGCTGATGGGCATTTGTGAGTGCAGTATTTTCATCCTTAAAATCGAACCAGTCATTTTTACTGACAGGGTCGAAAATGAGCATCGGCTTGTTGAGATTACGGTAGATAATTTTGGGATTGAGTTGATGTGTAGAGGCTCCAAAAGCTTTTTTTGCTGTAAATGGTGTATAAATAATAGCAATGTTTTCTTCTGCTGAATTTTCTCCAGTCAGTTCTTCTGCTCCGGGATTTATTTCATACTTCCCGGCTTCATTTTTCTTAATCCTTGCATATGATGTAAAAATTTCCTTCTTCAGTTTTTCGCCCTGCTTACCTTTTATTCCCCAATTATTGTACATATACCAGTAGGCTTCAAATTCGGTATCAAATACCAAGTTTTTTTTATTTTTATAATATTGTTTTGTTTCTGCAATATCTTTCTCAATATCTGAAGCTTTCACTCCGGAATCCCAGGCTACTGAACCGCCATCTTCCAGGATAAGTGCCTGAACTATATCTGGATAAGCATTATAAAAAGCTGTACTTATACTTCCTCCTCTGGACCAACCACCAATAATTGCTTTTTTTATCTTCAATTTATCTAGCAAAAACTTGATATCATCTGCTACATCGTATATGGAAACATCCTTTTTAGGAATTGATGTAAAACCATGGCCATAATAATCTATAGCTATAACATGTAGGTTAAGCTGAACAAGCTGTTCTATGATTTCGTAAAGCTCATAGCCATTGCTATATGTTCCGTGAATCCAAATAAGAGTAGGATTCTTAGTACTTCCCCATTCCAGATAATGCATTTTTGTATTGTTGGTTTGGATATACTTTCCATACTGCTTTTCATATTGATCAAACTCCGATTTGTATTGTTTATAAAGGCTAGACTGGCTTATAGAATCCTTTTTGACAGAAGTTTGAGCTTGTATCAATCCAATAAACGAGTTGATGAGAAAAAAAAGAGTAAGTACTTTTTTCATTTATATTAATATTTATTTGACTGGACGCAAATATATTTATAATTCCCAATAAAGAGATATAGTATGATTAAATATTTAACTAAAAAAATAATAAACTTATTATACAATTATGATGTAATCAATTTTGGTCATTAAAATTTATTTTAATTTTGAATCTACTTTTTTGAATATAAAATAACCAAGTCATGGTGAAAAAAAATATAATTTTATTTTTTGGATTTTTAGTAACTGTTTTGCTTAGCTTAAGCATCCATATTGTAATGCTTCAGGTAATGGGAGTTCACTATCCTGACAACTCAGGGATCCCGTTAATTCCAAGATTACTAAATAAATGGCTGTCCGTATTAGCGCTTTTTGTTTTTTATTATCTGGCTAAAGAGAAGCTATCTAAAAAGTCAATTGTCATACAAACAATTATTGTTTTTTGTTTGTATGCGATGGTAAAAGAAGTAATAATTCGCGCTAATCTAATGGAGGGTGTGGTAACAACATCCTGGATATTTCCATTTATAAAAGCGGTACCACAACTTCTAGGGTATTTGATTTTAGCTTTTGCTTTAGTAGTCAGTAATTTTTTTATTAGTAAAAAATGGCAACTTTTTGGTATTTCAATTTTAATAACCTGTCTTTTACAGTTTGTACTTGAGCCTCAATTGAATTCTATTTTCAGTCCTATAATTAGCTCTTATTCATACCTTGCACATGATCCGATTTATGAACTACCATATGATTGGCATGTACTTGTTCCTGCTTACTTAACTTTTGCAGAACCTGTTATTGCTGCATTTGTTATAGTATATTACATTTGGGAAAAGCTTGATGGAAAAGTCTGGCAAAAAATAATTTTAATCGGAATTTTAATTTGTTTAATCAAAGGGATGTTACTTCCTGTTTTCCTTTTTACACCGTATCTCAAACTCAATTTTATTGCTGCTATAGCTAGTGAAATACAATTTACTTTAGAATTTTTGGCGGTAGGAATATTGACTTCTATTTTTTGGGCATGGTCCAGAAAAAAATAGATGATGTCTTACATTGTCTGCAGGAATAATGCGAGGTATTCTAATTCTGGATAGGTTCTATGGAATATACCTAAAATAGAAGATTTCATATTAAATTAACCCGGCATTCTCCAGAAACCTTCTTCATCAAGGATTTTCAAATAACTTTTATATGATTCGTTGGGGTAATGCAGCTGGTATAAATGATCGGCTAGCACTGTGATAAAATTGAAGAAAACCGAAAAGTCTTCTTTCGAGTTATAAAGCCCACCCCATTCATTCAATATAAAAGTTAATATTTTCCCATCCCTGGTAACAATCGAAAACTTCAGGTTAGGTGGATCAGCATCTGTTTTCTTATAATAATCCCACTGTAGCCCATCAAGTAAACCTATTTCTCTTACTGGTACTTGAATGGATTGTATTTCTGAAAACAAAACTTCATCGAAGCAAGAGCTAATAAACCCCTTTTGACTGAGCGAAATGATATCAATCGACCGTCTATTGGCGGCTACTTTAAATAACCTGTAAATAGCTATTAACATCAATGGGAAAGATATTAGCAATAGCCAGGCAGGAAAAAGCGGATTTGGTAATAAAACAATCGTGGCACCTGTTAGCGAAACAGTAAGCAAAGTGGCAAAAAACCAAAACAAAATAGTCGAAGTTTTTTGCCATTGTTAAAATGGAAATGATAGGTATTCATAAACAACTATTTTGTAAATATTGGATTTATTTTCAGCGCTTCTTTGCTAAACTTTAAATATATAACGGATAACCTGTCACCTATCGCATAGCGGGAATAATCTTCCTGCGCTACTTTTATTCTTATCTTTTCATTTTTATTTGCTCCGACAAAAGTAAAATACTCTCCATACTCTGTTTTATCACGATTGATAACGATGCTCACCAGTTCATTTTTCCCTGCAGCCTTGTCTTTTTTCCAGTTCGCAGTATCGTACCACAAAACTAACTGTCCCATCAGATAACCAAGCCCAAATAAAGCAAACCCTGCCATTGCAAACAGTATATAATCGTAGTATTTGAAAGTTTTAAAATTATCTTTTATGAGAAAAGAAACAAATACCATAACCAAAACCGTAGCAAAGCTCAAAATGATTTTCATTTTGGCTTTGAAACTATTCAATCGTGATTCCATGTCTCCTATCTCTTCGTTAGTTAACGGAATGTTTTCGAGCAACTTAGTTTTAAAATTTTCAATCATAACAAGTCACGATGACAATATTGATTATGGTTAGCTCCATTAGCATTATATCTAACTGGCTCCTATATAACTAGGATAAGGATAAGATAAATTTAGTCTTCAATAAATATCTTCTTTTTAAATATATCAATTGTAAGTACCTTTCCTAGCCAGTTTATACTAGTTTTACCTTCGTAAATTAAACCATCTACAAACACCACATTAAAATCTTTTACAAAAGAAACATTATTTATCGTTGATAAATCACTAGACTTTCCTATATAAAAGTAATTCTCAACTTTAGGATTAAATTCACTTTTTATTGCTTTTTTTTCAAAAGTATCTTTGTTAACAGATAAATAATCAAATAATTTTGAGCTAAACCAATATGAATCCTTTCCCGAGCCACTATCTAACTCTACTTGTATATTAATTTTATTATTAAGCTTTACCCAAGTGAAAATATCAAGAGACTTCCCTGCTTCGTCAGCTAATTGAATATCAATATATTTTTTTGATTTTATCTTTTTGTTAAAATAAATATTTTGAGAATTATAATCTATTGTCACAGGAGTATTTCTAAATGGTTGTAAAGAAATCAATCCATCTATATCACCAAAATCTAAATCGATTATCGAGTATTGTTGGTTTGGGAACTTTTCCGTACCAATCTCAAGACTATTAGCATTATATAAATCAGCTTCTATAGGCTCTCCGGTTGCTCTGTGTCCGACAAAGAAATTAGGTGTTTTAGTATTGCTTAACTTCTTTGAAAAATTTTTAAATACCACATTTATACCTGCCCCGGTATCCAGAATAAAATTACCTTCAATATTGTTTAGCTTAGCTTTTATAATTATATGCCCATTTTTGTTCATCTGAAATGGCACTTGTGCAGTTATATTCAATGCAATACTTACAAAGGCTAAGATTAATATTTTTTTCATAATTATATTTTTTTATTTAAAGTTATCAAATATCCCGGTTAATAAAATAACAAATTTTTAAAAATCATTATAGATAAAAGTTAAACCATATAAGTATTTATAATCTAACAAAAAACAAAGAGTATATTATTATAGCTTAGTCTACTCTTTCCAAAATGAATAAAAAATAATAAAGCATGGATAAGAAAGATGTATAAATTAGCAACAAAAATTCCGACTTTAATGGTTGGAATAAAACTATCCACAAAATCTTACAAATAATATGGAACCCACAGAAAATCAAGAATTCAAAATTCTAATTAATTCATTAAAGACTTCAATGCAAGAGTATATGGAATATGCTCATCCTGCATATTCACAAAATGATATAGATGATTGCTGTAATATATTAACAAATTATACCGAGAATATACTTAAAAGTACTTCAAGGGATGATGGAATGACCATTGTTGAGTTTACAATCAAAAAGCTAAATGATTTGAACGAGAAATGTGAATTTGATTTAATTGAAACAAATGAAAGAGAGCAAATTGCTGTAATCATTATCCTGGGAGGTAATAAAATGGGCTATAATTCCATAGATGAGGATATTACCGAAGATTGGAGAGAATGGTAGAAAACTATCATTCACACTTGTTTTCAGTTCTTTTTATGATTGTGCGCGGAATTTTAAGCCATCACATAATTAGACTCTGCAAATGAGCATCTTTACAGGTTATTTCAGTTGGAGTATTAACACCAGAACTCTGAAAGTACCCGAAGATTGCGTTTATAGTATAGAAATGTAAGGATTAATAATGTGATAAATATTAGTATATATTGGTAGTATTTTGCAAGAAAATCTAAAATACTAGTATTCATAGCATTTTACAAAGGTTTTAAATATTTCTGTGATAGAATATATTATAATAATACTTCAACAGGTATACAGTATTACGGAAAAGCATCCTCTATAATATTATTTAATATGTAATACTCATATAGAAATGATTAGAAATTTTTATTTTAAATATTTAAATACATTTTCAATTTTATATTTCGGGCTTCTTCTTAAAAAATCCATAAAGAATGCCGTATGAGATCCCCCCATCAATATAAATATTCTATCATTTTTATCTATTGGGATTTGATTTAGATTTGAAAACATAACTAAATTTCTATGATAAAATCTGCCTGCTTCATCAGCTCCTTCAGCATTTCCTTTACTTGAAATATAAGTTAATAAATCTGCATTCATATTAATTAAACTCTCCAAATATTGGGGATGATTATTTAATTTGAATAAATCATAAAATGGTATTCCTTTTTCTGGATTTTTATTTTCGTTTTCATCACTTAATTTCCAGTACTTACCCAAAGTTGTTTTATCTATACTATTTTTTACACTTAGATTATAATTATAACTTTCTTTAAAATCAATTCCATATATTTTTTTAGCACCGCTTAATCGACCTACTTCATATGCTAAAAGCTCACGTTCATCAGGATTTTTAAATTTTTTATTTGGGTTTTGGAGATAATCTAAGTATGAGGATTGTCGTATACTGTCATATTTTGGTAAACTTTCTATAACAATTATTGTTGGCTTGAATTCTGCTAATAATCTTGCAAGTTTTTTTATTTCAAGCTGATTTTTTTTGTCATTTTCATCAAACTCTGTAACGTTCGCATCAGAAGTCTCTCCCATATGAAAAGTAGCTACATTTAAAACAGGTATTGCATCATCAAATTTTGTTTTGTAAATGTTTGTTTTCTCATATGACTCTTTTTGAGCATACAAATTCAGGTTCAGTATAATAAATAAAATAAAAATTAGCCTCATATTTAGATTTTAGTATGATTGTAAGTTTATGTGGGGAAAAATCCTTTATTATATTCTTTTTAGGAATACATGCTAATATATAAATTCTTATCAAAAAGACTCTAAAAATATTACACTAATATGTGAAAAATTATATTATCTTAAAAAAAGAACAGAAATGGAAAATTATCGGTGGTTTTCCAATTGGAGTAGTAAATTAAAAGTACTACCTCCTTATAAAATAAATATTAAGGCTTGGATTTTATAATCTGAGCTCATTTTATTATTTGCAAAGGTTTTACCACCAAACTGCTTAATGGTTGAGGAAAAGTTCCATAATCTGCATCTTCAACTGCCTCGAAGTATGGAAACAAAAATTTTATAAATTCTATTTTCTTTAGGTATGATTATGGTCATAATATTGTAGCTAAAGTTATGGGGCTTAATAGCTTTATTCGGCATATTCTTTCAAAAAGTTTGTTATAGGCAATACATCATTACAATTTTGATTTTGAAATTTTACGTAAATACTATTTTTATAGACTAAGTCAAAAGTTACCCAACCACCAATTTTCCTAAAAAAATATTGCGGCTGTGTATTTTCATTGATTACAAAGTCGTAAGAAAATAGTTGCAAGAATTTTTCTTGAATTGGTAAAATATCTATTAATCCTCCAATAGATTTAATTAAACTGATTTGCTCTTGCTCACGGTCAAAATCTGGATCAAAATAAATCATTGATTTTTCCTCCATTATAAAAGATTTTATAGCATCATTAAATGTTGTAAATGCAATAATTTCCATTGAGTGTCTTGGAAGAATGAATATTTTACCAATTCTATGTTCTGTAATGCAAATTATATCTCCGTTTGCTGTCGAACCGATTTGAATTGATGTTAGCAGATCTTCTACATTATACGAATTGTTCAATTCCCATAGATCAGTATAGTCTTTAAATGTCGAAGGAATTATTTGGCTGTCAGGATACATTATATAGACTTCGCCACAATATCCTCCCGTTCCAAACTTTCGTAAGAAATCTAAATAGTCTTTCGGTAAAATCTCTAAAAGATTTTGGTCAAAGCTTTCGACTTTATTTTGTCTGTTAGGGTCTAATTTGTCAGTAGTCAAATACATTTATTGTCTGTTATTGTGTTTTTTTTGTAAGCGTTACCACCAACGTTTCAGAGCTTGGCGAAGGCGGGAATTTTTATCACAATATGTCCCGATACTTCGGAAAATAAAAGATAGAGAAAATGAAAATAGAACTTTATTTAGTGTGTTTACTCCTTCTAAAACAAATATCATCCCTGAAAGCAAAATTTCTATTATACCAGAGGTGGCTCAAAAAGAAAATCCTTTTCAGGAAATTTACCCGAGGAGAAAAAGATAAAAATTAAGAAAATAAAAAGGAACTTTTTATAAAGTCCCTTTTTTTACCTATTTCTTTTAAACTATTGATTAATAGAATTATTTGTAGCCCCATGAGGAATCGAACCTCAACCTAAAGAACCGGAATCTTTAATTCTATCCATTAAACTATGGGGCCTCCCTTATTCGGATTGCAAAATAAGTACTTATTACGGGAATTTGCAATTATTTTCCTTAAAATTCCAGCTTGATTCCGCCAAGTACCTGAGCTCCCATTACTTTGTAGCCTAAATAGTTCTGATAAGATGTTCCGGTTAGATTATTCCCCATTACAAAAACGCTGATGTTCTTGTGTAATTTGTATTCTGCGGAAAGGTTAAGATCTACATATCCTGAAACCTTTCTATCATTTACTTCAGTAGTTGTATACTGGTTGTTAGTACCTAATGGCTGTACATCGAAAGCATTCGCTTTTCTGTCAGTTACAAAAATACCTTTAAAACCAAGGTTCAACTTTTTGTTCAGCATAGAATACTTCGCTCCCAATGTTGTTTGTACAACAGGCTTGTAGAATGCATTGCTGAAGTTTTTCAGTGAGTAACTCATGTATTTTAGTTCCCCTGTAAAGTTTAAGTTTTCCAATGGGAAATACTGAGCATTGATGGTAACTTCACTTAGATTTCCGTTATCATATACAGTGTTGAAAGTATTCAGATAATCGTATGCATTTCTTTGAGCCGCAGCATCTGCAGAGAACAGGTTATTCGATTTGTAAAATAACATATCATTCAGCTTGCTGTAACCTGCGTTAATGTCATATTTAAAGTTCTGCTCGATATCACCCTTAATACCGAAATAAATATGGTATTTGGTTTCTGTCGGGCGAAGCTGAAGATCTGATACTAAGAACGGATTGTCGTGTAACAAATCTGTATAAGTGTTTAACTTAATACCACCATCTACCCCAGCGTAAAACTTAACTTCATCTTTTGGCGCAATTAAAATTTCAGCAGTCGGGAACCAGTAGAACTTATTATTTCTGGTTCTGTCTGTTGTTGCTGTCTGATATTTGGATGTAAGCGATGTAAAACGCGATCCAATTTTCAGATAGTGGTTTCCTTTAAAGAAAGTAACCTCAGGTGTAAAGTTTGCAACAAAATGAGTTGACTCATTTTTATTCAGAATATCAAATTGTGTATTTACACCCTGTATTCCTACGCCTAGATCGGCATTCATTGTAATACCATCAGAAGAACTGATCGTAAGATCGTGTTTTGCAAAGTTTACCAATGCGTCATAAAAATTTTCTTTAGCATTGAAATGGTCTTTGGTAAATGCCGTTTTTACACGTATATCATTCAGGTAATTATTAGCATAAAAATCGTAATAAGCATTAACACCAAATTTGGTATAGCTCTGCTTAAGGTCTGCATTATTAGCTGGTTGGATAACATCCTGGTAATTCCCGTAGTAGTTGTAGTTGTTTAGTTCTATACCTGCATCTACATTCAGCTTCCCTACTTCACCGTATGAATTTAAGAATACATTTGCTTCAGTATTCTGTTGTTTAGAATCCCAGTTATAGTATTTCTTTAATCCACTGGTAGAGATATGGTGTACATCTGCACCAACCTCCAGATTAGGTTGTATTTCTCCGGAAACATTTCCGTCTACCAGAAACTTACCATAGTTACCATATCCCAATTGGAAATAGTTACGGTTATAACCCGTATTGAATTTAGGAGAGATATCTTCACCTTTAATAGTAGAAGTTTTGAAATCTGAAATCAAAGGAATATTAGTTACCTGATATTTCAGAGAGTCCTTCCCTTTTGGCGGGAAGTTTTTTTCTGTAGGAACAGAAGTTTTCTTTTTCTCAATTTTCTTTACTTCAGGCTCACGCTTACGATTAAGAACCAATTTTTCTTCTTTAATCTGTGCATGGGCAGTTTGTACTCCTGCTACTCCTAAAACACCGATAACTGCTATATATTGAATATGTTTTTTCATTCGTATATTTTTATTTTCCGCATTTAGCGGATCATCGCTGCATTAATTTAAAAACTTACTTTTTGATTTGAGATTTCACCTGTTTAGCTTCTGTTAGCACATCCGGGAAATCTTTATAATTAGCAATAATCTGATCTACTGTATAGGATGCCTGATATTTATCTCCTAATGCAAGATAATTTTTAGCCATTAATACCAGAGATTTAGCACCCCAATATTCTTCAGAAGCATAGTTATTGGAAAGCTTAAAGATAGTCTCGTTAGAAGACTTAAATGCTTTCCCTTTGTTCTGATAATAAGCTTTTGCATATAGTGCTTCAGCAGCAACCTCCGGGTTAGCAGATTTTTCTAGAGCTGTATAAGCTTTCTTAGCCTCAGAATCATTACCGCGCTTCATAGAACTTCTGGCTTTGATAATCTGAGCCTGCTCTTTTACTGAAGGAGAATTTTTAGTATTGGCTAAAACCTGATCTGCATATTTTTCTGCCTGGCTAAAATCTTCTGCATCTACAGCAATCTTCATCATTTCTGTAACAGCATAGTTCTTGATACCAGCATTGGATGAATTAACAAGATTTTGAAGATACTTCTTAGCTTCCGCAGGATTGTTTTGTGCAATGTACAATTGAGCCAATCTTACCTGTGCATCTTCCTGATATTCGTTTTGAGTATTTGCTACTTCATTAAGAACGACAACTGCTTTTGTGTTATTCTTAGTCTGGTAATAGCTTTCTCCTAATTCGTATTGAGCCTGATATAGCTTTTCACCTGTCGGACGCTGTGTCAGATATTTTTCATAATAAGTAATAGCTCCTTTGTAGTCTTTATTAGCATAAAGTTTCTGTGCTGTAGAAAGGTTAATCTCATCCAGCTCGCCACTGCTTATTTTAACACCAAGAGATGAAGCAAAACTTTGGTAGCCTGCTGTATCTCCATTTTTAAGATATACAGTCTTAGCCGCAGCTACTATCTTGTCCGCATAAGCTGTCCCTTTGTAAGTATTTCCTAAACTCTTAAATTCTGAAATAGCTTTGTCTGCCTGTCCCAGATCTGCATAGTTCTGCGCTCTGTAGATAGAAGCATTTGCAACAAGATCTTTATCCTGAGAAGTTTTAATTACCTGATTGAAGTAATCGTTGGCTTCAGCATATCTTTCGTCGGATGCATAAGCTACACCGATTTCATACTGAGCGTCGTCCGTATACTCACTATTTTTATAAGTGGAAATAAGTTTCTTCAGAGCAGCAATTTTAGCTTCAGAATCCCCTTTAAATCCTAAAGACATCGCCTTCTGGAATTGGGTATAATCTGTACCATCTGTATTTTGATCATAGATAGCAATAGCATCATTCAGCTCATTATTTGCATAATGCGTATCCGCTAAACGAAGTTCTGCATCGTTTTTAAACTCAGATTTAGGATTTTGCAGGTATAACTTAAAGTATTTCTGAGCATCCTCGAACTTTTTGTTCTTAAAATATGCATAGGCCAGATCGTATGGCAATTGTTGCTTTTCTTCGAAGTTTACACCAGAGTTATATAGCTTCTGCAAAGTTTCCGTTGCCGAACCATAATCCCCCATTTGGTATTGACTCTGTCCCATCCAGTATTGTGCACGGGCATTGAAGTCTTTGTTGTAATTGTACTTTAGTGAATATTCAAAAAGCGTTTCAGCTTCAGTAAAGTTTCCTTTATTAAATTCTTCAGTACCTAACAGGAAAGCTGCTTCCTGCTCAATTTTACCAGTTTCTGCAGATTGGCTTCCCAATTTTTTAATCGCAGAAAGTGTCTCTTTATAGTTACCGGAATACAGATAAGATTTTACCAAAAGGCTTTTCATCTCCTGAGAATTTCCTGCATTCGGATATTTAGCTAAATAATTCTGAATAACCTGAGAATTGGACTCAAAAGGGTTACCAATATCATAACCCAATTTAGCATATTGCTCATAAGCCAATTGCTGAACTTTGGAATCATAGTTCATTTGTGAAGCCGAACGGAATGCCGATAATGCCTCTCGCTTCTTTCCTACTTCCAGATATGCATTTCCTAACTGATAATATGCATTTTGTGCTAAAGCAGACTGAGAGCTGATTAGCTGATTGTAATAGCTAACCGCTTCATCATAACGCTTCATCTGTGCTGCCACGAATCCCATTTCGTAAAGATCACTTTCTGAAGGAACGCTTTTACTGTTCAGGTAAGTTTTAAGATAAGGGTATGCAGCAGCATAATCCTTTTTCATAAAGTAAGACTCTCCAATAATCTTATTTACTTCTGCAGTATAGTCTTTGGAGAAATTCTCATTCAGTAATGATTTCCCTTCTTCTATAGCCTTATCATAATTCTTCTGATTGAAATATAACTGCACATAGTAAGGGCGGATAGTTTGTGCATATTTAGGATTATCCTTTATAGTATCGAAATACTGGAATGCTTTTTCAGTATTGCCTTCAGCATATTGTAAATGCCCAAGCATATAGGCTACATCCTTTTTACCATCATCATTAGCATTCGCATAAGCTTCATCCAATGCCTCGATAGCTCCTTTGGTATCACCTGTCATAAATTTGGCATAACCCAACTTCAGGATATACTGTGTATTTTCCTCTTTGCTCAGGTTATATTGATTTACTTTCTTCAGGCTTTCCAAAGCTTTTGGAAAATCCTTTTTTGCCAGATAATAATCTGCTAAAGGACCATTCGCCAATGCAAAATAAGCACTCTTTGGATACTTTTTTGTAAAAGCTTCCAATCCTTCTTCAGAATGATTCTGATTCAGAATTACGCCTATAATATTATCATAGAAAAGGGATGCCTCTTTCTTGGCTCCCTCCGGATTCTGATAAAAATATTGGCGTGCAAATTCGTATTGTGATGCTTTATAGATTTTATTCTGGTAAAGCTTCTCTGCTAAGGATGTTCTGTACTCTTCTCTATTCTTAAAGAAGGCCGATTGTTGGGCGAATGCAGGAGTTACTGCACCAAAAAGCCCGGCGTAAATGAGAATGTTTTTAGGACTCATTAATAAAAAGTAGGTGTTAAACGTCTTTTTCTACAACGATAAACCAATAAGATTTATTGTAGTAATGGTATATTTCGGGTAAAAGTACTAAAAACTTAGTGATTGCCATAAACCGTAGTTGTTAAAAAAAGCATAAATTAACTTTACAAAATTGAGCCTGAATAATTTGTAATTTTAGCTGTATCAAAAATTAAGTGTAATAAAAATGCAGCATCATGAAACAAAGTACCAGCATTGCCAATCGATTACGTGAAGTGCTTCTCAACGGACATTGGATAGCCAATACCAACTGTAAAGAACAATTACAACTTATTACCTGGCAGCAAGCTATCCATAAGATTGGAAATCTGAATACCATTGCAGCACTTACTTTTCACCTTAACTACTATCTTTCAGGAGTTTTGCATGCTTTTAATACAGGAAAACTTGAAATAAAAGATCAGTATAGTTTTGATCTGCCACCTGTAGAAAATGAAGCAGACTGGCAGAAGCTTACAGATGATTTTATGAAAAATGCAGAAATGTTTGCTGCCAAAGTGGAAAAAATATCTGAAGAACAATTACAGGAAGCCTTTATAGATGAAAAGTATGGTACTAACCTTAGAAATATTGAAGGAATGATTGAACATTGTTATTATCATTTAGGACAGATATCTCTTATCAGAAAGCTTATTACAAACATTTAATTCAGTTTTACTTTACCTAATCTTTATTTAAAATAGCAACACTTCCCTGCCCTTGATTTCCAGATATTTTCTTTCCGGGAATTAACATTATGTTAATTTTTATTAAAGCTTTATTATATTTTATTTTATTTTTGTGCTTCTCAACCATAAAGTCCAACTTATGAAGCAACTTTTCAGAAGGAAAAATATAATCGACTTAGCGTCGAAAAAAGATGATGAAGATTCATCTGGCCTAAAAAGAATCCTTAGCTTAAGGGACTTAACGTTTTTCGGGATTGCAGCCATTATTGGTGCCGGAATATTCAGTACTATTGGTAGGGCTTCTTATGATGGTGGTCCTGCAGTAAGCTTACTATTCCTAATGGTTGCTGTAGCCTGTATTTTTACAGCACTTTGTTATGCCCAATTCTCATCTATGATTCCTGTAAGTGGAAGTGCATACACTTATGCTTATGCTTCTCTGGGTGAGATATTCGCCTGGGTTATTGGATGGGCGCTTATTCTGGAATATGCTGTATCCAATATGGTAGTCGCTATTTCCTGGTCCGAATATTTCACCTCCATGCTTCAGGGCTTTGGTATAAAATGGCCCGATTGGCTGGCAATAGATGCAGGTTCTGCATCGCGCGCTTACGAACAGGTTTTGCATGCTAAAGTCGGAGAACACCTACCGGGCAATATTATTGCTGCAGCTAAAACATACGAAACAGCCCCTGTTATAGGGAATCTACATATTCTTTTCGATTTACCAGCTGGTTTAATTACTGTATTAATTACTGCATTGGTATTTGTAGGGATTAAAGAATCTAAAAATGTAAGTAATGGCCTTGTAATTCTAAAACTAGGTATTATTGCCTTAGTTATAGTTGCAGGTGCCTTCTTTGTAAAGCCTGAAAACTGGTCTCCTTTTGCTCCAAATGGTGTAGGCGGAATTCTAAAGGGTGTAGCCGCTGTTTTCTTTGCTTTTATTGGTTTCGACTCAATATCCACCACTGCCGAAGAATGTAAAAATCCACAGCGGGATATGCCAAGAGCAATGATCTATTCACTGGTAGTCTGTACTGTTTTATATATCATTATCTCTCTTGTACTTACAGGAATGGTGAACTATAAAGAACTACGGGTAGATGATCCGTTGGCTTTTGTCTTTGGAAAAATTGGAATGAATTTCATTGCAGGTGTAATCTCTGTAAGTGCTGTTATCGCAATTACCAGTGCTCTTCTTGTATATCAGATCGGGCAGCCAAGAATTTGGATGACAATGAGCCGTGATGGTCTTTTAGGAAAGAAGTTCGGAAAAATCCACCCTAAATATAAAACACCTAGCTACTCTACTATTATCACTGGTATTCTGGTTGGTCTTCCTGCTATGTTCCTGGATATGCAGTTTGTGGTAGATTTAACAAGTGTAGGTACATTCTTTGCCTTTATTATGGTATGTTCCGGAATCCTATATCTGGATTATAAAGGTTACAGCAAAACAGCTAAATTCAAGATTCCGTACATTAATGGTAAATATCTGATAGGAATCTTATTGATTGCAACTGGTATCATTGTATATAATAAGTTTGGTATTACTCAGATTAAAGAAGCTATTGCAGAGAAACCTTTACTTATCGTTTTTATAGCTGTTTGGGCAGGTCTTGCTATTGCTGCTCTTAAATACAAATTTTCATTAATTCCTATACTTGGTATTTTATTCAATCTGTATCTAATGACAGAACTTGGTTTATCTAACTGGACAATGTTCCTGATCTGGCTGGCAATAGGATTGGTAATCTACTTTACTTACGGATATAAAAACAGTAAACTGAATAAAAAATATGAGCAGTTGGTTTAACTACAGGTTTCACGATGAAGAAGGAAATGTTGTATTCCTTCGCGGTAAAGAAAACATCGATGAACACATTGCTTCCGGAAAATATTCTCAACGTTTAGAGATTGCTTATCGTTTCAAAGGAAATGAAAAAACAAATCTACCAGACGAAACTATACTGGGTAAACTGGATAATCTTGAGCATAAATTTGAAAAAGAATTTGCGAAAGAAGGCAAAGCTATTTTAGCCCTATCCTTTACCGGTAAAAACAGAAGAGTGTGGTATGTATACACTTCTGATGTACATAGTGCAATTGTTGCCATTAATATGGCTGCTAATGTAGAAACAGAGCTGGACATCATACATGATACAGATGAGAATTGGGAGTTTTATAAAAATTTTTATTCAAAAAAATAACAGAAAGTATTTTTTATATCAAAAAAATATTTACATTTGCTCCGATAAAACATTAACTGCTTCAAAGCAGATATTTAATACATATGAAATTTAATACTAATAATACTAACTGGTGGTGGCTTTCCAAATCTATGTCGGATCTGGACACTTCCTCTATGTATTATAATTAGGATAAATAATATTAGAAAAGAGTTTAAGACTTCGGCATATTGTGTCGAAGTCTTTTTTTTAACCATACTTACAATATTGAACCATGAATTTTAACCAGAACATTAACATTACAACCAAACATAAAAACTACCTGAGTGACCTGTATACGCCTATAGGAATCTATCTTCGTCTTCGTGACCGTTACCGCGATACTATTCTGTTAGAGAGTGCCGGAAACCAAAATACAAGTAACAACTACTCTTTTATCTGTGTAAATGCAATTTCCGGTATTGAGATTAAAAGCCTTACAGAAATAGAAGTTAAATTCCCTAATCAGGCACCCGAAAAATACCAGCTAGGAAGTGAAAAACTCACACAGGTTTTACAGGAATTTTCCAATTGTTTTGTTCCGGAAAAATCTGAACATCCATTGGCAAATCTGGCGCAGGGATTATACGGATATACCAGCTACGATGCTGTTCAGTTTTTCGATACGGTCAAGTTCAAGCCAGCTTCTCCGGAAACCGATATTCCGTTAATGCGTTACAGGTTATATCAATACGTAATTGCCATCAATCATTTCAATGATGAAATGACAATTTTTGAGAATAAAATCAAAGGCCTTGAATCTGATTTCTCTACTCTGGAAACCTTTATCAATCAGAAAAACGCACCTGTTTTCCCTTTTGAAACAAAAGATGAGGAAAGGTCCAACCTTACTGATGAAGAAATGGCTGAATTAGTTGAAATGGCTAAAAAACATGCGATGAGAGGCGATACTTTCCAGATGGTACTTAGCCGCAGATTCGAGCAACAGTTTTCAGGAGATGAATTCAATGTCTACAGAGCATTGCGAAATATCAACCCTTCCCCTTACCTTTTCTATTTCGATTACGGAAGCTACAAAATCTTTGGTTCCAGTCCGGAAAGCCAGCTGATTATAAAAGATCAAAAGGCAATTATCCATCCAATCGCCGGAACATTTAAACGTACCGGAAACGTAGAAACTGACCTTGCTTCTGCAGAAGCACTAAGGAAAGATCCAAAAGAAAATGCTGAGCATACCATGCTTGTGGATCTTGCAAGAAATGACCTTAGCATAATGGGTAAAAACACAACAGTTTCCAAGCTAAAAGAAATCCACTTCTTCTCTCATGTTATTCATATGGTAAGCGAGGTTACCGCGGATGTAGCTGTAGGAACAAATCCTTTTGAAATGATTGCTACTACATTCCCACAAGGAACACTAAGCGGTGCTCCAAAATATATGGCGATGGAGCTTATTGATAAATATGAAAAAACTTCCAGAGGCTACTATGGTGGCTGTATAGGATTTGTAGGATTCGACGGAAGTTGTAATCAGGCCATTATGATCCGTACATTCCTTAGTAAGAATAATACACTTTATTATCAGGCCGGAGCCGGAGTTGTTGCTAAATCTGATACTCAAAGTGAAGTGCAGGAAGTAAAAAACAAATTAAATGCATTAAAATCTGCATTAAAGAAAGCCAATAAAATAAACTAAAAAAAATTACAATACTCTTCGACAAGCTCAGAGTGACAACAAAAAAATGTTTTCACTATAATGTCAGGCAGAGCCTGTCGAAGCCTAAATATTAAAAAGATAAATCTTATGAAGATATTAGTTTTTGACAATTACGATAGTTTTACATATAACCTTGTACAGATCATTGAAAGAATAGTCGGACATTCTGTAGACGTAATCAGGAATAATCAAATCACACTCGCTGAAGTAGATCAGTATGACAAAATCATTCTTTCGCCAGGGCCAGGAGTTCCTTCAGAAGCAGGAATCCTTCTGGATTTGATCAGAGAATATGCTCCAATAAAAGAAATTTTTGGTGTATGTCTTGGCCAGCAGGCTATTGCAGAAGCATTTGGAGGAAGTCTTGTTAACCTTTCAGAAATATACCATGGTGTGGCTACTGATGTACAGGTTATAAAAGACAGCACATTACTTTTTAAAGATTTACCTGAGAACTTTGAAGCCGGAAGATACCACAGTTGGGCTGTAGCTAATGAAAATTTCCCTGAAGAATTGGAAATAACGGCTGTGGACGACAAAGGAATGATCATGGCTCTGCAACACAAAAACTACAATGTTCACGCTGTACAGTTTCATCCCGAAAGTATCCTTACACCACAAGGTGAAACTATTCTTAGAAACTTTTTAAATGCTTAATAATTCATGAAACAGATATTACAATACCTTTTCGATCATCATACACTTTCACGGGCAGAAGCGAAAGCTATACTCAGTGAGATCGCACAAAACAAGTACAATGAAAACGAAGTCACTGCTTTTGTATCAGTATTTCTCATGCGTAACATTACACTTGCCGAATTAGAAGGTTTTCAGGAAGCACTATTACAATTAGCTGTTCCTGCAGATTTAGGCACTAATGATCTTGTAGATATCGTAGGTACAGGTGGCGACGGGAAAAATACTTTCAACATATCAACACTGGCCAGCTTCATTGTAGCCGGAACGGGGCAACAAGTAGCCAAACATGGTAACTATGGAGTTTCTTCTACAAGTGGAGCCTCGAATGTATTGGAGGAATTAGGTTATCAGTTTAAAGATAATGCAGAAGATCTAAAAAAAGATCTGGAAAAGGCAAATATCTGCTTTATCCATGCTCCACTCTTCCATCCGGCATTGAAAGCTGTAGGACCACTTCGCAAAAACCTTGGGCTTCGTACATTTTTCAATATTCTTGGGCCATTGGTAAATCCTGCAAAACCGAAATACTCCATGATTGGTGTTTATAATCCTGAAATTGCGCGCATATACCAATATTTACTGCAAAAACAAAAGGAGAAGTTTATGCTGGTACATGCTTTAGATGGTTACGATGAGATTAGCCTTACACAGGATACCAAAATTTATTCTGAAAAAGGAGAAGAAATTTATTCTGCAGAAGATTTACATTTTAAAACTATTACAGCAGATAGCATATTCGGTGGTTCAAGCAAGCAAGAAGCTGCAGAAATTTTCCTGAATATACTGAAAGGAAATGCTACCTACGAGCAAAATGCAGTTGTATTAGCTAATGCTGCTATGGCTTTAAAAAATACCGGTAAATACGGAGATTACGATTCTTGTCTGGCATTAAGCAGAGAAAGCTTGGAAAGTGGGAAGGCTTTTAAAAGTCTACAATTGTTGGTTAAGAGCTAAAACTCTTATGTTATATGTAGAGAACTTGTTCAAGTTGAACATTTCGAATTCGCTCAATGTGACACAATGTTATGCTGAGCTTGTCGAAGCAGTATAAACTTATATAATAATTTTCAAGAGGCTTCAACAGGCTCAGCCTGACAACCCAGAAATGAAATACAGTACTAGAATTGTTACTCTGACCCTTTAATAGAATTTGATAACTAATTCTTAATGGTTAATTATCAATGGTTAATAATTCAACTGATAATTGATAACCGATTACTAACAACCAATAACTGACGACTAAAAAGATGAATATACTCGATAAAATTGTTGCACAAAAACAGCTGGAACTGGCATCAGCTAAGAAGCTTATTTCAACAGAAGAATTAGAAGACCTGGCTTTCTTTTCACGTAAGACTTTTTCATTAAAAGAAAGTGTAAAAAACAAAAGTGGCATTATTGCTGAATTCAAAAGGAAATCTCCTTCTAAAGGCATTATTAATGATATCCAAAACCCGCTCTCTGTTGTTTCATCTTATGAAAAATATGGAGCAAGTGGTATTTCTATTCTTACAGATACAGAATTCTTCGGTGGATCCAAAGAAGATATCCTAAATGTAAGAGAACATATCAACATCCCTATTCTCCGTAAAGATTTTATGATCGATGCTTATCAGTTCTATGAGGCCAAGGCTATGGGTGCAGATGTAGTACTCCTTATTGCAGCTTGTTTGTCTCCGGAGCAGGTTTCCGAGTTTACAGGTTTAGCGCATTCTCTGAACCTGGAAGTTCTTTTGGAAATTCATACAGAAGAAGAATTAAAACATTTCAATACTGATATCGACCTGGTTGGTATTAACAATCGTAACCTGAAAGACTTTAAAGTAGATTTACAACATTCTGTTAATCTTAAAAACCTCCTTCCGACAGGAACCCTGTCCGTTGCAGAAAGCGGAATTTACAATACCGAAGACTTTTTATTCCTAAAAGAAAAGGGATTCGATGCTTTCCTGATGGGAGAATATTTTATGAAAGGAGAAAATCCTGGACAAAAGTTCAAAGAATTTTCATCCAATGTAACAATGAAATAATATAACAGTGTAACTATGGAAAATCAAAACTATCAACCGAAACTTAAAGTATGTGGATTAGCACACCTCAATCAGATTCAGGAATTACAGAAGTCTGGAGTCGATTTTCTTGGATTCATATTCTACCCTAAATCGCCACGTTACGTTCTGAATCATTTAAATTTGAAACAAATATCAGAAATAAACCATTTGGGAAAGGTTGGTGTTTTTGTAAATGAAGATGTTGCCATAGTCTCTGATATTGCCAAACAAGCACATTTGAATTATATACAGCTGCATGGTGACGAAACCATAGAATATTTACTTAATCTGAAAAAACTTCTTCCGGATAGACAGATTATTAAAGTATTCCGGATTGGTCAAGAGGTAAATACCGAAGTACTTAAATCTAAAATTTCAGAATTTGAAGTTTATGTAGATTTACTTCTCTTTGATACCGACTCAAAAGCTTATGGTGGCACCGGGGAAACATTCAACTGGTCAGTTTTGGATCAATTAGATTTACAGAAACCATACTTGCTAAGCGGAGGAATTTCTTCTGAAAATATAGCAACAATGGAAACTTTAAAAGTAAAACCTTTTGCTTTGGACATCAACTCCAAATTTGAAAATAGTCCGGGAGACAAGGACTTGGACAAAATACAAGAATTTATACAACATAGCCAACATTTATAAAAACTAAAAATGAAATATAAAAATCCTGATCAATACGGATACTATGGAGATTTCGGAGGTGCATTTGTCCCTGAAATGCTTTATCCTAATGTAAAAGAGTTAGAAGACAACTATCTGGACATTATCAATAGCGATGATTTTAGAAAAGAATATAATGCTCTACTTAAAGATTATGTAGGCAGGGCTACTCCACTTTATTTTGCTAAAAATCTCAGTGACAAATACCAAACCAATATATATCTGAAAAGAGAGGATCTGAACCATACAGGTGCTCATAAGATTAATAACGCGCTTGGACAGGCTCTTTTAGCAAAGCGACTGGGTAAAAACAGAATTATTGCAGAAACCGGAGCTGGTCAACACGGCGTAGCTACAGCAACAGCTTGTGCCCTATTGGGACTGGAATGTATTGTTTATATGGGTGAAATAGACATTGCCCGCCAGGCTCCAAATGTTGCCCGAATGAAAATGCTTGGTGCAACTGTAATCCCTGCAACTTCCGGAAGCAAAACGCTAAAAGATGCCGTAAACGAAGCTTTAAGAGATTGGATTAACAATGCCTCTACAACTCATTATATTATTGGTAGCGTCGTAGGTCCTCACCCTTTTCCTGATATGGTGGCAAGATTTCAGAGTATTATAAGTGAAGAAATAAGATTCCAACTGAAAGAACATATCGGACGCGAAAATCCTGATTATGTTATTGCTTGTGTAGGTGGCGGAAGTAATGCTGCAGGAACCTTTTATCATTTTGTAGATGAACCTGGTGTTGGTATTATTGCTGCAGAAGCTGGCGGCCTGGGTAAAGATTCCGGTGAGAGCGCTGCAACAACCTTTTTAGGAACATTAGGAATTTTACATGGTAGTCAGAGCCTTGTAATGCAAACAGAAGACGGACAAGTTATAGAACCTTACAGTATCTCTGCAGGGTTAGATTATCCAGGTATTGGTCCATTCCATGCGCATTTATTCCAGGAGAAAAGAGCAGAATTTTTCAGCATAAATGATGACGAGGCATTAAAGTCCGCTTTTGAACTTACCAGACTTGAAGGAATTATTCCTGCATTGGAATCTGCACATGCTTTAGCAGTATTGGATCATAAAAAATTCGATAAAGAGGATGTTGTTGTAATATGTCTTAGTGGACGTGGTGATAAGGATATGGAAACCTATTTGAAGCATTTAGCTTAACTTTTAATCTCAAAACAATGAAAAAACTCAATATATATTTTACTGCCGGAGTTCCTCAACTGAATGATACAGCGCAAATAATGAAGACCATTCAGTCTGCTGGTGCTGATATGATTGAAGTGGGAATCCCATATAGTGATCCTGTTGCAGATGGTCCTGTAATTCAGAAGTCTGATGAATTGGCTTTACAAAACGGAATGACCATTGCCAAGCTTTTTGAACAATTGAAAACAGTAAAAGATGAAATCAATATTCCGGTAATTCTTATGGGATACCTGAATCCTGTTTTAAAATTCGGATTCGAAAAATTCTGTCAGGAATGTCAGGCATCTGGCGTTTCTGGATTAATACTTCCCGATTTGCCTCCTATAGAATTTGAAAAAAAATATCAAAGGATTTTGGAGCAATATGGCATCAAATTTACTTTTTTAGTGACTCCGGAAACTTCTGATGAGAGAATCCTGTATTTGGATAGTCTGAGTTCGGGTTTCCTCTATGCCGTGAGCAGCTCTTCTACAACCGGTACCAATCAGGAAATTGACAATGATGCTTATTTCAAACGTTTGCGTTCATTAAATATGAAAAATCCAGTACTAATTGGATTTAGTATCAAAAATAAAACTGATTTTGACAAAGTAACACAACATGCAGATGGTGCAATTATAGGTTCAGCTTTTGTAAAGATTCTTTTAGAAAACCAGGAATGGGAAGGCAAAGCTGCAGAATTTATAAAATCAATTAAATAAGATTATCCTCCCTTAATTGGGTATAGCATCTTGAGCTGTACTTCTCCTGATTTCATAAAATCTGGTTGAGCACAGCTCAATTTTCATTAATCACAATACACTGATTTTAATTAACTTAGCAGTAAATTCTATTACTATGGAACAGAAAATAGATAACTACAAAGATTTTTATAGTTTCTACCTTACAGAACATAAAGATTATACCTGCAGGATATTGCACTTTACAGGTACAGCATTAGTGTTTATCCTACTATTCTATGCACTCTATTCAGAGAGATATTACCTTCTTTGGTTTGTTCCGGTTGTTGGATATGGCTTTGCATGGGTTGGTCATGCATTTTTCGAAAAGAATAAGCCCGCTACATTTACCTATCCTCTATGGAGCCTTATCTCAGACTTTAAACTTTTCTTTGAATTATTAACAGGTAAACAAAAATTTAGATAATAAAATACTTTACCGAATAAAGCGAATGAGCATATTGTGTATGCTACAATTCTGCTCCAGAAGTTCAGAATTCATGCCACTCATTTAGAATAATAAAAACTAAGGCTGCTTTTAAAAGCAGCCTTTATATTTTAAATATTTATTAAGTGTTCTCTTCCATAACATCCTGTAATGCCCGAAACAAATTAAGTGGATATTCGGCTAAACGATTACAAACATACAGATACCATTCCTTTCCATAAACGAAATACAATTTGGTAGGATAGCCTTCCTCTTTTAGTTTGATTAACTGTTCAGTCTGTATGCCATACAAGCTTTCAAATTCATAGGTTTCTTTTCCAGGCTGGTATTTATTGATAAGAGCTTTAGCCTCTTGCTGAATTTCATGGTGATGTGTAGCGATAGAACATAGATGTTGCTGAGAAAGCAATTGTTCAACATAATACAGATATTGGTCGTCCAAAGCATTACCACGTGGAAGTGATAAACCTTTTTCTGTTTCAAATGCCCCTTTTACCATCCGTATTCTTCCTTTCTCTTTAATTATATCAACAAAATCATCTTTTGTTCTATAGAGATATGCCTGTAATGTTATTGACAAGTTAGAAAATTCTTTGGAAGCTTTTTTATACAACTGTAATATTGCATCCGTCCGTTCAGTACCTTCTGCGCTTATAATAACTTCCTTATCTCCAGCTGCTGTACAGATAGCTGAAATATTTTCAAAACACAAATCTTCTGAAATGGCCAATCCTATATGAGATAAATCCAGAGACACTGTAGAATTCAAATTTTGGCTATGAATTGAGTTACAAATATTTACAAATTCATCCTTAGCTTCCATCGCTTCTTTTACAGTACGTGTACTCTCTCCCATAAACTCTATAGAACATTTAAATTCTCTAGAATTTTCTTTGATAACTTTATTAACTGTTTCAGACAGATTTTCACCACCAATGTATCGGTTTGCAGCTCTTTTTAGTATTTTGAATAATGATTCGTTTTCTATTATATAAGCTTTTGCATCTTCATTTAATGCTGCTTTTCGAAGTGCCTGAGATCCTATTGACAGTAACTGTTCCATATCATTTAATTATAATACTACTATTTTTAAAATGCAATGACCTCCGTGTAGACATTCATAACCTCTTCAGCAATTTGTTTCTCATTGAATTTTTGGACAAACTGAAAAGAATTTTCTGCTCTCCTTTTTCCTTCATCCGTATTTTCCCATAAGTGTAATACTTTAGATTTAATATCCTCAGTATTCGTTGGGTTTACATAGAGACTATCCGGCCCACCTGCTTCCGGAAGACAGCTTATATTACTCGTTATAACCGGCGTCTTAGAGAAAAGAGCTTCAATAACCGGGATACCGAAACCTTCATACAAACTAGGATAAATAAAGATATCGGCCAACTGATAGATCTTTGCCAGTTCAGTCATACTGACATTCGTAAGAAAATAGACCTGCCCTTCCATATTATTCTGAGCTATAAATTTTCTGATTCTCTGGCTATATTTGGTTTCTCTACCAACAACAACCAAAGGGATATCAGTTCCTTTTATAGCTTTTACAACAGAAAACAAATTTTTGCGCTCTTCTACTGTACCAACATTTAGGATAAAGCGTTCAGGCAGATTAAATTTAGCCTTTGCAACAGTAAATTCTTCTTCTGAAAAGTTCTGTTTAAAAGCTTCGTGACAAGTCTGATAGATCACTCTTATTTTGGATTCAGGAGTTTTAAAATACTCCATAATATCCTTTTTAGTTTGTTCACTAATAGCAATAACAAGATCCGAATCTTTTATGGCTCTTTTAAACTTCCATGTATGAATTTTACGATCAAAAAATGAATAATATTGAGGATACTTCAGAAAGATAAGATCATGGATCGTTACAACTTTTTTTATCTTTTTATCATTCCATTTTAATGGTAATTCACCAGACAATCCATGAAAAATATCACATCCTTCATTTTGAGCATCCTTCCCCATTTTCATTTGACGGGCAAGATTTCCTTTGCTTATTTTTCTGAAGATAATATTGCTACGTTCCAAAAGACCTGTTGTTCTTTCAGACGTATTTTTAGCAAACATTAAATATTGATTTTCCGGAAAGTATTCTGATAAAGTACGCACCAGATCACGTGAGTAATTTCCGAGTCCCGATGTGTTATGAAAAAAACGTTTCGCGTCGTAACCTATCTTCATTTTTTTATAGTTTCTAAGAAGTCCTTAAAGGTACCAAATGTATATTGGTTTTGCTTCAGCCAATTTACAAATTCATCGAATCTTTGCACCATTTTATCACCTGTGTTTACAGATGTATAAGAAGGTAACGAATATGCTTTTTTAGTAATATCCATAAATTCCCAGGGGTGGAAATAAATATTAAGATATCCGTCTTTTTGTATCGCTCGCTTTGCTAGGTATCTGTAAATATTTACAGGAAAATTATGAAAAGATAACCAGAATAAAGGCACTCTCCATGGCGAAACCGAAGCCGGAACCTGAAGCACATTTCCCTGCGGAAAATATCTTCTGCTAACTTTCAGGTTATTATATCTTCCCGGAAGCCATGTAGGATTAATTGACGAGTTATAAGTATAACCAGCCTTCTCTACTTCTGCAGCATCTACTTCCATCATCCTTGGCATTCGGAGTCCGATAATATCAGTACCGAAAACTTCCTGAAGCCTTTCTCTGGATTTCTTCAAATCTTCAATTGAAAATTCTGAATGATACCAGGTATGCGATGCCAGCTCATGTCCATCTGAAAGCAATTGCTCAATCAGATCTTTATTATTTTCTGCAAAAACAACAGTCGAAAAGAAAGTTGCTTTTGCATTATGTTTTTTTAGAATGGCTAATATATTTTGCAATCCGTTTCTGGAAACTTGTAATTGCTCCTCAAACGGAATTGTTCCCTGATATTCCAGAGGCATATCAAATTCTTCTATATCAAAACTTAATAGAATCATTTAGAAATTTTTAGATCTTATAATAAATAGAGGTCTGTCTTTAACCTGTTTGAACACTTTACCAAGATAAATACCTATAATACCGAGCATTACCAATTGTAGTCCTCCAAAGAAAACTACCGTCATGATCAGAGACGCCCATCCTGATATTTCGCTTCCATTCATAAATGAATAGACAACATAAGGTACATATAGTAATGATAAAGCAGAAAAGAAGAAGCCAAGGTAAGCCGCAAAGTACAAAGGTTTTACACTAAAAGATGTTACCCCCGTTAATGCCAGCTTAAACATTTTGTTTATTGTATACTGACTAATTCCATTTTCACGATCCGCAGCGACAAACTTTATTCCTTTTTGCTTATATCCTACCCATCGGACCAATCCACGTATGAAAAGGTCCGATTCATGGTTTTGTTTTATTTCTTCAACGACCTTGGCATCTAATAATCTAAAATCTGCACCAGCTCCTTTTTCAATTGTAAAATCGGACAATGAAGAGATTATTTTATAATAGATATCCGAAGTTAATTTTTTACTTAAAGAAATATTCTCGTTATATCTTCTGATAGTATAGACTATATCGTTCCCGTTTTCCCATTCTTTAATAAGTTGTGGAATCAACTCTGGTGGATGTTGCAAATCTCCATCCATAGAAATCACAGCATTTCCGTCAGCGTTATCCAAACCAGCCTTTAATGCAGCCTGATGTCCAAAATTACGGGAAAGCTCTATATACCTAACCTCTGGGTGTTTATCAGCAAGATCTTCAAGAACCTGCTGCGTAGTATCGCGACTGCCATCATTTACAAAAATAATTTCATAGGTATAATCACTTAATGAAGAAAATACAGCAGCGATACGCTCCCTCATTATAGGAACATTCTTTTCCTCATTATGAGCTGGTATTACAATATTAATTTTCTTCATATTATTGTAATTGATAGTTTTTATTGAAATCTTTTGTTAGCAGTTCATACGTAATTCTAAACCATACAATACAGCAAGGCAAAGCCTTTAATGAGTATTTAATGATGTAGTTTTGTTTCACATATTTAGGGAATAAATCTGACATACCGAAACAGGTCAGAATTAGTACAAACAACATAAGGCCGTTAACAAACTTGCTTTTATCTTTCTGAATAAGATACCAGATCATAACTCCGGCAACCGCAATAATATAAGTTGGAGATTCAGAACCTGAGCTGAATAACACTGTAAAAAGTAAAGTAGAAGCTAATATCATCAGCTGAAAAGCCTGATTTTTATACTGCTTGATTCTAAGATATGGTAATCCAAACAATGGTATTCCGATTGCCAGAAACCATAAATTGGAAATATTCGCATCTCCCAGAACTCTTCTTACAATTCCCATTAAAGATATATCCTGCATATTCCCCAGAACCTGATTATCGTTGTTCTTCTTTATTAATTCAATGTACCAATCTGTGTAGGATTGCAGTCCGAAATGTACGGATGAATAAAGCATAGGAATAGCTAAGAAAGCTACTGTACCGATAATTAACGTTGCAATAAATTTCTTTTTATTCTGAACAAAGAAGAATGAGCTAAGACCTACTATACCATAGATTTTGACAAAGGTTCCTAGAAGAATTGCAATAGCTGACTGGCTTTCTTTCTTTTGGTAAATAAAACAGGCAGACAATATAATAAGTCCTGTTAGTGCAACGTTGAATTGGAAACTTACCATAGCCGTAATAAGCTCCTGGAAGCATAGCCATGCAAAAAAGGATTTCATTTTTTCGGAAAATGGTAATTGCTTTACTGCGTAAATAAACAAACCTACATTAGCAATATTCCATAAAATCATTCCTAACCAGTCCGGTAAAATAGTAAACGGAGCAATAAGTGCACTGAATATTATTCCGTAATGATTTTTGTCAAAGTGCAGAAGTGGGTATTCTACATAAAGATTTTGTTGAAGGAGAGTATTTCTGAAAACATTTTTGAAGATCAGATAGTTGTTGTATTTAGACGGACCTCCCCTGTATTTGGCAATAGCAGAAAATACAGCAACCAAAATATAAATACTAAAAATATATTTCGGTTGCTCTATGAATTTTCCGTATTTAGACCAAAGTCTAAAAACAGTATTTCGTATCATGTAAAGGAATTCTATACAGCTACATTATGCTCTCTTAAAGCGTCATTCAATGACGTTTTAAGGTCTGTAGATTCTTTTCTTTTACCTATGATAAGGGCACAAGGAACCTGGAATTCCCCAGCCGGAAATTTCTTTGTATAACTTCCCGGAATAACCACACTTCTCGCCGGAACTCTGCCTTTTATTTCTACAGGCTCGTCACCAGTTACATCGATAATCTTTGTAGACGCTGTTAGTACAACATTAGCACCTAATACAGCTTCTTTTTCTACATGAACACCTTCTACAACTATACAACGGGAACCTACGAAACAATCGTCTTCAATAATTACCGGAGCAGCTTGTAATGGTTCTAGTACACCACCGATACCAACACCACCACTAAGGTGAACGTTTTTACCAATTTGTGCACAGCTTCCTACTGTTGCCCATGTATCCACCATTGTACCACTGTCTACATAAGCACCGATATTTACATAAGAAGGCATCATAATAACACCCGGAGCTACAAAACTTCCATGTCTTGCAATTGCATGAGGTACAACTCTTACTCCTTTTTCTGCGTAGTTTTTCTTTAACGGGATTTTATCATGAAATTCAAAAGGACCAACCTCAATAGTCGACATCTTCTGAATAGGGAAATACATTACTACTGCTTTCTTTACCCATTCGTTCACTTGCCATCCGTTTTCAGTAGGTTCAGCTACACGCAGCTCTCCTAAATCCAACTTCATAATTACATCACGAATGATTTCCTGATTGTCTTTATCTTGTAGTAAATCTCTATTATCCCAGATTTTCTCAATTGTCTCTTGCAAACTCATAATGCTTAGTATAGTTTTAGTGAATTTAAAGTGACAAATTTAATAAATTTATAAGACTCTTCTGGCACTTAAATAGGCTTTATTCCAATATTTTTCATTCAGTGAAGAGATCATCACCCCTTTACTTGTAGAAGCATGAATGAAATTAACTTCTCCGTCACGAATAGTATGAACAATTCCGACATGAGAAACCCTTGAACCTCCAGATGTTGCAAAGAATAACAGGTCGCCTGGTATTACATTTTTTATAGAAATTTCTCTGCCTTCACGGGACTGGTCTTCAGATCTGCGCGGAAGAGCCACATCCTGACTATCGTATACTGTAGTGATAAATCCGGAACAATCCATACCAGATCTGGTTACACCACCAAATTTATATGGTGTTCCCATATAATCTTCTGCAGTACGCAAAAGCTTGTCCACTTTTCGGGAATTGCTTCCGTTGAAATTTGAATTAAGACTTCTTAGGGTATAGTTCTTACCATAATTCTTTCCTCCTGTAGGTCTTTTGGTGACCACTTTGGAAGAAGAACATGAAATAATGAATAAAGAAAAAATACTGAGTAAGAATATCTTTTTAAACATAGACCTAAAATTAAGAAAAATATAGATTACATAGGATTATAACGTATTTTTTTATAAAAAATTTTGTACACGTCCAAAAAAATATTTACTATTGCAACTGCATCGGGGGATTGGCGCAGTTGGCTAGCGCGCTACACTGGCAGTGTAGAGGTCATGGGTTCGAATCCCATATTCTCCACCAGAAATATAAACAGCTATAACTGAATTTGTTATAGCTGTTTTTTATTTATAGTAAAAAATTTATTTCCAATTTATATCTCATTATAGTGATTTAATATTACATTTGTATACCAACCAACCAAATAAATATTAATCAATGAAAAATTTAAAAAAGATCAGCAGAAATGATTTAAAATCTGTAATAGGTGGAGGCAACGGACCTATCTTTTGCCCAGGTGGGCATAATCGTTCATTATGCATGCAACCTGAAGATCCAGGGTGTGAGCCAAAGTGTGAAAAAGCATAGTAAAAGATAATTTCACTTTTTATAAACCTTACTTTAATAAGTAAGGTTTTATATTTTCTAATAATCATCTGAATGTTTACATTGGAAGAATCTATAAAAAATTAGGTAATGGATTACCCGAAGAAGTATTTAAATTTTATTTGTCGATTATTATGAAATCTCAAACAAATATTAAGTAAATACAAACGAATACCAATTAGCATATCACTACAAATAGATATAACATTAGCTTTACCAAATAAATTAAATATCATGAATATGAAAAATTTAGATGCCTTAAAAGGTAAAGCAATCAAAGTTTCAAGAGAACAAATGAAAAAAGTTGAGGGTGGAATGAGATGGACAAATGACAGAGGAGGATGTGTTCAAGATAGAAGAAGTTTAACCTTGCTTATAGAATCAATTCGAAACATGCCTGTTTGCTGCACTATAAAATGTTTATAAAATATTAGGAGATAGAATACTATCTCCTTTTTATTTCCAATCATTATATATTTCAACTGCTTTGTTTTGATTGCATATATGGCTTATATGGAAGCTTTTTGTATTTTATATAGTAGATATATTATCTAATTTTAATTATTTTTTTATGTTAAATCACAGCATTGTGAAATTATCTATATTTACAACTTAACCAACAAAATTTCAAATAATGAAAAAGTTCAAGAAATTAAATGCTAATAACGCACTAAACAGAAATCAGTTGAAAGCCATTAATGGAGGATATCAAATCCCAAGAGATACTTATGTTGCTTGTAATTGTGGAACAGGACCTTTTGGATTCGTAAAATTTGTTACAGCAGATGAAGCTGGAGCTAGAGAGTGTTTAGCTTCTTGCTAGTCATTTATTTAATCAAGGAGATAGGATTCTATCTCCTTTTTTATTTTCCTCTCATTGTAAATTTCAACAGCCTTTTTAATTGCTTTCAAGGCAGCTTCTTAACAAGTCTATGTATTTTTATATAGGTATTTTATATAATTTTAATTATCCATACTATGCTAAATCACTTTATTGTGAATTTAATTATATTTACTTGTTAACCAATTAAATAAATATCAAAATGAAAAAATTAACAAGAAAAGATCAAAAAAGTATTATTGGAGCAGCTGTTAATGCTGGTGATTGTAGAAACACAGGTTGCAATCCAGGCTATAATTGTTGTCCTATTGTAAAACGCCACAACTTAGTTTATGAGTGTATAGAGGCTCCTAGTGGAGATTGTCCAAGTTAATATTTATTAATTTTATGATTCCATGTCCTTGCATTTTTAAATCACTTGATTATGATGTTATATTTTTTATTTTAAAAAAAATATATCCCATATTTTAGAATTATAATTACATTTACAATCTAACCAAATAAATATTATTATGAAAAAAATTCAAAAATCTGATTTAAGAAAAATCAATGGCGGTCAAGCTTGTTATATGGCACTTTGTCCGCAATGCAGTAATAACGATGGCCCCTATTATGCATGCATCCCAATAGGTTCAAGACCATTCGAAATATGTTGTCCATATGGATAATAAAAAAAGCCCTATTCCTAGGGCTTAATTTTTTATTTTGGTCTATCCGATTTTGTTGGATCTATTGTTTCGCTAGGTTCTGTTAGAACTATTTTGCTCTCCGCTGTTTTGTTTGGCTGTGTCTTTTTTATCTTAATCTTATTAGAAAGATTTTTAATTGATACAGAAGCATCAGCATTAACTGAATCCTGGTCTCTATCAGTTGTACAAGCAATAGTAGTGCTTAATACAAAAATTGAAAAAATTAGTAGTTTTATTTTCATGTTTATATATTTTGATCGGACGTAAAAATACTAATTCATATTATATGATTTATATTTAATAACAATTATTATTGTTGTTATTTAAAAATAATCCTTTTAAAATTTTATTAATCTCATCAATCACTATTTATCACGGAGATTCTGCACACACCCAATTTATTTAAGTTAGATTAATGAATAAAATATCTCACACCAAATTCCAAATTCACATTCAGCGGTCTATCTTTATATAAGGTCCTAACATCACTACCATCATTAAAATAATAACGTAATCCGGGTTCTAAGTAGAGACCGAAATTTTTATAAACTTTGTATTGCATGCCTACCCCAATATTCAATGAGGTTTGCAGCGAATTTATTCTAATTTTTGATGATGTACTTTCTTTTGTCTGATGATGAACGATATAATTGGTATTCATGACTCCGGATATTGATTTCTCAATTTGTACACCGGCACCAGCATAAGCAGCTAAGTTTCCTTTCTGCCAAATATTATAATTAACCTGCACGGGAACTCCAATGTACTTTATAATCTGTTCACTTTTAATTAGGTTAGCATCGGTTCCGGATAAAAGATCTGAAGTTAGTTTTGTATATGTAAGTCCGGTTGTAACAGACCATTTATCATTCAACTGATAAGAAACCGACAATCCAATTCTTATTGGAAGCCTGTGTTTTATATTGGTATTAACATCCTGATTCATATTCTCAGATAGTATTTCGGATACAGGGCTTCCGGATGTCTCTACTCCATCATTTGGCAAAGTTTCAAGCGGTCCGTTCATCAGAGAATAGCCTTTTTGTGTTGAGGAATTAGACGCTGTTTGCCGGGAAGTAAAGTTTAATGTCCATTTACTATCGAGAATAGGCTTACTTTTTAGATCATCATTCTCAATTCGGACAAAATCTCCACCTGAAGGCAGCGCGGATACTGATGAAGTAATCTCGTTCTTATTCTTCATTGCAGAGGTCAAAGCCTGTTCTTCTGATTTATTTACAATATCTTTATTAGCCACATTGAACTGATGCTCGTTATTGTAAATTGATTCTATATTTTTATTTTGTATTTTTAAACTTATTATAGCCCGATTATTTATTACGCTGTTGTCATTAATATAAGAAATACCGGTATTATCAGCTTTATAATTAACATCCTGCATGTTATTCCTTATTCCTTCATTAACAGGGCGTACTGATAAATCAGACTCTACAGATTTATTAGTTATATATTTGTCAAAAGTTTTATTATGGATTACTTCTTTTTCTTCATAGAAGAATATTAGAGAAATCACTAGTGCAATTGTCGCTGCAATGCCAATTGTATTTATTACATGGCTTAATTTGAATCTTGTCTTCTGCTTATGATAATCATTTGTATGTTCCGGGAATATTTCATTTTCAATACTTTCCCATAATCCTTCTGGCGGATTGTCTTCATGACCTTCAATTTTATTCTTCAGGTCTATTAACCATTTGTCTTTCATAGCCCTTTATTTTTTAATTGTTTGCATGTATTAATTTGATGTACAAGCTTTCTTTTTGCTTTATGTAACTGCGAAGCCGATGAGCCTTCACTTATCGAAAGTAACTCTGCAATTTCCCTGTGTGACTTACTTTCAAATACATACAGATTAAAAACAATTCTGTAACCATCAGGTAATGATCTTATCATTGTGAGCAAATCTTCCATAGAAAAATCAGTTAACTCTGGTTCTTCATCATTATCCAAGATTGTAAGCTCGTCATCTGCAGTTGAAAATTCCATTTTTGAAAATTTTCTTATGTATTGCAAGACCTCATTAATAATTATACGCATTATCCAGGCTTTCAGAGAGCCTGGTCCCATATATTTAAAAGAATCTATATTGTGAAACATTTTTATAAAACCATTTTGCAATACATCGTGTATATCATCCTGCCCTTTCAGATATCTCCTGCATACAGATGTAAGCTCCCTTGAATAAGAATTGTACAATTCCTTCCAGGCTATTTGTTCTTTTATAACTAATCGTTTCACCAGCCTTATTTCTGGGTTATCTTCTTGGGGCATCTATAGTAATCTCAAATTTAAATGAGTAAAAGGGTGTACATACAATAGTATAAGTACACCCGAACAAGTCTTTTTTATTTTATTTCTTCAGCATTGCAAAATTATATACGATCTGATTAAAAGGTGTAACTGCTGTTCCTTCAACAGTTATTTTAGGAGCACCTAATTCCAGATTAAGATTTTGTGTTTTGGTCTTAGTAAATATTCCTTGTTTGATCTGGGCAAATGTAACTGTTACTTTTTTATTTACTCCATCTATTGGAACCTGAAAAATAAGATCTTTAGGTGAGAAGGTAAGCTCTACTTCCTTTTTTGATTTACTCAGAACTGCCGTATAGCTAACTTCATATTTAACTTTACCAATTGAAGCTAATGCCTGATTGGCTTTAGTAGGATCAGAAATTATTGAACTAATAATCTCCTTCATCGGAAATTCGGTAAATGTAACAACATTTTTTTGAGCTGTAAAGGAAACATTAATTTCACTCTTAGTAGTACCTTGTGATATTCCTAGCTTTCCGGCATAATTACCATTAACGTCTTCAACCTTTGGATCTCCGGGAATAGGATTTGGTCTTTTATCATTATCGCTTCTGCAATTTGAAAGAATAAAAGGAATACTTAATAAAATGACAAGCTGTAAAAAAGCTTTCAGATTTATGAACTTTTTCATTTGAATTAATTGTTGATTAAAAAATTTCTACTTTGAGTACTCATTTATATAAATACAACAATTTTAAATCCTTGCCTGACATTTAATAAAAATATTTCAAAACCATTAATATATGCTTATACAATAGAGATAAGTAGTTGAAAACGTTAAGAATTAATTTTTTATCAAAATTATATCACTATAAATAGAATTATTATTATATTTACATACTAACCAAATAAATATTAGTATTATGAAAAAAATCACTAAATCAGAACTAAGAAAAATTAGTGGTAGTGGTCCCGGCACCGGATGTATCAGGATGCTATGTCCAGAATGTAATGACGGTAATGGTCCTACCAGCGTATGCGTACCAAGGGGAATGGATCCATTTGCATTATGCTGTCCAAACGGATAAAATAAATAAGCCCTCAATCCAGAGGGCTTTTATTTTTTGAAGTATGGCTTAATGAAGATACTCTCCTACTTTTTATAAATCATTAAGAATATCAATTTTTAAGAGAATAAATTTCACTTATTTGTGATTTATTTATATATTTGCAGAATAATCTGAATAAATATTCAGACAAAATATAGCTTCCGGAAGAAGCAGTTGAAATTTCAACTTAAGATTAATATTTCCTATTTGTAATTATTCCGGATTTGCTTTATTAATATACACAGAATTAAAACACCAACCTTTGAAGTGCTTTGTATTTATTATAAAGCACTTTTCTATTCAGTGAATAATCTATTTTATTTTTTTGAAAATTATTCCCCGCTGGATATCCATTTCTAATTCAGAAACATCTCCTTTGCCGTTTAATCTAAATCCAAAATTAAGATCAGGATTCATTTGCTGTGGAAATTCTTCTGTAAATTTTAACCTGAAATAATCATATTGCGTATGCTCTAAAGTAAATTTAAATGCCGGAAAAATAGCGTACAGTTTATCACCTTCTTTAACTACCTTAATTATCCCGTAGCCCTTATTTTCATATTCCCCACAATATGAATCCATAGTATGAGTGGGCCTTTTACTTTCATCAACAGGTATAATATCTTTTTCCGGTTTTGAAATGTCATGTATCTCCTTTTCATAGCTATAAGGCTTATTATGGTCCAGACCAAGCATTCTGAGAGCCAGCATGCTGGCAACAGTATAGGGCAAATCGGTATTATGCTGATTACTGAGAACTACTATTCCAAATCCATCCGCAGGAAATAAAACAACATTAGATGAGAATCCTGAAACAAGTCCTCCATGATATACTCTGTAATGTCCATGGAAAATATTTGTATTCCAACCATAGCCATAACCAAATAAGTAGTTAGCCTGATCTTTCTTTGAAGGCGCACCACCATCAATTATAGCCTTAGTACTTATTGCATTTCGAATATAGTCTTCGGAAACAATTCTTTTTCCTTCAAAGTTTCCGTAATTCAACCAAAATTTTAGCCAGTTTGCCATATCATTGGCAGAGCTGTTAATTCCGGCTCCGGGATTATCATTCCCTGTTTTCTGGAACAGTACTTTCTCTATCTTATTTTGGTAAATACCGTACGGATAAGAAAAATCTTTTTGTTTCACTAATTCATCAACCGATATATTACTATTATTCATTTTTAACGGGCTGAATATTTTCTCATTTATAAGCTTTTCCCATGTACTATTGTATACCTGCTCTGCAATCACTCCCAGGATAATATACCCGAAATTACTATATATCCAGCTGTTTTTAGGCTCTCCGTTTGCTTTTAGATATGGTAGTTTATTCAGAAGGTCAATTCTTTTGTCCGATGGAAAAAAGATATACGAGCCATCTACAGATCCCAGCCCACTCCTATGGTCTAATAAATCCTCAATAGTGATCAGCTCATTCATTCTGTCCGTAGGAAATTCCAAATGTGGAATATATTTTGAAGGCTTGTCTTTAACAGATAATTTATTTTCAGTATTTGATATTCCTATTAAAGCGGATGTAAAGGCTTTAGTATTACTTCCTATACCAAATAGTGTATTGGAGGTTACCGATAGTTTATTTTCAAGATCACGATACCCAAAACCTTTAGAAAAAATTACTTTATCTTTTTTAACGATTGCTACTGATAAACCAACGCCTTTATAATCTTCTAAAATCTTTTGAATTTCCTGATCAGCTCCTTTAAGATTTTCTGTTTGCCCTTGATATAGTATTAAACCAAATACCAAAAAACTAAATAAATAGAATCTTCGTTTCATATTTTTTTTATTTGATAAATAGACACTTAAATTTAATCTGTAATTATAGATATATACAGTGAAAATAATTTAATAAAACAGCATTTTGTATAAATAAATATTGTAACTTTAGTACAGAGTTATATTTTTCATAATATAATAAATGTGATTTGGTGAGTCCCGAGAAATCGGGACTTTTTCATTAAATCACTTAATATTTAAATCATTATACACCATGACAATAATAAAAAAAGCAACTGACTTGCCTGAAGTAGTTGCTGTTTCCTATATAACGAATTAAAATTAACCTTTTATATGCCCTAATACATTGGAGCATAACATAAATATGTTTTAGGTCCTGCTCCGGCTATACTTCTACAGCCCCCTGGTGCGCAACAAAATCCATCGCCGCAGTTTCCATCTTCAGGACACATTCTATATCCACCATTAATTGCTCTCAAATTTTCTCTTGAAACTTTTTTTAAATTTTTCATATTCTTAATATTTATTTGGTTATGATAAAGTTAAATAATAGAAACTGAATAAAAAATAAATATTTCACTTTTTTGTGATGCCTATATAATGTTTTGATTTTTTATTTCTACATGTTAGTGGCTTAAATAAAACAGCAACTCACTTTCCTGAAGTAGTTGCTGTTTCTTTATAACAAATTATAACTGTATTTCGCTCTAGAATACTACCATTCAATTGGAAAAGGCTCAATTTTTGGGTCACTTGTTGGGGGGCTACATAAATAAGTGTCAGGTCCTGCTCCAGCTATACTTCTACAGCCACCTGGTCCACAACAAAATCCATCACCACAATTTCCATCTTCGGGACACATTCTATATCCACCATTAATCCCTTTTAGACTTTCTCTTGAAAGCTTTTTTAAATTTCTCATATACTTATATATTTATTTGGTTAGGATAAATTTAAGTAATACAAACCGAATAAAAAACAATTATTTCACTTTTATGTGATAAAATTAAATTTATGCAATAAAAAACCTCTGGAAAAAAATTCCAGAGGCCTCAAAAAAGTAAAATTTAAAATTATGAATAAGGGGTTTTAATTGTTATTATATTCTTTTAAATAGCCATCTATAACATCGAAGGCTTTTTTTTCGTCTTTCAGGTACACTTTTACTTTTAGGTTTGTTGCAGTTGGTGTAGAGAGAAATGACATATATGAGTTATCAATTTCTGCTTCTATACCTGCTTCTTCCAGTTTAGATTTTATTAACTGTACTTCTTGTGGTTTGTCCCCTTCAAAAACCGACACCTTTGTATTCAAATCCATATCAATTTCATTATTAAATCGGTTTAAAATTAGTAAAATCATTTCAAAAATACAAATGATTTACAAAAAAAATAATATTAAATTTTCGAAATAATAGAATTTATAGCAGATAATACTTTATCCAAATCTGCTTGCTGAACATTAAGATGTGGACGGAAACGTATTGACTTTTCTCCACATGGTAAAATCAGAATATCTTCTTCTGCAAATAACTGTTGCTGAACTTTGTTTCTAAGTTCTTTCGTAGGAAAATCTATTGCACACATAATCCCTACTCCTCTTGCATTTGAAAGGTAATCCGGATAACGATTCTGTAGCTGAATAAGACCTTCTATAAGGAAAAATCCTTGCTGCTGTACGTTCTCTAATAAGTTTTCATTTTCAATGATTTCCAGCATTAGCTTCAGGCGAAGCATATCGACAAAGTTTCCACCAAATGTAGAGTTGATTCTTGAAGATTCTTTGAATACATGATGCTCCACTTCATCCAACTTTTCTTTACTAGCCAAAATACCACAAACCTGGGTCTTTTTACCAAAGCAAACAATATCCGGAACAACTCCTATATGCTGGAACATAAACATCTTTCCTGTAATTCCAATTCCGGTTTGCACTTCGTCAAAAATTAACAAGATTTCATTTTCATCACAGATACGTCTTAGTTCCTGGAAAAATTCCGGACGGAAATGGTTGTCTCCACCTTCAGCCTGAATAGGTTCTATAATAATACACGCAACCTTATAAGGATTTGCCAGAATAGTTTCTTGTATATGCAGTAAAGCTTTTCCTTCCTGCTCAATCGTATGAGCTAAATTTTCTTCTGTTACAGGAAAAGTCAATTTCGGGTTGATAATTCTTGGCCAGTCAAATTTTGGGAAATACTGATGCTTTCTTGGATCAGCTGTATTGGTTAATGATAGTGTATATCCGGAACGTCCATGAAATGCCTGTTGAAAATGAATAACCATTGAAGCTTCAGTTTTGCTTCCCTGTAGCCAATTCTTTCTTGTTTTCCAGTCAAAAGCCGTTTTAAGTGCATTTTCTACTGCTAATGCTCCGCCTTCTACAAAGAAACAATATTGTAATTCTTCTGGTATAACTACCCTTTCAAATACTTCTAAAAAATCAGCATATTCCTGAAGGTAAACATCACTAAGTGTAGGCTTATAAGTAGCATGTTTCCCCAGCCAGTCCTGATGTTTTAAAATATATGGATGGTTGTAGCCTACAGCTGCCGAAGCAAACATAGAAAACATATCCAGATATTCTTTACCTGAAAGATTATCTACAATTACAGAGCCATGTGACTTTTCAAAATCCATTACCATATCCAGTCCGTCTGCAAGAATATGTCTGCCTAAAGTTTCTTTTACCTGATTATTATCTACAATATTGTTCATTTGATTTGGGTTATTTTTTTCGTTAATTAATTACATATTAGTTTTACTGTAATGTTGTGATTGTAATATTTAGGGTTATATATTAAATTTAATTCCCTGAGCTAATGGTAAATCCTTACCATAGTTAATTGTATTGGTTTGTCTTCTCATGTAATACTTCCATGCATCCGATCCTGATTCTCTTCCGCCTCCGGTTTCTTTTTCTCCACCGAATGCTCCGCCAATTTCAGCACCGGATGTCCCGATATTTACATTTGCAATTCCGCAATCCGATCCTGCATGAGACAGGAATAACTCTGCTTCTCTCAGGTTTTGAGTCATAATTGCTGAAGAAAGTCCCTGCGGAACATCATTTTGCATAGCAATAGCTTCTTCAAGCGTCTTATATTTCATAATATAAAGAATAGGTGCAAAAGTTTCATGCTGTACAATTTCGTATGCATTCTTTACTTCTGCTATACATGGTTTCACATAACAACCGGAAGCATATTCTTTCCCTTTTAGCAGACCACCTTCAACAATGAATTTTCCACCTTCTTTTTTACATTTAGCAATGGAATTTTCGTATTGTTTTACAGCCTTTTCATCGATTAGCGGACCTACATGATTTTCCACATCTAAAGGATTTCCTATTTTCAGCTGGCCATAAGCTTTTACCAGCTTGGTTTTAACTTTATCATATACACTTTCATGGATAATAAGTCTTCTCGTAGAAGTACATCTTTGTCCTGCTGTTCCTACAGCTCCAAACACAGCACCGATAATAGACATTTCCAGATCTGCATTTTCAGTGATGATAATAGCATTATTACCGCCTAGTTCTAATATAGATTTACCGAAACGTCCGGCAACTTTAGACGCAACTTCCCGTCCTACAGCCGTAGAACCTGTAAATGATATCAATTGGACATCTTTACTTTCTACCATCTTCTGTCCTATTACATGGTCACTGATCACAAGATTAGAAATTCCTTCCGGCAGTTTATTCTCTTTCAGAACTTCGGCCATGATATTCTGACAAGCTACAGCGCAAAGTGGTGTTTTTTCTGAAGGCTTCCATATAATAGCATTACCACATATAAGGGCCAATGCTGCATTCCAGCTCCATACAGCTACCGGGAAATTAAAAGCTGATATAATTCCTACGATTCCAAGCGGATGGTATTGTTCGTACATTCTGTGTTGTGAACGTTCCGAATGCATGGTAAATCCATGTAACTGACGGGATAATCCGACTGCAAAATCGCAGATATCAATCATTTCCTGTACCTCTCCCCAGCCTTCCTGAAGAGATTTCCCCATTTCGTAAGAAACAAGCTTACCAAGATCTTCTTTATATTCTCTCAGTTTTAATCCGAATTGTCTGATGATTTCTCCTCTTTTGGGTGCAGGCATTAACCTGAACTCAGAAGAAGCCTGCTGTGCAAGTTTGATAATCTTTTCATAGTCTTTTTCAGAAGCTGTTTTTACGCTAGCGATTAGTTTACCATCTACTGGCGAATAAGAGTCAATAGATTTTCCGGTTGCAAAAAATTTGGTTCCGGAAGAAGCACCTTTATTGTCTTTAGAGATTCCAAGATGCTGAAGAGATTTTTCGATTTTAAAGCTTTGATTGGTTTTTGCCATTTTAATTATAATTCAGTGTTCGTTCACTAATATAACTATTTTTGGCGATTCCTAACAGTCGTTTACCGATTATTATACTAAATTTAACATCTTTGTCAGAAGAATTACAACATAAAATGGTTGATATTATAATTTTGTTCTTTGCCCCTAATATATACAACAAAGGTTTTATAGTTTAATTTCTGAAATTAAATCTTTTTAGACTTTGATTCATTTATTCTCTAAAATCTCTTTCCTAAAATATCCCTGATTTCAGCCATTTATCCCCTATATAAAGCCATTTTGTTGGTTGCCAATACGAAGACTGATACATTTGTTCAAAAATATAAAATGAAAATCTTCAATCAACTTTTCATATCCTCTACGCTGGTTGTTCTTGTCGGATGCAATTCTAAAAATGAAACTTCTGAAACGAATAAACCTGAAACTCAGATCACACAAAAAGCCATAACATTCGCCGATTTTAAAAAAATAAAAGGAGTAGATAATATACAGGATGTACCATTTCAGCTATTTACCAAACTGGATTCTGTACAGTTTTTTGTATCTCCTGATAAAAATGCTGCTCATCTTAAAAAAGCTAATAATAAACTCGATAATTATTATGGATTTGAAGAATTTGATGACTTCTACTCTATTCACTTTAGTATTGATAATAATATTTCGAACAGCATTGAAGCTTTTGTCTTAAAATCGGAATTTAAAGCAGCATTTGAACTGACTTTAAAAGATGTAAATCTTTATGAAATAAGAAGCAGTACGTTTAAAGAATCTGACGACTTTAAGAATAAATCTTTTAATAAATATGGTACAATTGATGAAGTGTCAGAACAGGAATTTAAAACAGCATCAAAAAAGCGAATTGATGAAGCATTGGTGAAAAATCCACACATAACACTGAAAGACAACAACTGGATATATACTGAAAATGGCAAACAAGAAATCATTACACAGCATAAAGATATATCTACAGAGACCGGACCTCTTGCTAATGAATATATAGGACGATCTTCAGTCTTAAACATGGAAGTTTTTAAAGAAAATTCTAACGAAGTTACAGATCCTTACTATTCTTTTTTCAACGTAAAAGATGCAGTGATGTTTGATTTGGCTACAAGTGGCTATCCACAAATTCTCCCTGTTAAGAACTGGGTTTCCTTTGTCTCATCCAATAATGATGTAGGAAGCAATTTTGTGATCAGTAAATACTTTCCACAAACAAAAAAACAGGACAATCTTTTATATGTGAATTTTACCAACTTCAAAATAGCAGATGAGAAAAAGGCATTTTGGGTGGAAAATGATACTTTCTATGCTGAAGTCTATCCACTAAATTCAGTAGTAGCTAAAGGTAAAAAGCAGAAAGCAGCATTTATAAAAATCCAGTTAAAACCTAATTTGCTTTAGTAAAGAGAAAGTTTTAAGTTTTATAGTTAATACTCATCGATAGTTCGACAGGCTAACATCATTTTGAATTAAAATTTTAACAGTATCAAAAAAAATGCTTTTCATTACTAAATAACTGATAAGAATAAGCTAAAAACCCCTGAAATCAGCCAGTGTATATGGAAGCAAAGTCCAATATCTTTGCCACAGTTATTTAAAGATATACAATGAAAAAAATAAGTTTAACAATTCTTTTTTCTTTACTAAGCCTTATCACTTTTGCACAGTCTTTAAAAGTAGTTATTAAACAAGACGGAAAAGTAGTTCAGCCCGTAAATGATGTTTATGAACTTAAAAAATCTACTTTCCTGTTCGAAATCAATTCTACAAATCTGGAAGGTTTTCTAATTGGAGCAACTACAGACGAGAATATTTACACAGCGGCCGCAGACACTTACAATCCGGAGGTTGCATGGTTTCAGAATACAGGTATGGCAGAAGAGCTGTGCAACAAAGACAAAGAATTGTTTTTAATGGATACTGCACCATCATATTGGTACTATACAGATGCTAAAGATCACCGATTCGACAAAAACCCTAAAGGAAATTTAAAGCAGTGGACTGCTACACGTACTATTACAAGGTTTTATGATATCATGGTAGACCAACCCATCAATTTAAAGGATTTTAATGGAAATGCTTACGTATTAATGTATGAGCCGGTATATAATGACGAATATGATTTAATAGGGAAGAAAAATCTATTTCGTGCTACGTTGAAATTCAAGGACTAAATTATCACGCACCGAATTAACTTGATTATATAAAAGGCCTGCTTACAATATGTGAGCAGGCTTTTTTATTTTATTCGATAATCAAACCGTATTCTATCGCAAGTTTAATCGCTGAACTAAGATTGGAAGTTTGAAATTTTTCGATAAGATTCTTTCGGTGACTTTCTACTGTATGCGGACTGATGAAAAGCTTTTCTGCCATTTGGTTGGTCGTAAATCCTTTCGCTGCTTCAGCTAAAATTTCCTTTTCTCTTCGTGTTAGTTTCGGAACCTGATTTAGCCCATCCAGCGATTTCTTTTCCAGGACAGAATTGGTTTGTGAACACAAAAATTGTTTACCCGCATATACAGTATTAATTCCTTCCAGGATTTCGGAAACCGAAGCGTTTTTCTGGATATATCCTAATGCTCCTTCAGCCAAAGTACTGTTAATTACAGGCAGCTCATTATGAACACTGAGTATTATAATCTGGAGATTTCCATACTTCTTCTTTAGAGGTTTTATGAGCTCGATACTGTTGGTATCTACGAGATTGATGTCCAGCAATAATATATCGATAGCTTGTTTTGCAAGACCTGCATTCATTTCCGAAACGTTTCGGAAACAATCTACAACATCTATTGTATCACTATTTCCCAAAATATTCTTCAGTCCTTCTAATAGAAGTGGATGATCGTCTGTTATAGCTACTTTTATCATGTTTTAATGAATAGGTATTTGAAGTTCTATACTGGTGCCAATATTCAATTCGGATATGATATTCATCGTTCCTTTTAAAAATTGGACTCTTGATTCTATATTGTGAAAACCAGCAGTTTTTTTTACGTTTAGTCCTTTGTAGTCAAAACCTTTACCATTGTCCTCTACTGTAAGGTTGAGCACGTTTTCTTCCTGACTTATCTGAATAATAATTTCGGAAGCATCAGCATGTTTTATGGCGTTGTTCACCAATTCCTGAATGATTCTGTAGATTATCAATTGCTTTTCCTCGGACAAGGAATTACTGTAGTTGATAAATTCGGTATGGATATCTAAAGCGCTATTGGATATACGGGAAGCAAACTCCTGGATAGCAACTTCCAAACCATATTTCACTAATAAATCCGGCATTAAATTGTGTGCGACACGTCTTAGTTCTTCTACAGCGCCATCAATTTGCTTAATCGATTTTGAAATGCCTTCTTCTATATTTTCGGATTGATGAGGATCTAGATAGGAAAGCTGATGTTTAGTACCCGATAGCAGGCCTCCTAAACCATCATGAAGATCACGGGCCAAACGGCCACGCTCTTGCTCCTGGCCTTCCAGCAATGCTGTAAGTGTTGATATTTTTGAATTTTGCTTCTCTTTTTCCATAGCCAGAGCATGCAGCTCGTCTCTTTGTTTCATAGACTTGGCACGTTGCTTATAGGCGTAAAGCAATAAGAGAATTAAAACGATAAAAATGACAATAAAAATAGTATAATAGGTATTGATTTTCTCTTTGAAAGCCAATAGCTTCTTAAAGTTATTGATGTCATTATTCTTTTGTCTGGTTTCTAACTTTGCCAAACGGAGTTGTTGTTCTTTTTTCTCTGACTCCAGTTCTGAAAATTTTAATCGTTCACGTTGATTTTCTTCTACCAGTTTTAGGTTGTTATAGACCTGTTCACGTTGTGCCCTAAGTATATTTATCAACTTGATTTCTTGCGCTTTTTTATCGCTTTCCAGTTGTAGCTTTATATATTTCTGCTCTTGTCTTTCTTTTTCAAACTGAGACTCCAATCTTTTGGTAATATCCAGTTTTTCCTGATCATAGACACTTTTGTATTTATCAACATAACTTTTATAATATACAAGTGCTTCTTTATAATTACCCTGCTCTTCACTAATTCGGGATAGAGATTCCAGAATAGATAGTTCTATATTATGGTTTCTGACAGGGCTTTTTCCGATTTCCATAGAGGCTTTCAGAAAATAAGACTTAGCTAAATCGTAGTGCTTATTCTGTATGGCCAACTCTGCCAAAATTCCAAACGAAGAAGCGATATGAATAGCATCACCCGTTTCCAGGCTAACTTTATTGGCTAATTGAGCATATTCCATGGCTTTTTCCGGATTAAACTCAGTATATAAATTGGCTAGATTAATGGCTGCATAAGAAAGATTGCTCTTATTAAGCATAGACCCTTTATTTTTGTTAAAGGTTGTAATTGCCTGCACATAATATTGTTCTGCTCTATTCCTAAACTGTTTATCAGAAGGGTTTTGAACATATTTTTGTTCAAACATATAGCCCATTCTCATATAGGCATCAAAGATCAGGTTGGGATCATTTTGTTTGGATGCTAATAATAGAAACTGTTTGCTATATTTTTCTTCCAGCTGATATTCGTTCAGGTCAGCATAAATTGCGGATAGTTCTTTGGCTGTATTTCCGTATCTTCCGTAAAGTGTAGAAGTCGTTGGTGAATTTTCGTAATAATTAATGGCTTTCAGGTAAGCAGCCACGGCATCAGTAATTTTGTTATTACGGGTGAGAATCCAACCTCTTGCATATTCCAAATATCCTTTTGCCTCGTTACTATTTGTTTTTAAACTATAAACCTTTCCCATTTCCAGACTTTTTGAAGATTCTGCTTCTTTGTTATCCAGTCTGTAATTCATTGCCTGAACGGCATATAAAATCGTGGCATATTTCCCATCAGACAGCTTTGTTGCCATGGAAATATTATTTGCTAAAATCTGATAAGATTTCGGTTTGAGATTATGGAAAAATAAGGCAGTAGCATATTTAGGAGCTATGTTTAACTGCTCCGTTGTCTTGTCTGAAGCATTATTATATTCCTTTTCTAGTTTGCTCAAAGCATCTTGTGCCTGAACAAAAAACGGACAAATAAATAAAGTGAATATAAGTAATAACCTGTACATCAAACCCTTCTCTCTATTAAGATTTATTATATTGAGGAACGTAAATATAGATAAAATACTTTCTAATCAATTTCGAAATCATTTTGTTCAGCGAAAGACTTCCATTTCTGGTATTTCTTTTCATTTTTAAATTCCAAACTTTCACCATAGTAGTATACCAAACGTTGTGTAGCATATTCGTAAGCACTGTAAGCGTTAGCTTGTTCGTAGTACTTAATAGCCTTCTTCAAATCTGTTTTTACACCCAAACCTTGTTCATAGAGAATACCATAATAAATACCGGAATAAGTCTGCTCATAATCTTTCTTCAGGTAATCCAGAAGGTTTTTATAATCGCTTAACTGATAATATATTTCTGATATTTTATCGTAGTTATAATAGTACTTTTTCTCTGCCTTTTGGTAAAAGTCCAAAGCTTTATTGTAATCCTGCTTTACATGTTCACCAAAATAATACAGATCACCTAAATTGGTAAGTGCCATTCCATCACCAAGCTCTGCTCCTTTTTCGTAGGCTTTAATTGCTTTTTTGATATTAAATGAATATCCGGTGCCGTTGTGGTACAAAGCGCCAATATTATTCCAGGCGACTGCATGGTTTTGTTGTGCTGCTTTTTCATAATAGGCTATTCCTTTCTTGGGATCAAATAATTCTTCAATTTCGGGATCGGTAAGTAACAGACCAATTTCTACCCAACTGTCCAAATCATTTTTTTGAGCAGATAATTCAAACAAGCGTAATGCTTCCTTGTAATTTTGGTCTTCCCTAGCATCAAGGGCCATCTTTTTAATGGTCTCGGCTTCCATGAACTGCTCAGGATTGCTACCTGCCTGGTTCTTCCAACTATTATAAAAGGAAATAAAGTATTCTAAATCTTTTCCCCGGAATGAATAGCGATCCAAATAAATAGAACCATACTCGGAGAGCTCTACCAGCTGAATGCTTTTATCTTCATTCATCCTGAACATCTTATCCCCCAGATACAGAAACAACAGTCCTTCTTCCGTTCTATAATTTAAAGGATTAGAAATATACTCATACAGCTTTTCAGACAAACCATTTTCGAAATCAAATATTTGATAGCCATCTTTTTTTTGAATCGATAAAAATCCATTTTCCATATAATGAATCTGTTTAATATCAAAATGAGGAGCGATTAGCCAAATATTATTTTCGGCATCAAAAAGACCTAATCCGTTTTGGGTTTCCAGTGTAAATACATTGTGCTTATATTCGATATTCGGTTTTCCGTTTACTTTTGTAATCCGCTCATTTTCCAACAGAAACTGATGTTTCAGGGTGTTATAAATTTTCCAGTTTTTATCTTTACAAACCGCCAGACAATCAAAACGTTCTAATAGCATCAACTGATCTGCCTCCTCTATTACAGGATTACCTTTTTCATCTATCAGCCTGCCTTTTTTATCAAACTTATTTGGTTTAACCCAGAAACAGGCACCCGCTTTTACAATGCTTTCTTCAACAAAATCACCCAGATAATTTCCTTCTTTTGTATAATATCTGCGTTTGCTGGTTCCTTTTTGTTTGGTAAAAAAAAGTTCCGGAAAATAATCATATTCATAAGGGTTATCACTTTCAACAGGAATAATCATCTCTGCAAAATTAGAAACTCCATATTTCCCACCTGTTTCCACACATAAAAATCCATAAGTAATTACTTCAGTTGAGTCATAATCAGGAGGAAATATCCAAGTATTTGAATGGACTTTTAGAATTCCTGTCTTTCCTTTTATTTTTATTTCGCCCAAAGGCTCTGATTCAAAATCGAAAACATCAAAGGCTTCTTCATAAACCGGAGGAACCAGTTCTTTACCGTTACTCTGCAGATAACCAAACAAACTATCTTTCTGAATCACCGATATACCGTAATAATAATCTGCTTCAAAAATATCATCATAAATAGCCGGAGCCAGAATGGTACCTTTTGAGTCTTTCAAACCAAATTTCTCCTCTTCCTCGAATATAGAAGATGCTATTTTCTTGTAAGCAAGCTCTTCAAAATATCCCAATCCGTAATTGACCCAGTCGGTTTGTAAAATATCGAGAAATGACGAATAACCGTATTGTGAAAACAAAGAGTCTAATAAGGAAAGATTCTGAGTTTCCACTGCTTTTTTATACAGTTTACTTTTCTGCTGAATCTCCACAAGCCATTCCTTTGCCTGTACTTTGTGCTTTTCTTCGCTCATATTGAAGACATCTGTTGCATTCAGTACGAAGGAATCATAAGGCAATGCTTCCAAAAACTCAAACATTTTGTTAACGGGTTCGTAGTAAGCTTTTTTATAATGCAGCTGATAGGTATCAGCCAGTAGATTGAAAAAGTAACGCAGCTGTACAATCCCCTGCTCTTTGTTGGAGAAAAATTCAACACCTTCTACTCTTATATTTTCTGCAATGAGAGGGTATAATAATATGGGAATTTCATAGTTCCATTCGCCCAAATAGGTATCGAATGATTGATTTGTTTTCTGATCGTAGTTGTATAAATAAATACGGTGCGCCATTCGCTAAAATTACCAAATCTTGAAGTATTGAAATATCCCTGTTTACAGTGATTTTGCTTATGTCATTCTTCCAGATAGGTAAATATTTCATTCAGCCATTTCAATACATCATCATTATTTTCAAAATAAATATTTGAAAGCCGAGATATGTATTTATAATCAATAGTATTTTTATCTAATTCCCTTTTTAATTCTGGTAATTCTAATTTTAATAAATCTAAGTTTTGTTTCTTTGTTACCTTTTTATAGTTTTCAATCACCTCTTCATATGTAATATCTTCATAATCTATGTCGCTAAACCAAGCGCCAAGTAATTGGTATGTCAAAGGAAAATTGACTTGAAAGTTATCCATCATTAATTAGTTTTATTAGCCTTGTCAAAGCTGTTAGTTATTTATCGCTTGTTGTACCAAAACTTCCGATTTCTATACTGTATTCCAGATTGGGAATTTTATCTAGCAAAGAAATGTTTTTGTCCATTAATTTACCTTTATTTTCAATAGTGAGCTCTTCCAGACTGGTAAGACTGGCTAAACTTTGTAGGGATTCTATCACACCGCTCTGAAAGATATGGAGGTATTTAAGACTCTTAATTTTTGAAATAACTTCTATAATGGCTTCAATATTTTTACAAAGACTTAGATCCAGTTCTTTTAAATTATTGAGATCTTTCAGCCATGAAATGTCGGTTAATGATTTAATCTCGCACAAATACAAGGCTTCTAATTTATTAAAATGAGTGAGTGTAGACCAGTCACATGAAACACTGCCTTCTATAGACAATGTATTTATTATTTCATTTTTGGGAAACAGATAATTTTCTTCTGTAAATTTTTCAATGAAAATAGTTTTTAGCGTTGGATGTGTAAACAGATTTACAAACCGTTTGGAATAAGGTGTGAAAACTTCTTCTAATCGCGTAAAAACAGTCCAGTCAATCAGTTCTTTTCCTTTGTATGTACATTTCCTTATTTCGAGACGTATGGCATTTTTCAGGGCATACAAAATCTCATTTTTGTCAATATTGAAGTTGGAAAAATAGATAATATTGACATTTCCGAAGACTTCTTTAAACTCAGGAAGCCCGAAAATAGCCGTATCACAGGTTTTTCCATCCAGAATAAGATTGAAAATCTGTTTTTCTTCCATTAATGCTAAAATTTCTGTAGCAGAATCTCCACTTTCTATCACCACAAAATGATCTGGTCTTTCTTTAGCTGTGCTTCCTATATACATCTGATATGCACAATTTTAACAGTTATAATATGCTTCAGGAATTTCAACCACCTTTTTCGTCATTTGCTCCAATTGCATTGCAAATTGATCGAAGAAATAAGTATCTTCTATAAAAACATACAGATAATTTCCGGTAATAAGATGGACAATAAGGTCTGCATACCCTGCTCCTTTTGCCGGAAGAACATTCTGAAAGGTAAAATGTCTAATTTTTTCAAGGTCTAGAATCAATGCAGTGTCTATTCCTGCAAATCCGATTTTATGATTTGTATTGTCAATCCAGATACCACTTTTCTCTCCCAATAGTTCTTTTACCTTTAACGGAATGTGCTTAACGCCATCATTATCGATATAATTAACTTTCATATCCAAACTATTACCAAATGGTATTAATCCGGATATTTCCATCACTTCTTCATATTCTTTATTTTCTAAAAAATACCTGTATTCCCTTTTGTTATAGAAATGAAGTGATGTGCTGCCATCATCATAAGAATAACCTTTATCATAAGTATAGCAAATAGAGGCATTTATGCCATTTGTCAAAACAAATTGCAGATAACATTGGTCTTCTCTTTCATAACCGTATTGATTAATATCAATATCGTCATCAATCCAAAGTCCCTGCAGTTGTTTATAGCTTTTATCAGTATTGGTTTCCTCATACAGGCTTACGAAGAACTCTTGTACAGGGCGATTAGTACTAACATTGTCTGCATATACTTCTAATTGATCTATAAGAATACCCTCTATTCTAACCGGATATCTGAATCTTAGATATTTGGCACCAAAATCGGTAAAATAAGCTTCTACACAACCCGATGCTTCCAATTGCTCATATGTAGTATCCCACGATAACATGCGCTTAGACTCTGTATATACTTCGTAGCCAAAATCAACATCATCCGGATATTCGTCAAGAATCTGATAATTCCGAGGCATTTTTTTTGCCCAGATTTTTACTTTATCATCTTCATTTCCGGCTTTACATACTGCAAAAAAGGTTTCATTATCAAAATGAAAACGATCTGACAGTTCCTGATAGACATCTGCAAAACCTTTCAGCTCGGTAGATATATAGTGTTGGTGATCTGCGAAAACAAACAGAAAAGGTACGTCTCCTAAAATCTGTACATATGCATATTGTAGTGACTGAATATTTGCATTTTCAATATTACCATGATCTTTATAAAAAAGCGTATCTCCCTCTATCCAGGTTCCTTTATTATCCATTTACGGTTTCTCTTATATATTTTGTAAAGTTGAATTTTCTATCAGATTAAGTGTATTCTAAACAAATTACTGCTTTTTTAAGCCCTTTGTCATAAAATAAAAATACTTGGTCTGCCGAATTTTGTTGAAAATCATAGCCTTCCAAACATGCAATATAATCCATCAGGGTTCCTTCAGGTTTAAAGGGTTTTTCAATGAGGTTTTCACCTCCGAAATTGCATTCTTCCAAGGGGAGTGCATTGGTATTAAGTTCTTCAAAAATACCGAAAATCTTATTTTGTAAACGTTCCTCTGCATATTCTGAGTAATTATCTTTCTCAAGATCTTCAACAGTAAGCTTACGTAAACGCTCTAAGCGGCGAATGTCGTAAACCTCTAAGCCCGGCCGATTGAAATCTTTATCATAAAGCTTATTGTGTTTTTGATAATATTCCTTTTTTAATTGATACATGGCCTCATTCATGTTGTATTCAATCTCTAAATCTGAATAACTGTTTCCATAATCTTCCGGAGAAATCACGGTATGTGCTGAGAAAAAATTCCAATCTGCATCAAATTTGTATTTACCATCAATTACATCGAAACCAAACATATCTGCTTTGGTATATTCTGTATGGTATTCTGGTGTATTCTCTCCGACACAGCCATCATAAATTTCCTTTACAGAAACAATGTGCAGCCATTGATCTTCTGCTGGATTCAGAAGTTTTAAATTAATTGAACAAATCGGAAGAAAATATTTTTTATGATTCTCCATATCATCATAAAACACATCTTCATACTCCGGAAAAATTTTTATTAAATCTGTCATTTTATTTTCTTGTGAGTTTTAACTGCTTTCCATCTTTTACAAGGTCGAAAACCATTTCTTTCGATGGTTTGAAAATTTGTGTTGGCCTGTCACAGAAATCGGATTTGCTAATGCTGTCAACTTCCATTTTGATCTGGTTAGCTTCCGTAAAATAATACCTGCCATGCACCTCAGTAAAGCAATCATTACCACATTCCCATGCGTCATAGCTTCTGAACTTTTCTTCATCTAAAAAATTGACAGCATGAAAGTTGAAAATAACCGCAGTGTCAATTCTTGGAGACATATAATAAGTTTTCCCTCCATCCGGAGCTATAAGTCCTCCTTCATTAACAATCCAGTTGGTATTTTTCAGATAATTCGGAAAAATCGTTTTTTTTCTTTCCGATTCTTTGCAACTGTAGAACACAACCAGCAGCGCACTCAAAATCAGGAAAGCAACATTCTTTTTCATCATTGTGTTTTTTTATAATTATTGAGTCAATTACTCTATTTCCAATAATCAAATTTTATATTCAATTTTTCAAAAGCCATTTCCTGCTTAATAAGCTTTTCAAGATCGTCAAAAGTCAGCAAACCTTTTGCCTCAAATTCACTACCATTGGGTATTTTGTAAGTATATTCAAAAATATCACGCTGGTAAAAATCCTCCAGAATTTCAACTTGTTCAGCTTTTAAATACTTACGGTGTGTCTTCAGCTGATTATGCAGGTTCTGTTTGATTTTCTCTTCAGAATCCTCATAGAACATCGAGTATTCATCTATTTCGGTTAGAGATTCCAAAAGCTGTCTGAAGATAAAATCCTGCAGATTTTTGGCTAAAATTTCAGCATCTGAATCATGACCGAAAAAAGTAATGGGAATTTCACCATTATTCTCCATATCCAATTGGAAAACAAACATATCACCAGCTCCATTTTTTGCAAAGGGAACCATCCTGTATTTTGGATTTATATCGTAGATTTCGTGGTTAATCATTTCCCTGATTCCATCACGATAAACGATTGGATCCCAAATTTCGATATCACTTCCAAACAGAAGCAAAGGCGGATTTTCTTTTAACTTCAGAAAAACATTAGCATACCAGCCGTTTCCATCAGAACCCCAATCGAGCATTTTGTCGGCATATAATTGCTTATAAAGCTCCGGATAAGTAAAGTTAAATTCTTTTTCTAAGTCTTCTAAAGTATTCATAGGCATGTTTAAACAGTTTCTCTAAATATTTCTGGTATTTCCCAGACTATAACGGTGGCTTTTTGATCAAAAATATTAGAACAAAGCTCGTTAGCATGGTGATATCTTTACTCGTAAACCTTCGCACCTTTAAAAATATCTGTAAATGTAGACCAGTCTGGTTTGTCAGCATTTATATCGAGTTTCATATTGTTGTAATACCCCTGAACGTCTTCGGTATATGTACCTAAAGCTTCCAGAAAATCGGGCAATGTCTTGTTTTCCCAATTTTCAGGATTGTCTAAAAGGTCCTTACGTAATAAGTCAAGAAACTTAATGAAGCTTTGCCTGTCTGTAACTTTAAAATTGTTAAGTGTATCATTCATATAATTGGCCATAATATTTTCGAGTTTTACGTTTGATCAGCATTCTCCCTGCTCGTATCCACATTACCTGTTAACATTGATTTTCAAAATTTGTCCAAAATCATCGCAATAATTTCTTGAACTGTTATACTTCCACTCCCAGGGTTTTGATGCACATAATCTGGTTTTTGTTCAAATACTTTTAAAGACCATGTTTTAATCAGTTACAATTTCATCGCTTCCAAAATCGTTTTCTATCCATCCATGAAATCCCATACACATTCCGTCTCCTTCAAGAGTATTGAGTTCTTCAACCACTTCGCCATCTTTATAAAGGACAATATTGGTTTGCAAATCCAGGCGGTAGTTTTCATTTTCCAGAGAGCCAAATATTCCGTCCATTTGCATCATCATGCCATATATGGTGTTATCTATCGCTATTAGATGAGCTTCCCGAAGTGTGTTGTCAGCTTCTGGCGGGATTTTACTGATGGCAGATTTCCGGATATTCTCGAATACAATATAACCTGCCCCATGCTGCATCCACAGTTCTCTGTCACGCTTATCTGATGGTGGGTTTGTAAGTTTTTTTTTCATATCATTCTAATGTATTGAAGTATCATTTTCAGCGACCAGTATTTCAAAATTTCATTCTAAATATATAAGCTATCCAATAGTTCTTTTACTTTCGTATTGCCCTCACTATTGATAGCCAATGCAGTGTTCTTTTCTACAATTGGCTCTCCCGGTATGCTTATGTAAAAAGCCATTTCTTCTACTTCATTACCATATTTTTTCACAAGTTCCTGTTTGGCAATGCGCAGAGCATCTGTAAATAACTGCAGATTTTTTTGTCGTTCGGACGCATAGTAAAATCCCTGTTGAAATAACGGTACAATATCCTTTCTGTAACGGTCTAAAAGCAATCTGGTAAAAGTATCTACACCCTCTTTTACAGCGCCTTGACTAACGCATAAACACCATTCAGGAGCATCCCATTCTTTATTTTTATGGATTTTCTTTAAGCTTTCGGTTGTAGAAACTGCTGAATAAGCGGTAAGGCAATCATCGTCCAGTATCAAAGCAAAGGCGTACATATTTTGTTCTTTCTTACTGAAAAGCTGATGAAAAAAAACGAATTCATTTACAATTGAACTAGATAAAACCGGAAGATTTCTTTCATGCCAATTTTTAGGATTTACAGAAACAGCATCCATTTCATTGTTCTCAGGAGTCCAATATCTATTGGTGCTACAAGCTCTTTCCAGATCATCCATATCATCCTCACCAACGCTCAGTGAAAATTTAGAGGATAACAAACCTCTGATTTATGCCAGTGTCTGATTAACTTTTTCGTTTATGATATAGTCGCTAAGTGTTTTATCATGTTTCTGAAAATTGCTGTCTTCTGCAAAATGACTTTTTATTTTATCGAGGGAAACGACAATCTGATCGAGATCGACGATTATTTTCACCGCTTCTTCTTCACTCAATCTTATTTTATTATTGCTTTTACTCATGTTCTTCTACTTTAATATTCCTCGAATTATTCCTCAGTTGTTTATATTTTTGCAAAGAAATTAAAGGTTTGTTCAGCAATAAGCTTTGGGGTTGTATAAGATATATTCTTGATTCGTTCTTCGTACAATTCAATTTTTATTATTTTAACGTTGTTCGGAATTTTATAGGTTTCATCTTTTGTATAATTATAACCCGCTACATCAGAGCCTTCTTTACCGGGAATCTTTTTGATTTCTACATAGTATCTCAGCGTCATGCTATTGCCATTCTGCTCTCCTTTTTCAAAACGAATTTTCCTAACCTGATTAATGTTGAGTCCACCGGAACTTATATTTCCCTGTATCCGAAATTTCAGTATTTCAGCATTTTTGGAAGTCATAACAATCATGGGATTAAGACGCTCGGTAACTTCTTTACGGGTTGTATAGCTATGTACAGCTCCCGTTTCCGGAACTTCTCTTGTACTCCGTTTTGGTTCAGAATAAATAGTCGTAATATTCAGTTTCTGAGCATTTGTTTCACAGCCAAACAAAGTCAGAAATGAAGTTACAATCATGAGTTGTTTCACCATTTTATTTTTAATAAATCTATGAATTAAAGATAGCCAAAGCCGTAGTATGAAAATATCCCTGAAAATGGTGGTTTTTATCATTTTCAAGAAGCTCTTTTAGATCATTATTACTATAAATCTATAGTATAAGTATTTCTATTGTCGCTCCTAGGCTCTCTAATTCCTGAACGCTTCTTTGTATCCATTTGTAGGGACCCTTATGGTATAAAATTCGGTTTTGTTTACTCATTTGAAGAGCTTCACCTCCTGATAGTTTATATGCTTCCTTTAATAAGGAAACAATCTTCATTTTATTCGGACCAATATCTGTGATGTAAACGGCTGCTTCACGCCAATCGGATTCGTATTTTTTTTGGCATTGTTCTTCCTCAGTTCTATCTGGCAAATCCAATACATTTTGGTATACTTCATCCCAAAACTCATTGCCTAAACCTACCAACTCCTTTACAAAAGAATCAAGGTAGTCTTTGTCAAATCTATTTTCGAAAATCGTTTTCAGTATTACTTGAAAATCGTGGATGTTATCTGCAATTTTTATAGGAATCCATTTTCCTGCACCATGAAAGGCAAAGTATACAGGGAAATTCTGCTGTACATCATTAAAATCAATAAAAAAAGGATCTGCAAAATAGTTATTGGCAATAACCAACCAGTTCTCCTTAAAATCTCCATCCTTTTCCCCTATCAGACTTTTAGTTAGGTGAGAATTAAAAGCATATCCGTCCTGAAACGCCAGAAGATTTTCTAATGTCGGATAGTTTTCCGGCAACACTAAATTTTCAATTGAATAGGTTTGCTTCCAGAAATTCAGTAGCGATGGAAATTGACTAATTTTTTGCAGCAGCTGTTCGTTTTTTCTTTCAAATAAAGCTTGTTGTTCTGCTGTTATCTCCCTAATTGTATCATCTTTTTTATCAAAAGGAAATTTTTGCTGCATCCAATGCAGTAAATCACGATCCAATATTTTAAGATGTTTTTCCTCCAATGTTCCGTATGATGTAAGATATACTTTTGTCTCCACATCATTCTTCGAAATTACAGCTACCTGCCCACCAGAATCGTCTGCTACAGGAATATAATCGGGCAAATATTTTTCGAATTCGTAAGTTGTAAAACGTTCCTTGATGGCTTCTTCATCTTGAAAAACATGAACTAAGCCATACACTATTTCAACATCAAATTTCTTCTGAAATGTTTTGATAAAGCTATGCCAGTGGTTGGGTAATTTCATCAAGGTTCTAATTCATTCCGTTTTTAGCGTCTTTCAATATCTTTTCAGCTTTCAGTCTTATTGCCTTGGGTAATAAGTTGAAATTTACGTCTCTTTCTTCGCGATACTTATCCTCTTCCTGATATGGAATCCATCCGGTAATTTTTGATTTTGAAAGTGTTTTTTGACCTTTCTTGGTATATACAATAACTTTCAATGGCTTGGCATCTAATCCATCCGATTCTCCAAAATAAGTTAGGTAAAACTCCGGAAAACCATCTTTGTCTGCATCGCCAACTTCGCAATAGTTAATAAGGTACATAGGTTGTCCCAGGTCTTTTGCAAAATCTTTAAAGGTTATTTGCGGAATCAATCCACCGTGGTCTTCCAGAAAAATCCCTGAGTATAAATCTTTGGGAGTGCCTTCGAAATAAGTGCCTTTTTCAACTTTTTTTTCATTAAGATACCAAACATAACTTCCATGGTTAGGAACAAAGGATTTTACGATCATCACGGGATTTCCTTCTAATGGATTTCCAAGTTCCTCAATAATCTCTTTGTATTTTTTATCTGAAGAAAAATATATTCCTGTTCTTATCTGTGCAAAAGATGACATGCTTATCATAAAGGCAACAACAGGTAATAGTTTTCTGAAAATCATAGTGTATATTATTTTGAGTGTATTGTTTAATTATGTTTTTATTCTTCTTCTGAATTGGTTTTATATGATTCTGGTTTATCTCACTTTTAGTAACCGCTTCGGGATCCAGGATGTTCAATTAAAATGTTATAGAAATATAATGCTGCTAAAACTACTACAATAATTCCGAAAATGAGAAACGAAAGGACGTAGTAAAGCGCCTTTTTATGTTTTTTTTGTATAGAATTAATGATAAAAATAATAAGTGTAAAAGAAGTTCCTGCTCCCAAAAACAAAGCCAAAGCAGTAAGAATCAAAGCTCTTTCCAGGTGTAAATCTGCGGATGATAACATGTTTAAATTAAATATTGAGGTTATAAGATCGTTAATATATTTACAGACCTTATAGGTTTTGGAAACCTATAAGGTGTTTTACTCTTTATATCACTTCTCTGATTAAGATAGCGTTCCTCCTCTACGCTTTGAATTTTCATAACCATAAAGAAACTGATCTTTAGTATAATACATTATATGAGAAATTAGAAATATGCTCCGAAGGAGCCAGATCTGTGTAAAAACAATTTACCAAGAAGTAAGTATTCCGGAGGAATACTATTTCACAACAAGATTATTTTCCCTTTACCTTAAATAACAATCTGTACGTTATTATTCTTTATATTCTTTTCCGGAATAAATATCGATGTAGTAATAAATGGTCTTTCCTGAATTGAGCTTAACACTCACCGATCCATCCGAACTAATGGATTTATATACCTTCGATCCAATACTTTTTTTATTCTTATTGTCATAAAGTGTATACAGACCATTCTTCTCTTTTTGAAGAGCGTAGATTTCTTTTTCTGTGTCCAAAACCGAAATGTATATGTATTCAGGACTTATCTCCCAGGTCTTTGTCTTGCTGTTCCACAAACCTATTGTTCTGTCTTTTTTTTCGTCTTCAATACGGATAAGGTATAAATCATTCATACCCTGGTAGTAACTTATTTTTCCAAACTTCCAGTTTTTGTCATTGAACTGATCAGGCAAAATCATTTTCCTATCTGGCCAAACCAGATATCCGACCTGATCCAAAACCTTAAAGTTGTAAGTATCTATGCTATCTGTAACATTTCCTTTTATATCGATATAAAGCCAGTCGTATGCCCAAACATCGTGATCGTAATTAAAAACACCTAACAAAAAGTAAGGTGAATTGGTAATAGAATACACCAAAGATGTTTTTTTAATAAAATCAATCTGCGAAGCTGTCGCCTTTGTTATTTCTTTCGGAAACACCTTATCATATTGCGGAAAAGCATAGATATCGTTGGATTTGCTGTCTGATAAAAGTTTGGGAACATCCGGCTTATATCGTTCCTTATTAATTTCATTTAGTATTATATCTTCCTTACCAAACCGGATTGACAGTGTTTCGGTACCTTTCAGGTTATTGTTAATTGCTTTTTTCTGATTCAATTTATATAACGTGAAATTTGAATTTGAAGCTTTAATAAAGCGTTTATCTTCTAATAATTCAGTAATGCTATTTTCAATCTTATTTAAACGTCCTTTTTTGATTTCGTAAAGATTTCCATTCCAAAAAACATGGTTTTCATCTACAGAAACAAAATTCAGGGAATAGCTATCTTCCAGGTATGGAACATCCTCGCTAAGTAAGATTTGTTTAGTTTCTAAAACGCCAATTTCAAATTTATGGTAGGCCTGTTCTTTATTTATGCCGCTCCCCATGATATTCCAATCCCATTTCCAGACTGGCATTTTCTTTTCGTACTCAATTTCTTTTTTATAAAATGTAAGCCCGTTTACAACATCCAGTTCAATACTTTCAGGGGAGTAACCCAAAACAATTTTCCCTGATTCATCTATTGCAGCATATTCATCTTTTTCATTCCTGACAACTCCAAAACCTGTGGGTGTAAATATAGATGCTCCGCTGAATTTTTGATTAATAAAGGGTTTCAAACTCGTTCTATCTACATAGATAAAATTATTCTGATTCGTTAAAAACGGAACACTATTTATGGTTTTCATTTTTGAAAAAATTACCGAAGCGTTATCTTTTTTCTCCTGTGCGCAGGCTATGAAAGAAGTCAACATAAAAAAGCTTCTTAATACTACTGTCCTCATACTTCGAAATTTTACTCATCATATGGTGTCAATATTAAAGAGAAATAGAAAATGATACAATCCCGATTATCGGCTATATTTTGCAATCATAAAAAAGCAATCTTATTTTCTTTATAGATTTCGATTTTCTAAAAAGATTTTCAGTTTAAAACTTTAATTATCCTTTCATATTTAGTTACTAAAACAACTATTATATGTGATTTCCAATAGTCTTTTTCATTTATTAGACTAAACCTATTATCTTAATTAGAATTAATACAAATAAGATAAGCAAATATTATAATATTTGCTTATTTTTGTTCTCAATGTATTATTAACATGGAGAATTTACCACAAGAGAATCAATCGAAGTTTAAAAAATGGTTTAAGAGAGTTGGCTGGGCAGGTTTAATCTTCTTTACAGTGAAGGGGCTGGTATGGCTGGTAGTTTTCTACTTTGGGGCAGATGCACTGAAAGGATGCTTTAAATAGGTATACAAATAACTTATGCCACTTCCATTATTACCAACAAAGAACCTACTGAGATAAATATCCAGAGAAGTACACCCTGTACCAAAGGTTTTACACCTACTTTTTTTATTGAACTAATGCTTAGTCCGGATGCGATTAGGAATAATGTTATATTCAATGCTTTTTTGGCCGTAAAAACCATTACTTCACCAAAAGGTTTGATCTGTGGGAAATAATATGCCAGTAATATTGCTCCGATAAATCCAAGAATAAAATAAGGTATTTTAATTTTTTTCACAGAACCATTATTCAATACTGATAACAAAATAGAAACCGGGATAATCCATAAAGCTCGTTCCAGTTTTACAGTAGTAGCTATTTTCAAAGCCTCCTCTCCATATTTCTGAGCAGATCCAATAACAGAGCTTGTATCATGTATCGCAATAGCAGACCATAATCCAAACTGATCCTGGCTCATATTAAGCTGATGGCCAATAACCGGAAAAATAAGTAATGCCAGTGCATTCAGAATAAAAATACATGCCATAGCAACCGAAATATCCTCATCTTTGGCATTGATAACGGGAGCCAATGCTGCAATAGCACTACCACCACAAATGGCTGTACCTCCGGAGATCAATGTACTTGTAGATTTATTAATTTTCAGATATCTTCCTATAATAAGGCCTACTATAAGGGTGAAAAATATTGAAGCTACGGTGAATATCAATCCCTCCTTCCCTACTTTTATAGCTTCTGTAAGGTTCATTCCGAAACCAAGACCCACAACCGAAAATTGCAACAGATATTTAGCAGCAACAGAATTGTGCTTTATATAAGGGTGACCTATAAAAAAACTTACCACGAACCCTAATATTAAGGCCAATGGTGGTTCCACAAATGGTGTAACACAAAAGATAAGCAATACAAAGAATAGTATTTTCTGAAGTAGTGTTGCTTGTTTCATAATTTTAAATTTCATGAAGCAAAGCTCGGAATTAAACATTCCAAAAACTAATCAAAAAATATTATATACTATAACTTTTGTTTATAGTTATGAAAGAAATCTAAAAACAATTTTGGAATACCATCGAAGTTCCCATGCGAATAGACAGCATTAAATTGACGCTTAATACTGAAATTTTCTATATCCAATACTTTAAATTTACCCGATAACAATTCATTTCGAAGGGCATGAATTGATAAAAAACCAATACAATTGCTATATTCCAGGAAGGTTTTAATACTCTCTGTACTTCCCAACTGAGCTTCAACTTTCAGATCTTTTAGCCGTATATGATTCTTATTAAAAATATCAGCTATTATATCGAGGCTTCCGGAGCCATTCTCACGAAGAACAAAATTCTGTTCTTTCAGTTCACTGATATTAATTTCTTCCTGAGCAAATAAAGGATGATTCTGATGTACAACAGCAACAATCTCATCATCCATTACGGGCTCATATTTTAAGCTGGATTTTCCGGAATGTCCTTCAATAAAACCTAAATCTATTGTATTTTCCTGCAATTCTTTTTCTACTTCTTCTGTATTTGCATTCAGCATCTGTATAGTAATATAAGGATGCTCTTGTTTGAAAACAGCCAGAACCTTGGGAAGTATATATTGTCCTATTGTGGTACTCGCTCCGATATTCAGTCTTCCGTTGAAGCTGCCTCTCAGTTCATCTACTTTAAACTGAGCTTCTTCATATACTTTCAGCAGCTGCTGTGCATATTCATAGTATACCTTTCCGGCTTCGGTAAGTCCTACTCTTGCGTTTTTACGCTCGAAAAGGCTTACACCCAATTCGCTCTCCAGTTCTTTTATGTTTTTGGTAACGGCAGGCTGTGTAATAAAATTGAGTTGTGCTGCTTTAGTAAAGCTGTTGTGCTGAGCAGCTGAACAAAATATCTTTAAACGAAAATCCACTTTTAGAATTATAAATTACGGGGAATAAAATTACTGATTGTCTGCAGACTTGTCTATTACATACCATGCATTAATGCGGTCTGGTTCTCCAAAATAGGCAACTCTGACAATTTCTTTCAGCTTAGCACCCAATCTTTCCATAGCAATACGTGAACGCTTATTGTCTTCACCTACATGGAAATTTATTTTATCTACATACTGGAAGATATAATCCATCATCAGATGTTTTACTTTTGGATTAATACCTGTTCCCCAGAATTTGGTAGCATAAAAAGTATAGCCTATAAAAATACTGTTATCAGCCTCGTTATAATCATAAAAGCGAGTGCTTCCCGCCAATTCTCCGGACTTTTTATCATAGATAAGATAAGCTGCGTGGCTTTCTAAAGCTCCCTGAAAAAAGGTTCTGAATATCTCTTTCTGATAACGTGTAGGATTTGGATGTTGTTCCCATACTTTAGGATCAGAACCAACTTCATAAATTTTCTCAAAGTCCGATTCATTAATCAGGACAAGTTTTACATCATCATTTTCCAATACTTCAGGAATAGGTACAGTTGTCATTTGGTTTTTCATTATTTTTAAAGTTAAAAGCGGGCTTTCGCCCGCCTGTATGTGTTATTTTTTCTCTGCAGTTTTTCTTGCGTCACTGTCAATTTTCTTAATACTTTTCAGTTGTTCTGCAATCAGATTAACAGCCGATTCATTGGCTACTTTTACAGGCAGCTTTACCTGAACATCGTCCCATAAAATTTCAATATCGGTCTGCCCAGTATTAACTGGTGTAAGGTTAATTGTGAAAACTTCAGTTTTAGTTGTCTGTGTTTTTACAGGAACCGTTACTCTTGCAACATCATCACCTTCCTTATAATCATAAGCACCCCAGTTACCTACTCCTTTATTCAGAATAAGAACCCACTCTTTAGCTTTAGGAATTGCATAAAAAGCATAAGTACCTGCTTTTATGTATTTGTCACCAAATAATATATCCTGCCCAAATGAAATTAAGGTTGCAGCGTTAGCTCCCAAACGCCATACTTTGTCAAAAGGCTCTAGGCCACCGAAAATTTTTCTTCCGTTAAGAAAAGGTCTTCCATAATCAACTTTGATTTTAGAAACCGAGAATTGTTGCTCTGTAGCAGCTCTTGGGCTGGCAACGGGCAAAGTATACTGCGAATAGGCAAGAACACTTGCAAATAAGGCTAAACTAAAGGCGATTTTTTTCATTAGGAAAATTTTATTTAAAAGTAAAAAACATTTTGCAAATGCCCGAATAAAAACAGGTTTTCTTTTATTTAAATATGCTAAGTTTTACCAGAATACAACCATAATGAAGCCTGCCATTTCTCTTAAAATGAAATTAGTAGATTTGGGCAGGCTTATAAAGCTTATTAATATTTATGAAAGCAGAAAAATTACAAATTAAAAATCTCTCAACGGAAAGGTTAATTCTGATACCTCTTACTATAAAAATCTGTGAAAACATTCTGAACAATAATTATAGTGATCTGGAACAACTGAATATAGAAAGAGGAATAAACTGGCCTGATGAAGATTTTGCAGAAACATTACCAAGAATCATCCACAACCTGTCTTTAGTTGATGGTCCTACTGGTTTTGAATCCTGGATAATTATAAGAAAAGATACCAGAGAAGTAATTGGTGATGCAGGTTTCAAGGGCTATAATGCTTCTGAACAAAATGCAGATATTGGCTACGGAATAAAAAAAGAAGAAAGAAGACAAGGCTATGCAGAAGAGGCTGTTAATAAGCTTATACAGTGGGCTTTTTCTACGGAAATTATAAAAGAAATAACAGCACGGAGTTATACGAACAATCATGCTTCTGCCAAGCTATTAATAAAGGTAGGATTTGCCCAAGTAAAACAGGATGAAGAGATGTATTACTGGTCTTTAGATAATATAAACTCGATATAAGAAAAAATATATTTCAACACGATACTTTTTAAAGTTAACGCCGAAATATCATAAACAAAAAGGCCGCTAATTTCTTAGCAGCCTTTTATTTATCAATTATCTGTTGATTACATTTCCTGCATTTGGAAAGTCATAGATTCTATTACTTTTACCAAAGCTTCTACAGTATCCATGGATGTTAAACATGGTACACCGTTTTCAACGCTTGCTCTACGGATTCGGAAACCATCTCTCTCGATCTCTTTTCCTTTAGTCATCGTATTTACTACAAACTGAATTCCACCTTTCTGAATCAAGTCGATTAAATCTTCTTCAGCAGAATCGTCTACTTTATTTACTACTTCGGCATGTACTCCGTTTTCTTCGAAGTATTTCGCTGTTCCGTTTGTTGCATAAATCTTGTATCCAATGTTTGCAAATCTGGAAGCTAAATCGAATGCTTCAGGCTTATGTTTGTCAGCTACAGTGAATAATACAGCTCCATGTAATGGCACTTTTCTTCCTGCAGCGATCAAACCTTTGTATAGAGCTTTTTCCAGTGTAATATCTTTCCCCATTACCTCTCCTGTAGATTTCATCTCAGGTCCTAAGGTGATATCTACTTTGTGTAGTTTGCTGAAAGAGAACACTGGTACTTTTACGAAGATTCCTTCTTTGTTTGGTACCAGACCATTTTCATAGCCTTGTTCTTTAAGACTCTTACCTAAGATTGCTTTTGTAGCGATGTTTGCCATTGGTACTTCAGTAATTTTACTTAAGAATGGTACTGTACGGCTGGATCTTGGGTTAACTTCGATTACATATACATTTCCTTCGCTTAGTACATACTGGATATTCATTAATCCAATTACTTTAAGTCCTTTTGCAAGGCGGATGGTGTAGTCTACAAGATCATTAAGATTTTCCTGACAGATATTTTGTGGCGGGTAAACTGCGATAGAGTCTCCTGAGTGAACTCCGGCTCTTTCGATATGTTCCATAATCCCTGGAATTACCACTGTTTCTCCGTCGCAGATAGCATCTACTTCAACCTCTTTACCAGTTAAGTAACGGTCGATTAGTACCGGTTGTTCCGGGCTTGCTTCTACAGCAAATTCCATGTAATGTTCCAGTTCGCTCTGCTTGTATACAATTTCCATTGCACGTCCTCCCAATACGTAGCTTGGACGTACTAAAACCGGATACCCGATTTCGTTAGCAATTACAACAGCATCTTCCTTAGAGAAACATGTTTTTCCAAGTGGCTGTGGAATTCCAAGCTCCTGAAGTGCCTGTTCGAATTTATCTCTGTTTTCAGCTCTGTCAAGATCTTCTAATGAAGTTCCCAGAATCTGAACACCATGTTTAGCTAATTTATCAGCAAGGTTAATCGCTGTCTGACCTCCAAACTGTACTACAACTCCTTTAGGCTTCTCAAGGTCGATAATGCTCATTACATCTTCCTCCGTTAATGGTTCGAAGTATAATTTGTCCGAGATAGAGAAGTCTGTAGAAACTGTTTCCGGGTTGTTATTGATGATGATAGCCTCGTACCCCATCTCTTTAATTGCCCATACAGAGTGTACTGTTGCGTAGTCGAATTCAACCCCTTGTCCGATACGGATAGGTCCTGAACCTAGTACGATGATTTTTTCTTTGTCTGTTACAACACTTTCATTTTCCTCTTCATAAGTTCCGTAGAAGTATGGTGTTTCGGATTCGAACTCTGCTGCACAAGTGTCAACCATTTTATATACCGGGATGATTCCGTTTTCCTTACGGAATTTGTAAACTTCATCCTGAGTTACATTCCAAAGGTGAGCGATGTTCACATCAGAGAATCCAAGTTTCTTAGCCTCTTTTAGAACTTCAGCATTTTTAACATTCTCAGCGATAGTTTTTTCAAAGTCTACAAGCTTTTTGAATTTCCATACAAAGAACTTGTCTATCTTACTCCACTCTACGATTTGCTCCCAAGAGTAACCTCTTCTTAAAGCATCTCCTATAATGAACATTCTCTCATCATCAGCTACACGGATTCTTCTTTCAATATCAGCCGGAGTTAAAGCATCTGCTGCCTTAGTTTTCAGACCCAAGTGCTGTATTCCTGTTTCCAGTGAGCGGATAGCCTTCATAATAGACTCTTCGAAGTTTCTTCCGATAGCCATTACCTCTCCTGTTGCCTTCATCTGTGTAGAAAGCTTTCTGTCTGCTGTTTCGAATTTATCAAATGGGAAGCGAGGAATCTTTGTTACCACGTAGTCTAGTGCCGGCTCGAAGCAAGCATAAGTTTTACCAGTAACCGGGTTCATCATTTCATCCAGTGTAAGACCAACTGCGATTTTTGCAGCAAGCTTAGCAATAGGATACCCTGTTGCTTTTGAAGCTAAGGCAGATGAACGGCTAACTCTTGGGTTAACCTCGATAATATAGTAGTCAAATGAATGTGGGTCTAAAGCTAACTGTACATTACATCCTCCCTCAATTCCAAGGGCACGGATAATTTTCAGAGAAGCATTTCTAAGAAGCTGATATTCTCTGTCGGATAATGTCTGAGATGGTGCAACTACGATAGAGTCTCCGGTGTGGATACCTACCGGGTCGATATTCTCCATGTTACAAACTACGATGGCGTTGTCGTTTGCATCACGCATTACCTCGTATTCTATTTCCTTGAATCCGGCAATAGATTTCTCGATAAGACACTGCGTAACCGGACTGTATTTAAGTCCATTAGCTGTAATTTCTTTTAGCTCCGTAGCATTAGATGCAATACCACCACCTGTTCCACCAAGTGTAAAGGCTGGTCTTACAATTACCGGGTAGCCGATATTCTGAGCAAATTCTAATGCACCTTGTATTGTTGTTACAATTTCAGATTCAGGAACTGGTTCTTTCAGTTCTCTCATTAGTTCGCGGAACAAGTCACGGTCTTCAGCCTGATTAATAGCTGAAAGTTTAGTTCCTAAAACTTCTACTTTACATTCTTCTAGGATTCCTGAATTTTCAAGTTCTACCGCCATGTTAAGACCTGTCTGACCTCCTAAAGTAGGAAGTAAAGCGTCTGGTCTTTCTTTACGGATAATTCTGCTTACAAATTCCAGAGAGATCGGTTCGATATATACTTTATCTGCAATCTCTACATCTGTCATAATTGTTGCAGGGTTAGAGTTTACCAATATTACTCGGTATCCCTCTTCTTTTAGTGCCAAACAAGCCTGCGTTCCTGCATAGTCAAATTCTGCTGCCTGTCCGATGATAATAGGTCCGGAACCAATTACCAAAATAGTTTTTATATCTGTACGTTTTGCCATCTTAGTGAACTTCTTTTTTAGATTTAAACTCATTCATCATATCAATAAACTCATCAAATAGATAGTTTGCATCTTCAGGACCTGGACTAGCTTCCGGGTGGTACTGAACCGAGAAGCAAGGGTGTATTTTGTGTTTTACACCTTCATTGGTTCTGTCATTTAGTGCTATGTGAGTTTCTTCAAGATCAGTATTCTTTAAAGATTCCTGATCTACAGCATAACCATGGTTTTGAGAGGTAATGCTTACTTTATTTGTTTTAAGGTCTAATACAGGGTGGTTTCCTCCTCTGTGACCAAATTTTAATTTGAATGTCCTCGCTCCACAAGCTAAGCTTATCAGCTGATGTCCCATACAAATTCCGAAGATTGGAACTTTTCCTAAAAGACCTCTGATCATTTCAAGAGCATGTGGCACATCTTCCGGATCACCAGGACCGTTAGACAACATAATCCCATCCGGGTTAATCATCATGATTTCTTCAGCTGTAATATCCTGAGATACTACTGTTACATCACAATCTCTCTGAGTAAGTTCTCTAAGGATTCCCAGTTTTGCACCGAAGTCTACTAAAACTACTTTTAACCCACGTCCCGGGCTTGCATAATTGGTTTTGGTAGATACAGCTTCAATCTGGTTAGTTGGGAATGTTGTTGCTTTTAGCTTTTCAACAACAGCTTGTTCATCTGCATTCTCGTCTACGATTTTTCCTTTAACAACTCCTTTGCTACGGATAAGTCTAGTTAGCTTTCTGGTATCGATTCCGGAAATTCCGCTTAAGTTTTTGTGCTTAAAGAATTCATCCAGATCCATTTGGCTACGGAAATTAGAAGGGAAATCACAAACTTCTTTCACAATTAATCCTTTCATAGCAGGTTCGATAGACTCATAATCGTCTCTGTTGATACCGTAATTCCCAATTAACGGATATGTCATACATACGATCTGACCACAATACGAAGGGTCTGAAATAAGTTCCTGATAGCCGGACATACCGGTATTAAAAACTACTTCTCCTTCTGTGTCTACATTGGCACCGAATCCCACCCCGTGGAAAACTTCGCCGCTTTCTAATATTAGCTTTTTCTTCATTTTATTTTCCTGTACAATGTACAATCCATGTTGTACACTATATTTTTATATTAAATTATTTGCTTTCTTCTTTTGTTACTTATAGAGTTTTGAATGTGTAGCCTTTTGCTTCCAGCTCGTCTTTTAGAATAGCCATTCTCGCAAAAACACCGTTCTTCATCTGAGTGAAGATTCTTGAGCGTTTACATTCTACCAGCGTATCATCTATTTCAACACCTCTGTTTATTGGAGCTGGGTGCATAATAATAGCATTAGGTTTCATTGTTTTCTCACGCTCTAATGTCAATCCATATCTCTTGTGGTATTCTGCATCTGTGTAGCTCATCTTATCATCATGCCTTTCATGCTGGATCCTCAGAAGCATTAGTACATCTACATCTTTTATAAGCTCGTCCAGAGGCTGATAAGTACCATTGATAATAGCGCCCTCATCAAACCATTTGGATGGACCCGAAAAGCTCACCCTTGCGCCCAGTTTTCTTAAAGCCTGAGCATTTGAGTTGGCAACCCGGCTATGCTTTACATCGCCTACAATACCGACCTTTAGTCCTTCAAAGCTTCCAAACTCTTGTTTGATTGTCAACAAATCCAACATTGATTGGCTTGGGTGGTTTCCTTTACCGTCACCTCCATTGATGATCGGAATATTTATGTTTTCCAGCTGATCAAAGTAATGGTCTTCTTTATGACGAATAACCACAATGTTTACCCCTATCGATTCAATTGTTTTTACAGTATCATATAAGCTTTCTCCTTTGTTAACCGAACTGGTCATTGCTTCAAAAGGCACAACTTGCAGTCCGAGTTTTCTTTCAGCCATATCAAAACTTGTTTTGGTACGGGTACTGTCTTCGAAGAACATGTTTGCGCAAAAGCAATCACCTACAATTTTAGCTTGTTTACCATTAGCAAATTCAGCAGCTTCTTCGAGAATTTTTTCAATCTTTTCTGTACTTAGTTCGGTTATTGTTAGCATATTATCTATAGTTTAAGCATAAAAAAAACGAAGACCAAAAAGCCTTCGTTTTAAAAAATAAATATCTTTATGGCTGGTAAGCCATCAAATTTCACGTCTTGTACTTGTATAGTAGGGTGCAATGTTTCCATTGGGTGCAAATGTACAACAAAATTTTAATGCCAAACAAATAATACTCCTTAAAAAAGGTTAAATTTTATCATAAATATTGTTTATAAAAGATTTATCCGCTTAAAAGGCATATTAACAGAAAAGTTATATCTGCAATTACTGAAAAATCACTAACTTTCTTCTTCGAATTTATTAAAAACAAAAATCTATAATCCATGAGTAACAACTATAAGGTGCACAACCTTCCTGAGTATTTTAAACAATATAAAAAATCCATAAAAAACCCTAAAAAATTCTGGGACAAAATTGCAGACGAAAACTTCGTATGGTACCAAAGATGGAGCAAGGTTTTGGAATACGATATGGAAGAGGCCGACATCAAATGGTTTAAAAATGCAAAACTAAATATTACCAAAAACTGTCTGGACAGACACCTTAATGAAAGAGGAGACAAAACAGCTATAATCTGGGAACCCAACGATCCTAAAGAAGAGGCTCAACATATCACTTATAAAGATCTGCATGAAAGAGTATGTAAAATGGCCAATGTACTAACTGAACTGGGAGTAGAAAAAGGCGATCGTGTATGCATATACTTACCTATGATTCCGGAACTGGCAGTAACAATGCTTGCATGTGCAAAGATGGGTGCTGTGCATTCTGTTATTTTCGCAGGCTTCTCTTCTTCCGCAATTGCTTCCAGAGCACAGGATTGTGGTGCAAAAGTAATTGTATGTTCGGACGGTAGCTATAGAGGAAATAAAGCACTTGACCTTAAAGGCATTGTGGATGAGGCTTTGGACAATCATGACACAGGTATTGACAAAGTATTGGTGGTAAAACGTACCAACACTGAAGTTAAAATGAAAGAAGGAAGAGATTTCTGGCTGGATGATTATTACGAAAAAGCATCTTCTGATTTTGTTACCAAAGTAATGGATGCAGAAGATCCGTTATTTATACTTTATACATCCGGTTCTACTGGTAAGCCAAAAGGTATGCTGCATACATGTGCAGGTTATATGGTATATACAGCTTATACTTTTAAAAATGTATTCGATTATCAGGAAAATGACATCTACTGGTGTACAGCAGATATAGGCTGGATTACAGGACATTCCTATATATTATATGGTCCTCTGTGTAATGGTGCTACTACTATTATTTTCGAAGGGATACCAAGTTATCCGGAAGCAGACCGTTTCTGGCAGGTAGTAGAAAAACATAAGGTAACTCAGTTTTATACTGCACCAACAGCCATCCGTTCACTGGCTAAAGAAACTTCCGAATGGGTGGACAAGCATGATCTTAGCAGCCTAAGAGTTATCGGTTCCGTTGGTGAGCCAATTAACGATGAAGCATGGCACTGGTACAATGACCATGTAGGAAAGAAAAAGTGCCCTATAGTTGATACCTGGTGGCAAACGGAGACTGGTGGTATTCTGATATCCCCTATCCCATTTGTTACACCGACTAAGCCTACCTACGCAACTTTACCACTTCCGGGAGTCCAACCAGTACTAATGGATGACAAGCGTAACGAAATTACCGGAAATCAGGTTACTGGAAACCTTTGTATTCGCTTCCCTTGGCCTGGAATTGCTCGTACAATCTGGGGAGATCACCAACGTTATAAAGAAACTTATTTCTCAGCTTTCCCTGGTAAGTATTTCACAGGTGATGGTGCATTAAGAGATGAAGTTGGCTATTACCGTATTACAGGACGTGTAGATGATGTTATTATCGTATCGGGCCACAACCTGGGTACCGCTCCAATTGAAGACAGTATCAACCTTCACCCGGCGGTTGCAGAATCTGCAATTGTAGGTTACCCTCATGATATTAAAGGAAATGCTCTGTACGGATATGTAATCCTTAAAGAAACTGGTGAAAATCGTGATAAGGATAACCTGAAAAAAGAAATCAACTTATTGATTTCTGATAGCATAGGCCCTATTGCCAAACTGGATAAAATTCAATTTGTATCTGCACTTCCAAAAACCCGTTCAGGAAAAATTATGAGAAGAATCTTAAGAAAGATAGCTGAAGGAGATTTCAGTAATTTCGGGGATATCTCAACGCTATTAAATCCTGAAATTGTAGAAGAAATAAAGAATGAACGCATTGAATAATATTTTATTACTATTATATAATATTTTTTAATAACTTTATAGAGGATTAAAAAAATCTTTGCCATGTCTAATATCATAACCGGATTATTTAATAATCAACGCGACTACAAAAAACTGGAGACCGACTTGGAAAACTCCGGATTTAGTAATTCAGATTATATTGTATATCTGAACGAAGATGTGAATGCTAATTATATGGCCAGCGTTGTGATCAAAACCGATAGTGAAGCTGAAAAAGCTAAACTGGTTTTCGATCAGAATAATGTGCTAAAAGTTTATTGGTTTGAAAATATGACCATTGACGATGCTAAAAGTTATGAAAATCTGAAAAAAGAAATCGATGTAAGGAATAAATATCAGATTCATAGCTTTCCAGATCTTAAGTTTAAGTCTTCAAGCGAAGGAATGGGATCTGAAGTTAAATCTTAATTTTTTTTACTACTCTTAATGAATTACTCCGCAGGATTTTTCCTGCGGTTTTTATTTTTGCTCTTTTTATTTAGCAACTAAATTGTGTGTATTAGTTTTTTAATACGCTCCATTCATTTCATTTCCTTTATCTTTGATTGTATATACTAGTTTATGAAGAAGATTCTTTTCGGAGCAGCAATACTTTCAGTATTTATAGCCAATGCCCAGCAGAAGACCTATGCCAATCCCGTAAATGTAGATTATGGCTACACACCTATTCCTAATTTTGCAACACAGGGAAAACACAGGGCTACTGCCGATCCGGTAATTGTAACTTTCAAAGGAAAATATTTCATGTTTTCTACAAACCAGTGGGGTTACTGGTGGAGCGATGATATGCTGAACTGGAAATTTGTCTCCCGTAAATTCCTTCTTCCACAACATAAAGTATATGACGAATTGTGTGCACCGGCTGTCTTTGTCATGAAAGATGCTATGTATGTTATTGGCTCGACTCACAATCCTGATTTTCCTATCTGGAAAAGTACAGATCCCACCAAAGACAACTGGGAAATTGCCGTAAAAGAATTTAAAGTAGGTGCATGGGATCCTGCCTTCCATTACGATGAAGATACTGACAAACTTTATCTATACTGGGGCTCCAGTAATGCCTATCCTATTCTGGGAACAGAGATTAACACCAAAACATTACAATCTGAAGGTTATGTAAAACCTCTTTTAGGATTAGAACCATCAGAACATGGCTGGGAAAGATTTGGAGAATATAATGACAATACCTTTTTACCACCTTTTATAGAAGGTGCATGGATGACCAAGCATAATGGAAAATATTACCTGCAATATGGCGCTCCAGGAACCGAATTCAGTGGTTACGGAGATGGTGTTTATGTAAGTGACAAACCATTAGAGGGCTTCACCTACCAAAGCCATAATCCTTTTTCTTACAAACCTGGCGGATTTGCCAGAGGAGCCGGACATGGAGCTACATTTGAGGATAATTACAAAAACTGGTGGCATATTTCTACCATTGTTATATCAACCAAAAATAACTTTGAAAGGAGAATGGGTATCTGGCCTGCCGGATTCGACAAAGATGATGTGATGTATACCAATACAGCCTATGGTGACTACCCTACTTACCTTCCACAATACGCACAGGGAAAAGACTTCAGCAAAGGACTTTTTGCCGGATGGATGCTTCTAAATTACCAGAAACCCGTTCAGGTTTCCTCAACTTTAGGTGGATTCCAGCCAAATCTTGCAGTAGATGAAGACATTAAAACCTATTGGAGTGCAAAAACCGGAAATGCAGGAGAATGGTACCAGGCAGATTTAGGTGATATCTCTACAGTCAACGCCATACAGATCAATTATGCCGATCAGGATGCAGAGTTTTTAGGTAAAACACTGAACAAAATGCATCAGTATAAAATTTATGCTTCTAATGATGGAAAATCCTGGAAAACAATTGTAGACAAAAGCAAGAACCAAAAAGATGTACCGCACGATTATGTTGAGTTGGAAACTCCGGTGAAAGCACGTTTTCTGAAAATGGAAAACCTGAAAATGCCTACCGGAAAGTTTGCCTTAAGTGGATTCCGGGTGTTTGGTAAAGGTACCGGAGAAAAACCATCGGCAGTAGAAAACTTTGTTGCGCTGCGTGCGGAACCAAGAAAAAATGCTGACAGAAGAAGCGTATGGTTTAAATGGAAACAGAATGATCTGGCAGATGGTTATGTTATTTATTTTGGTAAATCTCCGGACAAATTATACGGAAGTATTATGGTATACGGTAAGAATGAATATTACTTTACCGGAGCCGATAAGAGTGATGCTTATTACTTCCAAATTGAAGCTTTTAATGCTAATGGTATTTCGGACAGAACTCCGATAATGAAATCGGAATAGACAATGGCTATATTACAGATAATTTTAGAAATTTTATCGGTATTGGCTGTTGCAAGCGTGCTGATTCCGTTTATTAAAAATGATTACTGGACATTCCGGATTTTTGATTACCCAAGATTTCAAAAATTCGTTATTCTTATTATCCTTACAATAGCCTGGTTTTTCATATTTCGGGAACCTAATAATTTTCAGAAAGTCCTTTTAGGATTTCAGATTTTATGTATCCTCTATCTCGTTTATCTTATTCTTCCCTATACCTTTTTAGGCAAGAAAATGATTAACAGAACAATTCCGAAGCCTGAAGAGAAACCATTGAATTTATTGGTTTGTAATGTCTATCAGGACAACACTAATCACGCAAAGCTTTGTAAGCTAATTGAGTCTAAAGATCCGGATATTGTATTTCTTTTGGAAACAGATAGTCACTGGAAAACCGGCCTGAAAAAAGCCACAGATAAATACACCTATAAAATTGAAGTACCGCTAGATAACACTTACGGCCTATTGTTTTACTCGAAGTTAAAATTATTACATTCTGAAGTCAAATATCTGGTCAGTAAGGAGATTCCTTCAATCATCGCAGATGTAGAATATAATGGTGATGTTGTACGACTTTATGGTATACATCCCACGCCTCCTGTTCCGCAGGAAAATGAAGAAAGTACTGAAAGAGATGCCGAGATTCTTCTGGTAGGTAAACAGGCGAAAGAGTATGCAAAACCAGCTATTGTCTTTGGCGATCTGAATGACGTTGCCTGGTCGCATACTACAAAACTATTCCTAAAAACAAGTGGATTATTAGATGCCCGCAGAGGACGTGGAATGTACAATACTTTTCATGCAAAATACTGGTTTCTGAGATGGCCTCTTGACCACTTTTTTATTAGTCCACATTTTCGTTTGGTCAATATGAAAGTCGAAAAATCTGTTGACTCCGATCACTTTCCTATTAGTCTTTCTTTGGTCATAAGATCAGAGGATAAGAGTGAAAAATTTGATGCTAATGCTGAAGATCATGCAGAGGCACAGGAAAAAATTGAAGAAGGTCTGGAAAAAGGAGATGCAAATAATTAAAAACAAACATTTTGATTTACATAAAAGTAAACAGATAAATAAATTACCCTAAAGTTTTCCGAAAAAACAGATAAATCCATACATTTGTCCTATGAAAATAGCATTCCTCGGGCCTCAAGCCTCATTTACTCAGTTAACCGCTACCCAGATTTTTCCAAATGAAGAATTAATTCCACAATCCAGTATTCTGGACTGTTTTCTGGCGGTTAAAAATGATTTGGTAGACAAGGCTGTAGTTCCTTTGGAAAACTCTATTGAAGGGACTGTTTCTATGACTCTGGATTATCTGTATGACACCAGTAATATTGTTATAGAAGCTGAAGCTGTAATGCCTATCTCGCACCAACTTATGATTCATCCTTCTCATGATAACAGTGAAGAAATTGAGAAGATTTATTCACATCCGCAGGCACTTGCACAGTCATACCACTTTCTGAACAAGAATTATCCTGAAGTGGTAAAACAGGAATTTGCATCAACAGCTGCTGCAGCTAAAAAAGTTTCAGAGACTCCTGAACGCAAAATTGCGGCGGTAGCAAATTCATTTGCAGCAAAATTATATGGTTTAAAAATCATCAATAGCAACATTCAGGATTTTGAACAAAATCATACCCGTTTCATCGTTATTTCTAAGAAAAAAGCTGATTGGGTAACCGAATTGCCAAAGGTAACAGAGAAAACAAGTCTTCTAATAACACTTCCTGAAGATCATGCCGGAGGCTTGCATCAGGTATTGTCTGTTTTTGCATGGAGAAAACTAAACCTTAGCAAGATAGAATCCAGAACCCTTAAGACTGGTTTAGGAAATTACTTCTTCTTCATCAATATCGATGGTCCCTGGAAAGAGGTATTGATTAAAAATTCGTTTGAAGAACTGGAAAGTATTGGTGCTAATATAAAACCATTAGGTCACTATTCAGAATACATGCTGGAAAGCTAGCATAAGTACGAAATACAAAGTTAGAAGTACGAATTTAGAAATAAGAATATTCTTGACTTCGTACTTCTAACTTCTAATTTTATTTATATTTTCCTTTCCACTTCTTTTCCTGCTCTGCATCTATTTTCTTCTCGGTAGAGTTATTCCCCGGATTATAGAATTTCGTTCCGGAAATCTCTTCAGGTAGAAACTCCTGATCTACAAAACTACCCTCATAACTATGAGCATATTTGTATTCTTTTCCGTAATCCATTTCTTTCATTAATTTGGTAGGTGCATTTCTCAAATGTAACGGCACCGGAAGATTTCCAGTTTGTTTCACCAGACTCATGGCATCGTTAATTGCCATATAAGCCGAATTACTCTTTGGTGACACTGCCAGATATACCGCACATTCGCTTAGAAGGATTCTCGCTTCCGGATTACCAATGACATTGATGGCCTGAAAACAATTATTAGCCATAATAAGAGCATTAGGATTTGCCAATCCTATGTCTTCTGAAGCAGAAATAAGCATCCTGCGGGCAATGAATTTAATATCCTCTCCTCCCACCAACATTCTGGCCAACCAATAGACAGCTCCGTTAGGATCAGAACCTCTTATGGATTTTATAAAGGCAGAGATAATATCATAATGCTGCTCTCCATTTTTATCATAGAGCGCCATACTTTCCTGAAGGACACTTAGTACATCTTCATTCTCAATTTCTGTCTTCTTACTATGGAGAAACTGATTCAGTACGATTTCGACAGAATTAATAAGCTTTCTGGCATCACCACCGGAATACTGGATAAATGCAGCTTTATCTTTTAAGCTGAATTTTGTTCCGGAATCTTTATTATATCTTTCAACAGCAACATCTGCAAGGCCTTCAAGCTTTTCATAGTCTAAGGCCTTTAAAACATAAACCTGGCTTCTTGACAGCAGTGCAGAGACTACTTCAAAGCTAGGATTTTCAGTCGTTGCTCCGATCAGAACAATCCAACCTTTCTCTACGGCATGTAACAAACTGTCCTGCTGACTCTTATTGAACCTGTGGATCTCATCGATAAACAGAATTGGACTTTTGCCTGAGAAAAGATTCTGCTGCTTGGCCTGTTCTATAACTTCACGTACATCTTTAACACCAGAGGACACGGCACTAAGTTTGAAAAATTTCCTTCCGGAATTCTCAGAAATAATCTCTGAAAGTGTTGTCTTTCCTATTCCCGGAGGTCCCCAGAATATAATAGAATTCAGCGTATCATGCTCTACCATTTTACGTATAGGGCCGTTTGGACCAGTTAAATGTTCCTGGCCGATAACTTCATCTAAATTCTTTGGTCGCAGTTTTTCTGCTAAAGGGATATTTGTGCTCATGAAATCAGAATAGAAAGCATAATATTTAATGCTTTAAGTTTCCAAATTTACAGAAATTTCGCCTATTTTTGTGAGTATTAAAGTCGAGAATGTTAAATAAAATACTGATTTTCCCTTTCGTTATGCTGATAAGATTTTATCAGTATGCTATATCACCATGGTTGGGAAAAAACTGCAGATATACCCCTACATGCTCGCAATATACACTTGAAGCATTAAAGATACACGGCCTGTTTAAAGGAGGTTATCTGGGTGCCAAAAGAATACTAAGTTGCCATCCATGGGGCGGCAGTGGCTACGACCCTGTTCCCAAGAAACATAAATGTTAATAATAAACTATCTATAAATGAACAATATTCTTCTAAGAATCTACTTATTCGTTTTTGCGTTGTTCGCTCAGGGGTTATTCTCTCAGAATCACACTGACGGATTATCCGACGGAACACTGATTGTAAATAAAGAGAAAAAAATCCCCGTGAAGATCTTTGCCACTACATCCGGCAGAGATTTCGGAAGTTTCGCTCAGAAACCCCAAAACAGTAACATTTTGATTATTCTGAACAGCTCTATAAACGAGTATGCTTCTACTCCGGTTTTCGAGGAATACAAAATTCATGGTTACAAACTTTTGAATAAAAAATTCCAACCGGCAGACACCAGTAATCCAAAAGATTACAAATATTTCTATAAGCCTTTGAATCCACAAAATGATATAGAAGAAGGCGCAAAAGCTGAATTGGAAACTCCATATAAAATATGGGATCCTTCTGTAGGATTTAAGTTAGGGCCTATTACATTACACTTCTACAGCTTAATGTTCGTTTTTGCATTTGGATTTGGTTATATCCTGATGAAGAGAATATTCAAGATAGATGGTGTAGACCAAAAATATCTGGATCCTCTTTTCACGTGGACTTTAATTGGCACCATACTAGGAGCTCGTTTAGGACACGTTATTTTCTATCAACCAGAATTATTCAAACAAGATTTCTGGTCTGTATTTTTACCTATTCAGACAAAGCCAGAATTCAAGTTTACCGGATTCTCAGGGCTCGCAAGTCATGGCGCTACAATAGCCCTAATCCTTACAACACTTTACTATTCCTATAAAATCATCAAAAAGAATCCTTTCTGGGTCTATGACAGACTTGGTATTGTAGTCGCTTTAGGTGGTGCTTTTGTAAGAATGGGTAACTTCTTCAACTCTGAAATTATCGGAAAACAGGTAGATCCAAATTCTCCTTTCGCTATACTATTCCCACAGCAGAGCAGCGAGTATGGTATTACAGTACCTCGCTACCCTAGCCAGCTATTTGAGGCAATAGGCTATGTCCTTTTATTTATCCTTCTTTGGTATCTTTACCGTAAAACTGATAAGAAGTATCAGCAAGGATGGTTATTTGGCTTATTCTTCATTATCCTTTGGGCAATCAGATTCTTTGTAGAGTTCCTTAAAGAACCTCAGGGAGATGAATTTATCCAGTTTGCAGGTCTTAATACCGGACAGGTTTTAAGTATTCCGTTTATGCTTGCAGGTTTTGCTATTATGCTTTATTCTAAAAAAAATAAACTGGAAAAATAATTTTTCATTACTTTTGTTGTACAAATAATAAACAAAGCACTATGGGATTTATAAAAGAATTTAAAGAATTTGCAGTTAAGGGCAATGCCTTTGATCTGGCAGTAGGGGTAATCATTGGTGGAGCATTTGGTAAAATTGTTACCAGTGTAATCGATGACCTTGTAATGCCAATTGTTGCTGCTATCGCAGGAAAACCTGATTTCAGCAGTATTTATTTTGCAATGGGAAAAGGCTCCGAGCTTATCCCCGCAGGCGCTACTTTGGCTAAAGCTAAAGAACTAGCTCCGGATGCAGCAATTTTTGCTTATGGTAACTTTATTACTGTTGCAATCAACTTCTTACTATTAGCTCTTGTAGTATTCTTAATGGTTAAGAGTATTAACAAGATGAAAAAGAAACAAGCAGACGAACCTGCAGCAGAACCATCTTCTACTGACAAGTTATTGATGGAAATTCGCGATCAATTAAAGAAGAACTAATTTATTCTTCTTATCAGATAAAGAAAGGCCGGAATACATTCCGGCCTTTCTTATGCAGTTTTATTATGTATTCGTCTATTAAAACTCTATATTTTAACCCTGCTGATTGAGCCCCTATAAGTATAAGTTTTAATATTTATTTAGTTTTTCCAGCTTACTTTTAGCATTATTATCCGGGGAAAGAGCCAAAATTTTCTTGTAACACATTTTTGCTTTTTCAATGTACCCCTTGGCAATATAAGCATCGGCAAGACTATCCCACACATTTAATGATTGAGGATAATTCTTGGCATTGATTTCGAAAACAGAAACTGCAATATCAGGTAATTGTCTGTCATGGAGGGCTATATATCCAATGGTATTTACAAAGTTCTCATCAGGTTTCATGTCCAAAAACAGTTCTTTCTGAATTTTTTTATCATAATCAGCCAATACTTTTGGGTCCTTAGTTACTTCATTAATATCTATTTCATAAGGCTGAAATAGATAGCGAAGACCATAATAAGTAGCAGGTATAGTCACTGTAAGGTGTTTTTCATCTTCAAAGTATTTTACTTCTGCACGGAGATCAGGAGATTTATTTTTTTTCAGAAGTTCATAAAATTCCATACCCCATTGATAATGCCTTTTATCCTCATGAAAGTTATTGGCTAATGCAATATACACTCGTGCCTTCAAATCAATTTGTTTTTCCAGTATTTCTTTTCCTCTTTTTCCTATATAATTATGGTCCCAAAACCAAGAAGGGTCAATAAGCAAATAATAACTAAACATTTTCGGATTTTCAAGCAGGCAATGCAAAGCAAACAATCCGCCCATTGAATGTCCTATAATCATATTTTGTGGAACAGTCCTGAAAGAATTGTTAATCTCAGGCATTAATTCTTTTTCTATAAAGTTCATAAAATCATTTGCCTTTCCACTACTCTTAAATGCTGCAATATCTTCCTTATCCAAATAATTCAAAGAATTTGTAGGGGTAAAATCCCTGGTACGGTCGGTATTTTCGATAGATACAATTATTAATTCAGGAATTTGAAGTTTTAAATTGAATGAAGAGTGCATAGATTGTGATATACCTGATACTTCAAAAAATTTACTTCTTTCACCATCTAGAACATAAGCGACAATATATCTTTTATTTGGATTGTCTTTATAGGAGGCTGGTAAATAAACAGAATAAGTTCTATTTTCATTTAGTACTCTGGACTTTATTGAATATCTCTGCCCCATAACAATCATATCATTTGTTGATTGTGCAAAGGAAAAACCTGTATTTAAAATGAAGCAGGAAAGTACAATGAAAGCATTTATAGAATTCTTAAGTATATTTTTAAAACCGCTTATCATTAAAATCATTTTTTAAAGTCTTGAAAAGTTATACAAATGTCCAAATTTACATATTGCACTAATATTTAAATAGAAATAATTGCACTAATATCGTCTCATTCCCATCTATTTACATATTAAGAGTCTACATATTACACGAAGTGCCTATAAACGCCTTATAATAAAAACAAGGCCGAAATATATTCCGACCTTTTGTATTTTTATACTGAATGTATTTAAGATAGAATTTCGTTGATCTGATCCGCTAATTCTTCTCCAATACGATCCTGAGCTTCTAATGTTGCCGCCCCAATATGTGGAGACAAAGAAATCTTAGAATGTGCTAATATTTTATCTGAAGGAGCTGGCTCATTTTCGAATACATCCAGACCAGCAAAACGTACTTTTCCTGAATCAAGAGCTTCTATCAAAGCACCCTCGTCTATAACACCTCCTCTGGCGCAATTAATAAGCATTACACCATCTTTCATCATATCAAGCTGCTCTTTTCCGATTACAAAACCTTTTTGTGCAGGAACGTGCAACGTGATAATATCTGCTTCTTTTAAAATCTCTTCAATTGGTTCGGTAATAATATCTACATTAATAGATTGACCATTATAGAAATCTACTTCGATATTTGCTTTTCCAACAAATGTATCAGCAGCAATAACCTTCATACGAAGTCCAAGAGCTATTCTTGCTACTTCAATACCAATTCTGCCCATACCGATAATACCTATTGTCTTACCACGAAGCTCTATACCACCAGCATAAGCTTTTTTAAGCTTTTCAAACTCAGTATTTCCTGATGAAGGCATTTGTCTGTTGGAATCATAAAGAAAGCGAATACCAGAATATAAATGCGCAAATACAAGCTCGGCAACAGATTCTGAAGATGCAGCCGGTGTATTAATTACTTTTATTCCTTTTTCTCTGGCATATTCCACATCTATGTTATCCATCCCAACTCCTCCTCTTCCGATAATCTTTAAAGAAGGACAATTGTCTATAATATCCTTGCGTACTTTTGTTGCACTACGCACTAATAAAACATCGATCTGATTGGTATTAATGTAGGAGATTAGTTCTTCCTGCGGAACTTTATCTGTGATGACCTGAAAGCCATAATTAATTAGTTTTTTTATTCCACTCCCTGAAAGCCCATCGTTGGCTAAAATCTTTTTCATATTAATCTTTAAAAACTTTTATTTTTACTTTCTTTTCTATCATATCTGTAAACTTTCCTTTGTAGCGTGTAGCCTTTACCAAGTGGTTATCTATCCAATGGTAATTTCCACCTCTTGGCTTGCCCAAAAGAACACTATGAAACTTAAATCCATTATCTCTCAGCCATGTCTCGGTAATTTCCCGTAAGTCCTCGGTTCTGGATGTAAAAAAGCAAATCTGATGCCCTTCATCGTACCATCTGTTGATGGTTGCCAGTGCATCTGGAAATGGTTTACATGTTTTCATCCTCTCCGGTTCCTCATTAGGGACATCGTCCGTAATCGTTCCATCAATATCAATAAGATAATTGATTACTCCATCTTTTAGCATCGGGCTAAGATGGTCTTTGAATTCTAGTTCCATAGTTTTAGTTTAACGTTCATATCTCGATTAAAATTGTCCTCCTCCTACAGCTCTGTAAAAATTAGCAGAAGCTACCAACTGTTGCAGTTTATCGTTTACTCCGGCAAGTTGTGCCGCCAGTAAATTCTGCTCAGACGTTAATACATCGGTATAATTAGTTTTAGAAGTATATTTTAGCAACTCCATATTGAAATCTACTGCCTTGGCAAGTGTTTCAATCTGTTGCTTTCTGGTGTTCTCTTTAGCTACAGCCATTTGGTACGAATACAATGCATTCGATACTTCAGTTCCGGCTGTAATAACACTTTTCTCATAAGTAAGGTATGCCTGTTCTTTCTGAGTTTCAGAAACCTTAACCTGGGTTCTCTTGGTTCCTTTACCTAAAATAACCTGACTAAGAGCCCCACTCGCTGAATACATAAATGAGTCTCTGAATAAATCCTTTATTTTCAAAGAAGACAATCCAAATGCTGCAGTAATATTAAGTGCAGGGAAAACATCAGCTTTAGCCACATTTAAAGCTTCAAATGCCTGCTGATAGTTATACTCTGCCATTTGCACATCTGGTCTGTTTCTTACCATCTGTAAAGGAACTCCTGTTTTCAGATCCGAGTAAATAGCTTGTCCGTCAATATTGCTTCTTTCAATTTCTAAAGGCGGCTCACCCATCAATAGAGAAAGAGCATTTTCAGTAGTTTTAATATTCAGTTCAATATCCGGAACCGAAACCTGTGCAGCATATAAATTGGCCTCACTTTGAGCAACATCTGCTCCCGTTAAGATTGCACCTTCTTTTAGCGCCTTAATGGTTTCAAGCTGTTTCTTTCTGATATCAATAGTCTGATTGGTTATTTCAAGCTGCTTGTCAAAAGCTAACAACTGATAATAAAGTGTCGCTGCCTGTGCTACCAATTGGGTCTGAACAGCTCTTTTGGATGCATCACTGGATAAAAGTGTTGCATAAGCAGCTCTTTTAGCAGAAGCCAGTTTACCCCAGACATCGATTTCCCAACCAGTATTAATACCTAGTTGGAAGTTTTCAATATGATGCGTTGGGAAAAGCGGGTTAACCTGTGCTGCCGGGCTATTTTTAGAAATCGTAGCTGTTGGGCCTCCATTTATAGTTGGCAAAAAGGCCATCTGACTTTGTTTGAAATAAGCATCTGACTGCTGAATTCTGGAAATGGCAATTTTCAGATCCAGATTATTCTGCACTGTTTTTCTGATAATATTCTGCAGATTGGCATCAGTGAAAATCTTATCCCAGGATACGTTTGCAGTAGACAAACTATCCTGAGCGTTGATTTCTTTACCATATAATCGGTTTAGCTTTTCATTTGAAATTTCAGGTTTATGATACGGATCGGTTACTTTACATGAAACAACCAGCATCGACGCAGCACCCGCAAAAAGCCATATATTATTTATTCTTTTCATGTTTTAATCTGTTAGTTTTGGTACGTCCGCACTTTCTTCGTTCTTAATAGAAATCTTCTCGTGTAAGAACTGGAATACGACAAATAATACTGGTATAAAGAATACCCCGAAGATTGTTCCGAAAAGCATCCCTCCAATCGCCGCAATACCAATCGCATTGTTACCTACTGCTCCGGCTCCTGCCGCAATAGCCAATGGTATAAGACCAAATACAAAAGCGAAAGATGTCATAAGGATCGGACGTAATCTTTGTTGTGCTCCTCTCAATGCAGCTTTACCAATTGATAATCCTTTCAATCTGGCTGCGTGGGCAAATTCTACAATAAGAATCGCATTCTTCGCCAGTAGCCCGATAAGCATGATAAGGGAAATCTGAGTATAAATATTATTTGATGTTCCGGTAATCCAGGTAAAGAATAATGCTCCAGCCAAACCGAATGGCAATGACAACATTACAGCAAACGGAAGCATATAACTTTCGTACTGAGCACAAAGAAGGAAGTATACGAAGATACAACATAGTGCAAAGATGATAACCGTTTGGCTACCTGCACTCATCTCTTCTCTTGTTAAACCAGAGAACTCATATCCATAACCGGAAGGCATTACCTGTGCAGCAACTTCCTGAACAGCCTGGATAGCATCACCAGAGCTATATCCCGGATTTGGTGTACCATTTACCGTAACTGCTGTAAATAAGTTGAAACGGCTTATACTCTGTGGCCCGTATACTCTTTTCAGGGTAACGAATCTGCTAACAGGAGCCATAGCACCAGTACTGCTTCTTACTTTAATAACATCAAAGCTTTCTACGTTTGCTCTTTGGTTAGGTGGTGCCTGATAAATTACACGGTATTGCTTTCCGAATAGGTTAATATTGGAAGCATATACTCCACCAAAGTATCCCTGAATAACGCTTAGTACATCTGATACCGAATAACCTGCATTCTTAATAGATGCGACATCCACATCGATAAGATATTGTGGGAAGTTCGGGTTAAATGAGGTATAAGCATTTTGTATTTCTGGTCTTTTCTTTAGAGCATCGATAAAATCATTGGTTACCTTATTCAGATCATCAATTGTACCTCCTTTCTGGTCCTGAAGCTGCATTTCGAAACCTGCAGCATTACCAAACCCTTGAAGCGTAGGTCTTCCGAAGAAAATAATACGTGCATCTTTTATTCCCGCAGTCTGTTGATATAATTTACCAAGTACAGCATCCTGAGACTCACCTTTACCAGTTCTCTGTGCCCATGGTTTCAGCTTTACAATTACCATCCCGTAGTTACTACCTGTACCACTAATCATTCCCCTTCCGGAAATTTTCATAATGTGATCTACTTCTGGCATTTTAGATACCACTTTCTCAATCTGTGATAGTACTTCTTCGGTTCTTTCCTGTGAAGCACCTAATGGTAATGCTATATCCGAGAATATACCCCCCATATCTTCACTCGGTACAAAGGCTTTTGGTGTAGAGACCATCAGCCAACCAAATAATCCTGCAAAGGCTAATAAAGCTACCAGTGTAAGCCACTTCCTTCTCAAAAGGAAGCTAACACCATGGGTATACTTCATTGTCGTTGCCGTAAATGCAGTATTGAAATTGTCGAAGAAGCGCTTCATAATATTCTTTTTATGCCCCTCACCATGATCTGCATGGGGCTTTAGGAATATCGCGCAAAGTGCCGGACTCAGCGTTAATGCATTTACTGCTGATAATACAATAGAAATTGCCAGTGTCAAACCAAACTGCTTATAGAATACCCCGGCAGAACCACTAATAAAACTTACCGGTACGAATACGGCAGACATTACAAGCGTAATACTGATAATAGCTCCGGAGATATCATTCATTGCAGAAATAGCTGCACGCCTAGGCGACTTTTCACCTTGTTCTAATTTGGAATGGACAGCCTCGACGACGACAATCGCATCATCCACAACAATACCTACCGCAAGAATTAATGCAAATAGGGTAAGTAGGTTAATTGTAAACCCGAAAAGATTCAGGAAGAAGAATGTACCGATAATAGCTACTGGTACAGCAATCGCCGGAATCAATGTAGATCTCCAGTCCTGAAGGAATATAAACACAACGATGAATACAAGGATGAAGGCTTCAAATAAGGTATGAAGTACTTTATCAATTGAAGCATCCAGGAATTCATTGGCATTTACCATTGTTGTATAGGTAATCCCTTTAGGGAAAGATGTTGAAGCATTGTCTAATACGGCCACACAACCATTGATAACTTCCTGAGCGTTGGAACCTGCTGTCTGTGCAACAGCAACCCCGATCGCTGCCTGTCCGTCTGTAAAGGTATTTCCTGAATAATCCTGAGCTCCTAATTCTATTTTGGCAACATCTTTAAGTCTTAAGACTTGTCCGCCAATATTTCCTTTTAATACTATATCTTCAAACTCAGCTGTACTGGTAAGGCGCCCTTTATATTTTAGTGTGTATTCAAAACTCTGTTTTCCCTGCTCTCCCATTTTACCTGGGGCAGCTTCAATGTTTTGCTCATTAAGGACTGCACCAATATCACTTGGAACCAGACCATAAGCAGCCATTTTATCAGGATCCAACCAAATTCTGATAGAGTAATCTTTTGTTCCGAATACGGTTACATCTCCAACCCCATTTACCCTTTTCATTCTTGGGATAATGTTGATGTTGATGTAGTTCTGTAAGAATACCTGATCGTATTGAGGATTATCACTCTTCAGTGTATAAATTAATACGTTGGAACTCTGTCTTTTTACAACCGTTACCCCGGCTTGTGTTACTTCACGGGGAAGTAAGCTGTTTGCACGGGAAACCCTGTTTTGTACGTTTACCGCAGCAATATCAGGATTTACCCCTTGCTTGAAGAATACAGAAACAGAAGCTGATCCTTCGTTGGTTGCTGAGGAAGACATGTAGGTCATACCTTCCACACCATTAATCTGCTCTTCCAGCGGAATGATAACACTCTTTAGTACCACATCCGCATTCGCCCCCATATAGTTGGCATTTACCACTACAGTAGGCGGAGCAATGTCAGGATATTGAGATACCGGCAGACTCACAATACCTAAAATACCTAATATCACAATGATAATAGATATTACGGTAGAGAGTACCGGTCTTTCTATATATTTTCTAAACATAATTTTAAATGAGATTATAAGGATTTCTCCTTATGATTAATATTAGTTAGCTTTTGGAGTAACAGCAGTAAGACTGGTTTGTTTAGGAACAATTTCAGTTCCGTCTTTCAGTATACCAACTCCTTCCACAACAACTTTATCACCAGCTTTCAGTCCGGATTCTACGGCATAGCTTACACCATCCGGAAGACGAACTACTTTAACTTCTGTTGATTTTACTTTGTTGTCTGCTCCTACTATATAAGCAAAGGTTTTACCCTGCATTTCGTAAGTAGCTTTCTGTGGAATAATAATTACTTTTTCCAGATAGGTAGGAAGCTTTAGCGTAGCACTGTATCCGCTTCGGATAAGCCCATTCTCATTAGGGAAAGTTGCACGCATCATAAATGATCCTGTCTGAGGGTCTACCTGACCGCTCATAGATTCGATTCTTCCTTTTTCTTTGTATTCACTACCATCTGATAAAACTAAACTAACATTAGGTGCATTCTTCAGCTTTTCTGTAATACTTCCGCCTGTTGAATGCTTTAGGAATTCTAATACTTCTTTTTCGTTAGCTGAAAAATAAGCATAGATACTTCCAATATTAGATACCGTAGTTAACGGTTCCTGTGTAGCGCTGTTTACATAACTACCATGACGATATGGCAATGTTCCGACATAACCTGTTACCGGACTGGAAATCATTGTATAACCTTCATTGACCTTTGCATTTGTCAAATTAGCCTGTGCCTGTGCAAGGTTGGCCTGTTTTGCCTGTAATGCCAGCTGAGCTGCCTGAAGTTCGTACTTGGAAATGATATCCTTATCTACCAATGGTTTGGTCTTCGTTACCTGCATCTGTGCTGTAGCAACATCTGCCTGTGCACTTCTTATAGCTGCTTCTGCAACCCTTACCTGTTGCTCATACTGTGGATTTCGGATTCGGAAGAGGGCTTGTCCCTGCTTCACATACGCACCTTCATCTATGTAAATATCTTCTATAAATCCGTCAATTTTCGGACGTATTTCGATATTTTGTTTCCCCTGCAAACGTGCAGGAAACTCTTCATAGACTGTAGCTGGCCCTTGTTCTACTGTTATGAACTGGTATGGTTGAGGTTTTTGTTGCTGCTGTGCCGCAGCCGCTTTTGGGTCTCCTTTACCGCAAGAAACATTCAGGGTTAACAAAAACAAACCTGATGCTGCGATAAGTGTATTTTTCTTTATCGTCATAATAAATATTAGTTTTCAAGCAAACAAATTTATTAAAAAAACATCCAAAAATTATAAGTTTAACGAATATTTTGATTAGGAAAATCAATTGATTATAGCTATTTTTGCTCCTAAATGGAAGAGAAAGTTGTACTTGTAAACCCAAACGATGATGTACTGGGTGTAATGGAAAAGATGCAAGCCCATCAGAACGGGCTATTACACAGGGCCTTTTCAGTATTTTTGTTTAATCAGGAAGGCAAAATGCTTTTACAACAAAGAAGTGCAACCAAGTACCACTCTCCAGACAAATGGACCAATGCATGTTGTTCGCATCCGCGTGAAAATGAGACTTATTTAGATGGTGCTAAAAGAAGGATTCATGAAGAATTGGGTATCAACTGCGAACTGGAAGAAAAATTCCATTTTATTTATAAAGCAGATGTAGGTCAAGATTTGTGGGAACATGAACTGGATCACGTTTTTATCGGAACCTATAATGGAGAATACCAGTTAAACCCCGATGAAGTATCTGCTATACGTTTCGTTACCATGGAAGAGCTGGATGAAGAGATCGCTAATAAGCCGGAACTTTTTACAGAATGGTTTAAAATTATCTGGGACGAATACAGACACCACCTATAACAGACAATCAACAAAATTATAAATCGAAATAATATTTTAAAAATGAAAAGAACAGCACTTTTTGACAAGCATGTTTCTCTTGGTGCCAAGATCGTTCCTTTTGCTGGCTTCGAAATGCCTGTACAGTATTCCGGAGTTACTGAAGAACATTTTGCGGTACGTGAAAAAGCCGGAATGTTTGATGTAAGCCACATGGGACAATTTTTTATTGAAGGACCGGGAAGTAAGGAACTTCTTCAAAAAGTTACCACTAATAATGTAGATACATTAGAGGATGGTAAAGCACAATATTCTTGTCTTCCGAATGAAAATGGCGGAATTGTAGACGACCTTATTGTATACAAGATTGCTGATGAGAAATACTTTGTTGTAGTAAATGCTTCCAATATTGATAAAGACTGGAATCATATTTCTAAATACAACACTTTTGGTGCTAAAATGACGAATGCATCAGATGATATGTCTCTTATTGCTATTCAGGGGCCTAAAGCAACTGAAATTTTACAGAAATTAACGGATACACAGTTAGCTGATATTCCTTACTACAACTTCACTATCGGTGCTGTAGCAGGTGTTCAGGATGTAATTATTTCCAATACAGGTTATACAGGATCAGGAGGTTTTGAAATTTATTTCAAAAACGAAAATGCTGTAACATTGTGGGATGCATTAACTGAATCCGGAGAAGAATTTGGAATGATCCCTTGCGGATTAGCTTCCAGAGATACATTAAGACTGGAAAAAGGATTCTGTCTGTATGGTAATGATATCGATGACACAACCTCTCCTATCGAAGCTGGCCTTGGCTGGATTACAAAATTCGATAAAGATTTTGTTTCTAAAGAAGTTTTTGCAAAGCAAAAAGAAGAAGGTATTACCAGAAAACTTGTAGGCTTTGAAATGCAGGAAAAGGCTATTCCAAGACATGATTATGAAGTCGTAGATGCTGAAGGTAATGTTATTGGTAAAGTAACTTCCGGAACAATGTCCCCAATGAAAAAAATTGGAGTTGGATTAGCTTATGTTGCAAAACCTCACTTCAAATTAGGATCTGACATTTTCATCAGAATTCGTAATAAAGATATCCCTGCAAAAGTTGTAAAACTTCCTTTTGTATAATGGAATATAAATAACCTGAAAAGGTCATAAATAAGAATACCCGGAATTATCCGGGTATTTTTTTATCCGAAAATCAAAGATTAAACTTATGCATCAGTGCAACAAGTTCGGCTGTACTCTGGACTTTCAGTTTCCGATTGATATTTTTTCTATGAGTTTCTACCGTAAAAACGCTTAATTCAAGCAATGTTGCTATTTGCTTGGTTGCATTGCCTTCTTTTATCAAATGTATAATATCCATTTCCCTTGGAGACAGTTTATGATGCATCACAAAAGGATCCTGATCCTTCATCATATCATTTAGCAAAGTATCTTTAGCTACAGGAGGTAAAAAGGTCTGAATTCCGTTCTTGGCGTTTATAATAGCTTCTTTCAATACTAAAGCTGTAACATCTTTCATAATAAACCCTGTAGCTCCTGTTTCTTTCGTCTGGGTCATCAACTGAAGATTGTAATACATGCTGATAAATACAATCTTTATCTTCGGATATAAAGACAAAACCTTTTGTGCTGCTTCTATACCGTTTAAGTAAGGCATATTAATATCCATCAGAATAATATCTGCAGAAACTGTATTTAGTTTCTGCATAAGCATTTTGCCGTCGGTAACTTTCCCTGTAACTCTGAAGCCCTCCAACGAGTGCACAAGCTGCTCCAGCCCGTCAGCAAAAAGTGCATGATCATCTGCGATTATAACGTTTGTAATATTCATTATTGTGTGCTTTTTAACGGAACAACGATAATGACAGTTGTTCCTTGTTTGTTGTGATCGGTATTTATTTGTCCTCCCAGAAATACTACGCGGGAGTGTATATTTTTCAAACCTATCCCTTTAAGATTATTGTGATCGTTAAAGCCTATTCCGTTATCTTCAAAAATCAGTGTTATGTTTTCATCAGCGATTATCAGGTCTATATTAGCCTGAGATGCTTTTGCATGCTTTATAGTATTATTAATTAATTCATTTATTATTCTGTACAATATGACAGATTGTATTTCATTCAACTGTTCATCTTCTCCGTCTGTATTAAGCCAGAATCTTGTAAGAGCAAAACTATTGAGTTCGTCTGTTCGGTTCTTTAAAGTCTGGAAAAGACCAATTGTCGAAAAATCCTTGGGTAACAAATCGTGAGAAATATTTCTGAGATCAGCAAGTGCTTTTTGTGTAATTTCAATACTTCGCTCATTGTAAGGATTATTTGTTACATCATGCTGATTGGTAATATGGAGCAATAAAGTACTTAGGGTAGCTCCCAGATCATCGTGTAAATCCTGAGCTAGTCTTTTACGTTCTTCTTCCTGAGCAGCAATTATATTTTGCGTCATCTCGAGTTTCTGATTTGTCAGTTTTATTGCCAGCTCTTTTTTCTCTTTTTTCAGAACAGAATACCGGTAAATAATACCTGCGAAAATAATCAGTGACTCTATAATTAAACCAATCTGAATACTTGTTGGTGGAGATACTAAAACGGATAAATCATTAGTGGTAAGAATAACATAACAGGTTTTGGAAATACTGCCCGCAAGAAAACATACTGCAGCCAGATAAAACCATCCTGGCCTGAATCCTTGCCTTACTCGTAAAATAGCTGCCCATATTATGGAAACTGCGATTCCGCCAATTGCTATAAGGTATATGTTGCCTGCTATTTTGATTAACTGTCGCTGTCCTAAAAACAATAAGTCTAATCCAATTTTTGAGATCAGTGAAAAAACTAAAAGCCATTTAAAGAAATTCAGAATATAGTATGTCTTAATGCTATTGTTTTTTAGCTCCAGAAATACAATACCCAACTGCGCCATCAAAATCATGGTTACTGCACCGGCAGAAAACTGAGATACACTAAATATTACCGGGTAATGAGGAAAAAGAAACTGATAATCTACTCCGACACTACTGAGCACCCAAAACAAAGCAGCCATTACATAAGCAGCATACAAATAATGTATTCTGTCTCTTAGAGAAATACCAAGACACAAATTGATTATAGTATTAAAAAACATAATACCAACAATCACTCCTATAATAATATATAATCGTTGCTCTTCTTCTTTAAAAAGTTTGTTGCTAATGAGCTCCGGAGTTGTACTGAACCGCTCTCCTATCCGTTCTGCCATAATTAAAAAAACAGCAGATTCCCCGGTTTCTAATCTAATAGGAAAGACAAAATCATGATAAGGATAGTCTCGTGTATCAAATTCTGATTCGGCACCAGTCTTCATAAATCTTTTAAAACCTGATGAAGTAAGCCTGTAGGCTTCTACATTATTAAGAAAAGGGTAATTGAATTTATAAAAAAGATCTTTCTGTGATCCAGATGTATTTTTTATTGTAAACGTCAGCCAATAATAGTTTCCGGCCACACCGGAATTTATACTGACATCAGGAGCAAGCTTTCGTCCTTTTCCGTTTTTTAGTAACTCATAAGCTTTATCTGCTGATAATTTTTCGTTTGTCCGCAACCAATACAGATCATTATTTACAGGATATCTATCCATATCTGTTATGGCTAGCGTATCATGCAAAGGTGTAGCATAAACAAACTGGTTTATGCTACAGAAACATAAAAGCAGAATGACAGCACCTAAATATTTATGATATAACAACTTCATATTTTGTAAAGCTGATAAAATTCCAGATTATTTCTATTACCCAAAAACAGGTATTGAACACGCTTATAAAATTACTTCTAAATATACAAAATTGGATGGCTAACCTATACCTGTTTTTGGGTATTGGCCTCTCCCTTGTGCCAAATTAATTTTGTTAGCAGATATCCTTTTGCTATGATCAAAATATATTCACTTCTGTTTTTAATATTTACGGGTTCCGCAATATTGTATGCTCAAAAGCAAACGTCTCCTGAGTCTTCTCTTTATATAGGAGTGCAAGCCGGTTCCCCTTTATTCTGGGGAGATCTATCTTCCACTGGCGAAAAATTCCGTCCTGGTTATGGTGGTGGTTTATTTATCGGTTACAGACTCACAAACTGGCTGGCTGTTGAGGTAAATACAGATTATATGACCGGTAAGATAGGTGCTTCCAAATGGCAAACTAATGATCTTATAGACAACCAGGGAGTCATACGCTATACGCAGGGGAATTATAAGTTAGGTGATATTTACAGTAAGGTTCGTTTATCCAGATATGGAGTGCGATTCCCAGTACAGGTTCTGAACATTTTCGAAAATGAGGGGAAGTTTAACCTGGAACTAGCACCTCATCTCTTTCTCAATGATTTTTCAACGGGAATTTATAATATAAACACCAATCAAAAGCTAACAAACGGTGCCAAACCTGAGTCACTAAGTTACGCTGTGGGCGGAGATCTTGGCTTCTCTTACAGGATTAATAAACAGACAAAGTTATTACTACGTTCCTCTTTTAGCTGGCTAAGCGATGATAAATACGATGGGATTACTACATATCCGGCATGGAAAGAGAATTTAATGCTTTATACCTCAATAGGCGTAAGCTTCGATATAAATACTAAGAAAAAGGACAATAATAAGACAATTTCTAACGAATAATACTTCCCGACTATGAACACTAAATTTATTTTCTCTATATGGATATTACTATTGCTATCCGTTGCGGCTTGTCAGCGAACTGATTTTGATGAGATTATGCGGAAACAACAGCAACAGCAAGACCAACTGGATAGTCAGGCAGCACGTATTGCTGCATTAGAAGCTACATTAAAGCTAATAAACACAGATATCAATGCATTAAAGGCCATTACTACTGCCCTACAGCAAAATGTAAGTATTGTTTCTTACAAAGCAACATCTACCGGCTATACTCTTACAATGAGTAATGGTACAACGATTGACCTTAGCAACGGCAAAGATGGTTCTAACGGAACAAATGGCACAAATGGAAAAGACGGCATCAATGCTCCTTCTATTGGAGTAAAACAAGATTCTGACGGCCTTTACTATTGGACACTCGGTGGGAATTTTATTATTCAAAATGGAAATAAGCTGCCTGTAACAGGTAAAGACGGACAGAACGGATCCAACGGTAACAATGGTACAAACGGTATTACACCTTTGCTGCAGGTTAATACAACAGCTAATCAGTGGATGATAAGTTATGATAACGGAAACAGCTGGCAAATCGTTCGTGATGCATCCGGAAATCCTGTACCTGCAACCGGACCTTCTGGCCCAACGGGCCCAACAGGACCGCAAGGGCCTTCGGGTATACCAGGCTTCAGTATTGAAGAAGGAGATGGCATACTAACCATTACTTATCTGGGCAATACCTATACTTTGCAAAAAGCACAATGGCAAATTTCATCAGGCAACTGGCACTCTTTGTTTCTAAGTCCGGATGGGAAGCTATATGGTACAGGACAAAATTCATACGGCCAGCTAGGTCTTGGTGATAATAATAATCGCAGTACTCCAGTTTTTATTATGGATAATATACAGGCTGTAGCTGCCGGAGGATTGCATTCTGTAATATTAAAAAAGGACGGAACAGTATGGGCTACAGGCTACAACTATAATGGTCAATTGGGTATTGGGAATAATAACACTCAAAACACTCCAGCTTTTGTAACTGACAAGGTAAAAGCTATAGCTGCAGGTATAACCTCTACTTACATCATCAAAAATGATGGCTCTTTATGGTCTACAGGAGATAATCAATTTGGACAGCTGGGTCTGGGAAATCAGCAAGCCCGTAATGTTTTAACATTCGTAATGAATAATGTATCAACAGTTGCTGCAACCTATGCCCACAGCTTAATATTAAAAACCGATGGCTCTCTTTATGGTGCCGGATCTAATGTCAATTATCAGCTGGGGCTAAGTGATACCAGTAATCAGCTTTCTCCTGTCTATATTACTAATAATGTAAAAGCTATAGCCGCAGGATATCAAACCTATTCTGTGATTCTGAAAAAAGACAATACAGTATGGGCCACAGGAGCTAATCAGTCAGGCCAATTGGGTACAGGAAATAACACCTCTCAAAACCAATTTGTACAGGTTGCTGATCAGGTAAAAGCTATAAGCCTTGGTACGAGCCACACCATGATACTTAAAACAAATAATACTTTATGGACCACAGGATCCAATAATTACGGACAGCAGGGTACGGGGAATAATACCAATAATAATCAGTTTACCCAGATAACTGATAAAGTGGTTTTAATAAATGCCGGTGCACAACACTCTGTTATTATGAAAACAGATGGCAGCTTTTGGAGTGCAGGTATGAATGACTACGGTCAATTAGGTCTGGGGACTACAGGAAACATGTCAAGCTTTACACGTATAAATATGCCATGACGGTAATCAAGTATTGCTATTAAATGGCTATAATATAAGCACTATACTAAATCATAAATATTATGGAAAAAACAAGAACGCAAAAGCAATTAGCCACCCACTTGAATGGCACCGAAGATGAAACTCTATCTGAAATAAAAAATAATCAGACTGAGGCTGATATAATGATTGAAAACGAAAAAATAGAAAAAGATTTTGCAAGTGAAATATACAATTCATTAGAAAGTTTATTTTCTAACAAAAATCCAACACAATTATTCTGTCTTAACTGGCCAGGGACAATATTGGATTACGACAGGTTAAAATGGGATAAAGAGGCAAATACCAACGGTAATATGCCCGAAGAAGCACTTGTAAGACAATCCCTATTGCTAGATCAATATATACCACCTGCACAAATCAGCCAACCAGATGGAACCCGTGTCTCTGACAGGTACAAGCAGGCTTTACGTCAGCTAGCTCCTATTCCTAATGAAAATTTAATTCGTTTACAGGCAATAATCCGTGACAGACTTAATAAAAAAGTATCTGTTATGATAGATGGAGAGAATAAAACGGTAACCATGATTGAACAACTCTCCTATCTATACAAAAAATGGACAGATGCTAAAACCTCATGGGCTCAGTTGCAACAAGAAGAAATGAACAAGTTACAACGAAAATATCTGTCAGCACCTGATGCATGGTGGAGTGAATATTTAATATGGTACGGTCAACATGCAGAAGCTAATATTCAGAAAATTAATGCAGCTCATCAGGAAATATTAGTAAACTTCCCACTGACCGAATGGACAGACGCTATTGCAATCTTAGGAACAGGAGATGATGGTGGATTAGCCGAAGCTAAACTTATGATGGACAATGCACAATTGTATGTACCACATCAAGAAGGGTTTAATTTTGCTCCTACTACGGGCACTCCATATAACTGGACCAATATTATAAAACCAAGTACAAACTTTATTGATCTTCTGGCTGACCCAGAGTCACAAAAAATGAGCTTGGATAATACATTAACTGCGATAACGCAACAAATTAATGCATGGATGGCTATTATGCCTCAAATAGATGATGAAGCAGTTCATAAAGCTGCGTTGAAATTTTACGAAGCCGAAAACAATTTTTCAACCGCACAAGCAGAGATTTTAAAGCTTTACAATGCTAATTTTATAGAAGCTGTTAAAATATTCTGCGATATAATGGCGTCCAGAAATAAAAACAATATTTTCACCAAAACAGCTGAAGATTCAGAAACTAAAAAACTTACTGAAGAAATCAACGGCCTTGCAACCAATCTTAATACTTCCAATCCTAATGCTGGGGGTGCGGCATTTCCAACAGGTAAAAAATTTGACTGGGAAATTATAAAAAAAGTAGCGGACAGTATTGCTAAGGGGCAAGATATGCTTATCGATAAACAAAATAGTCTTACAGTAACTGGACGTGAACTAGCAAGCGCAGCTATTAAGTATCTTGAGCTTGAAGGTAAAAGATCTTCTAATTTTGAATGGTTGCGTAACTATGTAGAGCAATTGGTATATGCATTGGACAAAATTAAAACCCAAATAAAAAACCATGCGTCGGCTTCAAATACTTACTACAAATACCTAGAGTCGCCAGAAAATTCTGACAATAAAAATAGCACCAATACTTTTGGAACAGATGCCTTTCCCAATAAAAATACAATTCCTGAAAATTATTACTGGGCCCGGCATGTCATTACTGTTACTAAGGAACAATTAAAAAAAGAAAGCTCACTAAGTACATCCTTTAAAAAGACAGGCTGGGGCGTTAATTTCTTTCTAGGCTCAGCAGGTGGTGAAAAAACTGAAACTGGAACTTCTTTCGCAGAAAGCTTTATGGATAAAGAATCAAAGATAGAAATTGGTTTTCTGGCGACTAAAGTTCTGATTGACCGCTATTGGATGAAAGCAGAAATTTTTAATCACACAGCAAACTTCTTTCGTACAATGGACAAACCAATTAGTCCTAATCCATCTATCCCTAAAGAGTCATATTCCGGAAATACTTCGAATATAAACGAATATAAATCTGGTTATGAAAACGGTTCAGATCCAAAAAATGTACTTACAAATAGTTTGTTACCAGCCTACCCTGTTGCTGTTTTACTTGCTAAAGATGTTGTAGTAAAAGTAAAACTTAAAGAAACCGAAACCAGCCGGGCTCGTAAAACTGAAAAATCTGTCAAAAGTGAAGGCGGCGGCTTCTTCTGTTTTAATGTATCCAAAAGCCAGTCCAGTCAATCTGAAAGTGAAAGTATGAATTCTTACTTTATGGCGGGTCAGATGATTAGCCGTGCACCTGCTCCACAAATCATTGGTTATTGGCTACAACTTACTCCGCCTGACGAATCAAAAGTACTAAGTCCTGAAATGGCTACTGAAATAGCTAATGCACTAGGATTCCTTGAGAAAATAGAGAATGCACAAACAACATTGGAGCTCAGTAATATAACACCTGAAAAACCTTCTATTTTAAATTGAAAGTTATGAAAACTAAAGTATATGTTATACTCCACGGAATAGACCATAAGAGTCTTAACCCCTATATCAGGATACCAATAAAGGCAAATGAAAGTCCTTATGGCACAGATAAAAACTATTGTCAGAATCTTCCACAGTTTTTTGGCGGGACTGTATTTAAAAAAACAATCAATGAAACGCTTAAAAATGAAGTTAAAGAAGAGAGCAGAACTTCCTTAAAACTAAATACTAATTTTAGTATAGACCTTATCTTTGAAAAAGTAGTCGAATCTGTAAAATATTCTTTTTATCATAGTAAAAACTGGCAATCTACAGGTACTTCATTCGAAGAAGGACCGGATAATAAAGCTGCGTACAAAGAGATGCAATGTATTATAGATATTTACCGTGAGGTATTCAGCGGACTGGAAGGAGAGGCTATTATCAATAAACTCTTACTAGAAATAAAAGAAAAAAAGGATATCGAGCCAACCAGTACTGCATTAAAAGCATTCAATACAAGTGAAACCAGACAGGCTTTTATTGAATTTATAACATGGTGGAACTCTCAGGGCGCTTTGGAAAAGTAGATTTAATGCACCAAAAAATCTAATATTATGGAAAAAACTGAAATCGTTAAGCAGGCAGATATACTTTTTAGCAGCAGTAACTTTCTAGGAAGAGAAACCACGCCTCCTATAAAACCAAATATGTTTAATATTTTAGTTACAGCTATTAGTATTCCGGTAGTATCAGAATGGACAACTGCGAAGTCTGAATATTTGGTTTTCAATTGCCTGGACTCTTGTTTAGGTCTAATAGCTTTATCTAAGGACAAATCGCATTTACTGGGATATCATTTTTCAATAGATTTCGAAAAAATTGAAGAAATTAAAGCCCAGGTGGATTCTATCATAGATAAATTAAAAAAAGAGCAATATAATTTTTTTTCATTTGGAGGATCACAAAAAGACTGGATACAACTAATAAAAGTAAACCTTACAGGCGTTAAAGCGATTGAAGATGACGCTAATCAATATAACTGGTATTTTTCTATTAAAAATAATAAAATTGATCCTTATAAATGGAAAACACCTAATCAGAAAAATTAAAATAGATTCTATAATTACAGAATATACTTTATATGAAATTTTTTAAAACACTAATTCCTGTAATTTCAATTTACGGGAATTAGTGTTTAATCAAACTCTTATATGCTTTTAAGAACCAAAGAACTGGTGTAACTTCTCCAAATTAGACTTATCACTACCTGCAAAAAGTTCTTTACCGGTAATAAATACTGGTCTTTTCAGAAAGCTGTAATGATCCAGGATTAATGCTTTAAAGTCTTCTTCTTTCAGTGTTTTAACATCTATTTCTCTAGCCTTAATTTGGGTAGATTTCTTGCTGAATAGTGCTTCGTATGAATTTGTCAGTTTATACATTTCAGCCAATTCCGATTCCGTAACAGGAGCCGATTTTATCTCTCTAAGTTCCCAACCATCCAGATTGAATTCAGCCATAATTTTTTTACACGTACCACATGTTTTCAGGTAGAAGACTTTTTTCATTTGTATATTTCTTATATAATATCCAAAAATAACATCTTTAAAAGAGAAATGAAAGCCGAGTCTGCAAATAATTATTTATTAAAATCCCAGAACCCATTTACTGGCAGCTTCTAGGTCTGCATCTTTATTTACTGACTGCTCTACTAATACATCTGGATTAATAGCACCTATATGATCTTTTTTATCACGATCCGCGGCATTACTAATGGACAACATCAAAGATGAGCCATTTGATAATACATAAGTTCTGTTTCCCGTGGTATATCCAGCTGTAGGCTGCCCGAATAACCTGGTATTGTTCTGACCAATAAAGGAGACAACAGTAAACTCTCCACTGCTTGCTGTTCTCCCTCCTATAAGTAAAGCAATTCTCTCGGGTCTTTTCTTTAGCTTGTATGTATTGGGAACGTAAGCATTACTACTCCACATCTTCTCTCCTTTTTGCATAAGCTTCCAAGGGTTCTTTTTATTATTACTAACAAAATAACCAAGTGTTCCTTTATCTAAAAGTGGCCCTAATCCTGTAATCATTGGATACATATTACCTCCCATATTTTTTCTTAAGTCAATTATCCAGCCTTTTATATTATTTTTAGTATCCAGATCTTTGATCAGATTCTGAATATTCTGTGCATATACCGTCATTGCAGAATCATTTACAGAACCAAATTGAGGAACATTAATATACCCAATATCACCTGGTAATAATTTACTGGTAGCTCCTTCTAATTTTTTTGTCGGGCTTGAATAATTTGTTGTGGCAGCTATAGACATAAAAAAAGAATGTTTATCTCCTACTTTTCTAAGTTCAGATATTATATAATCTATTACTGGCTTCGTATCATTTGTTGTTTTCATTCCAACCAAAAGCTTTTTGATATTTTCATCAATCGCATTCCAGTTTAGTTTATCTCTAAAAAGAGAATTTTGTTTAACAATATCTCTTATTTCCTTTATAAAAGGTTCTGCCGGTTTATCAGCAACTATTTCAGTCTTATTAACCGGTTCATTATTTTTACTCTGAGAGAAAGCTATGTTTGCATAAAGAATTCCAATCAATATAAAGAATATGCGTTTCATATGTTATTTAGTTTTTATTTGGTGTATTTGGATCTGTTTTAATATTAATTGAGTGCATTTGAACTTTCTATCATTCATTATGTCCAAATGAGCTTAAATATACCTATTTTTATTACTTTATAAATCTTATTAAATCATGCATAATACACCAACAACGTTTCAGTTTATCTCAGAACCCACAGATGTTAATTTCGGCGGCAAAGTACATGGCGGCAGTGTAATGAAATGGATAGACCAGGTTGGCTACGCCTGTGCCAGTAATTGGTGTGGAAGTTATGCTGTAACAGTATATGTCGGTGGAATACGATTTCTGAAACCTATAAAGATTGGTGAACTCATCAAAATTAATGCAAAGGTTATTTATACAGGTTCTTCTAGTATGCATATCATGATCGATGTTTTTTCAAAAGCTGTTACCTCCAAAAAGTATGAAAAGAAGACACATTGTATCATTGTTTTTGTTGCTGTAGACGAAAATGGAAACAAAATAAAAGTGCCACAATGGAAACCGGAAACAGAACATGAGCTTCAATTGGAAGATTATGCAAAAAAATTGATGGCGTTACGTACTGGTATTGAGGATGAAATGAAAGCTTTTCTATAAAACATCGATTAATACTTGCCAGTTCGAAAAAAACGTTATATATTTGCAGTACAATATCGCGGGGTGGAGCAGTAGGTAGCTCGTCGGGCTCATAACCCGAAGGTCGCACGTTCGAGTCGTGTCCCCGCTACTAAATAAAAAAGAGAACTCATTTTGAGTTCTCTTTTTTTGTATCATATAGTTTAGAACGATTTAAACGTCACAATAAAAAGCTCCGATATAAATCGGAGCTTTTCTTATATTATTTAATCCTTTAATTAAGGCTTTTCATCTGTCAGATCAAATCCCCAGTCTTTACCTTTCATTGTTGCAGGAATACCTTTCGTCATCCATGCCGGAGCTTTTGCTCCTTTCAGGTAATAATCGAAGAACTGCTGTTCTCTAATCTGAATATCTTTTCTGTTCTGACGTTTGATCAGATTATGATCGTCACCATTATAATTAAGCATCCATACCGGTTTACCTAATCTTCTTAATGCTGTAAACATTTCAATTCCCTGATACCATGGCACTGCACCATCTTTGTCATTTGCCATTACCACTACAGGTGTATTTACTTTATCGAAATGGAATAAAGGAGAGTTTTCAATATATAAATCTCTTGCCTCCCATAGAGACTTCCCTATTCTACTTTGAGATTTTTCATATTGGAACTGTCTGTTCATTCCAGATCCCCAACGAATTCCACCATAAGCCGAAGTCATATTTGCTACAGGAGCACCAGCCCACGCAGCAGCATACATATCAGTCTGCGTAATAAGGTGAGTTACCTGATAACCACCCCAACTTTGCCCTTGTATACCAATGTGTTGTCCGTCTACCCAAGAATTCTTCTTCAGATACTCTACCCCGGAATTAATATATTCTACAGCAAATCTTCCAGGATGTCCATCTTCATTATAGAAAATATCCGGTGTAAATACTAAATACCCATTGCTTACAAAATAAGAAATATTCAGACGTGATGGCGTTGGAGCCGGAGCTACATATCTGTTTAAATTCTCAGACAATTTCTCGTAGAAGTAAACAATCATAGGATACTTCTTGTTCGGATCAAAATTTTCCGGCTTGAATAAAACACCTGTCGACTGATATCCTTTTGGTGTTGTCCAGTTTACAAGCTCATCTGTTCCCCAATTATATTGAGCCTGTTGAGGGTTTGTATTGGAAAGCTGAGTTTGTTCTTTAAAATCTGAAGAAGCAAAAAGATTTGGAGACTTTACATAAGATTCTTTAGTAAAGATATACTCATCTGCATTTTTAGCTTTCATTAATGTTTTGAAGCCCCAGGTATCACCCATATATACTTCTTTAGGATCTTTACCGGATAATATTGAAGTTTCGTAAATACCATCTGCTTTTGTAACATTGTTAAAAGCCGAAATATACATTTGCTTCTTTCTGTTCAGGCTTTTTATATCCTTATCAAGATTATAAGTATCGAAGGTAATCTTATGTGTTCTTCCATAAGAATTAGTAATGTTTCTCGGTGCTTTCTTACCGTTTAAGAAGAATTCCCAAAGGTCATAACGATCTTTGATGATAACAGATTCATCATTATCTGTCCATGAAGCTATCCCATAAGCGTATGGCTTATCCGGCATATCAAATTCTTCATCTGTGAAAGAAACACTCAGGTTCTTATTCAGCTGAGTTGTAGTTTTTGTAGCTACACTATAGCTGTACCAGTTCCCTTTCTCTCTGTCAAAATAAACAATATATTTTCCCAGAGGAGACGCAACAGCACTACCATTCAGTTCTTTTACAACCTCTGTAGTATTTCCGTTGATGTTATCGATAAGGTAATAGGTTTTTCTATCCGCTCCCTCCCACTGTGACTGGATTCTGAATCCTTTATTAGAAGAACCTAAAACATAAGAAGCATTACCTTCATTAACCAATCTTATTGTATCTATGCTATCATCACCTAGACTGCGGAATACCTCTGGCTTGTCCGTTTGGAATACTGCTCCGAAAGATTTTTTCAGATCTTTACCCATGTTTTTCAACTGAGTCGTTTGTATGTAATCATCTTTATAATTCCATACATCCACTACTGCATGATCATTAGCTATTAATGCAGTATCCTTTGCAATTGGCTTTGGTGCTATCCCGAAATAAAGCTGTTTACCGTTTTTACTAAATATAGGTGCTCTGTTTTCAGAAACAACCCAGCCTTTAGGCAAATTAGTATGCTGATTGTTTACAACTGCTTTCTTTGCATTCTGAGAAAAATAATACAACTGATAATCCTTTACCAGATCATTTTTAGCAGATAAAGTTCCGATGAAAGCCAGTTTGTCCCCTAATTCATCAAACGTAAGTTGAGAGAAATTACCTTCACCTTCTGTCAGCTTGTTTACTGTTCCTTTCTCAACATCTACCCAGTTTACTGTCTGTAAAGCATATTTAACCGGAGCAGACTTATCTTTTTTCTCAGGCTTCTTATTATCTTTTTTATCCTTGTCTTTATCTTCAGGTTTCTGAGTTACAAACATCAACTGCTTCCCGTTTTCACTAAACTGATAGCGGACTACATTTTCATAAGTTGTTTTCTTCCCGGTCAAAAGATTTACAAGGATAAGATCAGATGGCTTTGCATTCGCATCATCGTCTTTCTTATCATCTGCATCATCGTCTTTTGCATCAGGTGTAGCTGTCTTATCTTTCATATTCTCCATCAGGTAAGCCATCCACGCTCCACCCTTTTCCGGAGATTTAAAGGATTGTACATTCGGTATTTTCTCAATTTTCTGAGTGAACAGATTTACAATACCCAATGTATCTTTTGCCAGCTTATCTTTCTTTAGCTTTTTGTCCTTTACAGCCTTAATATCTTTAAAGAAAGGTTTGATGGAGAATAAAGCAAATTTAGAATCGCTGGTGAAAGATAGTTTACTGCCTCTTGGGAATTCAAGTGAGCTTTTAGATTTTGGGGAAGATAAATACAATTTTGAATTTCCTTCCTGTGGATCAATATTGTACCCGACCCATTTTCCGTCATTAGAAATTTTCCGGCTTCCTACCGACTGCCAGCCATCGTATACCGAATGGTCTAGTGGTTTCTTCTGTGCGAATACACATACCGATCCCGCCACCAATACAGATGAGAGAATGAATTTTAATTTCATATTATAACACTATTAGTTTTAACAAAGTGCTAAAATTAGGAAATTCCCCATAAAAACAGGTACTATGATTGATTAAAACACAAGAAATAATACATATTCTTAATAAAAGAGCTATCTTTTTGAGAAATAAAAATGCTTAACTTTGTTACATGGCAAAAATTTTAAGAATTTATCCGGAAAATCCACAGGAAAATCTTATTCAGGAGGTTGTAAAAACACTGGATAATGGTGGCCTTATCATTTATCCTTCGGATACTGTCTATGCTTTGGGCTGTAATATCTTTGATATAAAAGCTATGGAAAAGCTGGCACAGATAAAAGGAGTTAAATTAGAAAAGGCTCATTTTTCCATTATCTGTAATGACCTTAGCCATCTGTCTGAATTTACCAGACCTATAGACACGGCTACATTCAGATTATTAAAGCACTATTTACCTGGTCCTTTCACATTTATTATGGAGGCCAACAAAACCTTACCCTTAGCATATAAGGGGCAAAAAACCATAGGAATCCGGGTTCCGGATCATTCCATTCCACAACTTATTGTTTCCAAATTGGGGCACCCTATAGCTTCTACTTCTATTAAAGATGACGATGACGTTATAGAATATACCACAGATCCGGAGCTGATAGCTGAAAAATATGATCATCTTGTAGATATCGTTATAGACTCAGGATATGGTGACAACAAAGCATCTACGATAGTAGACCTCACACAGGGCATTCCTGAAGTAGTAAGAGAAGGAAAAGGAAATTTTGAAGATTAAAGACAAACATGAAGATACTTATTTCTCCGGCTAAGCTGATGAATATCGACAATAAAACCGATATGCTAAAGGCCAGCACACCCAAATTTATAGAAGAAGCAGCACACATCCAGAAATATTTAAAAGAGAAAGATCCAAAATTTATTAAGGATCTTATGCATATTTCAGATAAACTGGCTAATGAAAACTGGGAAAGAAACCAAAACTGGACAACAAAGCCAACATCTAAAAACTCTACATCCGCTCTCTTTGCATTTGCAGGTGAAGTATACCGCGGATTAGATGTAAAGACTCTTGATAAAAATGCTGTAGATTTTCTACAAAAGAATTTAAGAATGCTATCCGGACTTTACGGTTTATTGAAGCCTTCCGATAAAATAATGCTGTACAGACTGGAGATGGGTTGTGGCTTTAGCTTTGAGAACTACAAAAACCTTTATGGCTTCTGGGCAGATAAGGTAACAGATGAAATAAACCACCAGTTAAAGGCTAAGGATTTTGTTCTTAACCTGGCCAGTAATGAGTATTCTAAAGTTGTAAACAAAAAGAAACTAAAAGCTCCGGTTATCGAATTCGATTTCTATGAAGAAAGAGAAGGCAAGAATAAAAACATTGTTGTTTATACAAAACATGCCCGCGGACTTGTTTCAAGATTCTGTGCTCAAAATAATATTGAGAAATTGGACGACGTGAAAGCTTTTAATCTGGAAGGTTATCTCTTCAATGACAAGCTATCTACCGAACATCATTTTATTTTTACCCGATAGGCATTGAAAATTCAGGAATTACAACAGCTTTATTCAAAAGAGCTGACATTACTATATTCGGAAAGTGAAATCCAGAAACTGTTCATTTATTTAGCTGAAGAATATCTCCAGTATAACAGTATTCAGTTAAAAATGTACGCTGATCAGGATGTAGATAGTCCACAGGAATTACAATTTACGCTGGCACTGGAACAGCTAAAATCTGGTAAGCCCTATCAACAGATATTAGGAAAAGCTTATTTCTACGGAGAAGAATTTCTTGTTAATGAAAACGTTCTTATTCCACGCCCGGAAACAGAAGAGCTTATCGAAGTTATTTTGGATAAACTTCCTGCTGATAAAGAATTAAAAATTCTGGATATTGGCACCGGATCAGGTTGTATTGCTATTACCATTGCTAAACATCTTAAACAAGCAAATGTCTACGCGTTGGATTATTCCGAAAAAGCGCTGGAAATGGCAAAGAAAAATACAGTACTACACAACGTCAATATTTATTTTATTCAACAAGATTATCTGAATACAGAGTTATCAGAAGTTTTTGATGTCATCATCAGCAATCCACCTTATATTGGCACTGAAGAGGAAGTTGATATAGAAAATAGTGTAAAAGATTTTGAGCCTATGATGGCATTGTTTGCACCACAAAATGACGTATTAGCTTTTTATCGTAAGATTGCTATCGACACAGATAACAAGCTTGCAGATGGAGGTCATATTTTTCTGGAAATTAACCAGAAACTAGGACCTGAAACATTGGAACTATACAAAAATAAATTGTCCGAAGCTTATCTGTTAAAAGATATTTCGGATAATGACCGAATGATATGGGGAAGAAAATAAATAATAACACCTTATAGATTTCGAAAATCTATAAGGTGTGTATTAGGTATAAGCACCATCTACTTATTTCTTTTTTGTATTTTCTTTTTGATACTCTCAGCAATTAATAATGCTTTACCTGCAATTAGCATAAAGACATGTATTACCATCGATATAAATAAATATCCTGAGAATTCAACCTGTCTCAGAAACTTATATTTAATATTTTGTTTTATTTCAAGGTGCCCGGATTTTATATCAGTAAAATCTATAGCGTCGATTTCAGCTTCAGACACTGACTCTGCCATATAATAAAGGTTTCTACTTCTACATCCTCTATAAAAGGCACTAATAACTTTAGCTGGACTCAAAATAAAGCCCGTTGATAGTGCGAAAAGATTCATTACAGAAACTATAGGCTTCCGGCAGCTTCTCGATCCCAATTCCCATGCACTAACTTCGCTTTCTCCGATTCTATCTATACCATATTCTGTTATAATATGATGTATATCGTGGAATTTTAAATACTTCCGTCTTGCATTTATATTTGGAACAGGCGCCAAAATACAACCTATATAAACTCTCACACAATGAGATGAAAAGTCCTTAGACAGGTTTAGCCGGTTGAACTTATAAAACCCGATAAGGGCCTCCTTAACGGATAAAGGAAAAATATCATCTGGTGGATTATTCATTATTGTATTTTATTTTTTATTTAAACAACACTGATTATAATACTACTTTTAAATCATCTCAAATTAATAAAAAAATATAGTAAGTCTTTTTTATATTTCAATTATATTCTTTCATAGCCTCTGCACTTTTATTTTCTAAAGTATTTTCTGACAATTACAATCTAGGCTTTACCTGAATATTCAGATTATATCTTAAACCCGGTATAATTTTAATATTTGGAATTTTTAGATTTGTCTGTGTTACTCCACCTATAGTCATCGTAGCAATAGTAAGTTCGGCAGTAGTAGTATCTGCACTTAACTTTGATACTCCACCGCTAATTATATTAGTTCCCAGCTCCGAAAACGAAATATTCTTATTCACTTGTGTTCCCGGAGGAAACTGTAGACTGCCATTAGACAACAATATACCTGTATTAGGATAATGAGGAGAGAAGTAAGCAGAAATATCTGATATACTATTTCCGGTTAATGAAGAGTCCAGCGTTAATGTAACCTGACTGGTTTTATGTTTTAAAACAACATTAAGATAATTTGTACCTTCACCAGAAACAGAAGTATCTTTTCTAAAATACATAAAGTCTTCGATATCCATAACTAGCAGAAAAGCTCCCGATAATCTTGAACTGGTTGATATATCCGGAACACCAGTGACACTATTCACTGAGTATGCTATAAAAGTATAATTTTGACCTCCATTAAGATTAAGAGCTGGTGTAACGGAAATATTATCTTCTTTACCCCGGACAAAATTACGATCTGTTACATATCTGCCACTGGCATCATATACTACAATCTTGTACATTATATTATCTGCCAATTGCTGAGATTTAGGTTCAGTTGCAGCCATCAAATTATTCTTCCCAGAGGAAGCTTGAAAAGAGGCAACCTGTGCTGCAGATTCTTTTGTAAAAGTTGCCAGCAGACTGTATCTATCACTGAAGGGTATTTCCTGTACCTGAGTTGTCTCCGTTAATACACTTGTATTTTTATGATCAGCAGAAGCAGTTGGCTTCACTTCAGAATCATTTTCGTATGTACTTCCCTGGAGATTAATTTTTACAGAAGCAGTTCCGCCAGTAATATTACTTTCTGTTTCGGCACTTCTGCATGATGTAAGCCACAGAGCAAGGACAGACATTCCAATAATACGTCCTGCTCCAAATAATTGTTGTTTTATCATATTCATTTAATTTGTAATCTTCCAATTTGTAAAAAAGTATTCATATATATTTATATTATAAATTTTATAACATAAAGCATACTATACATAATAAAAAACGCAAAGTAAATGAAAAATAAGGCTAAAACATTTATTATCTTGTTGCTTTAATATTAAATTGATACTAAATAAAATACATTTGGTTAAAATATCATTTATGCCATCTTCTTAAACCAGTTTAAGAAGGTTACGAAATGTAAAACAGAACTTTGCCTTATCATAAAACAAAAAAATAAGAACTATGAAAAATCAATTCCAGCAATTATTTCTAAGAATAGCTATATCCATAACAATGCTTTCTGCAGTAGCGGACAGATTCGGTTTCTGGGGAGACAACTCAACATGGGGAAACTTGGGAAATTTTGAGATTTATACCAGAAAACTCACTTTTTTCCTTCCGGAGACTTTAAGTACTGTCTCTGCCTATATAGCCACATCTTTGGAAATATTGTTTCCAGTTATGCTTTTTGTAGGATATAAAACAAAGATCGCTGCTTATGGATCAGGAATACTATTGTTTATTTTTGCTCTATCTATGACAGTGGCGTTAGGGGCTAAAGCACCGCTAGACTATTCGGTATGGGTAGGAAGTACCGGGGCATTTCTACTGGCAGTACAACAAGAATATCAATATAGCATAGATTATATGATTAGAAAAAAATAATCCAGATCTGATCTGGATTTACAAAAAAAAGTCTTCCAAAATCGGAAGACTTTATATTATCTATAAAAAAGGATTATTACGCTTTTTCAGCTACTCCTTCTCCAACTAATACTCTCCATCCGAAAGGATCTTCAAGTAAGTTAGACTGGATTCCTACTAATTCATTTTTAAGGCTTGCAGCATAACTTTCCTCTTCAGAAAGTACAGGCAGCATTAGCTTTTCCCCGTGGTAACCAATAGCTTCAAACTGGCTGGTTACTACAGCAGTACCTACACCCCATATTTCTTTTAACGTTCCTTCTTTGTGAGCGTTGATTACAAAGTCTACAGGTACTTTATCTACAACTACTTCAATTCCTCTTTTCTTAGCCAACTGAATAAAGCTGTCACGTGTTACACCATCCAGAATTCTTTCTGATGTAGGTGGCGTATAGATTGTATCTCCTACACGTACAAAAACATTCATCGTACCACTTTCTTCAAAATAACTGTGTGTAGCATCATCTGTCCAGATAATCTGCTCATATCCTTGCTCATTAGCTAGATCTGTTGGATAAAAAGCACCTGCATAGTTACCTGCAGCTTTCGCAGATCCTACCCCGCCATTAGCAGCTCTTGAATAGAAATCTGAAATCAATACAGATACCGGAGCTGTATAATAAGCTTTAGCAGGAGTTGCTATAATTGCGAACATATATTTTTCAGACTTACGTGCCTTTAACGCCTCTTCTGTAGCGAAAATAAGCGGTCTGATGTATAATGAAAATCCATCTCCCTGAGGAATCCACTCTCTGTCAATGTCCATAAGGGCCTCAAGCCCTTTAAGGAACATTTCCTCAGTTACCTCTGGCATTGCTAAACGTTTAGCAGATTTGTTAATTCTTTCAAAGTTCTTCTCCGGGCGGAAAAGGAAAACATCTCCGTCTTTGTCCTTGTAGGCTTTCATTCCTTCAAAGCAAGCCTGTCCATAGTTTACCCCCATCATAGCTGGAGTAAAAGGAAACGGACCATAAGGCATAACTCTTACATCTCCCCATTTTCCATCCTCGTATTCACATACAACCATATGGTCTGTGAAAGTTGTTCCGAATGAAAAATTGTCTTTATCGAAAGTATCGATTCTTGATGCTGAAGTTTTCTGAATTATCATTTTTAATTTTTTAAAGATTATTATTACAAATATAACAATTTTTTCAAATAGCCAAAATTTAATTATCTTTGGTGAAAAATATTCATGCTCAGAAGTCTGAAAACCACGCAAGACGGAAGTAAAACACTACATGTAAGCAGCTTAGACGAAACTTACCACTCTCATCACGGCGCATTACAGGAAGCTAAACATGTGTTTATTAAAAACGGAATAAACAGATTAAAAAAATATGAAATTAATATTCTAGAGCTTGGTTTTGGAACAGGACTTAACGTTTTGGTAACATTAGATGAATATTTAAAAACTGACATTTGTCATAAAATTAATTACTATTCTTTAGAAAAATATCCCCTGAAATTAGAAGAGGCTACCAGTCTGGAGTATGATAAATTCTTTGAAAATGAATTTGTAAAGAATGCTTTTACTAAAATTCACAGTACAGATTGGGGAAAATCAGAAAATATTGAAAAAGATTTCTTTCTTCAGAAAATTGAAGATGACTTCTATAATATTAAAAATATTGAAATGGCAGCTATAGACCTGGTATACTTCGATTGCTTTGGTGCGCGTGTGCAACCTGACCTTTGGGAAGAACCTTTGGTAAAAATGGTTGCTGAAAAAATGGCACCGGGAGGTTTGTTCACTACTTATTCTTCCAAAGGAAGTTTACAACGTATCCTAAAAGGGCTTAACTTTGAAGTTGAAAAATTAGAAGGACCAAAAGGTAAACGAGAAATGATTAACGCATGGAAAAGATAGATAGATTCAACATACGGGTATATGCTTTATGCATAGAAGATCAGAAAATATTAACGCTTTTCGAAAGTTATGCCGGTGAGAAACTGGTAAAACTACCCGGAGGAGGATTGGAATTCGGCGAAGGAGTTACCGATTGTCTTCACCGTGAATTTATGGAGGAACTCAATGTGAAAATAGAGATCCTGGAACATTTCTATACTCAGGAAGGCTTTATGCAGTCCAGATTCAGAAGCAATGAGCAGCTTCTTACAGTCTACTATCTTGTGAAAATTACGGATCCGGAAAATTTCAGAATTATAGATACAGAAATAGAAAAAGCCGAATGGTTACCCATTTCGGCTTCTAATCCTTTTCCACTTCCCATAGACCATTTGGTTTTTGAAAAGCTTCAGACGAAATTTTTAAAATAAGTCGTTTAGTAATTTCGCAAGTCTAAGACCACCGTTTACCAGTTGTTGTTCTAAAAGTCCGTCGTATTTATAACCATATCCGTAGCTAAGATTAGATCCGGAAGGCGTATTAGCATAGATATTATTGGCCAATTTATGTGTTTCATAAATCCAGTCTGCTACAGTTCCGCTTTGTACTTTCTTTACTTCATCTTTAGTTTTAATATCTATAAGTTTAGCAAATTCAGTATAACTGTATTTTTGTGAATCGATCAAATCACTATCCCAAACACTGTGAAGATTTGTTTTTTTACCGAAGTATGTAACGTCAATTTTGTTACCTCCAAGATCTCCTGCTCTACCTGTGTGCATTGGTTGTGCCATATCACCAACGATGTGGATAAGGAACATTAAAGCAATCTTTCTGTCTTTATCAGATGTGTTTTTATTTTTAATCTGCTCAGAAAGTATTTTAATCTGAGTATACATTGTAGGTCCTGCCTGTGCTTCAAGATTCTCTTTAAAAGCTTTAAAGTCCGGCTGAGGATCGATATTTACATAATGCCACGTAGATGTAGATTTCCACACACCTGTTGTATCAGACTTGATAAAATCTGGCCAGTTTGCCCAATATGCCAGTCTTTCTTTTCCAAAGATATGCTTAAGATGTCTTCTCGCTTTACCATTAAGATGATTCTCCGCAATCTCTGCAATAATACGGTGACCTGTAAGCCCCCATGCAAATGCCTGCATTGAGCTTAGTGCAAATGCACAAAAAAGCAGCCTTGTTAAAATTCGTTTCATACAATTATCTATTATTATTATTATTTATGCTGGTAAAGATATAAAAGAAAAGCCTTTCAAAAATGAAAGGCTTGTATAAGTTTAGTCAACCGACTTCTTTACTTTAAAATCTTTATAACCAGGGTAAGGTGTTAAATAGCCCGAATTCCAGTTAGAAAGCAATAAAGACTCTATGAATTCGTCATCCCTGTTCAGATAAGGATTATATTCTCTCTTTAGCTCTATGTTTGCAGCTTTACCTTTCAGGTTCCACCAGAAAGCACTCCAGCCCCCTCTTAAGTCCCTGATAATTGTAAATACCGTTTTACCCGTTGCTCTGTTCATTAATTTAGCAAAAACCTGCCCCTCTGTTTCAGTCAAATCTCGTAGGCTGGCTTCGTAACGGTCTGCCAATTCATTTTGTCTTTTTCTTGCATAGGATCTTCTGTCATCTTCACTTACTTTCTCAAGATCGGTCTGCAAATTCCTATATTGCTCCAAAGCACTTACAAATAATGGGTAAACTCTGAATAATTTTTTATTCAGAAAAAAGTAATAATTTCTATCTAATTGATTATTGAAGTGAGGCTTATTAAGTAGCTTAATCTCATCCATTTCAATAAGCTTATCTCCATTATCTTCTGTATATATTTTTGCTTGTAATTTATCGTCCCAATAGTATTTGCGGCCGTCTTTATCCACCTGCATCTTGACGTTCCTCTCATCCTTTAACTCCCCGATGGTTGCTATAGTGTCAACTTTCTGACTATATGCCAAAATTGTCATAAAGAGACAAATCAGACTAAAAATTCTATATTTTTTCATAATTTTACGAGTAATGACGTATAACAAAAATCATACCTTAATACATGAAATTCAATAAGACCTCTATTAAATTTTTAGAAAATTACCTAAACACTTCATCTCCAACAGGTTTTGAACACAATGGACAAAAAGCCTGGACTGAATATATCAAACCCTATGTAGACAAAATTGAAGTCGACAACTACGGTACTGCATACGGAATTATAAATCCTGAAGCTGAATTCAAAGTAGTTATAGAAGCACATGCTGATGAAATCTCCTGGTATGTTAACTACATCACCGACGATGGCTTTATCTATGTTATCCGTAACGGAGGCTCCGACCAGGTAATTGCGCCGTCCAAGGTAGTAGATATTCACGGAGAGAAAGGTGTGGTAAAAGGTGTATTCGGATGGCCAGCTATTCATACCCGTGCAAATCAGAATGAACCAACACCAAAACTGGACAATATCTTTATCGACTGTGGAGCTACTTCTAAGCAGGAAGTAGAAGATCTTGGAATCTTTGTAGGCTGTATGATTACATATCCGGATACTTTCTTTGAGCTTAATGACAGGTATTTTGTCTGCAGAGCACTGGACAATCGTATCGGTGGATTTATGATTGCAGAGGTAGCAAGACTTCTTCAGGAAAACAAAAAGAAATTGCCATTCGGATTGTACATTACCAACTCGGTACAGGAAGAAGTAGGTTTATATGGTGCAGAAATGATTGCAGATACCATAAAGCCAAACATTGCTATTGTTACAGATGTAACCCATGACACGACAACTCCGATGATTGAAAAGAAAAAAGAAGGTGACCAAAAGTGTGGTAACGGACCTGTCGTTTTCTTTGCTCCAAGTGTACATCATACTATCCGCGAATTAATTATCGATACAGCTAAAAAGAAAAAAATACCTTTCCAGAGAGCCGCAGCCAGCCGTGCAACAGGTACAGATACAGATGCTTTTGCTCATTCTAATGGTGGTGTTCCTTCTGCATTAATTTCATTACCTTTACGATACATGCATACCACTGTAGAAATGGTAAGTAAAGAAGATGTCGGGAATGTGATTCAGCTTATTTATGAAACACTACTGAAGATAAAACCTGACATGAACCTTAAGTATTACTAAATCAACCTTAAAAATAAATCTAATAATGATTAATAAAACTGTTAAAAATGTACAGGAAGCCTGCGACGGGATTCAGGACGGCATGACAATTATGCTTGGAGGTTTCGGTCTTTGCGGAATTCCTGAAAATTGTATTGCAGAATTAGTAAAAAAGGAAGTGAAAGACCTTACCTGTATTTCGAACAATGCCGGAGTCGATGATTTTGGACTTGGCTTACTTCTTCATAAAAGACAAATCAAGAAGATGATCTCTTCTTATGTAGGTGAAAATGCAGAATTTGAACGTCAGTTGCTTAGTGGTGAACTTGAAGTAGAACTGATCCCACAGGGTACATTGGCTACACGCTGTATGGCTGCAGGCTACGGAATGCCGGCGGTCTATACCCCTGCAGGTGTAGGTACTGAGGTTGCTGAAGGTAAAGAAGTACGCAACTTCGATGGTAAAGATTATTTACTGGAATATGCTTTCGATGCGGATTTTGCAATTGTAAAAGCTTGGAAAGGTGATACTGCCGGAAATCTTATTTTCCGTTCTACTTCCAGAAACTTTAATCCTGTAATGGCTATGGCAGGTAAAATAACTATTGCTGAAGTTGAAGAATTGGTTGAAGTTGGGGAACTTAACCCCGATGAAATTCATACTCCCGGAATTTATATTCACAGAATATTCCAGGGGGATCATTATGAAAAAAGAATTGAACAGAGAACGGTAAGAAAAAAATAGTAATAATGATTTGAAAATTTGAAAATGGGCTAATGAGAAATGATAAGGAAAATATTATTGTTGCTAAATCATCCAGTTTTGCTTTGAAAATCATTGACTTTTCCAGCAAAATCGAAACAGTAAAAAAATATTCCTTAGCCAGCCAAATATTCAGGAGCAGAACATCAATAGGAGCCAATATAAGAGAGGCTCAAAATGCTGAAAGCAAAGTCGACTTCATCCACAAAATGAAGATTGCAGCAAAAGAAGCAGATGAACTTGAATACTGGTTGTTACTTTGTAAAGAATCTCCACATTTAATAAGCCCTACTTCGGATTTATTTGAAGAATTAACATCAATAATCTGTATCTTAACAAAGATTATTGCAACTTCAAAGAAATCCTGAAAGCATATATTTTCAAATTTCCAAATTGCCAAATTTTCAAATTATTAAAGATGTTAACAAAAGAACAAATTGCACAACGTATTGCAAGAGAAATAAAAAATAACAGTTATGTTAATCTGGGTATTGGGATTCCTACATTGGTTGCCAACTATATTCCAGAAGGTGTAAATGTTGTGTTACAATCTGAGAACGGTTTATTAGGTATGGGGCCTTTTCCTTTTGAAGGAGAAGAAGATCCTGATCTTATTAACGCTGGTAAACAAACCATTACTACCCTTCCCGGATCTGCTGTTTTCGACTCGGCACTGAGCTTTGGAATGATCAGAGCCCAAAAAGTAGATCTGACTATTCTTGGTGCTATGGAAGTTTCAGAGAACGGAGATATTGCCAACTGGAAAATTCCAGGTAAAATGGTAAAAGGTATGGGTGGTGCTATGGACCTTGTAGCTTCTGCGAAAAATATTATCGTAGCAATGCAACAGGTAAACAAAAATGGTGAGAGTAAACTATTACAAGAATGTACATTGCCATTAACAGGCGTAAAATGTATTAAGAAGATTGTTACAGAGCTTGGTGTTTACGAAGTGCTTCCTGAGGGCGGATTCAAAATTTTGGAAAGGGCTCCGGGAGTAAGTATGGAAGAAATAAAGGCAGCAACAGCCGGAAAGCTTTATGCAGATGAGAATGTCCCGGAAATGGTCTTCTAAACAATAATTAAAGTCAGCTTTTAGCTGGCTTTTTCTTTTGCCTTACTTTTCCTGATAAATCAGCGGGAGTTGATTTAAAAATAAATATGAAGTAACCATAAATACTAAATATCAGTATAATAACAAAAAACAGGCAAATAAAGAAACCTCCCCAGCTAAGATCCGATTCACCGGCCAGTTTACCGAGCATGGCTTTTGTCATCAATAATGCCATAAAAATCATCATCCCGGGAATAACAAGGTATCCAAAGATTACTGTTGCAAATAGTGCCGCTTTATCTTTCAGATACTGATTTCGCAGACCATATCCAAGAATAAAAAGTAAACCGGAATAAAAGATTGCCATGAATACTAATTCTCCAAAATAGATGATATACCGCTTTGGATTGAAGGTATAAGCATAATTCATCCCTTCTTTATAACCTACTTTCACAGAGATTCCTTCAGAAAAGCGTTCTTCAGAAGCCATATTCAGCGGAATATTGATGATATGGTTATTCTTATCTGCAAAACCTACTAAAGGTCTGTATTCAGAAACACCCATATTTTTCTCACGCACTCCTACTCTATATGAAGGATTGACAACCGTTGCGGTGAATTTTGGAAGACTAAACTCATAGCTTATCTGTTTTACAACTGCTCCTGTCAGAATAACAGTAAATAAAATTACAATGTAACTGACTGCAGATGCATAAGACAACGAAAAAAAATAATTAAGTCTGGTTACCTCTTTCTGAGATTGCCTTAAAAAATTATGGGCCAGTCCAATAGAAACCAGCCCTGTAATAAGGTAGAACCACCAGGAAAGTTCTATAGTTTCCAGCTGCATGCTAAAACCCTTAACCGCTTTTTCCTGATAGTAAAAATCCATTTAGTCTAAGCTAAAATATCTTTGTACTCATCGGAACTATGCAAAACTCTGTTTGCATATGGACACAATGGTATTATTTTAATATTATTCTCACGTGCATAATCTACACCAGCATTTACCAACTGCTTCCCTATTCCTCTCCCTCCGAAGGCTTCGTCCACTTCGGTATGATCAATAATAATTTTATCTTCTCCGGCTACCGAGTATGTCATTAGTCCAACAACTCTGTCGTATTCAATAGCTTCGAATACTCCTTTTGATCCTTCTCTTCTGTGTTTTATTTCCATTTTATAATCAATTTAAATGTTATTATTTTATTTTAATAAAAGCATCTGCTCTCTCATAAAGATCATTCTTTTCTTTTTCTTTTTTATCAGATATCAAAATACCTGAAAGATGGTCTATTTCATGCTGAAAAATTACTGCAGTAAAACCTTCTACTATTTCGGTATGTTTTTTACCTTTCAAATCCGAATATTCCAACTGTATAACTTTGCTTCTGTAGAATTGGTCTCTGAAATCGGTAATTGACAAATCCCCTTCAGGTCCAAGGTTTTGCAATTGTGATTTCCACAGAATTACAGGATTCAGAAAATATTCCAGTGGCTTGCCTTCTTTATCGAAACGCTGAACCCAAATTATTCTTCGGTTAATTCCTACCTGAGGAGCAGCAATACCAACTCCGCTGCCTGTTGAAAGCAGGGACAGTTTCATCCTTTCAACCAGAATAGCTGTATTCGGATCTTTTGGATCAATATCTGCAGACATACCAAGCAGTGTTTTACTCTGTTCAGGCTCACTTACGTTATAAACGGGTAATGCAGTATGAATATCTCCCTGTTTTATGATAGAAATTTCATTTGAAGTTAGTTTCTGAGCATTAAGCAATCCTGCACATACAACTAACAGAAGTGTTATTCTTTTCATTTTTGTGATACTAAATATTAATTGTAACCTTTTATCCGGGAAGAAAGTTCTTTTTGGCCAGTTCTCTTCGGACACGGCTAAGACTTTCCGGGGTTATCCCCAGATACGAAGCGATCATCCACTGAGGAACTCTCATCATAAGGTTCGGATATGTCGTAATAAAGTCCAGATATCTCTCTTCTGCAGTAGCACCTAATAACTGTGATACTCTTTTCTGAAGCTGACGGATATGACGGTGCAGCAAAAATTCAGATTTTTCAATTGCATCTTTGTACTCCTTACTCAGATTAATAAAAAATTCAGGTTCCAGGATTACAACAATAGTATCTTCCACAGCCTCTATTGTAAAGTCTGTAGCAAGTCCGAAATAAGAACTATTTCTGTCCCCTAACAGCCAGTTTTCCGGTGCAAAGTACAATACATGTTCTTTTCCGTTTTTATCAGTAAAAAACTGACGGAGAAGTCCCTGCTCTACAAAATAAAGTTCTTTATTAATTTCACCTGCTCTTACAAGTACTCTTCCTTTTGGAACTGTTTTTAGCTTTATGAGATTCTCGCAAACCGAAACCTGCTGATCCTGAATGCCAAAAAGCTGTTGAATATATTTTGAAAAATTTTCTGTTATCATTCTTCTAAGGTAGTAATTCCAGGTTTATATTCTCATGTGAAGCCTTGTAGACGGCAGCTCCATTTTCCAATACAATGATCTGTGGACTTTCATGTCTTATCATAAATTGTTCGGCAATCTGATTGGAAATAGGTCTGAAACGCAACAAATCCAAATAATAGAACTTGTATCCTTCCGGAGCATGTTTATTAAGATCTGCTTCAAAATTTCTCAGAACCATTTTACTTATAAAGCAGCTCGTAGAGTGTTTAAAAATGGCTACTTTAGTATGTTTGGATTCTTCAACAACCTTATCCAGATCTTCAGCTGACTCTATAGTAAGCCATGGACTGTTCTTCAGCTCCTCTTTGCTTTTAAATAAATCAAATATTCCCATTTTACTTTTGTAGTGTTAATTGTATGTGTCCTAAATGATGGTTACAATGCCAATCATAGGTAGCCAGTGCTGTATAAAGCGAAATTTCATTATTATGTTCAGGGTGCACAAATATTCTGTGATAATCCTCGGAAGTCATATTTTCCAATAAAACTGTCCAACGATGGTGCAAACCTTCCAGTATGGATAATGATGAATCTATAGCCAGATGTTTTGTGTCACTTAATTCTGCCCACAAATTTTCCATATAAGGTTTTATAACCGGTTTATCTTCGGTAAGTGCCAGCTTGAATCTTGTAAAGGAATTTATATGAGAATCTGCACAATGGTGCACTACTTGTCGTACTGTCCAACCATTTTCTCTATATGGAGTATCCAATTGTTCATCAGACATATTTTGTGTCAGCTCTTTTACTTTATTAGGAAATTCCTTTATAACTGTAATCCAGTCCTTTATTTTGCCTTCATCAAATTCCACAGGTTTCTGAAATCTTCCGATGGGATATTTTTTCTGCTCTAAATCCATGCAATTCGTTTATCTATCAAATTTACCATAAATTTGTTAATTAAATCATCAAAATGAAAAAAGCATTAATTATAGTAGATGTACAAAATGATTTCTGTGAAGGAGGCTCTTTAGCTGTACCTGGAGCAAGCGAAATTATTCCATACATCAACGGCCTTATAGATAGCGATCAGTATGACCAAATTGTATTAACACAGGATTTTCATCCGGCTAATCATAAAAGCTTTGCTTCTAACAACAGCCGAAATGTAGGCGAAACAATTATATTGAACGGTATTCCTCAGTTTATGTGGCCTGACCACTGCGTGCAGGGAACTCCTGGCGTAGAATTTCACCCTGCATTAAATCGTGACAAGGCAACACATATTATTCAGAAAGGTAAAAACCCTGAAATTGATAGCTATAGCGCATTCCAGGACAACAATCACTTTATGAAAACAGGTCTTACTGATTTTCTAAAATATCATGACATTGAATTGGTAGAAATAGCAGGGCTAGCATTAGATTATTGTGTAAGAGCTACTTGCCTGGATGCTGTAAAAGAAGGTTTCATTACTTGCCTTCATTTCAATGGTACTCGTGCTGTAAATGTAAAGCCAGACAGCGGAAAAGATACGATTTACGAACTAATCGAAAATAAAGTAAGTGTTTTGGCATAACTAAAACCATTTAAAGATTAGAAAAATCTAATGATAAAGGCAGTTTCTTTTAAAATAGAAGCTGCCTTTTTTATATACCTTTGCCAGGTTTAATCAATATAAAACTATGAAGAAACTTTTACTATTTATTCCTCTGATTTCTGCATCCTTATTACAGGCACAAAAAATTGAAATTTCAGCAGCATACGGAACGCCTTCTATCTTTGGGGTTAGCAGCTCGCTTTACGATTTTGTAGGAAATACCATTACGGGGAATTTAGAAGAAACATCTAATAGCAATGGTGTTCTAAGCCTTAATGTTATGATGTACAATCGTGACATGAAATGGCGCTATGGTCTGGAATTCAACCTGGAATCTTTCGATGAAAAGGGAACCGGCTTTACAAGCCAATCACTAGTTTCGGTTCAGCCAAGAGTTGATTATTTTTGGTCAAGGGCAGATAGAAAGTTAAGGCTCTATTCCGGAGTATCTGCAGGAGTTTTATTTAAATATGCAAAATATATTGACAAAACTTCTAAAGCTGAAGAGAAAGATAATCTTACAACTTTTGGTTTCAACATCATGCCTATTGGCCTTAGATACGGAAAAGATTTTGGTATTTTTATAGAACCTAATATTGGAACAAGAGGTTTTGTGAATGCTGGTGTCTCCTATATTTTCTAAAAAGTATTGGTATCTTATCTTTTTTAAAATACAAACATCACAGGTTTCTGAAACCTGTGATGTTCAAGAATAAAAAAGAGGCTGTCCCAGAAGATGTGTTATGTTGAGCTTCGTCGAAACATTTACACTCACAAAACACTTATAATAAATAATCCTTCGACAGGCTCAGGATGACAAATTGCAATAACTTTTAACTTTTGTGACAACCTCTTTTTGTTTATTTGGTTACTAAAATGCTTAATTTACTGTAAGCGGAATTTCCACAGGCGTTGTGTTATTATTAAAAATATCTGTCAGCGTAAGCTTTACTGTATAATTACCTTTTGCCAAAGTTGTAGTGATAGCCTCTGTACGTTGTTCAGGTTTTATTTTCTGAACGGTTTGTACAACTGCCCCGCTACTGTTTAGCACCTGTATATTATAAGATAATTGTGGTGCTTTGGTATCATTAATAGCCCATGAAACTGTAACTTTATTACTTCCATACTGTGCTGTTGCAGAAGTTCTTTCCAGATTCTGAATTACCGGAGCCGATCCCTGATTAGTCTGAGCTGGCAATTGTAAGGTTCTTCCTGTTCCAAATGCAGTATCTGGTACCGTGGTGCCACCATGAACCATAAAGTAAGCATCTTCACCTGCATCATATCCCGAATTGAATGCACGATCGAAATACCCATTTCTGCCTTGATCACCACTATTAGCGCTAAAATTTCTGCTTGTTGACTTTTGCCATGCGTTGCTGGCATCTAAGCTCCATGCATCTTTAAGGTAAGCCTTACGCACATATCTGCCATCATATTTTGGATTATCTCCTACCCAGTTTTCAAGAAATGTATCGATATAAGTTCCAAGGTTTCCTGTTGATGCATCTCTGTAAATAGTTGAAGTCAGGAACCATTTTCCGGTCGCCAGATCTTGTATAAAATTGGCAATATAGATTTTCCCGTTCTCTTTCCAGGAGCGCAATACTATATTGTACCAATTGTTTAGCTTCCATTGGTATGGATTAATTGTTTTTTGCCCGTCTCCTTCTCCTCCAAATCTGCTGGCTACAGTTTTTGACCCAAGATAGCTATAACCGGCATAGCTACCACCGGCAGTATTTTTATCCCATAGAGATGCAATCAGGATATTAGGTGTTCCAAAGCTTTTATCTGGTGTCTGCTGCAATCCTGCATAACCACCGCTATAGTTAATCACAGAGAAATATTCTGTCAATGCAGATCTCGTAATCTTAACTTTATTCATCTGCAAAACAGCATCTGCGGGAAAGTAATAAGTTAAATGTTGGGAAGGAGCTGCATTGCTCCCTGTAAGCTGAATGTTCGGTAGATCTTGTTCTGTGAGATTTGTAACAATACCTTTTGCCGAATTTTCTGCGCTAGTGTTTTGAGCTGAATTTTCTGATAATGAATCTCTGTTACACGAAGACAGAAGCATAATCACCGCTAAGGATGATAATGAAATTGATTTTTTCATAATAAATTAGTTTTTAAAATTATACGATTTGGTAATCAGATAAAGTTAAAAATAAAATATCAGAAAATTGATAATGCAAAAAAAAAGAGTTTCTTAAAGAAACTCTTATATTATTGATTAAAGCATTTTTAGATTATTCACCTCCTGTTCTGTAAGGATTCTCCAATGCCCTCTTTTTACATTCTTCTTAGTAAGACCTGCAAACATTACTCTGTCTAAGCTTTCAACTTCGTAGCCCAATCTTTGGAAAATACGACGTACAACTCTGTTCCATCCGATGTGGATTTCGATACCAACTTCTGTTTTAGGTTTTCCTTCGATGTAAGAAATATTATCTACCTCTGCAACACCTTCCTCAAGACGAATACCTTCACGAATTGCCTGAAGATCCTCGATAGAGAGTTTTCTGTCCAATACAACATGATATATCTTTTTCATCCCGAATGATGGGTGTGTAAGTTTTTTAGTCATGTGTCCGTCATTGGTTAATAAGATAACACCAGTCGTTTGTCTGTCCAAACGCCCCACAGGGAAAAGTCTGTATGGAGATGCGTTTGCAACCAGATCCATTACTGTTTTACGTGCTTTCTCATCTTTCGTTGTAGAAAGATAACCTTTTGGCTTGTTTAGTAATACATATACTGGTTTTTCCGGAGTAATACCTTGTCCATCGAAAACAACTCTATCTGTTTTCTGAACCTGGTAACCCATTTCAGTAACTACTTTACCATTTACTTCTACTAAACCTTGTGTAATAAGATCATCTGCTTCACGACGGCTGCAAATTCCTGAATTTGCAATATATTTATTAAGACGTATGGTTTCTTTTTCAGGCTTATTGGCTAGCTTATCAAACTTTCTCTTCAGGATATAACCTTTGATTTTCTCATCATGTTCAGCTTTTCTGTCAAAAGGTCTTTTGAATGATTTAGGCCCGCCAAATTTGCGATCACCTTTTTCGTATTTATCTCTGGAATCGAAAGTTTTACCACCACCTCTCTTTGAGTCGGATGCAGAGCGGGAAGTTTTGTCAAAAGAAGTTTTTCTCTCTCCTGGTTTTCCGTTTTTCTGTCTGTCTGAAAAATTTTTACGTTCTCTGCTCATTTCTATATTCTATATTTTCGGCAAAGTTACGAAAAATAAAAGCTAGTAGTGAAGATAGGTAAGAATTCCGTCAGATAACATGCATAAAATTCCAATAAACACCCACAGACGTAACAGATTTAGGGCCGAAAAACTATGAAATTTGGTTCTGTTGAGTAACAAATACACCACAACCACCTGAACAAACATACCTACGCAGAAATAATAGGACATCAGATAATGTACAGCGTTTCCTCTGATAATAAGCGCTGAGACAATAATATTGAGTATAAGCAATATTATAGCCACAATTTTGGCCGTTTTTATACCAAACTTATTAGCAATAGTATCATATCCAAAAATGCGGTCAGCATTACTGGTCAAAAGGTCTTTAACAATATCTATAGTAAGTAGTATCAGAAACAGAAATGCAGACATCATCATCAAATGTGGTGAATAAGTCTGGTAATAGATAAGCATCCCAAAGAAAGGGTAAAGACTGAGTCCAACAAACGTAAGATTATTTACAATCAGAATTTTGCTTAGTTTATGGCTATAAAACCACATCAGAAACTGATAAATCAGAAAGAAGATAAATACCCTTTCGGAAATAAGTGCTGCAATCCCTAGGGAGAGTACATTCAGTGTAAGATAAACATACAAATAATATTTCTGCCCAAGGAAGCTTTGTAGTTTGCTACGGAAAGGTTTTGTTATTTTATCTTTTTCGCGGTCATAAAACTGGTTGATAATACCACCGGCCATTATACTGAGGAAGCTACAAAATATAATTCCGTGTACTTTATAATCGAAAACAAAGCTCTTTAGGCTTTCTTCCTGATTAAATAAAAAGAATGTTGAAACGTATAATGCGAAAATCAGCAGAAATGTGACAAAAGCTCTTGCCCCCAGCAAAAATCCTATAAATACAGATAATCTGGAGAGCAAACGATTCTTCACACTTGTTGAAATTTTAAAATTTAATTATTAGAAACGATAGATAACTTCCTTCTGGAAACCTTCTAACATTTTATCGGCTTTATCATAATCCTTGGTAAAACCAAGAATATAACCTCCTCCTCCGCTACCACAAAGTTTCAGGTAGTATGCATTGGTATCCAGACCTCTCTTCCATGCATTGAAAATATTTTCCGGAATCATCGGTCTGAAATGCTCATATGCCCAGTGTGAGAGTTTTTTAAGATTTCTGAAGAAAGGATTCATATCTTTTTTTAGAAACGCATCAATACAGGCATTATTGTATCGTATAAATTCGTCTTTTAATGTTTTGCGGAAACCTTCATTTTTCAGTTTCTCAAAGAAAATCTGAATCATTGGTCCGGTTTCTCCCATCTGTCCGGAATCTATTAAGAAAACAGCTCCTTTACCATGCTCACCCTCAGGTAAAGCAACTCTGTCCAGGTTTTCTTTGTTTTCAATAAGAATTGGCAGATTCATATAGCAAATTAACGGATCCATACCGGAACTTTTACCATGGAAATAACTTTCCATTTCCCCGAAAACAGCTTTAAGGTGTTTCAGATTATCTTTCGATATATTTTCCGGATTATGTTTGTTAACTGAATAGCGTTCGAAAATAGCAGCTACTAAAGCTCCTGAACTTCCTACTCCATAGCCTTGCGGGATATTAGAATCGAAGAAAAGACCATTAGAAATATCCTTTTTAAAGCTTTCAATATCTAATCTGAAATCATCGGAAAGATTTAGGTCTGAAAGAAAGTTTGAATATTTCTGCAAATGTTTGTTGGAGTTGATCTCGAATTCAGAATCTGAGTTGGTTTCTGAAAACTTTAAAGTTCCTTTATAGAAACTATAAGGTACAACGAGCCCCTGAGAATCTTCAATCATTCCGTATTCTCCGAACAAAATTATTTTTGCATAAAATAAAGGATTCGCCATGTGTCTTTTATATGCTACAAAATTACAAAATTTCTATTTTCCGAATGTTATTTTTATTAAAAATATATTCAATAACATTACAATAGATATATAAATTCGGATAGCATTAAGCAAATCTCCGGCCAGAAAATCTTATACAGCTTCTCAAGATAGGATTTTTCTCTAATTTAAATTCAGATTAAATTCTCTTATAGAGTGAACAATAGGCAATAAATTATAAAGTTTATTAAAATTATTCAACGGAAAGTGATTTTTCATAAATTTGGGTTGCATTAATATTGTTAATGCGGCCTATCCATCCAATAACCATAGAATTTGAAAGCAATTTTCCATCATTTTATTTTCAGAATTAGTCAGTGCTTTCGAATTTTTAGCTTTCAGGGCAATGTTGCTTTACCTTTCTTAATTATTGCAGGGGTTTTAATCGCTCTTAAACTTCCTGACAACCGACTATATCCTCTACTCTTCTTTTTGATAGCCTTGTCATTTCATTTCAGAAGAAAAGATATTCCTTTTCTAAAAAAAGCTTTCATAAAAAACTGGCGCTTGATCATCTTTCTTGAATCTGCATTCATTTATTTGTTTTTGCTTCTTGGGAATATACACTATAAGTCCGATATATTAGGCTTAGCAGGATTGCTTCTGGTTACAGGTTTTCCATTTTTTTATCCAAAAGCAAAAATTAATGTTACTTCTAAATGGGATTTTATTCCCAATGAGCTTTTTGAGTGGAAATGTTTACTGAGAAAAAATACAGTTACCGCTATTCTAACCTATATAATTATTATAGCATCTTCCTATCATATTTCCACATTAATTTTCTGTGGACTGTTTGTTCTGGATTTGTTTCCGAGACTGTATTCCGATAATGAAAATAAAGAAATGCTGGAAATGTATTTCAGAAAATACACTCTGGAAGATAAGATCCGTAAAAATATGAAATTATTCAACCTTGTATTCCTGCCTGTCTATATAGGCTTTTTAATTCTGAATAGAGAAAATAGTCTGCCGTTACTATGCTATATTCTGTTTATGAATTTATTTCTTGTACTGGCATTAACCAGAAAGTACAAAGTCTACCATTATAAAGAGAGGACTAATTATTTTGATATGGGAATATTTTTATCCTATTTTCTCTACACTATATCTGTTATCCCTGCCATTATAATTATTATCGATAACATTAAATCTGCAAAAGAAAATATCAGCAAGTATGTTGGAAATTAAAAACCTGAATGTAAGTTTTAAAACTCAAAATGTTCTTAATAATCTTAACCTGAATATAGAGGAAGGCATTGTTATTGGTATTCTCGGAAAGAACGGAGCCGGAAAAACAACCCTGTTCGAATCCCTGTATCAAAATGTGAAATACAGTGGGGCTATCAAATGGCACAATGAACCTCTAAAAAGGGAAAATATATCTTATTTGGAAACCGAGAACTATTTCTATCCGTACATTACCGGAAAAGAATACCTTGGTTATTTTTCTAAAGATAAAGAATCGAAATACAAATTGTTAACCGAAAAATTCGGGCTTCCATTAGAAAAATTCGCTCAGGACTATTCCAGCGGAATGAAAAAGAAATTAGCCCTTATAGGGATGCTTTTATTGGACAAACCTGTTAATATACTGGACGAACCGTTTAACGGCGTTGACTTTGAAGGTGTACATGTTTTGTACGACATTATCCAGGATCTAAAATCTGAAAACAAAGCTGTTCTTGTAAGTTCTCATATCATAGAAACCTTATTTCATACCTGTGACAAAATCGCCATACTACAAAACGGGAGTATTGACAGGGTTATTGACAAAGCTGATTATCATCAGCTACACAATTTCAAGTTTTAAGAAAAGGATTATTGGTTCAGCTCTTCTGCTTCTTCCATTAGTTTAATGTAAGTAGCATAACGGGACTCCAGAATTTCTTCATGTTCTAATGCATCTAGAACGGCACATTTCGGTTCGTTTATATGCAAACAGTTATTGAATTTACAATTCTCGGAAATACTAAAGATCTCCGGAAAATAATGCTGGATTTCTTCTTTCTCAACATCTATCATCGCAAATTCTCGAACTCCGGGAGTATCTATTACCTGACCGCCAAAAGGCCAGAAATGCATCTGAGCAAATGTAGTTGTATGCTTACCTTTCAAGTGAATGTCGGATATGTCTCCTGTCTTTAAATTCACTTCAGGATTTAAAGCATTTACTAAAGTAGATTTCCCACTTCCTGAGTGTCCGAAGAATACAGAAGTTTTATCTTTTAGAATCTCTCTTAGACCTTCCATATTCAGTTCGGATACAGAAGAAACAAAAAGAGAATCATAGCCTATAGACTGGTATACAGTAGCTATATCTTCAGCATATTCCAGTTCTTCCTGGTCTAGCAAATCGGCTTTATTGAAGAGGATTAAAGGCTTTATATCATAAGCCTCACAACATACCAGAAAACGGTCTAAAAAACCTAAAGAAGTTTCCGGCATTTTCAGTGTGAAAAGAATGCAGCCAATATCAATATTGGACGCTATAATGTGAGCTTCTTTAGACAGATTTACAGCCTTACGGATCAGATAGTTTTTTCGTGGTTCTATCTTTGTAATCCATGCAATATCATCCTGTTCCAGCGAGAACTCAACAAAATCCCCGACTGCCAAGGGATTGGTCAGTCGGGTTTTTATTAATTTAAATTTGCCTCTGATTCGGGCTTCATAAATTTTTCCGGATTCTTGATCTAAAACCTGATACCAGCTTCCGGTAGATTTTATGATAATACCCCTCATAAGCAATAATTATTTGTTAATCATAATGTTATTCTGAACATCAATAGATTCCTCGTGAATAGCGTTGAATACTTTCTCGATAAATTCTCTTGACATTCCAGTTTCATCAGCTTTTTGCGCTGCATATTCAGCAATAACTTTCCATCTGTCCGGTTGGAAGATCGCAATGTTATTTTCTTTTTTCAATGTACCGATCTTCTCAGATACCTTCATTCTTTGATTAAGAAGGCTGATAAGCTGGAAGTCGATATCGCTGATTAATGTTCTGTGTTTACCCATTTCATCTTCGTATCCTGAGATATCCTGATTTCTTGTTTTAAGGTTAGACAGTAATTCAGCTAAAACTTCCGGAGTAATTTGCTGTGCAGCATCACTCCATGCTTCATCCGGATTCGGGTGAGTTTCGATCATAAGACCTTCATAGCCACAGTTTAGAGCTTCCTGAGAGATAGCAGCTAAACCTGTTCTGTTTCCACAGATGTGGGAAGGGTCTACAATCATTGGAATATTTGGAAATTGCTTTTTGAAATCAAGTGCAATTGTCCAGTTTGGAACGTTACGGTATTTAGTTTTCTGGTAATTAGAGAAACCTCTGTGGATTACACCAAGGTTTTTAACATCTTGTCCTAATAATCTCTCCATTGCCCCGATCCATAATGCAAGATCCGGGTTAACCGGGTTTTTAACAAGTACAGGCTTGTTTGTACCTCTTAGTGCCTGTGCAATTTCCTGAACTGTAAAAGGGTTTACAGTAGAACGTGCTCCGATCCATAAGATATCTACATCAGCTTCTAATGCTGCAAATACGTGATTTGCGTTAGCTACTTCAGTTGCTGTTTTAAAACCGTACTCTTCTTTAACTTTTTTCAGCCAGTTAAGACCAATAACCCCTACTCCTTCAAAACCATTTGGTTTTGTACGAGGTTTCCAGATTCCTGCACGAAATACAGAAACATTGGCGTTGCTCTCTTTAATTCTTCTGGCTGCTTCCAGCATTTGTGACTCGCTTTCCGCGCTACATGGTCCCGCAACTACTAGCGGTGATCCTAGTTCTGATATCCAATCAGACTTTACTTCGTTTAGATTCATATTTAATTTGAGAATTTAGGAAAAATCAAACTTCATTAAATCGTCCAGCTCCTTAAGAAATGGATTCTTTTCTGCAAATTTATCAAATAATTTTCGTTTGGTAATGATTTCTTTTTGCAAAGTTTCATCCTCCACGTATTTACTTTTAATATGAAAATTATTGACTTTCCGCTGAAATACAGATAAAAAATCTTTTCTTACGGTCTCAAACTCGGATTTAGCAGCTTCAGAAGGTACTTTTATAAGAATTTTATTTTCATCCTTCTTCTGTAATTTACAGACTTTTATGGCTGAAAACTTCACCGGATCATCATCTTGTAGATTATCTAGGAATTGCTTCCATTCATGCAATAAATCTACTTCAGAAAAGTGATTTGCAGGTAAATTATCTTTTACTTCCACCTTTTCCGTCTTTACTTCTTCTTTTTTATTCAGCCATCCGGTAATACTAAAAGAAGAAATATCTTCTAATGGTTTTACCTCTTTTGGCTTGTTTGGATTATCTAGTAAAGATGGATTAGCCGTTGTTTCCGTAGAAACCGGTTTCTGATTCTGAGCAACCTGAGTTTGTTCCTGATTCGCTTTAGCTACTGCTTTTAAAAGCGGCGCTAAGATTCTAAACTTTTTTTTTTAGTGGCATCACTTACGGAAAGTGAAGCTAGCTGCATAAGAGCGATTTCAACAGTGAGACGTTGATTTTTAGAATTCTTATAGTTAATATCTGCCTGATTGCAAATCTCCAAAGCATCGATAAGTTCCTGTGCGGTCCATTTCTGGCTTTGCTCTACATATTTAGCTTTTGTTTTCTCTCCTACTTCTATAAGATTAATTGTATTAGGGTTCTGAGCCATCATCAGGTCACGGAAATGGCTTCCCAGTCCTCCGATAAAAATATGTGGATCAAATCCTTTATTTACAATCTCATTCAGTTTGGATAGAATTCCTGGAATATCATTAGATTTTGCAAAATCTGCAATTTGCAGATAGTAATCGTAGTCTAATATATTCAGTGTTTCTGCCGCCTTGGCAAGTGTTATATTTCTTTGCGTAAAGGTTGTAAGGCGGTCGAAAATGGAAAGAGCATCACGTAAAGCACCATCTGCCTTTTGGGCTACCAGAAACAAAGCATCGTCTTCATATTGAATACCTTCTTTGTCTGCTATCTTGCGTAGATGATTCTGGATATCTTCTATCTGAATTCTTTTAAAATCATAAATCTGACATCTTGATAAAATCGTCGGAATTATCTTATGCTTTTCAGTAGTTGCCAAGATAAAAATAGCATGCGCAGGCGGTTCTTCCAACGTTTTAAGAAAAGCATTGAATGCTGCAGTAGACAGCATGTGCACCTCGTCGATAATATATACTTTATATTTTCCAACCTGAGGGGCAAAACGAACCTGATCAATCAGTTCCCGGATATCGTCTACAGAATTATTTGATGCCGCATCTAATTCATAAATATTAAATGCAAATCCTGTATCATCCGAAGCTCCTGATTTTTCATTAATTTTTCTGGCAAGGATACGTGCACATGTAGTTTTACCTACACCACGCGGCCCGCAGAAAAGAAGTGCCTGTGCTAACTGATTGTTATCTATAGCATGCTCCAGAGTATCTGTAATGTGGGATTGCCCAACAACGGTATCAAATTCTAGTGGGCGATATTTACGTGCAGATACTATAAAGTTTTCCATACCTCAAAAATAAAAAAAAGCTAGACGAAATCAAAAGTTTTTCAGAATTCTTTGATTCTAATTTTTCCTTTGTTAATATTATTTTATACTGTTAAACAAAAAAAGCGCCTCTAAGTAAATAGAAGCGCTTTTATCTTTTTTATTATCTTAAGATTATTCTCCGTAATGTTGGTTATAATCTTTAATAGATGCTTCTATAACTTTTTTTGCGTGCTCAGCTCCATATACGTCATCGATTCTTACTACAGCTGGTTCAGTTGGTAAGTTTTTATACGAAAGGAAATAATGCTTCAAACGGTTAACTTCAGCTACCGGAAGGTCGGAGATATCTCTCATGTGACCATAAACCTGGTCATCTACTAATACAGCGATGATTTTGTCATCAGCCTCTCCTTTATCAATCATTTTAAAGCCACCGATTGGAATAGCTTCTAAAATCATACCTCCACCATTGATGTTGTGGCTACTTAGAACACAAATATCCAATGGATCGTGATCTCCTTCTTTAACGTCTACAGAACCATTCGCAACAGCCAAATCCTTTACAGCATCCTCACAGTAAGTCTGTGGAACGAAACCATATAAAGCAGGGATGATATTAGAAAACTTCTGTGGTCTGTCTACTTTCAGGTAACCAGTTTCTTTATCTACTTCATATTTAATAGTATCAGAAGGTACGATCTCTACGAAAACATTTACAATTTCCGGAGCTTTCTCTCCAACACTGATACCATGCCAAGGATGGGCTTTGAATTTAGGGTTCATATAATTGTTTATATTTTAAGTTTTACAATTGCTCCGTAATATGAAATTAACAATTTCGAATACGAAAACAGGGTGCAAAATTACAAATTATTTGAAATAAATGGTTTTAAATTTTCAATTTTTAAATTAATTTTATCTGCAACCACTTTTAAAAGCCTACCTGATAAAGTATACCTTTATAATTTTGTGGTTTTTTATTTCATAAACTGCGGTAGCTTCAACATTCGTATTACTCCTTATTCCGGATACGCTTTCTCTGTCTATTACAATATTTCCCTGGACAATTCTTCCTTTTAGTTCGCAATGCAAGTTTGGCAATTTAGTAAACATCTCTGTATAAGATTTTCTCATTCCATCTTTTCCTTTACTTATCAGAGTATTTGGAAAAGTATAAATCTCAACATCATCAGAATATGGTTCAAGAAAAGCTTCAATATTTCTGGCATTATATGCATTGAGCTGTTGCTGTACAAGCAATTCCGGGGTTATAGAAACCAGATTTTCAGGATCTAATACATTACCATTTTTGAAAACCTTATTTATAGCAGTAAGATTTTCAAGAGATTTTGTCGGATCTGCATTTAACAAAATCATATCTGCAATTTTACCTTTTGTAATGCTACCGGACACCATTTCTTTATCCAATATTTTAGCAGGACTGATGGTTGCAGATTGTAATACCTGCCATATTGATAACCCACTCTCCTGCATTGATTTTAACTCATTTTTAAAAGATGAAGCGTGCTGTGTTCCGATATTTCCAGCATCAGTTCCGGCAGCAATAACAACACCTCCATCAATTAATTTTTTCAGATTGACCCTACGAATAGAATCAGTACGAGATATGCGAGCCTTCATCTGCGGCTGATCAAATTTTTGTTTAAGTGTAGGAATTACTGCATTAGATAAATGCTTTATGTCATATATTGAGCCGATTGCTTCTGGATCTGAATTCTTTAAGTCATATGTATTATAATTAATCTTCTGTCCAAACGTATTATAATAATTATCCATAACCGTGAGTGTAGGAGATAAAATAACTTTTCCTGCCTTCAGTAACTGAACAAAACTATCGGAAACAACTTCATCCTCTATATTGTGAACCAGAAAATCGCAGCCATTTTGTACAGCTATTTGTGCCGCCACTCTTTCCGTAGCATGCACTGCAACCTTTAATTTGTTTTTATGAGCTTCCTGAATAATTTCTTTAATCAACGGTTCATATTTTCTAGCTTCTGCTTCAACCCCATCTTTTCTTAAAGAAACAATGTACCATATTTTTATAAAATCTGGACGATATGGCAACTGCTCATTGATTGCTTTTTTGGCATCTTCAATTGTTGATACCAATCTGAAAGGCTCATCATTCTTAAGCCCTATAAATACCTGAGGCTCGTATGTAGTAAGCAAAGGCCCTGTCATATAAACCGATGGCAATAGTTTATTTCCAGAAAGTGAATCTCTTAATTTCAAAAAATTATAAGTTGCCCCTACATCTATAACACTTGTTATACCAGCCATTAAATACCTCTTCAACAGAGCTTCCATATTTTGATGCCCTGCCTCTATCTCCTTATTGTAAGGAACATATTTTCTAAAATCTAAGACATCTGGTCTTGTATAAAGCCCTCCACTTTGAAAGAAATGTACATGAGCATCTGTCATGCCGGGCATAAGGTATTTTCCTGTACCATCTATGACCAGAGCATTAGAAGAAAATGCCTTTTTTCCGGCTGGTTGTACATTTGTAATAATATCTTTATTAATCTCAACTGTTTGTGCCGGTATTAATCTCTTATTGACAACATCAACAATTGTCACATTCTTTATAAATGTCTGAGAATATATGCTGACAGAACATAATCCCGCAACAAAAAATATAGACAGAAGTTTTTTCATAATTCCTGATTTGGTGTAAAAACAAAGTTAATTGAAGTAATTCAATTTTCAGGAATCTTTTTCTATCTACACAAAATCATTAACTAACGTTTAAAGAATACCCTCGTCGCTGAAACTAAAGAATGAATCCTGGGAAATAATAAGGTGATCCAATAGCTTTATATTCAAAAGCTCTCCGCCATTTTTAATACTTTCAGTAATCTGTATATCCTGACGGCTTGGTTTTAAATTTCCGGACGGATGATTGTGTGCAACGACAATGGCAGTTGCAAGATGATCTAAGGCAATACTAAATAATATTCTGGTATCTACAATAGACTGGTCGATACCACCATGAGTAAGTTTTTCTTTATGAATAATCATATTACTCTGGTTGAGAAACAGACACCAGAATTCTTCATGATGCAGATCTCCTAAATATGGATGTAATATATTGAAAGCATCTTTGCTATTGCTTATTACAGGATTTTTAGGAACTTCCTGCAAAGCTTTTCTCCTTCCTATCTCCAGAGCAGCAGCAATGGTTATTGCTTTTACCTCTCCTATTCCTTTGTACTTCATCAGATCTTTAACTGTAAGCAAGCTTAGCTGATGCCAATTGTTGTTTACAGATCGTAATATTCTTCTTCCAAGGTCTATTACGCTCTCCCCTATATTACCGGATCCTATAATAATAGCCAGTAAATCTGCATCCGAAAGCGCTTCTTTTCCTTTCAGTAAAAACTTTTCGCGGGGCCGATCATCTTCAGCAAAGGATTTCATTTTCATACTTAAGATCCTGTTGCTGTTAAAGATAGGAAATAAAATTAACTCATAAAGAGATATAATTAAAATACTACACTTAAAAATTAAAATTAATTTAAATAGTAAATAATTAAAATGTAATTGACTTAATTTTATATATGAAGCAAGCTTTTCATCAGAACGAGCAAAATAACCATAACAACAATGGCGATTAACATGAGTAATTTATCTTTATTGGAATATTTAACTCCAGTATGTATTCCGGCGAACATGTTTTTTACCAGAGCAATTACACGCTGTTTGTTTATATAAAGAATAATAAAAATACTAAGCTGAAAAAATATAGCGCTACCCAACGCTAATATTTCGTAGAAATAATCCTGAAGGATAATATTGAAAAGAAGAATTGATAAAAGAATAGCACCAAAGATTCTTGTCCTGTAGAATAGTAAACAAGCTGCCCCTAATACTTCGAAGAACCCTATAATTAAAGGATAAGCCACTGTATAACCATAGAATGCCCACATAATCTGATGTCCGGACATTTCGGAAACCTTTCCGTTATAATTTTTTACAGTATCAAACTGAACATATTTCGCTGCACCATATGTTGCCATATAAAACGAAACAAATATTACAAGACTCCATTCTATAGCTTTAATCAGTAGTTTTCTATTCATAGGCCTAATCGTATATATACAAAACGATACTCTTTTCTGCGGAATCTATATATTTCTCTAAAGTACTAAAAAAAGCAGGTGAAACCATCGGACATCCCAAGCTAAGTACAATAGGATTTGTGGTTTCATTATCAGGAACTGCTGAATATTTATGCAATACAATAGCCCGACTAAGAGCATTGCTATTTGTTTTATCCAGACCCACAAGTTTATAGGCTTTACCAAAATCTCCTTTATAGCTATTTTTTACAATATATTTACCTATTGAAGAGCAGTATGAACCATTGATATTACTAAACTTTAGCTTTCCATTAGTTTTACCACTCTCAGACCCTGAACCATGCGCAACCAGACCTTTCTCCAGGATTTTTCCTGACTTTAAATCAACGACAAAAAATCTGTATTTATTGGAAGTAAGGGAGAAATCTACAAAAAACGCTAGTTTTTCATTGTAGCCATTTTCTGAAACAAATTTTCTTATCTCTTCTGTTTTATTGTTTGGATTATTGCTTCTAACTGAGGATTGACCAAAGCTGATATTCGATGCCAGAGCAATGGCAAGAACTCCAAACAGAGAAAGAAATATATATTTTTTCATTATTAGAATCCGTCCACAATCTGACCATCCTTCATCACTAATTTACGGTCAGTGCTCTCAGCAAGTCCTTGGTTGTGGGTTACAATAACGAATGTCTGACTATATTTATCTCTAAGGTCAAAGAATAGCTGATGAAGGCTGTCTGCATTTTTAGAATCCAGGTTTCCTGTAGGCTCATCTGCAAAGATGATTTTCGGATCATTAATTAATGCTCTTGCCACAGCAACACGTTGTGCTTCTCCTCCGGAAAGTTCTTTTGGCTTATGATGAATTCTGTGTGCAATTTTCAGTTCATCAAAAAGTTCATGTGCTTTTTCCAAGGCATTCGGATTTGGTTTGTCCGAAATTCTTACCGGCAAGAGTACATTTTCCAATGCTGTGAATTCAGGCAGAAGTTGATGAAACTGGAATACGAAACCTATATTTCTGTTACGGAATCTGGATAGTTCTTTATCTGACATTTCCAGAAAAGATTTACCATTCAGTAAGATTTCAGTATCATTTGTGGATGTATTAGATGGTGAATCCAATGTTCCCAAAATTTGTAACAAAGTAGATTTACCTGCACCAGACTCTCCTACAATAGAGACAATTTCTGCATCCGGAATTTCGATATTCACTCCTTTTAATACATCTAATGAACCGTAAGATTTATATATATTTTTCGCTTTAATCATCATTCGTCAAAAATACTAATTAGTTGTGAGTTATAAAGTATGAATTTGTATAGTTATCTATAAATTTTCAAATGAATTTAAACGTTGCAAAGAAGTTTTTCATCTACCCTTTACCAAGATTTCTGATTTGTGTAGTAACAATAATGTTTACAATAACTATACTTATTACAAACTGAATAATACAAAAATGACCAGAATTTCTTCCAGCCATTTATTTAGATATTTATCAGTGATTTTTAAAAGCTTACTGAATTCAGATCTTTATCTACAAGAATTCCTTGTTGTGACTTTAGATTAAACTTCAGGTTCTTTTTTGCTTTGAATTTAATGATAAACAGATTGTTGCTGCCATTAAGAGCTTCCTGCTTTCCTAGATTAACAAAGGTAGGATACAATACCTTCTCTCTGTTGGAGTGCAGCCTGTCATTTGTAAGGTTCTCCATTTTCTTAGTATCTAGCGTCTGGATTCCTACGAATTCATAATCCTGAGCATTATAAGGCAATGCAAAACTTAGTGCATTTACAGATTTCAGATTAGTTCCTTTTACAGTCACTTCAATGATTTCGTCTTTGTTATAATTCTGCTTAGGTGTTGTTATTTCCAATTTCCCGGCTACCTTTTCAATCTTTGCTTCATCTACACCACCATCTAATTGAGTTGCAACAACAGATATATCGTAAGCATCAATAAGGTTATTCTTATTGACATCACCATTACTTACATAACCTTCAAAGTCTGCATCTCCTTTTCTTAATCCGGTATAGTTGGTATAAGAAGTAAGGTCATTTCGGTCAATTAGCTTATCGTTGTTAATGTCTCCTGGTAAATAGCTTTCTGTTCCCGGTACTTTGAATACATATAATTCACGGCCCGTTCCATAATCTCCTACAGCTTGTTCCACAGAAATCTTTACAAATCTTGCCGTCGGATGAGATGCAAAGCTAAATTCTTTAGGATCGAAATCATCTTTCCATTCAAAAGTTCCGGCATCTGTCCAGGATTGTTTATCCATACTGTAAGAAACTTTACCTTTCTTAATCAGTCCATTTCTACCATCGTTACGTGGTAATAACTGGAATTTATCTAACTGATTAATCGATTTAAGATCTACAACAAGATCGAAAGGAACGGCTTTTACTCTATATTTGGTATGCCACATATTGCCTTCTTCCTCATCGAATAATTTATAAACTTCAAAGCCTTCCTGTGCATCTACAGAAGTAGTTCCGGATATTCCTTTAATAGCAAATTCTAAAGGATTAGATTTTGTTTTGGCAGCAAACGAAGTCCAGTCAGAAGCTCCGTCTTTATTTACTGCTCTTACTTTGAATGTATAATCAGTTTCAGCAGTCAGACCTTCAAACAAAAGTTCAGTGTTTTTTATTGTAGAATATTTCAGTCCATTGAAGTCTATTTCGTAGTAATCTGCATTCGGAACTTTATCCCAAGTAGGTTTTACAGTATAAGCTTCAAGATTTTTGTCTGTAATCTGTACATTCTTTGGAGCTGTAAGTGCACCTGATGTTATTTTCAAGTGATTTTTAGGCTCAAATTTATAACCATCAAGCTCTAAAGATACTTTTTGACTTGTGATATCTGCTTTAGCCGTTTTTACCCAAATCTGTGGATTTTTTATAATCTGAACTTTCTCGAATTCAGTTCCTTTGGTTGAAAATCTGTTGAAGTTAGGCTTTTCGTTGTAATAGTATACATTTTCCTGTGCTTCAAACTCTGCTAATGAAGTAACCTCCTTAAGTTTAGCCTTTTTATTTCCAACTTTAGCTATAATATTTCCGGGCTTTGCAGTAACACTGATTCTAAATTCAGTAGCTTTATCTTTCGTCTGTCCGTCAAAATTTCCTTTTGCAGGAAATACTGTTACAATAGCTTTATCTTTAATCAGATTAGATTCAATAATTGTTGATGCTCCTTTGCCAGCTTTGTATTGCTCGGATATTCCATCGTCATCATATTCTGTAAATGAAGTTTTATCCAAAGGATATACTTCATAAATACGAAGATTTTTATTGATTTCTGATACATTATTATTCGGATTAGCCAACGGAATGATTGCTCCACGTTTTACAAACACAGGAAGCTTCCAAATCGGGCTATTAATGCTATTAATGATTTGCCCACCTTCATATTGTTCTCCGGTAAGGTAATCTACCCATTGTCCTTTTGGCAGGTAAATTCCGTTACGTATATCATTTCCTTTATCGTCGGTTTTGGTTTCCTGGTAAATAGGAGCAACGAGGAATGCTGGTCCATACATAAACTGGTACTGCGTCATTTTCCCCTGAGTATATGCATTTTGTTCTTCCAGGAACATTGCTCTGATCATTGGTAAGCCATTTACAGCTTCTTTTGCAATACTGTAAGAATATGGAAGAAGCTCTGACTTTAGTTTCAGATAATTACGGTTAATGGAAGTTGCTGTTTCTCCTAAAGCATGGGGATACTTCTCATTAGAACCCCAGCCGTCCATATTCAGCTGCATTGGTGTGAATGCTTTCCATTGGAAATCTCTGGTATTAATAATAGGCTTCTTACCTCCGAAAATACCATCCATATCTGATGTAATATTCGGTTGTCCGGACAATCCGGATCCTATATAAGTCGGAATATGGAAACGGATATATTCCCAAACACCACCAGTCTGATCTCCGGACCAGATTCCTGCATAGCGCTGGGTTCCTGCCCAACCATCTAATGATATAATAAATGGTCTGGCATCATTACCATATTTAGACATAATATTACCTACGTCTGAAACACCATTCAGTCCAAATGAGTAACCATCTCCTACCCATGCTACATCGGTCTTCAGAACTCGTACTCCGGCATCTCTTACTTCTTTAATAATATCCCTTTGTAACAATGCACTTATTCCTTCTTTCGGATGAAGATCGGATTGCGTCCACAGACCTATTTCAACACCATTTTTACGGGCATAATCTCCAAAATCTTTCAGGTTTTTTATGTTACCATCCAAAGTTTCTGTTTGTCCGTAACCTGCACCATAGCCATCATTAGGTAATACCCATCCTAATGGCATATCGTTATTTTTGTAGCGGTCTACAACAGCGCGTGCAGAGAATTGATAATTATTCTTTTCACCGTTCAAAGATTCTTTGATACCGCCATTTTCTTTCTGGCTCTCTTTATAACGTTTTCCATCTTCGAAAAGGATTCCCTTTTCATCCTCTTTCCAGTAATCTCTGTTATAAGCATTAAGGTGTCCTTCATAGAAGCCAAATTTTGGTAATAAAACCGGATTACCTGTAAGCTGATAGAAATCGTTAAGCAAAGCAACCGGACCATCGTTTACCATAAGGAATAAGTCCAGATAATTATCTTCATGAGACAGAGAAACTTTACCTTTCTCTTTTGCTCCGAAATCGTATTTCCCTTTCTTGAAGGTATACCACATCATTCCATAGCCTTTAGACGACCAATAGAAAGGCGTTGGAGAAGCTACTCCACCATCTGTCCAGCTGTTCTGATTTTCAATAGCAATAGCTTTTCCTTTATGAGAAAAACGTCCGTTCTGAACACCGCCGCCATAGAAATATTCCTGTGGATTTTCCTTTAGTGTAAGACTTGTTTTGTTTTTCTCAAAGCTTAATGGTTCTGCCTCTTCAACAACTAGGGCTTTTGTCTGCAGATTGATAAGCTTAAAAAGAGAAGTATTCTTGTCGAAAACTACCTGTACTTTGTCTGTTGTAATACTCAGTTGGTTATTATCCTGAGCAATATTAAGCTTGGTTACAGTTTTTCTTGGATTGTTGACTAATATTTTAGCCTCAGGCTTTGCCTCTGGATCACGCATTCCTTTTCCACTGTTGTCCTGGAATAATCGGAAGATATTGTCCCCATAGAAATCCAGTAAAGCTTTTTGTTGGTTCGAGAATGTAATCTCGATGGTTGTAGCATTAATTTTTTTAGCATCTACTATTTTCAGTTGTTGCTGAGCAACATTCTCTACTTTAGCAGCAACAGTTTGTTGTGCCTGCACATAGTTTGTTAGAAATGTTGAGGAAGCAAATGCGAATAATACTCCGGCAGTAGGTTTAATACCCCAGAATTTTCTCTTCATAATATTTAAATTTTCCTGGTTAATAAGAATCTTACAAATTTAACAAGCATAATTGTATTTAAGGCATTATATGTATAAAAATATTACCAATGTATACGAAAAAAGCCCTCCTCAATGAAGAGGAAGGCTTTTTTCTATTATTTTGTTGAACTTTTATACCAATAAGCTTAATGGATTCTCAAGGTAAGTTCTTAAAGTTTGTAAGAACTGAGCCCCTGTAGCACCATCAACCACTCTGTGGTCACAAGCTAATGAAAGCTTCATCGTATTACCAACTACAATCTGACCATCTTTAACAACAGGCTTCTCGATGATAGCACCTACTGAAAGAATAGCAGCATTTGGTTGGTTGATAATACTTGTAAATGTTTCGATACCGAACATTCCAAGGTTAGAAATAGAGAAAGTACTTCCTTCCATTTCGTTAGCTTTAAGGCCTTTGTTTTTAGCTCTTGCAGCCATATCTTTTACTGAAGCCGAAATCTCAGAGTAAGTCATATGGTCTGTATTTTTCAATACAGGAACAACCAATCCATCTGGAATCGCTACAGCAACACCGATATTGATATTTCCACGGTGGATGATCTTATCACCTGCCCATGAGCTGTTTACTTGTGGATGTTTTCTTAAAGCAAAAGCAGTAGCTTTAATGATCATATCGTTGAAAGATACCTTAGTATCTGGCAAGCTGTTGATCTCTTTTCTTGCTGCAATAGCTTTATCCATAGTAATTTCCACCATCAGGTAGTAGTGAGGTGCCGTGAATTTACTTTCAGAAAGTCTTTTCGCGATCACGTTACGAACCTGAGAGTTTGGAGTTTCAGTATCTTCACCAGCTACAAAGTTAACTACAGCTTTAGCTGGAGCTGCTGTTACAGTTGTAGCAGCCTGTGCAGAAGGTTGATAGTTCTCAACGTCTTTCTTCACGATTCTACCACCATCACCTGAACCTTTAACAGCTGAGATGTCGATTCCTTTATCTGAAGCAATTTTACGTGCTAATGGAGAAATTGCTACTCTGTCACCTGTAGATGAAGCTACAACAACTTCTTCTTTTGGCTGAGTTGCAACTGGCTTTTCAGATGCTGCCGGAGCTGCATCAGATTTAGCTGCAGGTTTTCCTGAAGTTAATCCTGAAACATCTGTTCCTGCAGGGCCAATAATTGCTAAAACAGTGTCAACTAATGCTGCACCAGATTCAGCTACTCCTTGATATAGTAATGTTCCGTTGAATTCAGATTCGAAATCCTGTACCGCTTTATCGGTTTCAATTTCTGCTAGAATATCTCCTTCTTTTACTGCATCACCAACATTCTTGTGCCATTTAGCAACTTTCCCTTCTGTCATTGTATCAGAAAGACGAGGCATTGTGATAATTTCCACACCATCAGGTACTTCTGCTGAAGCAGTAGATTCAGCTGCTGCAGGTTCTGCTACTGCCTGTGCAGGAACTTCTTCTTTCGCTGGCGCACCATCGATTAATGCTGAAATATCTTCGCCTTCTTTACCAATAATACATAAAACAGTATCTACAGGAGCTTGACCACCTTCAGCAACACCCTGATAAAGTAATGTTCCGTTGATTTCAGATTCAAAGTCCTGTACCGCTTTATCAGTTTCGATTTCAGCAAGAAGATCTCCTTCTTTAACCGTATCACCTACATTTTTATGCCATTTTGAAACCTTACCTTCCGTCATAGTATCCGAAAGACGCGGCATTGTGATTACTTCTGCCATAATTTTCTTTATTTAAAAATTTGAAATTTGAGAATTGAGATTAAAAATACTTTATACTCAAATTCTAAATTAATATCGTTATTAGTTTTCTAGTTTATCGATGAATGGATAGTCTGGCTCTGAATATACAAAGTCATAAACCTGAGATAAATCTGGATATGCAGAGTTTTCCATGAATTCTACACACTCTTCAACAAATTCTTTAGACTTTTCGTCGATAGCTTCTAATTCAGTTTCAGTAGCCCAGTTGTTTTCAAGAATTCTGCTCTTCACTAACTCGATAGGGTCTTCATTCTTCATCATCCCTACTTCTTCTTTAGTTCTGTATGGTTCAGCATCAGACATAGAGTGACCTCTGTAACGGTACGTTCTAGCTTCTAAGAATGTTGGTCCTTCTCCTCTTCTTGCTCTTTCAATCGCTTCAAAAGCAGCTTCTGCAACTTTTTCAGGATCCATTGCATCTACAGGCATACAAGGCATTTCGTATCCTAAACCTAATTTGTAGATATCTTCATGGTTTGAAGTTCTTTTTACAGAAGTACCCATTGCATACTGGTTGTTCTCCACAACAAATACTACCGGAAGTTTCCAGTTCATTGCCATGTTGAAAGTCTCGTGAAGAGATCCCTGACGTGCAGCACCATCTCCGAAGAAACAGATGTTTACACCACCAGTTTTGAAATATTTATCTCCAAAAGCAATACCTGCTCCTAATGGAATCTGGCCACCTACAATACCGTGACCTCCGTAAAAACGGTGCTCTTTGCTAAAAATGTGCATAGAACCACCCATACCATGTGAAGTACCGGTAACTTTACCACATAATTCCGCCATAATTCTTTTAGGATCAACCCCCATTGCCATTGGATGGATATGACATCTGTAAGCAGTAATCATACTGTCTTTGGTTAAATCCATTGCATGTGTAAAACCTGCAGGGATTGCCTCCTGACCGTTGTAAAGGTGTAAGAAACCTCTGATTTTCTGCTTCAAATAAAGAGAACGACACTTATCTTCGAAGCGTCTCCACATCGTCATATCCTCGTACCATTTCAGGTAGACTTCTTTAGAAAATTCTTTCATGTGTAACTATTGTTATTTATTTAATAATCACAAATAACCATTAAGGTTTTATGATTATTGAATCGAGAGCACAAAAATACTAAAAAACTTCTTTATTTTCTGCATAAGATTATGAAGTCTGATTATATTTCTGTGAACAGATTCTAAAATTGTTTTATTATTAATCTCTGCTTTCCAAATGTTTTTGCCACTGCCATGTTGTTTTCAGGGCTTCAGTAAGACTTGTATCAGCCTTCCAGCCTAGCTCTTCCTCTGCTTTTGAAGCATTTGCATAAGCTATTGTGATGTCACCATCACGACGTGGTTTAAACTCATATTTTACTTCTACATCATTAGCTGTTTCAAAGCTTTTAACAACTTCTAATACAGACGATCCTTTACCTGTTCCAAGATTATAAATATCTACAACGGTATCGGTATCTGCAGCGATTAGCTTTTTAAGAGAAGCAACGTGTGCTTTTGCCAGGTCCACTACATAGATATAATCACGAACAGCTGTTCCGTCTGGTGTCGGATAATCGTTTCCGAAAATACTTAAATACTCGCGGACACCTGCTGCTGTCTGGCTAACATAAGGAATAAGATTGTTTGGAACGCCAAGAGGCAACTCTCCGATTAAGGCACTTGGATGAGCACCAATAGGATTGAAATATCTCAGTAAACTTACTTTCCTATGATGGGCAATAGCAAAATCTTTGATAATCTCCTCTCCCATCTGCTTGGTTTTTCCATAAGAAGATTCAGGTAATTTAAGCTCTGTTTCTTCGTTAATTGGCATTTCATCTGCTTGTCCGTAAACGGTACATGATGAGCTGAAAATAAAGTTGGAAATATTTTTCTCTTTAAATTCCTGAAGAATATTGATCAGAGAAAAAAGATTATTTTCATAGTAATCAACTGGCTTTTCCTGACTTTCACCTACTGCTTTATAAGCTGCAAAATGAATACATCCTTCGATTTTATGAGCTTCTAAAACCTGAGTTAATAGCTCTCTTCTTTTTAAATCAAAAGGATAGAATGTTGGTCTTACTCCTGTAATTTTCTCAATACCGTCAAGAACTCTTTTTTCGGTATTGGAAAGATCATCGATAATCACAACATCAAAGTTGTTCTGGATAAGCTCTACTACTGTATGCGAACCTATATACCCCAGCCCTCCTGTTACTAATATTGCCATAGTTATAGTTTTGGTTTTTATTTCATGAATTCTAAAACAGCATCGGTAATATACTTCAACTGTTCTTCATCTAATTCTGTATGCATTGGTAAAGAAATTACCTGATCTAATAACTTATCAGTATTTACAAAATCTGCATCATTGCTATCCTGGAAGTAAGCTTTTTGCTTTCTTAAAGCTACCGGATAATAGATCATGGCAGGAATTTCCTTTGAAGTTAAAAACTCCTGAAGTTCGTTTCTCTTACCGTTTAGTATTCTTAATGTATACTGATGGAAAACGTGTGTAGAGTCTGTTGCTCTCTCCGGAACTAAGATGTTCGGGTGATTTGCGAATGCATTATCATAATAAGCTGCAGCTTCATTTCTTGCTTTTGCATATTCATCAAGAAGTCTTAGTTTGATTCTAAGAACGGCTGCCTGCACGCTGTCTAAACGGGAATTAACTCCTACCTCATCATGATAATATCTGCGGTACATTCCATGGTTTACAATACCACGGATTTTGTACTCCAATTCATCATCATTAGTAAATATAGCACCACCGTCTCCGTAACACCCAAGATTTTTAGACGGGAAGAAAGATGTAGTTCCTAAAGTACCCATCGTTCCAGATTTCTTTTTAGTTCCGTCCGAAAATATATAATCCGCACCAATAGCTTGTGCATTGTCTTCTATTACATAAAGATTGTGCTCTTTAGCTACTTTTAGTATTTCCTCCATATTGGAACATTGCCCAAATATGTGAACAGGAATAATAGCTTTAGTTTTTGGCGTGATTGCAGCTTTTAGCTTCTCAATATCTATTGTAAACGTATTATAATCTACATCTACCAAAACTGACTTTAGCTTTAATAAATGAATCACCTCTACCGTAGCGGCAAAGGTGAAATCTGCTGTTATTACTTCGTCTCCTTCCTGAAGGTCTAATGCCATTAATGCGATTTGCAAAGCATCAGTACCGTTGGCACAAGGAATAACGTGTTTTACGTCAAGGTAGTTTTGTAGTTCTGTCGTGAATTCTTTTACTTCTGGTCCGTTGATAAAGGCTGCTGATTCCATTACCTTTAACACTGCTGCATCTGCTTCGTTTTTTATTTTTTGATATTGACCTTGCAGGTCAACCATCTGTATTTTTTTCATGTAAGACTATTATCGTACAAATTTATTATTTTATTTTCAGAACCTGTTATAAAAATGAGTTATATCATTCATTCACCACAACTATTACCAGGAAAGCTTTACAGACTTTTATCTCTTTGGTTAATCTGTTCAGAAATGGACAATCAGTGTACGAAAATGAACACTCTTTGACTCACCTCTAAAATACAATTCACTGATTAACAGCAAATAATAATGCTATTTATTTTTTGGTATTCTTTTAACATTAATACAGGTAAGAAAAAATAATTATCAAACATTGGATTTTACATCTTTAAAATATAATTGGAAAATTTGCATAACTAATATTTTAGTGATAAAATTGTATGCCTAAAATATTAGGTAAATAACTGATATGAAAAAACTAATTACACTAGCTGCAGCATTAACCGGTTTACTGATTACGGCTCAGGAAACGAAAACCGCAAAAGATACTCTACAACAGGGTAAAGAAATACAAGAGGTAATCCTTAAGTCACAACGCAAAAAACAATTTGTAGACAAGGCCGTATATACATTTAGTGAAGAAGCTCTAAAACGAGCTCGTTATGCAAACGATCTTTTAAAAACTTTACCAGAACTTCAATTCGATCCTATTTCTAATTCTGTCGCAAGCATAAAAGGGGGTAAAATATTATTATTGATTAACGGAATCGAGGCCACTGAGATGCAGGTACGAACAATAAAGCCTGAAGATGTAATAAAAGTAGAATACTATGACAATCCACCAACCCGATGGGCTTTGCGTGCTGATACTGTAGTTAATATCCTTACCAGAAATCCGGAAACAGGTTATGTATTTGGATTAGAAGCAAGCTCGGCTCTTAACACTGGATTCGTGAATGGATCGGCATATGCCAATTATACTAAAGGGCGAAATAATCTGGGGATGGATTATAACATTAACCTAAGAGATTATGATAACCGACAGTTTAGAAATACATATGATTATATGCTAAACGGCAATCACTATAGCTCAGAAGAAAACAGAAAGGATCATTTTGGTTATACCTCTCAGGGAATTACCCTACGCTATAACAATGTTTTAACTGGAAATTATGCTTTTCAGGCAAAACTAAATCTTGATCTTTTAACAAGCTTCTCAAAAGCTAACGGGCTTAATGCTTTTACAAAAGATACATCAACTGAACAACATGGAACTTTAAGAAATACCTCCTCAGATTATAATAAGCCAACTATAGATTTATATTTCTCCAAGAACCTCGGTAAAAAAGATGAGTTAAGCTTTAATTTCGTTGGCTCTAAATACACTACTAATTCTGCTGAATTATCAAAAGAATGGATTTTAGCGAATAATCAGAGTGTATTTGACAATGATATGAACCTTAGAGCAAAGCAAACCAGCCTTGTTGGAGAAGTAGCGCATTCACACGATTTTAGTTTCGGAAAGCTAAGTTCTGGTTATAGGATTTCCAACAACGCAATATCCAATGATTTGCAAAACCTGCAAGGTTCTTCTTATTATGAAGTAAATTACCTGGAACAGTATTTTTATACGGAATTTTCAGGGAAGAAAAATAAATTAATGTACAGACTTGGGCTTGGCTTAACGAATATTCATAACCAGAGTGCTGAAATAACAAATAACGAGTGGACCATTACTCCAAAATTAATTCTGGGCTATCAGTTAACAAAAAACCAGAGCTTAAGATTTACAAGTAGCTACGTTCCTAGAAGCCCTTCGAGTTCTGCCTTAAGCAGCAATGTAGTACAAGTGGTCCCAAACATTATAAGAAGTGGAAATCCTTATCTGAAAACACAACGCTCATGGGGTAACAATCTTATATATTCTGTGAATAATAAGTATTTCGATATCAATGCAAATCTGTTTTTTTGGCATAGAGATCGCGCCATTAACCAGATGTATATTGCAGATCCATCCTTTGGAGGCTATAACCTAACCTATGAAAATGCACAATATTCTCAGCAATACGGAATGCAATTAACTGGTTCGGTAAAGCCTTTTGGAAATAATCTACTCGTAGTGAAAGTTGTTTTATCACCAGCATCTGAACTATTCAAGACCGGTTCCGGAGCTGTTCTTAAAAATAATTACATAGGAAACTCTTTTGTAATTTCTTCAGAATATAAGTCTTTTAATATTCAGTATCAATATACTATTCCATATTACACACTGAGCGGTGCGTTTTTGAATACCAATGAGAATGCCAACCATATTTTTGTTAATTATAAACATAATAACTGGAGCTTCAGTACCGGAATGTATTGGTGGGGAATGCCTTCGGAATACAAATCTAAAACTTTACCAGAGAGCCTTGTAAGCTATACCGGGCATACGCAAATCTTCAATAACAAATCCATGTTTATTCTAGGTATTGGCTATGACTTTGCAAAGGGAAGGAAAAATGAAATTCAGAAAAAACTAAACAACGATACAGCACCGCCTGCAACGTTCTAAAACTAAATTAAAAATATATTCTGCTATGAACAAATTAATCTATATTCTCATCAGTATTTTGGCGACATTATTCGCTTTTAAAATTTATGCTGCCGAAAGAACTGTCCAATACAGAGATATGGAGCTTGCCGGAATTGTTGTTGATTCTCAAAGTCTATCTCCATTGGGAAAAGTAACAATTCTGGATAACAACAATAAAAAAATCGGAGAGACCGATGCCAATGGATACTTCAAAGTAAAATTTGCTGTAAATAAAACCGGAGAAGTTGTTTTCAAAATAAAACTCGAAAAAAGCGGATACCAAAGTTTTACGCAAAATGACCATTGGGGCAATTTAGCTAATCCTTCAGGGAGCTTCTGCTTTGGGATGAAAAAAAACAATACAGAAGGTGAGGCTTTCTCTAAAATAATAGGCAGAAATTTGACTTATACCTACGCAAAATCTAGTGTGGAGCAGATAAAGGAAAACAGAAAAGCAGATGATATCGTTAACTCTGCTAAAAAAGGTAATGATAATCTTATTTTAACCATCAATGGAGAGAAATATCTGGTAACCAATTTCAATTATTTTAAACTGGGATCTAAGGACAAGTACATTTTGGTAAATGATGCTATCCAACCTATCGAAGGTCTGAACAATATGCTTAAACGAAGCAATATTAAGAATCTTAGCCGTCTTGGCGGCAAGGATGCACAATTCGACCTTACTACATTTTAAACTTACATTCAATTCATACTAATTCTTTAGTAGGATACCCCTCATAATGAGGGGTATCTCCATTTAATAACCTAAAATATAATTTATGAAAAAAATTATCTTCTTCTGCCTCCTTCTCCACCACCCCTCTGCATGTGAGGTTGATGCATTCCTGCCATACGGGGTTCTCTGAAATTATTTCTGTCACCTCGCGGCATTTGCATATTATGATTTTGTTGCTGATTTCTGAAATCTTTCATCTGATCATTATGTCTGTTGAGCATATCCTGACTAAGTGTTCCGTTATTTCTCTCAAAACGCATATCCGGATTGTTTCTGGCTGCCTGATTATGATTCCGTTGGTCATCTGTAGGAGCAGAACTACCACGCTGTTGTTTCATGTACTGCCGATCGTCATGGTTAGGAGTCATATTTACTCCACCCCTGCCATTATAGCTTATCCGGTTAGAATTATTCACATAATGATTGTCTATGTATGTATTATGAATAATATTTGTATTTACCCGTGTAACTGCTGTATTATATACATAGGTATTTCCACGCCACATACCACCTGAGAAACCTGTTCCAAAATAACCGAAGCCGTAATTAATTCCGCCATAGAAACCTACACGAGGCCCCCAATATCCGCGATGCCATGCATACAGACCGTTATTAAATCCCCAATAGCCCGGAGTCCAAAGCATTCCTATAGAAGGAGGCATAGTCCAGTAACCAGGTACCCAGTAATATCCTGAATACTGATCATATGCCCAATAACCGGGAATCCATATATAACCATCTGCAGGAGGCATTGGTTGTGCATATGTAGGTATTGGCGGAGGTGCAATGTTTATACTAACGGAAAGCTGTGCTTTTGCTTGTGTGCCTAGTGTCAATAATGATACGATTGACAATATATAGGCTAAACGTTTTGCTTTCATGATACTGAATTTTATATCTCATATTTTTCAAATAAAGTACCATGGTAATCAATTATATTAACTTTAAATGCATTTAACACATATTAATGGCATTCTCTTCATTTTTAAGAACTTAAAAATTATGTTAAAACCTTTTGTCAATGGTATTTTATACTTATTATTTTATCTTTAATGATGCAAAAAGCAGCGTCTTTAATATTGAAACTTGATTATAAAAAAAATAAGCTCACCGAAGTAAGCTTATTTTTTGTTTTTTATCAAGATTATGCCGAATTACGGCTTGCATTAATATTTCCGAATAATGCCCTTGTTACAATCTTTTCATAGGTTTCCTTATGCGGATTCTCTTCTTTAATTTTTTGTAAAGCATATTGCTGAATGGTTAGCAATGGCAGTACAATATTTTCTCTCATTTTGATGGAGCTCTTAGACAATGGTTCTTCTTCCATCAGAGCTTTGTAATCTGCAATTTCCAATAACATTTCATGAGTCAGCAGGTATTCATTGTGCAGAATCTGCCAAAATTCACCAAACACTTTGTCATTACGCAAATAATAGGTCAGCGGAAAGTAAGTCTTACTCATAGACATCATACTATTCTGAATAAGTGTCTTAAAGAACATAGATTCTCTGTATAGTTTTTTCAAATCTTCCAGTCTGCCCTCTTCTTTTAATCTTTGTAAAGCCGTACCCACTCCGAAGTACCCAGGTACATTTTGCTTCAACAAGCTCCATGATCCTACAAACGGGATTGCTCTTAGATCTTCGAATACCAGTTGTCCGTCATTTCTCTTACTTGGACGACTTCCGATATTGGTACGTCCATAATATTTCAGTGTACTAACCTCTTCCAGATAAGGTACGAAAAGAGGATGATCTTTCAGTGCTTTATATTTCTGGTAGCTAATTCCGGCAAGTTCATTTAGTAATGCTCTTTCCCAATCTTTTAGATTTATTTTGTCCTGAGGGAAAATTTCGTTTTCTAATCCTGCTGTAAGTAACTGCTCAAAGTTGAAGGTTGCCTGATCTTTCGTTCCAAAGACACTGGTAATTGTTTGCCCCTGAATTGTTAATTCTATCTGGTGATTGGCAATACTTTTCCCTTGTGCCGCATAAAACTGGTGTGTTTTCCCACCACCACGTGCAGGTGGTCCACCTCTACCATCAAAGAATATTACTTTGATATCGTTTTCATCCGAAACCCTTGACAGTACTTCTTTGGTAGTATAAATATCCCAGTTTGCTTTTATATATCCAGCGTCTTTTGTTCCGTCTGAAAATCCAAGCATAATAAATTGTCTGCCACTACGGCGATTCAGATGTTCTCTATACTGAGTAAGGTTATAAAGCTTGTTCATCGTTGCCTCAGCGTTTTCAAAGCCTTCTATGGTTTCGAACAATGGAACAATATCTATTTTTATATCCTTATCAGCATAACCACAATATTTAAATAGGGCATAAACATTCAGAACATCATAAATAGAGGAACTGTCCGAAATAATATAACGGTGAATACTTTGCTCTCCATTTAGTTTCTGAATATCCTTTACCTGATAGATATTTTTTAATGTATCCTTTACTATATCATCACTATAATTTTCAGGATCAACCTGTAAAGAAGTGTTGAGAAGCAGATTCAATTTTTCGTCTTCATTCAATGCATGGTAATCTTTACCAAACTCTTTTTCAAAAATCTGTTCCAGCGCTTTGTAATGGATTTTACTGTTCTGGCGAATATCCAGCGAAGCGAAATAGATTCCAAATAGATCTATACGTCCTATCAGATCGTCGATTTTATCAATAAACAATCCGTTGTTATTCTCTTTAACTTCATAACGGATATCCTCTAAAGCTTTTTTGAACTCTTCAGCAGTAAGATCATATTTATTCTCAAAAATATTCTGATATACTCTTTCACTAATTTGTCTAAGCATTTCGGTGACCTTAGGGAAAGTAATTCTTTTTCGGAGCTTTTTAAGGTGCTCATAATAGCATTTAAGAATAGCCAGTCTCAACTCGGAAGATACTCGCTGAGTAATTTCTGCAGTTACAAAAGGGTTACCGTCCCTGTCTCCTCCCGGCCAAAAGCCTAATTGGAATAAATGCGGATTTATATTAGCATCATCAAAAATGCGTTTGGTATCCCGATACAATTCTCCCAGAGTATCATAATAAACATAGCGCAGATAATAAATAATACTCTGAGCCTCGTCATATGGGGTTGGCTTTTCCTGATTGATAAATGACGTCATCCCCAGCTGCTGTAGGAGCATATCTATATTGGTAACTGAATCGGACTTTATAGCCTGATTCAGATCATGGAGAATAGATTGTACGGAATTGGAATAAAACTGTGTCGGGTGTGCTGTAAACACAACCTTAACACCGAATTGTTCCATTTTCTCTTTAATAATTTGCAGTTTTCCTTGTTGGGATGCAACTTCATACAAATTACGGACTGTCCCGGGATCTGTATTGGCATTTAGTGTAGAAAATGCTGAATCCTCGATACTGTCGAATAATACTACTTGTCTTTCTACATACTGAATAATACGGAACAGAAGATCTATTCGTTCTTCTTCTGTTTTCAGGTCTGTATGACTGTCGAAGAAATGTTTCATCACCTCCATCGGAGATTTTCCATTTTCATAGCCCCCTTTACTCTCTTCATGGAGAAAAGGCAAGAGCATTCCGATATTGGTCATTTTATCGTATGGAAGGCTCATGAAAAGGCTATTATAGATCTGAAATTTGTTTTTTACAATTTGTCTGAATTTTTCTACTTGTTCATTGGTCTTCATTAACGCTATTAATTTTGGTAAAAAGTTAAGGCTTTTATTGGATTTTACAGTTTAAATATTTGCTAAATCTTCTTATTATAAATTTATTTATCCAAAAAATACAATTACATAAATCCTGACAAAATATTTAAGCCTATCAAATTTAGGCAACATTTAATTCTTCACAAAGAAAATAATTACCTTTGTAGCATGTCTAGCGCTAAGAAGATATCCGCATAATACATAACCTCTGACATTTCTGTCGGGGTTATAGCAATTTCTGTTTATTCAGGCTTTCCAGCCTGAAGATTTCCATCTATTATATACTAACAAACATTTAGCCCGTTAATTTTAATTGAACGGCATATGAAAATTTAAACAATCAAAATGAATATCCTTTTTAGACAAGAAAATAAAAACGACTATGCAGCTGTATTTAACTTAATTCAAAGAGCATTTGAAAAAGAAGAAATGAGTGATCACAGCGAGCAATACTTAGTTGAAAGACTCAGAAACTCTGAAGCATTTATTCCGAAACTTTCTATTGTTGCGGAGATAAATCAAAATATTGCAGGGCATATTTTACTCACCAGAATTAAAGTCATAAATAACAAAAACGAAGAATTTTATTCCCTAGCATTAGCTCCGGTCTCGGTACTTCCGGAATATCAGGGTAAAGGTATTGGCGGAAAACTAATTGAAACCGCTCATAAAAAAGCTAAGGAATTAGGTTTTGGCTCTGTTATTTTATTAGGTCACGAGAATTACTATCCCCGATTCGGTTATGAAATAGCCAAAAAATATGGAATTAAATTGCCGTTTGAGGTTCCCGATGAAAACTGTATGGCTATAGAGCTTATTAAAGGCGCTTTAGAAGGAGTTGAAGGAACGGTTGTCTATCCTAAAGCTTTTTTCGAATAATATAACATCTTATTTATAATACTGCCAGTGCTTTTGTACTGGCTTTTTTGTGGTATAACTGTAACTAAATAAACCTATAGCTGTCTTATTAAAAAGCTTAGTATGAATATCCACACACCTCACAAAACCAATTTGGAAGACTCGAAGATTGATGTAAAGATTAAACTGGCTGCATTATGGGCTTCTGTAACATTATGTTATTTATATGGAGATTATTTTGAACTCTACATTCCCGGAAAAGTTAAAGGGCTTATTGATGGGCACAATCTTCTCGATGATCCTCAAAAATTATTCGGAGCTAGTCTATTATTAGCTATTCCGGCTGTTATGGTTGGGTTATCTGTTATTCTGAAACCAAAACTCAACAGATTGCTCAATCTTGTTTTTGGAATACTTTTTACCTTGATTATGCTGCTCATTGCCATTACTTCCTTGGATTCGTGGAGAGCATTTTATGTATTCCTGGCATTAACAGAAAGCACTATTACGATTCTGATCATTTTATATGCGTGGAAGTGGCCTAAGCAGAAATTAAGTTAAGCAAGGAGAAGCATTTTTCCTTATTTTAGCTCATAATAGTATTTATAAGTCTATAAAGAAGATGCAGCTATACGATACCCAACAATATAAAAATAAAATTCAGGAATCAGGTTTTACAACTATCGATCAGGTTTATACAGATGAAGAGGTACAGTCTATTCTTGGACAGATAGAACAAGCCGACAATTCTAAAGATACTTTCAGGAAATCAAAAGATTTATTTGCAATCAGGCAATTCCTGAAGGAAGTTCCAGAGACTCGTGATTTAATTTTCAATGAAAGATTAAATTATATAATCCATACAATATTTGGTTCAGACTATTTTGTTGTAAAAAGTATTTATTTTGACAAGCCTGAGTCTTCAAACTGGTATGTAGCCTATCATCAGGATCTGACTATTTCTGTTGATAAGAAAACAGAAATGGAAAATTTTGGTCCATGGACTACAAAACAGAATCAATATGCTGTACAGCCTCCACTCGAAATTTTGCAGAATATTTTTACAATACGAATTCATCTTGATGAAACAAATTCTGAAAACGGTGCATTAAAAGTTATTGAAAAGTCTCACTCAAAAGGCATATACAGACCAGAAACCATTGACTGGAAAACGGAAAAGGAATCTACCTGCAGTGTGAGCAAAGGTGGAATTATGATTATGAAGCCTCTTTTATTACACAGCTCAGGCAGAACCATTAATAATAAAAAAAGAAGGGTTATTCATATCGAATTCTCAAATGTAAATCTTCCTACTCCTTTAAGATGGTCTGAAAAGTTAAGTTAATCATTCACATATTTTATACTTATAAAACGAATAAAATGCCTACTGAGAAAGGTCTAAAAAAGATTTTCCAATATGAATATTTAGTGAATGCTGAATACTTAAAAGATATTCTACAGGAAAATAAGATTTCTGCAATAATTGATTACGAAAATAAATCTCTTTTGGTAAAAGATAGTGACTTCAATAAAGCAATACTAATCATTAATGAGGAGAATATTGATGAGAGTAAAACAATTGATCAGGAAAATTTCATGGAAGAATATGATGAATGGAATAAAAACAGCTTAAATCCGGGACATTATTTAGGAGGTCATATTCCGTTCTTTTACAAAACAAGATCAAACCATTTAAAATTTGCTATTATAACATTTATTAGTTTAATTATACAAATAGTACTACTCTTTATAACAACAAATATAGACCTTTGGAATATTCTATTTTTAATAGTTACTATAATCATTGAAATCAACTTCATAAATTCATGGGTTAATTATAAATCTGAAAAAAGGAAAGCACAATAACCCTCTCCTTTTTGCATTATTTATATCGTTTTATAATATAGATTTTATAAGTCTGAATATTCGCAAAATTCAACATAATCTGATTTATTGCATTAAAATAAAGCCCTACATTTGTTAGGTAAAATCAATCCTATGTTAAATTTTAAATATAAAAATCCTACCAAAATTATTTTTGGAAAGGGTGAAATCGCTTCACTTGGAAAAGAGATTCCTTCAGATGCTAAAATTCTTCTGTTATATGGAGGTGGCAGCATTAAAAAGAACGGTGTATATCAACAGGTAAAAGACACCTTAGCGAATCATCAGGTAGAAGAATTCGGTGGCATTCCTGCTAATCCGGAATATGAAGTACTAATGGAAGCTTTACAGTTTATCAAAGAAAAGAATATTACTTATCTTCTTGCTGTTGGTGGAGGTTCTGTTATTGACGGAACCAAATATCTGGCTGCGGCTGCAAAATATAATGGAGAGCCTTGGGATATCCTTAGAAATTCGGTAAGAACCATGGAAGGACAAGCTTTACCTTTCGCTACAGTACTTACTTTACCAGCTACAGGTTCGGAAATGAATTCCGGATATGTTATTTCAAGAAGAGCTACTCAGGAGAAATTATCTTCTGGCGGACCAGGACTATTCCCACAAGTTTCTGTTCTTGATCCTGAGGTTATTCGCTCTATTCCGAAAAATCAGATTGCCAATGGTATTACAGATGCATACACCCATGTAATGGAACAATACATGACCTATCCTATTGGTGCTACATTACAGGACAGATTTGCGGAAAGTATTTTGCAATCGTTACAGGAAATTGCACCTAAGGTTATGCAGGAAGAATTTGATTATACAGCTGCAGGTGATTTTATGTGGAGCTGTACTATGGCACTTAATGGATTAATCCAGCAAGGTGTTCCTTCAGACTGGGCTATACATGCTATGGGGCACGAGCTTACGGCATACTATGGTATAGACCATGCACGTACATTAGCGATTATTGCACCTAGCCATTACCGCTATAACCTGGAGTCTAAAAAAGAAAAATTGGCTCAATACGGTGAAAGAGTATGGAATATCACCGAAGGAACAACAGAAGAAAAGGCATTAAAAGCCATTGAAAAAATGGAGCAATTCTTCCATTCTTTGGGAATACTAACTAAACTTTCAGAATATACAGAGGCATATAACGGAACTGCAGAAAAAGTTGAAAGTGCATTTATCAGTAGAAATATGGCAGGTATCGGAGAACACAAAAAACTAACACCTTCTGATGCTAAGAAAATTGTTGAAATGAGCTATTAGGAAATATGAAGAAATTAAGAATGATATTTGCTTTTGTAATATTACTCTCAGTAACATTACAAGCGCAAGAAAAGAGAATGTTTTGGCACGACATTCAGGAATTTAAAAAGAGGGACAGCTTAAACGGAATTCCTCAAAATGTTATATTATTTATCGGAAGCTCTACTTTTACCAAGTGGACAGATATTGCAAAATATTTTCCTCAGAAAAAGATTATTAACAGAGGTTTTGGAGGTTCAAGGCTTTCTGATCTTAATTACTTTGCAGATGATCTTTTGAAGCCTTATCACCCTAAACAAATTGTCGTTTATTGTGGTGACAATGATTTTGTCTCGGAGGATAAGCCATCTGTAGATACAGTGGTTGCAAGATTTAAAACTTTCTATGGTAAAATAAGACAGTATTATCCTAAAATTAATGTGTCTTACATTTCCATTAAGCACTCGCCTTCCAGAGAAGACTACTGGCCACAAATGCAGCAGGCTAATAAGGAAATAAAAGCTTTCTTGAAAAGTCAGAAAAACACATCATACATTGATATTACTAAAGCAATGAATGATCAAAATGGTGTTATAAGAAAGGATATATTCCTGGATGATATGCTCCATATGAAACCATCGGGTTATGTTATATGGGAAAAAGCTATAGCACCCTACTTAAAATAATTACGAAATGCTCCTGATAGGAGCATTTTTCTTTATATTTTTGCGAAAAAATTATATGACAAAAAATTTATTTTATCTTCTTCCAATTTTCATCATATTATTTTCCTGTCGTAACAGTGATAATGAATCTGATATTAAGGCTGAGCAGGAATTCCTTGTCAAAAAAATCAATCCATTATTCTCTCCTGAGGGACATATGATGTTACCTCCTAATTCTGAAACAAAAAAGCACTTTGAATTTGAATATGATTCAAAAAATAGATTAACAAAAAGAATCGGGCTTATTATTCCTTCAGCAGGACCTTTTTATGGTTTTACAGACAAAATAGCTACAATTATCGAATATAACAATTCATCCGCATCTATAAAAAACATTGCTATAATTCCTGATTATCCTATAATCGATATTAAGGAGGATTTTAAATTCAATAATGAAAACCAAATTATTGAAAAATATATTCCAGCAAAATACAGCAACAGAATGGATAAAAAAATTAAATACTTATATGATGGAAAAGTATTAATAAAAAGGGAAACTACATACCCTAATAGGTCATACGACCCTTCTTTATCTTGGGATTATATTGAAACTATTGTCGAAGATTTTATATATAATTCCAACAATAATCTTCAGAAAATAGTAACAACCAGTCATAAAACTGGCAACGTAAATTCTATTACCAAGACTAAAGAAATAACTTTCGATGATTATGATACCAGTAAAAATCCGTTTGTAAAACTGGGTATTCTCAATGATTATTTTGAAAGAAGTTTGTCCAAAAATAATTTTAGATCCAGATCAGAAATCAGTTATAATATAGATGGCACTCCTAGAGATAAATCGGAAAATACCTGGGTTTTTATGTATAACACTAAAGGTGATTTAATTATAGAATAACACTTTAATACAATACATTACAAGATTAATGATCAGACATATATACAATAATAAAAAATCATATGAATAAAAATCTATTTTATCTTCTTCCAATTTTCATCTTATTATTTTCCTGTCGTAACAGTGATAATGAATCTGATATTAAGGCTGAGCGGGAATTCCTTGTTAAGAGACTTAATCCGATATTTTCCCCTGAGGGATATAACATACCAGCCTCCGGTCCGGGAGTAAACAGTTATTTTGAATTTGAATATGACTCAAAGAACAGAATAACAAAAAGAATTGGGTCAGTTTTACAGGTATCTACATACAGTTATGTGTTTACCGATAGGATAGCTATAATTATAAAATACAATAACTCATCTGCCTCTATAAAAAAGATTGATGTAAAAGATCCTAATTCTACTATAATTGATATTGAAGAAAATATTCTATTTAACAATAGTAACCAAATTATAGAAAAAAATATTCCCAGTCTGAATCATAATTCCAAATATGATAAAAGAATAAAGTATTTTTATAATAATAAAATTCTAGTAAAAAGAGAAACAGCATACCCTAACAAATTATTTAATACTTTGGAACCTTGGGAATACATTGAAACTATTGTTGAAGATTATATATATGATTCAAACAGTAATCTTCAGAAAATAGTAACAACCAGTCACAAAGCCGGAAGCATAAATTCAGTAGATAAGATTAAAGAAATAACTTTTGGCGATTATGATACCAGTAAAAATCCATTTGTAAAGCTGGGTATTCTTAATGATTATTTTGAAAGAAGCTTGTCCAAAAATAATTTCAGATCCAGAGCAGAAATCAGTTATAATATAGATGGCAAACCATATAAAGGATCAGAAAATACATGGAATTACCCTTATGACTCTACTGGTAATATAATTCTGGAATAATATTTTAATGCAATAAACAAAAGCATTATAAAATCAAAGTTATGGAAGTCAACAAAAATATATCTTTAGTCCTTTCCGGCGGTGGCGCCAGAGGCTTAGCCCATATAGGTGTTATTGAAGAACTAGAGAGACAAAACTTTAAAATCAATAGCATTGTTGGTACTTCCATGGGCGCATTAGTTGGAGGAATATATGCCATGGGCAAACTTCAGGAGTTTAAAGAATGGATAGTAAAGCTCAACCGTTACAGTTTTTTAAGGCTTATAGATTTTTCATTCAAAAACGGCGGCTTCATTAAAGGTGAAAAAATTCTGAATATCCTAAGTATGGCTATTCCCGGAGAAAATATTGAAGACCTTAAAATTCCGTTTGCATGTTTAGCGACAGACATACAGGCGCATCAGCCTGTTTACATTAATTCAGGTAATATTTATGATGCTATAAGAGCTTCTATAGCTATTCCATCTGTTTTCACACCAGTTATAAGAGATAATATGGTTTTGGTAGACGGTGGTGTTCTGAATAACATTCCGATTGATTATGCGATAAAAACTAATCCGGAAGATAAAATACTTGCGGTAAACGTTAATGCGAGAATTCCTTTTGAAGGAAAAGCTCTTCCTACGCCGTCATCTAAGCTGGGAATGCTGAGACTGACCAACCGGACTATATCTTTGATGATTGAAACCATTGGTAACTTTAATCTTAGAGAACATGCACCTGATTTTATGATTAATATTTCCCGTTATTCATGTGAATTGTATGAATTCTATAAGGCTCAAAGTCAAATTGAATATGGTAGAAAATGTGCCCGGGAGCAGCTGAAAAATTATTTTTCCCAGCACTAAACAAAAATCAAAGATTTTTCAGTTAATATATTCCTGAATCTTCAAATAAAAACCGTGTAAGAATTTACACGGTTTTTATTTGAGCTTTTATTATCTCTTATTTCTTTTAGCTTTTTGTTTCTGCTGATTTCTGTTAGCAGGCTTCGTTTTAGGCGGTTTTCTTTTAGTAGGTCCACCAAGGTTAATTTTTTTATTTTTATCCTTCTTATCATGAAATGCTCCACCACCCTGCGTAATATCCGGAGCTTTGGTAGGATTCTTCATTTTGACCTCCTCTTTCTCAGATTCGATCTTTTTAGGATTAATGGTTACTTCCTCTGGGAAATCGAGAAACTGAAGTTCTTTATTCATTAAAACTTCGATCTCCAATAGCAAAGCTTCTTCTTTTTTAGTAATGAAAGAGATTGCTGTACCATCTTTATCAGCACGACCTGTACGACCGATACGGTGAATATATTGTTCTGGAACCTCTGGGACTTCAAAATTGAATACATGGGTAATATCTGAAATATCAAGACCACGCGCCATTACGTCTGTTGTAATAAGACCACGCACTTCGGCATCTTCAAATTTACGCATAGCTCTTAGCCTGTAGTTCTGAGATTTATTGGAGTGGATTACATCAAACTGATCCGGATACAACTCATCTAATGTATTGAAAAGATAATCTGCATGTTTCTTATTATTAGCAAAAACCAATACTTTAGACATGCTTTCTTCACTTTCCAAAAGATGTTTTAACAAGTTGATTTTAGTATTGAAGTTCTCGACCTTATATCCTTGCTGCGTAATCTTTTCTAGTGGAGTTCCCGATTTTGCTAAGCTTATTTCTTCAGGACCATTAAAATATTCATCCAACATCGTATCAACAGCTTCCGTCATCGTTGCAGAGAATAATATATTCTGTCTCTTCTGGCGCATCACTTCAAAGATATGAGTCAACTGTGGACGGAATCCTAAGTTTAGCATTTCATCGAACTCATCAATAACAAGATGGCGTACATCTTTTAGGCTTATTGCATTATCAATTGCTAAATCCAGTACTCGGCCTGGTGTTCCTACCAAAATATCACAGCCATTGTCAAACAATAATTTCTGTGTATTGATATTCTTACCACCATAAATACCTATAACACGAGCTGTCATGTTTTCAGTTAGATTTTCAAGTATTTCCGTAACCTGTACAACAAGTTCACGAGTAGGAACTAAAACCAATACTGTAGGGTTGTCGGCTTTGGAATATTTCCACATTTTGAGAACCGGCAATAAATAAGCCAGAGTTTTACCTGTACCGGTTTGTGCAATACCCATAACGTCACGTCCGGACAAAATAGGTTTAAAGCTCTTCAGCTGAATAGGGGTTGGTACAGTTATTCCGTTTTGCTCTAATGCCGAAAAAAGATTTTTCGGTAATTCGAAATCCTCAAATGTTATCATTTTGCAAAGATAGGAGATTTTTTATTTATTCTTTCGTAACATCCGTAAGCAAAGTACAATGAGTAAAAATAATGAGATTACTAATCCTATTATACCAAGTACTGACACCTGCCCTACTAAGGGTTCAGCCTTCCCTACCCACAAAATAGCCGTACCAATCATATTAGCACAAAGGATAAGAGCCAGAATAAGGTCGTGAAATCCTCTTTGTATAATATTATTGGTTTTGGAAAGATTTTTAACTTCTGTATTCAGGGTAAGCGTTCCTTCATTCGCTTTCAGTAAAACACTACTGATTTCGCGGGGCAAAACATCTATATGTTCTGCAATATCTTCTACTCTCTTTACCCCTTTATTAAATAGATATCCTGGACTTATACGCTTCATCATGATCTTCTTCACATATGGCTCTGCGCTTTTCACAAGATCCATATTAGGATTTATTTTTCGGCCTACGCTTTCAATAAGACTTATCCCACGAACCAGAAGATAAAAGTATTCCGGCATATTGACTTTGTTTTCCATCAGAATAGCACGCAGCTTATTCAGAATAAATCCGGCATCTATATTTTCCAGAGATGCATTATGCACAAAATCTAATACTTCCTGAAGGTCATTTTCCAGTTTACGTTCATCTTTAATATCTATTTCAACAGCCATTTTTTTAATAACCTCAATAAGCTTTCTGGGTCTTTTCGAAATGAAATTAATGATAAAGTTTTCTAATAATTCTTTATCTTGAGGGAAAATAGTTCCCGTAGCTCCAAGGTCTATAAATACAACTCTACCGTCTGGTTTTACAAGAATATTTCCTGCATGTGGATCTGCATGAAAGAAGCCATAGTCAAGAATTTGTGCCAGAAATAGCTGGAGCCCTCTGTCTGCAATCATTCCAGGATCCAATCCGTATCTTTTTAATCCTTCGATATCTGTTGCCTTTACTCCATCTATAAACTCCATACAGAGTACTTCGTTATTACTCAGTTCTTCATATACTTTAGGAACATAAGTACTTTTGTTATTTTTGAAATTAAAAGCAAACTTTTGTATGTTTTCTTTTTCCTGTACCAGAGAAAGCTCCGTAAGCAATGATCTTTCAAACGTAGCAATCGCTTTATTCAGGTCCAGATGCTGTGCAAATTCAAAATAAGTATTGAGAATCTTTGCCAGATCTTTCATGAGTAATAAATCATCTTCAATAACCTCCTGAATTCCCTGTCTTTTTATTTTTAGTACTACAGGGCTGCCATCTTTTAGTATACCTTTATATACCTGTGCAATAGAAGCAGAAGCAATAGGTTTTCTATCCAAAGACTGGAATACATCTGAAATATTAATACTCAGTTGCTCTTCCAATATAGAATCAAGATCAAGATCCTGTACTTCTACCCTGTCCTGTAGATTTTGTAGTTCGGCAATCATTTCTTTAGGAAGCATATCTTCCCGGTTACTAAAAGCCTGACCTATCTTAACAAAGGAAGGGCCCAATTCTTCTAATGCCATACGGATACGTTCATATACTGTATTCTGAGTATCCGGTTCATCAGAGAAATTTGTTTTCTGATCATTCTGTCCTCCAATTCTGGACACAATATCTTTAAAACCATATTTAGCAAGAACCGAAATAAGACGGCTTGTGCGTTTTAGTTTTCTCTGTTGTTTGTTTAGCATTACAATAATTTTGTTCTAGTTAATCAAAAACTGTTCCTTCAAATATATTCAATATAATTAAGGAAAGCCTACTACAAAAAAAAGCAGCCAAAAGGCTGCTTTAATATATTAATCGGTATAGGAAATTATTCCCACTCGATTGTTGCAGGTGGTTTGCTTGAAATATCGTAAGCAACACGGTTAATACCTCTTACCTCATTGATAATTCTGTTGGAAACAGTTTCCAGGAATTCATAAGGAAGTTTGCTCCATGTAGCCGTCATAAAGTCTATCGTATTAGCGGAACGTACAACAGCTGTATATTCATAAGTTCTCTCATCTCCCATTACTCCAACAGATTTTACAGGAAGTAATACTACAAAAGCTTGAGATACTTTTTCGTACAGATCATTTTTGTACAATTCTTCGATAAAGATATCATCTGCTTCCTGTAAGATTCTTACTTTCTCTACATCTACTGCTCCAAGAACACGGATACCTAATCCAGGACCTGGGAACGGGTGTCTGTATACCAAGTGGTGAGGAATACCTAGTTCTTCTCCTACTTTTCTTACTTCGTCTTTGAAAAGCTCTCTTAACGGTTCTAAAAGTTCGAAATCCATTTCTTCAGGAAGACCACCAACATTGTGGTGAGACTTGATTACTGCAGAAGGTCCTTTTACAGACTGGGATTCGATAACATCCGGATAGATCGTTCCTTGGGCTAAGAATTTAGCGCCTTCAATTTTATGAGATTCTTCGTCAAAAACAGCGATAAACTCGTTTCCGATAATTTTTCTTTTCTGCTCAGGATCATCAACACCAGCCAGCTTAGACAAGAATCTGTCAGCAGCATCTACCAGTTTAATGTTCATGTGGAAATGCTGTCCGTAGTTCTCCATTACTTTCTTCGCTTCATCTTTTCTCAGAAGTCCTGTATCTACAAAAATACAAGTCAGCTGATCTCCGATAGCTTTATGGATTAATACTGCTGCTACAGAAGAATCTACACCTCCGGAAAGTCCAAGAATAACTTTCTGGCTGCCTACTCTTTCTTTAATATCAGCAACTGTTCTTTCAATATAGTTAGTCAGCTTCCAGCTTTTTTCGGACTGACAGATGTTCAGAACAAAATTCTCCAACATCTTACTTCCTTCCTCTGTGTGAGAAACTTCAGGGTGGAACTGAACAGTAAAGATTTTCTTATCTTCATTTGCCATTCCGGCAATAACGCCAGATTTAGCAACGATATCAAATCCCTGAGGAGCTGTTTCAACTTCGTCAAAATGGCTCATCCATGCTATAGATCTTTCTTTTACTCCGTCGAATAAAGAACAAGCCTTTACAATTTCCAGTTCAGCTTTACCATATTCTCCTTTTACACCTTTAGCAACTTTACCTCCTAGAAGGTGTGCTGTTAGCTGCATTCCGTAGCAAATTCCTAAAACAGGAATTCCTAATTCGAAAATTTCTTTTGAAACCAAGTGTGCATCCTCTGCATTTACCGAAGAAGGACCACCTGAAAGTATAATACCGAAAGGGTTTCTTTCTTTAATTTCTTCCAATGAAGTGTAGTAAGGGATAATTTCGGAATATACTCCCATCTCTCTTACTCTTCTTCCGATTAACTGGTTATATTGTGAACCGAAATCTAAAATAATAATTCCTCTTTCCATAAAAATTAAGGTAACAATTTAGCAATGCAATAATGTAACAATCAATTATTAATAAACCGGTACATTGATATATTGATAAATTCGTTGATATTTATTAAAATCCCCTAAACTTTCGCTCAGGGGTTATGTTTATTTTTATTTCTTTTGCTCGAACAAGCCTATATCATGTCTGTAGAAGCCGTAGTCGAAAGAAATCTTTTTGATGTTGTCATAAGCCTGCTTTCTGGCATCATCATAAGTCTCTCCAAATCCTACAACGTTTACGACTCTGCCGCCTGTTGTATAATAGTTATTTCCACCTTTTCTGGCTCCTGCAAGAAGACAAAGTGTATCTACTTTATCTGTTCCTTTTATTTCAAGACCAGTTTCGATGTTTCTTGGATATCCTCCGGAAACCATTACAACACATACCGCTTTTTTATCAGCGAATTTTAGTTCTACTGGTTTACCTTCCATACAGTCATTGATAACATCTACAAGACTGTTCTCTAATAATGGTAATATAACCTGAGTTTCAGGATCTCCTAAACGCATATTGTATTCCAATAGATAGCTACCTTCTGCAGTAACCATTAGTCCGAAGAAAATAAATCCTTTGAAGCTAAGGTTTTCCTGCTTAAGACCTTTTAGAGTTGGCAACATGATGTTTCTTTCAAAATCAGCATAGTGCATTCCGTTGAACTCAGGGCTTGGAGCAACAGTACCCATACCTCCGGTATTCATACCTTCATCTCCTTCACCTACCTTTTTGTAGTCTTTTACCGGGATACAAGGGAACAATTCTTCACCGTTAGAGAAACAGATAATAGAAGCTTCAAATCCTTGTAAAAATTCTTCAATAACAAGTTTAATACCTGCATCACCATGGATTCTTCTGATCATGAAATCATGAATAACAGCATCTGCTTCTTCAAGAGTTTCACAGATCACTACTCCTTTACCACCTGCAAGACCGCTGGCTTTGATAACTAAAGGGAATTTGTGATCCTTAACATAGTCTAAAGCTTCCTGGTATACTTCGAAAACCTGAGCTTTAGCCGTTTTAATGCCGTGATCCTGCATAAATCTCTTAGAGAATGCTTTAGAACCTTCTAATGAAGCTGCCTTAGCATTTGGTCCAAAAATTTTAAGACCCGCTGCTTTAAACTCATCTACGATTCCCTCCACTAAAGGTGCTTCAGGACCAACGATAGTTAAATCAACTTTTTCTCTTGTTGCAAATTCTATCAGTTCAGGGATAGAATCTTCATATATATTCTCACCATATTCTTCGGTTGAAGCATTTCCTCTTGCAAAGAATATTTTTTTAATTTTAGGATCTTGTTTAAGTTTCCATCCAATTGCAGCCTCACGACCTCCGGTACCAACGACTAATACTCGCATATTTTAGCTATATGTTTTTTTATTTAAATCTTAAAAATTTGTGCTTTACTTTGTAGCAAGTGTCAAAGATAGCACAAAAACTATTTTTTTCAAAAAAATAGAGAGTTAATTCCTGTTAATGAAATTAATGGAAAAAGTGACGCATACCTGTAAACATCATTGGAATTTCATGCTCATTTGCAGCCTGAATACTTTCTTCATCGCGCATAGAACCTCCCGGCTGAATAATAGCTTTAATTCCTTCTGCAGCACAGAAATCTACAACATCTCTGAACGGGAAGAATGCATCTGATGCCAGTACCAATTCTCCTCCGAATTTAGCCTTTGCTCTTTCTACTGCATGTTGTGTAGCCCAGATACGGTTAACCTGACCTCCACCAATTCCTAAAGCCTGCTGACCATTGGAAACAACGATTGCATTAGACTTTACATATTTAACAACTCTTTGTGAGAAGATCAATGCTTTTCTCTGTTCATCTGTTGGTTGCTTTTCTGTTACAACACTGATATCTGTAGAGAATTCGTCATCAGCATTCTGTACAAGCATACCGCCATCAATTTTCACCCAAACCTGCTTATCAGAAACCGGATGTTTGATTTTGATCACACGAAGGTTTTTCTTTTTGTTAAGGATCTCTAAAGCATCAGCATCAAAATCCGGCGCCATAACAATCTCTAAGAAAGTTTCGTTAAGAGCAGTTGCTGTAGCGGCATCTACTTTAAAGTTCATTCCTACGATTCCTCCAAAAATTGAAACAGGATCGCACTCAAATGTTTTTCTGTATGTTTCTTCTGGTGTTGTACCAACAGCTACTCCGCAAGGTGTAGAATGCTTCACAGCGCAACAAGCCATTTCTTCTTTAAATTCATTTACCACTTTCCAGCAAAGATCCATATCTCTCAGATTATTGAAAGAAAGCTCTTTTCCACCTAACTGTTCGAAATCCTTCATCGCTCCTTTTTCTACTGTAGAAACATAGTAAGCAGCAGACTGATGTGGATTTTCACCATAACGAAGATTAGCTACTTTCTTAAATGAAGCATTAAGATAGTTAGGATATTCCTCTTCTAAAAGCATTTTAGAAATAGCAGCATCATAAGCTGCTGTAAGGTTGAATACTTTCCCTGCTAACATCTTACGTGTTTCCAGCTGAGTATTACCGGAAGTTTCAATTTCTTCCTGAATTTTTGCATAATCACCTGCATCGGTAATTACAGTAACATCAAAGAAACCTTTAGCTGCAGAACGCAACATAGAAGGCCCACCTATATCGATAAATTCTACTTTTTCTTCTAAAGAAATTTCTTTATCAGCATTTTCAAAGAACGGGTAAAGGTTAACGATTACCATATCGATCAACCCAATTCCGTGCTCCTGAACAGTTTTCATGTGCTCTTCGTTTGAACGAACTGCTAAAATACCTCCGTGTACTTTTGGGTGTAACGTTTTTACTCTTCCATCCAGCATCTCCGGAAAGTTGGTTACTTCATCAATCTGAATAGGGCTAAGTCCTGCATCTTTAAGATGCTTAAATGTTCCCCCTGTTGAGATTAGTTCATAATTGTTTTTTTCCAAAAACCTGGCAAAATCGATTAGACCGCTTTTGTCAGAAACACTAATTAATGCTCTTTTTTTCATTTCTTTCTTTACTTTTTGTACTAATCTTACTTAAGGATTAGTCTTTGGAAAATCTACAACAATTATTTCCTTTCCCAAATAATTGTTGCAAACATTCCCGTTTTCACTTTTTACTTTTTACTTTTGGCTGCTTTCTCAGCCCGATTTTATTTCAAACTTTATTAGTCTAATGGATTAGCTATTCAATACCTTTTCAATAGCTAAAGGAAAAATATCATATTCTATCTGGTGAACTTTACCAGCGATATCTTCCGGAGTGTCATTTTCTTCAACAGTAATTTTTCCTTGCAGGATAATCTCTCCTTCATCTACTCCTGTCGTTACAAAATGTACTGTAGCACCAGATTCTGTTTCTCCAGACTCTTTAACAGCGTTGTGTACATGCATTCCCCACATTCCTTTTCCACCGAATTTCGGAAGTAAAGAAGGGTGAACATTAATCATCTTACCTTCCCACTTTTCGCAGAACTCCTGAGTAAGAACGGATAAAAATCCGGCCAACACAATAAGTGATGTATCTTCAGGAATTACCGTATCCAGTTTCTGGCAAAAATCTTTTCCTCTTTTAATTAACTGAAATGGGATTCCGGCATCTTCGGCTCTTTTTAGTCCATAACAGTCACGGTCAGCTACCACAAGGCTTATTTCAGCATTCTGAATTTCCTTTTCAGCAATAGCGTTTATAATCCGCTGCAGATTGGTCCCTGAACCTGATACCAGTATTACTATTTTCTTCATTTTTCAAATGCAACAACCTAGCAATGTAGTAATGTAACAATATCTTTTATTGGTAAATTGTTACATTATTATATTGGTAAATTATTTTTAGATTAATTGGATTTTCTCAGCGTTCTCTGTAATTTCCCCAACCAGGTAAGCATCTGGTAAAAGCTCTAAAGCTTTCTGAGCATCTGCTTCGCTCAGGACAACTACCATACCTACTCCCATATTGAAAGTTCCGTACATTTCTTCACGTGCAATATTTCCTCTTTTTTCAAGCTCTAGCATGATAGAAGGAATCCTGATTTCTTTTGTTTCAACACTTGCGCAAAGACCTTCAGGAATAATTCTAGGAATGTTCTCATATAATCCGCCACCTGTAATGTGTGCAATACCGTGAATTTCCATTTCATTCATCAATTTCTGAATGCTTTGGTAGTATAATCTTGTAGGTACTAATAATGTTTCGTGGATTGGTTTTCCTTCGAAATCTTCATTGAAGTCAGGGAAAACTTTTCTTACCAAAGAGAAACCATTAGAATGGAATCCAGAACTTGGTAAAGCAATAATTTTATCTCCGGTTTTGATTTTTGAACCATCAATAACCTGATCTTTTTCTACAATACCTACACAGAAACCTGCTACATCATAATCTCCCGGATTATACATTCCCGGCATTTCAGCAGTTTCACCACCAATAAGGGCGCATTGATTGTCTTTACAAGCTTCCACCATTCCTAAAACGATTTCAGCAGCTACATCGGCATCTAATTTTCCACATGCTAAGTAGTCTAAGAAGAATAAAGGTTTTGCACCATGACATACTATATCATTAGCACACATCGCAAAACAGTCAATTCCTATAGAACCATATTGTTTTGTATCCAATGCTATTTTCAGTTTGGTACCAACACCATCTGTACCACTTACCAATACTGGGTTTTTGTAACCACCAATCTCATAAAAAGCACCAAAGCTTCCAAGATTGTTCAGTACGTTCGGGTTGTGTGTTTCGCTAACGGCCTTCTTTATCTTGTCCACCGTCTTGTACCCTTCTTCTTTGTCAACTCCTGCGGATTTGTAGGTATTCATTTTTAGTTTTTATTATTTAGTGAATAAAATTACAATTTAAAATTGATCTGAAGTTTTGATTCTCAATTTGTTTTATCAAAAAACGTAAATAAAAAAGCCGACAAACTTTTGGAGTCTGTCGGCCATTATTTTATCTCAAATTTAAAGGGCACACCGATTTGTCTTTTCCTATTGTCCGGGATGACTGATGTTTTTCTTTAAATTGCTTTATGATCTTCACTTCTGAATTTTGATGTGCAAATTTAATAAAATTTACTTTAAAATCCTATAAGAATTTACGCATTTACTTTTGCTGCGAATTCTTCTTTTATTTTAGCAACTTTATGCTCCAATTCTTTAGCTTTTTCAGCATCTAGAATCCCTTTTTCAGCATCAAAGTTATCTTTGAATTTAGGCAATGAAAAAGTTTCTACAATATTTCCTCCACTGTGAGGGAAACGTGCAGTTGCAGCAGCCAATACATTAGCTCCACCTTTTGGTCCTGGTGCTGTAGCCATCAGGAAGATATCTTTATCTCCCCAGTGTGGTCTTCCCGGAATACGGGATACCCAATCGAAAACATTTTTAAATGCTACAGAATAGCTGCTATTGTGTTCAGCAAGAGACATCAATACTAAATCTGCGCTGTCGATTTTTTCTGCGAAATTCTTCGCCTCCTGAGGAACTCCGGATTGTTGTTCTCTGTGAACTCCATAAATAGGCATTTCATAATCATTAAGATCCAAAAGCTCTACTTCATTGCTGTCAAATTGTTTTGCAACATATTCTACCAATAACTTATTAATTGATGCCGGAGAGTTAGTTCCTGCAAAAGCTACTATTTTCATCTGTATATATAATATTTCTAATTGTTAGTATAAAATGAGCCGCTATCATTACTTATTACGAAGTATTGATTTCGGCTCATTTATTATTTTAAATTTTCTGAATTCAAATTAATTTGCAAAATTAGGCAAATTCATAGGAACATCAATAATCAAAACTTCAGAATTTTCTGTTGCTTCTATATTGAACTTATCGATATCCCAAATTCCTAATGCATCACGGGTATTCAGTACCTGATCTCCGATCTTCACCTGACCATTTAATACAAAAACGTAAGCGCCATTTCCTTCTTTATGAATAGGATAATCTTTGTTGAATCCTTTATCAAAATTAGCCATGTTGAACCATGCATCCTGATGGATCCATACTCCTGCATCATCTGCGTTAGGTGACAAAATCTGTTGGAAATCGTTTTTCTTATAATCTCCGGAAACATCTACCTGATCATATCGAGGGGTAACATTTTCTTTATTAGGGAAAATCCATATCTGTAGGAATTTTACAGCTTTATCTGCATTGGCATTCATCTCACTATGCATTACTCCTGTACCGGCAGACATTACCTGAACATCTCCTTTTTTTATGATTCCTGCACTTCCCATATTATCACCATGCTTAAGATCTCCGTCTAATGGGATAGAAATAATTTCCATATTGTTATGAGGGTGCTTACCAAAGCCCATACCTCCTTCTACATAATCATCATTTAAAACTCTTAAAGCTCCAAAATTTACTCTTTCAGGGTTAAAGAAACCTGCAAAGCTAAAACTGTGTGCACTTTTTAACCAGCCATGATCTGCGAATCCTCTACTGTCTGCACTGTGAAATACTGTTTTCATATGTTTATGTTTATTTTTTATTTTCTTATGCAAATTTACGCCAGTACAATAGGGAATGAATTGATGTAAGATAAGTAAATAAATGTGAAAATATATTTCATATATTCGTGAAAAAATCAGAAATAAACAACAAACATTGAATTAATATGACGAAACCTCTACCAATTATATATTTCACTGCGAAATTAAAAATACACAACAATTACAGGCTGCAAATTCATTTAATAAAATCGCAATAAGAGATGGAAAATGTATTAGGAAATTGCAATAGCTGCGGTACGGCTATTAACGGGAATTTTTGTAGTGAGTGTGGACAGAAAAAATTCAAAAGAATTGATCACACTTATGTAATCGATGAAGTTAAAAGTTTTGCATTCTATACAGAAAAAGGCTTTTTCTATTCTGTTAAAAACATTATTCTAAATCCCGGAAAGACAGCCAGAAAATTTTTGGAAGGTGACAGAATACACCACTACAAGCCTTTTGCCCTTACTATGGTACTCAGTGGAATTTCGATATTATTATCCAGCTTCCTTAATATAAAAGATATCATGGAGAAGGCTATAAAGGCTTCTAATCAAAATGTATCGGATAAATTCGTTGATGCGTATTCCACTGGATTCCTCTCCTATTTCACCTTTATTATGCTGGCTTTGATACCGTTCTTCTCTCTTCTTACCAGAATATCTTTTAGAAAATGGGGACAAAATTATTACGAGCACTTGGTAATGAATGCTTATTTTCAATGTTTTTATACCATTGCGCTTATCATTATTTTTTATCCTTTTTATTACTTTCTTCAGAATGATCCGATAACAATTGGTAAAATCTCTTCTTTATCATATTTTATTGTTCCAATATTACTTTTTTGGTTCTACAAAGGTTTTTATTCAGAGAAAAGTACAAAAAGCATTATTGGACGCCTGATAATCTTTTACTTATTGCAGATTGCTGCTGCGATTATAATTTTTATCGGCCTTTTTGTAATAGGCTTTATAATTGCTAAACTTAATCCTGAATTAATAAAGGGTATGATCAATAAATAGGATTCTATTATTCGCTAAATATTCAATAAAAATAAAGACCTATGATATTTGGAAACATCATAGGTCATTTTATTTTAATCTGAGACCGAAATAAAGTAATTTCAAACTCAGGTTAATTTATTTTACAGCTTTAATAGAAATAGCATATCCACCACTTCTCGCCATTTTTACAGGTATTTTTGTAGTACTTGTCACTACTTTTTTATAGATATGATAGCTCTGTGGATTAGTATCGTAATCTGCATCTTTACCATCTTCATAGATTACCGCTTCATATTTCTTTCCCTTATCCAGGAAAGATAAGTCTACTGTAAAATCACGTTTGTTCTCATCAGTAATACCACCTACATACCATTCATCTTTACCTTTTGCTTTTCTGGCAATATGCAGATAATCTCCAGGCTCAGCATCAAGGATTTTAGTATCATCCCAATCTACAGCTACATCTTTTATAAACTGGAACGCATCCATGTGTTTCGCATAGTTCTCCGGCAGATCGGCAGCCATTTGTAATGGTGAATACATGGTTACATATAAAGCTAATTGCTTTGCCAGTGTTGTTTTTACCATACGCTTGTCTCCAGGGAAGTAGTAATCTAACTTCGTCTGGAAAATACCAGGTGTATAATCCATTGGCCCACCCATTTGTCTTGTAAATGGAAGAATCGTTGTATGATCTGCATTGTTTCCACCAAAAGCATCGTACTCGGTACCACGTGCAGCTTCTGCAGCTATCCAGTTTGGATAAGTACGGTTAAGCCCTGTAGGACGTACAGATTCATGAGAATTAACCATAATCTTATAGTCTGCCGCTTTTTTAGCAACATGCAGGTAATGGTTGTTAGTCCATTGGCTATAATGGTGCTCTCCACGAGGAATAATATTTCCTACATAACCAGTTTTTACGGCATCATAACCATACTTGTTCATCAACTTGAAAGCCGGATCTAACCATCTTTCATAATTAACTGTTGAACCAGATGTCTCGTGGTGCATAATCAGTTTAATGCCTTTACCATGAGCATACTCATTAAGCGCAGCAATATCGAAATCCGGATATGGTGTTACAAAATCGAAAACATCTTCTTTGGAATGTCCAAACCAATCTTCCCAACCGATATTCCAACCTTCAATAAGAAGTCCATCGAAACCATTTTTGGCTGCAAAGTCTATATACTCTCTTACTTTGGTATTATTGGCTGCATGTTTTCCGTTCGGTGTAAGCTTGGTAAAATCTGTTTTTCCTAAATGTACATTATCTTCTGTAGAATATGCCCACTGAGATTTTCCGATAATCATTTCCCACCATACTCCCATATATTTGGTTGGCTTTATCCAGGAAGTATCTTTGTATTCTGTAGGCTCATTCAGATTAAAAATCATTTTAGAATCCAAAATTCCGGCAGCTGTAGGTGATACAATAATTGTTCTCCAAGGTGTATTAAAAGGTGTTTGTATATAACCTTTAGCTCCCTGTGCGTCTGGCGTAAGATGTGTTTTGAATTTATAATTCTGGCTATCCACCTCCAGATGTGATGCCGGATAATTAATCAACGCTGCTTCTCCTAAATCTACATACAATGGTTCTTTACCTTCTTTTTTAAGAATTAAAGGCGTTTGTACTGTATTTTTTACCGGGAACTGCGATGCATTTTGTTCTACAGCACCAGCCCATTTTGCAGCAATTTCGGAAACCTTGGAAGTTTGATACTGATATTCCTGAGTATCATAATCTCCAACAATCCACCATGCTTTCATATCAGAAGGAAGATCTATTTCTGAATCTTCTTCTTTGATCACGAAATAATTAAGATTCTTCTGTTGCGGAAACTCGTAACGAAACCCCAGGCCATCATTGAACAATCTGAATTTAATTGCTATTGTACGATCCTGTTTGTCCTGATGAAGATTTACGGTAAGCTCATTATAGTTGTTAGTATAGCTTTTCTTCTCTCCCATTACAGGCTGCCAGCTTTCATTTTTAGTATCTCTTTTTTCAGATACCTTGGAGAACCCCTGGTTCAGATCATTTTCGTTTCCTTCTGTCTTATTAATCTCAGAAGCAAACTGTATATTGTTATCTTTAAATAAACGAAGTCCCAGTTTAGATTCCTCCACCACAACTTTTCCATTGTATTTCAGCTGATAATATGGTGTTCCGTTTTTCAGACTGAAATCCATCTGAAACTTTCCATCAGGAGATTTCAGGGTTTGTCCGTACAAACCTCCTAATGTCAAACCAAAAAATGCAACTGCCAAACTTACTTTCTTCAAGTTCATAATTGTTATTTTATATTGTAATATCTAAAGTTATAAAAGTGAGACGATCTCACAATCATTTATTTTGCTAAAATCATTAAAATATGCGCAGAAGACCAGCTAAAATTAATCGCATTCAAACCTTTTCCTGTTATAGGATGATAGGTTTCATGAATGGGTTTATCTTCTAAAAGACCTTCGGCATTATTCATAAATTTATTAATCAATTCATCAGCCTGCTGCTGATAGCCATATTTCCTTAATCCTGTAATTCCGAAATAAAATTGATCTATCCATACAGGACCTCTCCAGTAACCTTTTAGCGGATCAAATTTCGCATGATCAGCTGTAAGAGTTGGTAACGGCACTTTTGTATTGAACTTGTGCTCATTCATCATAACCTTTGAAACAGCATTTGCCTGTTCTTTTGTAGCAATACCAGCCCACAACGGAATCCATCCTTCTGGTCCTTCTACTGCAATAGGTTCTTGTTTGCCCAAAAGTTTATCATAATAATAACCTTTGGTAGTATCATAAAATCTTTGATTGATTTTATCTGCCAATCCAATAACAGAATTATTCCAGTCCTTAGCCTCTTTCTTATTACCTATAACAGAAGCCAGCTGAGACAGGTATTTCTTTTCGGCGAACAGATAAGCATTCAGATCTATACTCTCCTGATTTAGAGACCAGGCATTGTCATTATTTTTCATCAGTACAGCCTCATCAAAGCGCACCGCATTATCCATTCCACTTTCCCAGGCTGCTGCAATTCGTGTCCCGTCTGTAGAACCATATTCACACAACCTGTTCCTATCATAGTCTCTGTTTTCATACCACCACTGATGGTATTTTATCAGTTTAGGATACATTTCTTTTACAAATGCTGCATCTTTAGTTTGTTCATAGACTTTCCATACAGCCCATGCAGCTAAAGGAGGCTTGGTATCGCGCCAGTTATTCTCTTTCTTATCTGTGTATACACAGTCTGCTACCATTCCGTATTCGTCCATATAATCGAACATACTGCGGATGTTATCTTTGGCTAAAGGAGCATTAAAGTAACTCAGCCCTACAGCCTGTTTCCAACTATCCCAACTCCAAAAACCATAAAATCCCTGATAAGAAACTGAAGGAAATACACCATCGTGTAATAAGTCTTTAGCAGCTGTTCTCCAATTGGTCATTAATGTAACAATAGCTTTCACAGCAAGTCTCTGCTTCTTTTCATCTAATTGAGAGGTGTGCGAAAAATACTGCTGAAGGTAGCCATTCCAGCGTTTATCGTTTTGTTTTAACTGAATGCCAAAATCAACATTTTTATTTTTAGTATTTGCCTCTTTAGTCTGAAGAAAATAATATTGAGACTGAATAAAATCGGTCTTACCACCTGCTGGTAAATTTACTTTTCCTGCAGATGCCGTATATGAATCTGTAGTAATATCAATATTTACAGGTTGATCGAAAACTAACTTAAATGTATTTTCTTTGGCCTTTAACTGAACCGCTATCCCGCTACTATCTTTTGTAAGAAGTGCTTCAGGTAGAAGCTTTCCCTCAAAAAATACAGTGAGTTCACGCTGAGTTTTTGACCGGTTGTAAATACTTGTTTTTATTTTCGCTTCACGTCCTGATACAAAAATTAGCTGCTGCTCTATATCCAGGCCATCAATTATAAAATTCTGCTTTAATAATCCCGGATAATAATGCTGGGTAGCTTTCGATTTTTGCAGATCTATGTCTGTTCCGTTTTCTTTAATCCTGATCTTAGAAATAGTATTCGCCAGCCATTGCCCATCGAGATCCATAATAACAGGACCTATAAAAGATCCATAATCTTCTGTCCTTTCTGGTAAAGCATAGGCATGCCACGCTCCCATATCGCTAAAAAGATTGGTCGTAATGTTTTTAGGATTCGAAACAACTGTTTTCAAGTTGAGAACATCAGCATATTTCTCACGTTGCTGCTGTGCATTTGATACTGAAAATAGAATTAAGAATAATACAGAAACAGTTTTTTTCATGGTTATATTCCAATTTATCTTTTATTCTTAAATAAAAAAGTGTTGCTGTAAAACAACACTTTCTTATTATACCTGATTATATAACTATATTATTTTTCAATAGTATAAATACCTTTTTTAATGTCTACAGTGATTTTGTAGGTGGCGCCTCCACCATCGAATTTAATATTTCCGTTACTTCCTTTTGGAGCTAAATATCCTGAATTTCCATCTTTTGGGAAATTTCCCCAATCTAAATCTCCCCAGGATTTCTGGCCAATGAATTTAAACTGAGCATCGTTAGGTAAGGCAATAGTATATTCAAATACTCCTTCAGATGTATTTTTCATTTCTAACGGATTTCCAGCATCCCAATTATTCACAGACCCTACAATATAAACATTTGCAGGATTCCATATTGCAACCGGAGATGCAGAAATATTCAGAGATTTTTCTTTGCTGTCTATTTCTACTTTATATACCCCTGTAGCTCCTGTAAACTTCATATTCTCATTATCGCCTAAAGTTACATTAGACGACACTGTTTTAAAATATCTATTTTCAGCCTTTGTCTCTGGAAGGTCAATACTGTAATTAATAGGGCTCCAAGATTTTTGCCCTAAGAATCTGAAGTTTTCACCACTCTTCAGGTAAGTATAAATAACCGAAGTATTATCCTGATTGCTTAACAATAGAGACTGGCTGTCGCTCCATCCGGCCGCTGTAGCAGCACCTACCAAATAAAAATCTAATGAGGTAAGATATGGTGTAACCGTAAATTTGATTGTCTTAGAGTAAATAGTTGCTTGCGTAGGAACATTAGAAGCTAATCTAACTTCGACATCCGAAGCAATAGCCGCAGGTAATCCAAGTTCTAAAGCTGCTGCATTCAACTGCTGAACCGTATAATCCATTGTTTTTGCTCCGGACGTTAACGCAACTTCTTTAATTTTAGCAAAATTAGTCCCGGCTTTTGCAAGCTGTAAACTGCTTTTAACCTCTACATTTAATCCATAAGAAGGATTGATCCATGAAAAAGTTGTTGCTTTCTGAGAAGCATTATCTGCATTTAGTACAAAACTAGTTCCAGTCATGCTAAGATCGGATGTCCCCGGAGTACCAATTACAGCTCTGTCTTCATCCTTTTCACAGGAAATCAATAAGAAACCAATAATAGCTGCAAATGCTATTTTAAATATATTTTTCATAATACAAATTCAAAAATTAGTAACCCGTATTTTGTTTAAGGTTTGGATTAGCAATTAAATCGCTGGAAGGAATTGGATAAAGCGTTCTGAAATCCTCTACTCCTCTTCCATCCTTAACGCCACCTTTCCATGGCCACACATAACTACTTCCTGTAAACTTACCGAAACGGATAAGGTCTGTTCTTCTTGTTGCTTCCCAAGATAGCTCTCGTGCTCTTTCATCAAGAATGAAGTCCAGATTCAGAGAGTTTACATTTCCGGAATTATCACCATAAGCTCTTGTTCTCAACTGATTTACATAGGCAAGAGCCTGAGAATTGCTGCCTCCGCCCCCTCTTAGTACTGCTTCCGCATACATCAGATAAGCATCTGCCAGACGGAACATAGGGAAATCGGTATCTACAAAATCTCCGGAAGCATCCGAGCCTTGTTTACCTGTAGATGTAATATTTTTGAATTTAACCAATGGATAACCATCTGTAAACGTGGTTACATTATCAATTTCCAGCTTTTGACCGCTGGTATAAAACACTCCTCTTTTATCTCGGGAACCGTTTGCATCCGGGAATAGCTGAACCAGACTTTTGGTTGTTCTGAGTCCGCCCCAGCCACTGTTGATTCCAAAATCAGAAGGTTTCATACTTCCGCCTACTGCTGCGTGGATCAAATAGGTAGTACCACCGTAAGTTTTGGTATTAAGTCCATCGTAATTGATAGAGAAAATAACTTCGTTATTGGCAACATTATTATCAGCAAGGAAAAGGTCAGCATATTTAGGTTTAAGGCTATAGCCTCCATTAATTACTTTCTCTGCATATGTTCTGGCCTCGGTATATTTTTTAGCTCCGGTATACACTTCAGCATTCAGGTATAATTTTGCCATTACCATCCATACAGCAGCTTTATCTGCACGTCCGTATTCATTAGTACGTGGATCTTTTAGTAATCCTTCCAGATCTTTCAGCTCACTTTCTACATAAGCAAAAAGCTCTTCACGCGTGATTCTTTTTGGAGGTTTTACACCTACTTCATCTTTCTCAGTAACAAATGGAACATTACCAAACATATCAATAGCATGATAGTAGCTTAACGCTCTAAGGAAACGTGCTTCGTTTCTGTATAATCTTGCTTCTTCTGCCTGCGCTCCTGTTATATTTCTGGATGCCAGTTTCTCATCTGTTGTTTCACGGATAAACTCATTACATAGTGCTACCTGATAGAAAATACGATAGTATAATGCTGTAATGAAACTATTCGTAGATCCCCAGTTCATGTTATGAAGATCCGGAAGAAAGGCATCATTCCATGCTACTACCGCTTCATCTGTTGGAAGTTCCTGCAGCTGGAAATATTGTCTAAGGTAACTTGAAGTTCCTGTATCTATACCACCGATATCGGCACCTCCGGTATCATCTCCACTTTTTTGACCTGTAAGAGCGAGTCCTGCATAACATTTTGCCAACACTCCTTTATAATTGGAAAAATCTGCATAAACCGATGCTGAGCTAATATCTGTTATAGGTAGTCTGTCAAGATCCTTTTCACAAGAAGTTACACCGAGTAACATTACTACTCCGGCAACTAATAATTTACGATTTATAGAATTAAAAAATTTCATTGCTGTGCTTTTAGAATTGGAAGTTAAAACCTAAAGAATAAATTCTTGGTCGTTGGTATGCATTGTTATCAATTCCTGATTTTGTTGTTCCGTTTAGTTCTGTCGTCAACAATTCAGGATCCAGTCCGCTGTATTTTGTAATTAAAAATACATTCTGAGCCGATAAAGAAACTCTTAACTTATACTTGTCATTGATAAAATGTGGGAAGTTATACCCAATATTAAGATTATCCATTCTAAGGAATGAACCATTCTCTACATAATAGTCGGAAAGATATTGTGCTCTTTTAAAACCTGTATCCAAATAGCTGGTTGAGATATTGGATAAATAGTCGTTGTTAGAAATATTCTGTAATGATCCTGCCTTAGAAGCCATATTGTTGTACACATAGTTTCCGATACTTGCTCTTAAAGAGAAGCCCAAATCCCAGTTTTTATAAGTAAATCTTGAAGAGAAACCTAATAAAACATCAGGAATTGGTGATTTGTACTGGTATAAATCCTGTTCGTTAATCACACCGTCACCATTGCGGTCAACATAAACTCCTTCAAGCGGTTTTCCGTCTTGTCCGTATACTTGCTGATAAACATAGAATGAAAATGGCGTGTAGCCTACCTGATGTACCTGAACTGTTGTTCCTGTCCCTCCTTCTATACCACCTATTAATACTTTCTGATCAGGATTATTCTGAGCGGAAAGATTGGTTACTTTTGAAGTATAGTGTGTCGCATTAACACTAAATTCCCAACTGAAATTTTCTTTCTGAATTGCTTTTACATTAACATTGGCTTCTATACCCTTATTCTTCATGTCTCCTACATTGATCAGCAAGAGGTTGGTAAGATTCGCGCCTGCAGGTACTGGCACAATGCTTAATAAGTCTTTAGATTTCTTCTCGTATACTTCTACAGATCCAGTAATTCTTTCATTCAGGAATCCGAAATCTAAACCTATATTTTTGGTAATTGTGGTTTCCCATTTCAGGTTTTTATCATACCCTTGTGCACGAAGTGTATTATAGAATTGGTCACCTATCTGATATTTTGTTCCGTTATCACTAACCACATATCTCGCGAGGAATGGATAGTCATTATTAATAACTCCCTGTTGACCAGTTTCTCCCCAACCAGCTCTTAGCTTTAAAGAGGATACTACATTTTGGTTTTTCATGAAGTTTTCTTTATCTATTCTCCATGCAAGACCTATCGCTGGAAAAACACCACTTCTGTTCTCTTTGCTGAAACGTGATGAACGGTCATTACGCACTGTAGCTGTTAAGAAATATTTCTCACCGAAATTATAGTTGAAACGTCCGAAGTAAGAAAGAATAGTAGACTGTGTTTCAAAGGCATTAACGATATCGGGTTGTAATGCAGGATCTCCTTTAATGGTCATAGCTAAAGGCTCGCTTCTGTAAAAATCCTGATAAGAATAACCCGCTGTAACATCGAATGTAGAGTTTAGCGATTCTACTTTTTTGTTATAGTTTAAATAAGCATCAAACAGCTTATTTTTTCTGCTCTGGGTATACCTTTTATAAGTTCCGCTATTATAAAATGCAGATGCTGAAGTAGGCAGTACTCTTGTATTTCCTTTAGAGTCTGTATAATCTATACCAGCGTTTACATTTACGCGTAGCTCGGGAAGAAAATGGAATTTATAATCTAACTGAATATTTCCCAGACTTCTGGTTACATATGATACATCTATTTTCTGGTTTAGCATAGAAAGCGGATTCTTCGTACCATTGGTATTAGGTAATCCTGTTGAAGCGTTCAGCCATTCCCAGTAGCCACCTAAAGCTGTATTTGCAGGATTATAAACAGATTGTGTAGGATCAAAAGCTGCAGCAGCTCCTATAGCTCCTACATCTGCAAATCTATTTTCGGTATAAATACCTTTGTAGTTAATATCTACAGATAAATGCTTATCAAAAAATTTAGGACTTAGATTAATCCCCACATTGGAACGTTCGAAATTACTGGTTTTGATAATACCGTCCTGCTTAAGATATCCTAATGATAAACGGTAAGGCAGCCCCTTAATTCCTCCGGAAATAGCCACACTGTTGTCAAACCCTAAAGCAGTTTGATAAATTTGTTTCTGCCAATCCGTATTACTATTTCCTAATAATTTTTTATACTCATCAGTTGCATACTGGTTTACTACAGAACGGAACTGATCACCATTCAACACTCCAATAGTTCCCATTTTGGTGTATATAGAAGTGTTACTGTTGTAGCTCACTTTTAGTTTACCGGAAGTTCCTTTTTTAGTAGTAATAATTATTACACCATTGGAAGCTCTGGAGCCGTAAATAGCTGTAGCAGATGCGTCTTTCAGAATACTGAAACTTTCAATATCATTAGGATCAATCAGCGCTAGCCCGTTAGATGCACCATTGATGGTACTATTATCCACAGGAACTCCATCTATAACCAATAATGGATCATTGCTTGCGTTAAGGGAAGCTCCCCCACGAATTCTGATTGTAGATCCTGACCCTGGTGCTCCACCGGCAGTTACAATTTGTACACCAGCAGCTTTGCCCTGAATCAACTGTTCAGGTGAGCCTATTGCTCCCTGATTGAAATCCTTCGCGGTAAGCGCTGTTACAGATCCTGTAAGATCTGATTTCTTTTGCTTTCCGTAACCGATCAATACGACCTGTTCTATTTCCTTTGTCTTTGTTGAATCTTTCTGTTGTGCATTCAACATTGCACCTGCTAATAAGAATGCTGGTGCAACCTTCATAAATACAAGATTACTTTTCACAAATTATGTTTTTATATTTCAACTTTACTCTCGCTTCAAAATAAGCCTTTTAAAGTATCATTATTTTTTAATATAAATTTAACATTTACTTAACATAAGTTCACAAAGTAGCATAACAGAATGGTTATCAATGTTATAATTTACGAAAATTGTGTAGTTTTTCACATTAATTCACCACACTGTTCAATATTTTATTAATTATTATGCTCCCGAAAACGTTTGCGAAAAACAGATTTCATAATATTTCATAAAAAAAGCACCCCAAAATGAGGTGCTTTAAGTTATCTTGAATAAGATTTTTTATTGATCTACATAATCCTGAAGACCATCTGTATTTTCTACCGGATATGTCTCAGTAAAACATCCGAAACAATGGTCTGAACTTCCCAGAATATCTTTCAGGTTATCCATGCTAAGAAACTCTAGAGAATCAACTCCCAGATAGTCTCTTAACTCGTCTCTGGACATATTAGCTGAAATAAGGTCATCTTTCACAGGTGTATCAATACCAAGGAAGCAAGGCGCTACAATTGGTGGAGAAACACTTCTGAAGTGGATCTCTTTCACTCCTGCATCTTTAAGGATTTTTACCAGACGTTTAGACGTTGTTCCTCTTACAATAGAGTCATCTATAATCACAACTCTCTTGCCTTTAATCTCAGAAATAATAGGATTAAGCTTCAGGTTTACAATCCTTTCACGCATTTCCTGCGTTGGGATAATAAAAGATCTTCCGATGTAACGGTTTTTAATAAGAACCGGTCTGAACGGAATACCTGATGCTTTAGAAAATCCGATTGCTGCAGGAACGCCGGAATCCGGAACTCCGATTACAAGATCAGCTTCCACAGGAGCCTGCTCCCAAATTTTCTCACCAGATTTTTCACGGATTTCGTGAACATTAATATTTTCAAGAGTCGTATCAGGACGTGCAAAGTAAATATATTCGAATGCACAGATTTTGTTTACACAGTCATCTTTCACCATGTAAGACTGCAACCCGTCATTTTCCGTAGTGAAAACTACTTCACCTGGCAGGATATCTCTTACATACTGAGCTCCCATAGCGTCCAATGCGCAGGTTTCTGATGCAGCAACATAAGTCTGCTCATCTATAGCACCCAATACCAAAGGTCTGATTCCGTTGAAGTCTCTGAAAGCAAAGAATTTATTACGGGTCATCCCTACTACAGAATATGCTCCTTCAATACGCTCCATAGTTGCTTTTATAGCACCACGAAGTCCAAGATCCAGATTCTTCTGAATAAGACGAAGAATAACTTCAGAATCGGAAGTTGCTTTGAAAACAACACCTTCTTCCTCCAGTTCTTTTTTCAGAATTCTGGCATTGGTAAGGTTTCCGTTATGTGCAATAGACAGAATAATCTGATCGTATTCATTCTTTGCAAAGAATGGTTGATAATTATACTTTTTCTTATCTCCGGCAGTTGTATAACGGGTATGACCGATAACGGAATTTCCCATATAAGTTTCCGGATTTTCAATACTCTTAAAAACATCCAGCACCAGGCCTTCGTCTTTGTAAGAATGTATTTTACCATCCTTTAGCACTGAAATACCGCAAGCCTCCTGGCCTCTGTGTTGCAGTGCAAATAAGCCAAACTGAGAAAGAGAGAAAGTATCAATATCATGGTAAGAATACATTCCCATAATACCACATTCTTCTGTAGGCTCATCTAGCATGGAATCTCCGGTTTTTTTCCAGATATTTCTCTGATAAGCTCTCTCTTTAAACTGGCTTAAATAATTTTGTTTTTGAATTGCTAAATCTTTCATTTTTAACAGATCATCACTGATCAATCTGAGATATATTTAATTATTTATTCAAAGCTGTTTTCAGACGGTTGTAAATTTCTTCGTAAGCTTCTGTAACTTCACCAAGATCTCTTCTGAAACGGTCTTTATCAAGCTTTTTCATAGTGTCTTTATCCCATAGTCTACAAGTATCCGGGCTAATCTCGTCTGCTAAAACAATTTTACCATCCATTGTTTTACCTAATTCAATTTTAAAGTCAACAAGGATAATATTCATTTTATCAAACAACTCACCTAAAAGCACATTGATTTGTCCTGTAAGAGCATACATTTCTTTCAACTCATCATAAGTAGCAGCACCTAAACAAACTGCATGGTGATCATTGATTAACGGATCACCTAATTCGTCTTTCTTATAGCAGATATCAAAGATTGTTACCGGAGATTTCATTCCTTCTTCTAATCCTAAACGCTGAGCCATACTACCAGCTACATAGTTTCTTACGATTACTTCTATCGGAATAATATCTACTTTCTTAACCAACTGCTCACGATCGTTAAGTTTGCTTATAAAATGGGTTGGAATGCCTTTATCGTTCAGGTATTCGAAAATAAGAGTTGAAATTTCATTATTCAGCTCTCCTTTCTTATCTACCTGACCTTTTTTCTGGTTATTAAAGGCCGTTGCGTCGTCTTTGTAACGTACTACAACTTCTGCAGGATTTTCAGTTGCAAAAACCTGCTTTGCTTTTCCTTCATAGAGCATTTCTTTCTTCTGACTCATAGTTTTTTTCTTTTTTAAGGAATCCCGATAATGCGGTTCCCATTTTTAACTTCTTATTAAACTTTATTTTTTAAAAACTCATTTTAACACCAATAGTGTTAATTCCATATGCATTCCCTCCGATAACATCAAGAGAATACTGAGGTTTGCCGTCTTCACCATTTTTTACTTTCTTAAAATGGCTTCTGGCAATTGATCTCCCGGAGAAGTATCCGATTAAAAGTGCCAATGGGTAATCTGAAGCCCAATGTACTTCACTCTGCATCATCTGAAAACAAAGACCTCCTATTAAGGTATACCCTACTGGTTTTAACCATTTAACATCCGGATAGTTGGTTGTAATAACTGTAAAACCTGCCATAATCGTAGCCAAATGCCCTGAAGGCATTGCGTCATAATGAGGGGTATTCTTTCCGTAAGCACTAAAACTAGGGAAAGGATTCCACGCACCACCGGAATTTCCGTTTTCTCTTGCGATAAACGGGCTTTCTCTACCTGTAGATCTCTTAAGCACCTGAACATAAAATCCGCTTAATGCTAAGCTTTCCAATAAACCACTGGCAGTAGCATAAGCACGATAGTCATTCTTCATTAATCCATAGGTAAGGAAACCTGCTCCCAGCAACAATACTGTTGTTCCGTTTCCGATCATATAAAGTCCTGCTCCAACGCTTTTTGGGATAGGCCCAAACTTGGCATATTTATTCTCAGCAGTCATCCCCAGATTATCTGCCAGCTTACGGCTGCCATCTACAATCTGCTGATCGAACGGAACCAATAATGCCGTAGCTGCAACTGCTCCACCCAGATACCATGCATTCCCATTCTGAACAAAACTACGATTGGTCGTCATAAAATCTTTTGGAAGATTTGTAATCGGCTCATGCCACTTTGGTCTTGGATATTCTCTTATCTCTCCATTTTTAAGGATCACTTGCTGCACTTTAACAGCCGGCTCCTCTTTCTTTATACTATCCTGTTCTTGTCCATAACAATGAACCCCCATAGACATCAACGTACAAATCCCCAATAATTTTATTCTCATATAGTTTCTACAGCAACAATAACTTTTTATAGTTATACAAAGCTCCCTGAAATAAAGTTACCACTATTTCAGGGGACTTTTAATTTTTAAAATAATCAACTCCGTTTTTAAATACATTGTGGTAATTAGCATCCGGAATGTTCTTCATAAGACCGTTTGCAAAACGCTCTGTATGTCCCATTCTACCATATATTTTTCCGGACTTACTCGTAATACCTTCTATACCGAAAAGTGAAGCATTCGGGTTATGTGGCATTCCATATGCAATATTTCCATCCAGGTCTACATATTGCGTTGCAATCTGACCGTTTTTATAAAGATTTTCTAATTCTGCCTCAGATGCATAGAATCTTCCTTCACCATGTGAAATAGGAACAGTAAAGGTTTGACCTTTCATTCCTTTTAGCCAAGGACTATCATCATTCAATACTTTCACATTAACCATTTGGGAGATATGTCTTCCGATAGCATTGAAAGTTAGTGTTGGTGATGTTTCATCCAGATCTCTGATCTCACCGTAAGGTAAAAGTCCTGATTTTACTAAAGCCTGGAATCCGTTACAGATTCCTAATACAAGACCATCTCTCTCCAGTAATCTGTGTACTGCGGATTTTATCTTTTCATTCTTAAGAACGTTTACAATAAATTTAGCAGAACCATCCGGCTCATCACCTGCACTGAAACCACCTGCAAAAGTTAAGATCTGAGCAGAATCAATTTCTCTTACCCATGCATCAAGACTTTCATTTAGTTTATCATTGTTCAGATTGATTAGCGGGATACTGTTTACATCTGCACCTTCTTTTCTGAAAGCATTCAGTGTTTCGTATTCACAGTTCGTTCCCGGGAACAGAGGAATAAACACTTTTGGCGTTGCAATCTTATGAGAAATAATTTCTATTGAAGATTTATTAATTCCATTCAGACTTTCATCAAAAGTAACAACTTCAGCTTTCCTTTCCTCGGTAGGGAAAAGCTTTTTGAATGTCCCTGTCCATACTTCAAGTAAATTATCGATAGAATAATCTAAATTATTTATTTTTAATACATTTGAAGTGTTTACCGATCCAATCTCTTTAATCAGTATATTTTCTATATTTCCTGTAGACTCTATTACAAAGCTTGCAAGATTTTTCTCTAAAAGCACTTTATCATCTGCAGAAATTTCAGCTCCTAAATGGTTACCAAAACTCATTTTTGCTAAAGCAACTGCAAGACCTCCGTCTTTGATTGTCTTAACAGAAACGATGTTTCCTTTCTTTATTTCCGTATAAATGAAGTCGTAAATATTCTTTAATTCTTCATAGTTTGGAAGACCATTTTCTAATGACTTATGCTCGTAGAAATAAAGCTTATTTCCGGCTTTCTTAAATTCAGGAGAAATAATGTCTTTCTTATTTCCATTTGCACAAGCAAAAGAAATAAGGGTTGGTGGAACATTTAAATCCAGATAAGTTCCGGACATACTGTCTTTACCTCCGATCGCAGCCAAACCTAAATTGATCTGAGCATCATAGGCTCCTAAAAGTGAAGCAAATGGTTTCCCCCATTTATCTGCTTTGTCTCCTAGTTTTTCAAAGTATTCCTGGAAGCTTAATCTGATATTTTTATAATCACCCCCCATTGCTACTATCTTCCCAACAGATTCTACAACTGCATAAGCTGCACCTATCAGAGAGTTTTGTACAGAAGTCTCGGCATCAAATCCCCATGAAGCTAAAGATACTGTTTCCACATCTTTTGCTTCTTCAATCGGTAATGTCTGCACACTTCCTTCCATTGGAGTTAGCTGATGCTTACCTCCTAATGGCATTGCTACAGTAGTACCTCCTACTGAAGAGTCAAACATCTCCAATAAGCCCTTCTGTGATGCTACATTTTTATCTTTTAATGCTGCTAAGAAGTTTTCTTCATTAAATGCCTGTGTTTTATTTTCAACTTTTCTCAGGTGGTTAACAACAATAGTCTGAGATTTAGCACATCCATTGGTATCTAAAAAGTCTCTGCTAAGATCTACAATTTTGTCTCCTTTCCAGAAGATTTGCATTCTGCCACTATCTGTTACAGTAGCAACATGTACTGCTTTTATATTTTCGGCTTCACAAAGTCCGATAAATTTATCTTTATCTTCTGGTGAGATAACAACTGCCATTCTTTCCTGAGATTCGGAAATTGCCAGTTCTGTTCCGTTTAGACCATCATATTTCAATGGTAAAACATCCAGATTAACCTCTAAAGAATCTGCAATCTCTCCAATTGCTACAGAAACACCACCTGCTCCAAAGTCATTTGACTTCTTAATCAGTTTTGTAACTTCTGGCTTTCTGAATAATCTCTGGATCTTACGTTCTTCAACAGCATTACCTTTCTGTACTTCTGTACTCAGAGTATGGATACTGGTTTCGTCCTGCTCTTTAGAAGAACCTGTTGCTCCTCCTACACCATCGCGACCTGTTGCTCCTCCCAGGATAATAACAAAATCTCCGTTCTCTGGTTTCTCACGACGTACCCAGTCTGTAGGTACAGCTCCTACTACAAAACCAACTTCCATTCTTTTAGCTTTGTAACCTTCATCATATATTTCGTTAACCATAGTAGTTGCAAGTCCGATCTGGTTACCATAAGAAGAATAACCATTCGCAGCCTGCTTAGAAATAGTCTTCTGAGGAAGTTTGCCCGGAAGTGTTTTCTCTACCGGCTCTAAAACATCTGCAGCACCGGATAAACGCATTGCCTGATAAACAAATGAACGTCCGGATAAAGGATCACGTATAGCACCACCTAAACAAGTAGATGCACCACCAAATGGCTCAATCTCTGTAGGGTGATTATGTGTTTCGTTTTTGAAGAGAAGATACCATGGCTCTTTTCTGCCATCGAACTCAGCTTCAATCTCTATTGTACAAGCATTGATCTCGTCAGAGATAACCAGATTTTCAAGCTTTCCTGTTTTCTTGAAGTACTTTGCACATACTGTTCCTAAATCCATTAGAGAGATAGGCTTATGCTCGCGGTTTAATTCTTTTCTTTTCGCTAAATAGTCATTAAAGATGTTCTCTAATGTTTCTTTAAATTCGTCTTCGAATTTAATATCTGTAAGCGCTGTTTCGAAAGTTGTGTGACGACAGTGGTCGCTCCAGTAAGTATCCAGAACTTTAAGCTCGGTTTCTGTCGGATCTCTTTGCTCTGTTTTGAAGTAGTTCTGAATAAATTCCAGATCATCTAAACCAAAAGCAAATCCATGTTCTTTATAGAAAACAGCCAACTGTTCAGCATCAAAACTGATAAACCCGTTATAAACAGGAACTGCTTTTGGCGCTGCCTGTGCAGGGATCTCCAGCATAGACAAGTCTTTCTCTCTGGATTCTACTTTATTAATTAATAGGTCTTTAATTTTAGGCAAATCTGCTTCAGTCACACCTTCCATTTCAATAATCTTACCACTTCTTACAGTTGCATTTTCAGCATCTGTAAGGATAGAGATACACTGCTCTGCTGAGTCAGCTCTCTGATCATACTGGCCAGGTAAAAATTCGGTTGCCAGAAAAATATTCTGTACCGGGTTTTCTAAATGCAGAATATCGGTTACCGGATCTACAAATGTACTGTTGGCAACTTTATTCAGGTCTTTTTCTTCCAGTCCGAAGATGTCATAAACATTGTAGACTTTTACAGATGTTATCTGTGGAAGTATCTCTTTTATTTCGTCAAAGATTTTAGGACTTTCAACATCAAAGATTCCTTTTTTCTCAACAAAAATTCTGTAATTCATAGTTGTTCATTTTTCACGGGTCTTACTCCGTGTTATAATTAAATTGCTCTTTTGGGAGCTTGTCACTTTTTAATATTATATAAACAAAAAATTGCAGCACAGTGCCGCAATTTTATTTAAACTTTAAGTTCAGCTTCTAAACCGATAAGGTCGGAGTATTTATCCAGGATAGGCTGTGCTTCGTTCTGGATGAATTCAGAAGTCTGGATCGGAGCAAATCCGATGAAATTCTTCGGATCTAACACTTCCGCCAGTTTTGACTTATCAAGCCTTAACCTGTCGTCGTTCATTATCCTTTCTATCAGGTCATTTTCCTTACCTTCCATCTTAACCTTCTTGGAGGCTTCCATGGAATGCTGACGGATAATCTCGTGGATCTCCTGTCTGTCACCGCCGGCTTTTACTTCTTCCATAATAATGTATTCAGTTGCCATGAACGGAAGCTCTTCCATAATATGCTTGTTGATACGGTTTTCATATACAACCATACCATTCAGGATATTATTCCAGATAAGCAGGATCGCATCAACTGCTAAAAATGCCTGTGGAATTGTTAATCTTTTATTTGCTGAGTCATCCAGTGTTCTTTCGAACCACTGAGTTGCTGCAACCATTGCAGAGCTACTGCTTAGTGACATTACATATTTAGCCAATGCACCGATTCTCTCAGAACGCATTGGATTTCTTTTGTAAGCCATAGCGGAAGAACCGATCTGATCTTTTTCAAATGGCTCCTCTACCTCTTTAAGGTTCTGTAATAATCTAAGGTCATTTGTAAATTTATGCGCTGACTGAGCAATGTTAGATAATAAAGAAACTACTTTAGCATCTATTTTTCTGTCGTATGTTTGTCCGGAAACTCCGAAAACTTTATCAAAACCAAAACGCTTGGATAATTCTTTATCCAATGTTTTTACTTTTTCATAATCTCCGTTGAAAAGTTCCAGGAAGCTTGCCGCTGTACCTGTTGTTCCTTTTACACCACGGAAACGAAGTGTTTCTAAAAAGAATTCTAATTCTTCAAAATCAAGAATTAAACTTTGAAGCCAAAGTGTAGCTCTTTTCCCCACAGTAGTTAACTGTGCTGGTTGGAAATGTGTAAATCCTAGAGTTGGTACATCTTTGTATTTGATAGCAAAGTCCGAAAGTCCTTTTACTACATTTACCAATTTCTGGCGAAGGATAATTAAACCATCGCGCATCTGGATAAGGTCAGTATTATCTCCTACAAATGCTGAAGTAGCTCCTAAATGAATAATACCTTTTGCAGAAGGTGCCACATCTCCATATGCATGGACGTGAGCCATTACATCATGACGAAATTTCTTTTCGTACTCTGCTGCTTTAGTGTAATCAATATTAGTTTCATTAGCTTTTAGCTCTGCGATTTGCTCATCTGTAATTTCCAGACCAAGATTTTTTTCAATTTCGGCAAGAGCTATCCAAAGCTTTCTCCAGTTCTGAAATTTGTTATCGTGGGAAAAATTAAAAAGCATTTCCGCACTAGAATAACGTTCTTCCAGCGGGTTTTTGTAGGTATTCATTTTTTACTTTTAAATTAGAGCAACAAAAATACGAATATCTTTCGCAATGTAAAAGAGCTACAAGCGTTTATTTTTTTGAAACCCGGAAAACCTTACCAGAGTCCGTTACAGCATAAATTTCACCATTTAATCCTTGTGCTAAATCTCTGAAACGTTCATTTTTATCTACCAAAAGTCGCTCCTCCCCAACCACTTTATTATTTTTTATATCTAATCTTACAATATGCTGTCCACTAAGACAACCAATTAGCAGGTTATTTTTCCATTCAGGAATAACATTCCCGGAATAAAAAATCATTCCACTTGGTGACACTACAGGATCCCAGTAATACACTGGTTGTTCCATACCTGCTTTCTGAGTAATCCCTTCTCCTATTGTCTTTCCATCATACTCTATTCCATAAGTAATAATCGGCCAGCCATAATTTTTAGCGGGTTTTATCAAATTAATTTCATCTCCTCCGCGTGGACCAAACTCACCCTCCCACAGATCTCCAGTTTCCGGATGCAAGGCCAATCCTTGTACATTTCTGTGCCCGTACGAATATATTTCAGGACGCGTATCCTGCTGACCAATATAGAGATTCCCCGGAGCGGGCTTTCCTTCTTTGGTGATCTTTAGTACTTTTCCCAGGGCTGAATTCAGCTGCTGAGCCTGCGGTCGTGTCACCAAATCCGAACGCTCACCTGTACTTACAAACAGATTTCCGTCTTTATCAAATATAATTCGGCCTCCATAATGCAATATACCATCATAAGCAGGTTCAGCCCGATAGATTACCTGTGCATTTTCAACAACTTTTTCATCATCAGCCAATCTTCCTTTAGCTACAACCGTAGCATTCTTACCATCTTTTCTCTCAGAAAACACCCAGTACAGCATTCTGTTCTGGTCAAACTCAGGATCAGCAACAATATCAAGTAAACCTCCCTGACCATTAGAATTAACTTCAGGAAGTCCGGTAATGGGTTGACTCAGTTTATTATTACGGTCAATAATCCGCAATGTTCCAGTTTTTTCGGTAATTAGTAATCTGCCATCTTTTAGCACAATTATTCCCCAAGGTTTGGATAAGCCTTTTGCAATTTCTTCAACATTAAGAGGTGTAGAAGTACTTATTCCCTGAATTCTTGTTTGTCCTTCAAAGGCGGGTTTATAATTAGTATTAGGTGCTTCTGTTTCTACACTTTTACCAGGAGCTACCGTATCGTGTAGCTTTTCCTGACATCCTGCTGTAACAGATAATACTGATGCTAGAATTATTGCTCTCATAATAGTATTTTAGGTTTGGGTTTATAAAGATACAAAATAAAAGCCGCTGTAATCTAATGGTAAAACCATATAGACCATTATATCAATACTATAAAGGCTCTTCATCTGAAATATTTGAAATATTGAAGCATAAAAAATGGTCGGAAATTTTCCGACCAATTTTTATTTTTAAAGTACTATAGTTGTTGATTATTGTTTGTAAGCTACAACATTTCCTTTTTTCAAACTGTATACTTTTTGGTTTTGAGTCAATTCATAATCTCCTCTTTTCCATACAGATTTTTTTCCTACTTTGTTCAGAATAATTCCTGATGGACTTTCCGCAACAAAAACTTCTGCTTTCTTCATATCCTTACTGAAGATTACAGCTGCATTCGTCGTATAAGAAGCTTTAGGATTCTGCTCTTTTAACTGTATTTTCTGTTCGAATGTTCTTACACAGTCATTCTTGATGTAAGAAAAGGTATAACCTGCAGATGGTTTACAGCCATGAGCATCTTTATCACCCCCCAAAACAGGAGCTCCATCAGTTTTTTGACCAAACACCAAACCTCCCATTAAAAGGGCACTACAGAATAAAATTGTTTTTTTCATTTTTTAAAGTTTTAGTATTTCTTGTATAATAATTATCGTGCCAAAATTATATTCAATAAAATATTATTCTTAAACTTCTTCAAAATATCTAAACTACATTGCTTTAGGTTTCCAGTCTTCAAAAAATTTCTTCACCTTGTCCAGACTATAGCCCTTCCCTTCTTCCAAAACCGAACTGTCCTGAGTATGAATTTGTTTTCCGTCTTTATCTAAAACAATAAATACCGGGTATCCATATTTATCACCAGGATTACCGTATTTAGCAAAGATCTTTTCATTTTTATTATCTGGAGAATAGTTTAGGTGATAATAGATATAATTATCATCTACCAATTTTTTCAACTCAGGTGTCGTCTGTACATAATTGTTAAAACGCAGACACCATATACACCAGTTACCACCAGCTTGTATCATTATATTTTTATTCTCTTTCTTGGCCTGTGCAGTCAGTTCTGCAATTTTAGCTTCTGCATTTTCTTCCGGATGATATGGTTTTGGCAAAGCATTTTTTTCAGCTATTGCTGCTTTTTTAGCTTCTTCCTTTATCTTCGCAGTATCCGCAACGGCTGTTTGTGTATTTTTCACTTCAGTAATCTTTGTTTCTTTGCTCTTTTGTCCACAAGCTACAATCGAAACCAATACTAAAGAAACGCCTAATGTTCTTATCATTTTATTCATATTCCTAATTTGTTACTATACAAAATTATACTTTTCCGAAGATTCCTAAAAGGAAAAATCGTTCCATAACGGAGGTAATGCTTAAATTTGCTGTTTAATTTTATTTTTTTGAACAAGTTTCTATTTCAAATCATCTTATTATTCTCGCGACTGCCACTGTGGTTTTTGTATGGTCTATCAGATATACTATACTATGCCAACCTTTATGTTGTAGGTTATAGAAAAAATGTCGTTACTGAAAATCTGAAAAACTCTTTTCCTGAAAAAAGCGATGAAGAGATTACAAAGATCCGGAGACAGTTTTTCCGTAATTTCTTCGATTATATATTCGAAATGTTGAAAGCTTTTACCATTAGTGAGACAGAATTGAGGGTAAGAATGCAGCATCTTAATCTGGATGTATTTCAGGAAGCTTACGACGAAAAGAAAGATATTATCTTTCTTGCCGGGCATGTATTCAACTGGGAATGGATCAATGCATTAGCAAAGGTTATTCCTCAGAAATCATGTCACCCTGTATATAGAAAGGTACAGAGTTCATTTTGGGAAGAAAAGATAAAATTTGTAAGAAACCGTTTTGGAAACAAAGCACTGGAAACCAAAGAAGTTATACGTAGCATTTTACAGGATAAAGATAACGGCAATTCAGCTTATATGTTTGTTGCCGACCAAACTCCACACGTTAAGGAAATTCATTATGGTCTTGAATTTCTGAACCAGAAAACACCAGCCTTCATAGGATATGACAAGCTATCTACTAAAAAAGATCTTGCTTTTATCTACTGTGACATGAAAAAGGTAAAAAGAGGATTCTATCAGGTTAACTACTACAGAATATATCCGGACGGTGAAAAATTTGTACAATATGAGGTTGTAAACAAGTTTCATAAACTACTGGAAAATACAATAAGAAAAAGACCAGATAACTGGCTTTGGTCACATAGAAGATGGAAATACAAAGACGCGCTGAAATGAAGATTACTATAGCTATACTGAACTGGAACGGAAAATCTTGGTTAGAAAAATTCTTACCCAATGTTCTTGCAAACTCTCAATCTGCAGAAGTGTATGTAATAGATAATGCTTCAACAGATGATTCCGTTGCTTATATTTCCACTCATTTTCCGTCTGTGAAAATTGTTATAAACCAACAGAACCATGGATTTGCAGGAGGTTATAACGAAGGTCTAAAGCAAATACATGCTGATATATACTGTTTACTGAATTCCGACGTAGAAGTTACCTCGGGGTGGTTAGATCCTATCTCTGCTCTTTTCGAAAAAAATCCGGACATAGCAGCTATTCAGCCTAAAGTATTGGATTACAACAGAAAGAACTTTTTTGAATTCGCCGGTGCCGGCGGTGGACTGATCGACAACCTGGGTTATCCTTACTGTCGTGGTCGTATCTTCGAGAATGTTGAGGAAGACAAAGGCCAGTATAATGATGAAACTGAAATTTTCTGGGCTTCCGGATGTTGCCTGTTTATTCGTTCTGAAGATTTCTGGACACAAAACGGCTTCGACTCGCGTTTCTTCGCTCATCAGGAAGAAATAGATCTTTGCTGGAGACTGAAAAATTACGGAAGAAAGATTTATTATACCGGAAAATCTACCATATATCATGTAGGTGGCGGAACATTACAAAAACAAAATCCCCGTAAAACCTATCTGAATATAAGAAACAACCTGAGCATGATGCTAAAAAACCTGCCATCAGATAAACTATACCTTATATTTATAAGATTATGTCTGGATGGTGTTGCCGGAATTTATTTTATGTTCAAGCATGGTTTTTCTCATACATGGGCTGTTATAAGAGCACATTTTGGTTTTTACGCCCAACTTCCAGGAACTTTAAAACTAAGACAGCAAAATCAAATAAAAGACTATTATCAGTCTAAATGGCTTATTTTTAAACATTTCCTAAAAGGAGAATAGCTATTTAATTGTTAATTGTTAACGGTTAATGACAACCGACAACTGACAACTGACAACCGACAACCGACAACCGACAACCAATAACTGAGAACCAATACCCTATTCATTTTTATTTCTAACTTCGTATTTCATATTTTAAAAGATGGACTTTATAGCACTGGACTTTGAAACGGCTACTCATGAACGAAATTCAGCCTGTGAGCTGGGTATATGTATTGTAGAAAACAGTAAAATTCAGTCTACTAAAACATGGCTTATCAAGCCGCCAAGCTTTCCGTATTTTAATCAACACAACATTGCTGTCCATGGTATACACCCCGGAGATGTTGCGGATGCACCCACCTTTGAAGAAATATGGCATGAAGTAGAAGAATTACTATACCATAATCTGATTATTGCACACAATGCCTCTTTTGATGCTGGTGTACTTCGCAGCTGTCTCGATTATTATGGAATATTCAAACCCAAAACCAACTATCTGTGCAGCATACAACTCTCTAAAAAAGCATGGCCGGGCTTGAAGAGCTATGGATTAAAAAACCTGGGAAACCAACATCAACTTGAATTCAATCACCACCGTGCCGGCGATGACGCCGCTGTTTGTGCACAATTATCCCTTCTTGCATTCGAAAGATTGTTCCTTACAGAGAACAAAGAAGTGGAACAACTCTTTGCAAAAAACATAAAAGTTCTGTAAAATAAAAATTTCACCGACTAAAATTCTGATGATTTTAAAAATTCAGAATTAACAACATTTAATATTGAACTTACTTGAATTATATTCTGACTATTCGTATATTTGCACGCCGAAAAAATAGTTCATGGAATATAAACTGGATGAAATAGATTTAAAGATTGTTAGGCTCATGCAGGAAAATGCAAGAATCAACAATGCTGAGTTAGCACGTATACTAGGTATGGCACCTTCTGCTGTACTGGAAAGAGTAAAAAAATTAGAACAAAAAGAGGTTCTGATTTCTTACCACGCCAAAGTAAACCCAAGTGCAGTTAATCAGAATCTTTTATCATTTGTCTTCATCAAAGCCAATGAGATTATAGGTGATGAGGAGACAGGTAAATTACTGGCTCAGATTCCTGAAGTACTGGAAGTACATGATATTGCCGGAGACGATGGCTATATTATAAAAGTAAGAACTTCTGATACTATAGCTTTGATGAATCTGATGAAAAGATCTTTATCATCTATTCCCGGGATCATTTCCACACGAACTATCATTGTATTACAAACGGTTAAAGAAGACAATCAACTTATTATAACATAAAGAGGGAAAATTATGAAGCAGTCAAAAGCAACGGTTATTGCAGCCTATATTATTGTATACTTTGTATGGGGCTCTACATTCTTTTTTATACATAAAGCATTAAGTGATTTCAGTCCATTTGTACTGGGATCACTCAGATTCCTTACAGCCAGCCTTTTACTACTTACCTATTGTAAGATCAAAGGTCATAAATTGTTCAATTTTCAGGTTGTAAAGCAGGCAGCTGTTGTAGGTTTCCTGTTATTATTCCTGGACATGGGAGCTCTGATATGGGCTGAACAGCATGTATCCAGCGGAATTGCAGCGATTATGGCAGCAGCAGCAGCCCTATGGTTTATCATTCTGGATAAAAAACAATGGAAGAATAACTTCTCCAACAAAAATATTATATTGGGACTAATCGCCGGTTTCATTGGTGTTGTTATGCTGTTTGCTGAGCAAATTAATATTGCAGGAGACGCATCTCAGCGACTATTGAACCTTATTTGTATGGTTCTTTTAATCCTGGGTGCTATTGCATGGACAGCAGGTTCATTATATTCTAAATATGCTAACAGCAAAAATATAGAACAAGAAGGTGGTGAAGATCTTCATGTAATGGTAAAAACTTCATGGCAAATGATTACTGCAGGTGTAATGTTTACACTGGTTGCAATATTCAACGGGGAATATAGTGCTTTCCGTCCTCAGGAAGTCTCTACATCAGGTTGGATATCTATTGGCTACCTGATTTTCTTCGGATCAATCATGGCATTTGGAGCTTATATATGGCTTATCCAATCACGTCCTACAACGGAAGTAAGTACTTATGCTTATGTAAATCCTGTTGTAGCTGTAGCCCTAAGCTACTTCTTTACAGATGATATTATTACAAGCTTACAAATAGGAGGTTTAGTTGTTATTCTGGTAAGTGTCCTGTTAATGAACTGGGATCTTTATAAGAATGCTAAATTCTTCAGAGTAGCACAGATTAAGTGGTACTATATGTGGCGCAGAAGACAAGTTATGGCTTAACCAAAATAACAAATGATGAGAAAAAGAAAACGGAGGCTAAATTTAGCCTCCGTTTTTATTTAGTTATATACGACTTCTGTAATGAGAGAAAATTTGGGTATTTCTACTTCAAAAGTGTCTTTCGAATCGAGATTCATCAACAAATAGTTTCCCTGCATCGCACCGACTCCGGAGCGAAGAGACACATTGGAAAAGTAGTTAAATTCTTCTCCCGGAAATATTTCCGGCGTCATACCGATTACACCATCTCCGGAAACTTCTCTAACCCCAAACCCAACATCATAAATCTGCCATTTCCTTTTAAGGAGTTTTATTGGGACGCTTCCGTTGTTCTTAATAGTGATATGGTACGTGAAGATATAACGTTCCTGTATTGGTGAACTGTTTTTAACATCATAAAATGGTTCAACAATAATCTGAATACTGTGGGTAATTGCTGAGTACATCACTTTTGGTTTTTCTTGTAGTTAATATAACAAAAATCCCGCCTAAAATGATTAAGCGGGAATATTTTTAATAATAATTTAATATTTTAAAGCTCTAAAGCTCTTCTTTCGTCTCCACCCATTAGGAATTCTACTGGGTTGTCAATTGCTTCTTTTACCGCTACCAGGAAGCCTACAGACTCTTTACCATCAATAATTCTGTGGTCATAAGACATTGCCACATACATCATTGGTCTGATCTCTACTTGTTTGTTAACTGCTACAGGACGCTCAATGATATTATGCATACCCAAGATTGCGCTTTGTGGCGGGTTAATAATTGGAGTAGAAAGCATAGAACCAAAAGTACCACCATTAGTAATAGTAAATGTACCTCCAGTCATTTCATCAACAGTAATTTTACCGTCTCTTACTTTAATAGCTAAATCCTTAATTCCAGCTTCAACATTTCTGAAAGACATGTTTTCTGCGTTACGAAGAACCGGTACCATTAGACCTTTTGGTCCTGATACAGCGATAGAAATATCACAGAAATCGTAGCTGATCTTTTGATCACCATCGATAGATGCATTAACATCCGGATACATCTGAAGTGCTCTTACAACTGCTTTAGTGAAGAAAGACATAAATCCTAAACCGATTCCGTGTTTAGCAGCAAATTCTTCTTTGTATTGCTTACGGATTCTGAAAATTTCTGACATATCTACTTCATTGAAAGTAGTAAGCATTGCAGTTTCATTCTTTACAGATACTAATCTTGCAGCAATCTTTCTACGAAGCATACTCAATTTAGTAATCTTCATAGCTCTAGATCCGCTTTCGTTAGAACCTCCTAATGCAGGTGTTCCTTTAGCCTGAACAGCATCTTCTTTTGTAATTCTTCCTCCAACTCCTGTACCACTTACCTGAGCAGGCTCAATACCTTTCTCATCAAGGATTTTTTTAGCAGCAGGTGAAGGTGTATTTGTAGCATAAGTAGCAGGTGCAGCTTTTGGAGCTTCAGCAACTACTTCTTTCTTTGGTTCTTCTTTTGGAGCCTCAGCTTTAACTTCTTCTTTAGCAGGTGCAGCACCTTCTGGTTTTGCAGCAGCAGTATCGATTAATACAACTACCTGTCCTACTTGTACAGTATCTCCTTCTTCAGCTTTTAATGTGATGATACCACTTGCTTCTGCCGGTAATTCAAGAGTTGCTTTATCTGAATCAACTTCGGCAATAGCCTGATCTTTTTCTACGTAGTCACCATCCTTTACCAACCACGTTGCGATTTCTACTTCGGTTATAGATTCCCCTGGCGAAGGGACTTTCATTTCTAATATTGACATAGGAATAATTTTTTTTGTTGTGCAGTTCTTATATACTGCTTTTGTAGTTAGTTTATTATTAAGCTGTTACTGGTCTTTTTGCAGGCGTCCCATCACACTGGAATACCTGATTGATAATTGCATTCTGGTTGATCTCGAATTTCTTATGAGAACCTGGTGCAGGTGCCCCACTTGCTACCGGAGAAATTACCTGAGGATTTCTGTCTCTTAGGTTTCTCAGGATATAGCTCCATGCGCCCATGTTTTCAGGCTCTTCCTGTGCCCAGATGAATTCTTTAGCATTAGAATACTTTTCGAAAATAGCATCCAACTGATCCATTTGAAGAGGATATAACTGCTCTAGTCTTACCAAAGCAACTTTCTCATCATTCAGTTCTTCTTTTTTAGCTAATAGTTCATAATACAATTTACCTGAACATAATACTAATCTTTCTACTTTATCAGCCTTAGCTGTAGCATCATCAATTATTGGCTGGAATGCTCCGTTTGCCAATTCTTCAACTTTAGAAACAGCTCTTGGATGACGCAATAATGATTTTGGAGTCATTACTACTAATGGCTTTCTGAAATCAGCTTTCATTTGTCTTCTCAACAAGTGGAAGTAGTTAGCTGGCGTTGTAGCATTAGCGACAATAATATTCTGGTTTGCACAAAGTGTAAGGAAACGCTCTAATCTTGCAGAAGAGTGTTCAGCACCTTGTCCTTCAGAACCATGAGGCAATAACATTACCAATCCGTTTTGCAGTTTCCATTTTTCCTCAGCCGCTACAAGATACTGGTCGATAATAATCTGTGCTCCGTTAGCGAAATCACCAAACTGAGCTTCCCAGATTGTAAGGGTATCCGGAGACACCATTGCATATCCGTAGTCGAATCCTAAAACTGCATACTCAGAAAGTAATGAGTTATAAATCTGGAACTGGTTATCTTTAGTAGTAACAGATTTTAATGGTACATATTCTTCTTCTGTGTCTTCAGTTTTTACAACTGCATGACGGTGAGAGAAAGTACCTCTTTCTACATCTTCACCAGATATTCTGATACCAAACTCTTCACTTAACAATGTAGCATAAGCTAAAAGCTCTCCCATTGCCCAGTCAAGATTATCGTTCTCAACCATATTAAGTCTCTGCTCGAATAATCTTGTGATTTTTTTGATAAATTTCTTGTCTGTAGGCAGTGTAGAAATCTGTCTTGCTAAATCTTTAAGCTTGTCTAATGGGAATTTAGTATCTACAGGATTAAGAACTGATCCTCTGGATCCAAACGGGAATTTCTTCCAATCGTCTGCCATGAAGATATCCATGGTATTCTTCTTAATTTCTTTAGATTCGTCGAAGTTTTCATCCAATAATTTTTTGAATTCAACTTCCATTTGCTTCATCACGTCGTCAGAAACAATACCTTCCTTGATTAATTTATCTTTATAAATTTCTCTAGGGTTAGGGTGCTTTGCAATGATGTTGTATAATTTAGGCTGTGTAAACTTAGGTTCATCACCTTCGTTGTGGCCATATTTTCTATATCCTAAAAGATCAATATAAACATCTTTACCAAATCTGTTACGGAAGTCTGCAGCAAAATGCATTGCGTGAACAACTGCTTCTACATCGTCTGCATTAATATGCATTACCGGAGAATCAGTTACTTTCGCTACATCTGTACAGTAAGTAGATGAACGTGCATCTAAATAATTGGTTGTAAATCCTACCTGGTTATTTGTAACGATGTGGATTGTACCTCCTGTTTTGTATCCGTCCAGCGTCATCATCTGTGCAATTTCATATACAATTCCCTGTCCGGCAATTGCAGCGTCACCATGAATAACGATTGGTAAAATCTTATTATAATCTCCATTGTAGCTGTTATCTACTTTAGCACGGCTGATACCTTCTACTAATGAAGCAACAGTTTCCAGGTGAGACGGATTCGGTGTAAGATTAATTTTTACAGTTTCTCCGGCAGTTGTCTGAATAACTTTAGATGCTCCTAAGTGATATTTAACATCACCAGAGAATACATCTTCTTCAAATTCTTTACCTTCGAATTCACTGAAAATTTGCTTGTAAGGCTTTTGGAAAATATTTGTTAGTACATTCAGTCTTCCTCTGTGTGCCATACCCAATACTACTTCATCTACACCTAATTGTGAAGACTTAGTAATAACCTGATCCAACGCAGGGATTAAAGATTCTAGACCTTCTAATGAGAAACGCTTCTGTCCTACGAATTTTGTATGCAGGTAGCTCTCAAAAGCTACTGCCTGATTAAGTCTCTGTAAAACATGCTTTTTCTCTTCAGGAGAAAGTTTTGCATGGTTTTCATTTGCCTGAAGCCACTGACGAATGAAATTTCTTTCTTCAACATTTTTAATGTACATGTATTCTACTCCGATAGAGTCGCAGTAGATACTCTGAAGATGTCTTATTATTTCACTAAGCGTTGCAGGTCCCGGCATTCCGGTTTCTGTAGCGCTGTTGAATTTTCTATTTAAATCAGCAGAAGTCAGTCCAAAATTTTCAATATCCAAGGTTGGCTCGAAGTGTCTTCTCTCTCTAACCGGATTGGTTTTAGTGAAAAGGTGACCACGAACACGGTATGCCTCGATAAGATTAATTACTTTGAATTCTCTGCGAATGTCTTCGGAAATTTCTGAAATATTGACATTGCTGTTCTCTGCCTGTGATGCAAAAGATTTAATTTCTTGTACTGCTTCTTCATCACTGTAGTTTTCCAAAGCGAAATCAAACCCCTGAAAAAAAGCTTTCCATGATGGTTCGAGACTGTCAGGATATTTCAAATACTGCTGGTACATATCCTCTATAAACTGAGAATGTACCGCATTTAAGAATGAAAATCTGTCCATTATTACCTTCTATCTATTAAAATTTTATATAATTCAACAAAACTACAAATAATAGCCAATCTGCCCAAGGATTTGATAAAATATAACCGATTGATTTTGTATATCCGTCAATTTAATAAATCTGAAGAGCAATTTTCAGGATTACGTCCTGATTTTCTATAGGGGGCTCCACAAATACCTCAGTGAGCTCACCTACAGACATTTCTCTTCTCTTGGCTTCTGCAACTAAGTTGGCTATTACCCTCTTTCTACCCTCATAATTCCCCTTATAATAGGCAACGAGGGTCTTTGAAGCTTTAACGTCACGGAAGTTAAAATTATTATCGGTGACATCAAATTTCTTGCTAACCGTAGCTCCATAGAAGTACGAAACCTCTTTATCGTTAACATTATTGGAGCGCATTACCAGTTGTGGCTCTCCAAATTCGTCGTTTTTCTTCCCAAGATCTTTCGTCATAAAACTGTAGAGCTTATTATAATTCATCACCACAGAATTGAAAAAATCTCCTTTTTTACGGTTAGATGCACTTACATTTAGCCCTAAAAGAATGGCTTCTTCATGGTTTTCCTCTACAATAGTATCATACTTTATTGTATTAAGCTTGGCTTCACGATCTACTTTATTACCGAGATGATTAGCCAATGCTACGATACTTTTATCTATGCCTGAAACGAAATTCTCTTCGTAAATTAAATTAAGGGAACGCTTTAAAAATGGTCTGGCAGGTGTTCGCACATACCAGGTGACCTCGGTTTTTTCTTCACCAAGCTTTCTGAAACTAACATCTATAAGATAAGGATTGCTATCACTGTTTTTGAACAACTGATATTTAATCCCTCTGTTCGGTATTACGTATCGGATAAACACATCACCATTCTCTGCAGAATCTTTTTTATTTACAAAATGCATGGAGCTTCCAACTCCATCATATGGTGTATAATAAGAGAATCCTAAATGATCATTCTCCTGTATAAATTCATTCCATTGCGAGAAATTATACAGATTATTAAACTGTGGGAAAACTTTTTCCAATGGGAAATTGATTTCCTTTTTTACAGAAAAGCTTTTTGTTTTCTCCACGAATATCATGGAAACCGCATATATACCAAATATTAGTACCAGAAAAGTAATAATTAACTTAACCCACTTCATTCACTGAAATTAAGCAACAAAGATAATACTCTTCCTCATATTGGCCTATTGTATTATGGTTCCGTTAGGAATTATAGCTTCTTTTTTTACCACAATAATACCATCGCGTACAGAATAAGCATCATAATCGGCATCCGGCATATGTTTTCCGCCAATAATACGAACATTATTCCCGATCATACAGTTTTTGTCTATAATAGCATTTTCGATATAGCAATTCTCTCCTACACCGAAAAGAGGAACCAAGTCGTTAATCTCATCGTTCTGATAAAAATCGGCTCCCATCATATATGTATTTTTAATAACACTTCCTCTACCGATTCTTGCACGGTTACCAATAACACATTTTTCCAGGCGATCTCCCATAATAATAGCTCCGTCTCCTACTACTACTTTTTCCATATAGCTTCCATTGATCTTAGTCGGTGGCAGCATTCTGGATCTTGTAAAGATTGGTGAAGAACTGAACATGTTGAACTGAGGCAAATCCTGTGTAAGGTCCATATTGGCTTCGAAGAAAGATTCTATAGTACCAATATCCGTCCAGTATCCGTTATACTGATAGCTTAGCGTATTGTAATTACCAATTGACTCCGGTATAACTTCTTTACCAAAGTCATCCCCTTTATTTTCATCAAATATTTTGGTTAAAATGCTTTTTGTAAAAATGTATATCCCCATGGAAGCAAGATAATTCTTCCCTTGTGCTTTGCTTACCTCATCTACATCCGAACTCCATTGCGGTAATATATCTTTACCCGGCTTTTCGATAAAAGCGGTAATATTATTCTGTTCATCAGATTTCAGAATCCCAAATCCGGGAGCATCCTTCTCATTAACAGGTATTGTTGCTATAGTTATGTCTCCTTTATTCTCAATATGGAAATTCAGCATTTCTCTGAAATCCATTTGGTATAACTGATCTCCGGAAAGGATAAGTATATAATCGTAGTCATACTTGCGTAAATGCGGCATAGACTGCCTTACTGCATCTGCAGTTCCCTGAAACCATTTATCATTATCCACACTCTGCTCTGCAGCAATAATATCCACAAAACCACGGCTAAAAACATCAAAGTTATATGTGTTTTTAATATGCTGATTAAGAGATGCTGAATTAAACTGAGTTAGAACCATGATCTGATTGAATCCGGAGTTAACACAGTTGGAAATCGGAATATCAACCAATCTGTATTTTCCCGCAATCGGCACAGCCGGCTTAGATCTTTGATCTGTTAAAGGAAATAATCTGGAGCCTCTTCCTCCCCCTAAAACAATTGAGATTACTTTTTTTCCCATGGTTAATATTTTATTTATTTAGTGTGTTTAAAATAGGTAATTTTTTTATTATGTTGTATATAAATTTAAATATTTTTCTGCTGATTTCTCCCATGAAAAATCAATCTTCATCATTTTCTTCTGGTAGTCTTTCATATCAGAAGGAAGGTTATAGTATAAATATAGCGATCTGTTAATTGCATGGAGCATATCTTCAATATTGAAATTGCGGAAAGTTATACCATATCCATCATCACCAATATCCTTCACCGTGTCTTTTAGTCCACCTGTCAGCCTTACGATAGGCATTGTACCGTAACGCATGGAGTACATCTGATTGAGCCCGCAAGGTTCTACTCTGGAAGGCATTAGTAAGAAATCTGCAGAAGAATAAATCTGATGGGACAATTGTTCTTTATATCCTAAATCTACTGCCAGGTTCACATAAAATACATTTTTAAGGTATCTGAATTTCTCTTCCAATCCTTTATCTCCGGAACCTAAAACAATAAAATTAAGCTTCCCTTCGTTCTCCCAGATACATCTGCTGATTAAATCAGGAAGTACATCTGCGCCTTTCTCTTTTGCAAATCTCCCGATGAAAGCATAGAGTGGAAGTTCTGGATTCAGTTCATAGGTTTCGCAAAGCTTTACTTTGTTCTGCTCTCTTTTCTTTGCAAAAGTTTTTAATGTATAATTATTATCCATCATAGGATCAGTTTTCGGATCCCAGACTTCTGTATCGATACCATTTATAATTCCGTATGCTTTGGCTCTTTCCTGTCGGATTAGCTCCTCCAACCCGGCAGCCTCTTCAAGCAGTTCTTCCAGATAACCTTCGGAAACAGCATTAAAAGCATGTGCATTTTTAATCATTACAGCAAGGGGATTGATGCATTTATTCCAGTCCAGAAGCCCCCATTTCCATTGATCGAACTCCGGAAAGAAGCGAGCCATTTCCCAGGACATATGCCCCTGATATTGTCCATTGTGTATTGTACCAATAGTTTTTACTCCTTTAAGAAAAGAATATTCGTGACAATATTCCGTAAAGAACGGAATCAGCCCCGCATGGTAATCGTGACAATGTAAGATATCCGGTCTGCGTTGCTGCCAACACAGCCATTGTAGCACAGCCCGCTGGAAAGCAATAAATTGCATACTTTCATCTTTGTAGCCATATACCTCATCCCGATCTGTTAATCCGTGTATTTTTACCAGATAAAGTTCAAATCCTAAAGTATCACTTTCTTCCTGTAATATTTCAAAATAAAAAGGATGCCCGTCCAGGTATACCGTATTTTCAAAAATAACTTCAAATTTATTCTGATGTACAAATGGTTTGTTATACCACGGCATCACAACTTTAGCCTTTGCCCCCATTATATTCTGATATTTGGGTAAAGCGCCAACAACATCTGCCAGTCCACCAACTTTGGCTACCGGATAACATTCCATACTGATATGATAAATATCTAACTGATCGTACATAATGGTTATTATTTTTTTCTTCTGAATATTAATCCGCACAATGGTGGTAAATCTATATCTACTGAATAATCTTTACCATAGTGCGGTGTATTTTTAGTTTTAAAGTTCTTTATGGTATTCCCGCTACCCCAATATTCTTTATCATCGGAATTAACGAGAGGCTCCCAATCTGACATTTCCGGTAAAGCTATCCTGAAATTTTTATAAGGAACAGAGGACAGGTTTAAAATAACTAATACCTGATTTTCTTTGCTTTTGCCTTTTCTAAGATACACATATACAGAATTTTTGCTATCATCTGCATGAAGCCACTCCATGCCCGCGTTTTCATAACTCTGTTCGTATAATGCTTTTTCTTCTCTGTAGACGTTATTGAGTCTGGTTACAAAATTTTTCATCTTTCGGTGGGCTTCATATTCCAACAGATTCCAGTCCAGAGATGCACTGAAGTCCCATTCTGAAGTCTGAGCAAATTCATCACCCATAAAAAGTAATTTCGCTCCGGGATGGGTGTACATCCATAGATATAAAGCTCTCAGATTAGCATGCTTCTGCCATTCATCACCAAACATCTTATACAGCATCGGAGATTTGCCGTGTACAACTTCGTCATGTGAAAGCGGAAGTACATATTTCTCATCAAATGCATAAGATATACTAAAGGTTATATCATGGTGAGATTTATGCCTTACCAGAAAGTCCTGTTTAAAGTATCTTAAGGTATCGTGCATCCACCCCATCATCCATTTCATACCAAAGCCTACTCCACCATCTTTTACAGCATGCGTGAGCTTTGGAAAAGAGGTCGATTCTTCCGCAATGGTTTTAGTATTTGGATAATGCTTATTTACAGCGGTATTAAATTCTCTAAGAAATTCCAAAGCTTCCAGATTGATATTGCCACCATCTTTATTGGCGACCCATTCACCATCTTTTCTGGCATAATCGAGATATAGCATGGATGTTACTGCATCTACACGCAAAGCATCGATATGGAAACGTTCCAGCCAGAAAAATGCATTACTGATCAGGAAAGATTTTACTTCGTTTCTGCCGTAATTAAAGATACGGGTATTCCATTCCGGATGATATCCCTGTCTTTCATCTTCATGTTCGTATAAAAAGCTGCCATCAAAACGGTATAAACCGTGGGCATCTGAGGGAAAATGAGCAGGAACCCAATCCATAATAACACCTATGTCATTCCGGTGAAGTTCCTCAATAAGGAACATTAGATCTTGTGGGCTTCCTAACCGACTGTCTACAGCATAATATCCGGTAACCTGATATCCCCATGAAGGCTCATAAGGGTATGATGTAACCGGCATAAATTCTACATGTGTAAAACCTGTCTCTTTTATGTACGCCACCAAATCTGGTGTTATACTCCTGAAATTCACATTTCCGTTCCGGTCTTTCTTCCAGGAAGGGAGATGTATTTCATAAATTGACATTGGAACGTGAAAGGAATTTTTATGGTACTGTTCGTCCATCCATACTTTATCTTTCCATTCGTACCAGGTTGTAGAAATTACAGAAGCTGTTTGTGGTGGTATTTCCGCAATATTACCAAATGGATCTGCTTTCAGAAAAACATCGCCGTTATGGGTTTCTATTTCATATTTATAAATATTGCCTAGGCCTACATTAGGAATAAAGCCTTCCCATATTCCGGAATTATCCCATCTGTATTTCAGTTCGTGAATAACTCCCTTCCAGTTATTGAAATCACCAACAACCGAAACCTGTTTTGCATTCGGCGCCCATACAGCAAAATAAACACCTTTGTAGCCGTTAACTTCCACCAAATGTGCTCCCATCTTTTCATAAAGGCGGTAGTGTTTCCCTTTTCTAAACAGATCAATATCATAATCTGTAAATAAAGAGAACGACAATGTAGGCGGCGTAGACATCATACGGTGTTTTATTCTTCCAATTTACAATCTTTCTTTGATACAAAATACAATTTTAATAAATAATAACGAAGGATTTTCTTTATTTAACATAGTTGGCAAGATGTTGGCCTGTAAATCTATAATCTTTATACAGCTCCCTTTTTGAGGGAGTTTTCCTTTTATCCCGCTATTAGTACAACTGCATTATATTAAAAGAGAATTATTCTTAATAAAATCAGTATATTTGGAGTTATTCAGAATAAAAAAAACTAAATACTAAATGGATAGAAGAGATTTTATTAAAAATGCATCATTGGCTGGTATCGGTTTATTAACACCTAAAACAGTGCTTGCAGCTGACTTCTTTTATGATTTTCCTGTAGTGAGAACTCCACAAGCCAGCAGAAAGTTTACAAGCCCTGCAATAGATAAGGCTATTGATACTTTTGGTAAAAAGGTGAAAAATAAAGAACTCGCATGGATGTTCAACAATTGTTTCCCTAATACATTAGATACAACAGTATTCCCTTATCAGGAAAACGGACAAAACCTTACTTACGTTATTACCGGAGATATCGACGCCATGTGGCTTCGTGATAGCAGCGCACAGGTATGGCCGTATCTGAAACTGATGAAAGGTGATAAAAAGCTTCAGGAACTCATACAGGGACTTATCCGTAAACAAAGTAAGTGCATTAATATAGATCCATATGCTAATGCTTTTTATAATGATCCCACTAAAAAAGGAGAATGGTTTAGCGATCATACCGATATGAAGCCTGGCATCCACGAGCGTAAGTGGGAAATAGATTCTCTTTGTTATCCGATAAGACTATCCTACCATTACTGGAAAATATCCGGCGATACTACTCCATTTAATGATGAATGGGTACAGGCGCAAAAAAATATTTATAAAACATTCACAGAGCAGCAACGTAAAAACGATCTTGGTCCTTATAAATTCATGAGAACTACACCAAGAGGATCCGATACTTTGCAGGTTGATGGCTATGGCTATCCTGTAAAGCCGGTAGGACTTATCTGCTCTAGCTTCCGTCCGTCTGATGACTCTACGATTTTCTCATTCCTTATTCCTGCAAACCTTTTTGCTGTAGTAAGCCTTAGACATTCTGCTGAAATTCTGAGAGAAGTAAAGAAAGAGAATGATCTTGCTCAGAAGTTTTTAGCTTTAGCTGATGAAGTGGAACAAGCTGTTAAAGAGCACGGAATTGTAAATCATCCTAAATTCGGTAAAGTCTACGCTTATGAAGTAGATGGTTTCGGAAGTTATTTAATGATGGATGATGCCAATGTACCAAGCTTACTGGCTCTTCCATATCTTGAAGCTGTAGATGTTAATGATGAAGTCTACCAAAGAACCAGAAAGTATATTCTTTCCGCAGACAATCCATTCTTCTTTAAAGGTAAAGCCGGAGAAGGTATTGGCGGACCACACATTGGGCGTGACTATATCTGGCCAATTGCTATTACAATGAGAGGACTGACTTCCAATAATGATGCAGAGATCAGAGAATGTGTTCAGATGCTTGTAAAAACGCATGGTGGAACAGGATTTATGCATGAATCTTTCCATAAAGATGATCCGACAAACTTCACCCGTAAATGGTTTGCCTGGGCAAATACGTTATTTGGTGAATTTATCTGGAAGACCTATAATGAGAAGCCTCATTTATTAGGCTAATTATATCTCTATAAACTATTCAATATACAAACATCATAGGCTCCAAAAAACCTATGATGTTTTTTTATAATTATAGCTTTATCAATATTTCTCTAATTAAAAGTTTCCTTTTTTAAATTTGCATTATGCAATTCCTTCCGGATCAATATCTGCACCATTTTATCCGACACTATCTCTTTCTGGAGAGTAAAGAACAATTAACAGGAATACTGCGTTTGTTTACTGACGGCAGTACAGGAATTGTATTTTCACTTCAGGGAGGTCTAACGACGAATCTCGGTGTTAGGACTCAGCTTCCAACATCTTTTTTATACGGTCAGATTAGTGACTTCCGGGATCTGTACACCAACTCCGGATTTTCTTTTATCATTGTTGTATTTAGTCCTTTAGGCATGAAACAGCTGACAGGTATTCCGGCGTATGAAATGAAAAACCAAATTACAGATGCCAGTCATATTTTCCCAGATATAGACTTTCTTACAGAAGCACTGTCCGAATGTAAAGGTCATGAAAAACAAATACAACTGCTGAATTTATTTTTCCTGAAAACTTATACCACCGGCATAACAAAGGATATTAATATACCTATAAGTCTTATGGATATTCTGTACAAAGACAAAGGATCTGGAACGATTAGTAATCTTGTAAAACGCTCCGGTTATTCGGAACGGCATATTGAAAGAATATTCAAAGAGCATATCGGTATATCTCCCAAGGCATTTTCCAATATTATACGATTGCACCGTTTTCTAAAACTCCTAAGCCATCCGGATACTTCTTCATCTCTGACTTCTTTAGGTTACAGTGCTCATTATTCCGATCAGTCGCATCTGATCCGTGAATTTAAAAAGCATACCGGGATAACTCCCAAACAATATGCAGATAAAACCCAAAAGCTTGCCACCAATTTCCTGAACATCATAAAACCATAATGTCGGTTTTGTACAATTTTTAAATTTTAGAGGCTTATAATTTTGTTTCCGTTAAATCAAAGATAAAATGGACAAAATAAAAGTATCTACTGCTCAGTTCGAGCATAAAAGTGGTGACAAGGAGTACAACCTCTCAGTTATTGAAAAACTTGCTAAGCAGGCTGCCAAAGAAGGATCGGATGTTATTGCATTTCACGAATGCTCTATTACAGGCTATACTTTTGCCCGAAAGCTCATGAAAGAACAAATGCTGGAACTTGCAGAAAGAATTCCTCAGGGCGAAAGCGTACATAGATTACAACAGATAGCTGCGGAAAATAATATTGTTGTTCTTGCAGGACTTTTTGAAAAAGATGAGCATAACAATCTTTATAAAGCCTATGTATGTGTAGATAAAACTGGTCTCGTTGCCAAGTACAGAAAGCTGCATCCTTTTATTAATCCACATCTGAATCCGGGAACCGCATATTGTATATTTGAAATAAAAGGATGGAAATGTGGTATACTCATCTGTTACGACAACAATATTATTGAAAATGTCAGAGCGACTACTCTATTGGGTGCTGAAATAATCTTTATGCCACATGTAACCATGTGTACACCATCTTCCCGACCCGGAGCAGGCTTCGTAGATCCTGAGCTTTGGGAAAACAGAGAAAATGACCCGACATCACTCCGGTTAGAGTTTAATGGAATGAAAGGAAGAGACTGGTTAATGAAATGGCTTCCGGCGCGTGCTTATGATAACGGAATTTATGTTGTTTTCTCCAATCCTATCGGCATGGACGATGACCAGCTTAAAAATGGATGCTCTATGATTATTGACCCTTTTGGTGATATTCTGAATGAATGTCAAACTTTTGAAGACAGTTTTGTATCTTCTGTGCTCACAAAAGAGAAATTGGAAATGGCAGGTGGCTATCGTTACCGCAAAGCCAGAAGGCCGGATCTGTACCGTGATATTATCGGACAGGTACACCAACCTGAACAGAAAGTTGTCTGGCTTCACAAAGATTCTGAGTAACAAATTTTTATTTTTGTTTTTTGAGTGGTAATTTTGCAAAAAAAAGATTTGTACAAACTTATACCCCGTATTTTATTATTCCTTTTCATTCTGGCACAGCTGTACTTTGTTATTGCTATTGTAAAAGAAAAGAATATTAATACCTGGTTTGTAGTGGTATTTATCCTGATGGCTGTTATTCTGTTTTTCGGATACCGAAAGCCACAGAGACTACATATAGAACATGAGAAAGAGCTCCATTATGAGCTTTTTCTTTTCTTTTTAGCCGGTAGCTTTACCACTTACTTTCTGCAACACAATATTAGATTCAACACTGTATTTTCTGCCGGATTTGTAGGCTTTGCCGGAAGCCTGCTTCCAAAAATAAAGAAATTCAGATCCTCCAAAAACTGGCCTATCGCAATTTATTGTGGTGCCTTTGTAGGGATGAGCAAACTGGAATTTGGTTATTACTATTTGTTTACGGCTACTTTCTTCACAGCTGTCTTTTATGCATTCACACAACACCTCTTTCACGGAATTGGCGGAAAGTTGGGCACACTGGCTTTTATGGGTGTTATGTACTCTTATATCATTTTTAAATTTTTCATGTAATGCTGCTTATTCTTCACATCCTTATTGTTATAACAGGCAGCTGGCTTACTTTTTATCTGAACCGCTATCTAAAGCTGGGAGCAATAAAATCATCCAGCCTTTTAGCTCTTATCATAGGCGGAATATATCAGATTAATGAAAGCTTTTTACACTACGATTTACCACGGGACATCCCTTTTTTGGTGATAGGCTCTACCTTCATCGGGATGATTACCTCCAGAAAGCATTATAAAAATTTCAATCTGTTCATCGCCCCAATTGTCTTCACTATTATCTATTACAACATCAGTAAGGAGTTCAACGGCTTTGGTGGAGCACTGGGTACAGCAGCATGTATTTCATTATTAATAAGCATATACCTGCGTTCATTAAAAGCAACAAAGAAAGTAATCAAACCTTTCCGGCATGTAAAGGTAGAAACGATGAAAAGAAACAGACATAGAAAACTAAAAGAGGCTTTCAAATAACAAATGTTACTGGCAAGCCTCTATAGCATAAAAAAATCCCTCACTGAGAAGCGAGGGATTTTTCTTTTAGTTACTTTTACGTTTAAACGGTCCCTGAGGAGCAATAATCTCTAAATTTGTTCCGTCCGGATCACGAAAATAAGCTACAGCAGTACCAAATCCGGATTTCAATCCATCTTCTTCCTGAAATACAATAGGTTCACCTTCCGGCTCTACACCTATTTCTTTCAAACGTTCCATAGCAGCGTCAATATCATCTACTTCGAAACATAAATGCATTGCACTAATCTGATTGTTCTGATAAGATGTCTTTTCGGGAGCAGGCAGTACATACTCCAGAATATCAATATTCAGATTATCCAGATGCAGATTGGCATATTTAATCCGGGTATCTTCCAACCCTTGAGTTTTAGCCATTCTTTCGCCTCCTATCTCATCGATATTGGAGACTTTTGTTCCTGTTAATGCTTCATAAAAAGCGATAGATTTTTCCAGATTACTTACTGTGATTCCAACGTGATTAGCGCGTGAGAATCCTGTTAGTTTGTTTGACATTTGCTTTTGTTTTTAGTGATTCTGTAATTTGTATGATTATACTTCTAATTTAAGAAAGTTTTTATTAGTAAATAGCAACCGGATTAACATTTACCTGGGTAGACCCTACATACAAGGGTTGTCCTAATACGAACAGGAATTCCCAAACTTTTTCTTTCACCAAAGGTCTTGTATCTATTAGTTCAAGATTATAGATTCCTCTTTTAGCCAACATAAACTGGTTAATAGGAAACTCTTCTTTACTTTTAGGATTAGGATAAACTTCGGATGCCCAGGTATCACCTCCAAAAGCAATAATTCCCTGATCAGCCAACCATTGTGCAGCTTCCATTCCTATTCCGGGTTCTGTTTCCAGAAATTGATTATTATCTTTTCCGATCAACTCCAACCAACCCGTGTTAAATAATACCACATCCCCTTTTTTAAGGCTTAATCCTTCTTTTTTAAGAACTGCCTGAATATCTGCTACAGTAAATTCAGTCCCTCCCGGAACAATATCTTTTCCGTAATATGCTGTCATATCCAATACTACGGCACGGGTAACCATTGGCGGAACTTTTTCCACACCCAATTTTTTTACGCCTTCTACAGTTACAAAGTCTGTTGCTTTGTTTCCGTTGTAATACACATTATCGATACCAATATGGCCAATACCATTTAGCTGTGTACCAACACCAGTCCAGGCATTTACAAGCTCATCATTAAAACTAAACTTGTTTGGGCCTAATGTCTTTCCTCCCTGTTCTCCCGGCTGGATATTATAAAGATTAAAACTACGGTGGCGGAAGGCTGGCAAATGCTTGTCAACCGGAACAGCTAAAGGAAGTGTTTTACCTTTCTTCACCAGCTTTACTGATTGTAAAACCAGTTCTGGTGTCATCAGATTAGCAGCTCCTATTTCATCTCCTTTTCCATAAGGCGAAGTATACCAGCTGGTATCTTTAGGATCTATTAATGTTTTGTTTTGGGCATATATACCGGAAACTCCTGATATAAGCATTCCGGATAGCAATAATTTGCTAATTATATTTTTTTTCATTTGTATATCTTTATGTTTCTAATGAATGGAACTTAGCATATACTCCTCCTTATCGGAGTTCTGGAGTATATGCTATGTCCATCTTTTTTAGATTTTAGAAAGTTCAGTATTGATAAATGCTAATTCTTCAGCAGTAAGATTAATATCCATTGCCTTAGCATTTGCTGCAGCTTGTTCAGCATTTCTTGCTCCTGCCAAGACTACTGTAATTGCAGGTTGCAGACTTGTCCAACGCAATACCAACTGAGAAAGTGTTGCATTTTTATCTTCAGCAATCGGAGTAATAGTTTCCAGGAATGTTTTCACTTTTTCAAGATCAAACTGTTGGAAGTAACCATTTCTGTGGTCATTATCTTTCAGTTTACCATCTTTAAAATATTTCCCTGTCAATAATCCTCTTTCCATTGGGCTGTAAACAATAATTCCAAGGTCGTTTTCCAATGCGTATGGTACCAGGTCATTTTCAACACCACGGTTTAGCATGCTGTAACCAATCTGGTTGCTTGCAATATTCAGACTTTGACGAGCTTCTGCAACCTGTTCTACACTATAGTTGCTAACTCCGGCAGCACGTATCTTACCTTGTTGTAATAAGATTTCTAAAGCTTCCATTGTTTCCGAAATCGGAGTTGTAGCATCTGGCCAGTGAATCTGTAACAAATCGATGTAATCAGTCTGCAAACGCTTTAAGCTATCCTCTACTTCTTTAATTACACTGGCTTTAGAAGCATATTTGTATACAGGAATTGTTTTCCCGGCTTCTTCAGCATCGAAGAAAAACTCTCCTTTTCCCTGGTTGCTGCCATCCCATACCAATCCGAATTTAGTCAATAACTGAATTTTGCTTCTGTCGTAATCTTTAATAGCTTCACCAATCATTTCTTCACTAAGTCCGAAACCGTAAAAAGGAGCCGTATCTAAAGTTGTTACACCATTATCAATTGATGCTCTTACAGATTCTATCGAGTCTTTTTTCTCGTTACCTCCCCACATGTTACCACCAATAGCGAATGCTCCATAAGTAATTGCTGATAATTCCAAATCTGTATTTCCTAATTTTCTGAATTCCATTTTTTTATTCTAATTAATTTATAATAAAGTTTCTTTTATATTTTTCCGGCCCTGAAAGCCTTTCAATTTTGATCGTTTCCTGATCTTATTAATTTTCTATCAGCCATTTTTCAACAGCTTTTGAGAAATGTTCAATATCGATTGGGTGTCTGCTGGTAATCATATTTCCATCTACTACCACAGGTACATCGGATACAATTCCACCGGCATTTTCTAAATCTATCTGAATATTCCAGTAACCAGTAAGCTTTTTACCTTTAATAATTTCAGCAGATATAAAGACCACTGTTGCATGACAAATAGCTGAAACCAATTTTCCGGATGCATTGAAATCTTGTACAAATTTTATAACATCTTTGTCGTAACGCAGGTTATCTGGATTCCAGGCTCCACCCGGAATGAAAATCGCATCATAATCATCTACTTTAATCTGATCCAAAGTACGATCAACTTTTACCCAACCTACAGGCTGAAGATATTGGATAGCCATGATATGATCGTTAGCCATATCTTCAGGAATGCTTAAACCTAAATGAGGAGGAGCCGCCTTATATTTAGAGGCCACAATATCAACCTGTGCTCCTAGTTCGCGGAAATACCAAGCCGGACCAGTCAATTCAATTTCTTCAAATCCGTCAGCCGCGATAATGGCTATTCTTTTTCCTTCAAGTGTTTTTTCTTTTACCGATGTAAAGAAAAATTTTCTTAGATCTTCATTGCCCGGAGCACTTAAAAAGTGATGCAGTGGAAAACTGCCAACTGCGGGTTTTGAAGAAAGTTTACCCAAAATTTCTAATGGATCTACTGTAGTTTCTGTGTTTGCTCCATTTTGAGCACTTATGTTTGTTTTCATTTTAATTATTTTAAAAAATTAATATGATGTTTATTGTTTGTATGTTTCCCAGTCCAGATAGCCTTCCATGGTAAGACCATAATGAAGTTCTCTTTTAGGGGGTGTTAGCGGCCAGTTATTTTTTAAGCGTTCCACTAGATCGGGGTTGGCGATAAAGTCTTCTCCAAATGCAGCGATATCAATAATTCCAGCATCCAGAAGTTCCTGAGATTTTTCTTTTGTCATTCCACCAGCAAGAATAATAACACCATCGTACCAATTACGGAAACGTTCCATAAAGCCTTCAGGTAAAGCAAAACTTCCTCTTGATTTCTGGTCCATGATATGGATGTATGATATATTCCTTTTGGAAAGTTCTGTTGCCAGATAGTGATAAGTCTCTTCTATTTCCTCATATTGTGGAAGTTCGTGCAGGCCTCCATATGGCGTTAGTCGAATCGCAACTTTATCTGCACCTATTGCTTCAATACTGGCATCTATAGCTTCTAGTAAAAAGCGGGATCTGTTTTCGATACTTCCGCCATATTCATCTGTACGGTTGTTGATAAACGGATTCAGAAACTGCTCAATAAGATAGCCATTCGCTCCGTGAAGCTCAACACCATCAAAGCCTGCCTTTACAGCATTTTGGGCTGCAGTAGCAAAATCCTGAACAATTTGTTTTACTTCATTTGTTTCCAGAGCCCGCGGTTTAGAACTAATCACAAAGCCTTCTTTTCCGCTTTCATCATAACCCCAGGCATTGGAATTTGCGGCCTGAATATCCGATGGTGCTACCGGAGCCTGTCTGTCCGGCTGATTAGAAACGTGTGAAACTCTTCCTACATGCCATAGCTGTGTATATATTTTGCTTCCTTTTCCGTGGACAGCACTGGTTACAGGCTTCCAACCTTCTGTTTGTTCGGCGGTATATAATCCCGGAATATGAAGTACTCCTTTTGAAGTAGACGAGATAGCTGTTCCTTCAGTAATAATAAGGCCTGCACCTGTTCTCTGTGCATAATATTCTGCATTAAAATCCTTTGGAATTCCGTCTTCATTTCTGGCTCTGGTCATAGGAGCCATTGCAATTCTGTTTTTTAGTTGTAATGAACCTTTAGTTACTTCTTTAAAGATGTTAGTGTTCATGATGATAATATTTTATGAATTAATAATCTTATGATTAACATGCTTCAACAGCATATTTTTGTTTTTTATTTCTTCTTAGATATAGTAGAGATATTACGATCCCGGCTGCTGCCATCGCCGCTCCTACCAGTACCGGAGATGTGTAGCCATAACCTTTTTCAATAGGCACGCCTCCAAGAAAAGCACCCAAAGCATTTGCTATATTGAAACAGGCAGGGCCTAAAGAGGCTACCAGCATTTCTGCATCGCTTTTTACTGAGTTCAGTAATAGTAATGTAAGTGAAGGTACAAGTGCAAAAGTGGTAACTCCGGTAAGGAAAGTCATTATAAGTGATGCCCAGGCATTAGCTGCTGTATAATAAATAGTCATCATACACACAATCTGAAATACAAGCACTGCAATAACGATAACTGAAGGAGAAAAGGCATCTGTTAATTTTCCGCCTATAAGGTTACCTACAAACATTCCAAGTCCTGCCAAAACCATAATATAAGGAAGATGTTGTTCTGCAATTCCGGATACGTCACTCATCAACGGAGCGATGTAACTGATCCAGGCGAAAAGTGCCCCAGGAGCTACAGAAAAAATAAGCACCATAAACCATACATTGCTGCTACGGAAAATAGAAAAGTCTTTCCAAGGGTTCTGTTTGCTTTTTCTGGCTTCCGTTTTTGGCATCCATAATTTTAGAGCCAGTATTGTGAGTAATCCTATAATAGCAATAAGCAGAAAAGTATAACGCCATGAAAAATGATGTCCTATATATGTTCCCAGTGGAACTCCCAAAAGATTGGCTACTGTTAGTCCGGAAAACATTGTTGCTACAGCCTGAGCTTCTTTTCCTTTGTCCGCCAAACGGCTGGCTACAACTGATCCTACTCCGAAAAAGGCTCCGTGTGGCAATCCGGAAATAAATCTGGAAACCATTAAAAGTTCATAATCCGGTGCTATGATAGACAATCCATTAAATACTGTAAATAAAATCATTAACAGAATTAAGGTTTTGGTAGGTGAAAACTTATTCATTCCCACAACCAAAAGCGGAGCCCCCACTACTACTCCAAGTGCATAGGCAGTTATAAGATAACCCGCCTGTGGTATAGAAATACTAAGGTCTCTTGCCACATCGGGCAACATTCCCATAATGGTAAATTCGGTAATCCCGATTCCTAGTCCTCCTAATGCAAGAGACAGCAGACTCTTTTTCATTTATATAATTTTAATAATTGATAGTGCAAATTTCTATCAGAATTTTTTATAATGCAAATAATTTAAATTGTATATTTGTATCATAAAAATTATAGTTATGCGTTGGAATTTAGAATGGCTTCGTACTTTCAAAGCTATATACGAAACAGGAACCCTGTCTGCAGCGGCTCAGGAGTTATTTATATCACAACCAGGAGTTAGCCTGCACCTGAACTCTCTGGAAGCATTTACCGGAAATAAGTTATTTGACAGGCTTGCGCGAAAGATGGTTCCTACCGAAAAAGGAAAGATTCTTTATAATTATATATTAGATTCCATGAAAAAACTGGAAGAGGGAGAACAGCATTTCCATAAGCGTACGCAAAGTGAGCGGGTTACTATTAGCGTTGGAATGTGTTTTGAAACCTTTCAGTATACATTAGAGGAACATATTTCTGAGCTTCCTTTTAATCTGATCATTAAATTTGGAGAATATCCGCAGATGCAGCATGATCTGGATAGTGGTATGCTGGACCTGATTATTACTCCACAAAAAGGATCTCAGCAAAATATTCAGTATCAACCCTTTTCTAAGGAAAGAATTGTTCTGATTGCCGGAAACGAAACAGACACAACTGATCTGGAAGAATTATTACATGAGGGAAAAATAAAGGATGCCGCAGATTTGTTAAAACAACAATTATGGTACAGCACTGCAGCTGATATGGAACACCTGAAAAACTTCTGGTTAAAGCATTTTGGAGAGCATCCGGACTTTAGCCCCAATTATATCGTTCCGAATATAAGCTCAATTATCCGATGTCTTAGTGATAGTAAAGGGTTTTCTGTAGTACCGGATTTTCTGTGTGCTGATGTTCTGAATTCCGGAAAGATTAAAATGGTATGGGAAGGAACTCATCCTGTAGAAAATACTTTATATTTCGGTACCAGAAAAAAAACAATGTATCAGGAAGAAATCAATCAACTTGAAAAGCTATTGAAAGAGAAATGGGAAATGATAGAGGAAATTCTGTAAAGGATTTCCAGCTATTACAAATAAAAAATGCAGCCTCTTGGAGGCTGCATTTTTTATTATTGAGTTGTCGTCTTTTAGTTTTCCATAGACTTTGGCCAGCTCTTAGGATCTTTCCCAAAATTTTTATTAGGTGTAGCCCCCATGTTAAAGGTTAGGTTACCACCTTTCAGCATTTCGTCATGCGTAATATATACTTTATCGTATGGCTTACCATTTAAAGTTACCGATTGGATATAAATATTCGTTTGGGAATTATTTTTAGCCTCAATTGTAAAGTTCTTACCATTAGGCATTTTAATTTCTGCTTTGTCTAGCGAAGGACTTCCGAAAACATATTCTCCGGTTACCGGATTTGCAGGATATAGTCCCATAATAGACCATACTGCCCAGGCACTCATTTGTCCGGCATCTTCATTACCGGCATATCCATCCGGCTTATCGCTGTACATTGTATCTATAATCTGTCTGATGCGCTCCTGTGTTTTCCATGCTTCACCAATATAACTGTACATATAAGCAATATGGTGGCTTGGTTCATTACCATGAGCATACTGCCCGATAAATCCGCTGGCATCCGGAGAAGTAAAATCGCCATGCATTACAGAAGGTGCTACAAAAAGAGCATCCAGCATTTTACTCAATCCGTTTCTAGCCGGGAATAATTTTGCAAGTCCTCTTACATCATGAGGTACAAAGAAGGAATGCTGCCATGCAGTACCTTCAATATATTGACTCTTATCGAATTCGTGTTCTGAATAAAAAGGATCAAAAGGCTCTACAAACTTACCATCCTTGTATCTCGCTCTCATAAATCCGGTTTTAGGATCGAAAAGCTTCTGGTAATTTTTGGCTCTTTTACTAAAAGTTTCAAAGTCTTTTGTTTTGCCTAGTTTCTTCGCTACTAAAGAGATCGCATAATCATCAAAAGTATATTCCAATGTCTTGGTTACACTACCACCGCCTATATCCTGAGGAACATAGCCATATTCGTTATATGCAGGCACTTCTCTTACTTTCTGGAACGCACTGGCCAACATTGCTTTATATGCTTTTTCTTTGTCAATTCCCGGAATGTCTTTCAGTATTGCATCTGCCAGCACCGGAATAGCATGATATCCCGTCATGGTGTTGGTTTCGTTTGTACTTAGATCCCATACCGGTAGTAGACCATATTCATCGTAAAAGGCCAACATACTATTTATAAGAGAAGTATATTTTTCCGGTTGTGTAATTGTTAACAAAGGATGTTCCGCACGGAATGTATCCCATAAAGAATACAAGGTGTAACGCTGTTCACCGCTTGGCATTTTCTTTATTTCATTCTTGTAATTGCCATATTCTCCGTCTTTGTCTGAATATAAAGTCGGCGTAAGAGCTGTATGGTATAAAGCTGAATAGAAAATACGCTTCAGTGATTTACTTTTAGCTTCAATTTTAATTTTGGAAACTTCATTTTCCCAAACTTTATCTGCATTAGCCGCTACCTGATCAAAATTCCATCCCGGAATTTCATTTAGTGCCACCAAAGCTTTATCAGCGCTTGTAGTAGAAAGCGCAACTTTTATTTCTACAGCATCTGAAGGGTTAAAAACCAATTGTGCATTTACACCTGTTTCCTTAGAGGAAATTTCTTTGTCTTTAGTCTTTTTACCGTTTAGTAAAATTTCTTTGATTGGCTTAGAAGTTTTCAGCGCAAAAAATACTCTTTGATTTTGTGCCCAGCCTTTAGAGAAACGTTGTCCAATAATGGTATTATTATCTACGATAGTTAACTTTGTATCAGTGGGCTTGTCCCAGTTAAAAGCATGGTGAAGATCCAGACGAATAGTTGGTTCCGTAGTTCCTGCCGGGAAAGTATACTGATGATATCCTACTCTTTCTGTGGATGTTAGTTTCGCTGTTATTCCGTTATCCAGCTTTACCTGATATAATCCTGCTGCAGCTTTTTCGTTTTTATGAGAATAAAATGTTCGAGTGTCTACCACCGACTGTTCTACCGGTTTTAGCAAAGGCATTACTGCGATATCCAACCAGTCACCAATTCCGGTTCCGGAAAGGTGCATATGACTGAATCCAGCAATATAATCGGATGTATAATGATATCCACTCACCCAATCCCAGTCGCCACGCCCGTTATCCGGACTTAGCTGTACCATAGAAAAAGGAAGTGATGCTCCCGGATACGTATGACCATGCCCTCCTGTTCCGATCAGTGGATCAATATATTGGGTTAATTTTTCCTGTGCAGAAAAGTTAGCAATGGCTAACGATGTTAATAAAATGAGTATCGGTTTCTTAGTTTTACTTTTCATTCTCAGATTTTAAACGACTAAAATACTGGATTTTTAACTGAAAAAAAACTATGTTTCTAAAAATGATAAGCTTTTTAAGCTTTTCGGTGTTAATTAGTTTTATTAAGCAGAAAGTTTTTGTCAGCTTCGACATAAGGAGGCAGATTCTTTCGGATCATTGTCTGAAAATCTTTAGTCATTTTAGTGAAATCCTGTACTTTCATTTCTTTATCTTCATAAACAATTTCATTCCCTTTCTGAGCAGATTCCCTTTCTTTTTGGTAAGGATTTTCATAAAAGTCAGATAATAATTTATTATACTTTTCCCAGGTAATATTAATCGTATTTTTAACATTTAATATTGGTTGTACCGAGGATTTGGATAGATTTTCAATTTTCATCAATGAATATTTAAATACCCCATCCATATCTTCTGCTTCAAAAACCAACCCTGGTAATCCGTTAAATTTATAAGGTCCTTCTGCAAGCGGAATTTCATTACAAAACCAAACATTCCAATTTCTCCCTCCGAATAACACCGTTGCTTTCTGTAATTTGTATTTTTCAACAGTTTTATAATCATTCGTGAGTTTCCAATCCAAAATATCGGTTGTTTTGATTTTGAAACTATTGAGTTTAAAATCCTGTACCAAAATTGTATTTTCGGATGTACCACTTTTTCTTTCTATAGCCTGTACCAGACCAGAAGGCTTTTGCCCCGGTGTTATAAACTTAGCTTCATAAAAATCAGTTTTATCATTATTAATGTCCAGATATACGATGGAATTCTTTTTTAAGCCATCGGGATAAGTAACCTGAAGATTGTATAATATTCTTTTCTGAGCTTGCAGGCTTAATCCTGATAAAGTTAGAATAACAAGAAAAAAGTGAATAATAGTTTTAGTCATATGTTATTAGTTTATGAAACGAAAGTAGCAGATTTTCAGAATATAAAAAAACTCTGCCATTAAAAATGACAGAGTTCTTATATATTTTATACTTTCTGTAGGTCTAGTATTCGAATAAAACACTACCCCATGTAAATCCACTACCAAAAGCAGAAAGACATACAAGGTCACCTCTTTTCATTCTTCCTTCTTCAATGGCTTCACTTAGCGCAATAGGAATAGAAGCTGCGGTTGTATTTCCGTATTTTTCAATATTCACCATTACTTTCTCGTCCGGAAGTCCAAGCTGCTGCTGTACATATTGTGCAATACGCTTATTCGCCTGGTGCGGGATAAGAAGATCCAGATCTTCTACTTTTTTACCAGCTTTCTCCAGTGCTTCATGAATAGTTTCCGGGAAACGTGTAACGGCATGCTTAAATACAAAGTTTCCGTTCATGTGTGGGTAAATTTCTTCATCCGGAATAGCATCTGGTTCATTTTTCAGACGTACACTCCATCCGTATTTTGTTCCCGGGAATTTTGTGCAAAGTTCATCTGCATATTTTCCTTCGGAATGCATATTCGTTGCAAGGATCCCTTGTACATTATCATCTTCAGATGCAGATAGTACAATAGCACCTGCCCCATCACCAAAGATTACAGATACACCTCTTCCGCGATCGGTGAAATCCAATCCAAATGAATGAATTTCTGCTCCCACCACCAAAATATTTTTATACTGTCCCACTTTAATAAAAGCGTCAGCAACACTCATTGCATACACAAAACCGGAACATTGATTTCTTACATCTAATGCACCAATAGTATCGCATCCCAGCATTTCCTGTAGCAATACTCCACATCCCGGAAAATAATAGTCCGGAGAAAGTGTTGCAAATACGATGTAATCAATATCTTTGGCAGTAAGTCCTGCGCTTTCGATAGCTTTTTTTGAAGCCTGCAAACCTAAGTAAGCAGTCGTCTCTTCAGCATCGTTTATATTTTTACGATAATGACGTTGTTTTATACCTGTTCTTTCGGTAATCCACTCGTCGTTTGTGCTCATTAATTTAGCCAGATCGTCGTTTGTCACAACTTTTTCCGGCACATAATAACCAAAGCCTTTTATGACACTTTTCTTCATGTTTCTTTTTTTATTTATAGGGTCTTATGCAATTCTGGAACAAACATTATGACCCTAAAAATTGCATTCATTTAAAAAGTTCGGCAAAAATAGCACTTTATTCTTTACATAATAATATTTAGTTTTAAATATCTGTGGACATGTTGGTTATGAAGGTAAATTTCACTCACAAAATAGCTGATAGTAGTACATCGAAAGAAATTTTATATTACATTTGTCTCATGCCTATCAAAACTTTATTTCACAATCATAACTGCGAATGGATAGATGTTGAAGCACCTACGGAGGAAGACCTGGACTTCCTGCAAAACAGGTATGAAATTAATAAGCTTTTACTTCAGGATACTGTAGATCCGAATCACCTTCCAAAATATGAGGAAGCTGACCATGTTAAATTCTTTCTGACAAGAGAGAATACTGAACTGGAGCGGATAAACCTAAACTCCATTAGTGATGTGAGCACCAAGTTAGGAATATTTATTATAGGCCAGACAATAATCACGGTTCACAGACTGAGTACCACTAGTGTAACGAAAACTAAAAATGAGCTGGATAACAGTAAAACTCCGGACACGATTACAGTAGAAAGAATTGCGCTAAGACTGGCACATAAGGTTATTAAAACTTTTGATGCTGAAAGTGAGAATCTTTTGGAGCTTCTTGACAAGATTGAATCTGAAATATTTTTAAAGAAAACATCTCATACCAATCAGATAAAGCGTTTGTACAAACTAAAACGTAAAACAGGGCTGAATCTTCGTATTCTGAATATCTCGTCGGACTGGGTTCAGAATTTTAATAAACTTCCGCTGGAACACGTTGAAGTAATGGACCTTGTAGATAAACAGAAAGATGCTATTGCAGACTTTGAACATCTGAATCAACAGGTTACCAACCTTATTGGTATGTTCCTGGCGATTAGTGATCAGAAAAACAATGAAGCCATGAAGATCCTGTCTATGTACTCTATTTATTTCTTACCCATTACTTTTATTGCGGGTGTATATGGAATGAACTTCGATGTTATGCCAGAACTTCACCATAAAAGTGGTTACTATGTGACTTTAGGTGTTATGGCGCTGGTTGTTATTATTACCTTTATTTATATGAGAAGAAAGAGGATGTAATTATCCTGATCTATTTACAGATAATACTATAAATAAGACAAAGACACGATTAAGTACAAAGGTGATCTTCTTTATGCATTTAGATTAATAATCTCAAGTGCCAAAAGAGTTTTCTATTTCAAACTTAAACACGCTAATCAGCCTCATATAACAGTTAATTTACTGACCTATGGATATAACGGGTCAATTTGATTCCCATATCCGTCCATATAATCTTAGCATTTCCGTTTCGGTACAAATGAAGATTTGCTTCGGATAATTCTTCCAGAATAGATTCTATATTAGCACCATGAATAAAGCGGGAAAAACCTTCCCATTTAAATCCATTTTTATTTAATGATTTATATACCAGATCGTCGGCAGCATAATTGTGTAATAATGCTAAACGGAAAATTTCTGCACAATAATCTAAAAACTTCTTCTGTTTCTCTCTGCTCCATGAAGAAATCTCACGAGCCCATAAAATAAGGTCTTTTATAACACCTGGTTTTGTCTTAGCCTGAAAAGCATTTCGGACCCATTGGATAAAAAGTGTCTCAAATTCATCATTCGCAGCATTGTCAGACATTAATTTCATAGCGAGATTCCAGTCTCCCTGTGCCTGAAAAGCCAAGGCTCTTGCATTGCTCTCAGAAATATTAAATTGCTCTGTCAAAGCATTTTCTAAATCAGCAGGTGGTAGTTTAGGAATATTTACCAGCTGACAACGCGATAAAATTGTAGGAAGAACGAAATCTATACTTTCCGCCAGAAGCAGGATAATCGTTTTCTCAGGAGGTTCTTCCAGAAATTTCAGAAACTTATTGGCCGCCTGATCATTCATCTTTTCAATCTTGGTCATGACTAAGACTTTATAGCCGCCTTCAAAACTTTTAAGCTTAAACTTGTCTATAATTTCTTCCACTTCATGAACTGAGATTATCATTTGCTTTTTTTCAGAATCCAGGCGCATGATCCAGTCATCGTCACTGGAATAAGGATTTTCCAAAATCATGCTTCTCCATTCCTGCAGAAAATTTTTGCTTAGGGCTTTTCCTCCTTCCGTATAGCTTGGAAAACTAAAATGAAGATCGATATGGTTAAGGTTTTCTACCTTGTGACCGGCAGATGAATTTTCTTTGGCAAGAATCTCTTTAACATAAGCTAAAACAAGTGGCAACCCTCCGTAACCTTCTTTCCCGACAAATAATTGGGCGTGACTGATACGGCCTTCTGTTACCGAATCCTGAAGCATTTTCTTTATGGCATTCTGCCCGACAATTTCATTCCAGTGCATAGCACAAAGATAAGCACCGTAATAACAAAACACAAACCTAAATGAAAAGCAAAAGCAACAAATGAAGTATCAAATTATACCGCCAAAGCAATAAATTGGAGTGGAAACTGGCATAAGTCTTTAGCTTTTTCACATTATTTAACTTATTTTAAGGGGTAAATAATTTTTAGCTTTCATTATTTATTATGATATTTGCGCTTTGTTAAGCAAATCGTACATGAACAAAATCTTTGTTTTCGCTTTAGTCGCATTAGGAACAACTCTTAGTGCTCAGTCTATCGGAAATTCTCCGTATGCAGTATTTGGGCTTGGAGATGTTAAATATAATAATGACCTCAATATATCTGCTATGGGTGGTATTTCTGCAGCATATATCTCAGATTTCACCAACTCATTTAACTTCGGCAACCCGGCAGCCAACTTCAATTTAGAGCTTACTTCTTTAAGAGGTCAGGTTACTAATGAGAACAGCTTTTATAAATCCGATTATAATAATTATAGTAAGACTAAACATTCTAACTATCTTTCTAATATATCGATAGCAGTTCCGTTATCTTCCAAAGTTAAATTTGGTTTAGGATATCAGCCATACAGCTCCAAAACCTATAATATCTTAACAACTAAAGATATAGGAACGGAAGGTAACCAACAGGCTAATTTCTTTAAAGGCGAAGGAACAATCAGTACAGTAGAGGCGGCTTTATCTTATCAGGTAATCCCTGGTTTAGGTTTAGGTTTAAGAACTAACTTCTATTTCGGTAAAGTATCCGATATCGAAGAGGTTACTTTTAAAAATGCCGAGCTTATTAATGGTTACCAGACCAGCAACAAAGTAAAAAGTTTCAACTTTACTTTAGGTGCCGCTTATCAGCATAAAACAAGTACAGACCATAAAATTACTGCCGGAGCAACTTATCAGTTTGGTAACGGGGGTACAATGGAATCTACATTTACCAATAGTACTTATTTCTATACCGGCGAAAACAGACAGAATGTAAATATTATAGATCAGTCAACGAGTAAATCTAAAAACTTAATTCCTCAGATATTTACAGCTGGTATTGGTTACGGTAGAGATGCAAGATGGTTTGCTTCTGCTCAGGTAGATTATACAAAAGGAAGAAGTATTAACTTCCTTGGAAATCCTTTCGACTATAAAGATGGCTACAAAGTGTCTGCCGGTGGATGGTTTATCCCGAATGCAAACGACTTCAGAAGCTACTTCTCTCGTGTAATATACAGATACGGAGCTTTCTATGAAAAAGGAGGACTTAATATCAATGGTAAAGATATCAATGGTTACGGATTGAGTCTTGGTGCTAACTTCCCTATCAAGCCTTCCATTAATTCATTCAGCAGTATAGATTTTGCTGTAGAATTTGGTAAGAGAGGAACTACCCAAAACAATCTTGTACAGCAAGGATTTATCAACTTCAAAATTGGATTTAATTTTGCAGACCGTTGGTTCATTAAAAACTTATACAACTAAGATGAACATCTTACATAAGATATTTTTAAAAAATTTAGCCGGAGTATTTCCTTTGGCTATTTTTTTTCTGCTTGTATCTTGTGAGGAAGACCAGAGTAAAGCTGGTGGAAAAAAGAAAACAAATTTCCCGGCACAGGTCTTTTACAATGCCAAAATCATTCAGCGTGATTCCGGGCGTATTTCTATGAGATTCAATGCTCCGCTTATCGAAAAGTATGAATTTCTTGATACGCCGTATGTAGAAACCCGGAAAGGTCTTTACATAGAGTTTATAGATCATAAGAAACCAAAAACTCCTGGCAAGCTGTGGGCAAACTATGCCAAAATGATAGAAAAAAAGGACTTTTATTTTGCAAAAGGTGATGTAAAAATCATCAATCCTGAGGGGCAGACTTTCAAAATGCAGAGTATCTACTGGGATAAGAAAAATAAAAAAATGTATACTAAAGATACAGTATTCATTACCGATAAAGAAGGAAATATATTGATTGGCTCTCACGGTATGAAAGCTAAAGACGACTTTAGTCAATACAGCTTATACAGCAGCTTTGGAGAAGCAAACTCCGAAACTATGCCGGATATGAAAAAATAAATGAGGGATTACCACTGCATAGGTCTTATGTCCGGGACCAGTCTGGACGGGCTGGACATCTGCTATGTTCAGTTTACTAAAAACCTGCAGTGGGACTTCAAAATACTTAAAAGCTCTACATTACCCTACTCTCCTGTATGGAAAGAAAAGTTAAGATCTGCTGTAGATTTATCATCAGAGGATCTTCTGGCGTTACATACTGAATATGGTTTCTATTTAGCCGAATGTACCCAAAACTTTATCCAGGAAAATAAAATAGAGAAGCTGGATGTAATTGCTTCCCACGGGCACACTGTTTTTCATCAGCCCCAACGACATTTCACCCTTCAGATTGGTGATGCAAGACTCATAAAATATCACACCAATAAAACTACGGTATACGATTTTCGTTCTCAGGATGTTTTGATGGGTGGAAATGGTGCTCCATTAGTACCGATTGGAGATCATTTATTATTTTCAAAGTATTCTGCCTGTCTGAATTTAGGTGGATTCACCAATATTTCTTACAATGAAGCGGGTAAGAGAATAGCATTTGATATTTCTCCGCTTAATGTTGTTCTAAATACTTTGTGCAGCAAACTGGGACAAGAATATGACCGAAATGGGGATATTGCCAGAAATACAACTATTGATGATGTTCTTCTTCAAAAGCTAAATGCTTTATCATTTTATAAAAAACCGGCACCAAAATCACTGGGTATAGAATGGGTGAATACTGAAGTTATGCCATTGCTGCAAAATGTTTCTACTGAAACTGCTTTAGCCACATTAACCCGTCATTCTGCACAGCAGGTCGCAGCTGTATTAAACCAGAAACAACTCAAAAATAGCCTTGTTACCGGCGGCGGTGCCTACAATCACTTTTTTATAGAGTCTTTACAGGCTCTAACGCCAACTCAACTAATCGTTCCGGACCAACAGACCATAGAATTCAAAGAAGCTCTTATATTTGCTTTTATGGGGCTTTTAAAAGTATTAGGTGAAAACAATGTCCTGGCATCTGCAACAGGAGCTGCAAAAGATCACAGCAGCGGAATTATTGCTTAGTACTTTCTTTTATTTTTAAATCCAAACTTTAACTTTGGACTTGTAATCCGAAACAGCCTTGCCAAGGTTTGAAACCTTGGCAAGGCAAGATATTAAATAATAAAAAAACCGAAAGAAACGTCTTCCGGTTTATACTTTCTGATAGAAAATTTATATTTATAAGCTTTCGATCTTGTCGGTTAATGAGTTGATGAAGTTTTGAAGTGGCTTTTCAACCATCATTTTAAGGAACGGATTGAATTTTCCTTCGAATAATAATTGTACCTCAGTCTGGGTATCATTTACCGGATTCATCACCCCTCTTAATGCAAAATCCAAAGAAGAACTTGCTGAAGCCAATACTACTCCTTGGTCTGTAACCTCCTGAATCTTAAGACCAATCTTAGGAAGACCACTTAACTCAAAGTTAAAGCCACCTTCTTTTACTTCAAAAGTTTTAAGACTGTCCGGCATTAGCGCTTTATAGTCCTCCGGCTTTTGCAGCATTTCTTTTAATTCAGCAACCGATTTATTTACGACAACTTTTCTACCTTCTAAATTCATTATTTTTATATTTTTGTACTTAATTATAAACCCTAACAAATGTATAAAGTTTTTATCAATGAACGAAAATTATCCTTCACAAATGCTATTCAGCAAATTGATAAAAATTTAGAATTTGTGGATGTTAATACATTTAGTATTGCTATAGACCTATTAGAGAACACTTCAACTCCTTCTGTCAATATTTACGCTGAAAATGTAGAAGAGGTTTGGAATACTTTTTCTGCCTCATTCAGAAACATCGAAGCTGCCGGTGGTGTTGTACTTAATACAAAGGATGAAGTTCTTTTTATCTACCGCATGTCCAGATGGGATCTTCCGAAAGGAAAAATGGAAAAAGGAGAATCTAAAGATTTAACTGCTCTAAGAGAGGTTGAAGAGGAATGTTCTATCACGGATCTTTCTCTGGAAGAATTCCTGAGTTCTACTTATCACATGTACACAGAAAGAGATGGCAGCAAGGTCCTAAAGATTACACATTGGTACAAAATGCGTCACCATAGCAATCAACAACCATTGCCACAGGAAATTGAGGGTATTACCAAAGCGGAATGGAAACCTCAAAGTGAGATTAAAACAGAAGTTTTTCCCAATACATTCCAGAATATACGCCTTATATTGGATGAAGCGCTGGATTTGGAATAGCCATAAGTAATAAATAAAGGGCAATGAGTATTAGTTACAATTCTTCCATACTAAAATCATTATTGAAAGTATGGGTGATATCAAATATTCTGCCTGCTCTTTTTATCCAGATATATAACTACAGTCCTGAAGATTTCTGGTTCAATTTACTGTTTGTCTCTGCATGTGGACTCCTTATTTCAGTTCCAGCCATGCTAATTTTAGCAATTCTCATAAAAAAATGGACAAATAAAAAAACTGTGATTATTCCCATCTCAGTTTTTTTAGTTTTCATTACATTTTATATGGCAGGCTTTCGGTATACAGATTTTCCGTTAGCTATTCTTTACTCTATTACTGTTTCGGGTTCAATTTTAATCATAAACCTTAAAAATACTAGTGATTATTAAATTTAGCTTACAATAAATCAATCAGCTTTTCCAAAGCAATACCCCGGGAACCTTTTAGCAAGATGTTCTCTGTTGCAACAGGATTTTGTTTCAGATAATCACCGGTAAGTGCTGTACTTTCAAAAGCCAATTCAGAAGCATTGACTTCTTTGAACTTAGGACCAACGGTAATAATATTATCAAAATTTAAGCTTTCTGCCAGCGCCAGAATTCTTTCGTGCTCTCCCCTGCTTTCATCCCCAAGCTCCAGCATATCTCCTATAATAATAGTTTTGGATCCTTTATACTGACTGAAATTTTTAAGAGAAACTTCCATACTGCTTGGGTTCGCATTGTAGGTATCCAATACCAGAGTCTTCCCATCTCTTTCTACAATCTGAGAGCGCATATTGGTTGGCGTGTAGCTCTCTATAGCGGTTTTCACATTGGTATCTTCTACTCCGAAATATTTACCCAAAGAAATTGCCGCACAAATATTATTGAAGTTATACTCACCTGTTAATTGAGAAAGTGCTTTCTGATCATTAAACAGAATACCAATCCTATTGTTCTCCGTAAACATCTGAAACTGGTAATTGGAAACATCAGTACCAAAAGTTATTTTTTTACTGTAAGCAGCCGTTTTTTCTTCCTGTATAGCATCTGCCTGATTGACCAGAATAGTTTTATCATTGGCTTTTAGATAGTCATATAGTTCCGATTTCCCTTTAATAACGCCTTCAAAACCTCCAAAGCCTTCTAAATGCGCTTTACCAAAGTTGGTGATATAACCATAATCTGGCTGAGCAATGCTGCAAAGTAGTTCAATTTCTTTCTGATGGTTCGCACCCATTTCCACTACAGCCATTTCATGCCCTGGCTGAATGGATAAAATCGTTAGCGGAACTCCTATATGATTGTTCAGGTTTCCCTGTGTATACTGAACACTGAATTTTTGCACCAGGACAGCGTGAATAAGTTCTTTCGTTGTTGTTTTACCATTACTCCCCGTTAGTCCAATAATTGGAATCTGCAGGTGCTTACGGTGTTCTTTTGCTAAATCCTGTAATGTTTGAAGTGTAGATGGAAAGCAGAAAATATTGTTTTCCGGGTTATTAAAATCAGGATTTTCAATTATTACAGCTATAGCACCTTTATTTATTGCCTCCTCAGCCTGTGTTGCAGCATCAAAACTTTCACCTGAAAAAGCGAAAAATAAATCTCCTTTTTCAATCTTTCTGGAATCTATTACAACCTTATTACAAGTTTTATAAATAGCGTATAACTGTTCAGTATTCATGACTCCAAAATTATAAAAAAGAAATAAAATATATGGCAATCAAAATGAAAGTATTCCTATTACAGGTCTACATTTTTTCCAAAAATTTAATATATGCTGGAATACTTTTCTCAATCCATTCCGAAGATGTATTCTGTTCAATACCATAATATGCAAATAAAGGCTTGTAATCTGCTTTAATGTATTTAAAAGTAAGTTCAAAAGGTGTTGTCAATTCTTTAAGTGTGTAATTATAAATACCTGTTGCAGTATATTCTTCTTCCTCGATGCCAACACTCATAGCCAATGCAACTTTTTTCTCTGCAAATTTATACCCACTCTTACTGCCATAAGCCCAACCATATAACAATACTTCATCCAACCATTTCTTTAATAAGGGCGGGGCACTAAACCAGTAAAACGGAAACTGAAAAACAATTGTATCATAAGCCTCTATTAGAAGCTGTTCTTTTTCAATATTTAGCTTCTCATCCGAATAAGCCGCATATAGATCATGTATATAATATTGATTCGGATATTTTCGTAATTCTTCTATCCAGCGTTTATTAATCACTGATTTTTCAAGATCAGGATGTACCAGAATAATTAATATTTTCCCTTCTTTTTTCATATTAAAAACTAAAATTATATTGGACAAAAGTATTTACAAAAACCCTTAATTTCCTATATTGCACCCCATTGTAAGGTCCTATAAAAAATGTAACTAATGACAAAAATTAAAGACACTTCAACAAATTTCGCCAATAAAAAAGCCTTAACTGAAGAGTGTCATGAGGTATATGCTGTTAATATAATTGGTGGCCAGTGGACTCTTGCAATTTGCTGTTACCTTATCAACGGAAAACTGCGTTTTAGCGAACTAAAACAATGTCTCCCCAATATTACAGAAAGGATGCTGGCACTAGAACTGAAAAAGCTGATAGAACATAAAATAATCCAAAAGTTTGTATATGCAGAAGTGCCTGCCCGAGTAGAATACGAACTGACTCCTATAGGTTATAAACTTCACAACATCATAACTGAATTAGGCAAATGGGGTGATGAGCATAAAGGTTTAGTTAAAAAACAGTAAACTCAATTAATATTGATTTAACAAAAAAATCATATTTCCCCACTATAAAGGCTTTTATTCTTGTATTAGCTTTGCTAAATTTGCAAAATGAACCGAATCGCCGAATTGAAAAAATTCATGACCAGCCAGTATATTTATTATGGCCTTCGAATGACCTTTGCAGTGGTCGTTCCCTGTATTATTATGGCCTATTATGGCATTCTGGCTGAATACTTTGCTTTTCCTCTTGGGACCATGCTTATGACTAACATGGACCAACCCGGCCCCTTCGTAAGACGTCGGAATACTTTTATCATTGGGATTATTTGTTTTTTCATTGTGTCTCTGGCCATTGGACTTACCTACCAATACCCCATTATTGTAGCTGCAGAGATTATTCTTTTCGGAATGTTCTTTTCTCTTATCGGTATTTATGGTACCCGACTTTCCGCAATGGGATCATTAACTCTTGTGGTATTTGCAATTCTTATCGACGGACACTTTGGCGGCGGAAAAGTTATCCAAACTTCTGTTACACTTACTTTAGGTGGTTTATGGGCCTTTCTTCTCTTTTTTATATTGTCTAAGATTCAGCCCTATATATTGGTTAAACAGATTCTGGGAGAAAATTTTATAGAGCTTGGAAACTTTATCCGGATCAAATCTAAATTTTACAGAACAAAGCCTGATTTTGATGCTCTTTTCCACGAAATGATGTCTTCGCAGATTAAACTGAAAGAACATCACGAGGATCTGCGTGAAATACTTTTTACCACCAGAACATACGTTAACGAATCTACGACTACAAGTCGTATTATTATGCTAATGTTCCTGGAAAGTATAGATCTTTTCGAACAAATTCTTACTTCTCAGCAGGATTATAAAACCATGCATGAGAAATTTGATGACAAAAATATTCTCCCTTCTATTCATCGTTATATTGAGATTATTTCATCCGAACTTATCAATATTGGTATTGCAGTACAGGCCAATCAGAAAGCTTTTCCTATTGCCAACCTCGATAAGGAACTGATGAAGTGCTACCAATTGTATTATGACCTTCGTAATACGGAGATGAATCATGAAAACTTTCAGGACTTTATGATGCTTCGTCAGATTCTGATGAACCTTAGTGAAATTACCAAAAAGGTGAAAACTGTTTATCGTGCATCAGGTTACGATGAGAAGCTTGCCAAAAGTTTATCTTTCGGTCTGGACTTTGAAAAATTTGCTCCTAAAACTGAAAAGATCAATCTAAAGCTGCTTAAATTTAACTTGTCCTTAAAATCTGCCCACTTCAGGCATGCACTACGCATCACTATAGCCTTGCTCATCGGTTATATTGTTTCGTTGGTTACATTCGTACAAATTGGGCATTCTTACTGGATTCTGATCACGATACTGGCAATACAGAAACCTGCATTTAGTATTACCAAATCCCGGAATCTCCTAAGGCTTGGCGGAACACTGGCTGGTGCTACGCTCAGCTTTGCTATTTTATACTATATCAGTAATACAACCGTACTCTTTATTATCCTTTTGGTTAGTATGATATTGTGCTATACTTTCCTTAAAAAGAAATACATGACTGCCATTTTCTTTATGACAATCTATGTATTTATGTCTTTTAATTTCCTTTCACCAGGAAACTTTCAGGTAATCTTTGCAGACCGTATTATCGATACGCTTATTGGTGGTGCAATTAGCTTTTTGGTTTCTTATTTTGTATTTCCGGTATGGGAAAGAACACAGAATAAATCCTATGTTATCGATGCTATTAATGGCAACAAAGCCTACTTTAAGATTGTCTGTGAAATGATTACAGAAAAAGATGTGAACATCACTCAGGACTTCAAAGAAATAAGAAAAGATGCTATTATTGCACTGGCCAATCTCTCGGATAACTTTCAGAGAATGTTATCTGACCCTAAATTCCAGCAGCATTTAAGAATCAAACGTATTCACCAGTTTGTTAATACCAGCCATCTTCTTACGGCATATATCGCCTCTCTTTCCATGTATGCTCAGAAAAATGATACTTTCTCTGAGGTAGATTTAAAAAACTGGAGAAAGAAGATTATGCTGGAGTTTACCAAAATGCAGCTTTTACTGAATGTAGAAGGCATTACAGAGGAAAGTCTGAAGGAATTCGAGGATTATAAAGAGCCTTCCGACCAAATAGAAACTTTATTGGAGAAGCGCCGCCGCGAGATTATGGAGAAAGAGGTGCCTTTCATTTCTAATCCGGAAAAAATCAGCAGACTGACGGAATTAAAAAGCATAAACGAACTTTTAGCCCTTATCAATAACGTAACCGAAGAACAGGTAAAAGTAATTGAAAGATTCCTAAGAAATCAGGATTCTATAACTATGGAGAAAAAGAAATCATCAAATCTCTTTAGCTGGGCCCAGAAATAATCGGAAAAAGTATCATCATAGACCTTGCATCTTACATTATCCAAATGGTGTAACTGAAAAGCTTCAACTTCGTAATTCTTTTTCAGGGACCAAAATTTGGAATGATGCAGTTTATAAAGGGATTCTTTTACACACCATATCGCTGTAAGGTATTCCTTTTCTTCTTCAGGGACTATAAATGAAGATTCGTTAAGGGTAAATTTGTGTTTTATTTTCACAATTTTATCCTTTACCATTTCCAGATCTATTCCTACTTTTTTATCAGAAATAGCAATGGCTGCAAGAGGAAAAGAATGGCTTATTGATATTTCTTTATCCGCAGGTACCAGATAAGGTTCTCCATTTTCTTTATACAGTATTTTATGCTCTGGTAAAAGCTGTTTCAGCATTTTGCGCACCATCAATACTTCTGATAGTTTTTTGGGATGATAATGGGTAACCTTATCATAATTTTCGGGTTCCAGAAGTTCCTGTGGATTCAGTTCTTCACTCTCATCATACTTCCATACCCATACAACGGCTTTATTATCGGAGAAATTCTGGTATAACGGCATATTTTGCTAATAGGATTATAGATTGTAAATTTGCAAAAATATATTAATTCAAATTAATGGAAACTAAAACACAATACGTTCCTTACAAAGTTAAGGATATTTCTCTGGCTGAATGGGGAAGAAAAGAGATAGAACTAGCTGAGGCTGAGATGCCTGGTCTTATGGCTATCCGTGAGGAATACGGTCCACAACAACCGTTGAAAGGAGCACGTATCGCAGGATGTCTTCACATGACGATCCAGACAGCTGTTCTTATCGAGACTTTAGTTGCTCTTGGAGCTGACGTTACATGGTCTTCTTGTAACATCTTCTCTACTCAGGATCACGCTGCTGCTGCTATTGCTGCTGCCGGAATTCCCGTATACGCATGGAAAGGTATGAACGAAGAGGAATTTGACTGGTGTATCGAGCAGACTCTTTTCTTCGGAGAAGAGAGACAACCACTAAACATGATCCTTGATGATGGTGGTGACCTTACCAATATGGTTTTCGACAAATACCCTGAATTAACAAAAGACATCAAAGGACTTTCTGAAGAAACAACTACAGGGGTTCACAGATTATACGAAAGAATGCAGAATGGTACATTAGTAATGCCTGCAATCAACGTAAATGATTCAGTTACTAAATCTAAATTCGACAACAAATACGGATGTCGTGAGTCTGCAGTAGATGCTATCAGAAGAGCTACAGACGTTATGCTTGCTGGTAAGCGTGTTGTAGTTTGCGGATACGGAGACGTAGGTAAAGGTACTGCAGCTTCTTTCAGAGGTGCTGGTTCTATCGTTACGGTAACCGAAATCGATCCAATCTGTGCATTACAGGCTGCTATGGAAGGTTACGAAGTAAAACAACTGGATACAGTAGTAGACAATGCAGATATCATCATTACAACTACAGGTAACTTTGGTATTGTAAGAGGTGAGCATTTCGAAAAAATGAAAGATAAAACTATCGTATGTAACATCGGTCACTTCGATAACGAAATCGATATGGCATGGTTAAACAATAACCACGGTGCTTCTAAAATAGAAATCAAACCTCAGGTTGACAAATACAACGTAAATGGTAAAGATATCATTATCCTTGCAGAAGGACGTTTGGTAAACCTTGGTTGTGCTACTGGTCACCCTTCATTTGTAATGTCTAACTCTTTCTCTAACCAGACATTAGCTCAGATTGAACTTTGGGTACATTCTGATAAATATGAAAACAAAGTATATACTTTGCCTAAGCACTTAGATGAAAAAGTAGCTGCCCTTCACCTTAAAAAATTAGGTGTAGAGCTTGAAACTCTTTCTCAGGAGCAGGCTAAATATATCGGTGTAACTGTAGATGGTCCGTTCAAACCAGACTATTACAGATACTAAGATATAGTATATCAAAACTTATAAAAAAACTCCCGGAATATTCCGGGAGTTTTTTACTTTTATTATTCTGTTTCGAAAAGGAATAACAATATATAAAACTATAATCAGGATTATGAAAACATCGCGTTTAGAGGCATTTAGTGACGGCGTTATTGCCATTATCATTACGATTATGGTACTGGAGTTAAAAGTGCCGGATACCACAAACTGGTCTGCTTTATACAGTTTATTGCCTAAATTTATTTGTTATATCCTCAGCTTCATCTATGTCGGTATTTACTGGAACAATCACCACCATATGCTGCATTATTGTACCAATGTTAACGGCAAAATTATGTGGAGTAATCTGTTTTTCTTATTCTGGCTTTCTCTGATGCCTTTTGCTACAGCCTGGATGGGAGAACATCACTTTGATAAAAATACAACCATTACCTATGGCATTCTCCTTATTCTTGTTGCTACAGGTTATACCGTACTGTCTTATCAGATACTGAATCAGGAAGGAAAAGATTCTCCGTACGCCAAAGCCATTGGTAGCAGTTATAAAGAAAAAGCATCCATAATACTATATATTTTAGGAATTGCCAGCTCATTCTATCAGTCATATCTGGCACTTTTCTTTTATTATGCTGTCGCCATTATATGGATAATACCAGACCGCAGATTAGAGAAAAATGTAAATCATAAAGATTTGTAAATTAACAGGAAAATGTTTTGCATAAGCAAAGCATTTTTTTATTAACTTCACATAACATGAAACGCTTTGTTATTATTTTACTAATCTTTATTGCTGCTTTTTCTAAAGGCCAGAACAAAATGGAATTTGGAAAAGCTACAAAAGCTGTTATACCGTTTCAGTTAATCAATAGTCTCATCTTTATACCGGTACAGCTGAATGGTGTAAACCTTATTTTCCTTTTGGACTCAGGTGTTACCAATACTATTATATTTAGCACGCAGGATAAAGATCTTAGTCTGAATGATGTTTCAAAAATGAAATTTACCGGGCTTGGGGGCTCTGAAGAAATAGAGGGTGTTCTTTCCCAGAAAAATATTCTCAGCTTCGGAAAAGATCTCGTAGATAAAGACCATACAATATACCTGATCCTGAATGAAGAATTCAATTTTTCTTCTCACATCGGTATTCCGGTTAATGGTATTATCGGATCTGAATTCTTTAAAGACTACCCTGTTAAAATTGATTACATTAAAAAGAAAATTACTGTTTATTCCAATCAAAAGAATTTCGAAAGAGACACCAGAAAAGCGACGGCTTTCAATATCACTTTGGAGGGCGAAAAACCCTACATAATGGCTGATATTCAGATGACCACAATACCTAAACCTTCCAAACTTCTTATAGATTTGGGGAATGGTGATCCTATCTGGATATTTCCGAGCCTTATTAAAAACTTTATTTACAACAGACCTAATATTGATGATTATCTGGGCAGAGGTTTTAATGGTGATATTTTTGGAAAAAGAAGCCGGATCAAAAAGTTTTCTATAGGTGAATTTAGTTTTGAAAAGCCCTTAACTGCAATGCCAGATGAGTTTTCTATTCAGCATTTAAAACTGGTTGCAGACAGAAAAGGATCTATAGGTGGCGAAATACTAAGAAGATTCACCGTATTTTTCGACTATCCCAATTCCAAAATATACCTGAAGAAAAACAGAAACTTCAATGATCCGTTTCATTTTAATATGAGTGGTCTGGATCTACGCCATGATGGGATGATATGGGACAAAGATTTAGTTTCTATACCAACAACCAAGACTAAAGACTCTCCCAGAGAAGGAACGGAAGTTAATCTGGGTGAAAGTTTTCAGTATAAATTTGTTCTTAAACCATCTTATTCTATTGCGGGATGCAGAGAAGATTCTCCTGCCTATAAGGCCGGGTTAAGAAAAAATGATAAATTAGTAATGGTAAATGGTAAACCAGCCGGCAGTTATACGTTGGAACAGCTCAACGAGTTATTTAAATCTGAGGAATTTAAAGTTATTAAAATCACTGTTACGCGAAACAGTGAGACTTTTAATTTCAGTTTTATACTGGAAGATCCAATACCTTATCAGGAAAATTAAAGCTATGGAAGAAGCAACACTCAATAGTATACGAAACAGACCCAGATTCAAATTCAGTACAAAGCTCTCCCCTGTTGAATACGAGCAGCATTTACTGGAAATGATACGGGCAAATCCTCTTATTCATGGGAAAATAAACAGAGAGGTTGCCAGTATATGGGTAAATAATAATATCGATAATTACTGGAAACCTTACCTTTCGATAAGAATGGAGAAAAGCAGTGAACAGGAAGACCATACCGAGATCAGAGGTATATTTGGTCCTAGTTCTGCTGTGTGGACATTCTTTATGTTTTTGTATTTTCTTTTCGGAATATTCTTCATGGTATTTGTTTCATTATATTATGTTGAAATACAGATCAAGACTGAAAATTATCCATGGGCTATCCATGCCAGTATAGCCTGCATTGTCCTAATCCTGTTAACCTGGATGGCTTCGCAGTTCGGCCAAAAACTGGCAAAGAAAGAAATGGAAATATTGAGAAAATTTGCAGAAGAAACTTCAGACAGTATAGAAGTTAAGAAAGAAGAACCTTTATAAAGATAGAAGTACGAAATATGAAAATGAGTTGTGTAGAGTTATCTATTGACTTAACCATAAACGAAACAAAAGTTCTTTTTTGAAATACATATCAATTCTAAAAGCACAAAAGGAAGCTCCAAAAGATTTCTTATTATGCTTTCTCTTTAATCTAATTTACAATATTATTTTATAAAAATACACCTTATAGGTTTCGAAAACCTATAAGGTGTGGTAGGCTCTACAAGTATCAGAAGTTTTAACCATAAAAAAGCCGGAGTAAACTCCGGCTTTTTCAATTATATTGTAGTTTTAGGCTTTGCAGTGTCCTGCTGTTGTTTTGCCTGTTCTTTTTCTTTTTTAACTTCATCAAGAACTTTTACCCTATTATCCTGCTGTTTTTTAATTTCAGCAAGGAATGGTGTTACAATTTCGGTTAGCTGTTCTTCAGAAATGTCATTGGCTTTAGGATCGTCCATTAGCTTTTTCCATGGTCTTCTCTGTCCCCACGGATAATCACCGTATACAATAACCGGATTTCCTTTTGCACGTACTGTTGCTCCGCCTTTATTCAGTACCCATTGCTCACCCCAATCATACATCCATTTCGCATCTTCTTCTAAAAGTCTCAGACACGAGTGTGATGCCGGATAACCAGGCATGGAATACTGATGCCAGCCTATACCTTCATGATTGGCTATATTAAAGTTCCATTTTAGCTTCCATTCGTCACTTACAGTACTAATGATCTCTTTTCCTTTCCAGTTTGTAAAATGCAGTCCTCTGGTCGTCTGGTGAGCTTTAGATCCCATACTTGTAGGGCCCCACTTCACCAGCTTCCCATTTTCATATAGGGCATAAGCCTGAATAGGATAAGAGAAAAATGCAATTTTAGGTATTGAAGACATTGCTTCAACATATTCAGGGAATGGTGAATAAGCCAGGAAATTAGATTCCAGCTTGTTCGGTACAATAAGCGTATCCGCCTGTCCCATATTTTTTCTATCCAGACGGTTCAATGCCAGAATATTATGAAGTTCTTCTCCTTTATAAGTATTCAGAAAGACTTTTCTCAGTGAATCATTTCCTTTCATAGGCCAAGCACTATAATCAGAATTGCTTTTAATACTAACTTTAGGTCTTTCGGGCTTTACAATTGAATCTTTTTTCGGAACCTCCACAGAATCTTTTTCCTGTTTAGGATCTTCTACTACAGTAGATGTAGTGTCGGTGTGATCGGGTGTAGATGAAACTGTTTCGTTTTGCTTTTTACACTGCAATACGATAGCACTTATCATCACTAAACCAGCAAGTTTAAAACTTTTTTTCATGAACTGATAGTTGTTAAAGTTTTGTTAAAACAATAATGATACCAAGATGTAAAAATTACGAAAAAATAAAATATTAATTCCCTAAAAAGGGATAAAAAGCATTAAAATTATATATTTTGAACCAATAAAAATCATTTGGCAACCAACTTCAGATATCTTTGCTTTTTAGTATCTTAGTTCCATTAATATGAATTTTTATTTATAATCTATCCGGAAATGTTTCAGATCTTCAGAGCCCACGCGGACAAATTTATTGAAATAGATGATGAGGAGTTTGAGAAAGTGACCTCCTATTTCCGGATCAAAAAATTCCGAAAAAAGGAAAATCTGATTACTGCCGGTGAAATCTGCAAATTTCATTTTTTTGTTCTAAAAGGTTGTCTCAGAAAATTTTACATTACCTCTAAGGGGACCGAGCAAACTACAGAATTTGCTATTGAAGCGTGGTGGCTTACTGACAATATGGCTTATGAGCATCAGCTAAGGACAGACTTCAGTATTCAGGCGGTCGAAAATTCGGAGGTTTTGGTGATTGAATACCAGGATCAGGAACGCTTGTTGAAGGAACATCCTATAATGGAACGCTACTTCAGATATGTTTATCAGCGTTCATATGCTGCAGCGCAAATGCGGGTAAGGTATATCTATACATTTTCTAAAGAAGAAATGTACCTCCATTTTTTGGAACAGCAACCTCAGTTTGTACAGCGGATACCTCAATATCTGATTGCTTCTTTTCTGGGGCTTACACCTGAATACTTAAGTGAAATAAGGGCTAAAAAGATTTCTTAAACCAGCTTAAGTTTTTTCAGATGCAGATTTTTCAACTTTGTAACATCAATAACTAAATACTTGGAAACAATGGAAAAACGCATCAATATTGCTCAAGCAGAGCCTCAATTGTACAAAGCGATGTACGTTCTGGAAGCAGCTACTGCACAAACGGAATTATCAAAAACTTTAAAAGAGTTAATAAAAATCCGTGCCTCACAAATCAACAATTGCGCTTATTGTCTGGATATGCATACTAAAGATGCTATCAAAAATGGTGAAACCCAACAACGTATATTTGTACTAAGCGCATGGAGAGAAGCTACCTACTTATATACCGAGGAAGAACAGGCGGTACTGGCTATGACTGAAGAAGTGACATTAATAAGCAACAACGGGGTATCCGAAGAGACTTATCAAAAAGCATTAAAACATTTTACTAAAAATCAGGTTGCACAGATTATTATGGCGATCATTACCATCAATGCATGGAACAGAATAGCCGTTAGCACTCATTTGCATATTGGCGAATAATCTTTTGTAAAATACAGCTTAGTAAAATCTAAAAAATAACGAAGGCACAAGTATTAGACTTGTGCCTTCGTTATTATATCATAAAGATGTTGGTTACATAATTTCCCGCCACCATTTATTCCATTTTTTATCGAGCTCATTCAGGTTCAGTTTCTCTCCTATTTTGGGTGTTGCTACCGGAATTCCTTCTGCTTCCGCATATTCAGTAACCTTCTCCAAAGGTTCATACCAAGGGTGCTGCGCCAGTTTGAATTTGGAATTGTGTACCGGAATAAAACTCTTTGCCTTGAGCTCTTTTATCTCTGTCATCATCTCATCCATCAGAGTATGAATATATGGCCATTTATCTCCGTATTGTCCACACTCCAATATTGCAAAATCAAAAGGTCCGAATTTATTTCCTATATCTTTAAAATGCGGTCCATAACCACTGTCTCCACCTAAAAACAATTTCATTGTAGGTGTCTGTAATACAAAAGAAGTCCACAGAGAGATATTACGCTTTGTAAGCCTTCCGGAAAAGTGTCTGGCCGGAGTCAACGTAACATTAAAACCATTGCCTAGATCTATGCTGTCGTACCAGTTTTTTTCAATAATCCTATCTCTATCCCAACCCCAATATTCAAAATGCTGTGCTACGCCAAGACCACAAATTACCTTCTTTACTTTTGGCTTTAGTGCCTGTACCGTTTTGTAATCCAGATGATCCCAATGATCGTGCGAGATAAATAATATATCTATTTCGGGCATATCTTCGGGCTGATAATGATTGGATCCTTCAAATGCAGTTACAGAAGCCGGTATTGGAGATGCATTTCCACTAAATACAGGATCTGTAAGAAATGTCATACCATCCAGTTGGATTAAATAAGAACTGTGCCCGAACCACACCATCACATTTTCTTCCGGATTAAGGTTTTTCAGTTCGGTATTCACATACGGAATAGCCTTCTTTGGTTTTGTATCCGGAAATTTTGTTTTTAGAAAATTCCATAAAACTTTACCCATTTTCTCACCTTCAGCCAATGCCGGAGTCGGAACCAGATTATGAAACTGTCCGTTTTTATAATTGGATAATGTTTCGAAAAATAATTTTCTCTCGTTATCGGGGAACTGCCCCAGTTGCTTTATTAAACTCATTTTACAATTTACAGCCACTTATAATGCAGCCTTTGAAATTTATATTTTATATCTTAACATGACTGTAAACAGCCTTTATAATAGTAAGACGATTAAGATGGCAAAATACTTTAACCAATTCTCAATCTTTCTTCTTCCAGGTCAAGTTTTACCAGATAATGTCTTATATATTCCTCATCCATACGCGGATTGTTTCTATTTTCCTCTCTTAGCCAAACCCTTTGCTCTTCCAGAGCATTCAGATACATTTCTTTGGTTTCATCGGAGAATTTACGGATAGATTCTTCTTTGTCCTCTTTTTCCCACTGATCCATCATTTTGCGGAAATACTCATTATCGCTTTTCCGATGGCTGTAATTTTCATTCAGATAAGTAAAAGCTGCATGCCGCATTCCCTTTCTCAAAACATCTTCTGCCTCAACTTTCGATAAATAATCTCCCGAATCCGGTGAGAGCTTTAACTTACATATCAATGCAGGTAAAGTAAGTCCCTGTACAATCAATGTAATCAGTATTACAATAAAAGTAATGAAGAGTATCAGATTCCGATGTGGAAAGAGTTCTCCGTTAGCCATATGCACCGGAATAGATAAAGCTGCTGCCAGCGAAACCACTCCCCGCATTCCTGTCCAACCGAATAACAAAGGTGCTTTCATTCCCGGATTACGGTCTGCTACATTGATAAAATTACGGGCAATAAGAGTTACAATAACTGCACCAAAGGCTGCAATAAAACGTACAACAATAAGGGTAAGAGTAACTATCACTCCATAGCCAACCGCTTCACTAAGTCCTACTCCTTCATTTTGTAATCCTTCCTGAATCTCTGGCAGATCCAGCCCAATAATAAGGAAGACAATACCGTTAATCAGAAATGCAAAACTCTCCCAGACATTTGATCCCCTGAGCCGCGATTCGGAAGTACGGAAAAACTCATGCCTTCTTACAGAAAGAAATAATCCACCGCTTACGACTGCCAGCACACCCGAAGCATGAATCTCTTCAGCCGCAATATACATGATGTAAGGCGTTACCAGACTTAGTATAGTATCCATATTAACATCTGAAGGAAATAACTTATGAACCTTCAGAAAAATAAAAGCGAGCAATACGCCTACTGCTACTCCGCCAACAACCATCCATCCAAAGCTGGTGGCAGCATCCTGCCAGATAAATTGTCCTGTAGCAACAGCTACCATGGCGAAACGGAAAATAATAAGCGAAGAAGCATCGTTGAACAAACTTTCACCTTCCAGTACTGTAGACAGATTTTTAGGAACTTTTACAAACTTCAGAATAGCTCCGGCACTCACAGCATCAGGAGGAGAAACAATTCCGCCCAGGACAAAACCTAAAGCCAATGAGAATCCGGGAATATAGGCATTCGCGATAAAAGCAACAGACAACGCCGTAAGAAATACAACGATAAAAGCAAAGCTGGTAATAATACGCCGTAGTTTCCATATTTCTTTCCATGAGGTTGCAAAAGCGGCTTCATACAAAAGTGGTGGCAGAAAGATAATAAAGATAAGTTCGGGATCTATTTTTATTTGGGGAATTCCGGGAATAAAACTGATGAGCAGCCCGGCTACCACCAATAGTATGGGATAGGCAATTTTTAATTTATTTGCCAGCATAATCGCCAGCAGGATTACCAATACCAATCCCAGGTAAAAGACAAAATTTTCAATCATCGATTTATAAAGTTTTTAAGTGATTTGTTTTTAAAGTACAATATTGTTTTTAGGTGTAATTGGTTGTGGAAGATCGCTTTCATCCAGCATATCGCGCATATCAATCTCTATTGTACGGCTAATCTGGGTAATCGGAACATCATTGGCACTTCCTTCAAAGGGATTTACTGAACTCTCTCCCACTGTATCCAATGTATGAAATGCCCATGCTATAATCGCTGAAAAAGGAATATTGAACCATACCGTATAACCTTGCATAAAGGTCCCTTCGCCCAGTTTATCCATTTCCTTTACCAAACCAAAAGGTGCCAGTATTACAAAAATAAAAAGCAGGTACGTTGCAATGGAAGCAAAATTCCGGGGATACGGAAAATTCTTTATACGTTCTGCTTTTCCCTGATCGTCTGTAAATTTTATAATAGACTGTTGTAATAGTGTCCATTCGAAATCATTAATCTCTCCTGCTTTTTTCAACCGGATCAACTCTTCGGATTGTAGAGCTGTGAGCTGAGTTGCTTTATTTTTCTTAGAAAGAATATATTGTAGTTCTTCTCCGGACAAATAAGACTTTAATTCCTCTTCCAAAGTAGAGTTGAGTTCCGGAATTTCGTATCTGCTTTCCCGGTAAACAAAATTACTTCTCTGACTCATATTTTCCCAGGAACGTGGTTCTCGCAGCTGAAATCTCAATGATGTAAGCCATGCAAAATGCCGGTAGAAAATCTTTTTTACAACTAGAGATTCTTTCCCACCCAGCGTATCCCGAACTGAGTAAGCGAAGCTTCGGCTATCATTAATAATTGCGCCATAAATCTGTCGGGCTTCCCAAATCCTGTTGTAACTGGCATTATTTTTAAATCCGACAATAAAGGCTACTGCGGTTCCCAGGATGGCTACAGGCTGCCAGGGCAATCCTATAAATTTCCATCCTATGGCATATAAAATAGTCGGAACTGTAGCAATAATCAGCATTAAGAAGGTATCTCTTTTCGTCCATTTTGCGAATTCAAAAGGGGTGTAACGTTTTCCGGTGTGCATCGTGTGTTTTTGTTTTTGTTAGTGTTTTTATTCTGTTTCTATTAATTGTTTCTCATCATATTTAATCTGAAAATACAGGTGACAGCTCTTCCTGGTACTTTTGAGGAAGAATTATTTTTTTGTTCTCCATATCTACCCGAAATTTATATAGTCTTGTTCTGTCTTCATTTCTAAGATCAATCCACTGATTATTGTACTTTATATCCCAAATGCCATAATCACCATTTATTACAAAGCTTTTATTAAGGTTTTTTCTGTTCCAAATCTTTGTTTTTCCACCTGTGGATTTTCCTTTCCACCAAAACTCTCCGGCGAAAACATTACTGACACTTGGAGGTCGTAATACCTGTTTGTAATCCTTTTCCATTATATCGTTAAGATCTCCCAATCCGGCAGCATTTCCTTTATAGCTTTTAATCAGTTTCAGATGATCGTTATATACATTTACCATTCCTTCACCGTATAATATGTGCAGCTGTTTTACCTCTGTCGTTCCGGTCTTTGTATAAAAATCTGTAAAATATCCGGATGCTTTCACATCTTTTATCAAAGGTTTTGTTATATCAGAGCTCTTATAAATATCCAGTTTATGATCGTGAACGCCTACAAAATATTTTCGTCCCTCTTTAAAAAACTGATTATCCACAGCCGAATATTTACGAGGTAAAATTATTTTCTCTTTAAATCGGTCAGCAATAAGGTAACTATTATTGGCATCCTGAAAATGTTCATATTTCTTATCATTCAAATAAACATTCTGCCATTTTACTTTGTCCAATACTGTTTTCTCTCCGGTTTCTCTGGAATAAAAACTTACCTGATTCCCATTTTGGAGTGCCAGATAATCTGTAACCAATAAGTTGATGTCGCTGAAATCAGGCGCCACATATTCTTTTTGATTCTGTATCTCTACGATACCATATTTATTGTTAACGCCAAAAGCTTCATAGCGTTCCTGTGCTCCGGCTAAAATGGTAAACAAACTTATACTCCATAAATATATTTTCCTCATGCTTATTTGGTAAACTATATTATAAAATTATCCAATTGAAAGTTTCTTGATATCACCCACTTCCAAGACATGTTTTGGATAGCCACGCAATGCAGCATTTATCATGGCTTTTCCAACTTCTTCCAATGTGAGGAAATAAGTGGAGCTAATAGCCCTTAGAACCGGATAAATAGCATTGATGAATTTAAAGAAGCTTTTTATATTTTTAGCGCCTTTCGTAGGTTTCATAAAGCCGGGACGAAAATTGTAAACGGCTTTGAACGGAAGTTTCATCAAGTCATTTTCAGTCTTACCTTTTACACGTGCCCACATTTGTTTCCCTTTCTCGGTGCTATCTGTGCTGGCACCGGAAACATAGCAAAAGGTCATCTGAGGATTAACTTCTGCCATAGTTATAGCAAATCCCAATGTCAGATCATAAGTAACTTTAGTATATTGTTCTTCATTCATTCCTATAGAAGAAACACCAAGACAAAAAAAACAAGCATCATATCCTCCAACCTGGCTAGTCAATACTGAGATATTACTAAAATCACTGTGCAATATCTCTTCAACCTTTGGATGCGTATAACCACTAGGCTTACGGTTAATTAAAAGGATTTTTTCTACATTCGGATTACTGATACTTTCCTGTAACACTCCCTCTCCTACCATTCCTGTTGCCCCGGTTATAATGACCTTTAGTTTCATATTGTATTTTTGTTGTGAATCAAATTTAATTATTCTCATTTAATTTTTCACCTCTACATTTTTATTACTTTATGTTTTATCGATATAAAGCAAAAGTAAAATAATCGCAACATCAATCATTTAAACAAATTACGGTAATTATGAAACTTATTACTGGTAAATAAACTCATTACTAGTGATGCTTTACAAAGTATATACAGAATATCAATCAGGTAAATAATATTAATTTATCAAAATTAGATTGTGTGCAATTTAATTTTGATAAATTTGTATAAGAAATTAAGAAATGAAAAACCTGCAGCAACTAAAACTAGACAATCAGATATGCTTTCCGGTATATGCTTTATCCAGAGAGATTGTAGGGCGCTATCGTCCACTTCTGGATCAGCTGGATATTACATATCCCCAATATCTCGTTTTGCTTGTTCTTTGGGAACATCAGGAACAGTCTGTCTCTCAGCTTGGAGAAAAATTATATTTAGATAGCGGTACTCTTACCCCACTATTAAAGCGTCTGGAACAAAAAAAATTAGTTACCCGATCCAGGAGTAAAGAAGATGAGAGAATCGTAAAAATAAAGCTAACGTCTGAAGGTGAAAATCTGCAGAAAAAAGCGGCTGGTATTCCGAAACAGCTTTTTGAAGATATGAAAGTACCTGAAGAAGAGCTTAAACAACTGAAAACAACAATAGAAAAAATATTAACAACTTTAAATCAGTAAAAAATGAAAACATTGTATACCATAGGTGCTACAGCTACCGGCGGAAGAAACGGACATGTAAAAAGTGACAACGGAGTTTTAGAACTTGAAGTACGTTATCCAAAAGGATTAGGCGGAGCTAATGATGACTATGCAAACCCTGAAATGTTATTTGCAGCTGGTTATTCTGCATGTTTTGACAGCGCTTTGAATTTAGTAATTAAATCTGCTAAAATTAAAACCGGTGAAACAACAGTAACAGCTAAAGTCGGAATTGGCCAGATTGAAAACGGTGGATTCGGTTTAGAAGTTGAACTTCATGCCAATATTCCCGGAGTTACAATAGAAGAGGCTCAGGATCTGATTGAGAAAGCACATCAGGTATGTCCTTACTCTAATGCAACAAGAGGAAATATAGAGGTAAAACTCACAGTATCTAACAATTAATACCAAAGAAATGCAGATCATCGCTATTATCCTTACCGCTATTGTAGCAATAGAACATTTGTATATTTTGTGGATGGAAATGTTTGCTTGGGAAACGGCTGGTAAAAAAGCCTTTGGGCGCGCTTTACCTCATGATTTGTTCAAACCTACAAAAGGTTTGGCTGCTAATCAGGGCTTGTACAATGGCTTTCTTGCAGCTGGCCTAATCTGGTCATTTTTTATAGAAAATCCGGAATGGAGTAATAATGTACGTTTATTCTTTCTGGGTTGTGTAGTTGTTGCCGGAATCTTCGGTGCAGTTACAGCCAGTAAAAAGATCTTTTTTGTACAGGCTGTTCCGGCATTACTGGCTCTTGTATTTGTACTGCTTTCAAGATAAATTGTTCATTATACTATATTTAGCCTTGTCAAAGTTTGAAACTCTGACAAGGCTTTTCTTATAATATTTTCAATTATGAATTAACTCTTTGTGCTGTTTGCTAAGTTCCCTAAATAACAAAATGATAAAATAATCCTGTATCAATAATTTCTAGTACTAAGGAGTTCTACTTTCTATTTTATAGATTACACCTCTATGACCATCAAAATCAAATTCTTCTAAATACTGCAGGCCAAGCTTTTCTAGTACATTTACTGAGGCTTTGTTCTCCAGCATTGCTCTCCCAACTATCCTGTTAAGATTGAGTTTTTTGAAGCCATAATCAATACATGCACGGGCACTTTCAGTCGCAAAACCTTTGTTCCAGTAATGTTCAAAAAAGCGGAATCCAATATCTGTTTCGTTGGTGCTACTGCTATATTTTAGTCCACACCACCCCAAAAATTCATTATTATCTTTACTCATTACTGCCCAACGTCCATATCCGTTGAGTCTATAATCCTGATAATTTTCCAAAAATTCTTTGGCTTCGTCGATATTCTGAAAAGCTTTATCTCCTGTATATTTTATAACACTCGGATTTAAATTCAAATTGTAGAAATCTTTTGCATCATCAGGAGCAAGTTCTCTAAGCAAAAGTCTTTCAGTTTCTAATATGTGTTTCATAAGCTCTTTTCTTCCATTTCCTGATTCTTCCTCTGGCATTGGTATAAGGTGATGCCGTATTAAATTGAATCATCCTTCCTAATGTCCATTTCTCATACCAACCTGCACCATAAAGCTCATCATTTGTTTTACTTTCAATAAGCTCCGTAATTTTCTTAACTGTATTGTCAAGCTTTTGAATCAACGTATTAAAGTCATCGTCATAATAATCTTCATAGAACTTTTGTGCCAGCTTACCCAACTCATTCCATTTGTAACCTGTCTCAGGAAAATCTACAGGCGTATTTTCTGTTTTATATTTATTCCATTTTAGCACCAATTCGCCCCATCCTATAAGATATGCCAGCAGATTATTAATGCTCATATATGTGCCTTTTGCGTGGCCATCTAACTCTTTTACTGTTGCTTCCTCAACAGAGATAGTCTCCAGCTCGCTTTTTAATTTGCTGTAGTTTTTTTCTATAGCTTTTAATAGTTCTTCTTTATTTGTAGGGACAGGCATTATATTAGGCTCAGTTTTAATAAAAATTTGGAAATGAAATTAATCTTTTCATCATCAAATTCCTTAGAAGATTTTACCCTATCTCCAAGCTTTAATATCAAAAGATTTTTGATTAAATTAAATTTCTTTTGGTGTAGTTTCATTAAAATCAAAGATATTATAATCTTTACAAAATAAAAACAAGTCCCATAACAGAGAATTACCAGCCATTCTCTATATTTGTATACATAACTATATTCAATGAAAATTCGATTTTTAATTATCTTATTATTTTTTATCAGCTTTACATACAGCCAAAACTCAAAACAGCTAATAGATCAGTCAATTCTTTTTTTAAAGAATAATGATAATTTGAAATTCGATCAAACCAGAGATAAAGTATGGGTAGCTTTCTTAAAAGAAAATATCCCCTATTACAACACTGCCATTGAAAATATCAAGAAAAAACAATATCCGGATGCATTCAAAAATCTTGACAGTTTAACCTCCGAAGATTACTTTCTTGATACGATTCTGGCTGATAAAAATTTCTCGGCATTACATCATTTGGATGGCTGGAAAAAATTCACCCATCAGATTAAAGCTAAAAAATCAAACTACAATAATGATGTCCGCTTAAAATTACTTGATGTACAGAGTAAAGATCAAAGTATCAGACTGATTTATCAGGAACTAAAAAAAACTTATACAGACGATAATGATCTGGTAAAATCAGCAGCCAAAAAAATGAAAAAAATTGACCTTGAAAGTGCAGATGCTGTTGCAAAAATTGTCAACAAATATGGCTGGCTAGGGAAAGACAAAATCGGGAAAGAAGCCAATGAAACACTCTTCTTGGGAATACAACATATAGATGATTTGGTTGTACAGTCTAAATATTTACCTGTAGTTAAAGATGCAGTTAAAAAAGGAGATGCTGAACCGTGGCATCTGGCATTTTTAACAGACCGAATTTTAATGAATCAAGGAAAAAAACAGGTTTACGGAACACAGAAAATCCTGACAAAAAATCCTGAAACGTCCTATATAATTCCTTTAGAGAATCCAGAAAAAGTGGACGAGCTAAGAAAAGAAATTGGTTTGGATTCATTAAACGACGACCTGCAGGAAGATGGGCTTTCCTGGAATCTTGAAGATTATAAAAAAGATTTGCCTAGAATCGAAAAGCTGTATAAAGAAAGGATTGAAAAACTTTCAAAAAATAAAAGCTTGTAGTCTATTTTTTGTGATCCTCCAGTTGTTTTAATGTTCTGTTTAGACTGCGTATACTAACCCCAAGATAGGCAGCCATATCTTCTTTGCTCATTGGTGCTCCCAATTGATCTTGCAGCGTAAGCAAACGGGACAAGCTGTGCTCTGTTGTATATAACTGCTGATAAGATGCTCTGCTAGATGTATTGACAATACGTTTTGAAAAGACTTCGAGTAACAGATTATTGAATCCAATATCTTTGGTGAGTAAGCTTCTGAAATATGGAACTGAAAGTGCATAAACAGTAACTTCTGTCATTGCCTCGATATTACACAAACACGGAATATTCTGCAACAGCTCTATCTCTCCAATAATTTCTCCTTTCCCAAGGAACTCCAGAATAAAATCTTTGTCGTTTTCTTCCTTTACAAAACATTTGGTAATCCCTTCTTTTATTAGCATCACTTTGGTAATACTACTCCCCTGTTCCAGTAGTTTACTTCCTTTTTTAAATGTTTTTACAATGATGTCTTCTTTACGCTGTTGTTCTTCGTAAAGTTGTGCCATATAAGCTAAAAATGACTGATGGGTACGTAACATATTTTTATCAGGACAAATGTCCTTTTCTGTATGGATTTTGTTTCCGATTTTTGAATCTGAAAATTACGAATTAAAATGAAAAATAAGATAAAAACCATTGCCTTTGATGCTGATGATACACTTTGGATAAACGAACCTTACTTTCAGGAAGCTGAGAAACAGTTTTGTGATCTGCTTCAGGATTATTTGCCACACCATTCCGTCTCTCAGGAATTATTCAAAACAGAAATGAAAAATCTTCATTTATATGGCTATGGGGTAAAGGGCTTCATGTTGTGCATGATTGAAACCATTGGCAGAATATCCGGAAATACCGCACCCATTAGCCTGGTCAATAAAACGATTGAACTGGGCCAGGAACTTTTACAAAAACCTATTGAACTATTGGATGGTGTCCAGCATACTTTGGAAAGCCTTAGTGGTAAATACAAACTAGTGGTTGCTACAAAAGGAGACCTTCTGGATCAAGAACGTAAACTTAAAAACTCTGGCTTACAAGATTATTTCCACCATATAGAAATTATGAGTGATAAACAGATCAGTGATTATACAAAACTACTAAGACATCTGGACTGCGAGCCGGATAGCTTTCTGATGCTGGGAAATTCTATAAAATCGGATATATTACCTGTATTAGATTTGGGTGGGTATGCAGCACATATTCCGTATCATATTACATGGGCACACGAACAACACGAGTCTACCCTTCAACATGAAAACTTTATGGAGCTGCAAAGAATTGATCAGGTATTGGAATATTTGGATTAGCATTTAAAGAGTACAGGCTTTTTCTCAACCGTACTGCAATATAAACCATTAAGAAATTAAGAAAATTAAGCTAACTTCCTAGCTTAGTAACTCTCAATAACCTTAATGCCTTAATGGTTAGCTATATTGTATCTTTTTACACTTGAATACCAAGTATTTATTTTCATTTTATAGAATTTTGAGACAGTGCTTCTACTAAACCATAGCTGTCTTCCAGCATCAGATACTTAGTAATAAGTCCATTATCTATTGTAAATTGTACAGTGAAATGGCTGTCAAATAATTTTCCTGTACTAAGGACACGAGAAACAAGATGACCGGTAACTACAGCTCGATTTTCATGATAGAACTTTCCGGAGACATCAAAAGATATACCTTCAATATTTTCATATAGTTCTTTGAAAAAAGTTCTGACTTCTTCTTTAGTATTTCTGTCCTTAATCCATACTGCACATTCTGCATTTCCGGGAATCCGCCATTCTACATGATCAGCAAACAGCTGAACATTTGCTTCATAATTCCCTAATGCCAGATTATGGTAGTATTGTTCCACTACCTGTTGTGTTTGTTTTTCCATTATTAAAAATTTATTTTAAACCGATTGTTTCAAAATATGATAAAAAAATTATACTTTCATAGACAGTAACATAAAGTCGATCATTTCATCTACTTCTTTTTTGCTTCCTGATAATATATAATGTTTATAGAAACCACTAAAACCAGATAATATATAACGCGAGGCAAGTTCAGAGGTAATATTCTGTTTTATGTCTCCTTCAGCTTTTGCATTTTCAATGAGCTTTCTAAAAATATCTTCAAGAATAGTTGCATTAGATAATATCAAATTCTTTACTTGAAGATCTTTGTCTCCAAGCTCAAATATTGTCCGTACTATTAGACAGGCTTTTTTATCCTTTATGGTTTGATTCATTACATCATGTACAGTATAACAAAGTGCTTCATATGCACTTCCTTTATGCAAGCTGGCAGCCTTATATTGCTCAGTTTTCATTTTGGCATAATGTGTAAGACATTCCAAAAATAAATCGTACTTATTTCCATAAGTATTATAAATACTACTTCTATTAATCCCCATTGCATCTACTATGTCATGCATAGACGTAGTATTATAGCCTTTCTCCCAGAAAAGGTTACGTACTTTTTCCAGCTTATCATTGTAATCAAATTCTCTATTCCTAGGCATAATGCAAATATACAAATTAAACCGATCGTTCCAATATAATTTCCCCTATTCCTTGCTTCATATCAATAATAAAAAAATAACATGTATGATGGTTATTTTTTTATCAGGAAATAATTAAAGATTAAATTGCAAAGTAAAATCTTACACTCTAAAAGTGACAATATGCCTGTCCTAATTGAATCTTTTACAGGGCTTTTTAATTATTCTTCATCGTTTACAAGACTTAATTCTCCGCGAAGGTAAGCTTCATTCAGACTGTCAATATTTCTTTCCAATCTGTTCCAGTAGCGGATAGCGTTCTTATATTTATTAACAGCAGTAGCAGATACTTCGTAAAGTTTAGACTCATAATCGTTGTCTTCCTGACTAAACAATACCGGAGCTATTCTACCATCTACAGTTTCTACAAGATCGAAATGCCAGAAATTAAAAATATCTTCATCGCCATTTTCCTGACGGATAATGCTTATACGGCTGTTGTGATCTTCCTGAGAATCTTCTTGTCGGAATTGTAAATGCAATGAGCCTAAATCAAGGGATGCATCATCTGTATAGTATAGCTTACTTTTTTCCTGTACCAATGGCAGATTGAGTATTCGTTCTAACTTTTCACGAGTAACTGTTTTTCTGAACAAATTCTTGAGATGAACCATTTCCGAATATTGCCACAAAAATACATTCCATTGGGTATTCATAAAATCCTGAAACTCCTGTGGTGCATTCTTATCCAGAACTAACCATTTATCTTCCGGAAAAATCTTATAGGCCTGTTCTACGCGGTATTCTTTTTTCCCGGTTAGTTTACCCAACATATTCTGATGTTCTGTAAAATAAGCCATACAGGCAAACTTCTCTTCGTACTGGAAATATACAGCTGTTGTTTCGGGACTCCCTATAACAGTGTAAATTCTGCGAAATACAGGACCATCCCAATATTCCAGAGCAAAACTCTCTCCTTCCACAGGAGCCTTTCCAACAAGAATATCACTATCCAGAAAGCGTTTTATATTGTGCTCGCTAACGATATTGTCTTCAAAGAAAAATGAAAAGTCTTCTTCTGGTCTTTTGTAAGGTTTCACATTGTCCTTCAATACAGAAAGGTCTTGCTCCATAGCTTTCATTAAGCCTGAAATAAAAATCCAATCTTTCCAGGAGTAGATTTCCTCTTCTGTCAGTTCTTCTGCAGACAGTAAATATTCAGGACGCAGTAACTGGCGAATATGCTCGTCGTCTTCATAATCGTCTTCTACATCATCCCATAGTAAATGTTCTATAAAAATATTCGCATGCTCTTCAAAACGTTTATAGTCTACACCATAATCAGTATTGATGAAAACCTTTGCCTGTATAGAACCTCTTACCTGTAATTCACCATGATTGTAATCGCCCCAGAAAAGCTCATTTACAGCAAAATCACCCGCTACAAATATTTCCTGACCTCCCACGACTATATTATTTGCCATAAGATTTCCCATAACAACAAGTCCGGTGGAACCATCGGTTTCGTTATTGTAAATATTACCAGCCTTCACATTTCCTTCTACGAAGATAAAATAACATAAATCTTCAGGTTCTTTTCCTTCGAAAAAATAGGAATAAGAATTATCCAGATCCAGTGGTTTTTCTAATACTAGATCTCCTTCATGGTGTAGTACCCATGCTTCCTCGGCATCATAATACCTTTCGTTTATATAATTGGTATCTTCGGGCAGAAGATGTCTTATATCCTGATATTTTACTAGCTTCATCATTATTTAAATTATAAACTATAATTGATATATATAGAATCCCGAAACTACGAAATTATTTTAGCATATAATAGTCTGAACACTTCTATTATTCAGGAATAAAGATATAGTTTGTCTTTTAAATTGTATTTTTGTCTGAGTCAACTCTTAATTCTTCTATACCTTTGTATGATGCACGAAAAGCTTATTCAGCTTATTACAGAACGGGTAATACTTTCCGATGAAGAAAGAGAATGGTGTGCATCTTATTTCGAACCTGTTGTCTATAGCAAAAATACATGTATAGAAGTGGAAGGAAAAATCCCTCGGTATCTCTATTTTATTGTTTCCGGTTATGTGAGGCTTTTTCATCAGAATGAAAAAGGTGAAGAAATGACAACGCATATTAATTGTCCGCCGGGCTTTATCACGTCTTATTTTAATTATATCAACCAAACGCCGTCAGATGAAAATCTGGAGTGTATAACAGATTGTCAACTGCTAAGAATTACAAAAACCAATCTCGACAAACTGATTGATAAAAGTTCCGCTTTTAAAGATTTCAGTATTTCAGTATTCCAACAATCAATCTCCTACAACGAGAACCGTTCCAAAGAACTCGCTACACTTACTGCAGAGCAGCGTTATCTGAAACTAATTAAAGAATACCCAAATATTCTTCAGAATGTTTCCCTGCAATATATCGCATCATTTCTGGGAATGAATCCCAAAAGTTTAAGCCGAATCCGCAAGCAAGTGATTAGGTAACATTTGTGAAGTGATTTTGAAGCTGCATAACTGAACTTTGCAGCATCAATTAAAATCAGCTACACATGAACAATCATAATCTTGCACTGGTTTCTGGTGCCAACGGACATCTTGGAAACAATCTGGTGCGCTTATTATTAAAAAAAGGTATTCCGGTACGGGCTACAGTTAGAAATATTAAAAATAAAGAACCTTTTAGGGGATTGAACTGCGAAGTTGTTCAGGCCGATATTACAGATAAAGCTTCTTTTGTGAAAGCCTTACAGGGTGTCGAAACCTTCTATGCTGTTGGTGCCTCTTTCAAATTATGGGCGAAAAACCCTGAAAAAGAAATCTACGATGTGAATATAGAGGGAACCCGTAATACTATAGAAGCAGCCGCAGAAGCTGGCGTAAAGCGGATCATATATGTAAGTTCTATTGCAGCGCTGGATTATACAAAGCTCCCGACCAAAGAGAGCAATGGTTATAATCCCGACAGACGGGATATGTATTACAATTCTAAAAATGATGGTGAGAGACTGGCTTTGAAGTTGGCTAATGAATTGGGAATAGAATTAGTATCGGTAATGCCCGGAGCCATGATTGGAAGTGAAGCTTTTTTTCCGTTAAATGTTTCTTATGGTATTCTAAAACTGATACTGAACAAGGAGATTCCCATGGATACAAGGATTACATTAAACTGGGTTGATGTAAAGGATGTGGCGGAAGGCTGTTTTCTGGCTGCAGAAAAAGGCCGTAACGGAGAGCGGTATATTTTGGCTAATGAACAATGCATGACCATTACCGATACAACAGTTCTGGCAGGTAAACTATATCCGGAACTTCAGCTAAAGAAGCCTGCTGCTGTACCGAAATTTATCTTGTATACTCTTGCAGGGATTATGCAATTCTCTGCAAAGCTCAAAGGAAAACCACCTGTTCTTACCATTAAAGACATTGCAATGTTCTCTGGTTTACAGCAAAATTTTGATATTTCTAAAGCAAAAAATGAGCTTGGTTTTAATCCTAAGAAACCGGAACAGATTCTGAAAGAATCCTTTGCTTACCTGATGGATCATAAAGAACTTTTATAAACACAATCAGCATATATACGGATCAGCCTGCCAGGCTGATCTGTTCCTATTCAAACTAATCTGCTAGTACACTATCAATAAATGATTTCGCAGCTTTTAATGTAAATTCCGGTGCTTCTTTATGGGGTGTATGTCCTGTCTCTGGTATTATATATTTTTCAGATCGTCCACTTACCTGGTTAATAGTCTTATCAACCTGATCCATTGTCCCATATTCATCATTTTCTCCCTGAATAAATAGCAATGGACAAGTAATATTTGATAAGAAATGTTCAATATTCCAGTTTCTGTAATCAGCTCTTGTCCAGGTTTCCGTCCATGCCCGGAATAGTGTTTCAGTCTTATCACCATGATATTTTTCCAGACGCTGTGGCAAATTGGTATTTTTATAAGCTTCCATCGCTTCATAAATCCCTTTCAGAGTCACATCTTCCACAAATATGTGACCAGCCTCACAGATTACGGCTTTGATATTTTCAGGATATTTAGCAGCAGTAAGCAATGCTATGGTTCCTCCGTCACTATGCCCAAATAAAATAGCATCAGTAATACCAGATTTTACTAATACTTCATGCAAAACATCTGCTTCCGCCTCCATATAATTTGTTGCTCTTTCATGTGTTGGCATTGGATCCGATTTTCCGTATCCCAAACGGTCATATATCAGCACATTACATTGTACGGCAGCAGCCAACTGATGTGGGAAATCTCGCCATAATTGTGTACTTCCTAAACTATCGTGCAAAAAAACTAAAACCGGACGATCCTTATATTCATTGACAAATTCAGTATACAAATTTTTACCATTAATAAGCGTAAAAGCTTCTGCATTGTGTATCATAAATTCCTTTATCTGGGACTGCAAAGATAGCTATAATGCAGCTTATTTCTAATTCCAAGAGTTCGTAAATATGTATAAGAAATCCACCAATTTATAAAGCTTTGATAAGCTCAGCCTGACAAATTCTATACTATGCTTTATCTTCATTCCAGTAATAACTATCAGGATAAGTACGCTGTCCAAATATTGCTGTTCCTACTCTTACTATAGTTGCTCCTTCTTCTATTGCTGTTTCCAAATCTCCACTCATCCCCATAGACAGTTCTTTCATTTCTACACGCGGGATGTTATGAGATATAATCTGTTGTTGTAAATCCTTTAGCAAACGGAAGCATGTTCTCACTTTCTCAGTTTCTGCACTAAAAAGACCTATAGTCATCAATCCTTTTATTTTCAGAGAGCTTAATTCTGAAAACTGTTTAACCAGCTCTATTGCCTTGTCGGAATGTACACCAAATTTGCTTTCTTCATTGGAGGTATTCACCTGAATCAATACATCTATTGTCCGGTTTTCAGACGCTAAACGCTGATGCAATTTTTCTGCCAGATCTATGCGGTCAAGTGACTGAATACAGCTTACATTATACTTTAGAATATCTTTTACTTTATTTGTTTGCAGGTGCCCTATAAAATGGTTAGTATGAGGTATTTCTTTTAAAGCTTCATATTTTTCCTTTAGCTCCTGAACTTTATTTTCGGCAATAAGTGTACAGCCGGCTTCCAATGCAAGCTTAATACGGTCAGCGGGAACTGTTTTGGTGGCCAGCAGCAGCCGAACTTCATCCGAATTCCGGCTGCTACGGATACAAGCAGCTTCTATCCGCTGAAGAATGTTTTGTAAGTTATTACTAATCTGATCCTGCATTTTAATTGGCTTATTAAGGTTTAAACAAAATATGGCGGACTATAAGAATCCGCCATTTATATTTTACTTCCACCAGTGGTAGTAATTGTGTAGTCCATCATACTCGAAGCCACAACGTGGATATAGCGTATTTCCTATATCATTTGTTTTCTCAGTTTCCAGCATCAGCCCGCAAGCTCCGGTTTCTTCACACCATTGTTTGCTTCGGTCTATCAATGCAACCGAAAGTCCTTTCCCTCTGTAATCCGGGTGAACAAACAAATCGCTTAGTAACCATTGCTTTTGTAGTTTTGTATAATGAAAAAGCTTATAAAGCTGAACAAATCCAACAGCCTTACCATCTGCTATTGCTAAAAAGATATCCGATTCACTATTCAGGAATCTTTCTTTCAGAAAAGCTTTTCCCTTCTCTACATCAGATTCCTGTCTGTAGAAAACACGGTAAAGATTAAACAGTTCGGCTGTTTCATTTAAGTTCTCAAGACTTGCTTTTGTAATTTTGTAATCCATAATTAAATATTTTATTCTGATGCAAAAGTATCAGTTAACAGGACTACCAAACTGGTCCAGAATTAATATAATATCTGATCCAGCAAATTCATCAATTATTTACCACGGAACATTATACCTTTAATATCCCTCGAAATCCTCGGGCAGCATAATAGGAATCGGCACCGTTATGGTAAAGGAATACTGTATTGTAGCGGCGATCACAGAAAACGGCTCCGCCAAGTTCACGAATACTGGCAGGTGTTTTTATCCAGCTTGAAGTTTTCAGATCGAATTTCCCCAGTTCCTGCAAAGACCTGTATTCTTCTTCAGTTAATAACTCAATACCCATTTCATTCGAAATATCTATAGCTGTATTCTCTGGTTTGTGTTGTTTTCTGGCTTCCCAGGCTTCGCGGTCATAACAAAGGCTTCTGCGGCCTTTAGGACTTTCTGCTGAGCAATCGTAAAAGATATATTCACCTGTTTTAGCATTATAAGCTACCACATCTGGCTCTCCTTCTGTTCTTTCCATCTCGTTTAGCGACCAGAGTTTAGCGGGATTAGCTTCCAATTTTTCCTGAACTTTATTCCAATCCAGCCCTTTATGGCGTGAAGTATTTTTTTCGAAGCGGGTTTTAAGACTTTTTAATAATGCTTCTTTTTGATCTGCTGATAATGCATTTTTACGGGTGCTCATATAAGTTTTTATTTTGTGATTAACTGATAATTATACAAATGTAATTATTTGGAAACCTTATAGCCACAAAAGTTATGTTAGTATCCAATTGTTTCTACCATTTAGGTAACAAGGGTATTTAACTATCCTTTCAGAGCCTTGGCAACACTATATTTTATCCAAAATAATTCTATGCTAACTGCTTTTGATATAAAAAACCCCGCCATAGCTTTATGCTTTGACAGGGCTCTAAAAAAAAACTGATTTTTTCAATGTAAAATACTGTTATAAATACCTTACACTATATATTTTAATCGAACTTACTGGTGACTTTCAATTTAAAGCCAGATATAGTATTGTTTATTTCGAATTTTTAAGTTGTAATGCTCTCTGATAAAAAGACTGACTGGCAATTTTCTCTTCGGCCTGATCTATAGCTTTCAGCAGATTGTTTTCGTTGTCTGCAATATCACCCAGAATTTTTGACATCAGTTCCCATACCGGCTTCATTTTCTCAATAAGTTCTTTACCTTTAGAAGTAAGCATAAATAATCTTTTGCGTTCATCCTGCTTATCTTTCTCCCATTGTATCAACTCTTTCTTTTCCAGTTCTTTTAACAGGTTTATTGTAGAGGGATGGGTATAACCTATCTCATTTGCAATCTCCACAACACCTGCAACCTCTTTCTTGTAGATGGTAAAAATAACAGGAAACCATTTGAGTTCGAAGTCAATTCCGAAAGTTTGATAAATAAGGGCACCATCCTTTCTCAATTGTTCACTGAGGCGATGGAGCCTGGTGGATATTGCCAGGATTCCTGCTTCATTAATTACATTCATACTTTAATTAATTTTTAAGTGGTAAAAAACATCATCGGCGCTCATTAACGGAAACTTTGCCGGAAGGCTCTCTTTTTCGGTTTTCGCAAAATGATTTCTTTCATAAAAGCGCTGTGCAGCTTTTAACACCGATACGGTTCCCAAATATATATCATCAATCTGATTTTCTTTACAGTATGAGATTAAAGTCTCTAACAATATCTGAGCGATGCTATACTCTCTACCTCTGAATTCTTGTTTCACAAACATCTTGCGAACTGCCCCTGCTTTTTCGTCAAACTTCACGATAGCAATAGAACCAACCAGTTCCCCATCAATAAAAGCACCCCAAAAATTTCCTCCGGAAGCCTGATAAAAACTTTCAATTTTAATCAAATCCGGTTGATCCTGTATCGTTACAGGAATATTAAATTCCTTCTGCTGAATTGTCAGAATGAGTTCTACAAGCTGCTCTGAATAGGAGTCACCTATGGATTGAATATCTAATTTCATTGTATTTTATTTTTAAAGTACAAAACTACGTAGTTGAATACATATTTACAAATGAAAATTGATTTTTAACATAATTATACTCCATAACAGGAGATGGAAATTCGGATTTAGTCTTGGATAAGCTGACTAAAGTCTGTTGTAATCTAGATTTCTTCTTTCTGAATCCATTTACTAACTTCAGGCGCTTTGTAATTTTTCATCATGTCCAGTAACTTATCTATCGAATCACTCGTGAGCAGCATTTCCTGATTAATATCTTTCAGAAAGCCTTTACTTACCATTGTCTGAACAAATGCCAGCAATTCATTATAAAACCCATTGATATTAAGAATTCCTATTGGTTTCTGATGTAATCCCAGCTGTGCCCAGGTAAGCATTTCAAAAATTTCTTCAAGTGTTCCGAAGCCGCCCGGAAGTGTAATTACCCCGTCTGAAAGTTCATTCATTTTAGCTTTACGCTCATGCATGGTATCAACTAAAATAAGCTCTGTAAGGCTTTCATGGGCAATTTCTTTTCCTTTCAGAAAATGTGGCAATACTCCTATAGCTTCACCATTATTATCGATAACACCATTGGCAACAGTTCCCATGAGACCAACATTAGCGCCCCCATATACCAATCCGATATTTTGCTTCGCCAATGTTTCGCCCAATTCATAAGCCTGTTTTTCATACACAGCCTCTGTTCCGAAACTCGATCCGCAAAATACTGTTATTCTTTTTATTTTTCTATCCATTTGTTGTTTACTGATTTATTATAAAGCTCCTCCCTATTTATATAGAACATTAACTTTACTTTCTGTTTTACTTCAGATTAATACTATAATCTTTACTGCAATTTACAAAAAAGCCGGGAAAAGACTTCCCGGCCAGAGCTGTATTAAGCGATTTTAATATGGCATTTAATTCTGAAAAATGGATCAATTATTTAACAACAGCAACAGGTTTTTTCTTATTTCGTCTTCCCCACCATATAAGAACACCTGTAATGGGTAAACTGGAACAGATAATTCCTACAACAAATGTTATAGTCTTTCCGATATAACCACCCCAATAACCAACATGCAAATCGAAGTTGGTATGCTCTATTTTTTCATGATTCTCCAAAACTTCCGGCATTGCTATTTCATTTCCGGTATATCTGTCTAATGTTATATTGTAACCGTTTATTACACTTTTCAGTCCAATAAATTTCCCGGTAAGAATAGAATATGTGGTTGCATCATCACCACCAAAGAAACTTACCCTAACCTGTTTGTCATCCGGATGTCTTACTCTGGTAATCTCTATAGCGTCCTGCATCGTAATAAATTCTTTTCCTTCAACAAAAGCAGGTTCATACTTTTTAGATAATTTGCGGGCCTCAGTTGCAGGCACCCCACCAAAGGATTTCTGGGTAAAGCTTTCCAGTACCTCATAAGCCATAATAAGACCTGTGATGGTAACAAATAGAGCCGGAATAACGACATAGAAACCTAATACATTGTGCAGGTCGTAATTTCGGCGCTTCCATTTTACACCTCTTTTAAATTTAAAAGAAGATGTTCTGGTTGCTTTTGTCCATTTTTGTGGCCACCAAAGAATAAGACCTCCGACAAGCTGAATAAAAAATATAATAGAAGCGATTCCTACTACTGTTTTTCCAAATCCACCTAATAACAATTGGCTGTGTATATGGGCTACAACATAGAAAAAACGGTAAGACATTGTACTTCCGATTTCTTTTCCGGTATAGGGATCGATATAAGTATAGGAAAATCCGCCTCTTTTAACTCCGGAGGCAATCCTAAAGCTTCTTTCAGGATCTTTATACTCATCAATATAAAAGGCTTTTCTTCCTTCTTCTTTATGCCTTGCATTAAACTGTGCTATTAATACATCGGCATCTACTTTCTGTTGTCCTTCTCTGTACTCTGTATATTTATCGCTGCCAGCAACCAAATCAATAATCTCGTCGCAGAAAACAAATAAAGTCCCTGAGAGTACAACAACAAAAACAATTAAACCGGATATCAGCCCCAACCATAAATGCAGCCAGCCTGTAATTTTTTTTAATAATGTTTTCCCTCTTTTTTTGTGATGTTTCTTTTGTAGTATATGTAAGTCTTTGTCCATACTGAAATAAAAACCGAAACCTATTGGCAATCAACAGGCTTCGGAAAAGTAAAATTTAAAATTTAAAAGAAAAGTTAGCCAATATCTCCCTCGGCTTCTGGGGTTGTCCATAGAAATTCCAATAGGTGGTATTGCTTGCATTATTAAGCTTCAAACCGACTCTGTATCTGGATCTGTCATAGAATATTGTAGCTCCTAGATTAACATAGGAAGGAACTAAATATCCCGATACATAATCCAATTTGGTTTTATCTACAAAATTGGCCCCTATACCCAATCCTAAGCCTTCTACAGCACCGCTTTGGAACTTATAACTTGCCCAAACATTTCCAACATGCTTAGGTGTCCATATTAGTCTTTTACCATCATTTGCGCTTCTGTCCTGTAACTTATTATCGTTGTAACCATATCCGGCAATAATATTAAGTCCGGCTACAGGATTTACAATCACCTCAGCATCTATACCACGACTCATCGTTTTTCCATCTTGGTAGCTTCCGATACCATCCGGAGTAGCAATAAGTCTATTGGTAACTCTAAGATCATAATAACTGATTGTTGCCAGTAGCTTTTTATTTAATACATCGAATTTAGCCCCGAATTCAAATTGATTTCCCTTTTCAGGAGCCCATTTTTCCATTACACCATTCTGATTTAGTGAAGGTGCATGATAAGAAAATCCGTTTACATAGTTGGCAAATGCTGAAATTTTATCTTTAACTACTTCGTACACTACACCAAACTTTGGAGAAAATGCGGATTTAGAAAATTCGGTTTTGGTATTCTTCACACCATTTTCCAGGCTTGGATCACTATTGTAATAATCCCATCTCAAACTTCCCATTACATGTAAGTTTGGAGTAACATCCAATACATCGGATACATATCCACTAATCGTACTAAAAGTATCGGTTTGGTTATTAGTAGCTGTTCTCTCCAGTTTATTTACTCCGCTTCTGGAAATTCCCTGCCATGGCGTAGTATCATCTAATTTTACCTGGTCATACACCGCGAATACATTATTCTTGAACATTGGATACTGATTCTTGGAATCTTGCAGAAAATAATCAATTCCAACAACCATTCTGTTTCTTAGCTTTCCGATTTTGAAATCGCCAACAAAGTTCTGTTGGATATTATTGGTGGTAATTTTATACATATCGAAGGGTCTGATACCTCTTCTTACAGTATTATTATCCAGATAAGTAAGTACCAGGAAAATAGATTCATTTTCTACAGACTCCCCTCTCTGAAAAGAGGTTCTGGATGTCCACTGATCATTGATTTTATATTCTACCTCTGCCATGGTATTGAAGACATTTCTTCGGGATCCAATATCGTTACTCGTAAACGAACGGTCGTGGACATTGGTAAGATCTTTAAGCGATTTTATAGTAAGAACACCTGAGTTTCGGACAAAAGCATTCATCGTTTTATAAGGAGCATAATAATCGGCATCAAAGCTTATCTTCAAACGGTCTGATACTTTATATACTACACTTCCGGCAAAGAATGTCCCTTTGCTAAATCCTGAATCCTGAAATGAATCCTGAGAAAAAGTAGCAAAATTAAATCTGGCCAAAGCTGTTTTTTCTTTATTCAGAGGTGTATTTACATCAGCTGTTACTCTATTCATTCCCCAACTACCAGTAGTATAGGTTATCAATCCTCCGAATCTTTCCTGTGGCTTTTTTGTAATGATATTCACTACCCCGCCATACTTGGCCATCGTCCCACCGAACAAAGTTCCGGAAGGTCCTTTTACCACTTCTATCCTTTCGATATTACTAATTTCGGTTTGTGTTCTTGGGTTTATGGCTAGTCCATTTCTAAAGCTGGCATTACTTGTAAAACCTCTGAGGAAAATATCATTTCCACTATCATTAACCCCATTATTCACAACTACTCCCGGAACAGTCGCTACTGCGGTATTGAAATCTATTGCTGTGGTTTCACTAATCAGTTCCTTCGGTACCACACTATAAACCGTTGGGTTTTCAAGATTCTCCAAAGGAAGTCTTGCAACAGTTTCGGATTTCTTGGTTCTGAAACTTTTAGTTCCCTGAAGGCTCACTTCCTGAATAGTTCCTACACTTGTCGTATCGGACTTCCTATGCTGGGCATAGAAGAATAAAGGCGCTACCAATACCGACAAATGGGTAATTCTCTTAATCATAATATATCTGTTTCTGTAAAAAATAATAGTTGTAGTGTTTTTAATGCTGTAGTCGTCAGGCTGCTTTTAAATTCATTCTTAGTTTTTTTGAACTTTTATAAACAGCCAATAGAATTATAAAAAATACCAGCCAGTCGATACCTGCACAAGCAACATAGATGCTTCTGACCCCGAAGAAACGCGGAACAATAAGTAAAACCGGGATATAAAAGACAAGCTGACGCAATATGCTGATCTGCGTGGCTGGTTTTGCATTTTCTATTGAAGGAAACCATACGAGCGCCATAAAAGTAAATGGCAATGCCAGAAGAACGCTCATATAAATTCTAAAATCAGTTAACTGTATGGCAGTAAGCTTCATCGAAGGAAGCATTACTGAGAGTACATCTGCCGGGAAAAACATAATAAATAGCCAGAACGGAATCAGGATACATAATCCCGTGACTGAAAACAAACGGTAAGAGGAAATTGTCCGTTTATATTTTCCTGCTCCATAATTCATCCCGGCAACAGGCTGCAAGGCGCGCATAAGTCCCCATAACGGAGTATTGAGCAGTATATAAAATCTGTTGACAGCGGTAAAGAAAGTAATGTCTTTGTCTGTACCATATTTTGCAAATACATTGAAGATGACAATGTTCTGTACAACTATCATAACCATCATAATAAAACCAGGCATCCCCAGAGACATCGTTTCTTTAATGATTGCTTTGTCCGGTGTCCACGACCAGAATTTGGAACTGAAAGAGGCTTTCTTTCCGGCATAATACCAAACTCCGAGAACGGAATAAATAATCATGGATATATTAGTAGCCCATGCTGCACCGGCTACTCCCCATCCAAATGTGTCTATAAAAACAGGTTTTAGTATAACATCTACCACCAGACCTACTGCAATCATCCACGCTGCAGTTTTCATACGGCCTTCGGCACGAATAATCATATTTAGAGCTAATCCGTAAATCCAGAAAAAAGTTCCCAGAATAGTAGCTCTAAAATATTCTGCAGCCAGTATTCCTATCTCGCCCCGTCCACCCATCATATACACCAGATCTTTGGCGAAAATATAACAGGGAATGGTGACCAGAATAGAAAATAATATAGCCAGAAAATTAACAGTACCTAAGGATTTATTCAGCTTGTGCTGGTCTCCCGCACCTATCCATATACTAATGGCAGACCCTATTCCAGTACCAATAAGAGTTCCGAATCCCTGTGCAAACTGAGCCAAGGGATAGGCTATTCCAACTGCTGCGAGCGCTGTACTATTAATGAGGTGTCCTACAAAAATTCCGTCCAGAAAATTATTGAGTCCGTATAATACCATAGCTATTACTGCCGGCCATGACATCTGCCACATAACAGAGGGCAACTTGGAGTGTAATATGATAGACTTCTGCTGATTCATTGTATTTTATTGTATTGAATCTTTTTCCTGATGTCTTTCTGTAGCACTTTTGTCTTCAGCAACGCCGGACTTCCAATAGGAATAGGCATAAAGCTGCTGTTGTTTCCATTGCCTTTCTTTTCTAAGGTAGGTTCGGATTTCTTTTACAGAGCTAAATTCAGCAGCTACATATCCAAAATGCTGTCCTTCCTGAAAATCCTGTTGTTTTACAACCTCTGGCAGTAAGCTTCCTTTCTGTGGATTTTTATTGTATATCCAGATAAATTCTATATCAGCCTGGGTATCTATTTTATGTTCGTCTTCCCTTCCGTGAACTTCTATAATGCAAACTCCTTTTGCTGTTTTTGGAAGATCTTCCAGAATAGTACTAAGCACAGGAATTGCTGTTGCATCTCCTGCCAAAAGATACCAATCGGCCTGAGCATACAGTTCTGTTTTTCCATCATGCATCAACACCCCTAATACATCTCCTTTTTCTGCCTTTGCTGCCCAAGCAGATGCTGGTCCCTCATCACCATGCGCGACAAAGTCTATCCAAATTTCCTTGTTTTGTGTATCAATTCCTCTATGGGTATAAGTGCGGATAAAAGGGCGAATATCGTCTGGCTGAGGCTTCCACTTCATAGCATCATAGTCATATTCCGGAAAGTGAATTTCCTGAAGTCCTTTTGGCGGAATAAGAATCTTATTATTGACACCAATAGTGGTATTTGTAAATGCGTTTATATTATCACCCGTAAGATAAACTCTTATATAATGCGGTGTGATATACTCCTTTCTGCTTACCCTTAGTTGTTCTCTAATCGTTTTGAACTCTTGTTTCTTCATTGTACATTTTTTAATTGTTTTAAAAAATCGGAGCTATATATTCTGTTTTTTATTGACTTTGTTGCAGAAAACACAGGTTTTCTTTTTCAGCTATTCCTAAGCTTTGAATAATAAAATTGATGTTATGTTGAGCTTTTCTGAAAGAAAAAAGTCGAAACATTGTCAATTTTATTTCCCAGCTTGGTCTTCGATGCGATTTTGTACCCAAAATCACTCAGACTGGCAATCTGATATGAAAAACTTGTCTATACCGAACTGCTTTTATGACAATAATTTTTACATTTTGTTTTTATTTAGATTAATTATAAATAACTTTGCAAAACTAAAGCTTTCCTTTTCGCAGGATGTTTCAATAACGGAGTAAAAACTCCGCAAAAAGGAGTTTTACACCAGAATTGCAGATAATATGAGAACACTACTTCACCATAGGGATCTACCGGACCTCTCCATTAAAAAGGAGTTTAATGCTTCAGGAACAACGCTGAGTGAGAATATCAGCTATATAAACCATACTTTTATTCGTGGATCATATCGCGAAATATCCTTTGACGGGATACATATCGGGTACGGTGATCTACAACTAGGACAGCCTGCTCTTATAAGCTTTGAAGCGGAAGCAGAAAGCGTAGAACTTCATTTTGCACTGCGGGGAAATAGTACAGCATCTATAAAGGGAGAAAGTGAAGACATCAGCTTTGAATCTTACCATCACAATATTATGTATGCCAATCAGATGAAAGGACATTTTTTGTGGGATAAGGGCAATATCCAAATCTTTGAAATAAACTTTCTGCCATCATTCTTCAAAAAATATCTTCCGGATGATTCAACATTATTTGAACGTTTCAGAACAATGATGGATAAAGGAAACATGCAGCTTATGCTGCCGCAGCATTTTATAATAACACCGGAAATGCATCATACCATAAGGGAAATACTAAATTGCAAACGCACCGGAATCTATAAAAAAATGTTTCTGGAAGCCAGAACTATTGAACTCTTACTCTTACAGCTGGAACAGATCAATACACCAGATGACCAGATTAGCCTTTCTAAATCTGATTGTGAGAAAATGTATGCTATACGGGATTTTATCGAGCAGCATATTGCAGAAACTCATTCACTAATAGATCTTGCCCATCGGTTCGGGACAAATGAATATGCACTGAAAAAAGGATTCAAAGAAGTATTTAATACTACTGTTTTCAACTATTGGAGCAGTCTTAAAATGCAGAATGCAAAAAAACTGATTTTAGAAGAATCACTTCATATAAACGAAATTGCAATGACTGTAGGCTACAAAAACCCAAGGCATTTTTCAACAGCTTTTAAAAAGCATTTTGGCCAGACACCTACCGAACTGAAAAACTTTATGAAAAGATAAGGCTGCTCCTGAAATAAATTAGTTTCTGCGGTAGTAGCTAGGCCCTACTCCTACTTCATTTTTAAAAGCAACGCTAAAGGAAGATGGTGATCCGTATCCTAAATGGTAGGCAATTTCTTTTATGGACAATTCTGAATTTTTAAGTAAATGCAGTGCTTCTTTCATTCTGAGTTTAGAGGCATAATGAAAAACACCATCCCCGAATAGCTCTTTAAAGCCATTCTTTAACTTAAACTCATTAATACCAAATCTTAGGGAAAGTTGTTCGATGGTATAAAATGATTTCAGATTATCTTCTATAAATGCTTTTATTTCCAATAACTTCTGGGTTTCGCCCTGACTAATACCAGGCTTACTATTAATCATATTATCTTCCTGTTGGTTTTTAGCAAACTCAAAAATAAGCAGCAGCAAATTCAATATTCTGCTTTTTATATAATAATCCCGGTAAAAGCCTTCCAGGTCACATCTTTTTATTTCCAGTAAGATACTCATCATTTGTGGCGTAATAGGAAGCCCTTCCGGAAAAAGGCTTGCAGATTGCTCCATATCTACTTTATCTATAAACTTTTTGAGCGCTTCGTTGCTTTCAGCCAGTTTATGGAAATAGTCCCGCGATACATAGATATCCAAATGTTTGTAACAGATATCTTTTTTAAAATAAATTTCGACATCGGCTTCTCCCGGTGTAAAGTAAATGTAATGATGTAGTAATTTATAAGTTCCGGGATTTCCGTTTACTTTATCTTTTATCATCTCCGCACCTTCCAGAAAAAAAGCCAGCTCAATGTACTTCGTTTTTTCTATATGAAATTTCATTGTATAGTCCGTGCTGTAACAAGAAGCATACTCTTTTACCAAAAATTCATCCCCGTTGTACAAAGTAAGCGATTCAAAATTTCCAATATTATTTGTGAAAACTTCATGCCTGTGCCCCGCATTATCTTCTGCGAAGAAATCCAAAATCTGCCTTGCTATTATATCTTCTTGTTCAGTTTCTCCCAAAATAAAAAGTATTTATCCTATACTCAAAAGTTTTTCACGGTATCAACAACTAATTTTGCCGCTGTAAATTTAATTAAACTAATTCTAAATAACAACTTATGCATAAGAAGAAGATCCTTTTCTCCGCATTGTTTTTCCCGGCCGTTATATGGGCGCAAAACAGTGCACAGATTACAGGAAAAGTGGTTAATTCGGATAAAAAACCGGTACCATCCCTGAAAGTGATTCTGAATAATGGTGAAGCTGAAACCGTTACTGATGAAAATGGTATTTACCGTTTCAATAATATACCTGCCGGCAATTATATCCTGAAAGTTGATGATCCGGATATTGTAAAGACTTATTCATTTACCTTAAAGCAAAATGAGCAGGTAACATATAACTTTGTACAAACCAGCAGTGCATACCAGATACAGACTGTAAATGTTGTGGCCAACCGCAAGACAATTCCGTCCTCTACGCTAAGATTGGGTGAAAACCTTTTGGTAACACCACAGAATATACAGGTCATAGACCAAAGATTACTTAACGATCAGCAGATATTAACCACCGCCGAAGGACTGAGCCGTAATGTGAGTGGTGTACGTACCATTACCCACCAGGAGGAAGGTAGTGTAGGTATTGCTGTGCGTGGTTTCTCTGCCTCTAACCTGCGTAATGGAATGGATGTAAGCGGAAGCTTTGGCCCGCTAAGAGAAGATATGTCTTTTGTAGACCGCGTGGAATTTGTAAAAGGTCCTGCAGGATTCATGATGGGAAATACCCAGCCTGGTGGTTTTTACAATATTGTAACCAAAAAGCCTGTTGGCAGGGAGAAAGGAAATGTTCAGCTGACTTTAGGCAGCTTCAACCTTTACAGAGCAACAGCAGACATAGAGAAAAAATTAAGCAAAGATGGAAGATTCTGGGGAAGACTAAACCTGATGGGATCTAAGAACGGATCGTTCCAGCAATATGTGGAACATGAACAATATGTTATCAATCCGTCCTTTAAATATCTCATCTCAGACAACACCAACGTCACATTTGAATATATTCTTTCCCAGAATAACTTCCAGGGTGGTTTTGCAAAATATGCATACGGCATAGACGGGTTTAAAGATGTGAAGAGATCTTTTACTTTCTCGGATCCTATTATTGACCCTACCCGTTCGTGGGAGCATAATATCTTCGGAACCATTAATCACAACTTTAACGACAACTGGCTCATTACCGGACAGTTTGGTTATATCCGTTCCCAAATGCAGGGTGAATCGCTGTATGCTAATTACAATGATATCACACTGGCCGATGATCCTAAAACAGGAAGAAAGAAAGGAGATACCAACCGCGGAATCAGTATTAATGATGCTCTGAATACCTCAACTATAGGACAGGTATTTACAAGAGGGAAATTCGATACCGGAAATATCAACCACAACATACTGGCAGGAATTGATATGGGCAAGAAGTTTTATGTAGCCGACTGGTCTGTATTACCACAAAATGTAGGTCCTATATTCAATATCTACAACCCTGTTTATGGTAACCTGAAGAAATCTGATCTTCCGGTTTACGACCGTTCCAAATCACTTCGTGAACGTGGTGCTAATTACCTTACAGATTATTCTTATACATCTTTCCACCTTCAGGATGAAGCCCGATTTTTAGAAAATAAGCTGAGAATTGCTGCCGGCTTCCGTTATACTTCTACAGTAAAAACAGGTGCTGCAGAAAAAGGTGCTGAGGTTAAAAATTCAGCGGTTACTCCTCGTTTCAGTGTAACAGGTCTTTTAACCCCTACTTTTACAGTATATGCTTTGTATGATGAGAATTTCCAGGAACAGACCGGAAGACTTGTAAACGGAGGATCTGCAGATCCTTCTTATGGAAAGAACAAGGAAATCGGATTGAAAAAAACTTGGTTTGGTGGACAGTTAATGACCAGCCTTACTTTCTATCACCTGACTAAAACCAATATATTAACTGCTGCAGGAATACAATTCCCGGGACTTTCTGAACAGACCGGAAAAGCAACTTCAAAAGGTATTGAGTTTGACTTAAACGGAAATATTGGAAAAAACTGGAGTATTCTGTTCAACTATGCATACACAGATGCTAAAGTAACCGAAGATAATGATGCTAAAAAAATTGGCAGCATGCTATACGGAACAGCAAAACATATTACTAATGCATGGATAAAATATACTATTGCTGAAGGCGATTTGCAGGGATTAGGTTTCTCGTTTGGTTATGAATATCAGGCTAAAAGAGCTGCATGGCCTGTAGTATTAGGCAAGCCATATCTTCCGAATGATTATTTTACACTGGATCTTGGTGTATCTTATAAAAGAGATAACTACCAGCTTTCCTTCCTCGTGAATAACATTACAGACCGCTATAATTATGTAGGGTTCTTTCCGGGAGCATGGGGCTACACGCATTACGGATGGAGAATGTCTAATCCTATAAACTTCAGGCTGAATCTTTCTTATAATTTCTAATCTGAATGAACACAGGAAAGACTAAGCCCAAAAAGAAACATAACAGAAGCTTATTCTACAGAATTTCGGCCTGGCTACATTTGTGGCTGGGCCTGGCTTCTGGAATTGTTATTGTCATTATTTGTCTGACCGGACTTACCTGGTCTTTCAAAGATGAAATAACTGACTGGTTACACCCCGAATTACAATCGGATTATATAGAAGGAAAGCCTATGCTGAATCCTTCGGCACTCTATCAAAAGGCTAAAAAAATCTACCCGGATCAGCAGCCATCCTATATCTGGCGTCCTACAGGACAAGCAGTGATGGTAGGTTATGGAAAAAGAAATCCGGGTTATGTACTTTATCTGGATCCCTATACCGGAGCGGTAGTAAAGAAACCTAGCTTTAAAGAGGAATTTGATTTCTTTGAATGGACATTAAATGGACATCGCTATTTATGGCTGCCCTCAGAAATTGGCCGCCCGATTATCAACTACTCCACTTTTATTTTCTTTATTACGCTGTTTACCGGACTGGTATTATGGTGGCCAAGAAAATGGACTAAAGCTATGCGTAAGCAAAGTTTTTTGGTGAAATGGGATGCCAAAACCAAGCGTCTGAACTATGATTTGCACAATGTATTTGGGTTTTATGCCATGATTATTTTACTGGTTGTTGCTATGACAGGAATGTATTACGGACTTCCGTGGTTCAACAAGTTTCTGTATTTTACAACCTCACTTGGAAAAACACAGAAAAAAGAGCGGCGGGAACTGAAAAACACTAGTTCTTTTCAGCCTGAAAAGTTATCTCAGTCAGTACACACAGCATGGGAAGATGCAGCTAAGAAAACTAAAGCCAAGGGGTATTATCTTTCTATTCCGCAGGATTCTACTGAAACCATAAGCTTGTTTCTCTATCCGTCCCACCGACAGTTTTATAACCTTCAGAATTATAGCTACGATCGCAATTCAGGAGCTGCATTATCAGGAACTTCAACACATGCACAGTCATTTGAAAAAGCTGACTTTGCAACCAAGGTAAGAAAGCTTAACTATGATCTGCATGTAGGATCTGCATTGGGCGGAATCTGGGGTCGGATATTGTATTTCTTTATTACTATTATTGGAGCATCACTTCCTATAACTGGTTTCCTGGTCTGGTGGTTCAAGAAAAAGAAAAAATCAACTTGATTTAATAACCATAAAAGTGACAAAAGTTTTGGAATTTAACTAATGTTTTAAGAATACAAAGTTTTATCACACGATAAAATTTTAAATAGGAAAATAAACCTTATAGGTTTTCAAAACCTATGAGGTTTACATAATAAAATATTAAATGCCAAAAAGTTAAAGAAGAAAATCATTTTACCATTAAGAGATTTAAGCTGATTGACAGATACGGAATTATCATCAACTTATTTCGGATAGTTCCGGTGATACAATAAAACCCCATAGGGTTTAAAAGCCTATGGGGTTTATATAAATACCTAATTCAGATTTATTCCGAAGTAGCGTTTTATTGAAATATTTATCAAATATTACTTCAAGTCGAAACGATCAAGATTCATTACTTTACTCCAAGCAGAGACAAAATCTTTCAGGAACTTCTCATGAGCATCCTGGCTGGCATAAACTTCAGCAATTGCTCTAAGTTCTGAATGAGAACCAAAAACAAGATCGGCACGTGTTGCGTTCCATTTTACATTGCCGGTCTTGCGGTCTCTGCCCTCATATACTTCCTGAGCATCACCTGTTGCATTCCATACTGTATCCATATCTAACAGATTGATAAAGAAATCATTGGTTAATGCTCCTTCTTTATCTGTAAACACACCATAATTCGAACCATTATAATTGGTATTCAGTACACGCAATCCTCCTACCAATACAGCAAGTTCAGGTGCGGTAAGGGTTAGCAATTGCGCTCTGTCTACTAAAAATTCCTCTGTTGAGGTTGTAGATTTACCTCTTCTATAATTACGGAAACCATCCGCATAAGGCTCTAAATAAGAGAAAGATTCTACATCAGTCTGTTCTTGTGAAGCATCTGTACGTCCTGCAGTGAAAGGAATATTTACTGTTACGCCTGCATTTTTCGCCGCTTTTTCCACACCAACATTTCCGGCCAGAACAATAAGATCTGCTAAAGATACTTTTTTACCTCCTGTTTGTGATGCATTATACTCTTTCTGAATACCTTCCAGTACTTCTAATACTTTGGATAATTGTTCAGGATTATTTACTGCCCAGCTTCTTTGTGGCTCCAGACGGATACGTGCACCGTTAGCACCTCCTCTTTTATCAGATCCACGGAATGTGGAAGCCGATGCCCATGCTGTAGATACCAGCTCAGAAACAGATAATCCGGATTCTGATATTTTATTTTTTAATTGTGCCTCATCCTGAGCATCGATCAGTTGGTGATCTACTGCAGGAATAGGATCCTGCCAGATTTCATCTTCTGTCGGAACTTCTGGTCCTAAATATCTTGATTTTGGTCCCATATCACGGTGAACTAATTTAAACCATGCTTTAGCAAAAGCTTCTGCCAGTTCATCCGGATTTTCGTAGAAACGTCTTGATATTTTCTCGTAGATAGGATCAAATCTTAAGGAAAGGTCTGTTGTAAGCATATAAGCCGGACCTTTTTTCTCAGCATCAAAAGCATTCGGGATAATATCTCCTGCATCTTTTGCAATCCATTGGTGTGCACCTGCAGGGCTTTTCGTTAGCTCCCACTCATAGCGGAATAAGTGATCGAAGAAGTCATTACTCCATTTCGTTGGTGTTTTGGTCCAGGTAACTTCCAGGCCACTTGTAATAGCATCTACTCCGGAACCTGTTCCAAATTTACTTGCCCATCCTAATCCCTGAGCTTCGATTCCTGAGCCTTCAGGTTCTGAGCCTACTAGTGCTGCATCTCCGGCACCATGGGTTTTTCCAAATGTGTGTCCACCAGCAATTAAGGCTACGGTTTCTTCATCATTCATTCCCATACGGCCAAATGTATCACGGATATCTTTGGCAGCTGCCAACGGATCTGGTTTTCCTTCCGGTCCTTCAGGATTTACATAGATCAATCCCATTGTAGTTGCGGCTAGCGGATCTTCTAAATCACGATCGCCTGTATATCTTTTATCTGTCCCTAGCCAGGTTTTCTCATCTCCCCAGTATACATCCTTATCGGCTTCCCATACATCTGTACGGCCACCACCGAATCCCTTAGTTTGCAATCCCATAGATTCCAAAGCAACGTTACCAGTAAGGATCAGTAAATCTGCCCATGAGATTTTCTTTCCATATTTCTGTTTAATAGGCCATAGTAAACGGCGTGCTTTATCTAAGCTTACGTTGTCCGGCCAGCTGTTGAGTGGTGCAAAACGCTGTTGTCCTCTCCCACCGCCACCACGGCCATCCTGAACTCTGTAAGTTCCGGCACTATGCCACGCCATACGGATGAATAAAGGTCCGTAATGACCAAAGTCTGCTGGCCACCAATCCTGTGAATCAGTCATCAGGTCAGTAAGATCTTTCTTTAATGCCGCCAGATCCAGCTTTTTAAATTCTTCTGCATAATTGAATCCCTCATCCATCGGATCTGTCAATGAAGAGTGCTGGCGCAGGATGTCCAGTGTTAATTGCTTCGGCCACCAGTCTTTATTCTGGGTACCATTACTGCTTACATTTTGTTTCTCTAGTGTCCCATTGTGAAAAGGGCATTTGCTGATGTCGTTGGATTGGTTTTCCATAATTCTTTAAGTTATTCGTTACTGATTTCTATAAAGTTACCAAAATATTTTGAACTCCTGAATACACAAGAGTGAGAATTCTTGTTACAAATCTAATCAGATCATTTGCACCAAGAGCACAAAAACGAATAATCAATTTTTATAGTTTTAATAGAATAAAACTATTGATTAATAAATTATCAATCGCTTAAAACTATAAACGATAAGGCTATGATTTATTTCAATAATGCATATTTACGGAAAACATCAATCCATAAAAGGAAATTTGGAGTATATTGCACGTACACTAAAGATATAATAGTAAAATAAATTATCTAAACAGTATATTCACCTAATCATGTATAAATTATCATCAAATCTAAATGACTTTAATAAAGAGCAATCTTCAGAAAGTACCAACCAGAAATGCATAAAAGATATTATAGAAAATTGTCTAAATAGTGACTATGATAGTGTACAAATAGATAAAATACTTGCTTTATACAACATTAAAGATATTGCCATGCTAAAGCCTTATGCAATGGATTATCTATTATCTTATGCCTATAATATTCTTGATGATAATATAATTACTGATAGTGAATATTATGATTTTAGCTTTTTAAAAAAGATTTTTAGAATTAATGAAGGTGAATTTATGCAACATAAAAATTTTGCAATACGAGAAATTTTACAACAGCAATTCTTAAGACTGTATTCTGATAATTACATTAGTAATGAAGAAGCTATACAAAGTGTACAACTACAGGGACTTTTTGATTTAAGTTATGATGAGTTTGAAGCTTTAAAAAAGGATGAAATTATTACGGCTCTTATAGAAGGAGCAAACCCCGAAGATTTGGATATCTCTTCAATGCCAAAAGGGTTTAAATTATAAATGTATTATATAATTAGATAATTATTTAAATTCTGATGAAACTGATCAATAGAATTACACTTATATTAATCTTAAGCCTTTTTTATAGTTGTACAAAAAAGGATACTATCCAAGAAGTCAAAAAAAACAATGAAGTAATTACATTTACTCCTTCAGAAAGCATAGATACATATATTAAACATCCTAATAAAGAGGACACTTTATGTAATAAAGATATTGCAAGAGCAAAAAGAGATTTGAATATTTATTCTAAAATTTATGTGCAAATTTTTGGAGAAATGTCTTGTTGCAAAATATATAATGAGGAATTAGAAAAGCTTGCAATAAAGAAAGGCTACATAATATTACATGAGGAAATTAGTGATGTTCTACACCCCAAACAAATGCAAGGCTGCTATAGTGCATATGTAAAGAGTATAATGCAACAACGGCTAGGAGAAAATTATCTAGAAAAATTGGAAACTGAAGCAGATTCATTATTAATTGAAAACATTAAAAATAAAAATAGAATTGTAAGCATATATGAATTAAGAGATAATCAAAAACCATATATCATTAAGGATAGTAAAGTAATAGGAAAGGAATATCTTCCAAATATAAAAACAAAATTAAAACTAAAACAGAATATAGGAAATTACCTCTTTTTAGATTTACAGTTTATTATAAACAAAAAAGGAAATATTCATGATTTAAAAGTTACAAATTGGGTAAATGAATATCCTGAAAATGAAAAATATAGAAAAAAACTTGAAAAAATTGCTAAGGATACTATTTTAAAAAATTACAACAATTGGCATGCAGGGAATTATAAAGGCAATCTAGTCTCTGTCGAGAACAGTTTTAGAATTACATTTGAATAATCATAATATAACCAACTGGCAGCAAAATTGCAGAAGACATTACACACCATTTAAAATATTGACATGAAATTATTTTCTAAGATTGCTTTATCATTATTAGTTATAGTTTCTGTTACTGCCTGCACTCAATCGAAGCAGACACAACAGGAAAATCTTACAAGAATAAAGAACCATGAACAAAATTATAAGACTAAAGATTTGTCCGAGCTGTTGAAGCAGCTTCCCAATATAAAATCTGTAAGTACTTTTAAAGACTTTCCGCAGAAAGGAATCATAAGTCTCAGAATTGCTTTTTTAAAAGATAAAGACTTCCATCAGGAGGTTAATCTTAACAAAAACCCTTCCCATATTGTTGTCTATACAGAACAAAACTCCACTAAACCAGTTACGATATCTGATGATAAAGGAAGTGAAGATCTGAATATGAGAGAGGCTATTACCAAATATGGAAATCTAAAAATCACCGCTGTACATACTGTAATTTCCCAATAATACAAATAATCTCAAACCCGGATTTGTAATAGAGACTGCCTCAAAAACCAAAAGTATTATTCTTTGCCATCCTGAGCAGAGCCAGTAGTGAGCTTGACGAACTATCGAAGGATCTTTGACTATTAGTACTTTGTGAATGAAATGTTTCAACCAAGCTCAACATGAAATCTATTGAGCTTTTTTATTTTGCAATATTTTTAATGCAACTTAATTGCATTAATGAAAAAACATAGTATATTCGCAACATAATTGCAATAGTCAATTTAATCATCAGCATCAATATTTATAGCAAAACCTTATGCAGACATTAGCGAACAAATTACCCGTTACAGTTCTAAGCGGCTTTCTGGGAGCCGGGAAAACAACATTACTCAACCATATTCTTCATAACAAAGAAGGACTAAAAGTAGCGGTTATTGTAAATGATATGAGTGAGATCAATGTAGACGCCCGTTTGGTAGAAAATGAAAACACGCTTTCCCGTACTGAAGAAAAACTTGTTGAGATGAGTAATGGTTGTATCTGCTGTACTCTTCGGGAGGATTTAATGATTGAAGTAGAGAAACTGGCAAAGGAAAAACGTTTTGACTATCTTATTATAGAAAGTACCGGTATCAGTGAACCTGTTCCTGTAGCTCAGACATTCTCTTTTATCGATGAAGAAACCGGAACCGATCTTTCCCGCTTTAGCTACATCGATACGATGGTTACTGTGGTAGACTGTTTTAATTTTTTCAGAGACTTTGGAACTCATGAACTGCTAACGGACAGGGAACTTACAGATATTGAAGGCGACTACAGAACTATTGTCAACCTTTTAACCGATCAGATAGAGTTTGCTAATGTTATTATCCTGAACAAAACCGATATGGTAGATTCAGATACAGTTGGTCTGCTAAAGGCCACAATCCATAGACTGAATCCTGGTGCAAGAATTATTACGTCTGAATTTGGTCGGGTAAAATCTGAAGAAATCCTGAATACGGGGTTATTTGATTTTGAAGAAGCACAAAACTCTGCGGGCTGGCAAAAGGAACTGGAATCAGAAGGCCATACTCCTGAAACCGAAGAATATGGCATCGGGTCTTTCGTATTCCGGAGCCAAAAACCATTTCACCCTGAGCGCTTTTGGAATTACCTCAACATCGATTATCCTCAGAATATTATTCGGGCAAAGGGATTATTCTGGCTGGCCTCACGTCGGAACGATGCCTTGAATTTTTCTCAGGCCGGAGGTTCTTCCCGTTTGGAAAAAGCAGGTGTATGGTGGTGTAGTATGCCATATGCAGACAGAATACGATATACCTCTTTTGTACATAACAAGGATATAATAGAAGCCCGCTGGAGTAAACAATGGGGTGACCGACAGAATGAACTTGTCTTTATCGGTCAGGACATTGATACCGAAAAAATAACAGCCGGACTTAATGCTTGTCTTCTGCAGGATAATGAACTCGAATTTTATGAGCATGGCAGATTTGCAGACCCATTCCCAAGAAATATTTAATTTTTCACATCAATAACAGGCCTCCGTCCACAGAATAAGAGCTTCCGGTTATATAACCTGCATCGTCAGATAACAGGAAAGCTGCCACGGAGGCCGCCTCATCCGGGTGTCCAATACGCTTGAGCAGAACGGTTTTTGCCAGTTCTTCTTCAAATTGTTTGCGAAGTTCGGCAGGAAGCTTGGCTCTAAGGTTTGTTTCAAAAGGCCCGGGTACCAATGTGTTTACTCTTATACCACGGGGTGCTAATTCACTTGCCCAACAGCGGGACGCGGAAAGCATAGCCGCCTTGCTGGCAGAATATAATGATACGCCAGGCTGCCCTTCATAAACAGCACTTGAAGAGGTAACCAAAACTGATCCTCCATTTTTTATATATGGCATCAATAAAGCCATTTGTAACATCGGTGTAAAAACATTGATCTGAAAAATTTTCTTCAACATTTCTGTCTCCATATCTGCTATCTTTCCTCCTAAAGCAATAGCCGAATTAAGCCATAAACCATCTATATGACCTGTTTCATTTATTAATTCTGCAAGCTTTTCGGCTGAACTCTCATCTTCCGCATCATTGTAAACAATAATAGCATTCTCTCCCAGTATTTTTGCTGCATTGTTTAAATGATTTTCAGTTTTTCCCGTAACAATAACTTTTGCACCTTCTTCTATCAGCCTTTTTGCGCCCGCTAAACCAATACCACTACTTCCACCAGTAATTAGTATTCTCTTGTTTTCAAATCTTTTCATTTGTATATTTTATGAATCAAAACTACTGAGTATTCACCGCTCAGGATATATAAAATCACTCAGACAATATCGAAAATCAATCGGATTCTACTCTTTATAAAGCAGATGTTGTAAATTTCCAGAATGAAAATATCAGATAACGTAGAAGATTTTTACAGAGATAAAAACCTTAAGGCTCCTTCAGGTATAGACTGGCAGTCTGGATATTTTGATATTATAAAAATTACCTCTTCTCTACAAAGAGAATCTTTAATCTCACAGTTTAGTTTCTACAGAAAGAATCTGTATAAAATAAAACTGATAAAAGGACAATGTAAATGCCATTATGCAATTAGAAGTATTGATGTGAAAGGATATGCTTTAATATTTGTAGCACCTACCAATCCTTTTATACTGGAAGAAGTGAATGGTATGGTTGAGGAATATTTCATTGTCTTCAACGGATACTTTTTCAATAATTATGGTACAATAGATTCCTATCCTGTTTTTCAGGATCCTGAGCATAGTATTTTTAACCTAACCAAAAGTGAATATTCAGAATTCGAACTTTTACTGGACGACATAAAAAAGGAATCCACCTCTGAATATGAGTACCGTACAGATATGATCCGAAATCTAGTGTTCCAGCTAATACACAAGGTTCTGAAGGAGAATAAAATTCAATCTCTAAGAAATAAAAGTGGTACTGCAGACCACAGAATTGCTGCATTGTTTGAAGAACTACTATCTCAACAGTTTCCATTACATTCTTCAGCAGATCTTATACGATTAAAAAAACCTGTAGATTTTGCTGATAAACTGGCTATATCTATAAATCACCTGAATAAGGCTGTAAAAAACATTTATAAGAAGACAACAACAGAAGTTATAACGGAAAGGATTATGCAGGAAGCTATGGTTTTATTAAAAGTTACCAATTGGTCGGTTTCAGAAATAGCGTATGCACTGAGATATGAGACGCCTTCCAGGTTTATTTATACTTTTAGAAAATATTCGCAGTTCTCTCCTCTTCTTTACAGAAAAGAATTTTTAAAATAAATAAGCAAATTCACCGTTCACTATATAGTGATTTAATGTACTTTTGCGTCCATATTTATGATTAATAAACTCTTTATGAAAAAATTTATTTTAGGCACTGCCCTGTTGGCTTCTACTTTTACCAGCATGCTTATGGCTCAGTCGAAACTATTAGCTAAAACAACCTGGAAAATAGAAAACATTGCTGCCGATGGCAATATCATGTTGAAAAAAACAAAACATATTAACCTTCTTTCTGAAGAACCAAAGTTTCATTATCTACAATTTACAGATAGCAAAAAATATAAAACCGGTAACTCTTGTTTCCAAACGGATGCAAGCTATGATTTGTATGAAGAAAGTAACCGGATTGAACTTTATTCAGGTATTTCAGGTTCTTCATCTGATTGTAAAGAGCCTAAAAATATTGAAGGTACATATGCTTACAAAATAACTGGTGACCGCATGGATTTACAGCGTGTACAGTCAGAAAACATGAACAATGAAGATGCGCAAGCGGCCGAAGGTGCTGAAGCAGCAGGGCCAGGAGAAGCAATTGATGCTGCTTCGGAAGCAAGTGTTGCAACCGCAGAAGCTGCAGCTAAAGAGGCCAATAATGCTAAGCGTAAAAAGACAACAAAGAAAGTACGAAAGTAGAAATCTGTTTAGTATTTTTCGACAATACCCTTGTATAGGACTATAGCAATAACAGAAGGCTGGGAAATAAATCCCCAGCCTTCTGATTGATATGAAGAATGTTAAGTTAGTTTACTTTTGTAAGCGTAAAGCGTTGTTTTGTATAAGGCTGAAGCGTCTGATCTGTACTTCCAATAACAATCGGAGTAAGATTAGTTGTCAGACCATCTTTTACCTCTAGTCTTAGGGATGGAGCATTTTTAGGAGCAAAACCAAAACCTTCATTTCCTAAATTAAATAGCAACCATTTCTGACTATCCGTATCTGCACTGGTTCTAAGTTCTACAGCCGTTCCGTTTGCTGTCCCATTATTTCTTACTGTCAATACTTTTGTAGAATCCAGCTTCGACTTAATGATGAAATAACCATGCTCCGATTTGCGGAAGATAAATTTCTGGTTATTTCCTGTAGTTGCAGAATATAGGATTACATCTGTACCATTAGCTGTTGAGCTTCCGGTAATATCAACATTTTTATCTCCTGCTAAAGAAGTTGTAAGTGTATACGTCCCGTTAGTAGCAGATGTGGAATTTACTGGTCCGTACAAATGGTTAATACCTGCATAATCACCATCCGATAATTTTGTTCTTTGTTTGGTAAAAGTAGTTCCATCCAGTTTTGTCATTACAGGCAAATTAGGATCTATCGCAAAGTCCGTAGATTGATACATCATCACCGAACCAAAATCGAATGCACCATATCCGGCATAATCATTAGCAAGGTTAAAGTTATGCTTATATCCCTCTTTTACACGGCTTGTATCTACTATAATGTACTGATCTCTGTCCGGACGAGACTGTTCATGTTTAATTCCTAAGGAGTGCATGATTTCGTGGGCAATAATGGCAGGATAAGTTGTATTATAAATTTTAATACCATTGACTCTGTTTTTTACCCAACCCAGTGGAGAGCTGTTTCCGTCAGAATAAGTAAATGTAATATATTCAGGTTGATTGGTACGTTGAATGAACTTAACACTGGTTTTTGAAGAGATCATATCAAACGCCTTGTTAATATTTGTAAGGAAAGTATTATAAGCCTGAGTACTCAAACTTCCCTGACTAGGCAAAGTATAGTAAACTGTTGCATTTGGCCAGGTTTTGATAAAAGAACTTACAATTGTACTACGTTCAACAGTAGATATATCCCGATTGGCCATTCTCTTCAACTGGTTAAACTGTTCCGCCGTGATTGTAATATCATCAGCGTAAAAGTACTCGCCATTAACTTCATTTACATAAGTATAAGCTCCATTAATTAATAATTTGTGAATAGTTGTTCCATTCAGCTGAGTTGCTGTATGATCAACCGAACTTGCTGGAGTAGTTTCCATATCCGACTTACAAGAATTCAGAGCCAGAACCAGACAGCCTGATAAGATTAATAGTTTACGTGTCATAATAAAAATTTAGTGTTATTTAGTTTTTTTAAAGTTGTTGTAAATACCCGGGCTATCGGAACGAATACAAAATACTACTCTATAATAGTGATGCAAACACTCTGAAAGCCGGGTATTTCCTGTAACCCTTTTGTATACAAATACATTATTACATAACCAATCAATATAGTCGGAGTTTAAACTGAAAATAAAAACACCTCCCGAATAAAATTGACTATTATGTTCAGCTAAATATTAGCAGAGTATCTGGTATACTAAAAAACAGATTACAATGGCCGCCGAAATACCGGAGCCATCCTAGTTATTAAGTAAAAGTGATAGAGAAATTTTATTGTCAATACAGGGGACCTGCAATTGTGTTGTCGGAAAGAATTCCAACAACTGTGATTTAATTGCTTTTTTCATAATCTTTATTGTAATTTGGTTTTACATTGCTAATATACAAATAATAACCATATTTTAATTTAACATAATAAAATAAATATTTTATTACAATAAATAGATTAAAATAGATATTTTACATACTATATAACAATCAATAAAACTCATTTACATTATAAAAACACAACACTAAATATTTCAAAATAAATTACAATATGAAGAATTTATATTCTTATTTATATCTGGTCATTTTCCTACCACTGATATACCATGAAATTTATATTCCTATTTTTCTTATCTTGGCAAAACTGGAAGGATTTTATCATCCAAATCACCAAATCATGATAAAAACTACAAAATGGGATTAAAAAAATTTTTGCTGAGAAGCATTTTCTCTATACTTATATTTGTTACAGGCACTACTCTCTCCTATCGCAATGATATGGCTAAGGATGGTTTCGAAACAAAGGGTTTCCCGCTTAGCTTTTATCGTAATAATCCTGATCCTGCAGATATGGCTGCTAAAACAGATAACCTGTACCCATGGTATCTGGTTTTCGATTTCCTTTTTGCTATTGGACTAGCTATCGGACTGGAAAAATTATTCCGCCTTATTCTCAGAAAGAAATAAAGTATTAAAATGAAGATCAGAACGATAAAGGAAAGCGACCATGAAGTAATTTCAAAATTGCTTGGCCAATTGGGATATCCTGATACTGAAAAGTTTATTCAAAATAAAATCAGGACTTTACTGCAGAACCCAAATGAATACTTAGTTGTTATAGAGGATGATGAGCAACAGGTATTTGGTTTTATTTCAATACACATTATTCCACAAATTGCACTGGAAGGAGATTTTGCCAGAATAAGTTATTTTGCCGTAGACGAAAATTACCGCAGCATGGGCGCCGGAAAAATATTGGAGGAATATGGTGTACAGGTTGCAACAGAAAGAAACTGTGACCGTATAGAAGTTCATTGCCATACAAGAAGAGAGAAAGCCCATCTGTTTTACTACAGACAGGGCTATGAAGAATCTCCGAAATACCTGATGAAAAAGCTTTAAATCTTTATTAATACTCTAATGAAAATAAAAACATTTCTGCTAAGGTGTATTGCAATTCTAATTGTATTTGTAATCTGTAATGCACTCTCCTACCACAATGGAATGGCATATGACGGGGATGATACAATAGGTTTTCCATTTAGCTTTTATAAAAAATCCGTCGGATTCAGCTTGATGACTAAAACCATACAGGAATCTGAAAGTTTCTATCTCTGGTATCTGTTTTATAATTTTTTGTTCGCAGCAGTATTAACTGTAGCACTGGAAAAACTATATTATTTTGTTATCAGAAAGAAATCCAGCAAAACAACTAAATAATGTACTTTTTAAGGCCAAATTCTAATTTCGTACTTTATACTATTCTTCATCTTCATACTCTTCATCTGTATTTTTAGTTGTTGCTGCTTTTGCTTTTTGTTTTACAGTATTCCCTGCAGGCTGTTGCTGAGTTACGCAATGCACCATACCACCATTTTCATATAAGTTTCTTACATCTATCCCGATAACTTTACGATCCGGATATTGTTTCTGAATAATCTTATTGGCTACTTCATCATTAACGTCTCCGTAATTGGGAACTAATACAACTCCGTTAGCTACGTAATAGTTGACATACGATCCTTTATAATCCAGTTGTTTCCCATATGCTGTTTTTACATTATTTTTGGTAGCAGGTACATATACTTTTTTGTATTGCTCTCCTTTTGTATTGGTAGCAGTATAAAGAGTATTTATATCTCTTTCGGACAATCCCATATCCAGCAGATCATCTTTTTCCATTGTAAGCATTGTCTGGGAATTGATAAATTTCATAAACCCATCTATATGCATATCGGTAATATCCAAGCCTGTTACTCCTTCCAGCCATATCACTTTAGAAACACCATAGTACTTCTTAAAGTAATCTTCAGCTTCCTGCTGGGTAATATCTTTATTTCTGATCGATCCTTTTTTCTGACTGATTACCGAACTTTTGCAGGCCATTAGAACACCTCTTCCGTCGGTTTCAACAGAGCCGCCCTCATTTACCATTTCATCATTCAGGTTAATTACTTTTATACCCAGATCTCTTCCAATCTGAGAAGGAACAGCGTCGCAGTTTTCAAAATCAAACTTTTCACCCCATCCATTGAATCCCCAATCCTCTATCAGAATATTGTTATTTTTATCCTTTACAAAGAGCGGTCCGTTGTCCCGCACCCATACATCATCTGTAGGATATATTTTGAAATCTATATTCTTCAGACTTAGACCTGCTTTTTGTAATACTCCTATGATACGCTCTTTTTCTGATTCATCATAAGCTATAATATGCACTTTTTCATTTGTCTGTAATGCTTTCGTCATATCTATCCAGGTTTTTTCTACCCTGTTTCGGTAGGTTATACCATGCTGATGGTGATGAGGCCACTGCAGCCATGTTCCTTCATGCGGTGCAGATTCTTCCGGGAAATGATAAGTTTGTGTCATACAGAGCTGAAAGCTTAAAAAAACGAATATTGTCAATAATTTTCTCATGCGGATAATCTTGTGTTTCCTGATGCAAAATTAGATTTTCATCACCGATAAATGTTGTCCTAAAAAGACAATCTTAATTGACAGCCCAAATATTTCCAGTTCGGATTACTCTAAATACGTAAAAGAAATGGATTACCTTATATATGTAAAGGGAAATAAATATAAGTTGTATGCTCCCCGGATTCAGAGAGCAGATATTCTTCAATTACAGGAGAATTATCCAATAAGAACGGATTATCTGCAAGCCAGAAGCGGTAAAATTCACCATAGGCATCCAGTAAATGTTCAAAGTTTCCGTGGTGGACAAACCTGGCATATTTTCTCCCGAAAATTGTTTTTTTCTGGTAATCGTCCCCAGGAGCAAGTTCTTCAATAGCGGCTTCGTAGCGGCAATACTCTTCATTGGTGATCAGAGGCTGATCTGTTATAATACCATAAGCAGTTGAAAAATCTATTTCCTCTTCTATTCCTTCCCACAAAGCGTTAATATCTTTATTGTTATAGTTTCGGGTTTTAATACCTTTTGTATATACTGTGATACTTTGTTTGTAGACAATCTCATAGACAAAAGCTTTGTCATCTGTTTTAGTAAGGGAGCTAAAAATTTTGTTTCGTTCTTTTCGGGCGACTGCCGGAGAAATCCCATATTCCTTATGGAAAGCTTTTGAAAAAGACTGCAAGTTGTAATAACCTACCTCCAAGGCAATTGATGAAACCTTATCTGTAGTGTAAAGGAGTTTTTTATAGCCATTTTCAAGCCTAAGACGCTTTTGAAATCCAGAAAGTGTTTCCCCGAATAATTTCATAAATACCCGCTGAAAGTTCCGGTAAGAATAGCAGGCAATATCCTCTATCTCTCTGGAAGTAATTTCCCTGTCGAAGTTTTCCTCGATATAGGCAATGGTTTTCTGTATTCTGTTTAGTTCAGTTGGCACGATACAAAAATATAAACTAATATAATAAAGATATGGTCTTTAGATAATATCTGCCGTATAAAATTCCAGCCTTCTAAAGACAGGTCTGTTTTCTATATCATAGAGAAAATCAATTTTTATAATAGTTTATGTAAGAAATCATGGTAATAACCTACAGATTGGCATTAAAATTTCATATGCAGAGTTAGTTATACATGCTATAACTACTATTAGTTTTCAAATTAGAGTCTTGTTTTTCAGGACTCTTTTTATTTATCATAAAAGCGCTTTCTTACAACTAATTGTCTTATTATTCATTTGTATTATGTTTTTGGTAATTTCAATACTTCCACATACATACTACACTATGATCAGTTTAATATATTTTTATATTTTCTCCTTGCAGATGACACCTGTAAAATAGCTTCCGTAAAAGAATTCATAAAGATGTAGTACTCATGTAGAACATGTTTTTTTGCATACTTACATCTGATTTACTGACTTTTACGATAAATAAAAACACAAAAAACAACTTTACTGTAAAATTTACTTTAGGATTTGAAAACCATATCCTGAAAAATAATTCAGTAGGAAAACACTACAAAACACGTACAAATGATGAAAGAAAAAGAATCTGATAAAACAGATTGCAGGGAAAATTATATCCCTCCTACCCTCAGCCTTAGCTTTATTGAAATGGAAAACGGAATCGCCGCTGGTTCTGCCAAAGTCATTCCTCCTGATTCAGGCGGAAAAGTGCAGGAAGAATGGGATAACGGGGCAGATGATAACCGTACCATAGACTGGTAAGCCTGCTGCATAAAAAAACACAAACAAACATAAATGATATGAAAATACGACAACAATCTGCCGGAATATTACCGCTGGCAATACTTCTTGCTGCAACAGCATGCCGCAGCACCGATAATACTCTTGATACTAGTGCAAACACAGGTAAAAAAGGCCAATATAATGTGAAGATTAATCTTTCAGGTGCAGATGACGATGTTGAAGAGCCTGTAAAACAAGCTTCCATTTCCGGAAACACTATTTCCTCTAAAACCGTGCAAACCCAAACCATTCCGTTTGATGATACCTACTCTATTACCGCTACCCTTGTTCCGGTTACACCCTCTTTGTCTAGCAAAGCCATAGCCTCTGTAAATCCTATGGCAGCAACAGAAATAGGTGCGGGAATCAGGTATAAAATTCTGGTATATGACAAAAATGAAAAATTGGTAGATCAGAAAGAATTCGGTTACAAAAAAAATGAAACAGACGGCTTTTTATTGGATGGTGACCAGACCTATACCTTTGTTGCTTTTTCCGTAAACAGTACATCATCTGCCGATACTCCTGTGGTAACAAGCCCCGAAAGCCTCTCTACTGCCAAATTATCGAATATCAGTAAAGATCTTATGTATTTTAAAAGAACTATGACTGTGACCGGAAATGCTCCTAATACACTCGATGTGATCCTGAAGCATCAATTTTCAAGAATTACAACTAATATAGATGCCAGTCAGGTAGAGAGTACGGGTATTATTACAAAAGTAGATACACCTACCTATACAGGGGGAAATGCTGCGGGGGAACTTAGTTTCAAGAACGATCTACAATTGTCTTATACAGGAACCGGAAATGTTCCTTTTACTTTCCCAACGATTAACCAATCGAAAATTACAAGTAATGCGGCTATAGTAATTGGAAATACATCCAATGGCGGAGTATTTAATATTAAAAATATAATTATCGATGGTACTTCTAAAAATAATGTACAATTCAGTAGCCTTAAGATTACGCCAAAATCTAATTATAATCTGAATCTAAAACTTACACCTTGTACCAGGTTCAACATGAACCCAACACCATTTGACCAGGACGCTTCACTTCCAAACAATAGCAAGTATTTCGGCTTCAATGGTATACCGGATCGGTTTATTGTAGACTTTACTTATGTAGATAATTCGTTTAGCTTCATTGTAAACGGTACCAGAATAACAGCAGATGAAATTCAGTTTGACGGGCAATCAGGCACTGTCAATATTCAGTTTCCTAATGGAAATAAATGGTCACAATCTGGTGGTATACCTGCAATTTATAATATATCAGCAGATTCTCTTACCGCTCCGGTGATAAGAGTTGTAATTGATAAAAACGGAAATACAACATTCTATGGTAAAAGACAATCCGGAGATTTGGTACTGGAACCCCTAACCTATACCGGAACTGGCGGTGTAAAGAAAATAACATGGACAACCGGATATAATGAAGTATATATTAGTCAGGTAGCTTCCGGTCCAACCCGAATAAAAGGTACAGGCTATGGGAAACAAATTACCACATGCCCATAATAAAAACAGTCCCAAAACGCATTATAATTCATTTGTTTGTAAAAAACTGCTGACAGTTTTCCGGAGGATTTTAATAAATCCTCCGTTTTTCTAATTTAAAATCGCCTAAAAATTCATAAATTGGGCCAGTTATACATGCTATAACTACTATTAGTTTTCAAACCGAAGCTCTGTAAATTACAGAGCTTCATTTTTTCTTCGGCTACCAAAGGATTTCATCTTTTATTTTCAATTATCACTATGCATAGAAAATAAATATCTGCATTTTTTTTTATGCTATTTACTCCGGTTGATGTATATTTGCCTCCCACAATTTCACTAAATATTAATCATAACAAACTATAATTCAATAGAATATAGTAGTTACAGAGAAAATACAAAAGATTAGACATTAAAAACTGAATATTAAAATTTAAATAAACTATCCGCCCAACATCAATATGATAAATAATAAAGTTATATATGCTGTATTAGGATTTTTTATTTTATTTTCCTGCAATTCTTCATCCCAAAATGATCAATCAGAAACTTTTGACATTCCTTTATTAGAAAAAAATGAAAAACTACGCCGGACATCTGATCATGTTGAAATTACCCGGCTGAATAAAGAATATCTGAAAATTGCAATCGAAAAAAATTACAAAGAAGGGGAAGCTTTATGCTACATCAATATGGTCGATGTAAACCTCGGTATAGGTAATTATAAAAGTGCACAGCTTTTGTTAAAGAAATCGGGCTCTATTCTGGCTAATTCTAATAACAACATCGTCAAAACAAGACTTTTCCAGGAATATGCAATGCTTAACTATTTGCTTAAGTTTTATGAGAATGGGATTCAATACAACTCAAAAGCCATGTATTATGCAAAAAACATCAAGCCCTCTAAGGTCCGCAGTTTTTTAATGGGTTGGAATGATTACAACAGAGGGGACCTTCTGAACGAGAACAGGCAGCATGATTCTGCATTAATATACCTGCACAAAGCATTGCTTATTAAGCCAAAACCATTATTTGAAAGTGCCATTGCAAGACACCATATGAGATATACTCATAATATGGATTCTGCAGCAATTTATATTAAACGCACACAAAATTCATTAATTGGAAAACCAGATAAAAATGCCCAGTATACTTTCGTTTATTATACTATAGGCAATTATTATGAAACTATACATGATTATCCCAAAGCGGAGATTGCCTACAAAAAAGTTTTAGATATTGGTGCGAAGACCAACGATACTCATTATTTTTTCAATCAGTATGTATATAAAGCGCTTTCCGGGGTTTATGGAAAAATGGGTAAAACTGCCCAGGAAGACCATTATCTCCATCTTTATTTTACAGCTAAAGAAGATATTGATGACCAACAGCATGAGGTGGCTAGCCTTACGGTAAATAATTTTATTTCGGGAATTACGCAGGAAGAGGAAAAAAAGACAAAAAAATCTTACCTGTACATCTCAATACTATTATTATGTATTATCTGTCTTGGAATTTACACATTCAGAAAAACAAAATCTTTAAAATTAAGAAGAGAGGCACTGGCTAGTGAAGCTGAGTTATTAAAATACAAAACAGAAAAGCTTGAAAGCAAGACAGAGGTTTTAGAAACTAAGATACAAGACAAAAGCTTCGATGAAATTACAGAACTTGCTAAAAAAAATGATTCTACATTTCTGGCAAGATTCAGAGAGATCTACCCTGAGTTTATCAATAAGCTCCTGGAAATAAATCCCGATTTGGAAAATTCTGAACTCATTCTATGTGCGATGCTTAAACTTAATTTTTCTTCCAAGGAAATAGCCAACTATCTTTTTATCCAGCATAAATCTGCACAACAGAAAAAAAACAGAATACGAAAAAGATTAAATCTTCCAAGCGATACCAATCTTTATCATTTTTTTGGTGGGCTGGAATAAATTTGCTTGCCTCTAAGCTAATATTTTCCCATCTCATTCCGTTTAAGAATCTCGTTTTTCAACGAATTACCTGCTAAATATCCTTTCGTAAATCGAAATAAATCTTCTTTTTCCCTTCTGTCGATTGAGTTCATACTCTTCAAAACAGATCTAGCCAAAATTACAACATATTCATTTCAAATACATTACACTCGTGAAGTATATATGAAGGATGTTGTTTTTTTTCTTTTCAAAATTAATTTATAGAATTTTATCCCCCCATAAAAACAAACAAATGAAGGGTCTGCTATTCTATTAATTAGATCATATTCTATGTCAGATGACGGAAGCAATTAACAGGTAATATAGAATCGCTGATCCGCACCGTGAAAACAAATGTTGAATAAAAAAAGAGAAAGAAAAGAAATCCAAATTTACACAGGCATACTGGTATCCTGCATATTAATACTGGGATTATATACCTACAGACAAACAAGAAGATTAAATAAGAAAAAGAAATTACTAAAAAATGAAGCGGAAACTTTAAGAAACGAAACAAACTTTCTAAGAAATCAGGTACATGATACCAGATTCGAACAGGTTGTTGACCTGGCAAAGAAAAATGACTCATCATTTTTAGCCAAGTTCCGGGAGCTTTATCCCGAATACATTCAAAAGCTGCTGGAAATTAACCCATCATTGGAAAACTCTGAGCTTGTATTATGCGCAATGCTCAAACTCAATTTTTCCTCTAAAGAAATTTCCAACTATATGTTTATTCAACACAAATCTGCACAACAGAAAAAAAGCAGACTAAGAAAAAGGCTAAATATTTCGAGTGATACAGATCTGTATCAGTTCTTGGGTTCATTGGAATAGATTTGCACCCCTTATTAAAGAAAATAATTTAAAGCATTAAAAATCAGAATAATAAAAGCTGCGAAGGATATATGAAGGAGCCGATTTTTTGCAGCTTAAAAATAAATTTATAGAATTTTGCCTTCAACAAAAACACAATCCCAGAATTATATAATGATATACTTATGCTTAAGCAGCACATGTTTAAGCAATAGATTATTAATTACAAATAGCACATATGTATAACTAAAAAACAATGATGAAAAACAATGATTTAGCATCTGACATGCATAAGCAGGAATACACGCCTCCTGTAATCCATGTAATGTTAGTAGAAATGGAAAATGGTATTGCTGCAGGATCAGCAACTACAGTTCCCAATAATATCAACAAGGAAGTATTGGATGAATGGGAAGAAGATCCAAACGATAGCCGTAATATCATACTATAAACTCTTATTAAAACACAAACAACAATGATGAAAATACAATTATCTATCAAAAACACTTTTTATAAAACATCTGTCTTTCTGTTAGTTTTCTACGGTTTAACTGCCTGTAGAAGCTCTGACAATGTAGCAGACGGAAACAATAATGGCCAAACAGCGGTTAAAATCAACATGTTAGGAACATCAGCTGAGTCAACAGAGCCTAAAAAAACAGCTTCTGTTACTAAAACTGGTCTTCAAAATGAAGCTATTCAGAGACAAGTTATTGCAATTGATAAAAAGCAGACAATTATTGCTACACTTACCCCTGAATCTTCTTCTGCAAACTCTGCACAGGCATCTGTAAATCCTTTATCAGGTATTATTAAACAAGAAAAATTAAAAGCAGGAAGTCAGTACGTCGTTATTGTTTATGATGATAAAGGTGCTTATTTGGACGAAAAAACATTTACTTATGGTCAGCAGGAAGCTGGATTTCTTTTAACCGGAGACAAAACCTACACTTTTGTTGCTTACTCCGTAGATTATACCGCACCAGCCCGTACCACTAAAGACCTGCCACTGTCTCAGGCAAAGCTTGAAAATATATCAAAAGACCTGATGTTTTTCAAAAGAACTATGATGGTAACAGGGAATAGGGAAAACAATCTGGACGTAGTCCTAAAGCATAGGTATAGCCAGATTACAACCAAAATAGATGCTTCGGCAGCAGGTAATATAACGGATATAAGTAGTGCTATAATTACTCCGGTAAGGACTTCAGCCAGCATTAGCTTTGACAGGCCGGATGTGCTTTCTTATGGCCCGGTATCCACTAACGGAACAACTGCTGAATTCCCAAATAAAAATCAATCGATCATCACAAGTACGCCCACACTACTCATATCTGACGCAACAACTTCCGGAGAACTTAATATAAAATCTATTACCGTTGGCGGAACAACCAGAAACGATATTAAAATTAATAACCTGAAAATTACTCCGGGAGTCAGATATGGACTGGATTTAAAATTTGATGGCGCTTTAAAAACGATTAAAGTACTCGGCATTACTCCCGATCAATGGGCATCCGGAATTGCAACCGGAAGCAGGACTTCTTTGGCAAGAGAAAAACTCAATGATAAATTAAATTTTGGTCCCAATGGAAAAGTAAGGATAGAGAATTTCCAAATCGATGATATTGACGTTAGAAACTTCACACCTCAACAGTTGGCAGATGAAATAGATAAATATGATATTATATGGGTGGGATATGTCCTGAATAGTCAGCTAACAGCAGACAAACGTGCTGTACTGGAACAGAAAGTACTGGAAAAAAAGAAATTCTTTTTCATCGGAAACGATAATTATACTACAGCTTACTTTCCCGGGAGAAATACTCCGTTTGCAGGCTTTACATTTGATACAAATGGTGCTGGTACAAGACAAATAAATGTAATCCCTGCGGGACCTACACAAGGTATATTTGGAAATCTGACACAAAATAATACCATAAAACAGATAAGAGCAATAGGTAAGGTTACAGACTACCCTGCTAATGCTACTGCTTTTCTTACAAATCCGGACGGCAGCATAAATGCTGTAGCATCCGACAATCTTGTAAGTGTCGGGGACATCAACTGGTATCTGAGTTATGAATCCGGAGACGGGTTGACCGGCGGAACAAGCAGCTGTACAGAGAACAGTGAATCTATACTCTTTTGCAATATATTCGAAAAAGCTATCAATTATATTAAAAATCAGCCTTAATCCTTTTACACAGGTTTACTGCATACATTCTTTATTTATTACATAAACAACATCATCATTTGTTTGCAAAAAAAACGGCTTCATGTTTTTCAGAGGGTTATTGATAACCCTCTGTTTTTTTATTTTATTTCCTGCTTCGGTCTGTATTTTTTTCCTGCTTCAGGCTATTAATAAATTGGGATGGTGACATACCTGTTTCAGTCTTGAATACGCTCCCAAACTGGCTATGGGTAGGAAACCCACACTCTTCCGCCAGATATCCTATTTTATAATTCAGATACTCCGGATGGTTTTTCAGCTTTCCTACGATATAATTAATCCGGTTTCTGTTGATATACTGACTAAAATCTGAGTCTCTATGTGTTTTAATAATATAGCTAAGATAGGTTGTATTGGTCTTTAACAAAACGGCCATTTTGGGAAGTGTAATACCCTTGGTTATGTATTGTTCTGTCTTCTCAAATTTATCCAGCCTTCTGAGTAAGACAGCCTCCGTATTGGGATCTTTTATAACCGTCTGACTCTCAGCGACCCTCTGTTTCTTTTCTGTATGTGCAATAGTTACAGGCTCTTTGGTCTGCCGTAGTCTGGAAAGTGTATTGACTAGCTTCGATCTTAATCTGACCTTGCGTTTATATACATATAAAAAACTAAGAACCAGGGCTGTTACAATAACAAGAAGGATATTAATTTTCTTATTCTGATTAACAACTTTAGTCTCTTTTTTATCAATTTCATTCTTCGCAGCCCGTCTTGCCTGCTTAATTTTATCCTTATAAAATTTGGTATAATAGTCTATGTTCTGATGCTGAAGTTCCTTATTCGTATCTATATTGCTCAGCAATCGCTCTCTCACAATAAGCTCTTCATCATTTGTGAGTTTTTTTTTAACTGCAGTCTCAAAAGCTTTGTCAAACCAATGCTTCCCTTCAGTTTTACTTCCCTCTTTTACAGCTACAATTGCCTTACTCAGATAATATCTGGGTAATGATAGCAGATGTTCGGTATCATAATGGTGTTCATAGATGTATTTAGCTTCCGACAATGCCTGCTTCGCCTTTATAATATCTCCGCATTTCAGGTAATCATAGGCCAAACCACTGTAATTTGAAGCATTATATATTCTCTGAATATTGATGTCTATATCTGCCTTACTAATATTTTCTATTATTTTTAACCTTTGCTGGATCGCTTTACAGTAGTCTTCATCTTCTTCCAGATTGGCTACACAACGCTGATCGATCATAAAACCTGCGGGCATATATTTTTTCAGCTTTCCGGCTTCCTTATTCGCTGTCTGCCAGCTCCGATGTGCTTTTCCCGAAAAACCAACCTGAGCATAGGCATCTGATAAGTAAAAATTAATAAAAAAGCGTTCGTAGGTACTACCGCTTATCTGTGCATAACGATCTCCTTTCTCCAATAATTGGATGGCCTCTGCATAGCTATTTTTATCGTACATAGCTTTTCCCATTTTTGCATAAGCTTTTGCCCGCTCTTCATCGGTTATAGCCAGGCGCAATATATTCTCACCTGCAGCATAAGCTTCATCTTTATCCGTGTCTTTTGTCATGTAAAGATTCATAATTTCTTTACGTATGGGTTCTTCACCGGTGTACTGGGTGTAGGAAAAAAATGACATGCAGAAACAGGTACTGGTAAAAAGCCGTCTGAGTCTGCAGGGAATAAATAAAGGATTTAACTCGAATATCATTTTACGTAAAATGTAGAGTATAAACCCGGTTTTAAATACAATCACAAAAAAGAAATCAATTGATATTAATTTACAAATACTAAATAAATAAAATATTCATCTCTTTATATCTTAGATCACCATATTGAATAATCGGATTAAATCAGATATTTTTACTTTAAGAATGAACGGGCAAATATATTGCCCGTTCTTTTACAAATACAAACAAATAACAAATTTCACAAATGAATAAATGATGAGAAATTGTTTTTTCCTTTACACGACAGAGATACACAGATCTGTCTATTTATATTTTCTGATTTGTTTAATCCTGATATACTGAAGGCAAAACAGCATGATAGTTGCCTGATAAAATGAATAAAAATGTACTATACAGAATAGTCTTGTTAGTTACTAATACACCATAACTATTGCAGATGGTTCTGCTTATGGTCTGATCATAAAAATCTAAATAAGTATATTTTATTTAAGTTTCCGGTTTATGATACGTTCTTCATACTCTTTTGATATGATCCGTTGGTTTCGTTAACAGTACGTACCGGACCAGAGGTTATACCATGTCCCATTCTTATTGTTACAACTTCTAATTTGGGCGGAATATATTCTTTCTTATTTTGAAAAGATTTTTTAATTTCATTTTCTTCTTTCATAGTAATTTAGTTTTAGTTAAAAAATAACTGAGTATTATCATCAAGTTTATGTGTGGGCTAAGTTTGCTCAATCAATACTTATTATAGCAGAGCGCTGAGATCTTCTTAAATCAGACATTGAATCTGTGGTCTAAAATTAGCTCCCTGACGACTGAAAAAAAAGTGTTTGGGTATTGAGATTTTAAATCCGAATAAAAAAACATATCAACAAACATTTAAATATCAACAACATATATCGTTTTATTTTATAATTAAAATATAATGGAAGACAGGTCTGTTTAAACTCGATAACGCTGCAACCTGCATTAAAGTAACTCCCGTATTATACCTAATGAGAAAATATCCACATCATATAACGAAAGAAATATCTTAAAATTGTATGTATCCGAATTTAAAATACAGATATCCAAATAATAAATCTGACGTATCCGAAAGAAAAAATAATAAGCAATTTTTTTTGTGTTTATTTCACTATTCAATTTGCATAACTGGATAGGAATATTTCCCATTTATTTAGTTTCCAACCTGCAATTTTTATATTTTAGAGGAGTCTATAACTGAATGTTAAATAAAAATTCATATTGCATTCATTAATATTTCTTCAAAAAAACTGAATTTTACAAAACTGCTTTTTAAATAAGAACCTGTTTAAATTTAAATTCAAAAAAAGCATTAGGTTTCGACAGGCTCAACCTGACACTCTAAAAGAAAGATATTATGGACGAAAAATGTCACTCTGAGCTTGTCGAAGAGTATTAAAATAGGCTCTAAAATACAATTGGTTAATGTCTTCTGTATATCAGCCTTAATTGGGTATAACATAATTCAATAAATTTAAATAGATATGAAAAAAAAGATCTTTACAACTGCCCTATTATTTTGCTGCGTTATCGTGTGTATGGCAGCAGTAGTAATAGCTAACCTGAATGGTAAATGGAGCGGTGTAATCCATACTCCGGATGGCAATTCTTTGGATGCTGTGTACAATTTTAACGTAGATGGTGAAAAACTTACAGGTGTTGTCAGCTCTCCTATGGGCGAAATAACTTTGGAAAATGGTAAAGTTAAAGACAACAACTTTTCATTTAGTGTAAATGTATCTGGTACTGATTACCCTCATACCGGTAGGGCTTATGCAGATTCATGTGCTGTAGATATAGACTTTGGTAGCGGTCAGAGCTCTCATGTAGTTCTAAAGCGTGTAAAATAAAGAGCAATCCGCTTACAGGATTTTTTTTGGTTATTATACATAATAATCGGTTTGATTATTAAGCTAAACCTCCCTTATCGGGAGGTTTAGTCATAATATAGATATAGCGTAATTTAGTATTTCGATAGTTTTTCCGACATTATTTCCTTGGTATCTCCGGACGTGGCATCTTGTAATAGCTACCGGAAATACTTTCCAAAAATGCCACAAGGGCTTCCACTTCCTTTTCATTAAGATTTAAAGGTTTCATCAGGTGATCTGTTACTGGGAATTTAGGATCTGCTTTCTTTTCCTCCATTGTAGGATTAATCATTTGCATTCCGCTATTGTATAAACTTACTATTCCATAAAGATCATCCATTAAACCATTATGCATCCAGGGTGCAGTATAAGCAAGATCCCTTAAGGAAGGTGTTTTAAACTTCCCGGTATCATTTGGATCTTTGGTTATATTATACCTGCCCAGATCTTCATACTCTCTTTTATAATATGTTAATCCTATATTATGGAAAGATTCATCTGTCATGTATTTCCCATAATGGCAGTTCATACACCCTGCTTTGGTCCGGAACAAATGCATTCCATAGATTTCCTTATCGGATAATGCTTTATAATCTCCTTTAATAAACTTATCCAGTTTACTGGGTTGACTCCTGATTGTTCTTTGGAAGGTAGCCAAAGCATTAGCTATTTTATCGAATGTAATTTTATCACTCTGATAGACCTCCTTGAACAACTGTCTGTATTCTGTATACTTAGCAAGTTTACCTGCTAGCTTTTCAGGTTTCATATTCATTTCATTATGAGCGGATATAGGCCCCAGCAATTGTTCCTCCAATGTTTTTGCACGTCCGTCCCAAAAGAAAGATTTTCGTTCTGCTATATTATACAGCGACTGTGTATTCCGCTTTCCTTGTAGATGATCATGCCCTAAAGCTACTTCCTGACGATCTGCCCACCCCATTTCAGGATTGTGGCAGCTGCTACAGGAAATCTGACTGGAAGCGGATAGTTTGGGATCAAAAAATAGCTTCTTTCCAAGCATTACTTCCGGAAGCTCCTGTGTTTCATAATAATTGGAGTCCTGCTCTATTGCTTCAAATTCCTTCCACTGTACACTAGGATCCACTACCGGTTTGGGCCAGTATTTCGAAGGTTGTTTATAGTTTTCTATAACCTCTCCATAATCTATGCTGTACCGTTTTATCGTATGCTGCATGAAAAAGAAGGCTAACCCTGCCAACAACAATACTAATTTGAGATCTGAAAATTTTCTCATTCATTTAAATTTAAAACACACTTCCTATAGTAACAGCAAACAGCGTATTATTACCATTTTTAAAACCACTGTATATCATTTTCCCACCTACAAAGGCATTTTGGATAACAGGTAAGCTGAAATGAAAATTAATATCCAGCTTTGCCTGCCAGAAATTGGCTGACTGAAAACTATAATTATCCTGCAGCATCTGGTAGATTGCAGCCTTTCCTATATTACTAAAGAGTGCATCTTTTTTATAGACCTCCGTAACAGAAAACCCAAGATTGGCAGAAAGTGCCAGTTGACTATTAAAAGTCTTCCACCACTGATAATCGGCACCATAAACCGTTTTATTCAGCTTAACTGCTGACAACGGATTGTTGTATTTTTCTTTTTCCTGGATTATTCCAAAAAACGGAATTAGTGAAGATCTTGTACCTCCATGTTCTGTTTGCAAAAGACCTTTAAACAGTAAATTACTAATCTTATGATTGTATCTTTCCGCGGATCCAATTTGTATATAGCTTCTGGAATTATCATTTAGAAACAGATTCTCAATTCCTTTCCTTTCTTTTGTATTTCCTTCAGCTATAATTCCCCAGAAGAGTTTTCCGGACGTAAAGAATTTCCCAAGAGAAAAACTAAACTGCTGCTCATCTACTTTCGAAGCATTAAGATCTGTATATTCGGTAAGATACTTGTCCAATTTCAATTTTCTGATGCTCAGATTCAGATACCAGTTTCGGCTGTTGGCATCATATATTTGTATTCCTCCTCCATAAAACCAGCCTTCATAATAAGCCTGCCGAAGTTTCCCGGAAAGCAACTCATTGTAATTCCCCAGCCCACTCATATTATAGATCATTGGAAATCCCTGACTATTCACAAAGTTCAGGTAGTGCTTCTGTGTATACTTTTCTCCCTCCAGATAAGCCCCTATCCGAAATTTGTCCATTATTAGCTTATTACCTCCTATTGCCAAGGCAATGTTCGCCGTAGTACTTTTAGGCCTGGGATCTACATCTCTGTAGCTCATACTGGCCTTATAGCTCCCGGTAATACCGATAGTATAAGTACCAAGCATCTTCGCATAGCCCCCTGAAAAAGCATAGTTTTCAAACTTCATATCGCCACCCACACTATCTGCTGCTACATAAGGATAGATTATATCATAATCTGTGTTTTCATTCCACAGCATCTTTTTATGTTTTCCATTATTATAGGAAGCAGTACCCCATACCAGTGTTTTGTGATCTAGTAGTTGTGTTGTATGGGTTTCTGCTCCCCAAATACTCTTTCCCTTACCTTTTTGCTGAAGTTCGTAAGGTGTATTGGCATTCTCTGTGGACAGGCTGAAAGTGGTGATACTGTATTTCCGCGCTCCCATATAGTTCGCAGGGTTTACATTCACCGTGTTTTTCAGTAACCTTTCCGGGCTATATTCCTCATACACCTTTTGGACAATGGTATCATTACTCTGAGCACTGAGCTTTGGTCCCATCAGAAAAACAGACAATAAAAGCAGAGAAAGAGAATATTTCATTTTAATTGAATAATGATGGTTTTACACCGTGGTCAAAGTCCACAGTAGAATTGTTGGTGTCTTTATAAATGTTCTTACCATTTGCAGACTTGCCGAGAATCTTTCTGCGAACAGACTTTCCAAAACGGTTTTGGTCTCCGTCAAATGCTGCTACATAAGTCCACCCCATATCCAAAGCTGGAGATGTTACAATCCATTGGAAAGAATCTTTCACACTAAGGTTTACAGCATCTGTAATCCATTCATTCGGAATTTTTATCCCGGTGTCATCCATTGGATAAGTATCTCCACCAACTGTAAGATTGTAAGTGTATTTATAAGTATTTTGGCTAATCAATGCGTCATCTGTCATACCTTTGGGCATACGGGCTAAAGCATAAGCATAATACCCCTGAGTATGGATAACCATTTTATTCCCATTATCCATGTCATTATCAGTATACTTATAGTTTACATTAATCATTTTTGGCACCTGTGGATTATCAATATCATCTCCACCTTTAAATATTTGGAAGTTCGCCTTCGTAAGGTCTATAGATAATGGATTGAACTCTTTATGGTTAATTGCATCTTCTGCGATAACAATAGACTCCCCCGGCTGTACAGGATAAGTATTACCCGTTCCCGGGATCTTAATGATTGCTCTGGCAGTCAAGAAGCTCTCCATAAAATTGGGTTTATAATCCTGCTTTTCATTTGTCATAAAACTGGATTGTATCAAAAGCATCCCATCAGCATACAATACCTGATCGGTATTATTGGTAATCTTAAAATACTGATCCCCAAAATAGAATTGCCCTTCCGGTGTTTTGCTTCCGGTAAAGAATATCTCCTCTAAAATAAGGTCATTACTCGTGGATTTCGGAGTGATATTAATGGATTTACTCAACTCATTTCCGTTTACCACAAGACCCGATTGCAACCCACCTATCTTTGTTTCAGCCACTCCGGAATCATCTGTATAAGAAATAGTTCCCTCCACCGTTACATTATAAGTTCCAGCAGGGAGCACAACCTGCAAAGTATTGGTATTCTTTAATTCTTTGCTGGTAGAGAATCCTGTATTCAGTTCTTTGAAACTAACTGTAAGCTGTTTATATTCCTTAACTTTAATATTTTCAGGTACCTTTAATTCAAGTTTCAGAGTAGTTTGTTGTTCCGAAAAATCACGATCGGAAGAACAGGCTGTAAAACCTGCCACAGCACACAATAGTAATAGTGTTCTTAGTAAATGTTTTAGCATAATTTTATGTTTAATTATATTGGTTTATAAATTGAAATTGACTTCCATACCGAAGTACGGGTCGTTTGCTCCTTTCCTGTTGATACGGATTCCGTTTTTCCAATAGGGTGCATAATAACTGAAAAGCCTGCTGGCAAACATCGAGACAACAATGCTTTTGTTTCTGAAGCTCTTAGTAACCTTCAGATTAAGATTCATCTCCATAGGTCTTCTGAAAGCATTGTACAAATCATCATTCCGAGCAATGATCAGTCTTTCCAGAGAAGTTTCTTTCACTGCCTGCGGATCAAAAGGAAATACATTCCCTGCTCCGTCTACATAATGACTTGGTACACCATTCATGGGTAATATTCTTCCGGCTGAATACCATGAAAATTGGAATGATGATGAAAAAATAAGATCCAAACGCGGAATGTAAGTATCCAGCATCAGATTTGTATTCAGGATTTCATTTACAGATCGGGGTTCCATTCCTTCATACAGGCCTATGTAAGGATATGGTCTGTCCCCTGTTGCATAATCGCTCCTTCTGTATAGCGGAAGGCTGTTTTCATATTTTGTGCGGAACCAGGCACCACTTAGTGTAAATCGGGTATTAATTACCGGAATTCTGTTGGATGAATACTGAAACTCCACTCCTTCTTTATCCATTCTGCTGCCATTTCGCTGAGCTGCATAGATCAGATTTTCATTAACCGTCTGATAGGGCAATGTATTGATATCCGGAGGTGCTGTAATAGCATTATGATCCAATACTGATGTATCATATTTCTTATATTGGTAAACAGCATACTGGTTCATAGATCGGAAGCCATTATTCATTTTTTCCTTAAATACAGTAACAGATAGCTGATGTAGTCCGAATGCTAAATCGACTCTTGCTTCAAATTTCTCATTTACGGCAGGTTCTATTTCCGGATTCTGAGGATTATAAATCATTGTTTTATAATTAACTCTTCTGTAAGCCGGATTGTTGTGAAAATAGTTGAGCTGTTGGATATCTCTGTAATACAACTCCGGATACAAGAGGTTTAGATCCGGAAACAGGCTTTGTTTACCATACCCCAACGTAAAATCTATTTTTGTCTTTTTATTCAGTAATTCGAATGCAGGTAGCTCCCACTGAAAATTTGCTCTGGGATCTGCATATATTTTTCCGTGCATTTTGAAATGAGAGGGAAGATTCATCATGGTATTCCCTCTGATCCCCAATGCCAGTGTTAGTTTATGCCTTCCAACATCTACTGAATTTACAGATTCCAGAAACAATGCTGAAGTTACATACGCAGGTACGTCGCGATATGCTCGCGGTCTGAAAGTAGATTTAGGATCTATGGGTCTTAAGATATCATATTCCTGTCCTCTGCCCCAGTTTTTACTCAACTGCCAGTCAAAACCTGCATTCAGTTCACTTTTATAGGCTTTATAATCAAACTGAAAATTGTTGACCATTTTTACAAAAACATCCAATGGTTTACCATCTACAGTATAGTTAGCAATATATTTAGCCTCAGGATAATAACCGTCATATTCTCCCTCAACTCTGGACAATGGAAAAGCCATCGCATTTTCCAGTTGGACAAATTTGGTCTGCTTTATTTTATCGAATCTCTGATTCGCGGTTATCTGAATATCTGTTTCTCTGTAAAATGACGGTTGCTTTCTGGTATAAGTAAACTGATTAGAAAAACTCACCAAATGGTTATTGACCTCGTAAGAGTTAAGATTGGACAAATCTGTATCCGGATCTGTTTTCGATCCGTCCAGAGAACCTGTATAGCTTATATTGGTTTGCCATCTTGTTGTTGCTTTTTCCGATGTATGCTCTTTTGCAACAGCCAGATTAGCGGTGATTCTTTTATAACTTTCCAGCCGGTCTCTGGGATCGGCTTTAGCATCGAGATAATTAATTCCTGTATTAATTTTCAACCTATGATCCTTATCCTCAAAACCTTTACTCAAAGCAAAAAGCTTACTGTAGCCATCTGCTTTAAATCTGGATTTCCAACGTGTATAGCCAGATTTATTGGTAATCTTCACTATTCCCGATGTCAGGTTACCGTATATAACCGAAGGGATTCCGCGCAGCACTTCAACTTTCTCAATCTGGTCTGTAGCAATGCTACGCATGTCTACGCCACTCGTTAGGTTAAGTCTGCTCTTTAACCCGTTTCTTGTTTTATCTAAAAAGTCATAAGTATATTGCAGGTTGGCATTAGAATTCAATGGCGCTCCGTTTACCAAAAATGTTGTTCCCATAGAAGACGTATTGTAATCATTACCTGCAGAGCCAGCTTCTCTTAGCCGTATTCTGTTCATCTGGCTTAGAGCAGCATCACTAGAACGTCCACCCGGAAGTAACTCCAGCAAATCTGTAAAACTAGAGGGTTGCAAATGCTGCATTGCCCGCTGATCAATAATCGTAGATGAAGTTAAACCCTTTCCTTCTTTAGCGGTGATAACTACTTCTTCAATATTGCTAATTTTCTCAGCTATCCGAATACTGAATCGGGCATCGTTTGAAAATGAAATTATATTAGAATAATCCTGATAAGAGAGCTTTTTAACATGAATCTTATACTTTCCCGGAATAACATCCAGTACCGCGAGACCTTTATCGTCAGTATGAGTTTCATACAGATTAGCATCAGACGACAGTACAAGCTTTGCACCACCAATAGCTACAGATCCGGCATCGGTTATTTCAAATCTGATATGAGCAGACCTGTCCTGAGACTTTACTGCTACAATACCAACAACAAAAAAGAGAAGATTAAAAAAAAGAGTTCTTAAAGTAAATTGCCTATCATTCCCTACCATCTAGCATTATTCTTTCGGCAAAAGTAAAAAGTTGAATAAAGCTACACTAATTTTATTTAGACTAATTTAAAATAATTGATAAATATCATTTTATCCTAAACAAAAACAGCTTTTATAAAATTTGATAAGCAATAAAAAAAAGAAAACTAAGTGAATGATTTTCAGCACAATCACTTAGTTTCTCAATATCCAGCAGCTTGTAATCCTGCTGCTGTACCAATTTGTTACGAATTCGTTTTAGAAGGATACAACCCTATTTCGAATCAGGGTAATACTGCTTTTGCAAAGCTTCAAATTCCTTTACAACTGCAGGAGTTGCTCTTTCTTTGGCAATATCAATAATTTTTCTGAAAAATGTTTCTGTAGGCTTAAAAGTATACCCCATCTCTTCGGATACCTTTTGGTAATGTTCACCGATAAGTGCCGGATTCTTCAAAGCATCTCTGAAATTCCACTTATAAGATTTGAATATAAAACGCAGCCCATCATTATTACCAGGCAGCGGGACTGTTCCGTGATCGTCGTTCTCATAGAAACCATATTTCCATTGAAGGTTCTTTAGCTTTCCTTGCTCCAACAGATTTTTAAATTTTCCGATTGCAGTTTCATGCTCGTCCTCTTTTCCATTTCTTGCCTCAGCATTATTCGCCTGTGCCAAAAAGAACTTAATATTCTTAAAGTCTTTTGTAGATGCCTCCGCCTTTCTTACCATAAGTTCGTTATCCCACCAAAGACTCGGGTCATTTGCAATATAAGCGTTGAACAAAGGCTCTGTCAGCAGATTATTGACAGCTGTAAGCCCGCCAAAAGAGTGACCTACAAATACTTTGTAACCATTAGTCCGGTAGTTCTTTTCAATAAGTGGAAACAATTCCCCTTTTATGAATTCCATAAAAGCAGCATTTCCACCACTTTCTGTAAACATAGATTGTTTCTTACCTCCCAGATTCATTTCCTTAGAAGATTTTGTTGGCGTAAGGTCACGGGTTCTGTTTGTATTGGCAACAGCTACAAGAATTCCCTGTGGTAGTATTCCAAATGGTTCTTTGCTTAAATAATGGTAAACGGATGACAAATAATTGAAGTTATTCTCTGCATCCAGTACATAGATTACAGGATAAACCGTTTTCAAGTCTTTTTGATAGCCTTCCGGCAACGATACCCAAATAGAACGACCTTCCTTTAGTACTTCTGATTTTAATGGAATTTTGACACCTATATTAATGTTTTCTGTTTGTGCATAATTCAGCACTGAAAAAAAAGATAATGTTAGTGCATACAACAATCGGGATTTCATGAATCAATATAATTTTTGGTTAGGAAAAACTATCAGATCTGCACACTTCAGATTTGTCAGGTTTGCTTTTTTGCAGCAACAATTTCTGACACGAACAGACCAACTGATAGCACGATTTATTTTCCGGCAAATATATTGTTTTTATTTATTCTAAATAATACAAACAACATTAAACACCATCATATCCTAAAAAATTAAGTCCAAAAATCCGGTTTCAAAGAAGAAACAAAATCGTGAAAAATAATCATAAACTAAATTATAAATAAAATATTATAAATATCTCATTTATAATAACTTAAACACATTTAAATAAAGTCAATTTTATTATTGCAAAAAAATTGAAAAGCCTAAAAATGCTTATTCTAACCTTAAATATAAGCCCTAACAAAATCATAAAAAATATATAGATTTTACTAAAATAATTCTCCTAAAAAATAGAAAATATTGACAAAACTAACCTTCACTCTCTTATAAAACACACAAGATTTATAACAAAAAAAAGCATGTCAGGACATAAAATCCTAACATGCTTAGCTATTAATCGGATGTAAAAATCAGTCTGATTAACGGGTATATTTCTTCTTTAGAATTGCAATTTCATTAGGACCTATTCCCATCTCAACCTGAAAGAAACTCTCTATACTTCCGTACTTCTTATTAATACTATTAAAGAAGTTTCTGATAAGCTCAGGACGCAATTCCATCTGTTGTTTTATTTCAGCATCGCTTAATCCGGACATCTTCGAAAGGCCGGCGTACATATTCTTCATTGTAGGATTCTTTGCCAGATAGTAGTTAGAGGCAACATAGTCATTCTCAATAATATCCTGCGGAACACCTAATATTTTCAGAAATAATGCAGAAGCCATTCCCGTTCTGTCTCGCCCACCTGTACAATGGTATAAAAGAGCCTCATCAGGCTGCAAAGTCAACAACTTCACAAATAGTGGTCTGTATCTTTCTCCAAAGTATGATAATCCTCCTTCTCCATACATATCAAACAAAAAGTTCTTGTTTTTCAGCATGTTTACAATACTTTGTGCATTAGGAAGATCATTGCTTCCTGCAGGGCAAAGCAAATAATTTGTATGACCCGGAAGCCTGTCCGGAGCCTTTTTAGCTTCTTCAACTCCCCTAAAATCCACAACAGTACTTATCTTCTTGTTTTTAAAGGTCTTCAGATCACGATCCGACAATTTATCAATTGCATCACTGCGGTAAACTTTCCCCAAAACGACTTCTTTTCCATCTGCAGTTTTATAGCCTCCAGCATCACGGAAGTTAAATGCTCCTTCCATTTTTACAACACGGCGAAGGCTGTCATTAATCTGTGCACACACACTCATACTACACACTGATAATGAAGTTATTAAAATTAGTTTTTTCATATATAAATTTTAAAATATTTGCCAACGGATACCTAATTGCCCTCTGCTGCCATACCATTCATGCGAGGTAATTCTCTTTTTGTTATCTCCCATATACTGCCTAAGACTTTCATTACCTAAATTATTGAGCTCGACAAACAATTTGACGCTTTTGCTAATATCATAACTAGCAGAAAAATCGATTGTAAAGTTCTTATCAGACCATATATAATACTGTGGCCCTAGGTTCTGATTAATTGTCTCAACTGATTTCCCTCTGTAATTTCCTGCTAAACGAACCATCAATCTCTTATTTTCGTAATACAGAATAGCATTAAAGAGGTTTTTGGACTGATTAGGAAGCGATGCTTTATCAAAATATTGTACTCCATTTTTGTCTGTTCTTGGGACTTCTACATTCGAATTGATAAAAGTGTAGTTAAATTCAACCCCGAAACCATTCCAGAATCCTGGCAGGAAGTCAAAACGCTTATTAATTCCGGCTTCAAAACCTAATAAGTTTGAATCCTGTAAGTTCTTAGACTGGGTTACCCTGTAATCCGTACCTCCGATATTCATTACAGAGGTGTCCGAGAAGACAATATCAGAAATCTTTTTATAGAACACGCCACCGGAAAGGATACCAATATTTTTAAAATAATATTCCCCCATCAGGTCCAGATTATGGCTAAAAGTAGGTCTCAGATCCGGATTTCCTCTTGTAATGGTAAAAGGATTTGTCGTATTATCTATACTGGATCCGGGCGACATATCGCCAAAATTAGGACGGATAAAAGATCCTGTATAGGCAAACCTCAGATTGGCCTGAGAAGACAGATTATAGCGTAAATGAAGCATTGGAAGAAACGCATTATAATTACTTTCTACAACTGACGGGCTGATAACAGTTGAATTTCCTTCTTTTGTAGATTTCGCCCCGTTTAATGTCAGCCTTGTGGTTTCATTTCTGAATCCACCAATAATTTTAAGCTTATCACCTGCTTTGATTTCTGCCATTGCATAGGTTGCAAAAACAGATTCCTCGCCTGTATACACACTTGTTGCGTTACTTGCAGCATTCGAAAAATCTCTGAAACCATTCTTTTGAAAAAACTCAGGTGAATACATCTGAAACAACTGATCTTTTGTAGGCGGATTCATCACATACGAGCTGTAATCACCATTCATTCCGTTCAAAAAACGAACACCTGTAGCAGGATCAGTCGTCGATAACTGAGAAAGCGCTAACAAAGCCGGTGCATTTGGAACTCCTACCGAAGCTCCGGGCAGGTATACAGCACTGTAACCATAGGTACTATTTCTGTCTTTTTCTCTGTATTTAGCCCCGATTCTCAATGTAATATTAGGACTGATATCATATTTTAAATTTAGCCTTGCAATTTTATCACGCTCACTGTTATCCAGCTTTGCAATAACCAGTTGGGAAAGCAAAAGCTTATCAGGACTCATTTTTTCATTCTGATCTTTCACATCAAAGTTATAATCCATATACTCTCCACCAATTCCCTGTGGGGAATCAAATCCCCAATAGCGTTTACCATTTGTAAGATTGTTGAAACCACTGGTTATTTTCTGTCTGAATGTTGCTATTGGAAGTCCTTTTGTTTCGTTTGTCGGAGGTGTATTCAGGAAATAGTCTGCTTTATAATTACTTAGCATCCAGTCTAGATTTAATTTTGAAGACAGGCTATGCTCTCCACCAAGCTCCATTCCGTATAATTCAGTCTGATAATGGGAATATCTAAAGTTGTACTGATACCTGCTATTGGTATAGTCTACATAGGATTCATAAACAGGACGGATATCATCAAACTTATTGAACATTCCCCGGAAGTAGATTTTATTATTTGCATTCAATTTATACTCCAGTCCGCCATTCAGACCAATAGTTCTTCTCGTCCCCATATACCTCTTCATCATCACTGTACTGATGGATTTCTTTTCGATTTCATTGGCTGCACCGGTATTATATGAAGCATCGAAAGAATCTGCACCCCATTGTCTGTCCCAGATAGCACCGGATAAGATTACACCTAATTTATTCTTGAAAAATCGGTCACCGTACACTATGGACCCGTTATAAGTTCCGTTGCGCGAAAATGTGTTATAACCACCTGCTCCACTTACACTCAATGTTTTTTTAGCAGGAGCTGTCCTTGTAATAAAATTAATACTACCCCCTATTGCATCTCCGTCCATATCTGGTGTAACCGCTTTAGAAACCTGCACATACTGTATCAGCTCCGAAGGAACAACATCCAGAACAAAAGATCTGTTCCCCAAAACATTGGCACTTGGAAGGCGATTTCCGTTGAAAAGTGTCGACGTCCATGCAAAAGGAGTTCCCCTTACCGTAGCCTGATCCGCTTCACCATGATATCTGGCAACAGCTACACCCTGAACTCTCTGCACTGCTTCTGCCGCATTTCTGTCCGGAAGTTTACCAATAGCATCTGCCGCGATAACCTCCATAATAGCATTCGAATTTTTCTTTATTTCATAGGCTTTTGCCTGCGTAAGGGCATTGGCTCTTGTCGAGATAACAACCCCTTCAATACTGCTTATTTTATCCTTGTTCTTCTTATCCTCAGGTTCTATGCTTACATAGCCTATGTCGTTTGTTCCTTCCTTCAAGACAATCGATAAGGTTTGGGTCTGATAACCAATATATTCAACTTTCAGTTTAACCTCACCAAGTCTTGGTGAAAGCAAATTAAAATCACCATCCAAAGATGAAACAGCTTTAGTATCAGCATCCACAATGGATATATTAGCACCCGGAAGCACTCCGTTTACTTTGCTAACCACAGTTCCTTTAATCGTCTGTGCATGAATACTTCCAAAAGATGCAAGCAAGAAGAACACCGATACTTTAATCGCTCCTCTTTCCCATTTGTGAAAACCAGTAGAATCTTTCATATTTTTTTTGAGGCAAAATTGAAGTTCCTGTCTTTTCATTTCGTCCCCCAGAAAAAATCATGATTTCAGAAGTACCACTCGTTGGAAAAATACTATTATAACACTAATAATCAGTAAGTTAAATAGTTTTAATTATTTGTTATTTAATTATGAACTGAATATTAACATCAGTGCAATATTTTTAATAGATAAATAATAATCAAATAATGATAGTGTAATATTTATATACTTCCTTTGTAATAGAGCAAGGAGAATATGCAATATATAGTTATTATCGGCGCTTTTCAGGCATTAATATCACTTTGGTTTTTAAGAGCCAGAGAAAAAAAAGCTATCTCCAACAACCTTTTTATTATTCTTCTTTCGGCTATTGCTGTCCATTTGATCATTAAGTTTGTTATCTTCAAATTCATACCGGACGAGAGTATCAAACAACAAATGAATACCTTTATTTCTGCCTGTTATGGACCTTTGGTATACCTGTACACGTTGACTAAATCCGCAAAAGACTTTAATATTGCGACCAAATGGTATATTTTCATCCCATTCTTCGTTCTGATGATTGGTTATTTGACTATTTCAGGTGTTTTCTTCATTATTGACCGGGTGGATCAAAGACTGCTTGATTTATATAATAATGTCAGTATGATTGTACTGTTTGTGACCAATTTATACTATCCTCTGAAAAGTATATTTATCGCAAATAAAACACACAACAAAACCCTTTTTAGCAGTGATTACTCTATTATTATAAGAATCTCCGGCTGCCTTCTTCTAATGGACTGTATCATTATTATTTCCAAAGTTCTGCTCTATACTCAGCCTCAGGATTCGCAGATAATTAACGATCTCGTAAGAAGTGCCGCCTATATACTCCTCTTGGTTATATGTCTTCTTATTCTGAGAAAAAAACTTGTATCGGAAAGCTCATCTTACACTTCTACCAATACATTCGGAAACCCTATTTTACCAGCTAATAATCAAGTAGAAACAGTTATAGAAAACAAAACCATAGATTATGAATCCCGGTTTCGGGAGCTATGGGAAAAACTGGATGATTTAGTCGTTCAACAGGAACTGTTCAGAAATTACGACCTGACCCTGGATCTGCTTTCTGTGCAGACCAGCATCAACAAATATCAGATCAGCGAAATGCTCAACGGGTATAAGCACAAATCTTTTTATTCATACATCAATGAATACAGAATAGAATACTTCAAACAGATCGTTAACAAAGCCATAGAAAAGGATGAGGATATCAACTTCCTTTCCTTTGCCTATGAAGCCGGATTCAAATCCAAATCCTCATTCAACCGTTATTTTAAAGAGATTAATGGCAAGACGCCTTCTGAGTACTATAAAAATATAGTCCGGCAGAGAGATGAGGAGTCAGCTGTTTTTTAGAAATTACTCCCACAATTCACGTATAAAACGCAGTGCATTCTGATGACTGATTTTACTTACAACCTCCGGTGAATATAATTCTATCAACCTATCATTGATTGTGTTATACGCGGTAGAATCATCCATTCCTTCAAAGAAAAAAGGATATCTTGACTTATCCGGATGGTCTTTATCATAAAAGAAATCGCCACCATAAGCCAGATTATTTTCAGCTCCCAGCTCCATTCCATAGGCAATATGGTCATAGACGAATTCAGGATTGGTTTTATGGATATAATCTTTAATAAAGTTGATCCCAATCAGCCCCTTTCTGGCAATCAGTTCTTTAGCCAATTCATCAGGGAGATTTCTGTTATTAGGATAAACAGAACGGAAATTAGAATGGCTCGCCAGAATCGGAATCTTGTAATTCCTTTGCGCAGTATAATTGAAAATATCATGCGCTAGCTGATCGCTTGTATGTGCCAGATCTATAGCTATTTTCTTATCCGAAAGATAATCTATCAGTACTTTACCATCGTCCTTCAGACCCACCTCTGCAAAGTTACCGCCACCAAAGCGGTTTTCATGGTGATGTGTGATGCCTATATAGAAAATTCCCTTTGTATTCTCAATAATTTTTTCAAGGTTTTTAAAACCTTCATCCAGATCCATATCTTCTTCACAGAAGTTGGAAGCATTCTCTAGCGATGCGATAATGCCTACTCCTTTTTGGTCCTTCGGATTGCTTAAAGCCTCTTTATCAAACAAATAAAAACCTTCTTTCCGTGTAAGTTCTGCAAAAATCTCACTCTGTCTTAATCCCTCTCCCCTACTCCCTTTCGCAGTTGCCGTATACAAAGCCATTACCTGAAGCATCACATTTCCTTCTTTCAGAAAAGGCAATGAACAGCCAATTTCCCCGTCATCAATCCTTGTTCTCGGTCTTAGCAGATAATACAACAAATCGCAATGAAGGTCTATATTATAGTTTTTCATAATTATATGTCTTAAGTAGGATAAAATTCATGTATCTAGTGGTCAAATATACGAGATACAGTATAGATACAGTCTATCTATTTAATACAGCCACAGCTATATAATCTGCGGTCAGAAAACCAGATCTAAAAGAATTTTACTTAACTTTACGACATCAACAATACACCTATCTAAAGTCTAATGATAAAGTTCGGATATACTATTTTCTATGTTAAAAATGTTACAAAATCTATTGAATTCTATGAAAAATCCTTTGGATTTGAAAGAAAATTTATAACACCGGAAAATGATTATGGCGAGCTCAATACAGGTGAAACAAGTATTGCTTTTGCTTCTTTAGAATTGGCAAACACTAACCTGACAGATGGTTTTACACAGGGAGACCTCAATAACAAACCATTTGCAACAGAGATCGGACTAATCACTGACAACCCCGAAAATACAGTTCAGCAATCATTGCAATACGGAGCAACACTTGTACAGGAACCTTTACAAAAACCTTGGGGACAAACAGTTGCCTACATCAGAGATATAGACGGCTTCCTTATAGAAATTTGTAGCCCAATACTTTAGTACCCTTAACACCAACAAATTACCCTATGAAAACAGCCTTACTTATTTGCCTTACATTCTCCGGAATCATTTTCTCCCAGACGCAGAAAGCTCAAAAAATACAAGCTGTATTTGAGAAAGCAGCAGCTAATGGACTTTTTAATGGTAATGTTTTGGTTGTAGATCATCATCAGGTGGTTTACAAAAAGGCAATTGGCTATACCGATGCTCATAAAAACACTCCGCTGACTACCGATTATAGATTTCACATAGGCTCTATTGCCAAAGAATTTAATGCTGTAGCCATAATGCTGCTGCAAGACAGAGGTAAATTGAAACTAACCGATAACCTGTCTCAATATTTACCCGAATTACCAGCTTGGAGCAAAAGCATCACCATAAGGGATTTACTGGGCTATACCAGTGGTATTCCTGATGTTCAGTGGAAGAATGTAAAATCCGATAAGGACAATATGGCCAATCTGATGAAAACAGAAAAGCTGGACTTTGAGCCAGGCACCCAATACGCCTACAACAACAATAATGTATTCTTACAACGCAGGGTTATTGAACGCATCACCGGACTTTCATTTGATGATTTTGTACAGAAAGAATTGCTTTCACCCAATAAGATCACTCATGCCGTAATCGACCCTACAGAAAAAGAACCGTTGGTAGCACGTGCTTTTAACGACAATGGGCAACAAGATTCTATGGAACTTCCTATTTCCGGCTGGACAGCGGTTAATCTCGACGATTTCTACCAATGGTCACAAAGCATAGTCAATTTCAAAATAATATCTCCGGAATCTACCCGCTTCCTTCTGATACCTTATTCACCAAGCAAACAATCCGGATTGGGGTCTAAAGGCCAAATGACGGGCAATAAGATTCTTCATTTTGAACACGATGGTACTGCAGCAAACTATCAGGCTTTACTTGTATGCAGTCCGGAAGAAGGCAGAGCTGTTATCTTAATGACCAATAACAAGCAAAATAACCTGCCTGATTTCAACACTGCTATCCAGAATATACTCGACGGAAAACCTTACAAACAGGTCAAAAAGCAGGTAATACCCCTATTACAAAACGATATAGACCAGTTACATGGTAAAGAAATCTTAACCCGCTATCAGCAACTAAAAAAGCAGTATGAAAACACTTATGCTTTTGACAGTGAAGATAGTTTGAATAGCCTTGGCTATTATCTGCTCAATAAAAAACGTACAGACGACGCTATTCAAGTTTTCCAATACAACACCCAGCTATTTCCTAAATCGGGTAACGTATTCGACAGTCTTGGCGAAGCTTATCTTACCAAAGGAGATAAGCCCAATGCACTAAAAAGCTACAAACGTGCTGTAACATTAGATCCTGAAAATGAGAATGCTAAAAGCATCATCAATAAGATAGAGAACAAATAAGATTAACTGATTTATAACAGTATTAACATATATACTTTACAAAATTTCAAAAAAAGTATGTAAGTTTGTAACGTGAAGCATTTAGGACTTATACTTGCTGTATTTTTTACATTCCTGCTCACTGTATCTTGCAGTGATGCTTCTGTCTATACAGGCAATACACAAACCACAGTCCAAAAAGACTCACATTCCCAGGACGATTACCATAGCGATTTATGTTCCCCATTTTGCACATGTTCATGTTGCGGCATGCACATTACAGCAACCAATTTTGCTGCTTTCAGCATCAATACCGTTTCACCGGTATATTATGACAAAATCGTTAGTTCTCCTGTTATGTCAGCATTCGATATCACCTACGGAATCTGGCAACCTCCTAAAATTTAATTTTTAATCACCAAATGGCTGTATTACGGCCATGAAGTATTGTAACAGAAACTTTGCAATAGTGTTGCATGGTCATTCTGTTGAATCTTTGCAGTACCATTAGTTGGCATTGAACATTATGTTTCATGCTGATTATATGGGTGTTAAATCATTAAAAATTAAATTATAATCCGTGTTAGATAAAATCATCAAATTTAGTATCAACAACAAAATTGTTATTGGTATTATGACACTTTTACTGGTGATCTGGGGTGTATGGAGCGCTACAAAGCTTCCTATAGATGCCGTACCGGATATCACCAATAATCAGGTACAGATTATTACCGTAAGCCCTACCCTTGCAGGTCAGGAAGTAGAACAACTTGTAACCTTTCCAATAGAACTTAGTATCGCCAATGTACCTGGCATTCAGGAAACCAGAAGTATTTCAAGATTCGGACTCTCCGTTATTACGGTTGTATTCAAAGAAAATGTCGACATTTATTTCGCCCGACAACTTATAGGCGAAAGACTAAAAACAGCTTCCGAAGAGATTCCAAAAGGTGTGGGAACCCCCGAACTAGCACCTGTAAGTACAGGACTTGGAGAAATATACCAGTATATCCTTCACCCTAAAAAAGGAAGTGAGAAAAAATACAGCGCCAAGGACCTTCGTACTATGCAGGACTGGATTGTCCGCAGACAATTAAACGGAACTCCCGGCGTAGCAGAAATCAACAGTTTTGGTGGCGAACTAAAGCAATATGAAGTAGCGATAGACCCTAACCGTTTGCGGGCGATGGGCATCAGTGTTACCGACATCTTCAATGCACTGGAAAAGAACAACCAGAATACCGGAGGTGCCTATATCGACAAGAAACCCAGTGCCTATTTTATCCGTGGTATTGGCCTTGTTACCTCTCTGGATGATGTTAGAAATATCGCCGTAAAAGACGAAACCGGCAGTGTACCGATATTTATAAAGGACGTTGCCGACGTACGTTTTGGCAGTGCTGTGCGTTATGGCGCTCTAACCTACAACGGAAAAGTAGATGCTGTAGGGGGTATTGTTATGATGCTGAAAGGCGCCAACAGTAACGAAGTCGTAAGCAATGTAAAAGCGAAAATCCCGACCATTCAGAAGTCTCTTCCGGATGACGTTGTTATAGAACCATTCCTGGATCGTACAGATCTGGTAGAAAGAGCAATAGGCACCGTACAGAAGAATCTTATTGAAGGTGCTCTTATCGTAATTTTTGTATTAGTCGTATTCCTTGGAAACCTCAGAGCTGGTCTTATTGTGGCTTCCGCTATTCCGCTATCTCTGTTGTTTGCTTTAGGGATGATGAATGTCTTTGGTGTAAGTGCTAACCTGATGAGTCTTGGAGCAATAGACTTTGGTCTTATTGTAGATGGTGCCGTTATTATTGTGGAAGCCACACTACATCACCTGGGTCTCAGAAAGTCTGTAAACACGCTGACCCAGAAAGAAATGGATGAAGAGGTATTCCTTTCAGCTTCCAAAATCAGAAGCAGTGCAGCCTTTGGTGAGATTATTATCCTTATCGTATATATTCCGATTCTTACCCTTGCAGGTGTGGAAGGCAAGATGTTTACGCCAATGGCTAAAACAGTAGGTTTTGCTATTTTGGGAGCCTTAATCCTTTCTCTGACTTATATCCCGATGATGAGTGCTTTGTTCTTGTCTAAAAAGATCTCCCACAAAGAAACTTTCTCGGATAAGATGATGAATAAACTGCAAAGTATTTATCAGCCTCTATTATTGAAAGCTATTAAAATAAAATACTGGTTAGTAGCAGGTACTGCTTTTATATTCTTTGGCACCCTTATTATCTTTAAAAATATGGGTGGTGAATTCATACCTCAGCTGCAGGAAGGTGACTTTGCTTACCATTGTATTCTTCCGCAGGGAAGCTCACTCAGCCAGAGTATTGAAACCTCTATGCAGGCTTCACGGATTATAAAAAGCTTCGATGAAGTAAAAATGGTGATCGGAAAAACTGGTTCTGCCGAAGTACCTACTGACCCTATGCCACCTGAAGCCACCGATATGATTGTGGTTCTGAAACCACAAAGCGAATGGAAAACCAAAAAATCTTATGATGAACTGGCTGATGAGATCAATGAAAAACTGGAAACTATTCCGGGTGTATTCTTCGAAAAAAACCAGCCTATTCAGATGCGTTTCAACGAACTAATGACAGGTATCCGTCAGGACGTAGCTGTCAAGATATTTGGAGAAAATCTGGATTCCCTTGCAGTATACGCCGATAAAGTTGCAAAAGTGATTCAGACGGTTCCCGGGTCTACAGCCCCATTAGTAGAACGAGTTGGAGGATTACCACAAATTAATGTACAATACGATCGTACACGTATGGCCAACTACGGCCTTAGCATTCAGGATGTCAACGATGTCCTTAGTACAGCCTTTGCCGGTAAAGCTGCCGGTCAGGTTTATGAAAACGAGAGAAGATTCGACCTTGTCGTGCGTTTAGACAGCCTTCGCCGCTCCAGTATAGATGATGTGAACAATCTGATGATTTCTACCAAATCAGGTTTACAAATTCCACTTTCACAGGTGGCAAATATAAGCTACAAACTTGGTGCTGCACAGATTAGCCGTGAAGACGGAAAACGAAGAATTGTAATCGGATTTAATGTAAGTGGCCGTGATGTTGCCAGTGTGGTAACAGATATTCAGCAAAAGCTGGATAAAGAAATAAAACTACCATCCGGTTACTACTTTACCTATGGAGGTCAGTTTGAAAACCTTAAAGAGGCCAGCGATCGTCTGATGATTGCTGTACCTATATCATTACTTCTAATTTTTATGTTGTTATACTTCACCTTCCACTCCTTCAAGCAGGCTGCTCTAATCTTTACGGCTATCCCGATGAGTGCTATCGGTGGTGTATTTGCCCTTCTTGTTCGGGGAATGCCTTTCAGTATCAGTGCCGGAATCGGATTCATTGCCCTGTTTGGTGTTGCGGTGCTTAACGGTATCGTTCTTATAGGCACCTTTAATCAGCTGAAAAAAGAAGGCGAAACCGATGTTCTGAAAAGAGTTATAGAAGGAACCAAGACCAGACTGCGTCCGGTTCTGATGACCGCAACTGTAGCTTCTATTGGATTCTTACCAATGGCTATATCTACAGGAGCAGGTGCTGAAGTACAAAAACCGCTGGCAACTGTTGTTATCGGCGGACTGATCACAGCAACCTTCCTTACCTTATTTGTACTTCCAATGTTATATATTATTTTCAGCGAAAAAGTACGTGGCCGTATTCTAAAAATGAAACCTAAAGCCACTGTAATCGTACTATTTATTATGTTATCAGGATTAGCCGGACAAGGTCTGAAAGCACAGTCCAGAACCATCGATATTCAGCAGGCAACACAAATGGCTGTAGAAAACAACCTGTTGATGAAGTCCAAGGATCTGAATATTATGACCTCCAAAGCGCTAAGACCAACGGCCAAAGAGCTCCCACAACTAAGTATTTCGACTCAGCTGGGGCAATACAACAGTCCGAAGTTCGACAATTCATTTGCGATTTCTCAGACCATTCCCTTCCCTACTATCTTCAAGGCGAGAAAGGAACTGATAGAATCCAACATCAAGAGCAGACAGATTGAAAAAGAAGTCTCTATAAATGAATTGTTGAGACAAGTAAGATCCTATTATTATCAGATTGAATACCTTCAGTTTAACAAAACCAAACTGGAGAGCCTGGACAATCTCTATCAGGATTTTATCCGTATTGCTACTGTAAGGTATAATGCCGGAGATATTAAGAAGATTGAAATCAGTACTGCAGAAACCCAAAAGGGAGAGATTAATTTGCTGCTTAAGCAGAACCAAGTCTATCTGGACAATGCCTATAAGAATCTGAAAACCTTACTGAATACTTCAGAATCTATAGAAGTAGCTCCAAAAGAGGCTTATCTTCCTTTAAAAATAGATTATGTTCTGGATAGTAGTGTAATTGCCAATAATCCGTCGGTAAGAGCTTTTTATCAGGAAATGGAAATTGCTGAGAAAAACAAAAAAATAGAAAAAGCGCAGGGCTTACCGGAATTCACATTAGGTGTTACCAGCCAGTCTCTTACGGGTATGCATCCAACCAATAATGGTGGCGAAAAATATTACAATGGCTGGAACCGTTTTAACTCGGTAAATGTAGGTGTAAGCATTCCACTTACTTTTGGCGCAACCAAAGCCAGAATACAGTCACTGGAATACCAAAGGCAGGCTGCGGAAAACAATGCCAGATTGCAACAGCAACAGCTGACAACGCAGTTTGATACTGCTATGCGCCAATACCGTCAGGATGTGGATCAGTACAATTACTATGTGCAACAAGCCATTCCTAATGCCGAAAAAATTGCTAAGGCAGCACAACTCGGTTACCGTACCGGAGATATTTCTTATGTAGAATATCTTTTCGCCCTGCAGACAACAACTAATATCCAGCTGAAATACCTGGAATCTATACAGCAAGTAAACCAATCTGTGGTTATTATTAATTCTATAATTAATCAATAAAATGAAACTGAAACAAACCATAATTTACCTGATAACTGCTTCTTTAATCTTCACCAGCTGTGGCAAAAAAGAAGCTGCTCCTGAGGCTAAGATCGAACAGCCGGCAAAAGCTAAGGACCATGAAGAAGCTGCACCTACTATTGCCAGCCTTACCGAAGACCAGATACAGTCAGTCGGCGTTACTACAGGTCCAATAGAAATGAAGGAACTAACGGCTACTGTAAAAGCCAATGGTCTGCTTCGTGTTCCCAATAACAATAAAGCAACTGTAGCAGCTCTTTTCAGCGGAGTTGTAAAAACTCTTAATATTCTGGAGGGAGACTATGTTCGCAAAGGTCAGGTAATTGCCACTATTGCCAATCCGGAATACATCCGTGTGCAGGAACAGTACCTTACTACGATCAGCAGAATTGCTTTTGCCGAACAGGAATACAAAAGACAAAATGAATTGTATACTAATGATGCAGGAACCAAAAAGAACCTGCAAAGTTCTTCTTCCGAGCTCAGAACTTTGTCTACACAAAAGGCTTCTTTAGCCCGACAATTACAAATGATGGGTATTAATCCGTCTTCCGTTACCAATGCAAGTATGAGAACAGGTTTGGCAATTACTGCTCCTATCAGTGGGACGATTAGTAATATCAGAGCGCAGATTGGCAGCTATGTGGATGTATCTGCTCCTGTTGCCGAAATTATAGACAACACTTCGCTTCACCTGGATTTACAGGTATTTGAAAAAGACCTCCCAAGAATGCGTATTGGTCAGATTGTACATTTCAAACTCACCAACAATCCTGAAACAGAATACGATGCTAAGGTATACAGTATTGGATCTTCTTTTGAAAACGAGAGCAAAACAATTGCGGTACACTGTACTGTAATCGGAAACAAAACCGGACTTATTGACGGGATGAACATCACCGGGGTCGTGAGTCTGGATCACAGTACAACACCTGCTGTTCCAAACGAAGCGATTGTAGAAGCTGATGGTAAATTCTATGTTTTTATACAGACGAATAAAAAAGCAGAGGCACATGAGGAATCGGAATCAAAAGATAAAAAAGAAACTACTCCTGCTGAAAAGTCACATGCTAAAACCATCAATTTCGAAAAAGTAGAGGTTATAAAAGGAACATCCGATATGGGCTATACTGCAATAACGCCTGTAGGAGAGCTTGCACCCGATGCCAAAATTGTGGTAAAAGGAGCCTTCTTTGTCAATGCTAAGCTTACCAATGTTGGCGAGCATGAACATTAAAATAAATTTACATTAACCCAAAAACACACATTCAATTAATGTAAACACGTCAGTCCGGGTAAACCAGGTGTAATATTTTGAAACATTTTTATAATTGAATATGATTTCAAAAGTTTAATTTTATATTGTTTAGTATTATTAATTATTACACTATAATTATCATTTATCGTCATTTCCATTAAAAATCCGGACTGACATTTTTAAATAAAAACGCCTTCATCTTTTATATATCACAAACAATAACACAACACACTATGCTGCTAAAAAAGAAAATATCTATCTGGTATTTCATTAATTTAATTAAATCCCAGTTATTACTGATTTCCATGTTTGCAGTGGCTATTGGTATTTTAGATCAGTTACCCGCCTTTCAGAAAATATCACTTCCTCTTGCTATTCCGGCATTGGTGGGTACAGCTGTATCTCTATTGCTGGCTTTCAGGATTTCACAGTCCTACGAAAGATGGTGGGAAGCCCGTATGATATGGGGCGCTATTGTCAATGATTCCCGCTCATTTATCCGTCAGATTACCCAGGCACTTCCTTTGGGATGTGAAACCATTATTCAGGAATTTGCCCAGCGTCAGATTATCTGGAACTATGCTCTTGGGGAATCCCTTAGAAAGCTCCCTTTTTCGGATCGTGTTCAGGACTATCTTATCGATCACAGAATAGCGGCCACTAATATCCCCAATGCTTTACTGGATGAACATTCTTTGCAGCTAAAACAATTGGCCGACAAAGGACTGATTAGTGAGTTCAGACTTGTACAACTGAATGAAACCTTAGCACGTCTATGCGACAGCATGGGAAAATGTGAAAGGATCAAGAATACAGTATTTCCACGTTCTTACAGCATTTTGGTACATAGCCTTATCTATGTGTTTGCTGCCATTCTGCCATTTGGATTCGACGATTCTCAGCTTTCCCTGTTAATCATAGAAATTGGAATTACCATCCTTATCCCTACCCTGTTTATCGCTATTGAAAAGACAGCTATTATCATGCAGGATCCGTTTGAAAATACGCCTGTAGATACACCGATGACTTCTCTGGCGCAGACCATAGAAATCAACCTGAGAGAAATGGTTGGTGAACAAAATGTGCCACAGAAAAAGAGAAATCCGCTATACTACGAAATGTAATACCAAACACCATGAGTGAAACGAATATACAAACAGCCTCAGCCTCCAGTAAGCATAAAAAGAACTTACTGATTGTACTTTCCTTCAGTGGTCTTTACCTTATCGCTGAAGTCATTGGTGGAATTATCACCAATAGTTTGGCCCTGTTAGCGGATGCAGCACACATGCTTACCGATGTCGTAGGCCTATTGCTGGCTTATATTGCCATCCGAATTGGTGAACGAAAAGCTACATCCTCCAAAACTTTTGGCTATTACCGTACCGAGATACTAGCCGCAGTTATCAATGCTGTTGTCCTTTTAGCGATTTCCATTTATGTGCTCTACGAAGCTTACCAACGCTTCCTAAACCCACCGGAGGTGCAGAGCAAGGCAATGCTTATCGTTGCCGGAATCGGGCTTTTAGTAAACATTGCCGGGATGATGATCCTTAGAAAAAGTTCTGGTGACAGCCTGAATATGAAGGGTGCCTATTTTGAAGTATTATCGGATATGCTGACTTCTGTCGGGGTAATGATCGCCGGTGTGGTCATGCTTACAACAGGCTGGTACTATGCCGATCCACTGATCTCAGCAGGTATTGGCTTACTGATCTTCCCGAGAACATGGCGACTTCTGATGGAAGCTATTCATGTATTATTGGAAGGAACTCCCAAAGATGTAGATATTAACGAGCTGCGCAGTACTATGGAAAAAGTTCCGGGTGTTAAAAGCCTTCATGATCTCCATGTCTGGTCACTAACCTCTGGTATCAATGCTATGAGTGCTCATGTTATTTCTGATCAAACTATTCCGCATAACCAGATGCTGCGGATACTCACAGATCAGGCAACAAGCAATTTCAAAATTAGCCATACTACCTTCCAAATTGAAGATGAGGGTTATGTCGAAAGCGAAATGCATGATTAAAAACCAAAAAATCAGATATATAAAAACCTTTCAGGAGTACTGGAAGGTTTTGTTTTTTATAATATACTAGATTTGTGAATATGTGAATTCGTGTAATCGTTGATTTACTTGTATCGTTTTACAATTATAATATGTCAATGAGTTGATCTGTGGATTCGTGTAATCGTTAAATCGTATATACAGTTTTACAGTTACACGATTAAACGGTTTTACAATTATAATTATGCGAATTCGTGTAATCGTTAAGTCATAAATTTGCTTATACGGTTTACAGTTACGCAGTTATACGATTAAACGGTTTTACAACTATAATTATGCGAATTCGTGCAATCGTTAAGTCGTGAATTTGCTTATACGGTTTACGGTTACACGGTTTTACAGTTGCACTATTAGCTGGCAACCAATAACTAACCTCCTATCTATCTCCACTTCCAATTAAGTTCTTGTTCCAACTGAATATTATAATCTTTAGATAACCTGCTGATTACCTGATTAAACTCCTGAGGATTCTGAACAGCACTTTTAGGTACAATGAATCTTTCACCTGTTTTCATTTTAAAGAAATAATGGGCATTAATTTCTTCTACAAGTTCTATATTGGGATATTTAAACTTTGCTTCAGCATTAGGCTCTGTCACAATAACATCGTGAAGACCAAATACAGCCTTATAATTAACCCCTATCCTGTTTTTAAGATTAGTTCTTATATTCTTTAAGTAAAACTTTTCATAACGCTTACGTTCATAGTAATATATATAAATAAGTGTAACAGTAATCGCTGCTGCTATAAAAACAAACAAAGAAACCATACTCATACTAAACATAAGCAATGAACAAATGATGTAAATTATAATCAAAAGCCATAATACCCTTTGTCGCTGCTGCTTTATAACCTGGTTTTTAGATGCAGCATACATATACAATTGTAAATAATCCTGTTCCTCTAGCTTATAATTTAATTCCATGAATGCTCGTATTAGTGAATGTTCCGGCAAAAATAAGATAAAATTATTTCAAATTGAAGAGGCAGCCATTTGAATATTTGAAATTGAAAATATTAGAAATAAAAATCGTACTAATAATAGATTATCATCAAAATAAATAAAATATAAACTATTGACAACCAACATGTTAAAATAGTTAAACTATGTTAATTATCTTTTTTACTTAAACAAATATTATCAAATTTAAAATGTCAATAATGACATAAAATCTTAAATATTTTATTTATGAAAAAAGACAAATCAATTGAAATCCTTCAAAAAAAATTACAACTAGGAGGATTCACCAAAACATTTGGTTCTAAAATTGTTGGCGGGAACAGAACTATGACGATACCCGAAGTAGTTATTACTGCACCAAAGCCACAATCAATTTCTGGAGGAACTGAAGTTGACGATGACAACGATGGAGATAAACCGGAAGATCTAACAGGAAACCCTCCAGTAAATACAGGTCCATGGTATTAGATTTTATTATGTCAAAAGCTATGTTAAGGGCATATATGTCCTTAACATTCTTTCTACTATTTACATTTAGCTGTACATCATATAGCAAATATGCTTCATACAATTCTATTCCAAAAGAAACTGTAATATATCAGGGTGATAAGAGTTTTAAATACGAAGGAAGTAATTTTAATGGCAATTACTATAAATACACTAATGACTCTCTTCAAATAACTATGCTGATTTTTGGAGCTTATGCATATGCACATGACAAGAATAGATACAAGAAAATACTACACAGTAAAGAACTGACAGGTATGGTGCGTTTTCCCACACACACAAAATTATTATACGCCTTTACAACCTATCATGATAATCCAATGCAATTCAAGGCATTCATAGATCTTTCAGTAGGAAGAAAAAAAACGTATCCAAAAGGATACTATACAAAAACATTGCTGTGCGATAAAAAGAACAATGTTACATTAACTATTTCAGATAAGCTAAGTAAAAATGGAGCCCGTTTTTTAATGGATAATTTTAAATGTGCTGAATGATTTTAATTATCTCAAAAGATGCCGAATCAACGACAGATCTTGTTATCGATTGGTTAATAAAGTGGAATATTTCTTTTACACGTATTAATGATGAGTTATATAATGATGTAGAAGTTGATTTTCAAAATAATCTATTCAAAATAAAAGGAATTGATATTAATGAATTTAAAGTTGTCTGGTTTAGAAAATACTCGTCAAGCATAGATGAAATCACTAGAAATTATTTAACTAAAAAAATATCTAGATCTTTCACTAGTTTTTATAACAATGAAGCATCGGCATTTCGCCAGTTCTTTTTTGCCGAATTGCGGAAAATAAAAAAAATCAAATGGCTAACCAATCCTTTCTTTTCTACAGAAAACAAATTATTACAAATGAAAATAGCCAAAGAATGTGGATTAATAATACCTGAATCTTATATCATTACTTCCAAAACAGATCTTATAAAAATAATAAAACTTTACAACGAAAAAGATATAATAACAAAACCTTTTGAAAATTGTGTTCCTTTAACAATAGAAGGAGAATACATTTTAATGAAAACATCTATTGTCAATAAACACATTCACAATATACCCAATTTCTTCCCACCAGCATTAATACAGAAAAGAGTTGAGAAAAAATTTGAGCTTCGTATTTTCTATTTGACAGGCAGATTTTTTACCACTAGGATTATAGATGAAAATAAAAGTGAAGTTGATCATAGAGTAAATGCTCTCCATTCTGATTGCAGATATGAAGTGTATTCTCTATCAACATCAATAGAAATTAAGCTGCGAAAAATGTTACAGCATCTGGATCTAAACTGTGCCTCTATTGATATGATTATTGATATTAATGACAACTATGTCTTTCTTGAAGTTAATGCTACAGGGCAATTCACATACCATTCCGTTTATAATAATACTCATTTGGATAAAGAAATAGCTTTATCACTTAAAACACTTTATGAATCCTATGAAAAACAGAATTAACTTAATATATTTTACTTTAACTCCTAAGCTTACAGAACATTTAAAAAACATATCGTTAAATGTACCTAACAGCAAGAAGCATTACAACTTTTCAAAAAGGTACAATACAAATAGTCTGAAAGTGAAGCTTTATGATAAGGTAAGCACTCCATTTATTGATATAAAATTATTTGATGATGAAGAATAAATACTTTATTTTATATCAGGATTGCCAGATCATAAAAGGAGCAAAGAATATATTACTATGTGATTTGTATACTAAAAATTCAATAAACATAAATGATGCATACTCTTTCTTTGATGATGACCTTTCTATTTTATATGAAGAGAATAGTAAAGAAATTATTGACTTCCTTATAGAGGAAAAATTTGGATATATATCTGTTGAAAAAAGTAAACACCGTAAAAATCTTCAGTGGGAATCTCCTAAACTGATAAATGAGGTTATTATCGAACACTCAAGAAATGAAGGGTTCTCTATAGAAAATGTATATGAAAAACTAATTGCTATTGGTGCTGAATTTATACAAATACGTTTTATAGACTATAGTTTTAAAAAATTGAGAAAAGTACTTTCATTATTATCTAATTCGAATGTTAGAACAATTGAAATTCTGGTACCCTATATGGATGAAGAGAAAAATTCCGTTCTGATCAGTTATATTGAGAAAAATCCCAGAGTTCAGATATTATATTTTTATAATTCTCCATTTAATAAAAGTATCAATAAGCCTTTTTATTTTAATGTTATTTATTATGAGAGAAATCTGACTGACGAAAAACTATGTGGCATTATTAATACCGATTATTTTTTAATCGATATAAAAAACTTCTCGAAATCAAAAAATGTAAATAATTGTTTAAAGGACAAATTGTTTATTTCCAGAAACGGAACAATAAAAAACTGTCCTTCTCTTCATCATGAAATTGGTCATATAAATAATATTTTGATTGAAGATCTTTATACAGTAATAGAAGCAGATCCTATTAGAAATATTACAAAGGATAGTATTGAAATCTGTAAAGATTGTGAATACCGATATATATGCATAGATTGTCGAGCTTATCTTGAAGAACCTCCAAATCTCTTATCAAAACCTTTAAAATGTGGATATGACCCATATAAAGGCATTTGGAGTGATTGGACGAAAAATCCATTAAAACAAACCACGATAAAATATTATGAAATTGAAATTAATTAAAATTTGTCTGGCTTTTATTACAGTTGGTTTTTTACCTGCCCAAAGTTTCCGGGCCTTTTACGATATGAAAAATAAAACAGATTCTACTAGTGCTAATAATGACCCTTATAAAGAAGCTAAAGCCGGTAAGGTGAAAATGAAATTTGTTGATGAATCCGGTAAGCCTGTTATACCAAATTTTAATGAACTAACTAAACAAAAACATTTTACAATAAGAAAAAATAACAATCCTATAGAACTTTCGGAAGCAATAAAATACTCTTCTAATTAATTATAAAAACTCCCGACTATGCCAGGAGTTTTTGATTGATTATATAAAATCACTTAAGGCATACAGCCAATTTCTTAATTCTAATTTCTAACTTCGTACTTCATATTTGTGTTCACCATGGTAACGGAGCTTTATCGCCATCCTGATTCTCGGCATAATAGATAGAAGCCAGAAAACGGGACAGATAAGTAAATTCTGAATAGCAATGCTGCATAAGTCCCAATCCAATTTCTTCAGGCAAAGGATTGGGTGTATTCGCAACTGTAGCACCTAAATAAAACTGGCTTCTGAGTACACAGCCAAATGGTGTATCGCGGGCAACATGAAACATATAACCATCCACAGGATCTCCATTATGGTCTACAGGCGCATGCTCGCCAAAACCAATTCGTGCATATACTACGGCGCCTACATCTTCATTCTCATAAGCCTGATCTAATAATACAGGATTAAATATTTCTGCCGGATCATGGAATTTGATTATTGCCGGTAGCGGTGGAATATCTCCCAAAGATTCTGTTGCCTGTATTGTTGCTCCTATATAGCTTTTATTTTTTACCCAAAGGCTGTCCCAGCCACCGTGTGATACATGGTCATGTGGGTGCCACCATTTTAAATGCTCTGTTGTTTCGAAATATTTAAACCACCAATCCAGCATTCGGCTTTTACAGCCATGCAGATCCGTACGTACAGAAATCTGAAGCATACCATTATCCAACCTTTTAACGCCGGTTTCCAATAGCATAGGTTTTGGTGACAGTAATTGATTAACTGTTGAAAACATGGTTTCAGTTTCTTTCTCTTCCGCTATCATAATTTTATTTTTTGGGGTTATTTATAGCTCAAATGTAGGTGCGAAAGAGAATTGAAAAACTTAACCATGGTTAAGACTTTGGTAAAGTACGCTCATAGCCTTTCTTTAGAATACGGCTATAAGCTTCGGGGGTAATGCCCAGAAATAAGGCAACATATTTATATGGAACATCACGGACAATTTCAGGATAATGCTGTTGCATAAAAGCGATCATTTCTGGTTTCTGATACATTAGTTTTACATTGGTCATCCAGATATCTTCAGTAATAATCTCCAACACGATTTTACGGAGTATCTTCCCTACACTATTACCATTGTAATAATATTCCATAAACTGTGCAACTGAAATGGCAATTACTTTGCAGCTTGTCATACTGACCACCTGATATTGAGAAACGGTTTGATTAAGGAGACTGTCGAAATTGGTGCAAAGATTTCCCGGAGTAAAAAATCTTCCGATTACCGTTTTATCCTTCATGGTAAATTCCGAAGCCAGTATACCTTCCGCTACAAACAGTACATCGGTGAATCTCAGATGCTGCTTTAGGATAACCTCATTCTTTTTAAACGTTCTTAAACGTGCATGTTCCAGCAAATCCTGCCATTCTTTATCCTTAGGAGCTTCTTTTAGTTTAAATATATCAATCAGGTATTCTTCAGTACTCTTTTCCGTCATAACCATCCATTCAATTTCAATATAAAATTAGACTAATACAGCCATATAGCAATGGCGAGAGGTGAATTTGTGTAATCGTTAAATCGTTAATTGGTATATACAATTTTACAGTTACACGATTTGACAAAGATTAATCAATATGTCAATGGGTGAATAGGTGAATTTGTTAAACCGTGTAATCGTTAATTTGCTTATACGGTTACACGATTAAACAGTTAAACGGTTAAACGATTTTACAATTATAATATGTGAATTTGTGCAATCGTTAAATCGTTAATTTGTATATACAATTTTACAGTTACACAGTTAAACGATTTTACAATTAACTAATAACCAACAACCAATTCCTCATTATCCCTTATATTTGTTCTGATTAATACTATATCATTATGTTTTCTCCTGTAAAATCTGCATTACTATTGCTATGTTCTCTCAGTTTATGTTCCGTTCAAGGACAAGAAAAAAGCCCTGTCAATTCCTCAGATGGTCCTTATGTCATCTATAAAGGCGACAGTATTCTTGTACAACAAATAGAACAAGGTGGACAAAAAAAGGAGCAATATCTCCAGAGTAATAAAAAAGCAGTAAAACTGAAAATCAATTTTTCAGATGCACCGGAGAAAAATTTTGAAGTAAAACTAAGACAGAATATTATAAATGAGCCTTCTACATGGAATCAGCCCAAGAAAATGCTCGTTCTGTCAGACATTGAAGGGGAATTCGATGCGCTGAGAGACCTGTTAATTGCTAACAAAGTTATTAATAAAAAATATGAATGGATCTTTGGAGACGGCCATCTGGTAATCTGTGGAGATTTATTTGACAGAGGAACCGAAGTTCCGGCTACGATGTGGCTTCTTTACAAACTGGAAGAAGAAGCCAAGCTAAAAGGAGGCTATGTAAATACTATTTTAGGTAACCACGACATCATGAATCTGGCAGGAAATTTTAAGTACGTAGATCAGAAATATTTCCTGAATGCTGAAAAATTAAATCTTTCATATGCTGATCTGTACAGTGAGAAAACAGAACTGGGCCGGTGGCTGAGAAGTAAAAATCTAATCGAAAAAATTGGAGATAACCTGTGTATGCATGGTGGTATTTCTCCGGATGTCAACGACCTTGGATTAACCATAGAAAAGCTAAATGAAATAGCCAGACCTTATATTGGCTGGAAAAATCTTAAAAACACTGTCACTGACAGCACTATCCTGAAAATATTTAATAGTAAAGATGGTATTTTCTGGTTCCGCGGATACTTTAAAGAACCTGTAGTAGATGAGAAAATTGTAGACCAGACTCTATCTTTATTTCAGGTAAAAAGAATTATTGTAGGCCATACCATTGTAAAAACCAATGTCGGGTTTTATTACAATAAAAAAGTATTGGGTGTAGATGTAAACCAACATAAAGGAGACCATCAGGCCGCCTTATTTGAAAATAACAAATGGTACAAAGTAGGCCTTACCGGAAATAAAGTTTTGTTATAAAATTATGATAAACTTACACAGAAATAAGCTTTGCTAAAATCCTTATTTTTGTTCTTTACTAATTCAGAGAATGGGATTGCCTAAGGAATATATCTTACCGGACTTTAATATAAGAACACTTCACATCTATGATCTGCTAAAGCATACAACAAATGCAGACTTTATAGCTGTGAAGGAGTTTCAGGATATCTCTCCTATTGCTCTGGAACTAAATGCCGGTGTATTTACAAAGAGCTCTTCTCTTGAAGATTTCCCCAGAGTAGCTGTTAGTCAGGTTGGTGCCAATCTGATAACATCATGCTCCTGTGATTTTGCCGACGATAAACTATGTGTACATCAGGCCGAAATTATCCACTGTATCATCGAAGAGAAAGACTATCGTATTTTCTTTGATGTTTATCTGCGTCATAAAACTCTTCTCCCTTATGCAAAAGGCTATGGACTAGAGAAAGAGAACAATCTGGATGTATATTTTCAGCTGGATTATATTGACGGAAGACTCCAGGTAAGTCCTAAAATAAAAGAATTACTACAGGTAGATGAACATATTCTGAAAAGAGATTTACTTCCCCGCCGTCCGTCCCTCATAAAAGAACTGGCAACACAAAATACCGACAAAAGACAGATTCTGGTTATCGGTAAACACCGGTATTATAATATGCTGAATTTTCAGTTGATGGAAGCTGATATTACCCAGGCCGGAAAATTGAAAAATCCGGTAAACAGTATTGATGTAATGAAGTTGCTCTGGAAAACAGAACAGGCGTCAGAAATTAAATTCTACTCAGCGATAGCAAGCTTTAACAATCAGTATGGAGAGACTAATCCCGATGAAGCTGAAGCACTGAAACATGTTGTACAAAATCCGCTAAATCTGGAAGTCTATTACCATGACAGAGATGTAGCAGAAACTATATCGGCAAAATCATTAATTCCTGTAAATCTAGATACACTGAAAGCTGAAATTAAGCTCCATGTTTTCCAAAAAGAACCTTTTTACGAAGTAACCGGAGAATTATTATTTAGTGACACTGCACTCCCATTCAGTCAGGTAATTATTAGAAACGAATATTTCGTTTATTACCGGAATACTTATTACCTGATTACAGATCCCGATATGCAGCGGGTGATACAGTTCTTTAAATCTAATAACGAAATACTCATAATCCACAGTTCCAAATACGAAGCTTTTATGCAGAGTATACTGGCACCACTGGAACAGCAAGTACAAGTTAATTACAGTTATATCCGTCAGGCTACACCAAGCCAGTTAGCCGATAAAGATTACCAAACAGAAAAGCTGGTTTATCTTCATCAGGAAGGCAATTATATTTCCATCACTCCGGTAATGAAATATGGCAATGTAGAAATTCCGGTATACTCGCGAAAGCAATTACTAGATAGTGACCAGAACGGAAACGAGTTTAAAATAGAGCGTGATCAAAATGCTGAAATTAGGCTCACCAGAATTGTGATGGAACAACATTCCGACTTCCGGGAACAAATGGAAGAGCATGAATACTTCTATCTCCATAAAGATAAATTTCTGGATGACGAATGGTTTCTAAATGCATTTGAATCATGGCGAAGCGAAGGCATACAAATTCTGGGATTCAATGATATAAAAAGTAATAAGCTCAATCCGCACCGGGCTAAAATAAATATAGAAGTAACGAGTGGAATCGACTGGTTCAATGCACAGCTAAAAGTAGGTTTTGGAAGTAAAAAAGCAAGCCTAAAACAGGTACACCGTGCAATCCGGAATAAGAGTAAGTTTGTACAACTGGATGATGGTAGCCTTGGAATACTTCCTGAAGAATGGATTCATAAAATTGCACGCTACTTTCAGGCTGGTGATATTGATGAAGAGCTGCTGAAAATCCCAAAAATAAGCTATACCGAAATACAAGATTTATTTGAAAAGGAAGTCCTGAGTGAAGAAGTACAGGCAGAAATTGCAACCTATACACAACATTTCTCTGCAACTGCCAGTATCCCCGAAGTTGCAGTACCCGAAGCTTTAGATGCTGAGCTAAGAGCTTATCAACAGGAGGGACTAAATTGGCTGAACTTTTTGGATGACCATAATTTCGGAGGTTGTCTTGCTGACGATATGGGACTGGGTAAAACTATTCAGATTATTGCTTTTATCCTCTCACAAAGAGAAAAACATGGGCATACAACCAATCTCGTAGTTCTGCCTACTTCCCTGCTTTTCAATTGGCAGGAAGAACTCGCTAAGTTTGCACCTTCTGTAAAAGTACTAACCCATTATGGTGCAGACAGACAGAAAAGCACCGCAGATTTCCAGCAATACGAAGTTGTACTAACTACCTATGGTATGTTACTTTCAGATATTACATTTCTGAAAAAATTCAAATTCAACTACCTCTTTCTGGATGAATCACAAACCATTAAAAACCCTAACTCGGAAAGATATAAGGCTGCACGTCTGCTACAGTCCCGTAACAAAATTGCACTGACAGGTACTCCTGTAGAAAATAATACTTTTGATTTGTACGGGCAGCTTTCCTTTGCCTGTCCCGGATTATTAGGAAGCAAACAATATTTCAAAGACATATACGCTATTCCCATCGATAAATTCGAATATAGTAAACTGGCTATAGAGCTTCAAAATAAAATAAAACCATTTATCCTCAGAAGAACCAAAAAGCAGGTTGCTACAGAGCTACCGGAGAAAACCGAAATGCTGATCTATTGTGAGATGAATGAGGAGCAGCGCCGAATTTACGATATCTATGAAAAGGAAGTCCGCGATTTTATATCGGCTACGGAGGAGGATGAAATCCACGACAAAAGCATGCATGTACTAACAGGGCTAACAAGACTCCGGCAGATATGCAACTCACCGGCTTTACTAAAAGATGGCCATTCGGGAGATAATGCTGTGAAAATTGAGATTCTGACCGAGCAGATAGAAAACAAATCTAAAGAGCATAAAATACTGGTATTTTCTCAGTTTGTAGAAATGCTGGATCTAATTAAAGCTAAGCTGGATGAGAAGAACATCCGCTATGAATACCTTACGGGACAAACCCGTGATCGCGGTGCAAAAGTTCAGCACTTTCAGAATAACGATCAGGTGCGGGTTTTCCTTATCAGCCTTAAAGCCGGTGGTACAGGCCTTAACCTTACCGAGGCCGATTATGTATACCTTGTAGATCCATGGTGGAATCCTGCTGTAGAAAACCAGGCAATAGATCGCAGCTACCGCATCGGACAGACCAAAAATGTAGTGGCTGTAAGAATGATATGTTCCGATACTATTGAAGAAAAAATGATGAACCTGCAAAAGAAAAAGAAAAAACTGGCTCAGGATCTTATTACCACCGAAACTTCTTTCTTCAGCAGCCTATCCAAAGACGACCTATTGAGTATTTTGTAAATATTTGGTTATTAGTTTTCAGTTGTTAGTTAATTGTAAAACCGCTCAATCGTGTAACTGTTTAATCACCTAACCCCATTAACGAATTTACGATTACACGAATTTACATATTCACCTATTATAATTGTAAAATCGTTTAACCGTGTAACTGTTTAATCGTATAACTATATAAGCAAATTTACGATTACACGAATTTACATATTCATCTATTCACACAATTTGGGTTTTTATAGTTATTTTAGTCTCCGAAAAATTAATTAACACCTCATCATTATTTATGGCTAAAAGAGCTATTCTGTGCATTGTTGCATTGTTTCTATCAATATCTGTTTTTTCTCAAACCCGAGAAAATCCTCAATTAAAGAAAACTTTAGAATCTATTATTTCTGGTAAAAAAGCAACTGTTGGGGTTTCTGTTATGAGCCCCGATGAAAAGGAAATGACTGGAATAAATGCAAACCAAATGCTGCCAATGCTGAGTACAGTTAAGTTTCCATTGGCTCTTGCTGTCCTATATGAAGTAGAAAAAGGAAAGCTCTCCATGAATCAGAAACTTTTCATCAAAAAAGAAGAACTTCTGGATGATACATGGAGTCCCTTTAAAGAAAAATATCCGGCAGGAAATATCACAATAACTTTAGAAGAAGCCCTGAAATGGACTGTTTCCTATAGTGATAATAACCTTACAGATATTCTTATCAGATTAATCGGCGGTCCTGAAACGGTACAGGAGTTTATGGACAGCAGCAGTTTTATTATAAAGAATGATGAGGAAGGAATGCATAAAGACTGGGATTCTCAGTTCATTAATAAAATTACACCAAATTTCGCAGTGCTTTTACTACAAGAGTTCAGTAACGGTAAGATTCTTAACAAAACCAATACACAATGGCTGTATAACGCCATGCTAAATAATGTAAGTGGAAAAAAACGTCTGAAAGGCAATCTTCCGACCGGAGTAAAAGTTGCCCACAGAACCGGAACTTCATTTACCAATAAAGAAGGAATGACTGGAGCAATTAATGATTACGGAATAATAGAATTGCCGGGCAAGAAGAAAATTTATATTGCTGTCTTTGTACACAATACCTACGAGAGCTTTGATGACTCTGAAAAGGTTATTTCTGATATTGGCAGAGCGGCTTACGATTATTACAGTAATAAGAAATAATTTAGTTGTGAAATTGTGCAATTGTTTAATCGTGGAACCATAAAACCTTAATACCAGATTATCACATTTTATCACATTCGCGCATTGACATATTGATTATTTTGTAAAATTGTGTAATCGTTTAACCGTGCAATTGTTTAATCTCCCAACCCCATTAACGAATTAACGAATTTACGATTACACGGTTTAACAAATTTACCTATTCACCTATTAATTATATCTCCTCTCCAAATAGTCATTCTTAATGTTAATATTCATGTTAATCTATCATAATATTAGCTTGCTTTTTCTTTTTTAGCGGTAAATTAGGTGTTCACATAAAATCGCATCTTTATGAATACCCAAAAAGCTAAATCGGTACAGGAGTTATCTGTAAACGGTAAAAACTACTATTACAGTTCTTTAAAAAATCTTTCGGAAAAAGGAGTCAATCATCTTCCTTTCAGTATTCGTATTCTTCTGGAAAATGTCCTGAGGAATTACGATGGCTTCAGCATAACAGACGAACATGTTGATACCCTACTGCAGTGGACGCCTGCTCCGGTAGATAAAGATATACCGTTTAAGCCTGCCAGAATCCTAATGCAGGATTTCACGGGTGTTCCTGCTGTAGTAGATATGGCTTCCCTCCGCGCTGAATTTGTACGTCAGGGAAAAGATGGACAAAAAATAAATCCTGCCATTCCTGTAGACCTGGTTATAGACCATTCAGTACAGGTCGATTATTTTGGTACAGATTACTCTTATGATAAAAATGTTACTTTAGAATTTGACAGAAATAAAGAGCGTTATGAGCTCCTGAAATGGGCACAGAAAGGACTGAACAACTTTACCGTTGTTCCACCGGGGATGGGAATCTGCCACCAGGTAAACCTCGAATATCTGGCCAAAGGTGTCATTGACAGAGAAGGCTGGCTATTCCCGGATACTTTGGTAGGAACCGATTCGCACACACCTATGGTAAACGGAATTGGCGTAATTGCCTGGGGTGTAGGTGGTATAGAAGCCGAAGCCGCAATGCTGGGACAGCCAATATTTTTCACTTGTCCGGAGGTTGTTGGTTTGAAGCTTACCGGTAAGATCCCGCCACACTGTACAGCTACAGATATGGTATTGTCCATTACGCGTATTCTGAGAGACAAAGGAGTAGTTGGAAAATTTGTAGAAGTCTTTGGAGACGGATTGGATAACCTAACGGTGACAGACCGTGCCACAATTTCTAATATGTCGCCGGAGTTTGGTTGTACTGTAACCTACTTCCCTATTGATGACCGTACATTAGAATATATGCATGCCACTAACCGCTCACCGGAGCAGATTAAAATAGTGGAAGAATACTGTAAAGAAAATCTGTTATGGAGAACCGGAAACGAAAATATCCTGTATTCCTCTGTAGTAGAGCTGGATCTGGATACTTTGGAACCTACAGTTTCCGGCCCTAAACGTCCACAGGATAAAATTCTGGTAAAAGACCTCAGCCATAAATTCTCTGAAGTACTGAAAGATGAGCACCATCGTGACTACGAACCTATTTCCAAAAGAACAGAATATGCCTGGTTATCCGACGGTGGTTCGGGAACAGAATTTACTTTTGGTAAAGTTCCTATAGAAGGACAGAGCCATTCTGAGGTTATTCAGGATACCCTGCATACGGTAAGAATAAAACAAAACAATTCTGAATTTGTATTAAGTGATGGTAGTATTGTTATTGCAGCTATTACCAGTTGTACCAATACATCCAACCCTGCTGTAATGGTAGGTGCCGGGCTACTTGCCAGAAATGCTATTGAAAAAGGACTAAGAACAAAGCCATGGGTAAAAACATCTCTGGCACCGGGTTCTAAAGTTGTAACCAAGTATCTGGAACGTTCAGGACTGAATACTGATTTGGAAGCACTTCGCTTTCATACTGTAGGTTATGGCTGTACATCCTGTATCGGAAACTCTGGACCACTACCTCCGGCCATTGCTACAGCAGTAGACAAAGGTGAACTGGTTGTTGCCTCAGTACTTTCCGGAAACCGGAACTTTGAAGCCAGAGTTCATCCGCAGGTAAAAATGAACTTCCTGATGTCCCCTATGCTAGTTGTTGCTTATGCCCTAACCGGGCATGTTGATATAGACCTTACCACAGAACCTCTGCAATACGATCCTAATGGTGAGCCTGTCTACCTAAAAGACATCTGGCCTACCCGTGAAGAAATTCAGGAAACAATAAATGAGTGCCTGAAACAAGGCGACTTCAAAGAGGTATATGATGTCATCTTCGATGGTTCTGAAGACTGGCAGAATCTGGAAGTAAACTTGGATCAGAATTTCGAATGGGATCAAAATTCTACATACATCAAAGAAGCTCCTTTCTTTGAGAACATTAGTGCAGATCCTGATCCGGTAACTGATATCAAAGATGCCAGAGTATTGTTATACTTAGGCGATTCCGTAACTACCGACCACATCTCTCCTGCAGGCTCTTTCAAAGAAGATTCGGCAGCAGGTGCATATCTGAAAAACAGTAATGTAAACAAAGAAGACTTCAACTCTTATGGATCCAGAAGAGGAAATCATGAGGTTATGATGCGTGGAACCTTTGCCAACGTAAGAATTAAAAATAAAATTGCCGATAAAGAAGGTGGCTTTAGTCGCTACTTCCCTACTAATGAAGTAAAAACAGTATTTGATACTGCAATGGCTTATGAAAAGGATCATACCCCACTGATTATTCTTGCCGGAAAAGAATACGGATCAGGCTCTTCCCGAGACTGGGCAGCAAAAGGAACCTTCCTGTTGGGTGTACGTGCGGTAATTGCTGAAAGCTTCGAGCGTATCCACAGAAGTAACCTGGTGGGTATGGGCGTTGCTCCACTTGTATTCACAGAAGGACAGAATGCCGAATCTCTTGGTCTGGATGGTACAGAAACCTACAGTATATCCGGTCTTGCAGAAAACCTTACACCTCATAAAATACTGGATGTAAAAGCAGTGCATGCATCCGGTAAGGAAACAAACTTTAAAGCAAAAGCCCGACTGGACTCTGCTATTGAAATTGAATATTACAGACATCAGGGTATTCTTCAGTATGTACTAAGAGAATATTTGAAAAATAACTAAATAAAAAATTAAACAAAATTTTATAAAATGAAAGATTTCATGCTTAACAATGGCTTGCCAATACCTGCAATAGGATTCGGAACCTGGCAGATACCTGAAGGTGATGACGCTAGAAATGCGGTATTGTCTGCTCTTGAAAATGGCTACAGACACGTAGATACAGCTAAGATTTATGAAAATGAGAAAAGTGTTGGCGATGGCATAAAAGCAAGCGGTATAGCCCGTGAAGAAATATTCCTGACCACAAAAGTATGGAATAGTGACCGTGGCTATAACGAAACCATGGCTGCATTCGAAAAATCACTGGAATTATTACAAACAGATTACGTCGATTTATATCTTATTCACTGGCCGGCAGTTGCTTCTCAGTTCGACAACTGGAAAGTGCTAAATTCCGAAACATGGCGAGCACTGGAAGATCTTTATACTTCCGGAAGAGCAAAAGCTATTGGTGTATGCAACTTCCTGACGCATCATCTTGAAGCTTTAAAGGAAACAGCAAAAATAAATCCGATGGTTAACCAAATTGAATATCATCCGGGATATCTGCAGAATGATGTCGTTAACTACTGCAAAAACAATGAAATCCTTGTAGAAGCCTGGAGCCCTATTGGCTCAGGAAGACTTCTGGATAACGAACTTCTTAAAGGTATTGCAGAAAAATATCAGGCCAGCGTGGCACAATTGTGTTTGAAGTTCTGTTTACAGAATGCTGTTTTACCACTTCCAAAGTCTGTAACACCTGCCAATATTAAAAGCAATCTGAATGTAGATCATTTCAATATTTCAGATGAAGATATGAAAACAATTTCCGGAATGGAAGAAATCGGATTCTCTGGTTTAAATCCGGATCATGTTCCTTTTTAACTAAAATAAATGAGCACTAAGTTATCTGCTTACAGCTTATAATTTAGTGCTCATTATCCATATTCACCATTCACCATTACCTATTGCTCATTACTTATCATCTATCACCTCTATTGACCAATCTTTATCTTCCTTCTCTCTTTATTGACTATCTTTGCATAAAGTTTCCGCAGAGCTAAAAAACACAAATGCATTATGGGTTTCTTAAAAGAATATTACGAACAAATAGTTGAACTTCAGGAATCGGAATGGGATTTTATTGCATCACATTTCGAGCGTAAAGTGGTGACTAAAAACGAAATTATCACCCAGCAGGGTGAAACAGAAAACTATTTGTCTTTTATAGAATCTGGTATTGTACGTTTCTATATTCCGGAAGAGGAAGAAGAGAATGAACTGACTTTTAATTTCAGCTTCGACAAAGAGCTTACCTGTGCCTATGATTCTTTTCTAACCCGTACTCCTTCTCAATACGAAGTACAGGCACTAACCAAAACCGTAATCTGGCAGATCTCCCACCACAATCTTCAGCGTGTATACATGGAAACAAAAGTGGGCAATTATATTGGCCGCCTGGCCTCTGAGAAATTATTTCTGACAAAAAGCAAACGCGAACTTTCTTTACTGAAATATAACATAAAAGAAAGATACCTGAACCTTTTTAAAGAAGAACCCGATGTTCTGAAGCATATCCCGCTAAAATATATTGCCTCTTATATTGGTACAACACCACAAGGTTTAAGCAGAATTCGCCGCCAGATCGTTTAATTACTTATCATTTGTTCATTGCCTGTGTAATCAGGTCGCAAGAACTTTGTAAAAATTTTTACAATGATCTTACCTATTATAGTATATGGCCATAGTATTCTGAAACAAAAATGCTCTCCCATAGTCGAAAATCCTGATCTGAACAAACTCGTAAAGGATATGTGGGAAACCATGCAAAATGCTAATGGCTGTGGATTGGCAGCCCCACAAATCGGACAGGCCAAGCAATTATTTATTGTAGACAGTACTTCTGTCTATAGACTAATGGACAATGAAGATCGCATAAATTATTTTGACGCTTCGGATCAGGGCATTACCGAAACATTCATCAATGCCAGAATTACAAATTACTCGGAGGAACAATGGGACGATTATGAGGGCTGTCTGAGTATTCCGGGGCTTTCTCAAAAAGTAAGAAGACCCTGGAGCATAACTATTGAATATCTTAATGCCAGTCTCCAGCCTCAAAAACGAAGCTTTAGCGGAGCCACGGCAAGAACCATACAACATGAATATGATCATACTCAGGGTATTCTTTATCTGGATCATCTAAAGCCTTTTACAAAAAAGCTAATGGAAACAAAGCTCCGTAAAATCAAAAACGGACAAACTGAAAGCAACTATCCTGTCAAATTTTTAAAATAATCACCTATGTCTATTACCAATGAAACAGAACTTACCGGCATGCAACAGGTAAGTGAAGCTGTAGCCTATACCCTAAAAGAGATGAAAGCCTATGCCCGCGCAGGTATGTCGACTAAAGAACTGGATGATTATGGAGCGAAAATACTGGCAGATTTCGGTGCTAAATCGGCACCTCTCCTTACCTATAATTTCCCGGGATATACCTGTATTAGTGTCGGTCAGGAGTTTTGCCACGGCATTCCTTCAGAAAACAGAATTTTGCAGGAGGGAGATCTCATTAATATTGATGTATCCGCAGAACTGAATGGTTATTGGGCAGACAACGGAGCTTCCTTTGTTATCGGTGTTGACATCCATCAGCATCAGAAACTGGTCGAAGCCTCTAAAGATATCCTGAATAAAGCTATTGCTAATATAAAAGGTGGTGTAAAGATCGCCGATATTGGTTACCTAATGGAAACCGAAGCCAAAAAAAGAGGTTATCGGGTAATTAAAAACCTCGCTGGTCATGGTGTAGGGAAAAGCTTGCATGAAGAGCCCAATGAAATTCTTAATTACCGAAACAGAAACGACCAGAGAAGGTTTAGAAAAAATACTGTAATTGCTATTGAAACCTTTATTTCTACTACTTCTACCTATGCCGAAGAAGAAAATGACGGCTGGACAATGACCGGAAACAAAGGTGGTTATATGGCCCAACATGAACACACAATTCTTATAACCGATAAAAATCCTGTTGTACTGACCAGAATGAACGGAATACCCTATTAAAAATCATTGCCGTTAATCGCCATAAAAAGACTAACTTCGTTAAGCTTTTCCCCCCTATACAAGGGAAATAACTAAATTTCGAACAAACCTAATTAACATTACATGGCACTTACACGCTGCAGAACTTTTTTTATGCTGGTAGCTTTGACTATCGCTTCTCCCCTGTTTTCACAAAACAATACCAAGCCTTTAGTATTTGGCAATAGTGAAGTTTTTCATTCCGATATATTGAAAGAAGACCGAAATATCAATATTTATCTTCCCGAAGAGTTTAACCCGACTGATGCTACCAAATATCCGGTCATCTATATTCTGGATGGCGGCGTAGAAGAAGATTTTTTCCATATTGCAGGAATTGTACGCTATAATACACAACCATGGGTTGAACGTTTTCCAAGATCTATCGTTGTTGGCATAGAAAACACCAACAGAAGAAGAGACTTTACTTACGCTGTTCCTGATCTTAACTTCCTGGAGAAAGAAGGTTTTAAAAAGGAAAGTTTTCCGCAGTATGGTGGTTCTGAAAAATACATCAGCTTTTTGAAAAACGAGCTTCAGCCTTATATTGAGAAAAAATACAAAGCCAATAATAACAGAACAATTATTGGGGAATCTCTTGCCGGACTGATGTCAACCGAAATATTACTGAAAGAACCGGAAATGTTTAATCAGTACATCATCATTAGCCCAAGTATGTGGTGGGGCGGAGAAAAATTATTAAAAGAAGCTGACAGCCTTTTGAAATCCAGATTAAAAACAACTAAAAATATTTATATCGGTGCTCCAAACAAAGAGGAAGATGTAAGAATGTATAATGAAGCCGAGGCGCTTTATAAAATACTAAAGTCTAATAAAAACATAACTGTAAGCTTTGATTACATGCCTGATGAATTACACTCCACAGCAATACACCAAGGCGTATACAATGGTTTTAAAAAGCTTTATCCAAAATCAGCATATTCCAAATAGTAGTGATTACAGAATATTTTAGCAGCTTCAATATTTTTACTTCTGAGGAAATTGCCACAGCAGTCCGGTTGTTCGAAAGCAAGAAACTGGATAAGGGTGATTTCTTTGTAAGGGAGCATGAAAAAAATAGTGAAGTTGCTTTTATAGAATCCGGGATTTTCAGATCCTATTACACTTCCGCTGACGGTAATGATACAACATATTGCTTCCGCTTTCCTAAAGATATGCTGGCGGCCTACTCTTCTTTTATAACCGGGAACCCGAGTACCGAAAGTATGCAGGCGATTATCCCCGCAACCTTACTCGTTATACAAAAAAGTACAATAGACGAACTGGAAGCCCAAAATCCCAAATGGACAATGTTTCTGAAAATAATAGCTGAGCAGCAATACCTGGAACTTGAAAACCGGGTATTTCAGCTTCAAAAAGAAACAGCTCTATATCGCTACACTTCCCTTCTGAACAATCATCCGGAATTGGTACGGGAAATCCCCTTACAATATCTTGCCTCTTATCTGGGAATAACCCAGCGCCACCTAAGCCGCATCAGAAAGCAGATTTCTTTTTAGACATTTGTCCTGTTATTGGGCTAAGTCCTGTTCATAGCTTTGCACAAATCAATCTTATGAAACGCATCGCAATTATCAACGGACATCCCTATGCAGCATCTTTTAATAAAGGTTTGGTAAAAGCCTATAAAGAAGGGGCCTTGCAAGCAGGAGCTACTATACAAGAAATAAACATTGCAGAACTTGAGTTCAACCCTAATCTGGAAGGTGGTTACAGTAAAAGAACAGAGCTGGAGCCAGATCTTTTAAAGGCATGGGAAATTATTCAATGGGCAGAGCATTTGGTATGGATTCATCCTGTCTGGTGGGGAGGTCTTCCTGCAATCACTAAAGGTTTTATCGACCGCTTATTTCTTCCGGGAATGGCTTATAAGTACCGTGACAATTCTATGCTATGGGACAAACTTCTAAAAGGTAAAACAGCTCGAATTATCACAACCCTGGATCAGCCAGGTTGGTATTACAGGCTCATGTATGGAAGGCCAAGCGTTAATCAGCTTCGGAAATCTACTTTACAATTCTGTGGTATATCTCCGGTAAAAGTTACTTATATCGGAATTATTCGAAACTCTCCTGAAGCCAGTCGAAAGAAATGGCTGCAACAGGTAAAAAGAATGGGACTAGAATTAAAATAAAGTATATACAGCCCTGTCAAGGTTTAAAACCTTGACAGGGTTATTATTTTAAGCCATACAAATAGTGTTTATTCTATATTTACAAATAAACTTCCCATCGTGTAACTTTCACATCTATACAACTGACTTATTGAATATCAGAATCAGTCACCATGATCAGAATATTACCTCTTTTCAGTTTTATCCTTTTAATTCTTTTCTCCTGCAATGGGAAATCAGAAAAAGATATTATACTTCGTTATTATGAAAAAGGCAGGCTTAACGGCACTGTTCTTATTATAAAAAACGGAAAAGTAATTTGTGATACAGCATTAGGCTATAAAAGCTTTGAGGAAAAGAGTCTCCTAACCAAAGACACTCCATTCTGTATAGCTTCTATCACAAAGCCATTTACTGCTGTAGGAATTATGTTATTACAACAGCAGCATCTTTTATCGTATGATGATAAGGCCAGCCTTTATGTTCTCTCGCTTCCCGTTTATGCCCGGGATATCACAATCCGACAGTTACTCACCCATACCTCCGGACTTCCTGACTATGAAAATGTCCTGATAATGGGTTCTCATAAAATTACAAATCAGGATGTTTTTGACTTTCTGAAGAAGCAGACAGGCTTGAAATTCCCATCCGGGGACAAATTTGAATACAGCAATAGCGGCTATATTGTACTGGGACAGATTATAGAAACACTATCGGGAGAATCATACAGTAAATTTATGCAGAACAGTATTTTTACGCCTTTGAAAATGCAGCATTCGTTTGTTTATGACTCAGAGACAATTCCATCCCCTAATATCGCAAAAGCTTATGATGCCCATAAAAAACCGGATGATTATTCTTTGTTAACGACAGGAGACGGCAGTATCTACTCCACTACCGGGGATTTATACAAATTTGATCAGGCATTAAAAAACCACCAACTACTAAACGCTGAAAATTCAAAACTGATGTATAAATTGCCTATTCTGAAAGACGGAAAACCAAGTGAATATGCCTTTGGTTGGTATGTCTCAGACAATACAGCCATGCATACAGGAGGAGTAAATGGTTTCAGAAGTGTGATCTGGCGCGACCTTGGTTCTAATACCGTAATTATTGCTCTCACCAGTATAGGAGATGCTTTTCCGGTATATAAATTTCTGGAGGAAGAAAAGAAAGCACTATACCTAAACAAGTAACAGGCTACTCAATTTATATCCCTTCGGGAAGGTATTTTAATATAATTTTCAATATCACTAATAAAATAGTTGTATAATTCAAAACCTTGCCGTAATATTGTATCACTAACAAAATAGTGATACATAGAAACTAAATAACCATTATATGACAAAGTATTAACAATTCAATTATTTCAACTTATAATACCTCCATAGCGGAGGTATTTTTTTATTTTTCCAGATAATGTCCCCCTTCGGTTATTTCAATCGTTATGCTAATGAATTTAAAAATTTTACCTAATGAAAAATATACTGCACATTATCTCCAGTGCGAGAGGCCAAGAGTCTTACAGTTACCAATTAAGCTCTGCTATCATAGAAAAATTAATGAGTACAGATCCTAATCTAAGTATTACAGAAAAGAATCTTACAAAGGAATTTCCTCCATTTATTGACGAAATATTAATTCCGGAGCTTTATAAATTTCCCACAGAATATAATGAGAAATCGGACAGGCTTCTAAAACATTCTGATACCATATTTAATGAAGTCAAAAATGCCGATATTATTGTAATAGGTACTCCTATGCATAATTTTGGTATTTCGGCTCCGCTTAAAGCCTGGATAGATCTACTTATACGCCCGGGTATTACTTATAGTTTCGATAATACAGGTGCCAGAGTTGGCCTTCTCCATGATAAAAAAATATATCTGGCGATTGCCTCGGGAGGTAAATTATCGGACACTATGCGGGAAAATGATTATATAGAATCCTATATAAAAGCTGTTTTCCAGGCTTATACAGGAATCACAGATATTCGTACATTTAGGGTTGAAGGAACCATAGAGAATAATTACAGTAAGGACGACTACAGGACGATTATACAAAACCTATAAATAAAGCAGGCATGAAAGAATTTGCATTAATTTTCAGACTTACAGATATCAATGACTTCCGCCCTTCTCCGGAGCAAATGCAGGAGCGCATGAACTGGCTGGCTGGTATTGTTGCTCAAAATAAACTGGCAGATAAAGGGAATACCCTATTACCTGTGCCGGGAAGTGCTAAAACAGTAAAGTCTGATAGTGTTATAAGCGATGGCCCATATACCGAAATCAAGGAGTTTATAAGCGGATATATTGTTGTAAGAGCTGAGAACATAGAAGAAGCTGTTGAAATGGCTAAAGGAAATCCTATCTTCAAAATAGGCGGAAGCATAGAAGTACGTGAAGTTTTAGCGCTCAATTAATTGTGGAACAACAATCGGCTAAAGATATACTTCCCCATCTATTCCGACAGGAATATGCTAAAATGACGGCTGTATTATGCCGTCTTTTTGGCATTCAACATATTGAAATAGCTGAAGACCTTACCAGTGATACATTTCTAAAAGCATCAGAATACTGGGCTCTTCACGGAATACCAGAAAATCCCAGTGCCTGGCTCTATACTGTGGCTAAAAATAAAGCTAAAGATTATTACAAACATACCAGTATTGCCGAAGAAAAGCTTCAGGAAATTTTCAGAACAGCGCGCAGTGAAGTAGCACAAGAAACAGAAGCTATTGGACAATATATTACGGATAGCCAACTGGCCATGATATTTGTCGTATGTGATCCTGCAATACCTACCGAATCTCAAATATGTCTGGCATTGCAAGTATTATGCGGCTTCAGTATTGCAGAAATTGCTGACGCTCTGCTCAGTAAACCGGAAACCATAAAAAAGAGATTGACAAGAGCTCGGGAAAACCTTAGAAATACGAATTTTCAGATCATTCTCTTAAGTGAAACTGAAATAAAATCCAGACTCAACACAGTTTTAAAAACCTTATATCTTTTATTCAGTGAAGGCTATTTTTCTAAAAGCAACCAATACTATATCCGGAAAGAGTTATGTCTGGAAGCGATAAGACTTAGCCTGATACTTACAGAATCTAATCTTACCAATACTCCGCAGGCCAATGCACTCTTAGCCCTGATGTGTTTCCAAAGCTCCAGGCTGGAAGCAAGAACGGACCCATACGGAAATATGATCCTCTTTGACAATCAGGACACAAGTCTTTGGGATCAATCTCTTATTGACAAAGGAAATTACTATCTTGTAAAGGCCTGTACAGGAAATGAAGTTTCCAAATATCACCTGGAAGCAGCTATTGCTTATTGGCACACCACTGTTGGAAATGAAAAAAAATGGTCGCAAATATTAGAACTGTATAATCAACTTGTTTGTATTGAAAACTCACCTGTTACAGCCCTCAACAGGCTTTATGCTTTCTCAAGAGTTTATGGAAAAAATAAGGCACTTGAAGAGCTTCTGAAAAGTGAAAAAACAGAAAGTAGTTATTATTATGAACTATTGGGATTTTTACACGCTGATACGGAAATATCCAAAGCAATACATTATTATTCTGAAGCAATAAAACTGGTGAAATCCGGAGCCGAAAAACAGCATATTCAAGAGGAAATTGAACGATTAAAGGGTATTTTGGACTAAATATTTAAAAAAAATAAAATAAAACAGCAAGGGTAAACATATAGAAAACAAGGGGTTCCAAATATTAAACACTTATTTAGAAATGACCTTTACTATTTATATTATAAATACTTGCAAGAGGTTTTTTTTTAAACGTACTTTGTGACAAATCGTACTTTTTATAAAGAATAGGATTTTGATTTAGATTATATAGGGCTGCTATTTAGATTATTAAGTTGGGTGCCATCCGCTCTATTTTCTTTTTATCGTTGTGTAGATGGCGTACAGCACTAATTTAATAATGTATGAATCCATCGGCACCAGCCCTTACCGGAATTCCGTTTTCCGAATTTTTAACTCACTTTAAAGATTCAATTTCCCAACTTTTCAAAACAGACTGTATAAATCAGCTAAGTTTATCCAGAGGTCTTCCTCCGCATGTATGGAAAACCATTATGAACTTAAAACCTTTATCGGTTGCTATCCCTGAAGAATTTGGCGGAAGAGGAACAAAAGTAAAGGAATGTCTTGGAATTCTCTCGGCAGCATCTTATGAATCGCTTCCCCTTTCTTTAACATTTGGGATCAACATTGCACTTTTCCTGGAGCCATTGGCTAAATACGGAAATGCACTGGCAAAAGCTGATATTTTTAAGCACTTTTTAGAATATGGTGCTATGGGCGGGCTTATGATTACGGAACCAGATTATGGCAGCGATGCTCTGAACATGAAAACTCAGAATAAACTGGAGAATGATACATACCATATAAAAGGAACAAAGCACTGGCAAGGTCTTACAGGTATGGCCGATTACTGGTTGGTAACTTCCAGAAATATGAATGCAGAAGGAGCCCTTGCAAGAGATGTAGACTTCTTTATCGCCAATACACATCAGCCTGATCAAAATATAGATGTAGTTGAATACTATGACAATCCGGGGTTGTACATGATTCCTTACGGGTTGAATAAAATCGATATAAAAGTACCACAACAGAATAAACTAATCCCTGAATCTACAGGACTGAAAATGATGCTGGATATCCTTCACAGAAGCAGACTTCAGTTCCCGGGAATGGGAATGGGCTTTTTGAAGCGTATGATGGAAGAAGCATCCAAGCACTGTCAGGAAAGACAGGTAGGTGCCGGAAATCTTTTGTGTTTCGATCAGGTACAGTTTCAGCTTTCCAAAATGCAGTCTTTCTTTACACTTTGCTCTGCAATGTGTTCAAAAAGTACAAAGGTAAGTGGTATAGATCATGATGTATCCGGAAGCGGTATTCATGCAAACAGTATGAAAGCTTTGGTAACAGATATGATGCAGGAAGCTGCTCAGCTATATGTACAGCTATCCGGAGCTAAAGGTTACCGCATGAGCCATATTGGCGGACGTGGTATTATGGACAGCCGCCCGTTCCAGATTTTTGAAGGTTCTAACGAAATGCTTTATACTCAGATTGCAGAAGGAATCTTAAAGGATATGAAGAAGAAGAAAACAGAAAATCTGGGTCAGTATTTAGGCATTAACGAAACGACTAAAAACGCGGCTACAGTATACAGTAAAGATTTGGATATCAGCATTAGTGCACCTATTTCTCAGCGTAAAATGATAGATCTGGGCAAAATCGTTGCTCGTGTAATTATCGTAAATGACCTGTTAGAACTTAATGATTCCGGATTCAGCCAGGAACTTACAGATAACTGTATACAAATGGTAAGACAAGAAATCAGAAATCTTATCGCTTCCATAGAGCACCATGAAAACATATCTGCTCTGGAAGACATTAGCAATAAAAGTGATTGGATGTTATTTTCTTAAGACACTCGCTTATATATTATAAAAGCTTCTTCCCTATCCGGGGAAGAAGCTTTTTATTTAATTACATACTTGTTGCATTAAATTATTGAAATCAACTCATAAACAGCTAGATATAACGTTTATTTTAATTATCTTTAAAACAACAAAATATATTAATAATGAGAAAAAAAATTACGAGATCTATACTTCTTATTCTCCTTTGCATATTTATTAGCTCATGCGCAACAACCAGTAAATTTTCTTCCGAATCTATAAATATTGGGATGACCAAAGAAGAAGTTATTGCAAAATTTGGAAAACCTTATAAATCTTCATTTGTACAGGATAAGGAGACCGGAGTGATTGAAGAGAATTTATTTTACAGAGAAAGGCTTTATATTTCAGGAACTGGCGATATAACTAATATCTTAATCTTTAAATCAGGCAAGCTTGTTTCCCTCCAACAAGGAGAAGAAACGGGAGCTCCAACTCAAACGACAATTATAAAAAATACTTCCCTTCCTCCGACATCAACGGTTATCCATTCTAAAAATAAATAATATTGTAATTGGTCATAAAACTAATCTATAATCTTTTCAATCAACTTTTTAGCAGATAACTTTAACACTATTAAATATATTTTTCGTATATTTGCAAAATCATATGACAATATGAACAGGGCTTTTGCCAATGCTATTTCTGTAATAGTTTAGAATATTTATATTTTTTTCTCAGTTTTCGCTTTTTTTCAGTTGCCGTATTTTTTTTAACCTATAATTCAATAATTATGAATATATTAGTTGGTAAACTGAACCCTCAGACAACCGAGCAACAATTGGAAAAACATTTTAATTCTTTTGGCTTTATAACTGCTGTAGACATCATTAAGGAGTCTTACTCCGGTGATTCTCTAGGCTATGGATATGTGCTGATGCCCAATCTTGAAGAAGCAGAAGCAGCAATTAGAAAGCTGAATGGTACATCTCTGGATGGACATGCAATATTCGTGAGCAAAGCCTCACAAAACAGTAACAGATATAGATTATAACATAACCCAGATCATAACTAAATAAACTAAAACAATATATGGCAGATTCTTTCTCTAAAAAGGAAAACAACAAGAAAAAAGCACAAAAACAACAGGAAAAAGCAAAAAGACGCGAAGAGCGTAAATCAACGAATAACAAAGGCAAGAGTCTGGACGAGATGATGGCATATGTAGATGCCAATGGTCAGATCACTATGACTCCGCCGGAAGACAATGCTCCACTGGAGATTAATCTGGATGACATACAGCTGGGTGCTGCTCCTATAGAAGCAGAAGAAGCCGTAAAAACCGGGATTATTACATTCCTTAGTGAAAAAGGCTATGGCTTCATCACAGAAGACAAAAGCAAAGAGAATATCTTCTTCCACATCAATAACTGTAAAGAGCCGGTAAAAAAAGGCAACAAAGTATCTTTCGAAAAAGAAAGAACAATGAAAGGATTTGCAGCTATTGATATCCAGATTGTTAAGTAATAAAAAATGAATTTTTAATCTTTAACGGGTTAAAAATATATTTTCAATAAAGCTGCTCCACACCGGAGCAGCTTTATTATTTTTGGCTAAAACAGACAGGCGCATCATTTTTTTACTGTATCTTTGCTTAGAATTACGGCTGTGACATTCTTTTCAGCCATTCGGAAAGTATTTTGACCAAATGCTTCCGATCCACACCATATATTAATCTGTTAATTAATCTTATATTATAATGATGAGAGTCAAAAACTTTATCTATTTATTACTATTGGCTACAGGTCTGTTACTAGCCTCCTGTATCCGGGATCAGGCTCAGAATATGGAAGCCGATATAGAAACCGCAACAATAGCAAATTCTACAGAGATCTTACAGATCCAACCTATTATCACTGATAATACAATTACATTCAGATTAAAGGAATACACCACCGATTTCAATTTTTCTCCGGAATTTACCTTAACACCGGGCGCCAGCATAAAACCTGCAAGCGGAACAAAACTGGATTTCAGTACACCTCAGAAATATACAGTGACCTCAGAAGATGGTGCATGGAAAAAGGAATATACGGTATCATTTGTTGTCGATGACTCGGAAAGGCGTTATTATCCTTTTGAGAATGCAGAAGTTATCGATACGGACGGACCTGAAGGTCATTTTCATAGGTTTTTCGATTATCAGGCTAATGGACAGAAAAAGTATGATTGGGCAACAGCAAATGAGGGCTATAACATTCTGGCTGAAACGCTACTGGAAGACGGTGAAACACTTACACCGGCCTTCTACCCTACAGCTCAGATACCAGATGGCTATATTGGAAAAGGAGTAAAAATGCAGACAAAAAGCACCGGACCTCTAGGTGGTATGTTTGGTTCGCCACTGGCTGCAGGAAACCTATTCCTTGGAACATTTAAACTGACTGTTCCAGCAATTAAGTCAACTCTTTTCGGAATACCTTACAACTTCAAAACTGCACCAAAAGCTATTAAAGGTTATTTTAAATACAAAGCCGGAGATAATTTTGTAGTGAATAGTAAAACCGGAACCAAACTCACAAAAGACACATGGGATGCTTATGCTATTCTATTTGAGAAATCGGATAAAAATAATTACCTGAGTGGTGATCATTCTTTCAAAGATGCACGAATGGTAAGTGTGGCGAGAATAAAAGCAGATAAAAGAATTGAAACAGATAAGTGGACAGCGTTCGAAATTCCTTTTGAGAATGTAAACGGAAAAGCTTTTGATAAAAACAAGGAATACATGTACACGATTGTATTTTCATCAAGCTTAGAAGGCGATTTGTTTAACGGAGCCGTAGGAAGTGCTTTGTGGATCGACGAAGTAAATGTCGTAACGGAGTAATAACTAAAGTTTTCTAATCTTAACAGAATCAGAATTATCACATGAAAAGAGTATTATTAACCATATTATTATCACTGGGAACCAGCAGTATTATTTCTGCACAACAAGCAGAAGCTAATACCTCTACGGCAAAACCCAATTTTTTCAATACTGATATCGATTATCAGATCCGTGCAAATTACAGCATTGGAGGTAGTACACCACTAGGTATGCCCCGCGAAATCCGTAAAATAGAAAGTTATAACCCAACCCTGGCTTTAGGCCTTGAAGCTAATGCTACAAAATGGATTTCTGAAGACAAGAAATGGGGTATCCGTTTAGGTGTTCGCGTAGAAGGGAAAGGAATGAAAACCAAAGCGGAAGTAAAGAATTATCTTACAGAAATAAAACAGGACAATTCAAAAGTACGCGGATACTATACCGGTAAAGTTCAAACCACTGTAAAAAACTCCTATATCACAGTACCTATTTCTGCGGTCTATCGCCTGTCTGATAAATGGAACCTTTATGGTGGACTTTATTTCTCAGGGCTTATTGACAAAAACTTTGATGGTTATGTTTCCGATGGCTACTTGCGTCAGAATACGCCTACAGGACCAAAAATTACATTCTCTGAGGGGAGTACTGCAACCTATGACTTCTCGAATGAAGTACGTAAATTCCAATGGGGATTGCAACTGGGAGCAGAATGGTCTATGAACAAACATTTTGTTTTGTTCCCTGAATTCTCTTACGGAATCAATGGACTTTTGAATAAAGACTTCGACGCGATCTCATTTAGTATGCACAATGTATATCTGAATATGGGCTTCGGTTACAAATTCTAAAAAATAAAATATACAATTCTAAAAGCCCTCTTTTGAGGGCTTTTTTTATGTTAGATTATAATCGCATTTTATTAAAATAACAAATTCATCACATAAATAATTAAAAATAATAACATATATAAACAATAAATTATCAACTCATTATATAAAAAGCCTATTGTTTATCATAAAATAATTTTAGATATTTGACACCAAACTAATAATCCATTTAACAAACTGAAATACTGATGAGTAACACTACTTTTTCTGATTCCAAAAAACATTATGAAATTCTGGATGGCCTGCGCGGAATTGCCGCTATTATGGTTGTTATGCTCCATATTCTGGAAATATTTGCCGGTGGTGACCATACAAAACTGATGATCAACCACGGTTACCTAGCTGTAGACTTTTTCTTTCTCTTATCCGGTTTTGTAATTGCTCATGCTTATGATGACCGCTGGAACAAAATGACTGTTGGTCAGTTTTTCAAAAGAAGACTTATCCGACTGCATCCTTTAATTATTGCAGGGATGACTCTTGGCGGGATATTTTTCTATTTCAGCGAATCAGCTGTGCTCTTCCCTATTGTTGGAGAAACTCCCGTATGGAAGTTAATATTAGTAATGCTTATTGGCTATACACTTATACCTGTTCCGCTATCTCTGGACATACACGGATGGGGTGAGATGCACCCGCTAAACGGACCAGCATGGTCATTATTCTATGAATATGTAGGCAATATTCTGTATGCACTCTTTTTAAGAAAAGCATCTACAACTGTTCTCAGTATACTGGTTTTGTTATCCGGAGCATTTCTGGCTTATTATACCATTACAAGTCCGCAGGGAGATATTATTGGCGGTTGGTCGCTTACCGGTGAGCAACTCACAATAGGCTTCACGAGACTTCTGTATCCGTTTCTGGCAGGATTATTATTATACCGTATATTCAAACCGATGTCTCTGAAAAATGGTTTTCTACTATGCAGTATATTACTGATAGCTGTTCTGGCAATGCCAAGAATTGGCGGTAAAGAGCAACTATGGATGAATGGAGCCTATGAAGCTATTACTATTATATTCATATTTCCTCTTATCTTATTTTTAGGTGCCAGTGGAAGCATCAAAGGAAAAGTAGCAACAAAGGTCTGCAACTTTTTGGGAGATATTTCATATCCATTATACATCACCCACTTCCCTGTTCTCTATGTTTATTATGCCTGGGTTGTAAACAATAAGGTAACTCTGGATCAGGCTTGGCCTGTAGGTGTTGGAATCCTGACTATGAGTATTGTAGTTGCCTGGTTACTCCTGAAATATTATGATATCCCGGTAAGAAGATGGCTTACCCAAAAGTATATGAATACCAAACGTTAATGTAATACAGCTAAAAGATTTTCTTTTGGCTGTTTTTATTATTAATCAAACCTAAAATATTGTCTATATTTAATAGCTATTCTGTTAACGACATGAAGAAAATTTTTAAATATGTGATATTTGGATTATGCCTAATAGTATTGACAATCATAATTTCTTTTATACTAAAATTTAATACAATACAAATACAACCCAGCATTAAATATCAAAAAGACATTAAAAACATTGATAATAAGATACCTGACTCTATTAATATTCTCGTTTCAGAACATAAAATAACAACCGACTTTTTTATGTTCAATAAAAATAGAAATGTTGCTGAATTTTACTGTGATGTGAGCCAAAGCCCTAAACTACAAAAGTTACAATTTATAAGTTTTATTGCTTCCGATGGATTTTCTGGTATAGCTATAGACATTATAAAATATGACAATAAATTCAAAACCGATATAGAAAGTATTACCGATAATATAGGACGTTTTGATTTTCTAAAAACCAGTGATTATAAAGTAATAAAGCAGCACTTAGTACTTAATAAAGTTGATTATAAGCCCGGAGACAGTATCTTTGGAAAAGTTGAGTTAGAAATAAAACATAAATTTAGTGATTCAATTATTTATTCTAATGGATATTTTAAAACCCTTGTAAGATAAATGAACAATATTAGTATCAAAAAAGTAACATCGGAAGATATTAAATTATTACAACAAATTGGAAAACAAACTTTTCATGAAACATTTGCAGAAATGAACACTGCTGAAGATATGAATCGTTATCTAACTGATCGTTTTTCTTTGGAGAGATTAGCTGCTGAACTCCAGGATGAAAATTCCGAATTTTATTTTGCCAACGACAACAATATTCCAATTGGCTATTTAAAAATAAATAAGGGAGTAGCCCAAACAGAGATAAAAGATAATAATGCTGTTGAGATTGAAAGAATATATGTACTGAAAGAATATCATGGAAAAAGTGTAGGACAACAGCTTTACAATAAGGCAATAGAATATGCTAAAGAATTAGATGCTAATTATATATGGTTAGGTGTATGGGAAGAAAATCCAAGAGCTATTAATTTCTATGAAAAGAATGGTTTCAAGGAATTTGGCAGGCATATCTTTAAATTAGGCAACGATGAACAAACAGATATTATGATGAAGCTAGAGCTTAAGTAACTCAAAATATTGAGCTACTTTATGTAGCGATAACATTAATTTCTTTTTTCATTTTACTTGTCAGCACAGGCATTTTTAACCATATAGGAAGAATTCTCAATAATAACCAGCTAAAGTGATTCACCATAATTACGGTATCGCGTTTTTTTAGCTGACGGATACAATAGCGAGCAACTTTATTCGGATCCAGACTTGTAATTCTTGCCCAAAAGCCCTGCTCCTCTATTCTACGGCTTACCTCTGCATTAGTTTTCATAGGTCCTGGGTTTACAACGCTTACAAATACATTAGTATCCTTTAATTCCTGATACAAACCTCTGGAAAATGAATGAACGAAAGCTTTAGATGCAGGATATACGGTTTTGTAACCCATAGGTGAAAAAGCAGCAAGGCTGGAAACATTTAGGATATATGCTTTGGGGCTTTTTTGCAAATTAGGTAACAGCTGATGGGTTAACAATGCAGTAGCCAAAACGTTGAGCTGAATAATTTTTTCGATGTAACTTCCGGAGACATCGGTAAATTTTCCGGAACCTCCGATACCAGCATTGTTAATGAGTAAATCAACATTAAATTCTGAATTAATCCATTCTGTCAAAGCCACTACATTATCCCTTAGGCTAAGATCAGTTTCATGATAACATACTTTTATACAATACTGTGATTCCAGCTCTTCTGCAAACTCCTTTAGGTTTTGTCCCGGCAGGCTCACAAGGATCAGGTTATTCTTTTCTTTAGCCAATTCTTCAGCAAAAGCTTTTCCCAGCCCCTGACTAGCTCCTGTAATTACAGCATACGAATCTTTCATACTTTAAATATTATAGCACAAAAGTAGATGAAGTGATAGGTGGGAATGCTCCGTTTTATCAATCGGAACAAAATCAGGTAAATTAATTAACGCACTGATTTACAATAACAAAAGCGAACACTTTTATAAATCGGAACGCTTTTTCCGGTATTCTGTAGGTGTAAAAGAGGTTATTTTTTTAAATGCATTATTAAATGATGTTTTCGAATTAAACCCGGCTTCATATCCTATTGCCAATATTGTATATTGTTTGTAAGCAGGACTCGTTAATAGCTCTTCTGCCTTTTTAACTCTGAATTTATTGACAAAATGAAAGAAATTCTCATCAAAACCTTGATTAAGCACATAAGAAAGCTGATGCGCAGAAACATCCATTTTTGAAGCAAGCTTAACTAAATTCAGTTCACTTTCCAGATAAGGTTTAGCAGTCTCCATAAGAATTGTAAGCTTTACCTTAAGGTCTTCAAGCTCTGTATCATCCATCAGCTTATTTCTTGTACCAGAAGTAACTTCAGAAAACTCTGTTTCAATATCCCCTGCCTCTAATCCTTTCGGATAGATTTCTTTCTGCTGAACAGTATAATAAGCAACAATATAGACTACAAGCATAAAGAAAAAGCTGATATAAATATTCAGTGATCTTTCACCAGAAAACACATTATAAAAAGCTGTAGCAAGTGATGCTGCAATAGTAGCGTAAATAATCCAGGTAATCCAATTAAGGTCTATATTCTCTTTACTGGAAGCAAAGGATTCAATATTCTTCCGATGTTTTAGGATTTTCAGATAAGATAACCCTGTATAAAACAATGCATTACCCAGAACCAAAGTAAGGTATATAATATGGAATTGCTTCGGATTTATTATTGATTCACTGCACAACAATATCAAAAACAAGAAGGCCAATATCAGATGCCCTATATCTTTTATTTTATATTTATAATATGGATTGGAATAGAAATGAACACTCTGATAAAAAACTAACGGAGCTAAAAACTGAATAAACCGGGTAATTATGTAAACGATCTGATTTTGTAATAAATCACCCAATAGCAAATCGTCCCAAAAGAAGCTTGACCAAATGAGTAAACATATTCCGAAATAAAAATTAGGTTTCCTGTTTACTCTGATAGCATTGCTAAGCAAAAGAAAGGACAATAGAATTAGTCCTCCAGCTGTCAGTAAAAGAATTAAAAGGTTTATATCCATCCGCTGATCATAAATACTTTGCCGGCTAAATTACTAAATGCTACAATACTTTGTCAACATTAATTATATTCATTCTATTAATAAACAAAGAGACCTATTCAGCTCGGTGAATAAAGTCTCTTCTTTGCATCAGACATTTTATACAAATACTCATTCAGAGTATTTATACTATATTTTCATTAAAATAGAATTAACCCTGTATACAGTAATACGGCGGGCCTGCACAAGGTTCGTTCTGAACAAACGTTCCCCATGGACATATACAGGTATATGATGGCCCTCCAGGATTTCCACCGCCGCCACCGCCACCGGGACCTGTATAAGGAACACATTTACCGCCTGAACAAATTTCGCCTGCGGAACATCCTCCCGTACCTGGTCCTTCTCCTTCAAAACAATAATAAGGACCATCACCAGCCATAAAGCTACGCTGAATTGCTCTTGAAAGTTTTTTAAGATTTTTCATATTAAACATTTTAAAGATTAGTAATCAAATATAATAAAAAACGAAAGCATAAAATATATAAATAACTGAAAATCATTAAAATAAATACAAACCTTTATATAAAGGCTGGCAAACTATAACATAGAATAAAACAGAAAAAAAGTCCTATTTTTGGAAAAAACTAATTCAAACATGAAAATACTTTCCACAATTTTCACCTGTGTTATAGGTTCCTTGTTCTTTTCGGCGCAAGAATTACATGTTCCGGCTCTTATTCCCTATCCAGCAAAGTTGGAGCAAACAACCGGAAGCTTTTCTCTGAAAAACAATACAATAACCTATTCAGTAGAAGTAAAACAACCATGGAAACGAGCAGAGAGTTTTATCAGCCAATTGCTTTTCAGTAGATCAGTCGCCAAGAAAAAAGCCAATTCTGCACAGGCAGATCTTCGGATAAAAATTCAGCCAGATCTAAAACCGGAAGCCTATAAACTACAGATTACCAATAATAAAATTGAAATATCTGCTTCCGCTGAAGCAGGTGCTTTATACGCTTTACAAACGTTACAGCAGCTCTACCAGCTTTCTGGTAACACACAACTTCCGACACTCTCTATACAGGATAGCCCTGCCTACAGTTGGCGAGGCGCGGAACTGGATGTTGCAAGGCATTTCTTTTCCAAAGAATATTTATACAAATTCATAGACTTATTAGCATCATACAAGTTCAACAAACTGCACCTGCATCTTACCGATGACCAGGGATGGCGCATTGAAATAAAAAAATACCCAAAACTAACAGAACAGGGAGCATGGCGTGAATTCAACAATCAAGATCTTGCCTGCCTGGAGAAAGCAAAAGAAAATCCGGACTTTGAGCTCCCTAAAGAGCATCTACGAACCATAAACGGAAAGCAACAATATGGCGGCTACTATACCCAGAAGGATATTAAAGACATTGTAGCCTATGCTTCTTCACAAAATATTGAGATCATTCCGGAAATCGATATGCCCGGACATATGATGATTGCTACGGCTGCATATCCTGAACTTTTACTGGATGGCATTACCTCAGGATGGGGAAAGCAGTTTTCAGTTCCCATTAATCCGGCCAAGGAAAGTTCTTATCAATTTATTCAGGATGTACTAAAAGAGGTTATGGATTTATTCCCTTCCCGTTATATTCATATCGGAGCCGATGAAGTGGAACAAACCAGCTGGAGCAAATCTGTTCTTTGTCAGAAACTAATGCAGAAAGAAAAGTTAAACTCTCTGCATGATCTTCAAAGCTATTTTGTAAAACGTGTGAATAAATTTATCCAGTCAAAAGGGAAAACAGCTATTGGCTGGGACGAAATACTGGATGGTCCGTCTGATCCAAACATGACTGTTATGTACTGGCGTGGCTGGAAAAAGAATGCTCCTCTGGAAGCTGTAAATCGTAATCACCCTTTGATTATGTCCCCTACCAATCCGTTATACTTCGATTACTTACCCAACAGTAGTTCACTAGAAAGCGTTTATAACATGAAGGTGATTCCTGCCGATATACCTCATGAGAAGCACCATCTTATTCAGGGAGCACAGGCCAATATGTGGTCAGAAATGATTCCATCGCGTGAACGACTGGAATTCATGATACTTCCCCGTTTAACGGCTCTTGCAGAAAGAGTATGGACAGACAATGAGCTGTATTCATCTTACCAGCAGCGGGTAATCCAACATTACAATCTGTGGGATAAAAAAGATTACCGTTACCGGATGCCGGACCTTACTGGCTTTGCCGATGAACAAGTTATTGTAGATGGGCAATCCGTATTAAAAGTAAATAACCCTTTAGCCACAAGCAAAATACATTATACACAGGACGGCTCATTACCAACTGCTTCCAGTCCTGTATTACAAAATACGTTAATCATCCGCGAGCCTGCAAAAATCCGGTTTGCAACAATCTCTTCTTCGGGAGCCAAAAGCGAATTATATCAGGTGCAGGTTAAACAGGGTAAATGGTATCCGGCTGTAAAAGCAAAATCAGCTACTCCGGGTTTAAATGCAACATTCTACTCGGGTGTATTTCCAAATACAAAAGGCATTAAGGGTGAAGTCGTAAAGAATGAAATTATCTCTAATGTAAAACTAAGCGATACTATAAAAATGCCCGCCTTTGGAACAAAAATAAAAGGAATGATTCGTGTTCCGGAAAAAGGAATTTACAACTTCTACTTTACATGTGATGATGGCGGAGTTTTAAAAATTGCAGAACAATTGGTTGTTGATAACGATGGCCAGCATGCACCCATTATGAAAAGTGGACAAATTGCTTTGGAAGCAGGTTACCACCCAATAGATATAGACTTTATTGAAGCCGGAGGCGGATTTACGCTGAAACTTTACTACAGCATTAACAATTCTGAACCTCAACCAATTCCGGATAGTTGGTTCTACCACTAAAACTGATTCAAATCAATACTTAATAAAAGGAAAGCAATGCTTTCCTTTTTTTTGTATTCATTATATATTCACATGGTATGTTTTTATACAAAACAACAATTAAAAAAGTACACAAATATACTTTTTACAAAATAATTAGTATATTTACATACCATTAAATATTCCTGCACCATGGATTATTCATTATTAAAAGATGTAATAACGCTTGTTGAAGAGTTTGAGACTGAACAACAAAACACAAATCAATACCCCAATAATATTGAAGGATTCAAGCTTTGGATTACACAACAGACTCCGAAAGAAGAATCACTTCCTGAGCCTTACTGGGAAGGCAAAGAAAATGGAAGGAGTGCAGAAAGCACTATCAGTACACTCATTGTACACATGAACCGATATGCAAAAACTTATTCCAAGTCAGCAATGCATCATTCAGCTTTTTCTACTCAGGAAGAGTTTATATACCTCATCAACCTCAAAGCTTTTGGAGGAATGACTAAAATGGAACTCATTAAAAAGAATATCCAGGAAAAACCTGCCGGAATACAGATTATCAACAGGCTTATACAGCAAGGATGGGTAAAACAATCTGTTTCGCAGACCGATAAAAGAAGCAAAATCATAGAAATTACCACTCAGGGACTAGATGCCCTTGACGCGCAAATGGATAAAATCCGTCAGGCTACGCAGCTAGTTGCAGGTAATCTTACCCATCATGAGAAAATGAAGCTGATAGCGTTACTAAATAAACTCAATGAATTTCACCATCCCATATTTACTCAGAATATAGACTCATCTGAACTTCTGGATAAAGTTTTTGAAAATAACTATAAAGCAGTATAAAATGAAAAATAAAATCATACTTGGTGCAGCTCTTACGCTTACCACACTGGCACTTCTATCCTCTTGTTCCAATATCCCTAAAAATGCAAAACCTATTGAAAGTTTTGATGCGAACCGTTACCTCGGAACCTGGTATGAGATCGCCCGCTTCGATTATAAGTTTGAACGAAATTTGGACAATGTAACAGCCCAGTACAGTTTTAAAGAAAACGGAGAAATTAAAGTCCTAAACAGCGGTTACAATACCCAAACCCAGGAATGGAAATCTGCAACCGGCAGTGCTAAATTCAGAAAGGATAAAACAACTGCTGCACTGAAAGTGAGTTTCTTTAAGCCTTTTTATGCAGGTTACAATGTTATTGCCCTGGATAAAGATTATAAATATGCATTGGTTGCGGGACAAAGTCTGAAATATCTGTGGATACTTTCCCGTGAAAAATCAATACCTGAGAGTATTAAGGAAGAATACCTGAAAAAAGCTCAGGCAATCGGTTATGATACTTCTAAATTAATATGGGTAAAGCAGGATAAAAATAATCCGTTTGTAAATGGAAAATAAAGTTGTTATTTACTGGTTCCGAAGAGATCTGAGAACCGAAGACAATAAAGGACTCCAGAAAGCTTTAGCTTCCGGTTTACCGGTAATACCCATATTTATTTTTGACACAGAGATTCTCGATCAGTTAAGTGATCCCTGTGATCGTCGTTTAGATTATATTCATCAGGCACTAATATCAATTAACGAAACTCTTTATAAATTTCAGTCAACTCTTCAGGTTTACCATGGAAAGCCTTTAGAAGTTTTTAAAAAGATTATAACACAATATCAGGTACAAGCTGTATACTGCAATCGGGATTATGAGCCTCAGGCAATAAAAAGAGATCAGATAGTACAAACATTTTTAGAAGAACATGTTATACATTTTTACGATTTTAAAGATCAAGTTATTTTCGATCAGTCCGAAATTGTAAAAGCAGATGGCCTCCCCTATACTGTTTATACACCTTATGCTAAAAAATGGCGAACTGAACTTCAACCAGAAGATTATACAACGACAAAAACAGATTTAAACAATTTTTATAAAACTGCCCCACAGGAAATTCTGTCTTTATCAGACATTGGCTTCAAAAAAACAGACATGGTATTCCGGAAACCAGAACCAGATTTTGAAATTATAAAAGATTATGCGCTATACAGAGATTTTCCGGCTTTAGATAAAACTTCCCATCTGGGAATAGCACTTCGTTTTGGGACCATTTCCATACGAGAATGTGTTTCCTTTGCCCTTAAGCATAACGATACATGGCTCTCGGAGCTTATCTGGAGGGAGTTTTTCATGCAGATTCTTTATCATTTCCCTAAAGTTGTTCACCAAAGCTTTAAAGCACAGTATGATTATATTGAATGGCGTAATAATGAGGAAGAATTCCAGCTCTGGTGCAAAGGCGAAACTGGTTATCCAATAGTAGATGCCGGTATGCGACAACTCAATGCTACAGGCTTTATGCACAACCGTGTACGAATGGTTGTTGCGAGCTTCTTGTGTAAGCACCTACTTATTGACTGGCGTTGGGGTGAGACATATTTTGCGGAAAAACTTCTCGATTACGATTTGTCCGCCAATAATGGCAACTGGCAATGGGCAGCAGGTTGTGGCTGCGATGCGGCTCCTTATTTCAGGATTTTTAATCCTACCGCTCAAACACAGAAATTCGATAAAGATTTACAATATATTAAAAAATGGAATCCTGATTTTCAGCAAAATATAATGCCTCCTATAGTACAACATGAAATGGCAAGACAACGTGCATTGCAGGTCTATAAAAAGGCATTACAACATTCCTGAATCAGATCAATTATTACATCAAAAAAAAACAAAGTAAAACTACATCATGAGATAAATAATATATTGTATTTAATTACATAAGCAATAAGTTCCGAAGATGTTTTAGTATTTGTTTTTCTCCTAAGGTTTCTTTTATGATTTTGTACTGTATGGTAAGAAATAAATAGTTTTTGGGCAATTATCGGAGTATTATCTCCCTGTGCCATTAACTGGAGAATCTCTTTTTCGCGCTTTGTGATAACGGGTATATCCACATATTCAGGCTCAATATTTTCTTCAAAGCTTTTAAAATACTGAACATGATTATTATGTATGTCTACCAACGAAAGTAAAGGCATATTTTTAATTTGCAAATGAGACAGGTCATAGATGATGTGCAATGCACTTTCTATCTGATTCTGTTCATTCATGTATATCTTCACTACTTGTATAACTCTCCATCTGTATTCCTTGTGCTTGTCCAGAAATCGGGCATATATATTAAAGACAAAATTTTCTTTATTTATCTTTTTGCTGTCTGTAAAAACCTTGTAAATAAAGATGCATGCAGACAAAACATAATCCCGATCGTCCGGATGCAGCTGATCGGCAAAAAATTCAGGACCTTTGTTGTACCATTCCTCATTAGTATAAGGAGTAAGCATTCCGGCATTATCACTTACCCATTTTATTTTAAGTTGATAGTTATCCGGAATAAACCAAAAAAACGGACCTATTGCGAAATTCTTTGCCCTATCAATAGCATCTGAGAAATAAGAAAAATAGTCTTTATTATCATTTACATTATTTCCATCATTTATTCTAATACCCTCCACAAAGTGTTGGATATTAATTGCAGGTATTTTTTTCATACAAGTGTTTGTCCTACAATAGTATTGAAGCTATGAAAGGCATAAAATGACAGATATGTGTCATTTTTTCAGCAAAAATCACTTATTATTATTTACAATAAGCTTAACAATAATTAATTTATTTCAATACAAACACTGTATAATTAAATTACAGTTATATAAATAATAGATTATATTTAATAATATAAGCAATAAGCTCAGATGATGTTTTGGTTTGAGTTTTCTTTCTGAGATTACGTTTATGGTTTTCTACAGTATAATAGGATATAAATAGTTCTTCAGAGATCTGAGGCGTATTAAATCCACGGACCATAAGACTTAAAATTTCTTTTTCGCGCTTTGTTATAACCGGCGCTGACAATTCTTTCCCTACTTTCTTTATCTCCCTGTCTAAATGCTTATAATACTGAATTTTCCGGTTGCTGTGATTTATTACAGTAAGAAGTGGAAAATTGGTAATATTCAAATGTGACAAATCATAAACAACAGTTAAGGAAGCTTCTATTTCATTCATTCCATTTATATAAACCTTTGGAGCATTCAGGAGAATCCATCTGTAATTACGATTCGTATCCAGCATTCTTGCATAAAAATTTATTCTAATATTTTTTCTCCTTATTTCATCCATTCCGAGTCTCATTTTGACCGCAAATGCAAATGCAGCCATCAGATAAGACCTGTCATCAGGATGAAAGATTTCAATAAAAAATTCAGGATCAGAAACTACCCATTCTTCTTTTGTAAAAGGAGTCAGCTGCTCCACAGATTCACTAATGCATTCAATCTTCATTTTAGAATTACTTGAAACGATCCAAAAATAAGTTCCGATTGCATAATCCCGGATTTGTTCTATTGTATTGTAAAAATAATCATAATACAAGGTCTCATTATTATCTTTTTTAATAGATATTAAGGTAAAAAATTTATGATAATTTATCGGTTTAATTTTTTTCATGAAAATATTTTATAAAAACAATTAACACTATGTATGAAATAATATTATTATAAAGTAATAACTCTCAATCCGATTGCAAAATGACACATATGTGCTATTTAATAAAATCACAATAAGACCTAATTTTAGTATTTAAAATATTAAAGTCTTATCTCCAATACAGGACCAAGCTTAAGACTATAGTCAATATTCTAAATCAGTAACACCTATTTGTTTATATAACTGTTTACAGTTTTACTCACGGGCAGCTATAACGGCTGCCTCTTTTTTATGATTTCCATTCATGAAAAATTAGATGTAAAAATGACACATATCTGTTATTTCGCTGTATATCTCCATCATATAACTTTGCAATCAACAAATACAAATAATGAAAAAGAACAAATACTCAAAAGGCAAACCCTGCTTCATCGATTGCAGGATTCAGAATTATACAGGTTAAACTGTGCTTTGATGCTGAATAACAAAATTATATTCCTACAAAATAAATAAACAATAGATTCTCAGAAATACACACTTGAGATAAAAAAATTCAAAATCATTTGTTTGTGAAACCATAAGGTTGTCGGGCGGACTCATCATCATTCTCCGCCCGGTTTTTTTTGCGGCTCTCAATTATGTTAAAACAATAAATCACTTTTTACTTAAAACTGTTAATCTATTTCGGCAGAGTACCGGATACGTTAATTAGATCATATTTTTGTTAATTAACAGTTTTCGGGTAAACCTTTGGGTTTACCCATTTTTCTATAAAAGACACTTAATTTCGGTTAAACTATATTATAAAAATGTCTACATCCTTCAGTACAACTATAAAAACGCCTTTAAGGGCTTGGTTCCTTCCCTCAATTAGCGGAATTATTTATATTATTGCGGGTGTCTCTATATTACTTATACAATCCAGTACTTATATTGCTTTAACAATACTCCCGGGATTTGCATTCATTATATCCGGGCTTACTATATTATCATTCACTCTATTCAATCGCAAAGCTATTAATGGCTGGGGTTGGTATATGGTATATGGAATGCTTATTTTGGATATGGGAATCTATTTGCTTATTTATACAGGAGACTCTATTCTCTTTTATATTGGATTTATTTCTCTTCTAAGATCCATTATACTGCTGGGCACAGCTATAGACCTGAAAAGATATCAGCACCAAAACTGGGGAAAGATTGCTATAGCAAGTATGGCAGGGATATTATTTTCAGCAATTTTATTAGCTGGCTTATCATCCCCGGACGATTCTACCAGACTAATTATCGCAGCTATATTTACAGCCACCGGAATTTCAGCAATCTTTCTTTCAGTAGAATTTAAAAAAGTTAATATATTCTATAAAAGGTTAAGAAAACTTGCCAGCCCTAAATAAACACATCATAAGTTTAAATAATTGAAAATACCAACAAAAAAAATGACACATATCTGTCATTTTTTTTGTTCTGTTAAAATTTCATCTTTGTACCCGAGACTGATGTACTTTATCCACTCACTAAAAAGTGAAATAAGCAAGGTCCCAAAAACACAAATTATAACTCTGCACTTGGAGCGTATTGCAAATGCAAAAAACATATACAAAATGATGATAAAAATAAATGATCCAAAAAACTTGTTTATCAGCTAAACAAGCAAATCTCTCCAGTATATTATTGGATAAATTCCATTTATAATTATCTGCAATATCCGAAAAGCAATTGCTTTTCGGCAGGATATGAAATGTAATCTTTTTAACATATTAAATAAAACACGATGATGAAAAAAAATGAGAACAACAAAGACAATCCTAAAAAGGAATACCTTCCTCCCATTGTAACGGTGGATTTGATAGAAATGGAATATGGTATTGCCGCCAATTCAGTTATTACAGTTCCACAAGGAGAAAACGGAAATGTACAGACCGAATGGGAAAACGAAGATGATCAGACTATATATTTATAGCATCCAGCTAAATTCAACACAATAAATGAAAAAAAAATGAAAATATCTATACACAGAATTACAACTTTAGCAGCAGTAACCTCATTTCTATGGACCACTTCCTGCCGTACCACTGATACTGAAAATACTCTGGCTACAGGTGCCCCCGTAGCTATTTCTGCCACTCTGGATGGTGTAGAATTTGGGGCACAGACAGGTAATCCACAGGCTTCAGTAGGAAAACTAAATATAGCTGATAACAGTAAACAAAGCCGTACTACAATGATAGATCCCACTACTTTTATAACAGTGGAATCTATAACAGATAATTCTTCACCAAAAGGATCTGCAAACCTAGGCACAATGGCAGCAATGACTCCTGTTATTACAAATACTGATATCAATAAATTACCTTTGCCACTTGGGGCAAGAGTTCGTATTGCTGCTTATCTGGGAACATCTACGACAACTGACCGAACAAAAGATTATATTGTACGCGCAAATGGAGTTCTTGAACCAGAGAATGGTGCATTAATGCTAACTCATAATCAACCCTACACCCTTGTTGTATATTCCAATGGTACGCCTACACTACCAGCGCATAACAATAGTATTTCCTATACTTATGACACTGAATATACAAATCTGCAAAAAGATTTCATGTATAGAAAATATATTAACTATACACCCGATGGAGGACTTGGAACCAATGATATAGTTATAAGACTGCAACATAAAACAACTCAGATTGTAACCAATTTCACCTTTGGAGATAATCTTACAAGTATAAATAACCCTGCAATTGGAACCAATTATCTTGATGGTACCATTAGCCTGAATAATAACAACATCTCTACAGAAGGTTATATAGCTAATGGTAGTACAACAGGAACTGTCCCACTTACCATTAATAGTCAAACCCTACATAGCGCTACTACTACACCAGTAAAAATAAATGGAGCTTCGGGAGCAGCAGGAGCAGTAACAACAGGAAGATTTACCGCACAGATAAATACTACAGATATTATTAATGGCAATGCTTTAAGCAGAAATGTAGATGCTCCCTTTTTAATAAAGCCCGGGTATAAAACTACCTTGAAAATTGTACAGGGCAAATGTGGTGCTAATATAAATGGTACAGACAGATTTTTTATGTGTCATAATCTTGGTGCCGATTATAGCAAAGATCCTTTTACAGCTGCCGCAGAGATTCATGGAGCAAAGTCTGTCTGGGGTGTAAAAGATCCTAGTTTAACACAACAGGAAGATCAGTCTACAAAAAATGGAAATTCAAAAACATTTAGTAGTTCTCCTGGTACTAATTCTTCATTTTGGAACTCAACAGATGGTGGTGATAATAATCCTTGCCCTTCAGGTTATAGAGTACCTTCCAGTGATGAACTTAAACAATTAATTAATGGTAATAATACAAATGAGAAAATAGGTACTCTTACTGGGCCTGGGCCTAATATATTCCCACCTGACGTATATACAACAGCCTACCTAATTACTTCCAAAACCAATAATAGTATAAAAATGTTATTGCCTATGACAGGCGTGCGATTAACAAGTGGCTTTGGGGCAAATATTTATGGTACCTCCACAACAGGTTTAGGTACACAGGGTTTCTATTGGAGTTCCTCTCCTGGTTTCGGTGGTATTGAATACTTATATCTTGTTCAAGATTCCAAACTAATTCTTGCATCCTCTGGGAATACTCTAAATCCTATTCGTTGTATCCAAAAATACTAAAGCAATAGTATTACAATAGTCCCGGTGGTTAGGACTAACCGGGACTATTGAATAAAATTGATAATGAATGAGAATAAGAGCGGGTCTCTTATAAAAAATTGGTTTTTAACGGAAACCTGATGAATAAAGTAGTCTGGTTTCTTTTTATTTCAGGCTTTTGAGTATAAAATTTTATTGAAAAATATTATAGTCAATACAAATAAAATACAGAAGGTAAATTCTACAAATAATTATACACATGAATAAAAAAAATTTAATAAGTCTTTTTTTAATTTTTTTTTTATCACTACTAAAGCCCAAAACATAGATATGAAATACACTACCTATGCAGAGAAAAATTATATGTTTGTCATCTTTCAGGGAGATCAGCAAAAAACAATATACGAAGGTAAAGTTCCTGCGAATGGCAAATTCACCCTACATATTCCCAAGGAATATGCCCCCTATAACGGCATGGCCCGTTGGCTGATTACCGGCACTACAGAAGGCGGAGGTCTGGATATGTATATTCCTGGAAAAAATTTTTCGGCAGGTCTTACAGAAGATAATCTACCTATAGAGAAAAGCACTTTCTACACTGATAATACAGCCTTCACCGAAATAGGAAATTTGTTTCGCGAACAAACCAATATTCTGTCTCGCTACGAAGCCATGCAGCAAGCTGTAAAAGCTTATACACCTAACGATACCAATTACACAACATTCCAGCAGGAATATCAAAATCAGCTAAAAGCATACGACAATTTTCAACAAAAACTAAAAACCAGAAATGACTATGAAAGTCATTTTATCAGAATTGTAAATATTACTAAAGGAATAAGTCCTCAGTTAGCAGCCCCCCCCTTGGATATAGCCAAAAATATAGAACAGTATATCTCGAACGAACTAGACTGGCAAGTTTTATATACTTCCGGACAATGGACTGCTATTATTAATACCTGGCTGAACATTCATACTCAGGTAATAAAGAGCCATGAACAATTTTCAGCTGATTTTCAAAAAGTAAGCAACAGAATTACTTCTCCTGCTATCTACATAAATCTGGCAAAAACAATAGCGCACTATCTTTCTCAACAAGGACAAGATGAATACATAAGTGCTATAGCGCCACTAATAACAAAATCTGGCAAAATATCCAATTATGGTGATGAATTGGCAGTTTATATAAAGGCAACAACAGGTTCTCAAGCTCCAAATCTTATAATTCCAGAGCAGGATGCTGATGATAGAGCCCAAACAATAAAGATTACTGATAAAGCTTTCCAGCAGACACTTTTATTTTTTTATCAATCTTCTGATTGCAATACATGTGATCAGCAGCTAAAAGAACTTGCTACAAATTACCAAAAACTTGCGAATCAAGGAATTCGTGTGATTACACTTTCTGCTGATAAGGAAAAAGAAGCCTTCACCAACAAGGCTAAAACTTTTCCATGGAAAGATGCTTACTGCGACTATAGAGGTAAAGAAGGAAAAAACTTCAAAAATTATGGAGTTACAGGTGTTCCCAGCATTATACTGATAGATGCCAACGGAAAGATATTGTCCAGAGGTGCATCTATTAATTTTTAAATTATTACTAAACTTGACTATTAGTCTATATTCATCCGGTAGAAGTACCGGGCCTTATTAATGACACTACGGTGTTCTTTTAAAGTTTTTCTTGCGGGCAATCTCAAAAGGGTTGCCCGTTTTTAGAAGCAATATTTTATAAAACCCACTTTTCCTAAATTATATATGGCACCTAATTTTTCTGATCACACCTTAAAAACAGCCGCCAGGAGTTGGTATTTTCTGACTACCTCTGGAATCTTCGCTCTTATTGCAGGATTATTCATACAGATAATCCCGGTAGAAATCTACAGTATTTTAATTTCTTTATTCGTAAGTGGATTTCTTACGATTGGATTAAGTGGAATTATTTTTACATCCAAAGATCAGAAAGTCATCCGTAGCATAACTTTTTATCTTTGTTACATCGTCCTTCTATCTATACCCATATTCACTTTTTTTGATACAAATAAAGCTATAACCTGTTTTATAGGTCTTATATCACTTTACTGTTATATTAAATTTTTGAATACAGCTTTCAGCTTTAGAGAATATAAACTGCTGAGATATAGAAAAATTATTCTGACAGTATGCTGGGCAGGGGTTTTGATTTCAATATTATTTAGTATTAATTCTCTGTTAGAAATTTCCGCTGCAAAGACAATGTTTACAATTTGCTTTTTTCTTTACGGACTTACCCATATTCTAATGTCTTTGGCATTAAAAAATATCAATACATTGTATACTCACCACAATTAAAACATCATCGGGAGATTATTTTCTATAAAATTTTAAGAAATCTGTATAGACCAAGAGCCTGTTTAAATCTATAGTTAATACTCTTTGGCGAACAAAACTATCGAAGTCTAATATTATTTTGAATTAAAATTTAAGCAGACACGGATCTGGTAGAAATACCGGGCCTTATTAATGAAACTACGGTGTTCTTTTAAAGTTTTTCTTGCGGACAATCTGTATGATTGTCCGTTTTTTATTAATTAGAAATATAATAAAGCCCTGCAATTAAAATAAATTTTTAAATTTGTTATTGTTAATATGTTGCAGTACCGATTCATACTTATAATCCTGTTAGGATTTCTCTTTACCCCCGGGCAAGTTTCTGCCTGTGGTATAAATATAGTTCCTGTATCGGAGTCCGGTTATAAAGCCGGATTATCAGAAAAAGAATATTGCAATGGTTGTGAGGGCTGTAATTCCCGACGGGATCGCCAAAGCTGTACGGAACAATGCAAATGCCTTACCTGCTGTACCACTACCCTTCTTCCTGATTCCCAAAACTTCAGTTTTGAAAAAACGATGTACTATAACAAGTCATCTTTTATTAATCCTGAATACACAATTTCTAAGGGATTTCTTTTTATCTGGCTTACGCCTAAAATAAGCTAACCTCATTACGTATAGCCCAAGTTGTATCTTGTCCGGAGCAATATTTACATCATAAAATGTGATGCAATCTTATTTTGCTTAATCGGGCAACTACGAACCATCAATCAATATACCTGTTTGCATTCTAAATGCAATATTTAAGTCTGAAACAACAGGTACATATCATTAATTTAAAAAACATACTCTGAAATGAGAAACATTATCATAACAGCACTTATAGGGCTGAGTTTATTGGCTTGCGCAGACAAAAAAACAAAACAAGAAAACAATCTGCCACAAAGCACTAAAGATAAAACAGAAACAAAAAAGCAAACTGAAAAATCGTTTTCGGTAAAAGAGATTATCAGCAATTATCTGGATATAAAAAATGCGCTGACAAAAGACAATGGAAAAGCAACTGCTGAGGCTGCAAAAAAACTATTTGAAACGCTGGAAACCACCAATACAGATGCACTGGATCAGGAAAAGAAAGCTGTATTTATCGATATTTATGAGAGCATCCGCGAAAATGCAGAACACATTGGCGCCAATGCCGGAAATGTTGAACATCAAAGAGAGCATTTCGCGCTATTGAGCAGAGATATCAATGATCTTACCGATAGTTTTGGTACAGCAGGATTAAAGCTTTATGTTGATTTTTGCCCTATGTACAACAAACAAAAAGGTGCTGTATGGATCAGTGAAAAAAAAGAAATTATAAATCCATATTACGGGCAAAAAATGTCTGACTGTGGATCTGTAAAAAAAGAGTTATAAAATGGGGAAAATAATCAAAAAAATATTCCTTGCAGGAATTATTCTTTTGCTGTTTCTTCAGTTTTTTCAGCCTGTCCGAAATATAAATAAAGGACAGGCTCCTTCTTCTGATTTTTTACAGGTGTATAAAGCACCCATCAGCATACAACGGACGTTGCTGAATTCTTGCTACGACTGCCACAGTAACAATACCCATTATCCTTTCTATTCTTATGTCCAGCCCATAAGCTATTTTCTGGAAAACCACATTAACAAGGGTAAACAGGAACTAAACTTTAATGAATGGGGCAACTACAGCAGCCGTAAAAAAAGAAATAAACTAAGTGCCATCAGAGAACAAATAGAAAACAGTAAAATGCCACTGCCCTCCTATTTGGTAATTCATCAGAATGCAAAGTTATCTGAAACACAGAAGCAGGAATTACTGAAATGGATAAAATCAGTGGATAAAGAAGACTCACTGTAAATAGATTAGATTTCGACTTATCTCTTTCAGAGATATTGTTAATTTAAAATTGACATCCATAAATATGACGAATAGTTTTTTTAGTCATTGATAACCAAACCTCATAGGTTTTAGAAACCTATGAGGTTTATATACCGCCTATACTAAATTAATAATCTCCTTTCAGAAAAGCTCAATCTGACATCTATTCCCTTATCCCGCAGTTTTGCATTAATACGGATTTTATTATTTCTATTTTTTAGTTTAACTTTATATCTGAACAATAAGTAACATATAAGATGGAAACGAAAGAATATTCAGAAAACAAAGGGATTACAGTTCTATGGACTCCCTCAAAGTGTAAACATGCCGGAGTATGCGTGAAAACACTACCAAGGGTATATCACCCAAAAGATAAACCCTGGATTACGCCTACAGAGGCTAGTGTTGAAGAGCTAAAAAATCAGATTGAAAAATGTCCAACCGGTGCATTAGGATATCGTATGAATGAATAATAAGAAGCATTTAATTTTCTTTTATTAATACAGAGGTTTTCTCAGAAGTAAAAAGTATTTCACTTTGTCATCCTGAGCAGAGCCAGTAGTGAGCCTGACGAACTATCGAAGGATTTTTTAGCTCTCAATGCTATATCAATCTATATGTTTCGCCCAAGTTCAACATGGCAGCTTCTGAGATTTTTTTTTTATTGAACCTCACAAACTCTTTTTAATAAAGGGTTTTCTACATTTTTACATCTTCCCATTAGATTATTGATTTTGATTTTTTTGTAACAATTCTGTTTTACCCAAGACTGATAAAACAAAAGAAATCACATTATAAGCTATGGAGAACACAATTGATATTAAAGATTTAAGCTTCTCTTTCAATAAGGGAAAGCCTATATTAAAAGACCTGACCATTAATGTTCCAAAGGGAAGTATTTTTGGATTTCTGGGTGCAAACGGTGCCGGGAAATCAACAACGATGAGATTTATTATTGGTGCACTTACCGACACCAATAAAACCATTAAGCTTTTCGGCGAAGAGCTGAGCACATTTTATCCCGAAGGATTCAATAAAATAGGCTCGCTTATAGACTATCCGGCATTTTACGATCATCTGTCCGGTTGGGACAACCTTATGGTTCTTTCACAGTTAAGACAGCTTCCCAAACAAAATGCTGAAGAAGTTTTACACCTTGTCGGATTATGGGATGCCCGGAATATCAAAATGAAAAAATACTCTCTGGGAATGAAGCAACGACTAGCCATTGCTATGTCTCTTTTGGGAAATCCTGAGCTTTTGATCCTGGATGAACCTGTAAACGGATTGGATCCTAACGGAATGATCGAAATCCGGGAACTGCTTCTGAAGCTAAATCGTGAGAAAGGCATTACGATTTTCATATCCAGCCACCTGCTTCAGGAAATCGAAAAAATGATTACACATCTGGCTATTATTTCTCATGGTGAAATAAAATTTATGGGAAGTAAGGACGAGTTGAATACACTTTATCAATATAGCCGTGTAAAAGTCGGCATCAACAATGCACATCAGTTTATAGATAAAATACCATCTGTATACAGTCCAAAAATCATTAATGAAAACACTATGGAATGTGCTGTAGGCAGCAAAGAAGAAGTGATTGCCCTAAATAGCCTTCTTGTTTCTCAACAAGCTGAAATTTTCGAATTAAAGAGTAACACCGGTCTTGAAGATTGGTTTATAGAACTAACTAAAAACTAAATCGATGAAAAAACTATTGATTGCAATACGAGTAGAATGGTTAAAGACCAAAGGTTTAGGATTGGTATACCTTGCTATCGCCATAGGAGCCGTTATGCCTCTTTTAGGATTTATCTCAGACTTTTTCCAGGATCATAACCCTGATGCAGCTGCGCTAAAATATCCGGTTATTGAAACTGCTGTACAGGACTCGTTAAAAGGTTTTGTTATGTTTTTCTTTTTGCTGTATATTATTATTTCAGCAAACAGAATTGCCCAAACCGATCACAAAAATGGCGGATGGCTGCTGATGGAAACTCAGCCTGTAAGCAAGCTGAATATCTATATGGCCAAGTATATCAATCTGGTTATTATGGCCTTTATCTGTGCGGTAAGCTTTTTATTGGTAACAGCTCTTGTTGCTGTTGCCCAATATTACATATATCCAGATCCGGCGAAAATATTAGACCTTAATTTTATATGGTCTGGTGAAACCCTATTCAGGATTATGGTATCAGCATTGGGGATTATAGCCTTACAGCTTATGATCTCAGTTATAATCTCCGGATTTATATGGCCTTTCTTATTGGGAATATTAGGACTTATTCTTAATGTTTTCTCCCTGGTACAGAGGATTAATATAGAATATTCTCCATACAATGTTTTCTACATTATGAGTAAAGACAATAATGTAAGAAGCCTTAACCATCTTGTTTCATATTCCGAATACCTCAGCTTATTCTGGATGCTGGTCTTTCTTATTGTCGGATATTTCTGGTATGCGAAAAAAGGCTTTCGCAGTGCTTTTATCAGCAACAAAAAATCTCTTCTTGCAAGCATTATTGCTGTTATTATTTTTGGAGGTATTTTCTTTACAATGACAAAACCTGTTATTCCTAAAGCTAATCCAGAGCTTACGAGTATTACCGGAAAATTCGAAACCGATGTAAAAATAGATTCAGTACGTATTTTCACCAAAGATTTTCATAAAAAAATAGCCTCAGTACCTGTTACAAATAATCAGTTTAAATGGGAAACAAAGGAGAATCTTCCAATGGATGAATATGTTATGGAATTCGGGGACAAGAAATATCCATTGGTATTTGGCAAGGGCGACTGGTTTGATCTATTCTTCCGTTTGAATGCTACAAAAATGCTAAGCTATGCAAAAAGCAACCGAAAAGCGGAACAAAACTACCTTGATACAGAAGAAGATTTTGCCGGAAATTTCCAATACCAATTGGATAATAAAGAATTTAAAAATCCGCAGGAATTCTATAACAAAATACAAAAGGAATGGGATGACAGCAAAAAGTACCTTAGTAAATTCTCTACGTCTGAAAACTTTGGTCTTTCCAATGAATTTAAAGAATACAGAAAACAGCTTTTGGCTATAAAGTTCCTTAGTAACATCGAGAATTACAGAAAAATATCCGATGCAGCTCCTGCTCCGGAGGCTCTCATGAATGAACTGCAAAATACGGTAAAAAGTCCGGTACGTCTTCTGAAGAAAAACGACAATTATCTGGATTACAGACTGAATCAGCTGATGGCCGGACAAGCTAATGCGGAAGGCAATGACAGCCTGATTTTCAATAAACTCAATACACTACCTGCCGGAATAGAAAAAGACAGACTTGTGGGTACACAACTTTACAAATCGCTAGAACTAAAATCTGATAGTGCTTCGCGGAATAATCTGTACCGTTCTGAAATTAGCTATATTGAGGATAAGGAAGTAAAACAATATCTTAAAAGCAAATTAACGGCACTAAATCAAAGTCAGAAAGGTATGCTTTTCCCTGATCTTAGCTTTACGGATCATACCGGAAAAGCACAAAAACTTTCTCAGTTCCGCGGAAAATATGTCATTATCGACTTATGGGCTACCTGGTGCCAGCCATGTCTGGAAATACGTCCTGCATTTGAAGCCAGAGAAAGAAGCTACAAATATTATCAAAATATTAAATTCATTTCTATTAGCGTAGATCAGGATCAGCAAAGATGGAAAAACTTCTTAAAAACCAAACCATCAAAAACACTGCAATGGCATTTGGCTGATTCTAATAAGTTTGCTATGGAATATGGTATACAGGGAATCCCGAGATTTATTATTCTGGATCCTGAAGGCAAAATCTATAACATGAATGCACCTTCACCAAATGAAGATAACTTTGTTGAGATCATAAATCAGATTAAGAAAGATTAGCTTTACTATAAATAAAAACATTAACCTTGTCCATATTATATAAATGGACAAGGTTTTTTGTTAACCTCCACAACCTTCGAAACAATATTTCTCCAAAAAATGAATAATCATTAGCTTTTATTATATTTGATGGCACTAAAAAACATCAGCATTTGACTTCACAAACCTCTTATGAAGATTTCAGGCAAACAGAAATTAAAAAGCTAAAGCAGTTAAGAAACACTGTCTACATAGCTCTTATTGTCTTAAATTGTGGTATTCTATTCTTCTTTATCTACAATTTTTATATGGCATATACCAGTCGAAATATCCCAAAAATCTCATTTATTCCATATATTCTTCCCACTGTTTTATCTATTCAGGCAATATTATTACTGGCTATAGGTCCGCTAATTTATATTACCTACAAAAGGTTCAAAACATTTATGGGCATTCTAAGAAATCTGGATAAAGAATATATGGCATTGTACCAGATTTATATCTCAAAAATTGCTCGTGTTTGGGCCGGTATTCCGCCTTATATATTTACAAAAGACGGATTCATTATCCTAAGGACATTTGGAAATAAAATAATACCATATCAACAGATTAGCCGTATCAGTAGTAAAACAATAAAAATTCCAGGCGCATCATTTAAATACAGATTAAAAATTGATACAGAAGATCATACAAGCTTTACATTCACCTTTACACAGGAAATACAGTCGGTATTTGCCACCGAAAATATAAAATTGAAAAATCCTGATGTCTGGATAAATCGCTAAAGATGAAAAAGAAAATACCATCTCAAATCACTGAGAAAGAAAATAACAAACGAGAAATACTCACAGGGATTATTTCTTCTGTTGTAGCGTTATTTCTATTCGGACTGAGTTTTATGATTCCTTCTATTCCAGAGAAAATGAAGCTTACAATAATGCTGTTAATTTATTTTTTCCTCACTCTCATTATTTTTATTGTATCTCTTTTTCGCTCGCCAAATAAGTTTACGATGTCATGGGCACTTCCTCTTGTTATGTTTACTCTATTTATGGGATCGGACAGTGTATGGCAGAAAGAATTATTGTGGAATAAAAATTATACAATTATTTACAGTATTAATATTCTTATAATACTGCTTTTCATTGTAGTATTATGTCATAGTACCAAAATTAGAATAAAACCTCTGATTCAGGAATTCAAACAAAAATCTGAACCGCTGTATGAAAAAATATTAGCCGTTTTGACTGTATTCTTTTTTATAGCAGCTACCTGGTGGATTATTAACCAAATTATATGTACAGCTGCCTATTATTTACCGCAAAAAGAAGCTCGTTATACTGCAGAAGTTACCAGCACTGGCTCTATCAGGGGGAAATATTATTGGCATCGCTACTGGAACATAGCGCTTAGTAATGGAAAAAAAGAAGTTTTCTGGGTTTATGCCGCAGCCAATACCGAAACAGGATATAAATGTAGTACGATCCATGATCCGGATCCCGGAGCAGTACTCTACTTGAGCGGAAAACAAAACTTTATAGGGTTCTCTTATCAGAAAGTAGACAGCATTATAGGAAAAGACGGCAAAAGGATATGTCCTTAAATCTACTATGATGAGTTCTAATAATAAGCCGGACTAAAGATAAGACCACAACCTAAAATGATATGAATATTTTAAATATGGTGCATAGTTAAAACTAAATACCAATCATTTTTTGTTGATTTATTTTATGATAACTTTGATAGTCAAATCAATAAAAAAAACATTAATTATGAGTAAAATTGCAGTCGTAACCGGTGGAAACCGCGGGCTAGGAAAAGATATGGTACTGAATCTGGCTAAGGGAGGAAAAGATATTATCTTTACTTTCAACAGTAAAGAAGATGAGGCCAATGAGGTTATAAAAGAAGTTGAAGCATTAGGCAGAAAAGCTGCTGCAATTCAGCTGAATGTAGAAAGGCAAAGCAGTTTTGATCTTTTCTTTGATCAGTTATCCAGTGTGCTTAATGATAAATTCGATGGTCATAAAATCGATTACTGGGTGAACAATGCCGGAATAGGACTTCCAACCCTTCTGGGACACACAGACGAAAAATCATTCGACACCCTTATGAACATCCATCTTAAAAGCCCTTATTTCCTTGTTCAGAGTGCTATAAACTTTATGAATGATGGCGGAGGTATCGTAAATATAGGGACCGGACTTACCCGATTTTCCATGATTGGCTATTCTGTATATGCAGGATTGAAATCTGCTATGGAAACCATGACCAGATATTGGGCAATGGAGCTGGGTAACAGAAAAATAAGAGTAAATGCTGTAGCTCCAGGTGCTATCGAAACCGATTTTGGTGGTGGTGCTGTACGGGATAATGCTGAAATTAATAAAAATATAGCAGGCGGAACTGCTCTTGGCAGAGTCGGCCTTCCTGATGATATAGGTTCGGTGGTTGCTTTCCTTTGCTCTGATGAGTCAAAATGGGTTAATGGCCAGAGAATAGAAGTCTCCGGAGGTATTCACCTATAATAAAGATCTTTCTAAAGAATAAAAACCTCCCATTTTGGGAGGTTTTCTTTTATTTAAAAATGAATATCAATGTATTAATAAGCTGCAAATTCAGCCAGGTGTGCATATTGGAACCCACCGTTTGTAGAAGTTACTTTCACTTTTACATACTTCATAGACTGGGCCTGACTTAGATCTACATATTGCCAGCTTTGCTGCGCTTTTAGTGAGAATGTGCCTATACTTGTCCAGTTAGAATTATCATTGCTTTTAAAGATTTCGATATCCTTCATAGCACCATTTAAATTGCTTCGGTTAGCAAAAGCAAATCCATTAACTGTAGTTGCAGCTCCCATATCAACAACAAACTGATGCGGAAGTGGCGCTTCACCTCCTCTCCATTTGGTATGCCATACCGTCGCAGAGTTACCATCCAGAATGTTTGCGATAGCACCATCACTGGTTTCCTGACTGTCTGCTGAAAGAGTCTGCCATCCAGTTCTGTCCAGTAAATCTTTTGTGTTGATTACTGAGATATTTGGTACCCCATTTACAAACTCATATTGGTATTTGTAGGTTACAAGTGTTCCGTTTTCATGATAGAAGTTAAGCTTCAATTCATACTGCCCGGATAATGTATAAAAATCATCCAGCGGACATTCTATAGAGAATGAATCTCCACCTGTCGGACGCGCATCCCATGCCAAAGCATCGTAATCTTTATTACCACCTGCAGGGAAAGGATCATGATATACATTTACGATTTTCACCGGTAAGCTTGATGTATATTTACCACTGATGATAATCTTATTGTCTTTAACTTCACCTTTTAGCTTCACCAGATTATTCTGTACAGAAGCATACCAATCGCTTCTCGTTGTAGTTGCAAAAGTCTGAGAAAGTGAAAATAATGCTGATGTTGCATTGGTAATATAAGTAGGTGTTTTACCATACGAATAGTTTCCGGCTCCCATTAGTGCAGTTCCCAGAGTAGGTTTATCTGTCTTATGTTCTTTGTTGTGAGGCGCATTCAATCCATGTCCCAATTCATGAGCAAGACCTCCAATCCATTTTGTAGCCAGATCTCCTGTTGCTCCGGCTACACCTAATTTATCGGTATCCATTCCGGCATAGTCCAACGCAAAACAATCTCTTCCTAAGCCATAAAACGGAGGTCCGCCCGGATTATTAGGATCCGAATTATAAGAAGGCATAATGATAAGATTATGATCACTCTTCTTTTGTGTAGGATTTTGCGTAAAATACTGTCTTACTTCATCCATTACAACTCCCCCGCCGCCATCATATGGATAAGAAGCATTACCTTTTGTTCCCTTAATCGTAATAATATTCACCTGGGTATCTGATAAAAGATCTAAGCCAAAAGAGGTATAGCCATAACCTGCTCTTTGCAGATTGTCTCCATAAAACTTTTGCAACTGAAGCATAATGTTGCTAAGTCTTTTACGGTAGTTAGGAATAGTATCTATATCGTTGGGTACAAAATAGATGACATTGAGTTTGTAAGGATTGTTACGCCAAGCATTCGTAATCGTTGTAGTTGTAATCCCAGCCTTGGCCTGAGGATTTGTTTCCCCTTCGGAAGTTATATCCCTTTTACAGGAGTTTAACATAAAGGCAAGCAGAAATGCGCCCAATAAGGGTTTGAATAGTTTTGTTCTCATGATTTGGTAGAATTTAATTAATTTTCGGTTAAATATAGTATAATTTAATTACATATTCGCAAAATAAAAGTATAAAAACGAAATTTAATATAAAATAAAAGCCGAAATAAAGATTTTTCTGCAATACTCATTTATATGACAATATCCCTGTGAATGGGATATTGCAGTTTATCTATGGTTACAGAAAAATATTTATGGATTGTTCTTAATATAATTAATAGCTGTTTCAAAAACATTGCAAAATAAAATTGAATAATGGTTATCATTACACTTATCCGTTCCGTTATAAAAACCATCCTGAGCATAAGCATTCGTATACCAAGCCAGATCCGAAACCGTTAAAAAATTGTCCTTTAAAATACCATTCGCACTACCATCGGGATTTGTAAGAAACACAACTGCATCGCTAGGATAGCTGGTAATTTTACCAACTGCGTAGGTTTCCTGTATTTGTTTATCTGCAGTTACTTTTCCAAAGATACCTGTATTAGGCCCTTTATCTGGGAGTACATTTATCTGAAAGGTTCCATATCCATAGTAATCAAACAACATATTATTAAAGGTGTTTAATCCTGGAAAAGAGTAGCCATTATAATTATCATTGGCTGTAAAAAAGAATTTTTTCTTTTCATCAATCTTTTGTTGCAGATAATTTCTTTTAACAGACCCAACAGGTAAATAATTATTATCTATATAGCTTATCCATATAATATCTGCTTTATTTACAGCGTCTATAAAATCGATATCAGATACAGATCTCAAGTCTACAGTGCTATAGGAAAAACCTGCAATTCTAACGGTTCCATTTGGTCCAAAATTGTCCAGATTATTCAATTTAGACCGAGCTACACTAGTATATGGTCCATTACTATTGTTATAAAGAAGAGCATTCCATGCATCGTAACCAATACTCAATATATTAATCGTTCTTAGAGCTCCATCTAACTTAAGAGTGAGATCATACCTGTATCCAGGATTTACTTTTAGGTTCTTTATTTTAATATTATTTCTGGTCGTGCTACCAATAGTCAGAGAATTAAGATTAAGCTCTCCACTAAGGTTGGTATCAGAAATTAAAATTGTAGGATCACTTTTGGCTGTAGGCTTCCCTAGTTCCGAAGCCGGAAAAGTAACACTTGCACCATTAGGATCGATTCCGTTGTAAGTAAGGACCTGATCATTTGCAAACTTTAGATTTGCAGAGGTATTTGTAGGTGTCATCACCCCGGAGGCATTCATAACATTTCCAATCCCCGTTGCATCTATAATAGTTGTAATCTGACTGTAACGGTGCTTTAAGATCACATTGAGGTTATTGTCCCGATTCCCTGTAACCGTCATATTGGTTTTGAAATACATTAAATCGCCAGTGGCTCCTACAACTCCTGCATTCGCTAAAGAATTAGGACTATCAACATTCGGAACACCTGCTTTACTATTTATAGAATAAGCTACAAAGGTGTAATTCTGATCTCCATTTAACTGAAAACCTGAAGTATCGTTTACACCATAAGTAAAGTCTTTTTGGTCCACGAACGCACCATTAGTGTCATAAACCACTACTTTATACATTATACCAGGATTTAGCGGTGTAGGCGATGCTGCCATAGGATTAATCGCTGCAAGCTTATTCACAGCCGAAGCTGGAGAGAAAGTAACCTCAAAACTGTGTTTATCATCAAAAGCTATATTTTGCCTTTGCACTTCCGGACTCGTTGCCATCTGATTTGAGGCACCTATTTTTACCGGCTTATCGTCCTCGGTTTCTGTACGCAATAAATTTACTTTTACAATGGCTTTTCCACCAGAAGCAGTATCGGTTACATTATCCGTGCTTCTGCACGAAACAATCCCTAAGGATAGTCCTGCCATTAAAACCAAAGAAGGCCTTAATGGGGTATTTTTAAAAAAAATCAATGATTTCATTTTTCTATATATTATGTGAAGGTATTTACAGATCTATTAATTTACCTGCGATTAACAACCCAATAGCTCTTGTCTAAAACTGTGCACATTCATCAACACAATCTATCAAGCTATTCTTCATTTTTTACCGATAATAATTTGAAATTATTAACGTTTCACAAGCCCACCCATACAACCAATTACAAATATTCATCAAAACCATCAATACATTAAAATAAAAATCAAAATATAGCTTTAACGCTATATTTATATCAAAATTAGCGAAAGATTTTTAAATAAAAAACATTAAAACTTATCTTTAGCATAAAATCTGAAAATCTGATTTTCACATTCGCATTATTCACAGAGATTTACGTATTTTGTTGTCAAAACATAATATGAGATATTTCAGTAATTTATTTGGCCTTCATAGCGGTGAAGAAGACCGCAAAAAGGTTCAGGAGGGTGTACTCAAAAACATTTCATTCAGAGGTGCCAATCTCTGGATATTAGCCTGTGCAATTCTGATTGCTTCTATCGGACTGAATGTAAATTCTACAGCAGTTATTATTGGTGCCATGCTTATCTCTCCGCTTATGGGACCTATTGTAGGCGCTGGTTTTGCCCTTGCTACCTATGATTTTATTCTACTGAAAAAATCTTTTAAAAATCTTATCATTGCAACCGGAGTCAGCCTTTTTGTTTCCTCTTTGTATTTCTATTTAAGCCCTTTTAAAGAAGTACAATCTGAGCTTTTAGCCAGAACGTCTCCTACTATTTATGATGTACTCATTGCATTTTTTGGCGGTATTGTTGGCGCTGTTTCTATCACAAGAGCAGAGAAAGGCAATCCTATTCCGGGGGTTGCTATAGCCACAGCTCTTATGCCTCCTTTATGTACAGCAGGTTTTGGGCTCGCAACTTTAAATCTAAAATTCCTGGCAGGCGCTCTTTATCTTTATAGTATTAACTGTTTCTTTATCGGTATTTCTACTTATATTATCATTAAGTACATGAAGTATAGTCCGGTAACATCAGGAAATTCATCTTTTGATAAAAAGCTTAGAATTACCATTACGGTACTGATGCTGTTAATGATTATTCCCAGCTCTTATCTGGCTTATAATCTATTGAATGAGAAGAAATTCACTCAGGATACAGAACGTTTTCTAAAAGAGAAGTTCTACAATAACGGCTATGTAGCCATATACAAAAAGATCAGTTATAACTCGAACCCCAGAAGTATAGAACTGGCTTTTTTATCTAAGAAATTTGACAGTACAGAAATTAATACACTTAACAAAGATCTTGTAGATTACGGGCTAAACAATACCAAACTGATTATAAAACAGAATACCTCGGATCTTAAAACCGAGATTCTGACTGAAATTAATAAGCAAAATACCAATCTTTCCGAAAAAGATTTGCAACTGAATGCACTAAGTTCTGAATTGAAGAAATATAAAATTGAAAACCCAAAGCTTATTAAAGAAATTGGAATATTGTTTCCGGAAATATCCGAAGTATCATTGGGGAAAATGGACAATTATTATCCCAATGACTCTGTTAGTACTTCAACTGTATTGCTTTATAAAGCGAATAAAAAAACAGATGAGGACAAACTAAAAAGATGGATTGCGGAACAACTAGGCGAAACCAATCTCAAACTTATCAAAGAGGAAGAAAAATAAACGTTTCTTTTTTAAAGTCTCAAAATTATAATAGCAGCATTTCTGAATAAAATTAGAAATGCTGTTTTTTTTATATCCACAAAGGAGTATTCAACAAAAACGGAGCGCAATATATAAAATACACAAAATGTATGCTTTAGCATGAAATCGTAAGAAATCGTAAGAAAATAAAATAGAGAATTCAGTATCAAGTTTATAGTTTAGCCATTTCAAAACAACAGAAACTATCACTTATTTTCTATTTCTGTAAAAGCCTTTTATTACAGAATAATTCGATATAAAAATTTATTCACTAAAAAACACCAAAAATTGATAATACAACCAACAAGCAACCTTATATATGCACAGCAAACTGTTATTATTATTTTTAGTCTTTTTATACCCTTCTATTTCCGCTCAGAGTAAAAAAGAGAAAGAGATAGACAGTCTTTTTAGTACAATAAAATCCAAGGCAAACAATCCTTATGTAAAAAATGAAACTGATAAAATATTAAAAGTTTCCACAGAAGTCTATTACAAGTCCCGGGAAATAAAATACATCGACGGCCAAATAGATGCATTAAGCTATATGACCGAAATCTATACTAATACAGGGAATACAAAAATGGCATTGGCAAAAGCTGATGAAGCAATAGCACTTGCTGGAAACAATAAAAAATATACAATAGATAAGTCAAATCTACTAATAGCAAAAGGAGCAGCTCTTTCCAAATTGGGCTATTTCGAGAAGGCATTACGCTCCTTTCAGGAAGCTCTTGATTCCGCAGACAAGGCTTCACCCGAAGAGAATAATAGAAAACATTACAATAAGTCTCTTACCTATTTTCTTATCAGACTCCTGCACGAACGTGATCTCAATACACCTTTAGAGAGGAAAGAAGCAGAATTTTATATTCAGAACGCATATAAAGAAGCCCGACAGATTACTCCGGATTATAAACAAAAAACCTACATTATGACAAAAAGCCTCCAAAGTCTGGTCTCAGCTTATACAGATTGGGGAGAACTAAGTAAAGCCGAAGTGTATCTTGCTGAAGGAGATAAAATTAATGAAAACATAGAGTCTTCATGGCCTTTAACCCGTAATGTTCTTTTGGGAGAAATAGAAACAAAAAGAAAAAACTTCACCAAAGCAGCAGGACACTTCAAGATAGCGCTTGATCTCACAAAATCCTATAAATTGGTATATGACCAGAAACTCATGTATTCTCTTCTCGCTGAAAGTTATCATGAGCTACAGGATTATAAAAATGAATCGTATTATCTTGCTCAGAATAAAAAGCTAAGTGACAGTCTCTCTAAAGCAGAAAAACAAACTAACAGCTATATATTAAAGAAGGAGCTTGAAACTAAAGCGCCTAATAAGATCTGGGAAAGTCCAACTTATTGGTATTACATATCTCCCTTTATTATCCTATCACTAATTGTAAGTTACCAAATTTACAAGCGTTTTAAAAAGCATAAGATATCAGATTCAGCAGTTAATTACAACACAGAATCAGACTACGGAGGTTATGAAGATCATAAAAAGCTAGATCAGATCATAGAACTTGCGGAAAATAACAATACTGCATTTTATCTAAAATTCCAGGAGATATTTCCGGATTTCAATCAAAAACTTTTAAATATTAATCAGAGACTTACACAATCTGATCTGGAATATTGTGCTATGATGAAACTAAACTTTGACACTAAAAAAATAGCCATTATTAAAAAGACTTCTGTGGGTGCTGTAGAGAGTAAAAAACACCGGATTAGAAAAAAATTAAATATAACATCTGAAGAAAATATTTATATATGGTTAATAGATAAATAAAAACAGCCTTTTAAAATACTTTAACAAAAAACCACATAAAACATAGCTTTTTATGTGGTTTTAACATTTTCGTAAGAAAACGAATGCCTCTCCGAAACAAATCAGAATAGGCTTTTCTGGAATCGCATGCTCATGCCACGATACTTTTGTCCCATCAAACAAAATTGCTTGTTGTATGTCAATACAGCATCCATTTTAATCAAAATTAAATAATTGCACAACTGCCCCGAATCAGAACACACCTGATGAAACGGTCCCCCATAATAGTTTTAGCATTTAAAGAACAGTTATCGGGGCAGTTTAATAAAAATGAAGCTGATTTAAGGAATGACCATTTGTAAAAAATAAGTAACAGACAAAATAAAAAATTATGGCAGAGAAAAAGATTATACCAATCACTACAGAACAATTCCATGAATATTTTTCAATCTACAATAAAGCAGATGAAAAGGACAGCTCTGTAATATATTCCGGTATTACAGAAAGTATTAAAAACTTCGCTGTTGGTCATTATTTCTGGTTCATAGTTGACTGCATCAATATGAAAACAAAAGATGTAAGTTCTAATATCGAACTTCATACGCCATATAATCAAAAACAATTAAATAACCAGAACATACAGCACTTTATAGATTTGATCCATCCGGAAGACGGGCAGTACCTACTTTCTGCTTTAGTCTCTTCTGCAAGAATATATAAGAATATGCGTAAATCGGATAAGAATAATCTTCGTTTTAATTTTTATGTCCGAATGCTTAATCATGATAAAAATTATCGTTGGGTTCTCATTCAGGCTCCTAAACAATCTTTTAATAAATACAATCAGATAGAAAGCTCATTATTTGTTATTTATGATCTATCCCATTTTCCAATAAATGAGATGCCATTACTTTCCATATTAGACGATCAGGGTAAAGAAATTCAATATTCTAAGCACATTACATTAAAGAATGCGAAACAGGATAATTCTAAACCTTATGTTACACAACGTGAAAAAGAAATCCTGATGCTTATGGCTCAGGGACTGAACAGTCCAAAAATAGCAGAGCACTTGTTTATATCTTATCATACAGTTGAAAATCACAAGCGTAACCTGAGAAAAAAAACAAAAACAAAAACTTCTACGGAACTTATAGCCTTTAGTATAAATAATTGCATACTTCCGGTATAAATAATATCAACAACTTAATATTAAAAATGACAGATTCATGCTATTTCTTTCCATTATAATGATATATAATTTTACAAACAGAAAATAAATATTACTATAAACTATTAAAGCTCAATCAGAAACAAGTCTAATACTGAGTGAGAAAAACAATACTATTAGCCATTATTATACAATAATGGAAATTAAAGAAAATAACATGATCATCATTTATTTGTTATTTGTTTGTGAAAACTGGAAACAGTTGGAGAGCGGGGTTTCCCCGCTCTTTTTATAAAAAGCTACTCCATTAATTATTAAACAACGTTTTATTAATATACATTTTACACTGAATTTTTGTCAGTTTATATGAAACAAACAGGCGTTGGTTATTTATAAAATAATTATATGAATTTACATACTTTCAATATATCAATAAGATCAACTGTAAAGGGCTCTACTCTACTAATCTTAAATAGCTTTGTATTTATAACAGCTGCAATTTTTAGTTTTATAATATCGTACAAATCTGTTTATATACCATTAGGTATTGCCTTTAGCCTATCATCAATTATTGAGGCTTTATTTTTCCTGCAAAACAGTAAAAGTATGAAAGCATGGAATTGGTACCTCTATTATACTTTATTTATAGCCATAATAACAATCTTCTCTTCTCCATATATTCAGAAAAATTATACAATTTCCGTACTGGGGTTTATTTCTTTATGTCAAAGTTTATTACTATTAAGTCTGGCAACGGATCTTAGAAATCATGATTCTGCTCATTGGGCAATACCAGCCAGATCGAGTGGTCTAGCCATTCTCTTTTCAATTACACTTATTGCTCATTCGGTATTCGATTTCATTCCAACAAACTTCATTATCGGAGGAATATTTATGATGATTTCCCTCAGCTATATATTACTTGTATCAGAGTTTAAAAAGCTTAACAAGCATTATAAATCAATAAAAATACTGAGCCGGGAGTTAAAGTAATTCATATATAAACTGAAAACGTCCTAAACAACCAATAAATCAACATCAAGTTATGGATACTACTAATAACAATTCTTCCGACCCTGACCCTGAAGAATCTTTATCTGATAAAAAGACTAAAAAGGATTATGTACCTCCCAAATTAAATGTTATCATTTTAACACCAAAGGAAAAAATAAATCCACCTGGCTCTACAACAAATTCTTGTTCTGGTACTTCCTCCTTTACTGAAGAAAATAATTCATCAGAATCTGATGAATTAACATCTGATATTTAACTATCATTTTGTTCTATTTGCCTGAAATGAGTTCAGATTATCTGTTCTATCATTTTTCCTTTCAAAAAAGTAATCTCTGAAATATAGAATTAAGTATTATTTACTGTATTTATACAAGCTGACACAATACATTTAAAATACTATTTACAAATAAATAATACTGTATATCAATCACTTAATTTATTTTCAGAATTTCCGTAAGAAATCGCATGTACTCCTGATAAAAATCAAAAGGTCATTTTTTCGGTGTGTCATTTATGGAGTATTAATTTTGTCTTGTGAAATAAAATTCACTCTAAACTACTATCTGTTAAATTATACGCTCCGGTAAACACAAATGATGATAAAATACTTTCTTTTAGTGAAATTACCAACACCGCCGGAGCGTTTTTAATTCAAAGTTTAATCTATTAAAGAGATTTCAACAAAAACTAATTTACATCAGGTTTTTGTCACTAGTCTGTACAATAGAAATAAAAATATTTATTTGGAATGCTTTAACAAACAATAAACAGGTCTTAAAGTTTCATAATTAATCATTAATTAACTCACCTACAATCACTTTTGTCCGTTATTTGCATTACAATAAGCGCACTTGATTAAAATAACATGAATGATTCTTTTAACACCACTATCAGAGGCTCTCTGAAAGGTTGGTATTTTCCTGTGATAGCAGGTATTCTCTCTGTAATAACGGGAGTATTTTTATTTATAATACCGCAAGCAGATTATGCTCAGTACATCCTGTTCTATGGAATAGTTTTTATTATTGCGGGACTGCTTCGTCTTATATTTTCTTTTCAAAACCGAAGAATAATTAATGGCTGGGGTTGGTACCTTATTTATGGAATGCTAATTCTGGATCTGGGAATTTATTTAACCATTTATTCCGGAAAATCATCTGTCCTTATTATTGGTCTAACAGCTTTATTACGCTCAATCACTATGCTGGGAACTGCAGTCGATTTAAAAAGACACGAACACTATCATTGGGGGCGTATTGCCACATGGAGTGTTGCAGGAATTATTTTCTCTGCATTACTAATCTTAAATCCTGCTTCAACTGGTATTCCTATTAGTTTTGTTACTGCTTTATATTTTATTAGCATTGGCATTGCTGCAATTTTACTCTCTGCAGAATATAAAAAAGTGAATCAGCATCATTACATTATGCGCAAACTAATGCGTAAACTGGATGAAGATATTTAGTAATAACAACCATATTATGTTGTAATCAGTTTTAATAGATAACTAAATATTCTTTTGCTGAAGACATTGGTTTCCGATACTGTAATACCACTGAATGCAATAAATAAAAACCGGACTAATAACCGGTTTTATTATTTTATACGAGTATTGAAAAAGAATTTCTTATAACAGGAATAATAAAAACTCATATACCTAACGATCTATTCAGAGCCAAAGACAATTTCATCTTGCTTACCAATACTAAAATTCTGGATAAAGGTAGTTAATACCTACTCCTAGGTTTTAGAAAATGATCTAATGTATAAATTATATAAAAACATAAAATATGTTTACGGAAATCCGTAAACATATCAATTCTTCACATCCTACTTTTGATGTAGTATTCATAAAATAAATCAAATGGCCTGGAGCTTTAGAAAAAGAGTGAAAATTATTCCCGGTGTGCATCTTAATTTTAGTAAAAAGGGAATTTCAACAACTATTGGTGTAAAGGGAGCTAGTATTAATTTAAGTAGTTCAGGAAACTATTTAAACACTAGTATTCCTGGACTAGGACTTTATAATCGTCAGAAACTTTCAGAAAAATCTCCTTCCTCGCCTTTACCTCTATATCCGGAAACAGATATTCTTTCAACGGAAAATATTTTCAGCTCTGACATCCAAGAGATCACCAGTCAAAATATGCAAGGAATAAAAGAAGCAATTATTATGGCCTATAACCAAAGATCAGAGCTTAAAGGTGATTTGTATAAAATACAAACAACACTTAGGGCTACTAAATTTAAAAGAGCATTAAGCTATATTCTTTTATATGGTGTAATTAAAAAAAATATTCCATTAGAATTTAAAAAAGACATCTACCTTCAAAGAGAAGCTATCAAACAAACAGAGAGGCAAATACAAAACTGTTTTGTCAACGTAGACATTGAATTCGAAAAAGACATAAAACAAATATTTGATCAACTTTATTCTACATTTAAGAACCTCTCAGCTTCTCAGAAAATATGGGACGTAACAAGTGCCCATTATCAAGACACAGTAAAAACACGTTCTTCAGCAAGTAAACTTGTTAATAAGCGGCTTGTTAAATTTTCATTTAGATCATTACCCTTTATTAAAACAAACTATGAAGCTTTGTATTTTCAAAATGCCAATGGGGCAGACCTTTATTTCTATCCAGGATTTATTGTAATGTACTCCAATAAAAATAGCTTTGCAATCATAGGAATTAATGAGATTGATTTTTATCAAAGTTATGTTCGCTTTACCGAAACTAGTGCTGTACCTTCCGATTCTAAAATTATCGACAGGACATGGGCTAAAGTGAATAAAAATGGTTCCAGAGACAAGAGGTTTAAAGGGAACTATCAAATACCTGTTGTGCGCTATGGAGAGATTCATTTATCAACCAATACAGGTCTTAATGAGGAATATGAATTTAGTAACTATGAAGCCACCGAGGCATTTGGAAATGCCTTCAGAGAATACCAGCGTATTACCAAGAGTCTTCATGAACTATCATCAATATAAGAAAAGACTTTTTATAAAAAACAGGCTATCAAATATAAATGATAGCCTGTTTTCAGGTATTAAAATTATCTTTCTATTTTATTTATTTCAAAAGCCACATCATCTTAGTGATATCATCATTTCCACCATACTGGGATTGTACAGCATTCTGATAATTGGTACTGTTATAAGTAACCTCCCCCTGAGGATAAGTCCAGCGGTATGGTAACATGTTATTAGGAGTTCCTATACCTACGCCACCCTGTTGGAATTCCGGAAACCCGGTTCTTCTCCAATTGTAGAAAGCTTCAAAGCCAGAGTTACAGAATAAAGACACATACTTTTGCGTTAAAATCTGCTTTAACCCTTCGGCTGTATTTCCTAAGTATGCTACATTTGAAAGGAAAGCATTGGTATCTACTGTTACATTTCCAAGAGTACCACCAAGTCTATCTCCTATACTTAGGCTGCTGCCATTAGAAAGCTTATAAAAACTTAAAGAAGCATTAATCCCCTTTGTATACCAATCTCCGGCATCACCACTCGCCCATCCACGGTTAAGAGCTTCAGCAATATTAAAGCACATCTCGGAATAACCAATAAGCACATAAGGCTCTGCTGTAGATCCGTCCTGAGAAGAGAAATATCTTTTATAATTGATGTAAGAATAGTCTCCTTTATCTGTTGTGGTATTTCCTGCAGTATCGGTTCCTGCGAATAAAACAGACTGTGCTGTATTCGTACTGGCCCCTACATAAGCTGAGAAACTTGAAAAAGGAACTCCTCCTACTCTATATTTGGCCGGCGCCGGAGTAGCAAAAACAAAAGTTCGTGGATCTTTGGTTGAAGTGGTAATATCCAGAATTGTTTTAGCAATATTGGCCCCATAGGTATATGACCTGCTGGTATATACAGGATAAGGATTATAGCTGGCATTAAATTTATAAAGCATATTATCCGAAATTGATTCCATTAGTGGATTGAGTGTCGGATTATTTAGAATCGCAGCGAACTGTCCTTTTATATTAAGATCTGGCGTATCACTTTGTCTCTTACTTAAGCTTATTAAGACTCTTAGCCTATACGTATTGATAACTTTTTGCCATTGGAAATAAGTAAGTCCAAAGATATCTCCTGATGCATCTGCTACGGTATTCTTTAAGGCCGGATAAGTCGTAATAGTTGTACCTAAAGAAGTATTGGCTTCGCTAAGAAGGTTTAGTGCATTTTTAAATACATCTTTCTGTGAATCATACTTTGGAGTAAGATTTAAAGCATTTCCGGCTTCAGACATCGGAATATCTCCTACCCTTTGAGAAAGCCATATAGAGGAATAAGCTTTAAAGAATTTAGAAAGCGCCGTATAAAAACTAATCTGTGCCTGATCGCCAAGTTTCTTGGCCTGATCCTCCATTTTAACGGAATATAAGTAAATATCATATTCATTACCGGAATCTGTCCAGCTGTAAGAATTACTTCCCCAATAGTAGCTATAATTGCTGACAAAATACTGATTGGTTTTATGAGCCTGAGAGAAAGGCATCTCATCAGCCTTGATTAGATTTGAGGTAATATGATTTAGAATTAAAGAAGGCGGAATAAGTGCATCTTCTGATCTTGAGTTGGGATTGCTAAGCAAAGCATCATCTCTGTTACAACTTACAGCGATAAAGCCTACAGAAAGTACCACCGCAATTTTATATATCCATTTATTTTTCATTGTTTTCCTTTTAAATTAAGAGTTGATTAAAAGCCGATGCTTACATTAAAACCTATAGTTCTGGTAGAAGTACTCTGTAAACCTACATTTCCTTTTGCTCCACCTGCTGATCTATCCGAGGAGTTGAATCCGGCAGCAAAAGAGTCCATATCCATGTCTTTTCTCTTTGCGAAATACAACAGGTTTCTTCCTACAATAGAAAGGCTAAGAGATCTTAAGAAAGTTCTTTCAAGGAATTCTTTAGGGAAAGAATAGCTAAGACTCGCCTCCCTTAATTTCACAAAACTTCTGTCAACCATAAAGTATTCGGTATTGTTATATAAATTGGTGATATAACTCTGTACAGTAACCGGAGTTGAATTACGGGCAAACGTCAGTTCACTCATATTGGAGATTTGTCCGTTGACAAATTTGGGCGTTCCTGAAGTAATGACCACACCCTGACCCAAATAGGAAGGAGCAATTGTGCCATTATCTCTTAAAGAAACCCATTCTTTATATCTGGCATCACCAAAATCACCAGCGGCACTCTCATAAGCAGTACCTCCGTTCATTGCCTGAGCATACATAAAGTCATATATCTTTCCGCCTACTCTTGCATCCCACTGGAAGCTTAAAGACCAGTTTTTATAAGACAGATTATTGGTAATACTTAATGAGAAATCAGGATTTAAATTTCCAAGGAAAGCATTTTGACTATCCCCACTTGGCGGCTGATAAATAAGTCCTGCTGATGTATGAACAATATTTCCCTGATTATCTCTTACAAAAGCTCTTCCATAATAAGCATCCATACGATCCCCCACTTTATAATTGTGTCCGTTTAGCCATAGCTCATTATAACCGTCAGCAATTTCTTTTAAGGTTTCGCGGTAGGTACTCCAGTTGGCACTCAGGTTCCAGTTAAAGCCATCACGTCTTTTAAAGATTGCGGCATTCAGGCTCACCTCAAATCCCTGATTAAGGGTTGTGATACCATTAATATTATGAAAATTCTGTCCTACAGAAGGAGCATTCCCCAAAGCATAGATCTGCGGGCCATTGATGGTTCTGAAGTATGTCGCATCAAGTCCCACTCTGTTTTTAAAGAACTTCATATCGATACCTGTTTCATAGGAAACTCTTCGGTAAGGATTAAGATTCTGATTGGCAATAACTGCAGAATAGTCTACAGAAGCTGTTCCGTTATAATAGCTGTTATTCGAATAACCATTCTGATTAGAATAGGTAGGTCCGTCATAAGAAGTATAAAGCTCTGATCCATAACGTAGAAGTCCGGAATTTAGAGTATTCCCCGTAATACCCATATAAGCAGAGCCAATGGTGGAAGATGTTAGTGCTCCTTTAACGTCAGCAAATGAACCCCTTATTTTAAGGTATGACAATGTATTACCGAAGTTTAAATAATCAGAAAGTACTGAACTGATGGATGCTGAAGGATAAAAGAAGGTATTGTAGCCTTTTCTTAAGGTTGAAAGGTTGTCTAATCTACCCGTTGTATTGATGTTAAAGTAGTTTTTGTAACCAAAATCTACGGAGTAATAAGCACTGTATACCTGCATTTGAGATTCCCATGAGTAAGCAAGTCCCGGAGCTTTGGTATTAGAAAGAGAATAAAGCTTAGGAATGGCCAGCCCTTTGGTTGTTGCCCAGTCTGATTCATATTGGAAGAGTCTCATACTGGCCCCACCTAATGCGGAAAGATTCCAGTTGCCTAATTTCTTATTGAAATTAACCATTAAATCGGTATTGTTCTCCAAAAGGTTACGCTTATCTACCCTGTAATCACCGTACCATCCGAAGCTATACCATGGAACATAGTCATTAAGGTTCGTAGAAGGCGGTACTTTTTCTGTACGCGTTTGGTTCCAGGTTGTAATCTGTGAACGAAGACTAATATCTAAATCTTTATTGACACTGTAAGTGGCTTTCAAATATCCATAGACATCTGTTTTACGGTGCGATCTTAGCCATTCATTGGCCATAAACCAGGCACTGTTCAAACGCCCATACTCCGAAGAATACTGCATAAGATCCTGTACCCCCTGAGGCCCTTTGTAGATGTCTCTTAAATCATTGATGTCATAATCCGAAGAACCATAAACCTTGAACATATAGATATAACTGTTCGGGCCATAGTTCACATCTGGAATATTCGGCGTATACTGAAGACTTAAGTTTAGGTTTCCATCAAATCTTAGCTTATCATTTATTTTATAGCCTAGATTAATATTAAAATTATCAGCGTTTAGTTTGGTATTCGGAAACATACCCTGCTGGTACAAATGGCTGTATGACAATCTTGCATCATAATTTTCCCCGGAAGAGGATAGTGAAATATTATTTGTACTGGTCAATCCCCCTTGTACAAAATTTTCAAAGTTCTTCACTCCTCTTGCCAGCCATGGTGTTCGTCCTCTGGTCTGGGTTACCGGATCCCACGGACTGTCATACTGCTGAATAGGCTGTCCCTCAAAACGGGGTCCCCATTCAGGAAGCCTCTGCCCGTTATCATAAAGCACATTTCCATAGGTATATTTAAAACCTGTCCCCCGGCCATATTCATACTGACTTTCAGGTAGAGCAATAAAACCGGTATCAAACATCGTAGTACTATTGAAATCTACGCTCCAGCCCTTTTTGTTTTTAGTTCCCTTTTTTGTGGTAATGATAATCGCACCGTTAATCCCACGAAAGCCATATAATGCCGCAGCATTAGGCCCCTTTAAAATAGAATAACTCTCAACATCATCCGGGCTAAGATTCCAGGTATCAGAGTTAATCGGAACCCCATCTACGACAAATAATAAATCTTTGCTCCCTCTTAATACGATTTCAGGACGTCCCAACATCTCGGTATTAGCCCCGATATTAAGACCGGCAACCTTACCGGCAAGAGCATTTAAAGGGTTAGCCGCACGCACCTTGTTTACCACATCTCCTTTTACCTCAGTAACATCGTATCCAAGTTTCTTTACTTCTTTTTTTACCCCCATCGCTGTAATGACCACTTCCTGAATATCCAGTCCCTTAACCGATGTAGAATCTTTCTTTTGTGATTTTGCCTGACCTGCCAAACATAGTAGTCCCAAAACACAAAAGGCATCTCGTAATCTTTTTTCCATTAGTTTTTAAGCAAATGTAGAAGTAAGAATCAGAGGCAAAGGTTAAGAACTGATGAATAAAACATTATGAAAATTTTAACATTTTACTCTTTTTAAAAGTCTTCTAAAATCACCTAAAATCTAAACCCAATACCTGTATTATTGAGTCATTATTCTACTCCCTGCCTTTAAAAAGATGTAAACTCTTATTCACAATAAAATGTTGGCTTTAAAATTTGCTTAAAAAAAGGTAACATTTCTTTAAGGTCTGTTATCAGATACTTAAAAAAGTAATGCGTTTAATGAGAAAAATACTGATAATTCTTAGCTAAGAATTATCACAAATATTTTAAAGAGGGTGAAATAATTAGATTAACAGGATTTATTTACCAATAAAAAAGAGGGGCAATTTGAACAGCCCCTCTAAGTGAAAAATAATTTAATAGAAGATGCCATAATATTTCTGGCATACGTTAGGAAACAAACCCTTATTATTTGAGTGATTTAATAATCTCTTCTGCTGCTTCATTCTCTACGCCTTTCTTCTTAGACAATTCCAAAGATTTCTTAGCCCATATTAATGCATTGGATTTATCTCCTGTTTTTAGGTAAAGTTTAGCTAGTGTTTGTGTATTAGCATAGTTTTCCTCTTTTTTTATCGATTCCTTACACCATACTACTGCTTTTTTCAAAGACTCCGGATTTGATACCAGCCTTTCAAACCGCCATGCTGCCTGAAATAACTCTTCTGAGCTCGCACCTTTAGGAATTGTATGATATTGCTCTAAAATGATACTTTCATAAGAAACATAGTCTTTATTTTCTAAAGCCTTATTTCCTTTGGCAGTATACAAAGCCTGTTTTGCTTTCTCTTTTCCTAATACACTTGTCGCTTCTTTAAGAAAATATTCATCATTGAATTGTTTACTTTCTATATTATAAGCCTTTTCTATGATATCTTTTATTTTTATACCATCTTGAAAATTATTATACTCTTTATCACCAACAAGCTTTCTTATCGCTATTTCTTTTTCTTTAACAACCCCATACAATGGATCTTTAGAATCATATACCCTTCTTAGTAAGTACAAAGCATCTTTCTTGGTAATATCCTGATCAGAAACATTATTAAAATAGGCTACTGAAACCTTTTTAGCGGTTTCACTATTCTGAGATATGGTAAACTCATAGAGTTTCTTAACCAATGAAGCATCTCTTTCTCCATTTTCAAATCTTTTCAAAAGTCCCTGTACATTCTTATCAGGATCTTCAGCTTCTTTAGCAAGATTGATAAACTCAGTTTCACTACATGATCCTACAGTTCTGTGAACAACATTTCCGTCTCCATCTATAAATAAAAAAGAGGGAAAACTAGTGATATTATACTTTTTAGCCAGTGCTATTCCCTCTCCTTTTTCCATATCAAACTTTGCATTAATAAACTTTGCATTGTAATATGCTCCAACCGTCTCTAATGAGAAGATATTTTTGGCCATTAACTTACACGGTGCACACCAATCGGTATAAGCATCAATAAAAATGAGTTTATTTTCCTGCTTAGCTTTACTGAGCAAAGCTTTAAAACTTCCCTCTTCAAACTTGATACCCTTTGTTTCTGTTTTTCCAAATATTATAATGCTAAGAAATAGCAGTATAATCATACTTAATTTTTTCATAATGTATAAGATTGTGTTTATTTATTGTTTTTGTAATAGCTAATTCCACACTCCAGGAATTTTTTAAAGTCTTCTTTCGGCATGTATCCAGAAACAGGAGCGTTTATAACTTTCTGGTCAGGTGTTACTAACACATAATGTGGCTGAGAGTTATTATTGAAGTTTACCTGTTGGAACATAGACCATTTGTCTCCAATTGTTTTAATCTTCTTTTTCTGACCATTCCCCATGTCTATGGATGTTTGCTGGTCAGCAGGAAGTTCCTCTTTGTCATCTACATAGACAGATGCCAGGATAACTTCATTCTGAATAATTGGAAGAATGTCTGCTTCACTCCATACAAATTCCTCCATTTTACGGCAGTTTTCACAACCATATCCGGTGAAGTCAATCAGTACAGGTTTGCCTTCTTTCTTCGCCAATTCTATTGCTTTGAAGTAATCATGCTCAGGTTTTAGCCCCAGAATACCATCTTCTTCACTTTTATAAAGACTTACATTCATCGGAGGTAAAATACCGCTTAATGTAGCTAGTCTTGGTTTTTCAGAAGGCAGTAAGCCCGGAATTAAATAGAGAATAAACCCTATTCCCAGTACGCCTAATATTTTTCTGGTAATGGATATTTTAGGATTTTTATCATCATGCGGGAATCTTATTTTTCCGAATAAGTATAGCACTAATCCAATTGTAATAAGAATCCATAGTCCTATAAATATTTCTCTTTTCAAAAGGAATGTTTTGGAAACCAAGTCTGCTTTTGAAAGGAACTTTAATGCTAGTGCAACTTCTATAAAACCTAATACAACTTTCACAGTATTCATCCAGCCACCAGATTTTGGTAATGACTGTAATGCTTGTGGGAATAAAGCCAGTAATCCGAAAACAATAGCCCATGCCAGACCAAATCCGCCTAAAGCGAAAGTTAATAATACCGGAATATTCTTAGCGCTGGAAGCAACACCTCCCAGTAAGCTTCCCAAAATAGGACCTGTACACGAGAATGAAACAATAACCAGCGTAAGAGCCATGAAGAATATACCGACTATACCTCCGGCTTCTTCTGCTTTTGCAGATTTGTTAGCAATCCAGTTTGGCAGTGTGATCTCGTAGTATCCGAAGAAACTCAGTGCAAAGAATAAAAATATTGCAAAGAAGAACAGGTTTAGCCATATATTGGTCGAGATATCGTTGAAAATATTTCCGCTGATACCATCCAGAATATAAAACGGAATACTCAATGCTACGAAAATAAGCAGAATGAAAAGCCCGTAAATAATAGCATTTCTTTTTCCCTTTGCTTTGTTAGCTGCTCCTTTTGTAAAGAAAGAAACAGTAAGCGGAATCATTGGGAATACACAAGGTGTAAGAAGGGCGATAAGTCCACCCAGGAAACCAAGGACAAATACCAATCCGTTGCCGGAATCCTCTTTTACCTGTTCTGTTCCACAATCTACCAAAGGTTTTCTGAAATCCAGACTGTTTACTCTAATTCCGTCTGTACTTGCAGGCATTTTTACTTCCACATCGGCAGTTGTTCCGGTTTCGGTAATTGTTGTAGATGCAGGCATTGAATCCTGTGCTTTAACCTCTTCCTTTTCATCAGCTTTAGCTTCTGTGGTTGCAGCAACCTCTTTCTCGAATTCTAAAGTATTCGGAGCAAGACAAACACGGTCATTACATGTCTGGAAAGTAATTTCTGCAACTACTTTAGCGGCCTTTTTAGGATCTTTTAATTTGAACTTCTGAATAAATTTAGCAGAATTGGAATAGTATACAATCTGGGCTCCGAAAGCCTCGCTAAACTCTTCAATTTTTTTGCCACCTTCACGGAAGCCTCCAATAGTTTGTATGTCTTTGGAGGTCACTTTCATTTCGGTAGGAATACCGCTATCCGGTGGTAAATCTTTGGAATAAATATGCCATCCACTCTCCATTTTAGCAGTTAATACTGCTTCATACTCATTATCACTAACCTTGTTTAGTTGGTAGGTCCATTTTACTACATCTTTAATCTGGGCACTAATACCTGTTGTGAATAATAAAAACACAACTAAAACCCATTTTCTAAGTTTTATCCTTTCATTCATAAAGAACTCTAAGTTTTTTTTCATCATTTGTATTTTTGTTTTGTTTTACTTCTTTTTGGGGTTTACTAACTCAGGGTTTCAAAATCTTTATTTTACAATCTATGCTATGTCTTAACTAAAAGATTATTAAATTCCACATTGCAAACTTAAAGAAGCTCTACAGTACATATTGTTAACTTCCCACTAACAAGTGTTAACTAGAGTTAACTGCTGTAAATCAGTAGGTATTTATGCTCTATATTTGTACTGAAAATAATTTGTAACTGATTTTCAGACTCATAAAATAAAGTATGAAAAAGAAATTTAGAACCATACTCTTAATCGCATCAATTACGGCATGCTGTATATTAGTTTTTCAGTTATACTGGGCATATAACTGTTATAAAACCGCTGAAAAAAATCTAAATATTACAATAGATAATACGCTGAAAAAAAGTATGGAGATTTATCAGCTCAGAGCGCTCGAATCCATACCCGTAATCAGAAATGATGATCCAAGGATCTACTACGCGACAAAAAAATGGTATATCGATCCTAAAAAGAAAAATAAGGATACAACAAAGGAACAGCCTTATCGGATGATCATAGACCCTATTGAAATATCTAAACAACAACTGCCAATTATAAAAAATGTTCTTTTACGATTAAAAGCATCAACATTAAAGTCAATTGACCTAAAGGAACTAAGTAATATTATACAACGGGAATTTGTTAAAAATGGTGATGATATTCAGTTTAAACTTTCCCTAAGCCAAAGTCAAAATCAAACTCCGCTTAGAAGTGTTTTCTACATCCCTGTGCAGTTATCAAAAGATAATCTCTTGATAAAAGTGCAGATTACCAACTTTGATGTTTACCTCACGAAACAAAATTTGATTCCTATCTCCGTTTCTCTGATTCTTATCCTATTATCGGCAGGAAGCTATTATTTTATGACCCTTACGATAAAAAGACAATTAAAGCTTGATCATCTTAAAAATGACTTTATCAATAATATGACGCATGAGCTGCGTACTCCTATCACTATATTGAAGTCTTCAAATGAGGCTTTGTTGAGTTTTAATGCTATTAACGATCCCGATAGAGCTGAAAAATACTTAAAAATTAATGATGACATTTTAAATAAATTAGAGCAGAATGTTGACAGAATACTTGACATTGCGCAGTACACCAAGCACTATGCTGCCCATCCCCGCGTGAAAGTAAAATTAAATGAACTGATTTCTTTAATCATCACCAGGTTTTCTGTCTATGAAAATGTTACGATAGAGTATGTTAATCAATTAGAAAATGACGAATTCTATACAGACCCCTATATTATAGATACGGTTCTTTCAAATTTACTGGATAACTCAATCAAATATGCTCAGGAAACAGCCCATATTATTTTAAAAATTTCCCAAAGCCCAAACGGATTTCAACTTTACGTTCAAGATAATGGTAAAGGCATTGACGCTATATATCTTCCCTATATATTTGATAAATTCTTCAGGGTTCCCGAAAAAGATAATCTTCATGATGTCAAGGGTTACGGACTGGGCTTAAATTACGTGAAAGAACTTGTAGATTCTTTAAAAGGAACCCTGAGCGTAAAAAGTAAATTGGGATCGGGGACAATATTCATTATTAATTTTCCAACGATATGACCAAGATAAAAGTTTTATTAGTAGAAGATGAGGCAATACTTGCCATGGTTATAAAAGAAACCTTAGAGAAAAATGGTTTCGAAATAGAAATGGCCGGAAACGGAGTGGAAGGATGGGCACAGTTTAAAAATACAAATCCCGACATCTGTGTTATTGATATAATGATGCCCCGTAAAGATGGTTATTCTTTAGTGGAGGATATAAGAAAAGTTGATGATTTAGTTCCTATTATATTTCTCTCGGCTAAATCTCAAACAGCTGATGTACTAAAAGGTTTGGAAATTGGTGGTGATGACTATATGAAAAAACCTTTCAGTATGGAGGAGCTCATGCTGAGAATAAAAAAACTGGTTCGCAGATCTTCGGTAAAATCAGTTGAGCCCTTAAATGAATCAATAACAGATAACATAGTGGGGAAATTTCATTTTGATTTTAAAAGACTAAAGCTTTATTGTGACAATATCACTATTAATTTGTCCCAAAGGGAGGCTGAATTATTAAATCTCTTGCTTATAAACAAAAATCAGGTACTCGAGCGCAAAACAGCTTTGATCAAGCTATGGGAAAGTGATGATATTTTTGCCGCCCGAAGTATGGATGTCTATATAACGCGCTTGCGTAAATTCTTAGTCCATGATCCCTCTGTAGAAATTCTTAACATAAGAGGAATTGGTTATAAGTTAATAGATTAATATTTCTTTTTGCTAGAAGGGTTACAAACTGAGATAATAAATGCTCTGCTAAGTTACCTTACATGCCTGAAAATCCAAATCAAGTATAAAGCAGCATAACGCTATCTCTTTTTATTATTTTACTTCTTATTTTAAAATTTACAATCAATTATCCAAAAGCAAATTTTTTCTACAGAAAGAAAAAATGACAATACAATAAAATATTTTTTTATTGTATAACATCACACAATAAAAATACAATATACTTCTCGATTTAAAAGATTAATCTTACTAATTTCTATCTACTTTTATATTATATCTTTATTTTATACTTATTTTATTTAATAGAGGATGTGAGCAAAAAATAAAAAAAGCAAAGCCTTAGAATTCTAAGGCTTTGCTTTTTTATCAGAATGAATTCTGATTAAAATAAAATTATTTTACTCTGTTATTACTTTGCTATTAATCTGTAGACAACCAAGCATAAAACTGACCCTCCGATTGCTACCAGAAAACTTGAAATATTAAAGCCTGTAACATCTATACCAAAAATCATTGATCCCAGCCAGCCTCCTACAACTGAACCTATAATCCCAATGATAATTGTTGCAATCCAACCTCCCGGGTCAGATCCTGGGTGAATAGCTTTTGCAATTGCTCCTGCAATTAGTCCGAATATAATCCACGTTAATATACCCATAATTTGTATTTTTAAATGTTAATTAAAATTGTGTTTAGCGCCTTTAAAATTACAAATACGGTGCCATACGCCCTATTTCATTATTATTTATTTAAGCAATACCGTAATTTTATGATTTTATTAACTCAAAATTTAGATTATTTTTAGTTCGGTAAAACATTCATTTTTTCATCATTTGAAATAAATAAAATTTCAGAAAAAGAAAATAAATCATTGAGATATTTTCACTAATCTCTTATTCTCTGTAAGAAGTACTTAACTTAAAAAATATGGGGAAATTTTTCAGGAAAATTCGCTAATTTTAGATGGTTTTCTCTACTAAAGAGAAAGCAAAAATTATCATTCCTATTCAAATCATAAACAGAAAATAAAAACAAGCAATATGAAAATATTAGCATTTGCAGGAAGTACCTCTTCCACATCTATCAACAGAGAATTAGTAAAATTTGTTTTAAAGAGCTTTCAGGATCATGAGATCAACCTGATTGACCTTAATGATTATTCTATGCCCGTATTTTCAGTAGATCTTGAGAAACAAGGCTTTCCTGATGAGGCACACGGTTTTCTAAAACAAATTGAAGAGAGTGATATCATTATCTGCTCACTGGCCGAGCACAACAGGTCTTATAGCGCAGCCTTTAAAAATGTCTTCGACTGGTCGTCAAGAATAAACGTAAAGGTTTTTCAAAACAAACCTATGTTACTGATGAGTACTTCTCCCGGTGGCTATGGTGGCGGAAATGTAATGAATACAGCAAAAACCTTCTTTCCACAGTTTGGAGCTCTTGTTATGGAGAATTTCTCGCTTCCAAAATTCTATGAAAATTTCGATTTAGAAAATGGCGTGATTAATACTGAAATGTTAGAGGATTTAAATGGTAAAATCAAAAGCTTTAAATCTCAGATTTCTGCCTAGTATTTTTCAAGTACTTTATTCCTTGTTTGGCTTTAAATTTCTTATCCTATATCAAGGAAAACCAAAGCTAAACACGCGATATTTGTATTAGAAATTCCCAAAAACAACACACATTATGGAAATAGGAATAGACAGCTTTATTGCAACGGGCGCCTATGAAGGAGCATTAAATCCTCAGCAAAACATAGAAGCCATAGAGGCTTTGCTTAGTAAAATTGAACATGCTGACAAAATGGGACTTCATGTCTTTGGACTTGGAGAACACCACCGAAAAGAGTTTTTAGACGAAGCTCCGGCTGTTATTCTTGCAGCTGCTGCCGCTCGTACTAAAAACATTAAGCTTACCAGTGCAGTAACAGTACTAAGTGCTGCTGATCCTGTAAGAGTTTTTCAGGAATACGCTACCCTGGATCTTATATCAAAAGGCCGGGCAGAGATTGTAGCCGGCAGAGGTTCTTTTATCGATGCATACCCCCTATTCGGGCTTAATCTTCAGGATTATGATAAGCTTTTTGAAGAAAAAATAGAATTATTACTCGCTATTCGAGACAAGGAAACAGTATCATGGAAAGGTAAGTTTCGCGCACCTTTACACGAGCAGCCTATATATCCTCGTCCATATCAGGAATCTCTTCCTGTGTGGATTGGTGTTGGCGGTACACCAGAATCTTTTATACGGGCAGGAAAACTTGGACTTCCGCTAATGGTTGCTGTTATCGGAGGTGAGACTCATAATTTCAGACCTTTGATTGATTTATATTACGAAGCAGGAGAAAAAGCAGGACATCCCCGTGAAAAACTAAAAGTAGGATTACACTCTCTGGGTTATGTCGCAGAAGATACAGCTCAGGCAAAAGATGAATACTTTCCGGGATATCAGGAGATGATGGGCAAAATAGGTAAAGAACGAGGATGGCCTATACCTACCCGATCTCAGTTCGAGGCACAAGCCGGATTAACCGGAGCCTATGTTGTAGGAAATCCTGAGGAAGTAGCAGCAAAAATACTTCGCCATAGCAAAGCATTGGGAGGTATCTCAAGATTTACTTTCCAGATGGATAATCCGGGACTTACACAAGAACAGGTTTATAAATCAATAGAACTGATCGGTAAAAAAGTAATTCCGCTGATTAACGAAGCATAAAAATTTAAGCTCCTCAAAATAGAGGAGCTTTTTAGTTTTATTGTAAAATCTTTACTTGTTTACTTCCAGTAATAATTCATCAAGGTTTCCCATACACATAGTAAAACCTTCTTTAAAGCCCATCTCCAGCATGGTCTCTACATCTTTATAGCTATCATGCTTAAGAATTATATGCAGCGTTGTAAGATGGTCATCTGTAGAAAAATTAATACTCCAGTCAGAACGTGGTTTTTCAGTATTCTCTTTTCCGTTTTCATCACAAAAAGCATCCTTCCACTCGATAAGCTTTTTGAATTCTATTTTCTGATAGTCAGCCTTACACCATAGTTTTTCATTCTCTGGACTTACCATAGCATATAGCCATATTCCTCCTTCAGCAAAATTTAAAGTCTTTGTCTCAACCTTATAAGGTTTCGGAGCCCACCATCTGTCCAGGAATTCCGTTTTTGTCCAGGCTTGCCACACTTGCTCCAAATTCGCATTGAATTCACGCTTGATAACAATAGTATTGTTTTCCTTATCTATAGAAAAATCAAAAAAAAGATCGCTTTTCATTTTTAATATTTTTGATGGTTGTACATTCAAAGTTACCAAATAATTGAATGCATGATTCCGAATATAAGATTCAATTATAAACTTTAAATCATCCAATTACAATTACACATCGCTTGTACAGGATAAAATCTCCGAAATTAAAACTGTACAGAAAAGTTGTCCGTTTTGGACAAGTCTGACAATATTTACTAATCTAATTTTGCCCTGTCAAAAAAAGATCAATTATGCAAAGAAGAAAATTAGTACTTTTATTACTACCCTTTATTCTGTTATCATGCAGCCGCGATGAGAAGACCGATAAGCCATCAGGTACTCCCGATCCGTCTGCTGTTCTTTATAAAATGCCTGAAGAATCTGCTCCACATGAAGGAACATGGCTTCAGTGGCCACACGAATATCAATATGGAGCTACATACCGCGACCGCCTTGATCCTGCCTGGATAGCCATGACCAAAGAGTTGGTGCAGAGTGAGAAAGTTCATATTATCGCTTATGACAATACAGAAAAGGATCGTATAACAGCACTATTGAATGATGCAGGAATATCACTAAGCAACATCGATTTTAAAATTTATCCGACAGATGATTTCTGGGTAAGAGACAACGGGCCTATTTATGTAAAAGATAACAATGGCAAACTATTTATTCAGGACTGGGGATTTAACGGCTGGGGAAAAAAGGCTCAGTACAACAATTGTGACGCTGTTCCTTCCAAAATTGCTACAGATACTAATGTTCCGAAAATTGACCTCAACTCGGTAATGGTAAACGAAGGCGGAAGTATTGAAATTGACGGAAACGGAGTATTAATGGCTTGTAAAAGCTCTATTCTTAATAGCAACAGAAATCCCGGAATGTCTCAGCAGCAGGCGGAGGAAATATTTACAAAGAATTTGGGTGTTACAAAATTTATATGGTTAGAAGGAAAAGCTGGTCTTGATATCACAGATATGCATATTGATGGATTTGCCAGATTTGCCAATTCATCTACTATTATTACAATGAATTCCAATGACCTTTCTTACTGGCAGGTTCCTGATAATGATATTAATAGTCTGTACAATGCTACAGGAAAAAATGGTTCAGCTTATCGGTTTGTAAAGGTCCCTTTAACCAAAAATGAAGTAACAACTACCTATGGAAAGAAAGTTGGACGTGCATCCTATATCAATTATTATATCGCCAACAACCGGGTATTGGTACCTAATTATAACGATCCTAATGATGCAGTTGCAAACAACATCATCCAACAACTGTATCCGGACAAAAAGGTTGTCGGAATCGATTGTCGAAATCTCTTTGCCAATGGTGGTATGGTACACTGTGTTACGCAGCAGCAACCCCGATAAGATTATGTTATAAAAATAAAAAAACTACCTTCATAGGTAGTTTTTGCTGTATATAAAAGTTATAGATACTGTTCTAAATACTTCAGGACATCGTCTTTCTTTCTTGCTGATACAGGAATTTTAACTCCTGTTTTTAATTGTAAATAGCCTTCTTTAAAATACCGGGTAACATAATTCATATTCACAAGATAAGATTGATGGCATCTTATGAAATGGGCAGGAGATAATAAAGTTTCATACTCTTTCAAAACTTTAGAAACCAAAACTCCCGGTTCATTGTTCAGAAAAAATGTTGTATAACCCTTATCTCCTTCACAGTATACAATATCATCACAAAGTATAATCTGAAGATAATCGCGGTTTTTTAAAACAATTCTATTTACTTCTTTGGGCTTTTCAATGTAGTTATTAGCCAACTGAAGCTGAGACTGCTGAACTAAATAAGCTTCGTTTTTATCAATAACTTTTTGGATTGCGGACTTTAATTCGTCATCTGCTATAGGTTTTAGCAAGTAACCTATTGCTCCCAAATTGAGTGCCTGTATGGAATAATGACTAAAAGCAGTGATAAAAATAACTTTATACTTCTCTATATCAAGTGTATCAAACAATCTAAAGCTTATCGTATCTTTTAACTGAATATCTGCCAAAATTAAGTGCGGCTCCAGTTTTGGAATTTCTTCAAGTGCTGTTTTAACCTGATCTGTATACCCAACAACTTCAATATCTGGAATTTCTCTAAGAATACTCAATATATAATTACGGATATTCTCCTCATCTTCTAGTACATATACTCTCATTAGTCTTCTGTTAAAATTGGAATATTAATTTCTACTCTAAAACCATTATCTATAGCACTGGTTTTAACAAAAGAATTGGTTTTGGGAAAAAGAACATTCAGTCTTTGTTCGGTAATTGATGTCGACAAAGACTGTTTGTTTACATCTGTGTATTGGGCTGCTTTTCCTCTGCCATTGTCTTCGATGATGATTTCCATATAATCCGTCTTATTTTCAAATATAATATTAATTTTTCCTATATAATCAATATTACCAAACCCATGTATAATTGAATTTTCAACAAAAGGTTGCAAGAGCATTGGTGGGATTAACTGGAAATAAGGGTGGACATTATCATTTACTGTTATGCTATATTCAAAACTGGTTTTAAATCTCATCTGCTGTAGCTGCATATAATCTTCCAGAAGTCTGATTTCGTCTTCGACGGATATAAAGTCTTCTTTTTCATATTCCAGGATATTACGCATCAATCTGGCAAATTTGGTGAGATAGCTAATGGACTTAGTCGTCTCTTTTTCGCTAATTAATCCCTGTAGGTTACTTACGGTATTGAATATAAAATGCGGACTTATTTTTAGCTGGAAAGTCTTTTGTTCAAGTTTCAGTTTATCATTCTCAACCAGAAGCTTCTCGGCTCTGGATTGCAAATTCTTTCTTTTCAGAAAATTGTAAAGGAAAAATCCACCCAGTAAGAATGCCGCAGCAATAATGGACATCAACCATTTTTGCTGTTTAATAATTTTGTTATTCAGCTCATTACTGGTTTTTAGATTATTAATCGTTAAATCCTTATTTTCAGACTTGAACTTTTGCTCGATCTCATAAACTTTATCTTTTTGTATATCATTGATATTCTTCAGCTTCAGCTTATAATATGTATCAATATTTTTTAAGGAATTCTTGTAATCACCTTTGCCTTTATAAGCGTCAGATAAAGCAGCATACATTTCTGCCATTCTGCTGGAGTCTTTATGTTTTACTGACCATTTTATACCCTCTTCACCATATTTAACAGCATTATCAAATTCTTTATTACCCTGATAGTTTATCGCAAGATTAATATAAGCCACAGGATTTAATCTGTCAATAGATTCCAGATAATCAAAGGATTTCTTAGAATAATAGACACCACTATCCGGCATTTTCTTGAGTCCATAAATAATAGCTTTATAATCCATGGTTCTGGAAAGCTCATATTCATTTTTGTTCATTCTGGCTATATCCTCCGCTATCTTCTGGTTAACCTCCATCTCCTTTATATCAGAGCCTTCCATGGCATACAGAAATAAGACTTCATAGTATTTCAGTTTCTCAGAAGCCATATTTTTTTCCGGGTTATTCTCAAAACTAAGCTTAAAATACTCAGTTGATTTCGCCATATTCTTATTGATATAAAATGCCTGAGCCATTAGATCATAATACTTAAAAAGAAGAGGGCTTTTCCTCTTTTCTTCACTATTAATCTTTCTAAAAATAGCTTCCGTAATCCTGGGTCCGATTGCATCCGACTTAAATCCATCTTTGAAACTACAGAGATCTACCAAATCTCTTATGTCTTGTGATCTTCCAACAGTGTCTACTTTATTTAAATAGTAATCTGAGCTATCTTTTTTACTAAGGACATATTTCATATAGCTATGGTACAAGGCTTTGTCTTTTGCACCAAGACCATTAGTTATACTATCTAGCTTTTTAAAGAGTTTTTCTTTCTTTTGGCGTGGAGCAACATCTGTCTTTATAGCAAAACTGATAAAATTCTTATCTGTATTTGAGGTGCTTACTATTACCTGTTCTTTAGTCTTTTTATTGCAGCTAACTATAAATAATAGAGCAAATACTATAGATAGAATTCTAAATTTTAAACAATCTGGCATTTGTTGATTTTAGTTAGACCAAGATAAGTAAGTCTTGTGATAATTTAAATACGAATCATTCTTAAAAGGTGATTTTATATGCTATATCTATAATATATTTTTTTCAGAAGTCCCTTAAGTAAAAAAGAAAGGGAGGCCATTAGCCTCCCTTTACTTTTCTAGTTAAAATTAAGGATTTGGTGAATAGGAATATAACTAGATGAGGAATATATTTCACATTTCTTTTACATTTCAAATTTGAAGAATTATTATCTCTCACGAGTATGAGAATTAATATTTGAAACAGTTCTGTCAATATTCGTTGCCTCTTCAGAAATATTCGTTGTAACCATCATAGAATTTAAGCTGGAGAAAGTCTTCTGGATTTCAGATGCAGAATAGTCTTATTCAGATATGGAAAAAGAAGGATTAAAAGAAGCGTAGCGAAAAGAAGCCAGCTCATCATTTCATAATAATCCATACTAAATCTTAAAAGACTTTGTTCTTCAACTTTCTTTAGCAGCAATTTATCTGATGCTTTCAGGATCTGATCTTTATTTAGGCCTTTAGCACTTAGTTTACCAGCCTGTTTACTCAAAATACTTTTTACCGCAGGATTCAATACAGTCAGGTGATCTTGGAAAGCATTATAATGTCTGCTTTTCCCAAGAAGCTGAAAGAAATTGATAATCCCAATACTGGCACAGAATCCCAAATAGCGTATGGTAAGGGCTGTGGCTGCAGCCGAATGACCTATAAAAAAAGGAACAGCAGATATAATATAAATAATAGTGGGTACCATTAGTATTCCCACTCCCAGCCCCTGAAGCGCTAAAGGCATAAAATAATTAAAAGGATTGGCCTCGATATCAAATGAAAAATACATCACTACATGAAAAATAAGGAGCAATGAAAAACCTAAAACCCAGATATAGCGTATTCCGATCTTCTTTATAATCATACAGCAGGCCAAAATAACACCAACAACAATACCCAGAAGGTTAAATATATTGATATAAGAAAGATAAAAAGGATCAAAATGCAGGGCTGCAGTAAAATAGGCATTGGTAATTCCCGAAGCAAACCTGCAGATATAGAGAATAAATAGAAATACAAGACCTATAATAAAGTTTCTGTACTTAAAAACTCTGAGATCAATATAGGGATGCTTCATTGCCCTAAAGCGGATAAGCATTAATACCGAGAGTATGAAAATCCCTACAACGCTCAGAAGAATTCTCTGATCTTCCAACCAGTAATATTCTTGTCCAAAAATCATAATATAACCAAAGAGTACAAGGCACCCGCTGAGCAGCATAAAGCTCTGAATGTCTAATTTGTAAAGAGGAAATCTTTTGCCACTCCGGTAATGATTCATGGCAAATGCCAGAAAAATAAGGCAAGGTACATAGGAGAATATGGCCCCTTTATAGATAATATTAAAATTATAAGCGTCTATTATTCCTGCTGTTAAAAGATTATTGACAGGTACAGCACAAATTAAAAGCCCGAAAAAAATTGAAAAGCTGATTTCCCTTCCCCGCTCACTGCTAAGCCTTGAAAAGAATAAGGTAAGAGACAGATTGACATTGCAGGCAAACAAAACACCTTGAATAAACCGGACAGGAAAAAGAATATAAATATCATGGGTAAGATAACAAATGAGAGAATTGAATATTTGCAGGCTTACAAATAATAAAAGATATTCTCTGGCTGCCAAAAAACTAAAGAACCTTCTTTCAAGACTATAAAACCCTACATAACCTGCATAAAACAAAATCACGGAAAACTGAATATCTCCTATCTCACATCCGTAATATCCACGTGCTGCTTCAATATTGGTTAGGGGCAAAAAGAAAATTGCAATCCCCGGAAGTGTCATCAGGAAAAGAAAAAACTTCACAAACCAGTCCGGTGCCCAGCTTTTAAAAAAAGGAATTTTCCTTCTAACCATTACTGTGCTTTTTTGGAGCATATACATTCACATTCATTCCCACTTTTAAGATCTCTGTTTCAGATCTCTGTCCATCGATTCTTATTCTTACAGGAATACGTTGAACAATCTTTACATAGTTACCCGTAGAATTATCTGGCGGTAACAAAGAAAAGCTGGAACCAGTAGCCGGAGAAAGTGATATAATTGTACCCTTAAATTCTTTATCCGGATAGGAATCAGCAATGATTCTCACCTTATCACCAATATGCATTCCGCTAATCTGAGTTTCTTTGTAATTCGCCACCACCCATTTATCGGTCTGGTCATTGACGATAAAAGCGAGAGGCTCCCCCGCATCTATCATCTGTCCTACCTCTACGCTTCGTTTGCCCATTCTTCCGTTATAAGGAGCCGTAACAACTGTATAACTGGTTTCCAGTTTATGTCTTCCAAGCAATGCTTCCAGTCTTACAATTTCAGCCTTTACAACCTCCTTTTCGGCTCTTATATCATCTATTTTCGAAACAGAAGCTGCATAGGCATCCTGCGAAGATTTATAGTCGCTTTTGTTCACTTCCAATGTTGCTTCAACATCTTCAAGCTTCTGTCTTGTGGCAGATTCCTCATCATAAAGCTTTTTATACCGGTTATAATCCAGTTCCTGCTTTTTTACCTTGGCACTGTTTGCCATAATCTGCTCTCTGGATGCCGAAGATTCTTTACTCATTGTATTGACAGTACTTTCAAGAACTTTCAACTGGGCCCGCGCTTTTATAAGCTGGGCTCTGGTCTGTTCCTGCTGCAAAATATATTCTCTGTTATCTATGACTAAAAGTGTATCGCCTTTTTTTACATTCTGATTTTCTTCAAATTTTACAGCTACAATAAAACCTCCCGCCCTTGCAATTACAGGATTTACATATTCCTGAACCTGTGCATCGTTAGTTTGCTCATATTTGTAATAATTAAAGAGGCTTACGCCTCCCCAGACTGCTAATATCAGGACTACAAGTATGGTAATCCAACCGGTGATTTTTGTAATAAGCTTATCGGTGGCAGTATATTTCTTTTTCATCGTATTATAAAGTTCCTGTAACGTTTTGTAATAAGTAATATTTATTCTGAGCTATAATTTTTGAGCTTTCGAGTTCAAATCGGGTCTGAAGAAGCTGAATATTGGCATCTAAAAGATCAGTAATAAGGGAGGTTTGACTGAAGTAAGTGTTTTTAATAATTCTTGCATTTTCTTTTGCCTGAGAAACATTAATTTCTGCCAGCTTTATCTGTTCCAGAGCTTCAGTATATCTTAAATAAGCCTCCTTTACATCCTGACGGATTTTGTCTTCCGTATTTTTATGTGCGATTTCTTCTTTTTCTAATTCGAGCTTCGCGGCCTCTGTTTTCTGAGTATTGTGATAAAGAGAAGAAAGAGAGAATGAAGCTTTCAATCCGACAATTCCTAACGAATACCAGTTGGGATTATACGGATAAAGAAAAATCTGTGGGTTTGCAAAATAAAACTCCCCATATAAACCTACTTGCGGTCTGACATTGGCCTTAACTTCCTTCAGATGAAGTTTACTCAGTTCTGTCTGCTGTCCGGAGATATGATAGTCAAACGAATATCTGAATGCCTGCTCCAGATACTGATCATAGGTGATATTCTTTTCCTCTTTTATATCCGTATCTTCTGGAACAACAACTGTTTCATCAGGAACTCCCATGATGATATTAAGCTTCTGCGTGGCAATTAATATATCGTTTTCAATCGTTATTAACGTCATTTCCCTTTTGGATAAATCGAGTTCTGTCCGAAGAACATCGCTCTTTAAAATCACACCGTTCTTATAAAGGGATTGTATTTCTTTTAGCTGTAATTTCTGATCATGGATATCCTCTTTTATAAGCTTCCGGAACATCAAACTTTTTTGGAGATCAAGATACAGTGAAGCTGCTTTGTAATGAATGTCGGAAACACTCTCATCTTTTCGGATCTGTTTAATCTTCTGCAGAACTTCTTCCTGTTTTATTTTAAGATTAAGCTTATTACCATTATAAATATTAAAATAAAAATCGGCTCCGGCCCTGTAAAGTGTATGGATGACTTCATGTTGTGTTGGTTTTGAGAAAAGACCATTTTCATAAACCGGAATATTAGAAGCCTTCTCCACCGAACCTTTTACACTCAGCTCAGGGAGACGCTCCAATTTAGCATCTTTTACTCTGGCTGCTGAGATATCAGTCTCCAGATTACTCATCTGAATAGGACGGCTGTTTTCTTCTGCCTTCTGCCATGTCTGCTTCAGGGAAAGATAAAGTGTGTCATGTTTAAGAACCTGGGTCTGGGCGAATGCCGGAAAAAGAGTCCCCAGCATAAAGGCCAGGGTAGAATAAATTTTCATTGAGAACTTATGAATTATCAGAATGCAAAGCTATTTTCTATATGAATATTATTTTTATCCAAAATAGTCAATTTTTACCTGATTCCGGCCAATATAATTGTACCTTTGTATCCTTGAATTTACAAGTATAAATTATGGGCCTAATTGCAGCATTACCAGATATTGACAAACATTCCAGAAGTGTTTTTGTCATGCATGAAAAATCTGAAAAACTGATTCCCTTTCACAGACATACAAAAGGACAGCTAAGCTATGTTGAAGGCGGAATCGCCTATATTACTACGGATAACAAAACTTATGTTGTTCCCGCCCGGCATTTCTTCTGGATTCCTCAGGGAATGGAACATCTTTTACGCATAGGCCACTCTGCTACCGTTTTGCGCTCTCTTTATTTCTATGCACATGATGATACTTCCGATCCGTTTTATACCAAATTGGGGATCTATCCTGCTTCAGAGCTTTTGATTCAGATGATTAAGTATACTGAAATTTGGGATGAAAAACATGTGAAAGCAAAGGATCACAACTTTGAATTCCTGGTTTCATTAAAAAATATACTTCCTAAAGTCAGCCAATATGCTCTACCTATTGTCCTGCCTATGACAGATGATTATCAGATGAACAAAATACTTCTTTACCTGGATCGTAACATTGGTGATAAACATACTTTGGTAAGTATAAGCGATCGTTTCGGAATGAGTGAAAGGTCTATGTCAAGGCTCTTCAGATCTACTCTGGATATCTCTTTTCTGCAATACCTGAAAACACTGAGAATGGTCAAAGCCATTGAGCTTATCCTAAAATCCCATAAGTCTATTAATGAAATTGCAGACGAAGTCGGCTATAGCAGTATTAGTACCTTTAGCGATACTTTTCATGAGTTTACTCAGTCCAGACCGTCCGACCTAAGAAAGACCAGAAGTTTGTCATAGCACCTGAAAACAAAAAAACAACCCAAAATAGGTTGTTTTTATTTATCTAAAACTAATAATACTAGCTGCCTTTGTAAGTTGAATATCCATAAGGAGATAATGTTATAGGAACATGATAATGTTTCTGATCCGAAATATTAAATACTACCTCTATATAAGGGTAAAATGTACTTACTTTTTGTTGCTTAAAATACTCTTCGGTATAAAATATGATTTTATAAATGCCTTTATTTTCTTTTACCGCAGGCAAAAAATCACCAATCCTTCCATTATCATCTGTGATTTTTTCTTCAACATTCTCCCATGATTTATCATCTTTTAGCTTTTCAAGCTTAACTTTAATACCCGCAGCCGGCTTACCGGTTGTAATATCCAGAACATGGCTTGATAATTGAAATTTCAAATTTTGAGAATAGCTAAATGTACCCGCCAACAAACACAAAAAAACAAAAACTGTTTTTACCATTTTTCTTTTAAATTTGATTATTATATAATTTCACACCTTATTACAGAAACAGGATGGCCCTCTTAAAAAGACTTCTTTTTCCTGTAATAATAATGAAAGCTAAGATATAATATTTTGGTGTAATAAAGGTGCTAATATGAGGTAATAAAAAAGCTGCCTCATTACTAAGGCAGCTTCTCTACTAAACTAAAAATATGACTAAGAAATCAAGCCGCATTTCTTAGCAAAAATATCATGATGAGGGTCATTGTTCCATTCATATTCTGCCATATCTGCTGCAATAGTAGCAGCTTGTTCTCCAAAAATATGGGCAAGCATTGCAATCGCCATATCAGTTCCTGCCGACACCCCGGAAGAAGTCCAGTATTTGCCATCTTCCACCCATCTAGCTTCCTTTATCCACTCTATATTTTCATTCTGGGCAGCTACCCATCCAAATGATACTTTATTGGTTGTTGCCCGTTTTCCATCTAATAAACTGGTCTTAGCTACAATAGCAGCTCCGGTACAAATCGTTCCTACATATTGTGCTTTTTCACCTACTTTCTGAATGTAATCAAGCAAAGGCTTATTCTCGATTTCTGTAAGGCAGCCCATGCCTCCGGGTACAAGTAGAATATCTACATAATCTAATTCTTCAAAAGTTTTATCAATAAGTGTTGCCGGGCCGCAACTGCTTTTTACAGCTCCGGGATGCTGTCCGATCATTACAATTTCTATATGTTCATTGAGCACACCAAACACAGTTAGCGGCCCAAACGTATCCAGCAATTCAAAACCGTCATACACAATCATTCCAACAATTAATTTATCAGAATCAGATCCCGAAGCTCTTCCAGATTTTACAGGTTTTGCAATTGTCTGTAATGATTGCCACATATTTATGGCTGCATCAAGAGAAGGCATCTTAAAGTTTACATTTTCATTCATACTTTTAAATTTATTTATGATTATTCCCCGAAATACTGGCGGTACTGATGGGGAGAGATTTTAATAGTTCTTTTAAATGATTTACCCATAGATTCCTTGCTTCCAAAACCACAGCATTCCGCAATCTTTTCCAGAGTAAAGGAGGTTTCGGAAAGGAGCCCTTTCGCAGACTCTATTCTTAATTTTTCTACATATTTAGCGGGTGTTAATCCTGTTTCTGCCAAAAATACACGTGTAAAATGACGCTCACTCATAGCAAAGCGATCCGCCAATATACCGGCACGAATATCTTTTTCCAGATTATTAATGATCCACTTTTGCAGTTCTTTGAATGGTTCTTTTTCTGATAGTTGCTCTTTAAGTAAAAAACTAAACTGAGATTGACTCCCTGATCTTTTAAGATACAATACCAAAGCCCTTGCAACGTTTAACGATACTTTTCTTCCGAAATCTTCTTCAACTAATGCCAGAGCGAGATCTATTCCGCTTGAAGCTCCCGCCGAAGTATAAATTTTTCCGTCTTTAACAAAAATTGCATTAACATCAATATCTACAGAGGGATAAGAAGTTTTAAACTCATGACAGGAGTTCCAGTGAGTTGTCGCTTTTTTACCCTCAAGAAGTCCGGCTTCAGCCAAAACAAATGCTCCTACACAGACTGAAGAAATACGCCGTACATAAGGTGCCTTAGCGCTTAACCAGCGATATAAGCTTTCATTATTTTTCCAGTCATGATCAGATGAAAATCCGGCAATCATAAGGGTATCAATAGGTTCATCAATATCATAAATTGACTTCTGACATTTAATCACCATATTATTATTCATTTTTACTTCCAGATTATGGACAGCTGAAGCATAGGTAATCTTATAACCACTATCTGAATGATATAATTCGGAAGTATAGTTGGCGGCATTAAAGACATCACTAGGTCCCGTTAAATCTATTGAAAGGGCGCCTGGCATTGCCACCATCACAATATGTTTCTTATTCATGGTACAAAAATATTTATTAAAACGATGTCATTTTTGACAAAATTATGTCCAATTCAGACAAGTTGCATTGTTTAATTTATGAGTTGAAAAATCTAAGAATGAATTAAAAAAAATCACCACAAATAATTGTGGCGATTTTCTAATTGTATTTAAATTGTTTCTAAGTGATGATGCAGATGATCTATATACCCTTTAATAAGAACCTCCAGGGTTAGTATCTCGGTTGTTGTCTTCGAGGTATCACTGGTTCTTTGCAGTGCTTCATCAGGCATATTTTCTACAATATGAACAATCTGATAGTTCAGCACCTTCCATAGATTGATAACCTCTGCAGTAGGAATATTTTGATAATTCTGAGCTTTTACCCAGGCATCCTGATCATATACAGTATTCTCGTTTTCTTTATACTGGGTCACTACAAATCTGCGGATATTTGTAAAAGCGCTGTCACAAAGATGCCCTATAATTTCTTTTCTGGACCATTTCTCCGGAGAAGCTTTGTAGGACCATTCTTCTTCAGAAATAGTTTCAAACCTCTTTAATTCTGTATCAACAATTGTTTTAAGTATTTGATAGTTCATATTTTTTAAATTTTACTTTTATTTATAATCCAGCAAATTAATGATAAATCCTCTGATTTTCGAACTTATTCATTATAAAACAATATCAGATTTATCATCAAAATTTAAACAAAAATACTTAACAGCAACATGCATTTTCAGACAAAATAATATCCAAATTGGACATTATACCGGAATATGAGCATTTCTTATTTTGCTGTGAACATCAGAGCTTTCTTTACTTTTGCAGTACAAATGCTACAGTTCAAACAAATTTCAATGCTTTTTAAATTCAAATATTTAACAAATAAAAAAAGCCAGCTTAAAATTAAGCTGACCATTTTATTTATTCTCAATCTGTTATATTACTTGCTAAGTGCATTTTTAATAACAGCAGCAGCATGAAGTGTTGCTGTTTGTACTGCTGGTATATGTGCTAACGGATTTAATAATCCATAATCATGAATTAAACCTGCATATCTTGCCAGTGTTACCGGTACTCCCGCTTCATTTAGTTTTCTTGCATAAGCTTCTGCCTCATCACGAAGCACATCGTTTTCAGCCGTTTGTACTAAAGCCTGAGGCAATCCTTTCAATTCCTCCAATGTAGCCTGTAAAGGAGAAGCATATATTTCTTTGCGTTTTTCCGTATCTGGCAGATAGTTGTCCCAGAACCATTTCATCATATTTTTGGTAAGAAATCTTCCTTCAGCAAACTCATTATAAGAGTCCGTTTCAAAATTGGAATCTGTTACAGGCCAAAGTAATGCCTGCAATTTAATATGTGGCCCATTATTATTCTTTGCCATCAAAGAAATTACAGCTGTCATATTTCCTCCTACGCTGTTTCCTACAACTGCAAGATTTTTACCATCAACACCTATTTCATCACCATGCTCTGCCACCCATTGTGTTGCAGCATAGATCTGATTAATAGCAACCGGATATTGCGCTTCCGGAGAAGGTGTATAATCCGGAAATACTGCTACCGCTCCACTTTCAGTAACCAGGTCTCTTACCAGCCTGCGGTGTGTAGGATAATCTCCAAGCACCCATCCACCACCATGGATAAAGATAAATACCGGTGCTCCGGGTTTGCTGTCTTTGGGTTTGGTGATATGTATATTTACTTTATATCCGTTCTGCTCGATCACACGTTCAGTTTCTTCAATTCCCGAATAATCTACTTCTACAGATTTCTGGGCGCCTACTAAAACCTGACGAGCCTCTTCAGGGCTTAGCAGTTCCATAGGTTTGGAATCTGCCGTGTTTAATGCTTCTAAAAATGTACGTACTTCAGTAAAAACCTGAGGATCGTTTTCTCCTTTGTAAGATCTTGGTTGTGCCATAATATTTGTTTTTAATAAGGTTAAAAAATAAAATTGACTAATTAATTACTCATTGATATTGCAAAGCTACTTCACTACAGACCTTTTGAGAAGGTACAAAAAGCAATATTAATTGTACATTTTTCCCTCGTTGTATTTTTTCCTGAAATTAGATGTATTATCACCTACTTTTGAGGAAAATAACCTGTTAAAATAAGCTGGATCTTCATAGCCCAATGCGTAAGCAATTTGCTTCGCACTCATCTCTGTATAGATCAACAGTCTTTTAGCTTCAAGGATAATACGATCCTTAATGACCTCATTAGGTTGTGCCATGTTCATTTTCCGAAGCTTGTGCGTGAGTGTTTTAGGGGCAATGCCCATTAGTTCGGCATAGTCTGCAACAGTATGTTTTTCTCGATAATGGTTTTCTACAAATAAGCTAAATTGCCGGAAGAAGGCTGTATCATTGTCTGTTGCATCATGTGCTTTGTCCAGATGCTGCATACTCCATAATCTTGTAGACAGTATGATAATCTGCTTCAAATAGACCCGAAGCATTTCTTCTCTCTGAGCCTTTACGACCTTGAACTCTTCTTCTATCGCTTTAAAGATATAAGTAATCATTATTTTGTCTGTAGGCGATAAACCAATCACAGGTATGTTGCTTAGATTATTAAACAAAATACCATCACATGCTACCTCAGCATCATGTATTTGAACACAGTAAAAATCACGGTTATAATAGATCATCAGCCCTGATTCCTCACCAACTGTTTCAATATTGAAATGCTGATTGCTATTGATAAAAAAAATAGAGGAAGAATCTGTTTTATACTGCTTAAAGTCTACCGTTATCGTATAACCCGCCGGAAGGTATAAAATCTTAATATATGACTTATACTTTTCGGAGTTAACTTCTTCCTGATCCGTCTGACTAACTCTGTGCAGTCCTAGTCTTTTATATAATGATTCGAGAGAGAGTTCCTTAAATTCAACCATAAACTTAATTTGAATAGTTATTAGTCTGAGCACTGTTAATGGTTAAAAGTAAAAAGATACAGTCCAGCAGTTAACTTTTATAAAATTAAGGATATTTTCTGTATTATCCCGATTTTATAATGGAACTAGAAAGCCTGACATACTTCTCATCATCATCCCCCTTTGCCATCCTATCGGGAAAATAAAAAAAGAGAAGACTATAAATCTCCTCTTTTTATTCATTTGTATAGAACTTATGCTTAGCTAAATTCCACAAACAATTCCTCTTTAGGCCTTCTCACCTTTTCCAGCTTGTTCCACCAGTCTGTGTCTTCATCTTTATATCCTAAAGCCATCATTACAGTACTTTTTAGCCCCTGAGCAGGAAGATCCAAAAGCTCATCAACAGACTTATTATCAAAACCTTCTATTGGGGTAGCATCAATTCTGAGATCTGCAGCCGCCAAAAGACCGAATCCCAGTGCGATATAAGTTTGTCTTGCAGCATTTACAAAATGCTGATCTTTAGTTTGACTTCCTAATATATCCAGTAAATTCAGACGGTATTCGTCTGTAGTAGAATCTGGTAAATTCCGTACCTGATTGCTAAATTCAAAAAATGAATCTACCCTTTCCGTTGTATATTCATCCCAGGCAGCAAAAACCAATATATGAGATGCTCTTATAATCTGATCCTGATCACGGGAAATCGGTTGGAGCTTTTCTCTTAGCTCTTTGTTTGTAATAACCAAAACTTTAAAGGGCTGCAAGCCGGAACTGGAAGGCGCCAGACGTATTGCCTCCAGAACTTGTTCCAGTTTTTCTGTCTCTATAGTTTTTCCGTTATAAGCCTTCGTAGCAGATCTCCAGTTTAGTGTTTTTTGTAACGACATAATTCTGTTATTTTTTATTTCTTAAATGATGCATAATGAAATGTTATATCTTAAATTTTTCATTCTCATTATTACTCTGCAAAGTTACATGACAAAAGGTGCTTTAATACACCTGTTACCCAAAAGTAACCAGTTACCAATAAGTAACTACCTGCTATTATCGATCCGGAATTACTTCTGTTGATTTAACTGTTCTCACAAATATAATGTCAGCAGAGATCATGGCGTTTTTTTTGCATTCAGAGAACAGATTTTCATAAATAATATGAAATCCCGTTATTTGCACAATTTTTTATTCCGGAAATAATAATTAAATCATTTTAAGCACAATCTCGTGCATCCACTATATTATGATGAAAAAAACTCTTATTTACATTTTATTCTCAGGCCTTCCTCTTACGGGGAGTCAGCATATAATAGCTCAGGAATCTTCATATCAGCAGAAAATAGACCTGTTAGACAAAGAGAATAAAGCTTTAAGCTTTGATGCCGATCTAAAATTATCTGATGCAGAAAATACATTGGATAAAAAACTATTCCAGTTGCGTAAAGAACTCCTTACTGAAACTGAGAAGCAAAAGATACCCTTATATAACAGTTCTTTCAATCAGCTAAAACCTCTGATTGAGAACAGCAAATTATTTGATATTATCCAGTCTATGCCTAAAGGTGGACTTTTGCACACACACAGCGGCGGAATTACCGATGCAAAATGGATCATTGCAACGGTGAGAAAATATAAAGAAGGCTATGTTTATGTTCAGAAGGATAATGACCAATATATTTTCGGACAGATGGCATTTTTTGGAAAAGACAATGTCCCGGCAGGATTTGTCAGCCTTAATGAGAAACTAAACACTGATCCTGGTTTTGAAAAGCAGTTACAAGAACTTCTGTTACTGAAACGGGATCAGCTATGCAACTATACGGATTACTGGATAGAATTCGAAAAACGTTTTAAACGTACAGGCTCATTACTATCTTATCGCCCTTTCTTTAAAGCATATTATCTGAAAGGATTTCAGGATTTAATAAAGGATAATGTGCAGCATGTAGAGATCAGATTTATTTTTGATCAGCTTTATGATTTTCAGCATGGGAAATATCCTTTAAATACATCTATTACAGATCTACAGGATATTCTTAAAGAAATTCATAAAACAGCTCCACAGTTTACACTGAAATTAATCTATTCTAGCTTTAAATTTTTGGATCCTAAAGCTGTTGACAAGCAACTTGAAGCAGCTTTCCAACTAAAGAAAGAGTTTCCGGATATGATTTCAGGATTTGATCTTGTTGCCGATGAGGCTGCCGGAAATAGTATTTATTCCTTCCGTGAAAGCTGGATGAAATTAGATGGCCTTTCAAAAAAATATGATGTAGACATGCCACTTTTCCTGCATGCTGGTGAAAGTAATTCTGTTTTCAATAAAAATGTTTTGGATCTTACATTACTCGATAACAAAAGAATTGGTCATGGCCTTAACCTGATCTATTTCCCAAAAACATTAGAACTGATTAAAAAACAAAACAAACTGGTTGAAGTAAGCCCGATCAGTAATCAGATCTTAGGTTATGTCAGCGATATGAGAAATCATCCTGCAAGAGTTTTGTTAAGCAACGGAGTACAATGCTCTATTAACAGTGATGACCCGGGAGTATATGGATACGAAGGACTTAGTTATGATTTCTGGGTTGCTTTTGTATACTGGGAATTAGATGTAAAAGCATTAAAAAAATTGGTTTATAATTCAATTAATTACTCCTCTCTGAACGAAAGAGAAAAGAAAGAATCCATTCTTTATCTGGATAAGCAATGGAATGATTTTGTCCAAAAAACGAATCAGAAACTGAATTAAGATTATAAGGATGTACCCGGTAATTAGTTACCACTTAGTAACCGGGTATATTTTTTTACAATGAAACAGCTAATTTTGTCATTTCATTTTTAAGCTATGAAAAAACAAAGAAACGAATTGGGACCGGACTGCAAAATGCACCTTCGTGGTGTAGAAGATACAGTATATTTATTGGGTGGAAAATGGAAAACCATTATTATCAGCCACCTATACTTTGCCGGTAAAATGCGGTTTATGGATCTTAAAAGACAATTGGAAAAAGTAGCTGCCAAAACACTTTCAAAAGAATTGAAAGAGCTTGAAATGAACAACCTCGTTACAAGAACTCAGAACAATACTATGCCTGTGACGGTAGATTATGAACTTACAGACTTTGGAAAAAGCCTTCATGATGTTATCGACACGATGTCCAAATGGGGTATTAATTACAGAAATGAACTACTCCGAAACGGAAATAAATAACTAAGGATATAGTACCTATTTGTTTTTATAAAATTGCTCTATTGTTTCCATTTAATACTAGAGATTATTAATTAAAATCATTCCTCAAAATAAGCACTACAGATACATATCAATAAAACTTTGAAGTGCTTTTGATGGAATTTTGTCTTTTCTATAGACAAGTAAAGTGGTCATAGTACCTAATTGCTTACTAAGGGGGTACGTACAGATTTTTCTGTTTTGATAGTACTGCGATATAATCTCTTCGGGTAGTAAACTAATACCAAGTCCTGCCTCTACAAAGTTTATAATCCCCTCTATAGAGTTTAGTTCAATACTCTTATAATTATGAACTCCTTTATGCGTAAACCAAGACTCTAAACGCTCTCTGAAAATACAACCATTGTCAAATACAATACTCTTTAAAGGTTCTTCCACAACTAGTTTATTTAAACTTGGCTGTTTTGAAGATGCCAGAATAACAAGTTGTTCTTCTTTAATTTTAATTTTCTCTAGCCCACTGGTATTCAGTGGTGCTGATACAAAAGCGGCATCAAGTTTATAATTTAAAACATCCGAGATAAGCACATCTCTATCCTCTGCTTTAAACTCTAAATCAATGTTTGGATATTTCTGTCCAAAAGACAGTAGTATCTCAGGTGCTTTTAATGCCATAGTTGTCTCCATGCATCCTATAGCTAAATGCCCAGTGATTACATCACTACTTTTAATCTCATTTTTAGCCTCTTGAACTAAATGCTGAACCTGTTTGGCATAACGCATTAATATCTTCCCCTCTTCTGTTAAGTCAACTCTTCGAGAAGTTCTTGAAAACAGTTTCGTATCAAACTCCTCTTCAAGGCTTTTAATTCTAGCTGTTACATTAGATTGAACAGTAAACATTAACTCCGCAGCCTTAGTAAAACTACCACTCTCTGCTACTGCCTCAAATATTTTCAAGTCGTTTGTATTCATTTTTACATATCACTTTTTATGATTTATTGAATCATAATTAATCGTTTTTAGCAATCAAATATCCGATATATTTTTGACAAATAAAATAACAAGATAAAAAAAACAATAACAAAACTACTAATTCCTACCCTATTAATCTTTGGTGTTACTAATGCTTCAAGTGCTTATGCTCAATCAAATTTAATTTCAATAAATCAAAACATGGAAAATCATTCAATTCACTATCGCAACATTAAAGTTGCCGAATTAAAAATCTTTTTTAGAGAAGCTGGTAATCCTGACAGGCCTACCCTTCTACTCTTACATGGATATCCTACATCTTCACATATGTTTAGAAACCTAATTCCTATTCTAAGTAAACAGTTTCATATTATAGCACCAGATTTGCCTGGTTTTGGTTTTTCTGATGCGCCAGATCACAAAGCGTTTAACTATACTTTTGATCACTTAGCTCAAGTTATGCAATCTTTTATTGAGCAATTACAACTAAAACAATTTGCTTTATATGTATTTGATTACGGAGCTCCTGTTGGATTTAGATTAGCGATGAATAACCCTGAGAAAATAACAGGAATTATCTCTCAAAATGGAAATGCATACCAAGAAGGGTTAAGTACAGAATGGGATCCAATACAGCGTTATTGGCGTGATTCGTCTGATGCTAACCGAAAAGCGCTACATGGCTTTGTTGCCAAAGAAGCTATTTGGTTTCAGTATTACCAAGGAGTTAAAGATTCTTCTTTAATTGCTCCTGAAGCCTATACCCTAGATCAAAAGTTTTTGGATAGACATGGAAATATTGAAATTCAATTAGACCTAGTTAGAGACTATCAAACAAACATAGCCCTATATCCTAAATTCCAAGAGTACTTTAGAACTTATCAGCCAAAAACTTTACTTGTTTGGGGAGATAAAGATCCATATTTCTTGCCTGAAGGAGCTAAAGCATACAAAAAAGATTTACCTAATGCTACATTAAAATTTTATGACACAGGTCATTTTGCTTTAGAAACTCATGTAAATGAGATTGGATTAGAAATCCTTGAATTTTTAAACAACCTACCAAATTAATTTATAAACATAAAAATGAAAGCTGCCATATTAGAAGAATTTGGACCGGTTACTAACTTTATAGTAAAAGAAGTACCAATAGCAAAACCTAAATTTAAAGAAGTACTAGTCAAAGTATTTGCTACATCAATTAACCCTTTAGATTATCAAATACGCCGGGGGGATTACAAAAATGAGTTATCTCTACCTGTTATCACAGGTCATGATATCTCTGGAATAATCGTAGAACTAGGCCAAGGTATTGAAAATTTTAAAGTTGGAGATGAAGTATATTACTCTCCTGAAATATTCAATGGCCAAGGAAGTTACGCGCAATATCATTGTGCACATGAATCTATTATTGCTTTAAAACCGAAGAATATTAGTCATTTACAAGCCGCTACACTTCCTTTAGCTGCTGGTACTGCATGGGAAATGTTAGTGACTAGAGCCCAGCTTAAAATCAATCAAACGATCTTAATTCACGGTGGAGCTGGCGGGGTTGGAATACCAACTATTCAAATAGCTAAAGCTATGGGAGCAACAGTATTTACAACAGCCAGAGAAGTACATCATGACTTTTTACGTGAACTCGGAGCAGATTATGTAATTGATTACACAAGAGAGAACTATATTGATTGTATTAATCAGTTAACCAACAATAAAGGAGTCGATGTAATTATTGACACCATTGGTGGAACTACTCTGACAGATAGTGGAAAAATCTTAAGCCAGCTTGGACAAGTAGTTACTCTTGTTGATATTGCCCAGCCTCAAAATCTTATTGAAGCATGGGGCAAAAATGCAACCTATCACTTTGTCTTTACTAGACAAAACAGAAACAAACTAGATGAGTTAACCAAGCTTATTGAACAAGGTAAATTAAAACCAATTGTCACTAAAGTATTTTCTTTGGAAGATATGGATAAAGCACATGATTTACTTGAAACAAGATCCAGTAATAAAGATTTCTATGGTAAAATTGCTATAGACATTGAACATTAAATTCTTTAATTATAAAGATTTTATTCAAATGGCAGATAAACTAAATTATCTGCCATTTTTTTTAAACACACTTGGCACAGTATCAAAAGTCTTTTTAAATGCTCGATGAAAATGTTGTGAGTGTGAAAATCCCAATTCATAAGCAATTTCAGAGATGGTCTTATCTGTATCTTGTAACAACTCTTTGGCTTTGCTCATTCTTAAGTTTTGCAAGTAACTTGTCATAGATATACCATAGAGTTGTTTAAAGCCTTTCTTTAGTTTATATTCATTTAGTCCACTTGTTTTAGACAAGAGTGCAATAGAAAGTGGAGCTTGTATATTTTGCTCAATAATTAAAGCTACTTTATGTAGCTTCTCCACATCTTCTTTTTGAAATAAATGCTTTTTTTCCTGTTTTCCCTCTACAAACAAAAGTTCTATATGCTCACAAAAGACTTGATGAATCATAGATTCAAAATAGAGCTTATGTAATTTATCAGTAGCGGGACAATTCCATAGGTTCTTTAAAAGATAGAGCAAAGGCTTTGATAACCTTGTACCTGGACTATGTCTAACCCAAGGGGTATTCATAGTCACTTGATTTAAATACGATGGTGTTAAACGTAAAAGTTTAGTAAAATAATCTAGTTTCAGATAGATACTAATAATTTGATATTCACCCTGACCAATTAAATGATTAGATTCTTCTTTTTTAGGATTGTACAGCCAATTATGATATCCTTGGGGACAGACTAGCTGATCAAACAATCCCTCTTGGGATTGTATAAAATTTCCCTTTACTATATAATTAAACTCTACCAGTTTATCTTTATTAACATGCGTCCATGAAAGTGTTTGCTTTTTGGTACTAAATTGTGTATCTGTAATAATAAAGTTAGTACTCTGGTAGATTTTCATTGTACCTTGTTTATCACCAAGATCAAATAAAAGGTCTAAAAACTTACCTCTAGTAGCAAACCTAACTAAGTCTTGATAATTAATATTTTCCTTTTTTACTTTCAAGCTTTTATAGTTTATTTCATTTACAAAACTGGTACAATTTAATCCTTTTTGTGCACAAATTCTTTTTGTAAAACTAGGAGATTTGTAACCAAATAAAAAAGATGAAAGACATAAATATACCTCAGAATACTTCCGTTTTAATAATAGGTGGAGGAATTACTGGTCTAACAGCGGCCATACTACTGGAGCATTACAATATTGATTTTATACTTATTGAAAAACACAAAACAACTTCTATCCTTCCAAGAGCTAGAACAATTGACATCCGAACGATGGAAATATATAGAGAACTTGGACTATCAGAAGAACTGCGTGAGGCAGGAAAAGAACTTGCTCCTGCTTGGGGAATACTAAGAGGTAATAACCTAAAAGAAGCCTTAGCAAAAACTGACTCAAAGATTATAGGTAAAATAACTTATCCTAGCCAGCTCGAAAACTTAAAGCATTTGGGAGAAAAATCCCCTGAAGTAGGTTGTCGCTGTACCCAGGATTTGAGCGAAAAATTACTTTATGCTAAGCTAATAGCTAAAAATCAAGATCTTCGTTTTTACCATCAGATGTTGAGTTTTAAACAAAATGACAACAATACAACTACAAGTATAATTCAAGACAGAGAAACAGGTAATCAATATACTATTGATGCTCAATATATAATTGCTGCCGATGGTGCAAATAGCTTAATTAGAAAACAATTGAACATTCCAGTCTGTGGAAATGGTTCATGGACTAATCTACTAAACATCTACTTTCAAGCGGATTTATCCTCAATTGTAAAAGGTAAAGAGTTTAGCCAACTACTTATAGATACAGAAGAAATCACTGGTTTTCTTCTAACAATAAACAATAAAGACAAATGGGCCTTTCACTTAAAATATGATGCTGAAAAGCAAAACAGTAATGATTTCAAACCAGAAAACATACTTCCTATTTTATATAAAATTCTTGGTTATTCCGATATAGATATTAAGGTATTAAACCTTTCTCCATGGCAACTAACAGTTAAAATTGCCAAAGAACTAGCTGTGGGTAATATTTTCATTGTTGGAGATGCAGCCCATACAATGACTCCTTATGCTGGTAAAGGTGCTAGTACCGGAATTCAGGATGTACACAATCTTGTCTGGAAACTAAAATTAGTACTAGATAATAAAGCAAACAAAGATTTACTAGACACCTATGATACAGAACGACAAAATGTTGGAGCTTTCTATGCTAATTTATCTGGCGAACTCGCTGATGATAACGGCCTTGTAAGAGATAAACTATTACTTGAAAAGGGAAATTTATTAATAGGGCTTCCTGATTACAGCTACAATTCAACAGCTATTAATAATAAACAAGAACTACCTACTGAGTTTATCACAGGAGTTTCCTATACAGGAGTCATAGGTACTCGTCTACCCCATATGTGGTTAGATAATACTAAAACAATATCAACCCTAGATTGGATAGACTATAAATTCATTCTTATAGTAAATAATTACTCTGATTATTGGATACAAGCTTGGGCAGAAGTAAAACAAGAATTAAACATTGATGTACAATTATGTCATTTTTTAAATTCTAACAAAGCAGACCAATGGATGGAATTAACCACTTCAATATTATCTGACGCTATACTTGTGCGTCCTGATGGTTTTATAGCAGCAAGATTATCATCTAGTGATCCAAAACATAATCTATTAACCTGTCTAAAAGAAATACTATATACAAAGTAGCCTTTGTAATACTAGTTTCCTTTCACTCCAATAAAACACTTTTGCGGTTTATTTGGAGTGATGTATTTTTGCAGCTACTCTTTGTCATCTACTAAGAAGTAGTATCTTTATTCTAATGGAACAATTCATCATTTTTTTAAGTCAATTCGGGGTTTTTAGCCAATCTCAACTAAGGCATATAACCAGTAAGGCTACTAAAATTCAATTAAATAAAGAAGATCATTTTATTGAATCAGGTAAAGTTTTAAAACAGGTTGGTTTTCTTTTAGAGGGCATTTTTAGAATCTACTATTACAATGATGAGGGACAAGAAATCACCAAAATCTTCTTAGAAGAAAATCATTTAATTTCAAACCTGAAAGAAAATGTTTCTACCGAATATATACAAGCAGCTACTACTTCTCAACTACTTGTGTTTTCAAATAAAGATTGGAATGAAATTCTTTTGGAAATCCCACAGCTAGAGCATATAATTCAAGAAATAAACAGACAAGCTCTTGTCGAAAAACTAAAGCGAGTAAGCCCTTTAATTGCTCAAGATGCAACCACTCGATATTTAGAATTTTTACAGAAATATCCAACACTTGTTAATCGTATTCCTCTTTCTTACATTGCTTCATATCTTGGTATTACACAACAGTCTTTAAGTAGAATTCGAAAAAACATATAGTTCTGATTCTTTTTACCATATGGTAAATCCGTTGTTTTTTTTAGTCCACATCTTTGTAGGGTAATTTAAAACAACTCAAAAATGATACAAACAATTCTAATAACAGGAGCCTCTTCTGGTTTAGGAAAAGAAACAGCTAAACTATTTGCTAGTAAGGGATGGAGGGTAATTGCTACAATGCGTCAACCCGAAAAAGAAACAGAACTGAATCAACTATCAAATGTTCATCTGTTAAAGTTAGACCTTACCAATCCTTCTCAAATTATGGAAGCAGCTAAAAAAGCAGAAGAAATAGCACCTGTAGACATGTTACTTAATAATGCTGCTTATGGGCTTATTGGTCCTTTTGAAGGAATTACACAAGAGCAGTTGTCTCAACAAATAAATACTAACTTTTTAGGCACTTTACTTGTTACAAAGGCATTTTTACCTTATTTCAGAGCAAGAAAACAAGGAACTATTCTAACTGTCACCTCTTCAACAGCAAACATCTCCTACCCATTTGTATCGGTTTACGCCGCTACAAAATCAGCTTTACAAAATTGGACTGAAGGAATGAGTTATGAATTAAATCAGTTTGGAATTAAAATTAAAACCATAGTTCCTGCCTATATGCAAACAAGCTTTGGAAACAATGCCCAAATCGCAACACATCCAGATTATGATACACTATTTAATAAGTACTTAACAGCAATGAAACAGGATTCAAATGCCAAACGTGATGTACCTGAGGATATTGCGACTATAATCTATCAAACGGCCATAGAGGATAAAGACCAACTTCACTACGCAGCGGGTGATCTAGCGACTACAGAATATGATTGGTTAAAAGAAGAAGGTATTGAAAAAGTAATGCATACCATGAAAAAACGGTTCCTTTAAACCTTTTACTAATTAGTAGAAATATAAAAACCGTAACTTGTTTGTTACGGTTTTTGTTTATTAAAAAATTCATCAGTAAGTTCTTTGACAACCATAACCCCCTGCCATAGATTCACTTGCTACTGCAGCTGATACAGATCGAAACATATTTGTATTATCTCAACAAGCAAATATATTCTCGTATCACCCTGACATGCTTTGTACAATTGAATTATTGCATAAAAGCCTGGGATTGTAAGAGGTAGTAATCCTTAAAATCCGCGTTGAGGACCAAATACCTTAACAATATTTATTCCCCTGTGTATAAGACTGTCTAAAAGAGGAGTTTTACCAATAACACTTGTCTGGTTAGCAACAGGGCCGACACGTTTACCTTTAAGTTTCGGAATACATAGTTCAGTTTGTTCAGCACAAGTTTTAATAATATCATTATCATATTTCAACTGCCCCTGAAACAAACTAGATAGCATAAAAATCAACTTTTATCCGGTATTATACCTCTGCTACTTCCGGAATTCCTTTAGTTTCATATTGTTTCTCCCAATCTTCAAGCATAAATAAAATAGGCAGCAAGGCCAGCCCTTTTTCAGTTAAGGTATACTCCACTCTTGGTGGTAATTCCTTAAACTCTGCTCTGGTCACCAATCCATCCTGCTCCATTTCTCGTAACTGATCGGTAAGTACCTTGCGGGATATTACATGAATTCGTGCTGCAATTTCTCCAAAACGCAGTGTACGATCTTTTATAACTCTTACAATTACAGGCTTCCATTTACTTCCAAGTGCCGACATCGCCTTTACAAGCGGACAATCACACTCTGCCATTCGTTTCTGTTTCATAAGTTACCTCTTTGTTACTAATGTTGGTTACAGCAAAGTTACCACTTTTTTTACTTAATAGGTACAAAAATGAATTATTATTAGTTACTTTGTGTAACAAAAGTAAAATCAACCTTATAAAAACCTTGTCAAAAATGAATACAGACTCATTATTTAGTCCTTTTATCTATAAAAACCTTCATCTGAAAAACAGAATTGTAATGGCTCCTATGACCCGTGCACAATCTGCTGCAGGAATCCCTACTCCTGAAATGGCGAGCTACTATTCCAGAAGAGCAGCTTCAGAAGTTGGACTTATTCTTTCTGAAGGTACTGTTATCAACAGACCAGCATCCAAAAACTTACTAAATATTCCTGATTTTTATGGTAATGAAGCCTTACAGGGATGGAAAAATGTAATTGATCAGGTGCATGCAGAAGGAGGTAAAATGGGACCACAGATATGGCATGTAGGAGATACAAGAATGATCAAAGAATATCCTGAAGTTCCGATGGAGGCAGCAGCTACAATGAGTATTGCTGATATAGAAGATACTATCAAACAATTTGCGGCTTCTGCAAAAGCTGCTAAAGACCTTGGGTTCGACTGTCTGGAAATTCATGGTGCACACGGATATCTTATCGATCAGTTCTTCTGGGAAGGAACCAATACCAGAACCGATGAATATGGCGGAAAAACACTAAAAGAAAGAAACCGCTTTGCTGTAGAAGTTATAAAAGCAATAAGAGCGGCTGTTGGTGAAGACTTCACTATTATCATCCGTCTTTCTCAGTGGAAACAACAGGATTACAAAGCCAGATTAGCAACAACACCTGCGGAAATGGAAGAATGGCTTTTACCATTAAAAGAGGCCGGAGTAGATATCTTCCACTGTTCTCAGCGTCGTTTCTGGGAGCCTGAATTTGAAGGTTCGGATCTGAACTTTGCAGGATGGGCTAAAAAAATCACTGGCCAGCCAACCATTACAGTAGGATCTGTAGGATTGAAGGGTGATTTCCTCTCAGCTTTTGCTGGTGAAGGAACTGAAAAAACTGACCTTTCAGAATTACTAAGAAGATTAGACAGACAGGATTTTGATCTTGTTGCTGTCGGAAGAGCTATATTGAGCGACTACCAATGGGTTCAAAAAATAAAAACAGGAAATACAGAAGAGCTTTCCGATTTCTCAGCAGAAAGCCTGAAAGTACTTTATTAACATAGTAATGATTAATCCAAAAAGATAATCTTTTAACCCGGCTCATTTACCAGCCGGGTTCTTTTGTATAGATAGCTTTCCTCTAACCTGATTTCCAAAGAAGATTCTACACATAAAAATTAATATTCGTTTACAATTAATTAACGCAACAATATTGCATTAATTAAATATAACTCCTATATTGCAGTCCGTTAATCGGTTATAAAATGGACAGACGCAGGTTTTTAAAAGGAACAGCATTACTTTCAGGATTTCTTACCATAAATCCCGCCGGACTAATAGCAGGCAGCACTAAGCCCGCCTCCGGAAGCAAAAAAACAGCTAAGAATATCATTTTTATGGTTAGTGACGGAATGAGTTCCGGAACTTTGGCTATGGCAAATCAATATTCCCTGAACACACTTGGAAAAAACAGCCATTGGATTGGGCTATATTTAGAAAACAAAGTAAGCCGCGCACTGATGGATACTGCTTCTGCTAGTTCTATCGTAACCGATTCTGCGGCAGCCAGCTCAGCTTTTGGCGGTGGAAAACGGGTAAAAAACGGTGTCCTTAACATTGGCGCTAATGGTGAACTCCATACTCCTATTTGGCAGAAATTTAAAAAAGCAGGTAAGAAAACAGCTTGTGTAACTACTGTAACGATTACCCATGCAACACCAGCAGGATTCTGTGTAAATTCTGAAAAAAGAAGTGCTGAGCCAGAGATTGCAGAAAAATATGCACAGGAGGGCTTTGATGTAATGATGGGTGGTGGCGACGAGTTTTTCAATGCTTCGAAAAGGGAAGATAAAAAAGATATTTACAGCTTGTACCAGAAGAAAGGCTACCAGATTCTGAAGAATCGTTCGGATTTACAAAATGCAGAAAAAGGAAAAAAATTGTTGGGTGTTTTCAGTACCGGTGCTCTTCCCTATACCATTGACAGGAATAATATCCCCGGACTGCAAAATACTCCTACCCTTTCAGAGATGACCAAAACTGCAATAGACCAAATCAAAGACAACAAGGAAGGCTTTGTATTACAGGTTGAAGGCGGAAAAGTAGACTGGGCAGCCCATGCTAACGATGTTGCAGCACTTATTCACGATCAGTTAGCTTTTGAGGAAGCCGTAAAAACAGTAATGGATTTTGCAGAAAAAGATGGTAACACACTGGTTATTATAACTACCGATCACGGGAATGCCAATCCGGGAACCATATACGGGGCTGAAGCAACTAAAAGCTTCAATACAATAGCCAATTATAAATATACGAATGAGTATATCCTAAATAATATCCATGAAAACTTCAATCTCCAGCAGATGAAAGACTGGATTTTTGAAACCAACAAGTTTAGCCTTACCGACGAAGAAGCCAAACATTTGTTGAGCTTTTATACCGGTGCTGAAAAACAGGAAGAAGGCTTATACAACTACAAAAAAATGCCTTTCAAGGCCTATTCGGAAATTCAGAAAAAGCACAATTCTGTGGGCTGGATCAGTATGGACCATTCCGGAGATTATGTAGAGCTTGCAATGTACGGGCCTGGCAGTGAACTCTTAAAACCATTTGTAAAAAATACGGATTTGCACTACCTGATGCTGGAAGCAACAGCAGTGCAGATATAAAACACAGTATAAAAATAAAGGTACATTATACCTAAAAAGCTATTCTGCTACAAAACTGTTAATTTATTTTAAGCGGAGTAATTTATCATAATAACAATAAATTTGGTTTGTTAACAGTTTTAATAGGCAGTCGGAATATTCCGACTGTCTAATTTTTTATCATATGTAAAATACAATCTGCGGTAAAGTCCGGATTTTTGTACAAAACATAAACATATGAATTGGATCATCTTAGTTATTGCAGCATTATTTGAAGTAGGCTTTGCCTCTTGTCTGGGAAAAGCAAAAGAAACAACCGGAACTGAATCCTACTGGTGGTATGGAGGATTTATACTTTGCCTTACTATAAGTATGGCCTTATTAATCAAAGCGACACAAACATTACCAATAGGTACTGCCTATGCTGTATGGACAGGTCTGGGAGCAGTAGGAACTGTTCTTATGGGCATTTTTGTTTTTAAAGACCCCGCAGGCTTTTGGCGCTTATTTTTCTTGTTTACCCTCGTAAGCTCTATTGTCGGGCTAAAAGCCGTTTCCCATTAAACACATTTTGGATCTTTACTTCATTTTTTATATCAGATTATTGATGAGCCTTCCCTTTACGGAAGGCTTTTTTAGTATATAAAACTATAAAACACTGAATATTAAATCCTTTGATAATCCTAATTCTAGTATTATGAATTTTTCAAACCATATATAAAATATAGCTGCATATTGAGCCAAGAAAACATATATAAAGCATAACTATATTATTTCATCTGTAAATTATTATTAAATATTATACTATATCAAAACTAATAGTATCTTTGGTAACGGTAAATTCATTTTTTCAAACCTTATTAAAATACGGTATCTAAAGGACTATGCAGAAAGTAGTGCTCTTATTTTTCGTTCTATTCTCTTGTCTTGGAATGGCCCAGGACAAAAAAGAAATTGACAGTCTTCTCAGTAATATTGCCAAACTAGAAAAACCAGATTCAAAGGTCAGAACAAACACTAGTAAAGTAGATGTAATACTAAAGATGAGCACAGAGGCTTATTATCAAGCCAAAGAAATTGATTATACAGAAGGTCGGGCAAGAGCACTAATCTTCATTATCAAAAATTATATCCATATTGGTGATTTCAAAGCTGCTCTTGAAAGAATAAACGAGGGGATTTCATTTACCCAAGGAGAAGAATCAACACAAAAATACAGAGTTTCATTTTTTGTTTTAAAAGGGTCAGTATTATCTCAGTTAGGATATAGTGATGAAGCTAAAATAAATTTTAATAATGCTGCGGAAATTATAGAAATGGTTCCTGAATTTTCAGCGGATGCAGAACACTATAAAAAAATATTAAAGCATGCTTCATTTATTCTGTCTTATGAACAGGAAAAAGCTCAACCTTTGGGGAATAAAAAAGAAAACGAACAATACTTACAGGAAGCCTATAAAGAAGTCGGACAGATTAAAAATAATAGTACATTAAAAACAGTATTATATGTACACATCTTGCGTTCTCTTGTATCCTATTATACAGAATCCAATGAGCTGGATAGAGCTGAATATTATATTACAGAAGGAGATAAGCTTTATTCGGACTATCCCGGCTGGCTTATTAAAAGAAATTTTTTACTAGGTGCTATAGAAAAAAAGAGGCAAAATTATACAAAAGCTATAGAGGCTTACAATATGGCTTTGCAAATAGCAGAACAATACCAGTTCAAATATGCTGAAAAGCAAATATATAATTGGATTTCAGAATGCTATCATGAACTAAAGGACTATAAAAATGAATCTTTGTATCTGGATAAAAGTAAGAAGCTAAGTGATAGTCTTAACCTTGCTGAAAAGGCGACTACCGGAGACGTTCTGAAACATGAAACAAAAAATAAAAGTGAGGAAACTTCTTTTTGGAAATCTTCAGCCTTATATTATCTCATTGCAGCACTGTTTATCATTATTGTTTTAGTAATTATTCTAAAACAAAAATCGATAAGAAGTAATACAACTGATCATATAGCAGAAAAAGTTCCTGAGCATGAGGAAGAACAGTTGGATCATGAAGCTCTTAATCTATTGATAGGTTTGGCTGAAAAAGATGACCCTTCTTTTTATTTTAAATTCAACGAAGCATTTCCTAATTTCAGTGACAATCTTCTAAAAATCAGCCCGAAACTCACACAGTCCGATATTGAATATTGTGCAATGATGAAGCTAAATTTTGACACAAAAAAAATAGCTTCAATAAAGCGTTTATCTATTGGTGCGGTAGAAAGTAAGAAATACAGGATTAGAAAAAAGCTGGATATATCTACTGAGGAAAACATCTACATCTGGCTTATGGATAAATAAACTCAAAACAATTAATTACACACAAAGCTAAGCTCTTATATTTTTATATTGTATATCAACTGGAAATTTCTGAACTTTAGAAAATATCCTAACCAAATTACAATATGCCTAGTAAAACTATTACTATTTATAAGTTTAACTTTAGTGTAGTAACTTTTGTAGTGATTATACTATTATGTACATCCTGCTCATCTATTGTTAAAAGCTCGAAAACAGCGACCCTAACAACGGATTATTGCAGACCAAACTTCTCTTATCAATATCCTGAAATCGTTACTACTGCCAGTAATCATGAAGATAGTACCTTAATCAAAAAGTTACCGGAACAGGATTATGCGTTAAGCAAAAATATTGGTATACTATCTCCACTGTCCCAGTATACTAATGCTAAAGATCCGCTAAAAAAACTAATAGCAAAGCAAAATGTTTCAGATCAGCTAATGATTACCAATTCCGGAATAAATGCTATGGCTGCAGAATTAGATTGTAATGGAGAAAGAATCCAACAACTTTCAGATTATTTGGGAGACATCAACAATAAGAACATTAGAAAACTTACAGTAGGTTCTATTATTCTGGGGGCCGCAATTGCCGTTTCATCCTCATTAATCAATAATAACAATACCAATAAAGCAATTAATATAGGTGGCGGTGCTGCCGGTGCTGCATTGGGTTTGCTAACATTAAACCCTAAAGGAAGAAGAATACAGATGGATATCCAGCGAAATCTTCTCCGCAATATATGGAACAATGATAATAGTGATAAGGCTTTCCCACCGGATTTATGGAATATACTCAATGAAAAATCTTTTAGTAATTCCGGAAACAAATCTATGCGCGAAACATTGAAAGAAAGATGGCAACTTTATGCTTTCAACGGGCAACCGGATGCTGAAACACAAAAACTTTTTTTTGGAAACGGGGGGACTTTCAGAGCAGATGATCTGCAAACTATGTCGAATATGTATAATGAATTGCAAGCCAGTGTACGATCGGTACAACAAAACATGCAAAGCCTGATGCTAAAGATCAATACTTTAAATACTGAAACCCAATAACAGACAATAAAACCACCAAATTATTATAATGAGTTTTCAGGAAATAATCCCCATCGAGCCGCTTTCGCTTTTTATAAAAAGTATACTAATCTTCGAGAATAGTGAGAATCCTGTTATAACCAAACTACCCTTTTTTGCTGATGGGTATCCTGGACTTTTATTTTATAAGGCAGCCGGAGGTTTAACTGTCATTCCTCATCAGAAAGAAATGCCGGATCTGTTTATTTACGGGCAAACCATTAATCCAATTGAGCTGGAAATAAAAGGTTCTTATTCTGTGATTGTCGTTCAACTTTATCCGTTTGTTTTGAAGTCTTTTTATGGTATAGATCCGAAAAGCATTAATGATGATTGTTATATTCCCAATAATACAAAAGAAGTACTTGGCAACTTACGATCTTCGGGGACAACTGATGAGTGTATAGAATTGATAAAGGCCTATCTTCTGAATAATTTTGAAAAGAGAAAAGATAATTTAGATTTTAAAATCCGTCGTGCTTTAGAAATGATTATAGCTGAAAACGGAACAGAAAATATCGGACAAATTGCTAAGGAACTGGATTTTAATATCCGGACTTTTGAAAGAAGATTTCTTACCGAAACAGGCTTATCACCAAAACAGTTTGCAAAAATCATTCAGTTTCAGACTTCTCTCCAACAACTCAATTCTAAAGATTATAATAAACTTTCGGATATTGTTTATGAGAATGGATTTTCCGACCAGTCCCATTTTATAAGAGTTTTCAAGGCATTTACAGGCAAAACACCCAAATCTTATTCTTCCTGATTTCTTAGTGTCGTTTTTATTCTATTTTTTCAGTAACAGATTCTACAATTTTGTCCTGTAAACTTAAAAATGATATACAATGAAATTCCAGGACATCACATTTATCCTAACCGGTATAACCACAGCACTAATGGCCGGACTATTCTTCTCTTATTCTGTATCTGTCAGCTGGGGATTGGGAAAATTAGCAGATCGCGAATATTTACAGGCAATGCAAAGCATTAACAGGGAAATACTAAATCCTATATTCTTCGCATGTTTCTTTGGAGCTTTGGTTACACTTCCAATAGCTACTTTTCAGCAATATCATCATAATCAAACTGCATTTCTATTGCTACTAATGGCATCACTATTTTATATCATAGGCGTATTTGTAATCACTTCGGCGTTTAATGTTCCTTTAAACGATAAACTGGATCTTTTAGACTTAACAAAAACTTCAGATGTATCTATAAAACAAATGCGCGACAGCTTTGAGAGACCATGGAACAATTGGAATACCATAAGAACATTTTCTTCTGTAATTAGTACAACTCTGGTAATTATAGCCTGTCTATACAGAAAATAATTACACCTATTTCACTGTACAAGGAATTTAATTTTGTAATTTTCGCCCGCCAAAAAATATATTATGAAAAAAATACTAGCCCTTGCTATCTGCTTTTTCAGTCTTATGCTGTTCTCACAAAATATACCTATAAGTCAGTTTAAAAAAGTAGATTCTTCCAATATAAAATCTCTTATAAGCTATCTGGGTCCCATTATAAAAAAACAGGCCGCAGATAGTAAAGAAGCACCTGATAATGATAATTTGTTTCGGATGAATTTTGTTATTGGGGATTATAAAACAGCATTAGAGCAACTCAATGCTGTAAGAAATAGCTATATGAAAGGTAATCCCAAAATAGCAGTCGCAATGGGAGCTCAGTATGAAGTCTATATGAATACTTTGCAACATCTAAATAACAGACAAGATTTTAACAAAACATATCAGGCAGAATTACTCAAAAAATATAATTCCTTAGCAAGTAATGCTCAGGTATTTATGCCCGATTTCTTTAGTATTTCTCCAAAAGAAACCAAAGAAGATCTTAACAGTTTCATCAAAAGCAGTATTACAGGTAAAAGTAGTATTGATTTGAAAACTGCAATGCTATTGTTTAGAAGATATGCTGCTAATCTTATTGCTGAAGCAACATACACTAAAGGGCTTCCTTTTTTGCAAAAATTAGATCAGGAAAGCTTTACGGTGAACGACAGCATTATTGTCTATACGAAAGATAAAAAAGAAATAAGTATTTCAACAGTTGTAAATAAGAAAATACAAAATCCCGGGCCTGTAATCATTGTCAATACAATCTATTCCGCTCCTCAGAATATTGAAACGGCTAAACAACTGGCGAGTAACGGATACTCTTGCGTTTATATTAATACAAGAGGGAAATATAAAAGTAAAGAAAACATAGAGCCTTTTGAGCACGAATATGAGGATATTAGCGAAGTAATTGACTGGATTACTCAGCAACCATGGAGCAACGGAAAAGTAGGAATGATTGGTGGCAGTTACCTTGGATTTAGTCAATGGGCTGCTACAAAAAAATTACACCCGGCTCTTAAAACAATTATCCCGCAAGCTCCTGTAGGTATAGGAATAGACTATCCGATGAGCGGTAATGTTTTTATGAGTTATATGCTAAGATGGATTTACTTTACCACTGTAAATAAACTGACAGATTATGCCGGATTTAGTGATGAGAAAAAATGGAATGACCTTTATAAAAAATGGTACACCAGTGGCCAGGCCTTTAATAAACTGGATTCTATTAATGGCAAAAAAAATGAAATCTTCCAACGCTGGCTAAAGCATCCTTCTTACGATTCCTATTGGCAAGGCATGACTCCTAATCCTCAGGAGTTTTCAAAAATAAATATTCCGATTCTCACGACAACAGGCTATTTCGATGATGATCAGCTTGGTGCTATGTATTACTATAAAAATCATATTAAATACAATCCAAATGCTGACCATTATGTTGTTATAGGACCTTACGATCATTACGGTCCTCAGGGTTATGTTATGCCGGAAGTTATGGGTGTAAAAATAGATCCGGTTGCAGAGCTTGATATAAATGAAATTAGTTTTCAGTGGTTTGATTATATCTTAAAAGGGAAAAGCAAACCTGATTTTCTGAAGGGAAAAATCAATTACGAAGTAATGGGTGATAATATCTGGAAAAGTGCCCGTTCAATGCAGGAATTCGACCGGACAAAGGTAAAATACTATTTAAGCGAAGATTTAAAACTTAAGGAAAACAAAGCTGGTAAACCGGCGTTCACTGCTTTAAATGTAAACTTCAAAGACAGAGGTGATGTCGATAAATTTATACTGACGGATGAACCTCAGCTCATCAGTACTTCAATACAGGAAAAAGACAACAGTACCCTATTTACTTCGGAAGTTTTTGATCAAGACACTGAATTAACAGGTTCTTTTTCCGCCAGCTTAAATTTCTCAATCAATAAAAAGGACTGTGATATTGTTGCAGAGCTATATCAGGTACTTCCAGACGGAAAGTATTTCCTTCTTTCCAATTTCATTACCAGAGCAAGCTATGCTAAAGACAGAAGCAAGCGCCAATTACTAACTCCTGGTAAAAAAGAAACAATTCCTGTAACTGGAACACCATTCGTTAGCAAAAAAATAGAAAAGGGCAGTAAATTACTCCTAAAAATAGGAATCAAGAAAAGCCCGGCATGGCAGATTAATTATGGTACCGGAAAAGATGTAAGTACTGAAACGATAAAAGATGCCGAAGTACCGATGGAAATTAAATGGTACAACGACAGCTTTGTAGAAATTCCACTAAAAAAATAAGCAGATAAAAATCTGCTTATAACTTAATAGAGGGTGATCTTTGGCTTTTTAGTCATCGTCATCCTCGTTTTTATTATTTACCTTTAAAAAAGCCGCTCTTTTAGGTGATGGTGCCGATGTTCCTTTCAGACCCTGCCAAAGGATTTCATTGAATACCAAATCAGGAACAGCATCTTCTTTGGACCAATCATACTTATCACTTAGTACTGCTAACTTTCCTTTTGTCGGATTTCTTTCATTCAAATCTACATTTGCCGCAAGGTGGTCAAATGTTGAATAATCAGGCTGATTTGTAAATGACCTCCACATAGGCGTAGCTGCTGCATCATATTGCGTCATAGGTTTCATACCTAAGATGAGTTCTATGGTACGGATCATACCTGACGTAGAATACATGGTATGGTCTACAGATTTTCTTTTCACATATGGACTTATAAGATAAGCAGGGCTACGGTGTGCATCTACATGATCGGGGCCATTTTGAGCATCATCTTCCAGAATAAAAATAGCCGATTCTTTCCAAATAGGACTTTTACTTATATAATCAACAAATTGCCCTACAGCCAGATCATTATCGGCGACATGAGCGTAAGGTGTTTTTTTACCGGCGCGCATCCCTTCTGTATGATCATTGCTAAAGCGAATTGTTGTTAACTGTGGCATTTTGCCTTCTTTAAGCAACTGATCGAAATCTGCTTTCCATTGGCTAAAACGTGTGGTATCTGCTACACTCAGATCATAACTTGTGTAACCTGGTGCTACATGACCTTCCAGAGATTTTACATTTGGTTTTCCTTTATCTGCAAATTCTCCATAAGTACGGTAAGATACCTGATGTCTTTTGGCATTATCCCAGATAAAACCTCCTTTATTATTGGCGATTTCACGCTCGCCTTCCCCACCATAAGTACCACCTCTGCCTCCATAACTTGAAGGCCAGGTCTTTTCTAAATAATCGGTAGCGTATGCTCCCATACTCCAGTTGTGTCCGTCTGCACTAACTTCTGCATCTACATAGAAATTATCCAGCAGCACAAATTCATTCACAATTTTATGCTGATTAGGTGTTATTTTCTCTCCAAACAAACAAAGTGAGGGATCACCATTTCCTTGCTTTACATCTCCCAGTACCTGATCGTAGGTACGATTTTCTTTAACGACATAAAAAACATATTTAATCGGTGATGCCTCCCCTACCTTCATCGGAATAGGATTTCCAGCTTCCCCTTCAGTAAGTAATTCTTTATCTTTTGAATAGGGTGTATTTTTGTATACTGCATGGGAATATGCTGCCAGATGTTCAGGATCCGGATCCTGGATAAAACTAAGAGTTCCTTTAAAAAGTCCCGCAATATACTGTATCTCTTTAGGCTTACTTTGATCTCCCGAGTGGCGATCTACTTTTTCTTTCTGATCCGTGGGATTAGGTCCATGCGGATTAGCCTTTGATGATAGTCCCTTACCATTGGTAACTAAAATTGTTTTTCCCACAACCTTTACATTTGTAGGATACCAGCCTACCGGAATAAAACCTTTTGAAACAGATTTCCCCGGATTACTTACATCAAACACAGCCAGACAATTGTTGTCCGCATTTGCGATATATAAGGTTTTACCATCTTCAGACAAAGCAACACCATTACTTGTTGATCCGCTTGGCGCATTGGGATACAATGCTGCATTCAATGTTTCCACAACTGCTCCGTCTTTGGTATTAATAACAGAAACTGAATTATCATTTGCATTTGCAACAAACAGCCATTTACCGTTTTTGCTAAAGGTCATTTCATTGGGATGATTGCCCACCGCAATTTCTTTGGTTACTTTATTTAAAGACACATCCCAAACCAGAACTTTTTCTGCACCCCACACACTGATATAAAGTTGTTTCGCATCCGAAGTCAGTATACAGGCATAGCCTTCGGCACCAAGATCGAAACTCGATTTTATAGCCTTACTTTTCAGATCTATAACATAAAGCTTTTTGTCCTCACGTGTAACAGTATACAGCTGTTGTTGTTTTCTGTCATCAACTGCTAAACCTGCAATACCTATCCGGTTTGGCCAGGGTTTTCCCAGAACAATAGAATCTTTTGGGGCAAGTTTTCCATTTTTAATGCTGTATGTTCTGATCATATTATCATGTCCACCAGAGGCATACAATGTATTATCATCACTAGAAAATGCAAGCCCATACCACGATTTGGGGATTTCTATACTATCAATTTTTTGTTGCGAAGAAAGATCAATAAGGTCTAGAGTCTGTGTACTTTGTCCGTTATTGCTAACTGCTGCAATTTTTTTATCATGACTAATCACCAAATTCAATGGGAGATCACCCAACTCAATTTGCTTTCCTACAGGACTTAATGTCCATCCGTTTGGAAGCCCTACTTTATGGCTTTCCAATTCGGCAGTAATCCTATCCTGAGCCGATACCAATTGAGAACCAATTAGTAAACAGGTACTGAGAGTTAAGACGCTTATTCTTTTCATAAGACATATTTACGAAACTTATAAATGGGACTAAACAGTATATTTTAAAATTAAAATAAATTTAATATTAAGCTGCTGTTATTATGGTTTTTCTACTTTCATATACTTTCCAAAACAGGAATACTTAAACTATTTCAACATCAAGTTTTACTCCCTGTTTCAGGAAAGAAATCCTCCATGATCTATATCATATCCCATTTCGTTAAAATGTCCGAATTGTACAATTCCAGAAGAATATAATGTTAGTGGTCTGATCTTATAATTAGGAGCTTTGCATAAGGAACAATAATATCAGAAAAACAGGGAGTAATCCGGTAAATCTATTACCTATTACTTCTCTATTATCTGATTTCAGAAAATAAGAAAAGTAATGAATACTCAATTCCAGGCGCCTGTAGATCTTCAGGAAGAAAGTTTCCGTAACGAAGTCGGAACAATGGACAAAACCGGAAAAAGAAAATGGGTTTTTCCCAGAAAGCCAAAAGGAAAATTCACCAATTATCGGGATTATACCAGCTATGCATTGTTAGGTATATTTTTCATACTTCCTTTTCTGAAAATCAATAATAATCCATTCTTTCTGTTCAATATTCTGGACAGACATTTCTTTATTTTTGGACAGCCCTTTTATCTTCAGGACTTCTTTATTCTGGCTATCGGAGCTGTGACATCTGTAATATTCGTAATGCTTTTCAGTATTGTATTCGGGAGGATTTTCTGCGGCTGGCTTTGTCCACAGACTATTTTTATGGAAATGGTATTCCGTAAAATAGAATACTGGATCGAAGGAGATCGTAACAAACAGATGAAACTCGACAAGCAGGAATGGAATGCCGAAAAAATAAGAAAACGTCTTCTGAAATGGTCTGTATTCTTACTAATCGCGGTTATCATTACACATTTTATGTTTATGTACATCGTAGGTTATGAAGAAGTTTTTAAAATTATGCAGGAAGGTCCGGCAGCAAATCCTGTAAACTTTATTGTAATGATTGTATTTACAGGGTTATTTTACTTTGTTTTTTCATGGCTTAGAGAACAGGTATGTACACTGATATGTCCATACGGAAGATTGCAAGGCGTACTTATTGACAAGCAGACCATCAATGTTTATTATGACTACAAAAGAGGTGAAAACCGTTCGAAATGGAGAAATAATGAGGATCGTAAGGCTCTTGGAAAAGGAGATTGTATAGATTGCAATCAGTGTGTTGTTGTATGCCCTACAGGGATCGATATTAGAAACGGACAACAGCTGGAATGTATTAACTGTACTGCTTGTATTGATGCTTGTGACGAAATTATGGAAAAAGTAGGCTTACCAAAAGGATTGGTACGCTATGCTACAGAACAGGAAATAGAAGCTGGCACGAAGTTCAGATTTACACCAAGAATGAAGGCTACTACTGTTGCACTATCTTTATTAATCGGACTTGTGGGCTATCTGATGTATGACAGAGGAAGCATGGAAGCTAAATTCCTGAAAGTTCCCGGAACTACCTTCCAGATAAATGAAGGAAAAATAAATAACCTTTACACTTATACATTCCTGAATAAGGAGAATTCTAAAAAGGTTATCACCATTAAAGTATTGGATCCGGCGAATGCAACTATTACCTATTATGGTCCTGTGAAAATAATATTGAAAGAAAATGAAATTATAAAAGGGAATATCAGTATAGCCTTTCCGGAAAAAGAAATGCGACTAAGTAAGCAGAATATTACAATAGGCATCTTTGATGAAAAAGGAAAAATGATTACCTCTTACAATACGACTTTCGAAGGTCCTTTCAAATTTGCTTTATAATTATATTTCTAATGTTTTTTTATGATTTATGTCTCAGAACGAAATGCGAAGGAGTCTCCCCTGTATTTTTACTAAATACTCTGGAGAAATAGGAGTACTCCTCAAAGCCTAGTTTAAAAGCAATATCTGTAAGGCTTTCGTCCACATAAATCAACATTCTTTTGGCTTCCAGTATTACCCTTTCGGTGATAATATCGGAAGCCTTTTTTTGTACCACGGTCTGAGTAATACGATTAAGATGTTTAGCCGTTATTCCCAGCAAATCTGCATAATAAGAGCTGGACTTCTGCGTCAGGAAATGCTCTTCTAAAAGCGATTCGAATTCCTGATAATGGCGTATATATGAAATAACACTACCTGAGTTTAGTAGCTGCTGATCTCTTGAAAATAGTCTTGTAGATTGAATATAAATCCTCGTAATAAGAGCCAGAATATTCTCTTTCTGCATCAGGTTCTCTTGTAGACTTTCTTCCTGAAGCTCTGTAAACAGAGAATTAATTTTCTGCAAGTTCTGAGTATCCAACTGGAGTTTCCTGGGAAAAGATACCGAAGCAAAAAAAGGAAAGTTTTTTAGTTTCTGATTCACATAATGCATGTTATAATATTCCTGTGAAAAAAAGAAAATATAACCTTCCGTATCATCCGAAAGCTCCCAACTGTGTATCTGTCCTGGTGAAAGGAAGAATAAACTACCGGGCAAGACGTCATAGCTTTGGAAATCTATTTCATGTACTCCGCTTCCCTGCGTGAATAATACAGTTACATAAAAATCATGGCGATGAGGCTTTTCAATATGTTTGTGACTGCTCTTTAGATGGCCTTTCATGGTATTAAAATAAAAACCAGAAGCCGCATTATTCTCCTGAAAGAGACTCATGTGAAGTACAGAGATAGAATCCATAGTGAAAATTCAGAGCCTAAAAGTAGTAAAAATCCTGTAAGTATAATGGTGGTGATTAAAAGAAAAACTAATCCAATAAAGCTTTTACGGGATATATTAATATCTCTTGTTAAATGTTTCTGGTTATAATTAATATTTTTATAAATTCAGTTTTCCTTCAGATTTTAATTTTATTTTTGAATAAAATGACAGCATGAAAATACTCGTTATTGAAGACGAAATTGCGCTGAGCAAAAGCATTGTCACCTATTTAAAACAGGAAAGTTACCTCTGTGAAATAGCCACAAACTTCAATACTGCGATTGAAAAAGTAGACTCGTATGATTATGACTGCATTCTACTTGACATTTCTCTACCCGACGGTAATGGATTGAATATTTTAAAGGTTTTAAAAGAAAATGACAAAACTGATGGTGTAATTATTATCTCCGCTAAAGATTCTATTGATGACAAAATAGTAGGATTAACCCTGGGTGCAGATGACTATATTCCGAAACCTTTTCATTTATCAGAATTAAGCGCACGTATTGCTGCTGTAATACGTCGTCGAAGATTTAATGGTGGCAATATTCTGGTATTTCATGAAATTACCATTGACACATTGGCCAAAACGGTTACTGCCAACAATCAGACAATCGATTTCACCAGAAAAGAATATGACCTACTGCTCTATTTTACCATTAATAAAAATCGGGTTCTTTCCAAAACAGCAATTGCAGAGCACCTCTCCGGAGAAAATGCGGATGTTTATGACAATTATGATTTTATATATGCTCATATTAAGAACATGAAAAAAAAGCTTGCTACTGCTGGCTGTAATGACTACCTAAAGTCTATCTACGGGATGGGATATAAATTTGAATACTAGATGAAACTGATCAACTACGTATCACGCCGTTATGTTGTTTATGCTATTATAATTTTATTAATAGCTGTTCCTGTATTCTATTTTTCCTTGAGATACCTGATGCTGAAAAGTCTGGATGAAAACATAAACCATCAAAAAGTCTGGATCGAAAAACAGTTAAAAACGACAAAACCTGATAATTTTATTTCCTTTGAAAATAGCATTATTGTCCGCCAATCTAATAATCCTAAAATTTTTGATTCTTTATACAATCAGCCCGTTTTTATACCCGATGACAACGAAACAGTCATGCACCGGATTTCTATTTCAAACACAATTATCAATGGTAAAGCATATGAAATAAGGATTCAGAAATCTATGATTGAGGATGAAGACCTACTCAATAGCATATTGGTGCTACAATTAATTCTGGTTATAGTTTTATTGTCAGGTTTAGTTGCTATTAATTTTCAACTCTCTAAAAAACTTTGGAAACCATTTAACGATATCGTTCATAAGCTAAGTCTTTATAGGGTAGATAGCAATAACGATTATCAATTTATGCCTACCAATATTGAAGAGTTTAAAAATTTAGGAGATTCTATTAAGACCCTTATAAAGCGTAACCAGAAACTATATAAAACACAAAAGGAGTTTACAGAGAATGCATCGCACGAACTTCAAACTCCTATAGCAGTCATGCAAAGCAACATAGAACTGCTTATGCAAACTTCTCCCATTTCTCTGGAGCAGGCCGAATTGATTGAAGGAATTTCCATGGCCGGGAATAAAATGCAGCGCCTTAACCGTACTTTATTATTGCTTACTAAAATCGAAAACAATCAGTTTCCGGATACTGAAAAACTAAAAATTAGCACTCGTATTCAAAAATTACTGAACCAATATGAAGAGCCGGCTGCACAAAAAAATATACATTGGGAAGTTAAGATGGACAGCGAAATTGAAGTTATTGCCAATCCGATTCTCGTTGATATTTTAATTGGAAATATTTTATCCAATGCCATAAGACACTCTGAAATTGCCGGTATAGTTTCTGTAAAAACATCTCATCAAAAACTCATTATTGCCAATTATGGAAAGGAAGAGCTCAATGAAAAAGAACTATTCCAACGCTTTAAAAAACAATCGGAAAATACTAATAGCATTGGACTGGGCCTTGAAATAAGCAAAAAGATATGTGATTTGTATCATTACAATATTCAATACCAGTTTATAGATCATATGCACCTGTTTACTATTAATTTCAATTAATTGCTAATTATTTAAAAAAATTCAGGATCTCTACAGAATGTCTACTGAGTTTTACAACATCAATTTAAAAAATGTAAAATGAAAATGACAATTTTAGCGTTGCTATTTGCAACAGGATTCAGCACAGTAGCATTAGCACAAAAAAAAAGTGAAAATATTAAAGTTCCTTTGGCTGTAGAGCAGGCATTTCAAAAAAATCATCCGAGCATTAAACCAAAATGGGAAAAAGAAGCTGGAAAATACGAAGCTGGCTTTAAGCAAAACGGAAAAAAAATGAGCGTATTATATACCGCAGCTGGCACATTGGAAGAGAGTGAAGTTGAAATAACTCCCGACCAGCTTCCTGCTTCGGTACCTCAATACATCGCACAACACAAGTTAGGTACTATAAAAGAAGCTGCTAAAATTACCAAGGCAAATGGCTCAGTGCTTTATGAAGCCGAAGTAAAATCTGGAGATGCATTATTCGATGTTAAAGGTAATTTTGTTGAATTAAAAAAGGATTAACATCATAGAAAAATAAAATATTGATAAGGAGCCGGTTAGAAATAACCGGTTTTTTTGGGTTATTAATTTCTGATTAAAAAACAATCCAAAATTCAAAAATTCAGAATCTCAACAGAATTGGATCCCATCTTTGGATCAACAATTTGAAATAGTCTGTATGGACACTATTTATAAATATCCCGTTCGATGGTTTTCGGTTTTGATTACTTTATCGCTCTGCTTTTCAGTAAAAGCACAAACTGCGCCTGCCCTATCTTATTTTATTAAAGCGGCACAGACAAATAGTCCGCTGCTCAATGATTACAACAATCAAGTAACCTCCAATAAAATTGACAGCCTGAAATTAAGAGCTACTTATGGTTTTATTATTACCGGAGAAGCTACTGCCGGGTATTCACCTAATGTCAAAGGATGGGGTTATGACAATGCCCTAACCAATGGACAGTCCTTGTTTACAGGTGTAAGAGTTGTAAAAGAATTTATCAGCCGAAATAATCTTAATACAAGATTAAAAGCCTATGATGCGAACATTGGTCAAATCTTAGTACAAAAAAATCTAAGCATCCAAACGCTAAATAAACAGATTACCGATCAGTATATCGCTACTTATTCCAGTCAGCAGCGCTATGAATTAAGCAGGGAAATAATCAGTCTACTCAATCAGGAAGACATAATCCTAAAAAAACTGACCCAAAGTTCTGTTTTTAAACAAACAGACTATCTTACGTTTAAGGTTACTTTACAGCAAAATGAACTTACTTTACAGCAGCAGCAAGCTGAATGGCAAAGTAATTATGCCCTACTCAATTATTTATGTGGTATTGTAGATACCCGATTTCTTCCTTTGGAGGAGCCTTATATCAAAAAGATACTTTCTCCTGTTAGTTTTAAAGAAAGTTTATATACTCAGTCATTTAAAGCTGATAGTCTGAAAATTGCCAATGATAGCGAAATTATAAAATACAACTATAAGCCAAAAATAACGGCATTTTCCGATGGAGGATATCAGAGTTCATTCGCTCAGACTGCTTATAAAAATTTTGGATTAGGAGTTGGTGTCGGCGTTTCAATTCCTATATACGATGGGCATCAGAAGAAAATGCTTCTACAACAAAACCAGCTGGCATTACAAACACGTCAAAAATATCTGGAACAAACAGAAAGACAGTACCAACAGCAGATTTTTCAGATCCAGAATCAGATGGATCAATATTACAAGATGATCGGAACAGCCAATCAACAGATTAATTATGCAAAGACTCTGGTAGAAGCCAACGCCAAACAACTACCTACCGGAGATGTTCGGATGGTAGACTTTATTTTATCGATCAATAATTTACTTAGCCTTAAAGGCAATATCATCCAGTATAAGTCGACTTTATTCAATCTGCAAAATCAAATGCAATATTTAATCATTCAATAGCCATGAAAAAGATTTTATACCTCATATTATTTAGTGTTTCTATACTTAGCTGCAAAAAAAATGAGGCACCCTCTACTGAAGAAGCAAAACCTGATGCCAAGCCCAAAACGGAAGTAAATGTTGCATATCCATCCGATACAATTCATCTTGACAATAACGTTACACTGAATGCAACAGCAACCTATTTGCTAAAATCGGATGCAAAGGCCAATAGTACCGGTTATATCATCAGTATGAAAGTAAGGCTTGGTGATCGAATAACTCAGGGTTCTGTCCTTTTTGGATTACAAACCAAAGAAGCCAGAGCTTTGGGTAATACCATTAACAAACTGGACAAATCTTTCAGATTTAACGGAACAACAACCGTAGTTAGTCCTGCAACAGGATATGTATTCATGTTAAACCATCAGATAGGTGATTATGTACAGGATGGAGAGATTCTGGCAACTATTACGGATGCTTCCAGCTTCGGTTTTGTAGTAGATGTACCTTATGAATATTTACAACTGATAAAAGATAAAAGCTCTCTATTGGTAAAATTACCCGATGGCAGCAGTTTACCTGCTAAAGTTGCCAAAGTAATGCCTACAGTAGATCCCGTATCCCAAACAGTAAAGGTTCTTTTAAAAGTTCCTCACAGCGATAATATTCCAGAAAATTTAATTGGTACTGTTAGCTTTTCCAAATCAACAGCCTTCGGGTTAACAGTACCTAAAATGGCAGTACTAAGTGATGAAACACAGTCTTCTTTCTGGGTAATGAAAATGCTTAATGACACAACTACTGTAAAAACACCTATTGTAAAAGGCGCTGAAACCGATGAATATATCCAGATCATATCAGGAAATCTCTCAACAAAAGACAGAGTTGTTACTTCCGGAAACTTTGGATTAAGCGATACTGTGATAGTAAAAATAAAAAAACAATAATCAGATGAAAAAGTCATTTTTTGTAACCTATAGAAGTCCCTTATTGATTCTGATTTTTCTAATCCTTACAGGCGGCATCTATTCTTACACCAAAATACAATCTGCTTTATTTCCGCAAGTTACTTTTCCGAAAATAAAAATCATTGCAGATGTAGGACAACAGCCCATTAGCCAAATGACTGTAGGGGTAACAAAAGTATTGGAAAATGCCATAAAGAAAGTTCCCGACCTGCAGATCCTTAAAAGTACCACCAGCCGGGGAAGCTGCGAAATATCAGCATTTCTTTCCTGGAATGCTAATGTGGATCTGGCAAAACAACAGGTAGAAAGCAGCATTAATGAGGTCAGAAATCAATTACCTCCGGAGACTAATATCACCGTAGAAAAAATGAATCCCTCCATTCTGCCGGTAATGGGATTTTCTTTAAACTCTGATACCAAAGACCCTATAGCTCTTAAACAGCTTGCACTTTATACAATTAAGCCATTTCTTTCTCAAGTTCCCGGAGTAAGCGAAATAAGAGTAATAGGCGGACAAGATAAAGAGTTTCGGGTAGTGATGAATCAGCAAATGATGGCTCGTTTGGGAATTACCTCAACTACAGTTGAACAGGCGATAAACAATACAAACTTTATTAAGTCTAATGGATACTCCTCTGATTTCAGATATTTATACCTAACCCTTACCGATGCACAGATTCGCAACGAAAATCAGCTTAAAAACCTGGTCATCAGTAATAACGGGAACAGAATTGTGCTATTAGGAGATATTGCTGACATTAATATTCATCAGGCAAAGCAATACATCAAAGTTAATGCTAACGGAAAAGAAAGTATTTTGATTGCGGTGATTCAACAACCCAATGCAAATGTTGTAGAATTGACCAAGGCAATGAATGCAAAAATTAATGATTTGCAAAAAACGTTGACCAAAGATGTTGTATTAAAGCCTTATTACGTTCAGGCAGACTTTGTAAATGATTCTATTAAAAGTGTAACAGATGCCTTATGGATAGGCCTTCTATTAGCCATTATTGTAGCGGTCATATTTTTACGATCCTGGAAAGCCAGTGCCGTTATATTAATTACAATTCCTATTACTTTAAGCCTTACACTCCTGGTATTATATGCTATCGGAGAGACCTTCAATATTATGACCTTAGGAGCTATAGCTGCTGCAATAGGTCTTATTATAGACGATGCTATTGTTGTGGTAGAACAGATACACCGTACCCACGAAGAGCATCCCGAAGAATCATCCAGATCACTGGTACAAAAAGCTATTAATTATTTATTAAAGGCGATGATAGGTTCTTCATTAAGTACTATTGTTATATTTCTACCTTTCATCCTGATGAGTGGTGTTGCCGGAGCTTATTTTAAAGTCATGACCAACACAATGATCATTACTTTAGTCTGTTCTTTTTTTGCTACGTGGTTACTGCTACCTATCGTTTATTTGCTTTTTTCTTCGGTAAAAATAAAAGAAAAAAATCTTCAGCATCATGATGTAAAAGAAAGAAAATGGGTAGGTTTCTTTATCCATAAACCTATCTTCAGTTATATTTTCATCGTATTGCTTATTATGAGTACTGTTTTTATTTTACCTAATATCAGTACAGGTTTTTTACCAGAAATGGATGAGGGCAGTATTGTACTGGATTATAAATCTCCGCCGGGAACTTCATTAGAAGAAACAGACCGAGAGCTAAAAGTAGTAGAAAAAATTATAGTTTCTAATCCCGACGTTGCGGCTTACAGTAGAAGAACAGGGACACAAATGGGATTTTTTATTACGGAGCCTAATACCGGAGATTATCTGATCCAACTAAAAAAGAACCGGAATAAGACAACCGCAGAAGTTACAGATGATATCCGTTCAAAAATAGAGGTTTCAGGACTTCCTTTAACGGTAGATTTCGGGCAGGTGATTTCAGATATGTTGGGTGACCTCATGAGTAGTGTACAGCCTATTGAAATTAAAATTTTTGGTACTGATCAAAAAGTTATTGAAGATTACTCTAAAAAAGTTTCTGACATTGTTGCTAAAGTAAATGGTACTGCTGATGTGTTTGATGGTATTGTTATCGCAGGCCCTTCAATGATTGTTACTCCTAAACTACAAACTCTGGCTCAGTATCAGATTCCTTTACCAGATTTTCAAAGACAGCTTCAGGCAAATTTAGACGGAAATGTTGCCGGTAATATTTTTGACCAGGTTCAGTTCACTCCTATCAGACTACTATATAACAACAGAACCAATCAGTCTCTTAGTGATATCAATAACAGTATGATCTCTCTACCCAACGGAACGTTGAAACCACTAAGTGAATTTGCAACAGTCAATATTACCAGCGGTTCTGCGGAAGTCAACAGAGAAGATTTACAAACTTTAGGAATCGTAACTGCCAGACTGGATAATGGAGATTTAGGTGGTACAATTAAAGAAATTCAGAAACAAATTGAGCAGAAAATAAAACTTCCGCCAGGCTATAATATCGTCTATGGCGGTGCATATGCAGAGCAACAAAGATCCTTCAAAGAACTCTTAATTATTCTTGGAATCTCCTGCTTACTTGTATTTTCTGTAATGCTTTTTCTCTTCCGGAATATTACTGTAGCATTCCTTATTTTATTTATCTCTGTTTTGGGTATTTCCGGAGGAATATTGCTGTTGTTCCTTACTAATACTCCACTTAATGTAGGAAGCTATACAGGATTAATTATGATGGTAGGAATTATTGGAGAGAATGCCATTTTCACCTATTTACAATTCCATGAAAGTCTTACTTCCAAAACAAAAGAACAAGCTCTTATATATGCAATCAGTACAAGGCTTCGACCAAAACTAATGACCGCTTTAGGTGCTATTATCGCTTTAATGCCCCTTGCCTTAGGAATCGGAACAGGAGCACAGATGCACCAGCCACTTGCAATTGCGGTGATTGGCGGATTTCTCGTAGCCTTACCCCTTTTGCTTATTGTATTTCCAACTTTATTAAACAAAATTCAATTAAAACAAACTGAAGAATGAAATTCTTAATCTTTCTATTGGTGTCAATATCAATATCGGCACAGAATGACAGCCTCAACAAACAGACCAAGGATAGTGTTACAAGCATTACCCATAACATCATTATCAAAGATAGTTTGCCCATGCATACTTCTTTTCAGTTAAAGCCCAAACATTTTATTATCCCCGGTGTATTAATTACCTACGGTGTATTGGCGACAGAAACCAAATGGTTCAAAAAAATAAATTTTGATACCCGAAACGAAATAACAGAAGACCATCCTACTTTTAGAACTACTATTGACAATTATACTCAATTTGTACCCGGAGCTGCTGTTTTCGCTCTTCAGGCTTTTGGAATAAAAGGGGAAAGCTCGATAAAAAAAGAATTGATTGTATATGCCATGTCCATCGGAATTTCTACAGCCATTGTAGTCCCTACTAAAAAATTAACACATCAGGAAAGACCGGATGGTAGTAATAATCAATCTTTCCCATCTGGACATACTGCTTTAGCCTTTGCTTCTGCCGAATTTCTTCGCAGAGAATACTGGGATGTTTCTCCTTGGATTGGTATTGCAGGTTATGCCGTTGCCACAGGAACAGGAATTCTCAGGATGTATAATAACAAGCACTGGTTGGGTGATGTTGCAGCAGGAGCCGGAATAGGCATACTTTCTACTACTCTATCCTATTGGCTTTATGATAAAATCCATATTGGCAAAAATGCCAAACATCAGGCTTTTCTTTTTCCAGGATATAGCAATAAACAATTTACTATAGGCTATGTAAAACAATTTTAATTACTGCTGAAATAATTCAAAGGAACAAGCTCCTCCTATTTCATTTCACTGTGAAAAATAAAGCTTATCTTTACATTTGCAACGCTATTGCAAATTAAATATTCAAAAAATGAGAAACACGATTGCCAAAGCAAAAATTCTGGAACTGATTGATCACTCTGAAGTTGCGCTGTCTCATTCTGAAATAGAAAAAATGGTGGCGGGATTGTGCAACAGAGTTACCATATACCGTGTACTGGACAGATTAACGGAAGAAGGACATATACACCGATTTATTAATATAGACGGTCATCAGAAGTTTGCTGCCTGTCATCATTGTGATGCACAGCACCATCATAACCATGCACACTTTAGCTGTACACAATGCGGAACAGTTTCGTGTCTGGAAGATGTAGAACCTGTTTATAAGCTGCCCAAGGAGTACAAAGTACAGGATATGAACTTCGTATTATCTGGCGTTTGTCCGAGATGTGTTAAATAGTAATTAATAACATTAGAATTTAAGTCTAATAGAAAGCCTTGTCAGTTTTAAACTGACAAGGCTTTTTTGTAATAACATTATATTACACTTTTATCTTTACACCTACAGAAATATTAATACCTGGTAAAGGTGCCAGAAATTTCAGTGGTGAATTTTGTGGTCTGGCCTCAACATTTAGCAGATTATTTCCGGTAACATAATACTCAATATTGAAATTACTCAGTGTGCTTTCATAAGAAACACGGGCATTTAAAAGGGAGTATGCCGGCATAGGAAGTTCCGGATTGATGTTTTTCCCAAGATATTTTTGTTTCATATAATGATCCAAAGACACATTAAGGCTAAACCTGTCAATAGTCCCTGCTAAATTAAATCCAAATCTGCTGGTTGGCATATTAGGCATATAATCCCCATCACTCCATTTTCTAATGGAAGAATCGGCTACACTAATATTTCGTACCAAGTCGAAATAGGAACCTACTTCCCATTTTCCGAATTTAGTGAGGTCAAATTTGTAAGCAGCTTCCGCTTCAATACCATTGATTTCCGTGTTATCACTTCGCCATTCTTTTACCGAAAATCCTCCGGCTCTGGAGATACCTGTATGAGCCAGATAAATATAATTATCATATTTTGTATGATACCAGCTGGCTGCCAGTCGAACATTTTTCAGATTTAGTCCGCCGCCAATTTCCCATGTTTTAGCAACCTCTTTATTTAGTCTGTCATCTCCGTTTTCTTCTACCATCAATGCATAATGATTGTTTCCGGCATAAAGCTCATTTATTTCGGGAGCTCTTTCAGAGTGATTATACTGCGCTTTCAGGTAACCTTTCTTAAATATATTCCAGGTCGTTCCCGCATGATACTGATTTAGTGTAAAATCTCTGTCAGAAAGTTTTCCACCAGACATGCCACGACTTCTTACATAATTTTTATCTGCATCCGCTCTTCTCTGTACATGGTCGTTGCGGTATCCCAAATCGAATTCAAGAAAATTGAAGTTAAGATGCTGCATCGTATAGAACCCTATTTCACGACTGACATTATTAGGTAAATAACGCAGGTTTCCGCTACCATCCATTTCACGGTATTGCACTTCCACACCAGTAGTTCCTGTTAAGAATTTCATCTTCTGCTGCACAAGTTCCACACGTCCGTTATGCTGATTTACATCAAGTTGATTAGCTCTTCGTCTGCCTAGCATTTCTGTATTCTCAGAAAACACTCCCATATAGCTCAGTTTTATGCTGGCCAAAGGAAAATTTCGGAATTTGTACGCGGATTCCAGCATAGCCTTGTGCGTTAAGCTCATTACATTAATAGGAAGATATTCTATTTTTTCCTGAGGCTTATTACCATGTGAATGCTCTGGCATCTTTGGCATTGCATAGCCCGGAGCACCAAAATAGGAGTATGAATTCTGATAAGCAGCTCCTACATAAAAGGATTCCCCTACATAACCGGTACCAATATGAAAAGAATTGCTTTCCGAATGGCTGTTTGTAATCTCGCCATCTTTTACGGGACCCAAATCTTTTATACTGTTTACCTCTCTTTTGTAACGGTCTTTTGTAGCATCCTGTCCGGGGATGTATAGATCATTTTTAGGATTTGGATAATCTTTTCTGTCTTTCGAATTTCTATAGGTTGACCTGAAAGTATAAAGATCGTCTTCCGAAAGTTCATATTCCACAAAATGATCCTTTGCAAACTGATCTATATAAGGAAAAAGACTTTTATTGAGTACATTTCTGGAATGTACATCCAACTGGCACATTGCCTGTAATCCGCTATCAAATCCTACCAACTGAGGATCGTAACAACGTGGATCCTTGGATAGCCCGGGAATCCGGACAACGTCCTGTTTATAATTGTTAGCGCCTACTGTCCATGCCCAGTTTTTACCAACTTTACCTTTCGCTGAAAATCCCTGTCTCTGACCACTATTAGTTCCACCTTCCAGATATCCTTTGAATTCGAAAGCTTTTGCAGAGAGCTGCCGTGGTATATAATCGGTTTCCAAATCAACAGCTCCACCAATAGCTTTACCACCATACAATACTGCTGCCGAACTTTTATATACTGTAATGCTCTGTACATTATTGATCTCAGTATCAATATTTATATCTGGGCTAATGCCCGAGAGATCATTCACCGCAACTCCATTTTCCAATACTCTTACTCTGTTCCCGCTAAGACTCCGAATTACAGGAGCTCCGGAATTGGGTCCGTAATAAGAATTCTGAATTCCCGGAATTTTACTTAAGGTTTCACCAAGTGTCCCGGATTGTATAAAATCTAAAGTTTTTCTGGGTACAGTCAGTGCATCCAGGTTTTGTTTTCCGGATACATTGACTGACTCAATATTTTTCACCGGATCTTTTCCGGTAACTTTCTCCTGAGCTTTCAGGGCAGAAGTGTATGAAATAAAACAACTCCCCATTAAAAAAATAACAGCATTCTTCATGTATAATCATATTTTAATATGGGGACAAAGCTATAAATTCCATTTCAATAACGCAACATTGTTGCGTTATTGAAATGAGATATTACTGCCTTTATGTCTTTTTACTTTAGAAATCAGCGAAATAAATAGACGTAACCTCTGATAATGAACTTAGAAAATAGATACTAACCATATGTTTTTAGTATTCATATTCAATAAACGCATTACGTCATCTCTATATGCCCGTTCGTCATTTAAATTTAAATTTTCGAGGACATTATAGTTTATTTGCAGCATTATAAGTAAGAGGTTAGAGAGAAATATTAAGCTAATATGAACTTATTAAACCTAAATCTCTTGTAATATGAACATTAAATAATACACAACTAAGTCAAGCGCATCCTATTTTTGCAAAAAATATAATGCCATAGGCTAGTGTCGTATAAAAGATAAATCAGAGTTAAACAACATTGAGAAAAACAACATACATATAAAAATTAAACATTATATAATTAATTAATATTGTGTACATTGCAGCCCATAAAGAAGACCAGATTAAAAATTAAACACTATGCACAAAACTACTACTGATAATTACATTAAACTTCATCTATATTTATTTTATGTGCCGGTAATTCTGGTCGCTTTAGGTATTCTTTTTCTTTATATCACAGGATCTCTAAATATTGGGTCTTATATACAACTTCAGACTCCATTATTTTTTCTCATCAATTCCAAACTATCTCAATATCCAAGTGTGCAGTATAATCTTACTCAGTTGGGCGATGCACTTGTATTTTTATCATTTTTAACGATTCTTATTGTCTATGCACCAAAAGTATGGGGTGCATTAATAACCGCTTCAATAATTTCAGCAGTATTCTGCACCCCTATAAAGACTTTATTTGCTGTACCAAGGCCCGCTGCGGTTTTTGATAATAATAGTTTTACGATTATAGGAAGAACATTAACGGGACATAATAGTTTACCTTCTGGGCACTCTATTACTATTTTTACGATCCTTACTGTTTTATTATTTTCGTTTATGCCTAAAAAACTAAATTATAAAATTATCTGGATCGCTACATTTACGTTTGCAGGGCTAATGATTGCCTTTACAAGAGTAGGTGTTGGAGCACATTATCCTTTAGATGTTATTGCAGGTGGTGTACTTGGCTATCTATCGGGAATTTTAGGTATATTTATCAATCAGAAATATAAAACATGGACATGGATAAGTGATAAAAGATACTATCCTATTTTCATGCTAGTTATTGCAATTTGTAGTATTGTTTTAATAAATAAGCTTATTAATGAAAAGTTGATCATATTTTATTTATCACTAATTAATCTTATGGTTGTACTTCATATAATTACCAATATATATGCTAAAAAGAAATTTAAAATTACGAGATTTTTCATTATTAATAAGCTTTCTTAATTTTCTATTATTCCATCTTCCGTTTTTCAAGTTTGTTGTAGGTAATGTTGATTATAAAACATTTAGCGGCGTAAGTATTATTATAAGCCTAGTCATACTAATGCTGGCTGCAAACTTTTTCACTTTCTACCTCATCCTCTTTCTCTCGCGTATTGCCGGGAAAGTCTTACTGGTGCTATTTTTTATTATCAATTCTCTCGCTGTCTATTTTATCAATACCTATAGTGTAATAATAGATGAGAGCATGATTGGTAATATACTCAATACCAATTACGAAGAGTCCAGTAGCTTTTTCTCTTTTAAACTGATATTATATCTTGTCATACTTGGAATCCTCCCTTCTATCTTTATTATTAAAGCAAAGATTATAAAGGAGAAACCAAAGAAATTTCTGATTACCTCTTCACTCACCTTACTATTCATGGTTATCCTAGCATTTGCAAATGCAAGCAACTGGCTATGGATTGATAAAAATTCAAAAACATTGGGTGGCCTCGCAATGCCTTGGTCGTACTCGGTAAACCTTTCTCTTTTCTATATCCACGATTACAAAAAGAATGAAAAAGAAATACTATTACCCAATGCAACAATAAAAGATACTCAAAAATCTGTTATGGTTTTGGTCATTGGAGAATCTGCAAGAAGAGAGAATTTCTCACTGTATGGCTATGGAAAAAATACAAATCCGTTACTTTCCAAAACCCCTGGTGTACACAGCTATAACGCTACATCTTGTGCAACCTATACCACTGCTGGTGTAAAATGTATTTTGGAGCATAAAAACACAGATGATCTGTATGAAATCCTGCCAAATTATCTGTACCGAAATGATGTAGATGTAATCTGGAGAACCACCAATTGGGGTGAACCTCCTGTGCACATCAAAAACTACCAGAACAAAGAGAGTCTGGAAGCAAAATGTAAAGGTGAAGATTGTGGATATGACGGCGTTCTTCTAAATGGTTTAAAAGAAGAAATAATGGCTAGCAAGAAGAATAAAATACTGATTATCCTGCATACCAGTACAAGCCATGGCCCTACCTACAGCAAGAAGTATCCATCAAGGTTTGAAGCCTTTAAACCTGTATGCAATAGTGTAGAATTAGGAAATTGTTCCAAAGAGGAGCTTATCAATGCTTATGATAATACCATTGTTTACACAGACTATATTTTACACAGTATAATTGAAGATCTAAAACAACTAAATGGCTACAACAGTGCCATGATGTATGTGTCCGATCACGGAGAATCTTTAGGCGAAAAGAATCTGTACATGCATGGAGTTCCTATCAGTATTGCTCCAAAAGAGCAGTATGAAATTCCTTTTATAGTTTGGACATCTGATGGCTCGAAGCAGCTAAAGCCTAATAATACACTCTCTCAGAATAATGTCTTTCACAGTGTCCTAAACTTTTTAGGTGTGCAAAGCCCTATTTATGATGAGAAAATGAATATTTTCAAATAACTAAGATTTTTCTTGGGCTCTTCTCTCTTGAATAGGCGCTAATAATTAAAACTTAATTTTACAATTCAAAGATCAGTATAAAAGAATAATAAAAATAATTCTAACAATGCCTAAAATTGATTATAATCTATGTTTGTACATATAAAAAATATTATTTTATTTTGATTATTTATTTACAACCTCAATTTTAATACCCTAAACCAAATATTAAAATTATTTTTTTACCAATAACAAAATTCAATTCTTTAAGAATAAACTAAAGAAATTAATAAAACTAATCTTAGTATATTTCTTCTTTTTTTCCAATAAATATTTTAATAATTATTTATTTTTTAACATCTTTGATTTTAATCTATAATAATGCTGTATGGAAAATACATTTGATTTAGAAAAAATTGAATTAATAAAAAAGATGATTTGTGAGGGACGCTTACCTCAGTTTGTTTATAAATATTATAAGTTAAATAACTATACAGAAAAAGTATTATCCGAAAGTAAAATTTGGTTTGGTTCTCCTTTAAATTTTAATGATCCTTTTGATTGCCAACTTACCCCTAACACAACAAACACTGAAAAAGAAATAGAAGGATATTTGAAAGCAAATACTTCATTCAATAGAGTAAAGCGTCGAGAAGCAATTAAAGGAATACGTAATGGAAATATCTCATGGCGTGAAGCTATAACAAATTCTTTAAATAAGATTACATCAAATTCTGGTATTACAAGTTTTTGTGGTTCAAATACTAACATTTTAATGTGGTCACACTACTCTGACTCTCATAAAGGTATATGCTTGAAATTTGATTTATCTAAATCACCAGAAACTTTTTTATATCCAATAAAGATTATATACACTAAAGAATATCCTACATTTAATTTTTTAAATAAAAAAGACGATATTATTGAGTTTCTATTTCAAACGAAATCTGATCTATGGGAATATGAATCTGAATTGAGGGTAGTAAAACCTACGATTGGAGCTTATCCATTTAGCAAAAAATCTTTAACTGAAATAACCTTTGGTTGTAAGACAGACCTAAAAGATATTGAAAAGTATATAGGATTACTTAAAGATAAAAATTATCATAACTGTAAAGTGACAAAAACAAAACCTTCTCCATCAAAATTCACATTAGAGTTAATAGATATAAATACTTAGGCTTTAAGTATAAAAAATTGTTTCATAAGTAAAAAAGAAAAGTATTAAAATTAAAGACAGTAATGCCCCAGTTCGTATAAAATATATTAATAATACATTATTTATAAAACTATTAATTAAAAAATTTGGCATTATTCTAATTTTAGCCACCCTCATCTATAAAACCTTTATTAAAGTTTTAGTATGCTGATTCAGATCAACAACATTACGACCAGAACAATTCAGAAGCCTGAACATAAAGCTTTCTATCAGATTTTCCTGATCCATGAGCCATCAGAAGTTATTGTAGATTTCACCACTTATGAAATAACGACTCCTGCATTGTTATTCCTAAGTCCTTACCAGCATATTACGTGGACAAAACCAACGGATTCACCAGTAATTCAGCTTTTGTTCCATGGAGACTTTTATTGTATAGAATATCATAAACATGAAGTTGCCTGCAATGGTTTATTATTCAATAATATTTACCTGTTACCATATGTTGGCCTAAGTCAGGAATCTTTTGAAGAAATTGAGGAAATTATTCTGAAGATAAAAAAGGAGCTTGATAATCATTCTGATTTATCAGAAGCCGTAATAAAAGCCTATCTACAACTTATTTTGGCACTTTCAAGCAAAGTAAAAAAGGCTCATATCGAGAGTTCCGCTATAATACTGCCGGAGGAAAATTATGAAGGCCAGGAGTTTCAGAGATTGCTGGAAGAGAATTTTGCTCAGGAAAAATCAGTTAACTTCTATGCAGACAAGCTGCATCTCGGTACAGATACCTTCAGCAAAAAAATAAAAAATCAGCTAGGCAAAACACCTTCTGCATTTATTCAGGAACGTGTAATTCTGGAATCTAAAAAGCTATTGCACCTTACCCGTCTTTCTATAAAGGAAATTGCTGTACAATTAAACTTCCAGGATGAACATTATTTCAGCCGCTATTTTAAAAAGAATGTTGGTATATCACCCTCAGAATTCAGAACCAAAACAGGAATTTCTATTGTAGCGGAATAGTACACGACAAAAACGAATTTGTCCATTTTATCAGGATACTTCAGGCGATAGCTTTGCAGTAAAAAAGAAAATGAAAAACTTACTTCACTTCCTGGCCAATGGACAGCATTATTTCATCAATATTCTTCGTATTTCTGTTTTCATCGTAATGGCATGGATTGGCGGCCTGAAAGCCTTCCAATACGAAGCAGATGGTATTGTTCCTTTCGTAGCCAACAGTCCTTTTATAAACTTTTTATACCAGAAAAAAGCCCCGGAATATCAAGACTACAAAAATCCCGAAGGAAAAATGCTGAAAAAAAATATTGAATGGAATAAAGCCAATGGCACTTATATTTTCGCATACGGATTGGGGACTGTTATAGTACTGATCGGTTTACTAAACTTAGGTGGCATCTGGTCTCCACGGTTAGGAGCAGCAGGAGGTATTCTTACTTTTCTGATGTCGCTTGTAACCTTATCTTTCCTCATCACCACTCCCGAAGTTTATGTTCCTAATCTGGGTGGAGACTTCCCTACTCTGCAATATGGTTTCCCCTATCTTTCTGGTGCCGGACGATTAGTTCTGAAGGATATTATTATGATGGCCGCAGGTCTCGTTATGGCGTCAGAATCTGCAAAACAGCTTTTGAAAAGATTAGCTTAGAAATAACTATTGTAGTCATTAAAATTATCTAAATGCTGTATAGATAATCTACAAATAAAGTGCTTTTCATATTTAGAAAATATCCAGAAATTAGCACTACCGTAGCTAAGACGTCTCTAAAGCGTTAGTTTTCTTACGGATATCTATAATGAATACGATTGTAAAGGCTAAAAAAGATAGCAAACGCTTTAAGAATATTAAACTGTGTATTTTTCTTTCGGGACTATCTGTATTTGCACAGCTTTATCTGTTTCAGCCTTTACTTCCAATGGTTGCAACACATTTTAACCGTTCCGTTGGTGACAGTTCACTGCTTGTATCGTCTGCCACAATAGGAATGGCTTTAGGCCTTTTTTTCTTTGCGTTCAAAGCAGATCAGTTTTCACGAAAAAAACTAATGGTCATTTCATTGGTCTCTTCAGCTGTACTTACTATTATTTCTGCTTATATAGAAAGCCTTACTTTACTAATTGCAATCGGAGTTGTTAAAGGCTTTGTAATTTCCGGTGTATCGGCTGTAGCCCTTGCCTATCTCACCGAAGAAGTAGATCTGGCTATCGTTGGACTTGCCATTAGCATGTATGTAAGTGGTAATACAATCGGAGGTATGAGTGGCAGAATACTGGCAACGATTGTTTCCGGAGAGCTGGGTTGGCAAACGGCTGTTCTGGTTATAGGATTTGAAAGCTTATTACTGGGGCTGATATTCTGGAAATTTTTCCCGGAATCACATTTTTTCACGCCACAGAAAACCGATTTTATCCAGAAGTTCAAACAGATGAGAAGATTTCTCTCCGACCCCTATATGCTTAGATTATATGGTATTGCAGCGTTACTGATGGGGGTATTTGTAAGCGTGTACAATTATCTTACATTCCGATTGGAAGCCCCTCCTTTCTCGTTGCATCACATCTTTGTTGCGTTTATTTTTCTAATGTATACTTTCGGTGTATTTGGCACCATGGCCACCAGCAGATTGGTTAAGAAATATGCACCGGGAAATATTCTGAAAGCTTTTATTATCAGTATGTTTATTGGCGCGCTAATGTTACTTTCCAGGCAGATTTATATACTTATTATAGGTCTTGCATTGCTTACTTTTTCATTTTTTGCTGTACACACTATGGCCAGCAGAATGGTTGCTATGCACGCTAAAGAGGGTAAAAGTTCGGCCACATCTATTTACTGGCTGGTATATTACCTTGGCTCCAGTGTACTGGGAAGCGGAACAGGTTATCTTTTGCACGCAACTTCGTGGATGGGTTTTATCTTGTTTCTTCTGTTTGTTATTTTTATTACATTCTTCCTTACCATTAAAAGAGCCGGAGTAAATCAAAATTAAATTAATTACGAAAAACATAAAAAGTACATGAAGATTATCCCTTTAAAAGAAGGTAACTTTTCAGTTAATGCTCAAAAAGAGTTTGTATTATTAGAAAATGCTGATACATCCTCCGGATTAAAAATGGCCATTCAGCCCTTTATTATTATCACCGGACAGGACTATATATTATTGGATGCCGGAATCGGATGGAAAGAAAACAATACACAGAAAATTTTTCAACAGCTTGCCGAAGCCGGAATAAAACCAGAGCAAATCAGTAAGATATTACTTTCTCATCTCCATAAGGATCATGTCAGCGGGCTGGTGAACAGAACCCCGGAAGGTATGGAATTAAATTTCCCGGGAGCCCAAATATACCTTCAGGAAAGAGAATATAATTTTGCGCTCACAAAAGAAAATACTCCTTCGTATGATTTGGATATATTACGCTTTGTTGTGCAGCATTCAAATCTCGTCTGGATGGATCAAAACAACGGGAAGATTACGGAAGAAATATCTTTTGAAGTAACCGGAGGGCACTCTCCTTTTCATCAGGTTTTTTGGATAAAAGAAGCTGGTGAAACTGTTTTTTATGGTGCAGACAACCTACCTCAGAGTACTTATTTTAAATATCATTTGGCTTATAAGTCAGATTTTGACGGTAAAAAAGCACTACAGGATCGTATAAAATGGGAAAAACAGGCAAAAGAAGAAAATTGGAAAATCTTATTTTATCACGATATGGAATATCCGATTCTCTTGTTTTAAATCTGGTAAAATAAAAACACCACTGATTCTCAGTGGTGTTTTTTAAAGCTTATAATCAAGATATAAATTACTCAGTTTTGCCACTTAAAGCAGCTTCATATCTCTTATTAATCTCTTTCCAGTTGATTACATTCCATATTGCATTTAGATAATCAGCTCTTTTATTCTGATACTTCAGATAATAAGCATGTTCCCATACATCAATTCCTAGTACAGGTATTCCCTTAACCTCAGCAATATCCATTAGTGGATTATCCTGATTTGCGGTAGAAGTAACTGCTAACTTCTTATCCGGTGTTACAATAAGCCATGCCCAACCTGAACCAAAACGATCTGCTCCGGCTTTGCTCATCTTTTCTTTAAAAGCATCGAAACTTCCAAAAGACTGATTAATGGCTTTCGCAAGTTTTTCAGACGGTTGTGTATTCTTTTCAGGTGTTAGGATTGTCCAGAATAACTCGTGGTTATAGTGACCACCAGCATTATTTCTTACTGCCGGAGTCTGTTTCGAGATTCCGGAAAGTATTTTCACAAGACTTTCCTTTTCTAATGGCGTCCCGGTGATAACCTTATTTAAATTTGCTACATACGCTGCACCATGCTTGCTGTAATGTATTTCCATTGTTTGCGCATCGATTGACCCTTCCAGTGCATTATAAGCATAAGGTAATGGTGCTTGCTTAAATTGTGCTGATACCAGCTGTGCCACAAGTACAAAGCCTAGAGTGGCTGCTCCAAATAATTTCATAGTGTTGTGTATTTTATGATTCGTTATTTCAAAAGTTTTTTAATGTCTTCTATCAAAAGTTCTCTGTCCGGATGGTATTTGCCACTTAACTCGGCCTCTTTACCTCCGGGATCTTTATAGTTCAGTCCGGAATAATATAAAATGGGCATACCATCTTTACCATATCGGCTTCGTATATTACCATTTTTGTCTACCAAGGCAATCATTCCGCTGTGATTAAGACTTTCCGCCTGATCTTCTTTATCACCAACATAAATATTGAACTGATCGGCTATCTTTCCTATATAATCTCTGTCTCCGGTTAGAAAATGCCAGTTAGGAGATTTAGCACCCATCATTGCAGCATGATTTTTCAATACTTCCGGCGTATCATTTGTAGGATCTATACTAATAGAAATAATTCCGAAATCCGGATTATTAATCTGGTCTTCTATATGCCGCATATTATGATTCATCACTGGACAGATTGTAGGGCAGCGGCTATAAAAAAATTCCACCAGATAAACTTTTCCCAGCATATCGTGGTTCGTAATTTTCTTATTATTCTGGTCAGTAAGATTAAATTCAGGAACCTTCATTACCGTATAAAGGTCTTTTTTAAAATAACCTATTCCCAAACCAATCGTTACAAACACTACTGCCAATACGATTAACGGAACTACAATTTTAGCCCTTGAAGACTGCTGAGGCTTCCTCTTGCTTCTGCTTTTCATTTTTGTACATATTTATCAGGATTCTTCTTGAAGGTCTTCTTACAATTGTCACTACAGAATCCATAGATATTTCCTTTATAAACGGCTGTATCTTTTAAAAATTCTGCAGTCTTCATATGACAGACCGGATCATCTTCATTTACCACCTTCACATTTTTCAAGTTAGGTCCTTCTCCCGCTTTCATTACATGTTTTACAGTCGGTTCTTGTTTTGCACAGGAGAAAATTGATACTGAGCACAGTATCGTCAATATATATTGTTTCATTATTTTTCGATAAATTTTAAACTAAAATTCAATGCTTTACGTCTTAAAAGCATCTTGTTGTGAAATTAAAATAATGAAGCCAAAGGAGGTCTGAATATTTTGGAATGGGAAGTAAAATCGTAGAAATCGGTGTAATAAATAGCCGGTTTTACTTTATTAGTAATACCCGTAAATAATGACTTAAAAGTAAACGTATCATTTACAATAAAAGTATCTATAAAACCGGAAATATTAATCTTGGAATTTTCCTGTTTCGGAGAGTTTCCGGATACCTTTACCAGCTCTTTGGACAGGTAACAGATTCCATTACAATCCAATTGCGGACGATTTCTGTTTTCGCAAAGTCTGCTCACAATATAATCGTAATTCAGGGCATAATCCAACAATGGCAATACGGGGCGTAATGCGATTGTAAATATGACGAATATCGAAATAAGTGACTTCAATTACCAACTTTTGTCAGTCAAAGGTACAAATACAAAATCTGTTTTTATTCATTATCTGATGAAAGTCATACGCAGGTATTATAAACGCTAAATACATGAACTTTATAGCAATATAAAACTGAACTTTCTGGCAATAAATTTTATAACTATTTGGTTCAATTTTGCTTTGTAACATTTAAAACACAATTTATATGAGCAAGACCATTTTAATTACCGGAGCAGCAAGTGGCTTTGGTAAAATCGCAGCATTTGAACTCGCTAAAAAGGGACACAATGTAATTGCAACAGCCCAGACCTATCCTCAGATGAGTGATCTTATAACGGAAGCTAAAGAAAAAGGGATCGAATTGACAGTAGATAAGCTTGATATCACCAACCCGCGTGATATTGACTATGTTCATAAAAAATACGACATAGATATTCTCATTAGCAATGCCGGAATTATGGAAGGAGGCCCTATAGCAGAGCAACCATTGGAACTGATACGTTCAATGTTTGACGTAAATGTTTTCGGAGCACTGGAATTGGCACAAGGATTCATCAAAAAATTTGTTGCTAAAAAATCTGGCAAAATTGTATTCACGTCTTCTATGGGTGGCCTATGGACTGTTCCTTATGTTGCCGCTTACTGCGCTTCCAAACATGCATTAGAAGCTATTGCAGAAGGACTTAAAACAGAACTGAAACCTTTCGGTATTAAGGTAGCAACATGCAATCCCGGAGTTTTTGGTACAGGGTTTAATGACCGCGGAGTGGATTCTATATTCCGCTGGTATGATCCTAATGTAAATTTCACACCTTCTTCGGCATTCGACGGAGCCTCAGATTCTCTGGCTCACCAGCTGGATCCTATATCTATGGCTGAAGTTATTGTAAATGTAGCTCTTGATGATCAGTCAAACTTCAGAAATGTACATCCAAAAGAAACGGAAGATTTTGTAAAGCAATTACAAGCTGATGCCTGGAATGCTAAAAGCTAATCAGTTTCTCTTCTAAAACTTACAGGCAGATGTTTCGTCTGCCTGTATATCATAAACACTAACTAAAACACAAAGACAATGAATATATTATATAACGAAGCGGTAAAAGCAATGAATGCTTCTATTGAAAAATCTAAAGAACTCGGAATTCCGGTAAGCATCGCTATTGTAGATACCGGAGGGCATCTGGTTTCGCTTGCGAGATTGGACAGTGTATATGGCGTTATAGATTTTGCCGTAAAAAAAGCCAAAACGGCTATAATGTTCGGAACCGATAGTGATATAATGGGAAGTATGATTGCCGGTGCATCCATACACGGATACGGAATGATTAATTCCAATAATGGATTACTAACTATACCAGGCGGCACGATTCTAAAAGACAAAGAAGGGAATATTATTGGTGCAATAGGCGTTTCCGGCGGAACTCCTGAACAGGATAAAGAAATTGCCTATGCTGGCACTTATATCCCGTTATAATTTAAGATATTAGCAAAATGGAAGGTCAGAAGGATATAGTATTTGATAAACTGGTCTACTCCTGTGCATTCGAAAAATACACAGGACAGGAAGAATTTATTCCGGAACATTTCCTGGGATTCCAACTATCGGGAGAAACTCATGCGCAACATGCCCGGGGCAATACCATAGTTCCTGAAGGTTCTGTTGTACTGGTAAGAAAAAATCAACTGATCCGCTCAACAAAATATCCTTCAAAAGAGGGGAAATATGAATTCTTATCTATCACATTAGATAAAGAAGTGTTACAACAATATGCATTGGAGCATAAAATTGTAACAGAGGGACATTCTGAAAGTATGCCGGAGCTATTCTTTGAACCCAACAATTTTCTGAAATATTATTTCCTTTCGCTAATTCCTTATATCGATCAGAATATAAATATTGATTCTAATCTCGCTAATCTAAAAATAAGAGAGGCTCTTGAATTATTATTACAAAGCAATCCTGATTTCAGATATCTCTTATTTGATTTCTCCCAACCTTATAAAATAGATCTGGAGGAGTTTATGAATCTTAATTATAAATTTAATGTATCTACAGAATCTTTTGCCAGACTTACCGGCAGAAGTCTTTCTGGTTTTAAAAGGGATTTTGAAAAAGTATTTAACTCACCACCTCAGCAATGGCTGCGGAACAAACGTCTGGACGAAGCCTATTATCTGATTAAACATCAAAAACAAAAGCCCGCCGATATCTATCTGGACCTGGGATTTGAAAATCTTTCGCACTTTTATTTTACCTTCAAACAAAAGTTTGGTAAAACAACTTCCGAAATATAATTACATTTGAATAAACAAATCTTATTATTATGATCAAAACAAAAGGCTATGCAGCTCAAGACCCTAATTCTGATTTAGCATCTTGGAACTTTGAAAGAAGAGAGGTCGGAGCTCACGACGTACAAATTGAAATAATGTATTGCGGTGTATGTCATTCGGATCTACATCAAATAAAAAATGATTGGTTTCCCGGACTATTCCCGATGGTACCAGGACACGAAATTGTAGGTAAAATTGTGAAAGTAGGTGATCATGTAAAAAACTTCAAGGTAGGTGAACTTGCAGGAGTTGGATGTATGGTTGACTCTTGTCAGGAATGCGAAAACTGTAAAAATGATTTAGAACAATACTGCGCGGAAGGAAATACACAAACCTACAACAATCTTGACCGCAGCGGGCATCCTACTTATGGAGGTTATTCTGATACTATTGTTGTAAGAGAAGAGTTTGCTTTGCATATCTCTGAAAAATTAGATTTAGCAGCTACTGCCCCGCTACTTTGTGCTGGTATTACCACCTACTCGCCTCTACGACACTGGAAGGTAGGCAAAGGTCATAAGTTAGCTGTTTTAGGCTTAGGAGGATTGGGACATATGGCTGTGAAATTTGGTGTTGCCTTTGGTGCTGAAGTAACGGTTCTAAGTACTTCTCCTTCAAAAGAGGAAAATGCAAAACAATTAGGAGCTCATCATTTTGTTGTAACGAGTGACCCTGAGCAATTGAAAGCAGTAAAAAGTTCCTTTGATTTTATTTTAGATACTGTTTCTGCAGAACATGATATGAATCTTTATATCTCATTATTAAAAACAAATGGAGTTCATATATGTGTTGGAGCGCCCTCTAAACCAATGCAAATTGGAATATTCCCACTTCTGGGAGGAAGAAAAAGTGTTGCTGGTTCTGGTATAGGTGGTATTAAAGAAACTCAGGAAATGCTGGATTTCTGCGCAGAGCACAATATTGTTTCGGATATTGAGCTTATCGACATCAAAGATATAACCAATGCTTACGAAAGAATGCTTAAAGGCGATGTAAGGTATAGGTTTGTTATCGATAGCAAAACATTAACAAATTAATATAAATTTAAAAATAGGGCTGTCTCAAAAAATGTCATGTTGAGCTTAGTCGAAACATCTTCATTACCAAAACTAATGCGCAAAAATCCTTCGATAGTTCGTCAGGCTCACTACTGGCTCTGCTCAGGATGACAACGTGTAATACTTTTTGGTTTTTGAGACAACCCCATTTTATTATAAAACTTATCTAGCTCTTTTAGTGCTGCTAAATAAAACAAAACTTATTTTACTACTAAGCATCAGGTTATCAGCCACTCAAATTCAAATTTGTTAATCTTCCGGGAACTTCTTTATCCTTGAAATCAATTTAAAAGTTTAACAAAAAATTCATTTTACACCACCTCCATTTACAGTTCCTTAATAGACTGTTCATGCCCTGTTCATCGGGTTTCAACCTCTAACCGATACTTTTGCTTCTATAAAAAGTGAGGATGAAAACAGCTCTACAAAAGACTATGTTCATTGCGCTCTGCACTACAGGAGCAGCGGTAATGGCTCAGGAATTTAAAGGTAAAATATTCAACTCCGAAACCGGAGAAGTCGTAACCGGCGCAGAAGTACAGATCTTCCCCGGAAAACAAAAAGCTTATTCAGGACTGGATGGCGAATTTAAATTCAAAAATCTTTCTCCGGGACAATACACTTACACCATTACTTACAATCCTTTTAAAACAGTTCACAGTACAATTGTTATTGCCGAGGAAAAGAATGAGGTTGAAGTGTTTATGGGAACTTCTGCAATAAAGGAGATTGAGAGGATTAGTGTTAAAGGAAACAAAAAAGCCGATTCCGACGCATTTGCCAGAAAACGAGAGCAAAAACTACCACAAGTAGTTAATATTGTTTCGGGAGCAGCAATTGCAAAATCACCGGACATTAGTGTTGCCAATGTAATCCAGAGAGTTTCCGGAATTTCAGTAGAGCGAAGCAGCAATGGTGAAGGCCAGTATGCTATCCTTCGGGGGATGGATAAAAGGTATAATTATACATTGGTAAATGGTGTGAAGATACCAAGTCCGGATGGTAAAAACCGATACATTCCTTTGGATATATTTCCTGCGGAGCTACTGGATAGATTAGAGGTTTATAAATCTCTGTTACCAGACATGGAAGGTGATGCAGTAGGTGGAGCTATAAATATGGTTATGAAAGATGCTCCTTCCCGTGAAGAAATCAATGTAAACCTTGCATTAGGATACAGTCAGATGCTGATGGACAGAAAATTTAAAACCTTTCCAACAGATCAGATTAATTTCCGTTCTCCTTACGAATTGGGAGGTAAAAATTATCAGGCTAAAAATGCAAACTTCCCAAGAAACAACTATAGAATAGAGAATGTTACCGCTATGCCTAACTTTAGTGGTGGTGTTTCTTACGGAAAAAGATTTTTCAATCAGAAATTAGGTGTTATAGGAGCTGTAAGTTTCCAGAACAATAGCCGCCTTACAGAAAGCCAATTCTTTAATTCCAGTAACGTAGATGTTATGAAGTACGCTGTGATTACTTCTTTAAATGACAGAAACTATTACGAAAACCAGCAAAGATTGGGGATACATACCAAATTAGACTATAAATTCAATAAAAATAACAGCCTCTCTTTGTATAACTTATTTGTACAGCTGAGAGATACTCAATATAGAGAAAACCTCAATACTAATTTCTCTAATTCCGTCTATGATCCTGCATTAGGGAATGCCTCAATTAACTACCAAAACAGAACTCGTCTGCAACAGCAAAGGGTATGGAATTCTACATTAAAAGGTGAACATAGACTGGTACCGGGATTATTGAATATGGATTGGTCTGCAGTAGTATCGTCTGCCAGCAATGAGCTTCCGGACACTGCCCTTTTCGGAACTCTAGGAGTACGTAAAAACTTTGCAGAAAACCATACCTCTCCTACCGATGCCAGTAGAAGCTGGCAAAGAAATACAGATAACGATTACGCCGGGTATCTGAATTTGGGTATAGATTTGGGTAACAGATCTGAAATTAAATTTGGAGGTTTATACCGGGATAAAAAAAGAAGTAGCTTCTACAACAACTACGTCTTAAAACCTTCAAATCCTGCCGCACAATGGGGAACAGATTATCAAGGTTATACGGATATAGATTATGAGGTGCAAAATCCAAAAGGCGCAGTAGCCAATCCATTAACTTATGATGCTACTGAAAAAACAACAGCAGCCTACCTGATGGTTAACACAAGGATTGAGGATTTACATATTTCAGGAGGTTTGAGAATGGAAAGTACCAACCAGGGATACAAACTCTATTTTCCTCAGGGAGAATCTAAGCCGGAAATGAATCAGAAGTATACAGATTATTTACCAAGTCTTAGTTTAAAATATACTCTCAACCATAACCAAAATTTCAGAGCTACCTATTTTCGCTCTGTCAACAGACCTGGGTTTTATGAAATAGTACCTTCCAGAATTGTATACGAAGAATTTCAGGAAAGAGGTAATCCGGATTTGAAAAGAGCTTTGGCGGATAATCTGGATTTCAGATACGAATATTTCCCGAATGCAACAGATCAGTATATGGTAGGTGTATTCCACAAAACCATTAAAGATCCTATAGAATATACATTACAGCCAGACCCTACAAGACCGCAGGATATCTTCTATTCTCCCGGAAACTTCGGAACTGCCCGTAATTTTGGTGTAGAAGTAGATGTTATAAAATTCTTCAACAAAATAGGATTCAAAGCCAATTATACCTTTACCAATAGTAATATTGAAACACCTAAAAGTCAGAAAATAAGAAATCAGGCTGGCGATTTGGAAACCATTCAGGTAATGCAGAAAAGACCATTGTATGGACAAAGTAAACATATAGCCAATCTTTCACTTCTTTACAAAGATGTACAAAATGGCTGGGATGCACAGCTGGCAGGTTCCTATACCGGTGAAAGAATTAATACAATATCTCAGTATCTGGATAATGATATCTGGCAAAAAGGATTTGTACAGCTAGACTTTTCTATTGAAAAGAAGCTGAAAAACGGAGTAACCATATTCTTAAAGGCTAATAATCTTTTAAATACGCCGATGGAGCTATTTATAAAAGGAAGTAATCCGGAAAACCAAAACATTCCATATCAAAGGGTATCTGATAACGAAACTCTTATCCGAAAAGATTATTACAAACAAACCTATTTACTGGGGGTTAAATTCAAAATCTAAAGAGACCATGAAAACACAATACTATAAAATATTTGCCTTAGCTTTTCTATTAAGTGTTACGCAATCCTGCGAGAATGCCAACTCTATGGTTGACACATCCGTGGAGGCTCCAAATACCAGCGGTGTACATGGAGAAGTATTTGGTATATGGAATAAAAACACAACAATATATGTAAGCGGGGATATTATCGTTCCTGAAGGAAAGTCGCTTGTTTTGGAAGAAGGTGTTACGGTAATTATGGATCCTAATTCAAAACCAGAATTTGTTGTAAGAGGAAATCTTTACAGTATGGGAACAGCTGTAAATCCTGTAAAAATAACAGGACCTGTTGAAACCAGAAAGCCAGATTCATGGGGACAAGTTTGGGGTGGTATTTTGGCTACTCCTAGCTGTACCGAAATGCTACTGGACCATACAATTATAGAGCTTGGCGGAGCCACTACTACCGAAGCATCAACATCAGTAAAAATGGGATTATATAAAGCCAAAGCAGGTGAAAACCTTCCGGCTTTATGGTTCTCCAATACCAAAGGTAAATTAGTGATTACCAATTCTGTTATCCGGAACTTTCACGATGATGCTACTTATCTGGAAGGTGGTGAACTTATTATCTCTAAAAACAAATTTTACAGTACCGGAAATAAGGGCGGAGAGGGTGTAAACATTAAATCCGGAGTACTTGCCGATGTAAGTTATAACCTATTCTTCTCCAACAATACCAATGCATTAAAGCTTTCTAATTCAGGAGGCCGTTCGCCACAGGCCCACGTTGTTGCTTACAATAATACTATTATTAATACAGGCTGGAGAAGACCTGATATTAAAGGCGGATCCATATGGCTGGAGAGTTCTGTCTATGCCGAAGTCTACAATACATTATTTGCCAATGCCAGATTCGGTATCAAGCAGGATACTAAAAACAAACCTGATACCCGCTCCAAATCTTCCAATAACCTTTATTATGGTTATACAACCGATGCTGTTACCGGATTTACACCCAACAATGGTGATATCCTTAGCGGAAGCAATGATGTGATCAGTACAACCCCTCAGGCTAATGATCCTAAGTTTAAGAATTATCCTCTGAATAATAGTTATACCAGTGCTACGTTTAATGACGCTTGGGATTTCCATCTTTCATCAGGTTCCCCAGCTGTAGGCAAAGGAAGCACAAATATTATCCGAAACTTCCCGAAAGGACTTACCATTAACAATACACTTTATGAATCTCCGGAACCATCGTCTTACATCGGTGCTTACGGTCAATAACATACTGATATCATGAAATACTATTTATATACCCTTATCGGGCTCTCTGCGCTGTCTTGTTCCGGACAAAAGCAAGTCGTTGCTTCCCCGGAAATTATTAAACCGGTCATTATTACCGAACCTGTAAATTTTGATTCTGACGATCCTGCAATATGGGTAAATCCTCAAGATCCTTCTAAAAGCCTTGTAATAGGTACGGATAAAGATATAAACGGAGGACTCTTTGTTTTTAATCTGGAAGGAAAAATACAGAAAGAACTTTCCGTAACCGGATTAAAAAGACCTAATAATGTTGACATTGCATATGGACTTATGCTAAATGGTAAAAAAACAGATATTGCGGTAACAACAGAAAGATATACCCACAAGCTAAGAGTTTTCTCTCTTCCGGATATGAAACCCATAGACAATGGAGGTCTTCCAATGTTTGAAGGCCAGACTGGAGAAGGAGAAAGAGATCTTATGGGGATTTCTTTGTACACAGATCATAAAGGAAATATTTATGCAATTACCGGTAGAAAGACAGGTCCTAAAGATGGCTCTTACCTTTGGCAGTATATGTTATCAGATTCCGGAAAAGGATTTGTAGAAGCCAAACTTGTACGAAAATTTGGTAATTACAGCGGTAAAAAGGAAATAGAATCTATTGCTGTAGATAATGAGAATGGCTATGTTTATTACTCGGATGAGCAATTTGGAGTAAGAAAATACTATGCTGATCCGGCTAAAGGCAATCAGGAACTGGCCATATTTGCTCAGACTGGGTTTACAGAAGACCATGAAGGAATTTCTATTTACAAAACAAAAGCTAAAAAAGGCTATATCCTGGTATCCGACCAGGGTGCTAATAAGTTTCATATTTTCAGCAGAGAAGGAAAAAATAAACTTCTGAAAATTGTAAAAGTGATGGCCAACAAAAGTGATGGCTCCGATATGGTAAGCATTCCTTTGAATAAGACATTCAGACACGGGCTTTTTGTAGCTATGAGTGATGACAAAACATTCCATTATTACCGATGGGAAGATATCGCTGGTGAAGAGCTGGATGTCAATTGACAAATCATAACAAAAAGATTTTCAAAATATTACATTTTTTACTGTATCTTCGTAAAGCAGGCTTTGTTAGGTCTGCTTTTTTTCATTAAAATCATACTGTAATATGAAAGGTAATATTATAAATTCTGATACTTCCACTAAAGCCATTATACTTTTTAGTTTTATTATCCTGAAGTTTCTTATACAGTATTCTCTAATTCTTCCTGAGTACGATCTGCAAAGAGATGAATATCTACACCTGGATCAGGCTAATCATTTGGCATGGGGATATTTGTCTGTTCCTCCTGTTACTTCCTGGATCTCCTATATCATAAAGCTTTTGGGAAATTCTGTTTTCTGGATTAAATTTTTCCCTGCACTATTTGGCGCATTAACCACCGTTGTAGTATGGAAAACAATTGAGGAAATTGGCGGAAATTTATTTGCACTGATTCTGGGTGCCAGCTGTGTTACCTTTTCAGTCTTATTTCGTCTTAACACCCTTTATCAGCCAAATTCACTAGATGTACTTTGCTGGACTCTACTCTATTTTTTCATTATAAAATATACCCGTCAGCAACAGCTTAAGTGGTTGTATTATGCCGCCATTACTTTTGCGTTTGGATTCTTGAATAAGTACAATATTGCATTTGCCATTATTGGGCTTCTGCCTGCTTTTATCATATCACCTGGAAGAAAAATATTTTTAAACAAAAAATTATACTTTATTCTGGCATTGGTATTTGTATTGATCCTACCAAATCTTTTGTGGCAGTACCAAAATAACTTTCCGGTTATCCACCACATGAAAGAACTAACAGACACACAGCTTGTGAATGTCAACAGACTGGATTTTATACGCTCTCAATTTTTATTTTTTCCAGGAACCAATATTATAATACTTATCGGACTATACTCACTTATCAGATACGAGCCTTTTAAGAAGTACCGCTTATTATTCTGGTCTTTTCTTATTACTCTCGGTGTCTTTATTTTCTTAAAAGCAAAAGACTATTACGCTATTGGCATCTACCCTATTTACTTTGCCTTTGGCTCTGTCTACATCGCACACCTATTGGAAAAAAAGTCTCTGAAAATATTAAAACCTATATGTGTTATTCTGGCTATAGCTTCTTTTATCCCCATGTATCTAGTAGCTTTTCCCAATAGAAGCCCACAATACTATATAACACATAAAGAAACTTTTCACAAGCTGGGAATGCTTCGTTGGGAAGATGGCAAAGAATATCCGTTGCCTCAGGATTTTGCAGATATGCTCGGATGGAAAGAGCTTGCAGCCAAAGTCGACAAAGCTTATTTGCAAATCAACGATCCAGCACAGACTCTTGTCCTTTGTGATAATTACGGACAGGCTGGTGCCATCAATTTTTATTCAAAACACGGGATACATGCTGTTTCTTTTAATGCTGATTATATTAACTGGTTCGATCTTCATAAAAAATATATTCACCTCATCCGGGTGAAAAACCATAGTGAAAGAAATGCCGAATTAAAAGAGACTTCACCTTTGTTTAAAAAGAGTGTAATAACAGATTCTGTGACCAATAAATACGCGCGAGAATATGGTACAACCATTTTTAGCTTTACCTTTTCCAATATTGATATCAATCAGAGAATTCAGAAGGAAATTAATGAAGAGAAAAACTGGTGATCAATAATAGCAAAAGAATTAGAAAAATTCTAAACTTTAGAATAAACCTAAGTTAAAAAATGCACGGTTTAAAAAAATATTTCACTTTTTTCCATGCATTAAAAAACACAGCCTATATACGATGAATACTACAAAAGTTGATATTCAAAAAAAATAAATAGATTGTTAAAATTATCATAATTGACATAAATGATTGGCATACAGCACTCTTAATAAAATTAAAAGTTCTATATTTGTCATCGTAATAATTCAACATTCTCTTTTATAGGATGTTTACTTTACAAAAGCAAAAACACAAACAAACAACACACGATGATGAGAAACTTAATAATTACAATTAGGGGTAGCCTTTCTGCTTACCTGAATCCTATTTAGATTTTTTGAACAAAAAGCTGATGTAAAAAGATATTTTTTTACATGGTACTAGTTTTTTTATTCAAAATACTTGAAATCCAAATCACCGAAAGAATAATAAATTAAACCTCATACCACACCCATAGTGTGTAGAATTTTGATGGCTATAATTTATACGTATAGAATTGGATCACAGTTCCAACATGTTGGAAATTAGATAAAACACAAATAAATAAAGAAGATTACAAATGATGATTAAAGAAAACCTTAAACAGGAGTATTCTGCTCCTGCGCTGGATGTATTGTGGTTGGAAATGGAGCAAGGAATTGCTGCAGGCTCGGCAAAAGTTGTTCCTCCAAATAGTGGTGGCCAGGTTCAGGAAGAATGGACCCAAGACCCGGATGACAACCGAACTATCGAATGGTAGACCAGTAAAATAAGTAAGCAAACACAAACAATTTAAATGATGAAATTAAAATTACAGGCTGCGGGCATTCCGCTGCTAGCATTATCCTTTGCTGTTATCTCATGCAAAAGTACTGACGGTAGCATAGAAGACAATAATACAAATCCGTCGGCTTTCAATGTACGAGTAAACCTTTCCGGAATAGAAGATATTGAGGAAACTCCTGCTTTGCAAGCTTCTGCAAGCAAATCAGGCCAGGTATCATCTGGTCCGCAACAAACCAAGATTTCACTTGGCGATGACAGCTTTATAATGGCAACTCTTACGCCTCAGTCCAACACATCTTCATTGGCGAGTCAGGCTCAGGCATCCATTAACCCAATGGCTGCGACAACTATGTCTACAGAACTGAACACTGGTGTAAGATACAAAGTAGCTGTATATGACGCGAGCGGAAATTATGTTACCGAAAAAGAATTCGCTTATAAAAACGGAGAAACAGATGGTTTCCAATTAAACGGTGGTCAGAACTATACTTTCGTAGCTTATTCTCTAAACACGACAGCATCTACCCCAGCGGTAAATAATGGCGGAACTCTTGCTGCTGCAAAATTATCGGGTATCAGCGGAGATCTGATGTATTTTAAGAAAAATATGACGGTAAGCGGGAATGGTGTCAATACTCTTGACGTTGTATTAAAACACCAATATAGCCAGATTACTACTAAACTGGATGCAAGACAGGTTGGAAATATTTCAGCTGTCAGCAATCCTGTAATAACTCCGGCTAATACTTCTGCCGATATTAGTTTTGCAACAAATGCCCTAACTTATAACGGGCCTCTTTCTTCTGGCCAGGCGGTTAGTTTCAGTGGTCTGAATCAATCTGTAGTAACAAGTGCAGCAACTCAGGTTATTGCCAATACTACAACTACAGGACTGCTTGATTTGGGGAATGTAACTATTGATGGGGTTACCAAGCCTGCTAAAATAAACAACCTGAAAATTACTCCCGGAGTAAGATACAACCTGAATCTTAGATTTGGACCTTGCAGACAGGATATTAATCCGGTTCCTTTTTCTGTTAAAGATGGTGTTACACAGACCTTCACTATGCCAGCTACTGACTTTGGATTTGTATTCGATATTTATACGCTTGATAATTCTTTTAACCTTACGATTAACGGTACTAAAATGGCTACCGGAGAAATTCAGTTTGAAAGAGGCTCTTCACCAGCGCAAAACATCAGATTTGCAGACGGTACAGCATGGCAGGATGCTACTATTCCAGCTATATATAATATGAAAGGAACTGAAGGGAGACCACTGGTAAGAGTTGTAATTAGCAAAGATGGTGCAATTTCCATGTTTGGGAGCAAAACCGCTGGCGGAGCACTTCAACCATTACAGTTATTCAACGGTAATTCTTTTAATAAAATTACCTGGAATACTACGGGGAATAATACTGTAGTAGCTTCTCAGCTGGTACTGGGAACAACCTACATGTCAGGATTCGGAACAGGGAAACAGATTGTTACCTGTACTCCGTAATAATAAAATTTCATTTATCTATCATTTATTAATAAAAAGCTGTTGACAGCTTTTAAGAGCGGGCAATCCCCGTATTGCCCGCCTTTTTTTGATAGTTAAAGCACAAACACAACACATAAATGATGAAACCTTTACAATTTAAAATGGTGAGTTCTTCACTATTAGCTTTATTTCTGACTACTACCTCATGCCGGAGTACCGAGGAGAGTATCAATGATACTACAACGGTTGCATCTGCATTTAATGTTAAAATAAAACTTTCCGGAATTGAAACTATAGAGGAAACACCTTTACTACAGGCTTCCGTAAATAAAAAAGGAATTTCATCCGGCAATATTCAACAGACAGTTATTCCTTTTGAGGATGATACTTTTGTGACAGCTACTCTTATTCCTAAAACAAATGCTTCTGCATTAGGCAGTCAGGCTCAGGCTTCAGTTAATCCTTTAGCAGCTGGTATTATATCGAATGAACTAAAAGATGGGATAAAATACAAAGTCGTTGTATATGATAATTCCGGAAATTATGTAGACCAAAAAGAGTTTAGCTATAAACAAAATGAAACGAATGGCTTTCTATTAAATGGTGGCCAGAATTATACTTTTATTGCTTATTCATTAAACAACAATTCACCTACACCTAATATTTTTGATGACAAAGCCCCACTTACTACAGCTAAACTAGCAGCAGTAAGCGGAGATTTGATGTATTTTAAAAAAAATATGACCGTAACGGGAAATCAAGTCAATGAACTAGCAATAGTATTAAAACATCAGTTTAGTAAAATTACAACTAAGCTGGATGCAAGACAGGTAGGAAATATTTCGGCTGTTAATAATGCTGCTTTCACTCCTGCATTTGCCTCTGCAGATATTAGTTTTGGAACAAATGCTCTTTCTTACAACAATGCTCTATCTGGTGGCCAGACAGTAAGCTTTCAATCTAAAGTAAACGACCCTGTAGTTACCAGTGCTGCAACGCAGGTCATTGCCAGAACTAATGATGCTAACCCAGAAGGAATACTAAATATCGGAGCCGTTACTATTGACGGGGTAACTAAAAACCTGAAATTAGATAAAGTAAAAATTACTCCCGGAGTACAATATAACCTAAACTTAAGGTTTGGTCCATGCAGACAGGATATATTACCTGAGAAGTTTGATGTTGCCAATGGCGTTTCCAAAACCTTTACGATGCCGGCAACAGATTTTGGATTTACATTCGATATCTACAAACTGGACAATTCATTTAATCTTACGATTAACGGGACAAAAATGTCTACAGCAGAAATCAATTTCGAAGATGGTTATGGTGTAAACGGAAGATCAACTTCTTCAATCAGATTTCAGGACAAAACAAAATACGGGAGCAATGGAATACCTACTATTTATAGTATGGAAGGTATTGCTGGCAAACCTCTGGTAAGGGTTGTTATCAGTAAAGATGGTCAGGTATCATTATTCGGAAGTAAATCTTCCGGTGGGCCACTGGAACCTATGGAACTTTACAACGGTTCCTCTTTTAACAAAATTAAGTGGAATACTACGGGAAGTAATACCGTAACCGCTACCCAGATGGTATTCGGAACAACATACATGTCCGGCTTCGGAACAGGAAAACAAATTGTTACCTGTGCCCCATAACCTAAAAGATAAAAACACAAAAAACACACAATTTAAAATACAAAATGATGAAATTACAATTAAAAGCAGTAGGCTTTCCCTTACTAGCATTGTCCTTAGCAGTTACTTCCTGCCGCAGCGCAGAAGGTGGAATAAGCGACAACACAACGACCGCTAATTCGGTATACAATGTACAGGTAAACCTTGCCGGAATTGAATCAGAAGAAGAAGTCCCTGTATTCCAGGCTTCAACAAATAAAACCATGGTAGCTGCCACGAGCCCGCAACAAACAAAGATTTCGCTGGGTGATGACAGCTTTGTGATGGCGACTCTTACTCCTCAGTCTAATACATCATCACTGGCCAGCCAGTCGCAGGCATCTGTCAATCCAATGGCAGCAACAAATCTACCCACAGAACTAGGCGTAGGTGTAAGGTATAAAGTTGCGGTATATGACAAAGACGGAAACTTTGTGACTGAAAAAGAATTTACCTATAAGAACGGAGAAACAGACGGTTTCCTATTAAACGGAGGACAAAACTATACTTTTGTTGCTTATTCTTTAAACAGTACATCTTCTACCCCAGCAGTAAACAACGGAGGGACTCTGGCTAATGCAAAACTATCCAGCATCAGTGGAGATTTAATGTATTTCAAGAAAAATATGACCGTAACGGGTAATGGTATTAATAATCTGGATGTTATACTAAAACACCAGTATAGTCAGATTACGACAAAACTGGATGCAAGACAGGTTGGAAATATTTCAGCAGTAACCAATGCCACTATTACACCTGCCAATAGCTCTGCAGATATCAGCTTTGCTACAGATGCCCTAACCTATAATGGTTCTATAAGTCAGCCCATGTCCTTTTCTGCCCAAAACTTACCAATCGTTACAAGCAGTCCAACCCAGGTTATTTCGAATACCACCACAACGGGACAGCTTAATTTAGGAACTGTAACCGTAGATGGGGTATCGAAAAGTATGACAATAGATAAATTAAAAATTACTCCCGGAGTTAGATATAACTTAAACTTAAGACTTGGTCCATGCAGACAAGATATTAACCCGGTTCCTTTCTCTGTAAAAGACGGGGTAACACAAACTTTCACAATGCCAGCTACAGATTTTGGTTTTGTATTCGATATCTATAAACTGGATAATTCTTTTAATTTAACCATTAACGGAACACAAATGGCCAGTAAGGAAATAAACTTCCAGGGGAATGACGGGGCAACCCGCACAGTTCGTTTCGCTGATGGAACAGTATACGGAAGTGATGTTGTTCCGGCGCTTTTACGTCCTACTCCATTGCCTGCTAAAAGAACCTATGAAATATGGGATCTTGAAGGAACTCCTTCTGCTCCGCTAGTAAGAGTTGTGATCAGTAAAGACGGAAAGATATCGCTTTTTGGCAGCAAGTCATCCGGAGGCGCATTAGAACCGTTGGAATTGTACAACGGAAATACACTGAATACCATAAAATGGAATACAACCGGAACAAATACTGTTACGGCAACACAATCTGTTATTAATATTACTTATATGTCCGGTAACGGAACAGGTAAGCAGATTGTTACCTGTAATCCATAATAAAATTAAGTATAGATATAGTATAACAAAATTTAACCTGAATATTATTTCATCGTAATATTATCATTCATTTATGTGTAAAAACTGTCTCATACAACAGTTTTATCGGACAGTCTTTCAGGCTGTCCGTTTTTTTATTCATCAATCCTAAATATAGCTACTGACAAAGGGTTGTCACTGTAGTACTATAAATTTGTAATTATAAAAATAAACACTAAGAAATTATGCACCACAAACTCGACACCTTTTATGTGATAGGTATTGCTGTAAGAACAACAAATGAAAATCAGCAGGCAGCCCAGGATATTCCTGTATTATGGCATAAGTTTATGACAGAAGGAATTATGGATCAGATTCCGAATAAGGCCGATCATGCGATCTATTGTATTTATACAGATTATGAGAAAGATTATACAAAGCCCTATACGACAATCTTAGGATGTAAAGTAGACAATCTGGATACTATTCCTGAAGGAATGGTCGGAAAGATTATCGAAACTTCTGACTATAGTAAACAGACAACTAAAGGAAACCTTACAGAAGGGATTGTTTACAATGAATGGCTGAAGATATGGGATACAGGTCTCGACAGAAGCTATACAGCAGATTTTGAAATCTATGGTGAAAAAGCACAGGATCGTGAGAATGCAGAAGTTGATATATATGTAGCGGTTAAATAATATCTTCATACAACTTTATAATAAACACAAATAGCCGGTAAATATTCTTTTACCGGTTGTTTTGTTCTTATAATAATCGTAAATCGATATAAAAACTTGAATATTATGAATTATTTGAGATTATTTTACAAATAAGATAATAGCCTAAAATAAGTGTTAGTAAAAGTATTTAAATCATTTTTTTCTTAATTTTATTAAAAACTAAAAATCAGCAAAACAACTTAAATATTTTACAATGAAAATCACATTATTAAAAGTATTTCTCAATCGAAATTCAAATAAACAAGTATCAGTTCAATATATCATCAATTCTTTTTTAAACCTTGATTAATATGGAATATAGAAATACCAAAATGAACAGATGCATTTTAGTTTTAATACTTTCCTTTAGCAATATATTTTTTAGTCAGAATCGTCAATTTATTTATGAATACAAATACATTTCTGATTCAACTCAAAAACAAAATGTTGAAAGTGAGATAATGATTTTAAATATAGATAAAAATAAATCTGAATACTTTAGTCAAAGTGCCTATGCAGTAGATTCTGTACTATCAGAAAATTTTAAAAAAGGGATAAATTCTATGCCTCCAAATATAATAATGACTTATACCAGAGTAATTAAAAGAAATGACTCCCCTAGTAATTTAGATTTTTTTGAAAATATAGCCAGTAGGCGCTATAATATTAATCAGGAAGTTAATCTTCAATGGAAACTTTCAAATGAAACTCTTTTGGTCTTAAACTTTAAGACTCAGAAAGCAACTACTCAATATGGGGGAAGAAAATGGACTGCTTGGTTTTGTCAGGAAATTCCAATCTCAAATGGCCCGTATAAATTTGGAGGATTACCTGGATTAATTGTAAAACTCGAAGATGATACAAAAAGCTATATCTGGGAATTAAAGGGCATCAAATATATAGAAGGAAATTTTGAATATCCTATAAGAAGTAGAGATACTGACGCCATAAAAATAACCTACCCACAGTATATAAAAGCATTTAGAAATTATAGAAATGACCCTTCCACAGGTATCGGAGATATTCCGGACCATTATTCCGGAGGGAAATTTGTAAATGGTGCAGAAAGAAAGCGTGAGCTGATTAAGGAATATAAAGAAGATTTTTTAAAAGATAATAACATCATTGAAATAGATATATTAAAGAGACATTAGAATCTGTTAAGTGTATTTTAAATAAAATATTATTGAAATAATAAATCAGGCATTTGCTTAGGAGTCTTATAAATGAAGGTATTAAAAATTTTCTCAAAAAAAATAGTCCTGATTAGATTCCTATTTTTCCGTTATATTATACATCATTTTTATAAAGAATTTGTACATCTATTAAAAAATAAATAAAATACATTATCTTGCATAACATAGTATTATGTATATTTACATAATATAAATTAAAACTATGTACAGTAAAAGAATTTTTTCAGCATTTTTATTTCTGTTTGCCATTACTACACTATTTTCTCAGAATTTAGAGCAAAAAACAGATAGTATTATCAAAACGGAATTTGGAGATATGAATGGCCCAGGTGGCGTATTTATGATTACAAAGAATGGAAAACCTATCTATAAGAAAGCATTTGGGAAATCTAATCTGGAATTAAATACAGATCTGAATACTGAAAGCGTTTTCCAATTAGGCTCTATAACCAAACAATTTACGGCTATTTCAATACTTATTCTTGAAGAGCAAGGGAAACTAAAAGTAACGGATCCTGTATCCAAATATGTACCGGACTACCCTTCCGGAGATAAAATCACAATTCATCATTTACTTACTCATACTTCCGGAATCAGAGACTTTACCAAGATGAAGTCTTTATCCGAAATTGCGCAAAAGGAAATGAAACCTAAAATGATGGTTGATTTTTTTAAAAATGAACCCATTGATTTTTCCCCGGGAGAAAAGTTTGAATACAACAATGCCGGCTATGTTCTTTTAGGTTACATCATAGAATTAACTTCTGGAGATACTTATGAAAATTTTATACAGAAAAATATCTTTGATAAAGCCGGAATGACAAATTCATATTATGCCAGTGATCGAAAAGTTATTAAAAACAGAGCCTATGGCTATCATCAAAAAGGAAATGTTTATGTAAACAAAACCGTTATCAGTTTTAGTGTTCCGTTTTCATCGGGTTCCTTAATGTCTACTACAACTGATATGCTAAAATGGCAAAAAGCGCTTAATCAGAATTTATTGCTAAAACCTGAAAATGCCCAAAAAGCTTTTAGAAAATATAAACTCAATAACGGTCAGGAATTTACTTATGGTTATGGCTGGCATATAAAAGAAATCACAGGACAACCAACCAGAGAACACGGTGGAAGTGTTTTTGGATTTAAAACAATGGGTATCTATTTTCCAAAACAGGATATCTATGTTCTGGGACTCAGCAACTGCGATTGTAATTCCCCTACAAAAGTTACGACAGACATTGCTAATCTGGCTATCAAGACCTTAGGAACGCAAAGATAGTTTAAGCATTTATTCCGTATCTTTGGCCTTTAAAATGGAAAACACATATGAAGGAGCATCATTACCAGACCAGGACCGAATGGACCGGTAATAAAGGTTCGGGTACGGATCATTATAAAAATTATGAAAGGAGCCACAATATTATTGTTGAACAAAAAGCTGTAATTCAGGCGTCTTCCGATCCTGCTTTTCTCGGTGATCCTACCAAACATAATCCCGAAGACTTATTGGTTTCTTCTCTTTCATCATGTCATATGCTTTGGTATCTGCACTTCTGCTCTGCGAATCATATTATCGTGGAGGAATATACAGACACAGCTCAGGGTATAATGCTTGAAGAACAAAATGGAAATGGCTACTTTAAAGAAGTAACACTGAATCCCGTTGTTATTGTTAAAAGCAGCGATATGATTGAAAAAGCTATCGAGCTTCATAAAAAAGCGTATGAATACTGCTTTATTGCCAATTCCGTGAATTTTCCTGTAAAACATAATCCAATAGTTAAAACAAAATAAAAAATAAATGAGTTTACTCTACATCAACTGGAATGTAAATCCTGAAATTGTTAATATAGGTGGTGGATTTCCGCTAAAATATTATGGTTTATTATTTTGTATAGGACTAATTCTTTGTTACAATCTTCTGGGAAAAGTATATAAAAAGGAACAGTTAAGTGAAAAAGCACATGAAGCTTTATTTACTTATGCCTTTATCGGAATTCTCGTAGGCGCAAGATTAGGACATTGTTTATTTTATGACTTCGATTATTATTCCCAACATCCATTAGAAATATTCTTACCTATCCAGAAAGGTGAAGACGGTGCTTATCATTTTATCGGATATGCAGGACTGGCCAGCCATGGTGGTGTAATCGGTCTGATTATCATGATGATATTCTATGCCCGAAAATATAAAATACAATTTCTGAGAATTTTTGATATTATTGCTATTGTAGCTCCGCTAGGCGGTGCATTTATCCGATTAGGCAATCTGATGAATTCTGAGATAATAGGTACTCCTTCTAATTTGCCATGGGCATTTATCTTCAGACATGTAGATGATGTTCCGAGGCACCCGGCACAGCTATATGAAGCCATCTCTTATTTTATTATCTTCTTTTTGGTTTATTTTATTTACCAGAAAGGAATCTTCAAGGCCGGAAAAGGCTTTTATTTTGGAATAAGCATCTGTCTTATTTTCATCTTAAGAATTGCTGTAGAATTTATAAAAGTAGATCAGGTAGGCTTCGAACATGGAATGGTTCTGAATATGGGACAAATCTTAAGTATTCCGTTTATAATACTGGGACTCTTCTTTATCATCAGGAATCTTCTGGGCATGAAGAAACTTCAGACTTCATAAATCGGGCAAAAAGAGCCCCAGTCTAAAAAAAAACTGAAATTTTATTTAGCATATTTCTTGGCACCCAGTACACAAAGGATAACTCCTAGTGTAACTGCAATCATACCTATACTTACTTTCTCATGAAGTAAGGTGGAGGCTAGTGCCAGTGCGAAAAATGGTTGTAACTGTTGTAGCTGACCTACTGCAGCAATACCCCCCTGTGCAAGTCCTTTGTACCAGAATATAAATCCTATAAACATACTGAACAAGGCTACATAAGCAACACCGACCCACGCGGAAATACTGACTGTACCAATAGATTCAGGGAGCAGAAAGAAGGTTAAGGGAGCAGTAATTGGCAGGGCAATAACCAATGCCCACGAAATAACTTGCCATCCGCCAAGGTCTTTAGAAAGCTTTGCACCTTCGGCATAACTAAGGGCACATAATATAATCGCCAGAATCATTAACAAATCTCCAACTGGTGCTACAGAAATTCCTTGTGCGACAGCATAGCCTACAACCAAAAGGCTCCCTAAAATTGAGAATACCCAAAAAAGAGGTTTTGGTGCTTTCTCTCCACCACGAAAAATTCCGAAGATAGCTGTTGCCAGAGGTAACAGTCCTATAAATACAATGGAATGAGCTGAAGTAAAATACTGCAATGCCATAGCGGAAAGCAATGGAAACCCGACAACACCTCCAAAAGAAACCAGCATAATAGGAACAATTTGTTGCTTCGATGGTCTTTTCTCTTTAAAAATAAGCAGGACAAGTAATGCAATAACTCCCGCTATAGAAGCCCTTGCTGCTGTTACAAAATAAGGAGACAAATCCATAACAGCGACTTTGGTAGCCGGTAGCGACCCGCTGAAAAGTAAAACTCCTATAAAGCCATTTATCCAGCCTTTGGTTGTGTTATCATTTGATACACCAGATATTACAGTATCTTTCATCATGTTTCTTTTTTCTAAGTACAAATGTATAGGGTTAAAAAAAATAAATACAGTCTCAATTTTTGAAATTTCAATGGATACAGATATATTTGTACTATGAAAAATGATTTCCTGTACAGCTCGATTACACATAAACTTTCTTCTCAGATCAAAAACGGAGTACTGAAAGAAGGCGAAAGACTGCCTTCTGTGAGGACTTTATGCCAGAGTCATAATGTAAGTATGAACACAGCCAAAAGAGTTTTTCTGGAGCTAGAATCACAATCTCTGATTTATTCGGTTCCTCAATCCGGGTATTTTGTAAGCCAGCTTCCATATCTGCGTTTACCACTTCCTGAAACGAGTAAGCCATCCCCTGTTGCCAGCAGTAATGAGCCCAATGAGCTTATTAACAAGGTATTTACAAATATTGGCCGTGAGGATTTAACGCTTTTTTCTATTGGAGCACCAGACGGTGAACTAATTCCTCTACCCCAACTGAAAAAAGAAGTGATACAGGCTACAAGAACCCTAAAAGGAGGTGGAACATCTTATGAATCTCTTCAAGGCAATGTAACTCTTCGCCGTATGATTGCTGCCAGATCTCTTAACTGGGGAGGAAATCTAAATGAAGATGATATTATTACTACCAACGGCGGGATGAATTCTTTATCTTTCTGCCTGATGGCTCTTACCAAACCGGGAGACACAATTGCAATAGAAAGTCCTTGCTACCCTGGTATATTACAGTTGGCAATAAGTTTGAGATTGAAAGTACTGGAACTTCCAACACATCCTGAAACGGGGCTTTTGGTTGAAGAACTGGAAAAACTGGTTTCAAAAATAGATATATGTCTTCTGATCCCAAATTTTAATACTCCTTTAGGCAGCTGCATGCCTGATGAAAATAAAAAAGCAGTAGTACAGCTCCTCTCAAAACACAATATTCCTATTGTGGAAGACGATGTTTACGGAGATCTACATTTTGGTAACAAAAGACCAAGTTGCTGTAAAGCTTTTGATACAGAAGGAAATGTACTCTGGTGTAGTTCCATTTCTAAAACTCTTGCTGCAGGGTACCGTGTGGGATGGATTGCGCCAGGAAAATACAAAGATCAGATTATGAAGCTGAAACTGGTGCACTCTATCTGTTCCAACTCTATTATCAATGAAAGTGTCGGCAGCTTCTTAAAAAGTGGTAAATACGAAAAGCACCTGTGGCAACTTCGTAAAACACTTCAGGAAAACTATTTAAACTATGCCCAGACTATAGCCCAATATTTTCCGGAGGGGACTAAAATAAGTCAGCCCAAAGGCGGGCTCGCATTGTGGGTGGAGTTCTCCGGAGATATTAATACGGTTGAGCTTTTTGAACTGGCTATGAAAAAAAACATCTGTATTGCTCCGGGACGTGTATTTACACTTCAGGATCAATATCACAATTGTATGCGCCTAACTTTAGGACTACCGTGGAATGAATCTTTGAAAGAAAAATTAATTGAAGTAGGCAATCTGGCAAAAACACTGATTAAATAATTATACTTCGAGAAGCATATAAATAAAACCGGTAGTTCTAAGAACTACCGGTAAAACATATCAGTTTTTTAAACAAATGATGAAATTGTTCTTATGGAAGGATTATACCTTTTTTCAAAGGCATAATCCTTATAACTAATTATATTCTTTTATACATCTAACAGCCATCCCATGTGTAGGGTGGGTTGTCCCTGAAGAGATTGTTCCTGATGGCGTTATGGAAGAGAAGTAAACCAAATCTGCCCCACTCTCGTCTCTTGAACTTGTCCAGTAAAATGCATTCTCTGTACGGCGAGCCGCTAATTCCCCTTGAGCAGAACTCGGAACTTTGGTGGAAGTAATCCGGCGATAACCACCAAACGGAATAAATAATGCATTCCCCAACCAACGTCCTCTGCCATATTCATCACCAAAATCAACGCTTGCATTTCCAGCTCTCGTGAATTTATTAAATCCATCTGCTGCATTGGCTACATCACTCCATTCTTCTTTAGTGGGAACTCTATAACCGCTTGGGCAAGGGTTGCTCGCTCCTCCATTACCACTGGTTGTCCAGGAATCGGCAGGAAGCGTAGAAGCTCCGGAAGAAGTATCTGTCCATGGGAACAACCCTCCTGCAATCCACCCTATTCCTCTCCATCCGGCACCATTGGGGTTACCTGCCGGAGCTCCCGGAGAATTGAAGGCTAATCCCGGATTATACCTTGTATCCTGATCTACGTCCTTAGTAATCCATCTTATATTTTGCTGATTACTCAACCCATTACTTCCCCACTCGTATCTGGCTCCATGGAACCTTTTAATATTAGTGGAACTGCTTACGTCAAATGGATTAAAGTTACCACTGGTATCCACTCCAAGATCATTACACATAAACTCACGCCACACTTTATTATCAATGGTCATTTGTGCAGCACCTTTTGGTCTTGTATACGCGCCACACTTTTTAATCTCAACATTCAGATTTTGCTTATACTCCGGAAGCAATTTAAACGAGGAATTAATCGACTGTGTTTTCGTAACTGCCGGTGTTTTCGTATTATCAGTTATTGTAACATTAGCTGAGAAAACAGCAATCTTACTATTATCAACACTGGTATTGGTGTTAATCAAAACATTATTCAAAGTTTGACTTTGAGATTTTGCAGTACCATTAATTGACGTTAGATTAATGACCTTATTTTCATAATCAGTACGCCCTGAAATGATTCCGGCGTTGGCCCCACTGAAAGCTATAGATCCATCTTTAGCATGTGGTATCGTCAGTACTGTGTTCGTAATACCACTTCCTGAAAAAGATAGTTGAGAATCTAATACATTTACATTTACCTTCTCTATTAATGCTGTTTTATGGCGAAGAATAATACCAAGTGTATTATTGCCCTTCACAAATGTTTGATTAGGCATCTTTACATACATCATATCAGTATTATTGATATAATCGACTTTTGCACCACTTATATTAGCTTTTTCAGTAGTAATATTAGGTAAAGAAGCCACCGCAAAAGAGTATGCTACTATATCATAAGTAATACTATTATCCAGCCAAAGATCACCTTCTGCGGGATTAACAAGTTCTACATTAGCACCATTAACTCTATAATCTCTATGAGCAACGTAGGTGCCCGGGCTTGTAGAGGATGCACTTCTATAAGCTATAACACGAAACTGCATCCCATTTCCTAGATTACTACCACTCACAGCTGCTTTTACACCACTGACAGCTGCCTGAGTATTTAATCCTTGAAAAACCGGTGTTACCTCTGTTGAGACAAAGGTACTTGGATCTATCATTGTAATCTGGGTTTGTATTACATTAGAAGACGCTATATTACCTTTTCCAGTCGATGCTGTAAACTCAGGTTCTGTAGCTCCGGCAAAATCTGAGCCCAATAGGCTAATTTTTATAGCAGTATTAGCTTTAGAATCAGGATTTAAAGTATTGTCTGTATCATTACTTCTACAGGAAGACAATAGTATCAATAATAAAGTTATACTTAAACTTTTAAATTGTTCTGTTTTCATATTTGTTTTTTTAGATAAAATGTTTTTAAAGCATTGGAATTCAAACTAGTGCCTTGTAATAGGTTCTAATGAGAAAAGAAGGTTATTCCCAAATAATTTCTCCGGTTTGGGTATCTGTTCCTTCCCAATCTGTTTTTACAGTAGTATCAGGTTTTACTAGTGCAGATGTAGCAGATATTCCTGCTTCCATTTCAACCAAAACAATCTCAAATACGGGTGGGATATACACGTGCTTTTTACCATGAAATAACATTTCATCTTTCTTTGTTGTTTCCATCTTTGTTTGTGTCTTAAAATTTTTATTTGTCTATTAATAAATTCCTGCCATATGTAGTAGGAATTGTGATCGTAAAAATTTATTGCAAATATGAAAATTCAAACATCTTCTTAAAAGAAAAGCCACATACGATAAAGGAAATAACAATAAAAAAACAGGTTCATTTTCAGAAAAACGAACACACGGAAAATAGCAACATGCTAAAAATAAGCATATTACATAAAGACATATTATTAGGTTATGTTTTACTAAAATGGGTAGCTATTTTCAGAAATCCGACACCAGGAATAAAAATAATCCTATAATTTCATATAGAAAAGAGCAATTTGATCTGACAAAACATCTCTTAAAGTCTTCCTTTAGAACCTATTTAGATTTTAATTCAAAAATAATCTAGACTTCGACAGGCTCAGTTTGACAACTATAAAGAAAGATATTTTAGATAAACAATGTCACTCTGAACTAAGTCTATAGTGAGCTTGACGAACTATCGAAGAGTATTAACTATAAAATTTAAACAGACTCTTACTCTTTAGAATAATATTTCTTTATATACTCCAGAGGCTTCATTTGGGTATTATTGATAAATGCAGAAGTAAAGGCTCTTTGTGAAGAGAATCCGGAAAGTTCTGCCAAATAGTAGATTTTAAATTTACTAAAGTTAGAATCTGTTTTCAGTTTATTAATAACATACTGTATTCTAAGATCATTAATATACTGAACAAATGATTTGTTCTTATGCCTCTTTATAACAAGTGATAAGTATTTTGTATTACACTGGAATTTATTAGCTACACTATATAAGGAAGTCTCTTTATCTATAAAGGCTTCCTGTTTTTCAAATTCATTTAGATTATAAAGAATTTTTTCTTCTGTTTCTACACTTATATTAATATCAGTCTGCAGGGATTCTTTTTTCTCTTCCTGTGGACTATTTATTTTTTCAGACTTCTTTTTATAGTTTAAAAAGAAATAAATGACCATCAATCCAAAAGCAATACAGGCAGTCGTTATTAAAACCGGAGCTATTTTGATTGGAACCGGCTTACTGGCCGTATTGTATATTTCGTTTACAGCATGTTGATTTTTCTGAGTTCCGTTTAGATATAATTTTTGGTATTGTTGCAAATAATAAAGTGCATTTTTACTATCACCTGCATTTCCATAAGCTTCGGAAAGACCTTTTAATATCTCTAACTTTTTATCGTAAAAGCTTTCTCCTTTACAATAGCTTAACGCTTTTTTATATTGCTCAATAGCTTCAGAGTATTTACCCTGTGCAGCCAAAAGATAACCAATATCATGGTAGGTAAAAGCCAGTTTATAAGTATCATTGACGTTAATAAACTCTAAAGCCTTTTGTGAATACACATAAGCCGAATCATATTTCTTGGTTTTGGAATAGAGGTAGCTTAGGTTCGTATATGCTGAAGGTAGTAATTCTTTTCTGGAGGCTTCACTACTTACTTTCAAATAGCTATTAATGGCTTTTTGGGCAACAACAATCTTTTTATCCAATTCCTTATTGTTATCCATTAATACGAGTAAAGAGCCATAAATTCCGCCTTTAATTTCATAGGCCTCATCATTTTGTTGCTTAGAAACCAAAACAAGTGCTTGATCAAGTAGTTCTCTGGATTTGTCCAATAATCCCATCTTAGCGTACTGCGTTCCAAGGATTCTCAACCCCAGAGCCTCACCTTCATTATAATTATTCCTTTTAGCAGATTCAATAGCGGCATTAGCATAATAAATACAAGAATCGGGACTTCCTTTTAAATAATAGGCAAAGCTTGTAATATAATCGGCCTTTGACACAATAGCAAATGTATTCGTCTTTAAAGCTTTCTCTTTTAATATTCTGCTTTCTTTTATTACATTATCAGGAGAATTGTTTACTTCTTTTCTTAATTCATTATATTTCTCGTTTAGGTTCTGACAAAATACGAACTGAGAAAAAAGTAATACTACTAGTAAGTAAAGGTTTTTCATCATAAATCATTGTGTGTATCGCGGAATAATCAGAGTTATTAACTCAAAATATCCGAAAGCAATTATAAAGAAAAAACAAATAATAAACACATAAAAAATAGCATTACACCAATTGAATCTGTATTATGTTTCTATTCTTAATAAAGACATTTTATTTCTGATAAAGCAAAATTCAGTTTAAGTGGATGTTTTAAGGAACTACAACAACAGAAGTATACAGGCTTATCACTTTCCAACCCAAAGATTCGTATAGTAATCGTACCTGTTCTGTAATTAGACATTTTTTGTTAATATATATTTTTCAAAAGACTAATCATTGTATATTAGTCTGGTAATAAAGCTTTTAGCTATGAAGGAAATTACCAATCTATGTTTTGTCTTGTTTATAAATATTATAGTATGCTTTGGGGCATGCACCAATCTGTATGGACAAGTTGAAACTATTCCATTGAGTGACAATAAAGCTATTGTTATAGATTCAAAAGTGCTAAAAGAGCAAAGGAGTATCTGGATACATTTTCCCATCGGCTATAATACTTCAAATAAGCGTTATCCTGTACTATATTTGCTTGATGGTGAAGGGCACTTTAAATATGTATCGGAACTAACTGATTACCTTTCAGGTTACGACAGAAACCGTATACCCGAAATGATTGTAGTTGGGATCGTAAATGTTAGCAGATCACGGGACTTTACTCCCGGAAAAGAAAATAACAACACCCATGATGCAGCTGGAAATTCTAAATTCTTTCAGTTTGTACAGGATGAATTAGTGCCTTACATCGATCAAAATTATAAAACACAGCCTTACCGCATTCTTAGTGCACACTCATTAGCGGGACTTTTCAGTCTGTATGTGCAAGCAAGAAATCCATATCTATTTCAGGCATCTGTTCTCATATCTCCGGTTGTACTATATGGGGAAAATAAAGATGTACTAAACCAATATCAAGCTACTCTAAAGAAAAATAAAAGCATTTCAGAGAAAATGTTTATTACCCTTGGCGATGAGGATACCAAAAGCATTGATATTCTTAAAAATGTACTCACCTCTGATGCTCCTTCAGGTATTAATTGGAAATTTCAGAAGTATAACGATGAAAATCATTTTTCCGTTACTTATAAGAGTATTTACGATGGATTAAAATTTATTTATAGCAATTGGTTTATTGATAATTATAACCCCACAATACAATCGTATTCTGAATTGCAATCCTATTTTAATAAACTGAGCAAAGAATTTGCATATAAAGCTATTCCTCCGGAAGATCTTGTCAATAATCTGGGATACAGACAGCTCCGCTCAGGGCATACAGAAGAAGCAATAAAGTTTTTTAAAGAGAATATCCGGAATTATCCATACTCTTGGAATGCCTACGATAGTTTGGGAGAAGCCTATATGAAAAAAGGTGACAAAAAAACGGCTATCGAAAATTATAAAAAATCAGTAAGTATAAACCCTGATAATATGGATGGAAAAGAAATATTAAAACAACTGGAAAACTAATAATATGGAATCTATTGCTCAAAGCCCTGTTAAAAAGAGCTATACATACTACTTACTTATATTATTGTTCTATATACTGAGTCTTGCTATATTTATTGTAGTATCTGGTACAACTAAGGAATTACCTGTTGAATATAAGGATTTGAGTACTGTAGCTGCTTCATCAGGACTTACATTTATTCTGGTAATTATCTTTACCAAATGGTCAAAGCTAACACCCAATATGGTTGGTATTCTTCCTGGAAAATTAACTTTAAAAAGATTCTTTACCGGTATTTCAATCGGGCTTATGGCTGCAATATTTCAACTACTCATTTCTTTGCTTTTTTTTCACGATCACTTGACTCTAAGCCTAAATAGTCTAAGCACAAAAGCAGTTATCTTAAATATACTCTTATACTTCTTTGTTGCTTTACGCGAAGAATTTGTTTTTCGATCATATCCGTTGAATGCTCTGAACAATTCACTGAAATCTACAATCTCTCTGCTTATTATTATAATTGTATTTATTGCTGAACATATCCTGGCAGGTATGAGTTGGAAAATGGCTATTATTGGATCTGGATTTGGGGGCCTTTTGTTTGGTATAGCGGCATTACGGACTAAAGGTTTGGCATTGCCAGTTGGATTACATTTTGCCTGGAACCTTGGACAATGGATTACAGGATTTAAAAACGGAACCGGTATATATAAGGTCATTGTTGAGGTCGGCTACGAACAGAAAGCTGAAAATATTGGTTTAATGGCGTTTGTTTTTGTGATGTGCATTGCAATAGCTCTAGTTATATTTCTTACAAAATCACAAAATATTAGTCAACGAAGTACTCTATAACTTTTAACAATAAAACATCAATCAATTTTATCCTGAGAAATTACCCCGGGATTACAACAGAAGTATATAGGCTTACCACTTTCCAGCCTAAAGATTCGTACAATAACCGTCCCTCTTCAGTAGCAACCAGAATATTATTTTCAATTCCCTTTTTATTTGCAATTTTTTGGAGTTCAGCAAATAAGTAACTTCCCAATCCTTTTCTTTGGTGATATTGACTGGTTTCAATTCGGTCATATATGGCCCATCCATCAATACATACAACTCTGCCAGAAGAAGCCAGATCTTTATTTTTATCTTTAATCTTAATATGATAAACTCCGTCCTCAGACACTTCAGTCTCCATAGTATAAGCATCAGCCAATGTCCGGTCTTTAATTTTGTCAGAATTATTTTCGCTCATCATTAGATAGCCTTGCGGCTGAACGGTCCATCTATCAGACAAGATTTCTGTAAGCTCACTACAGGCAGCACAGACTTTAAGGAAAACCCACGGCTCATCAATCGATTCTGCCAAATGAATTAAATCTTCATTCAGAACAGGAAAAACATAACGGCATTTCTGCTCTTCCCAGCCAACATCTACCTTAAATCCGGACTTATATTTAACAGGTAATGATACTCCTCTGGATACGGACCAGCCATTTAACCACTTTTCTATAAAAACAGCGGGAACTTTTTCTTTCATCAATCAGAATTTATAAAGTTGAATAAAGATACATCGATGATATAAATAAATAAACAAAAATAGTGGGTACTTTTATTTACACCATTCTGCCTGGCATTTTCTATCTTTATATTCCATAAAACAAAACTAATAACAACCTACCATGAAAAATCAACTTTTAACCCGAAATATGCTATTTCTGCTCTCCCCTCTGTTCCTCTTTATAAATTCATGCTCTGTCAATAATCAGTACCATAAGGGAAAACTTGTCTGGCAGGATAATTTTAACGATAAAAAATCATTCAACTCCAAATACTGGAGTAAGATTCCCAGAGGAACTTCTGACTGGGACAGACATATGAGTAATAATGATGAATGCTATGATATGAAGAACGGAAAACTAATACTCCGCGGGATTAACAATACCAATCTATCTCAGGATACTGCAAAATTTCTTACAGGCGGTATTTATACAAAAGATAAAGTTTCCTTTGGGTTAGGACGCTGGGAAGTGAGAGCCAAGTTAAATGCTGCAAAAGGTGCCTGGCCTGCTTTTTGGCTACTAGCTCAGAATGGCAAATGGCCTGGGGGTGGCGAGGTCGATATTATGGAAAGACTAAATCATGATAGTATTGCCTACCAAACTGTTCATAGTTACTATACACACAAGCTTAATATAAAAGACAATCCAAAACACGGAAGTACCGGAAAATAAAACCAGATTCTTTCAATACTTATGCTGTAGAACTGCACAGTGACAGCCTTGTCTTCTTTATCAACGGTCACAAAACATTTTCTTATCCCCGCATAAAAACAGATAAAGAAGGGCAATTCCCTTTTACAGATCACAAATACTATCTATTGCTGGATATGCAGCTCGGAGGCTCCTGGGTTGGCAAAGTAGACCCTAAAGAGTTGCCTGTTGAAATGGAAATTGACCGGGTAAGATTTTACAGTTTTGAAAAATCACCTAAAGGCAGCAAGTAATCTGTAAATTCTATATATTTGGTCATAATGTACTGTACCCGCATGAATATTCGTTTCTCTTTTCTTATACTTCCATTATTTACAGCGCTATTCTCAGCTCAAAAGAAAGATGAATGTTATAAAGTATTCTCAGATTCGGCTTCAGGAACAGAATTATACGGCTATAAAACCCCAAACAATATAATTAAAATCCCCGCTAGTTTTATCTCTACTTACTCTGATGAGCTTTGTAAAATGGCAATTGTGTTGGATTCAAAAGAGGGATGGATAGGAATAAATAAAAAAGGAAGTATAATTTTAAGACCTTATATCTATGATAACGGTCCTGACTATATAGAAGAAGGTTTGTTCAGATTTACTGAAGAAAAAAAAGTTGGTTTTGCCAATCTTAGCGGGGAAAAGATCATTATGGCTCAGTTTGATTTTGCAGCACCTTTTAAGGATGGATTAGCTGAATACTTCATAGGTGGAGAAAGAGTTTATGACAATGGAAAAACAGCTTCACAAATTGCCCGAGAGGGAGGTTCTCTAACGGATGTACACTGGAACTGGGGCGGAAATGTAACCGAGTCGGGCTATATCAATAAATCCGGACAGAAATTTAAAGAAATAATTCTCTTAAAAAAGGGCATGAGACAAGCCATAACCCTCCAAAATAAAAAGGTAATACTCGATAAAAGAGGGCAGATCATAAAGAAATACTAGAATTATATATATTCCTCAAATATTATAAAAGGGCACTAACTCTATATTTAGTGCCCTTTTTATATTCATTTGTTTTCCCTTTTCAGTAATAACTTCCCGAAATACAAGTCGTTAAACTTTAAATATTTTTAATAAAAATTTGCCTACTTACTAGTAGGTAAGTATATTTGCATTATGAATACGCGTGAAAAAATAATTTTATTAGGTGATAACCTGATTCGGAAAAAAGGCTATAATGCCTTTAGTTTTGGTGATATATCAAAGGAATTGGGTATTAAAAACGCCTCAATACATTATCACTTCACCACCAAAACAACATTGGTTATTGCTATTATTCAGAAGCACCATATTCTTTTAGAAAAGTTTAAACGCAGAATAGCGAATGAAAATCCGCTTCAAAAACTTATACAATTTTTATCTGTTTACGCGGTTGCAAAATCTGAAGGGCGCATCAGTATTCTGGGATCATTATCCAATGATTATTATTCATTCGAGCCAGAAGTTCAGGCTGAGTTAAAAATCTTAACAGACAATACGCTTAACTGGCTTACAGACACTTTAAAAGACGGTAAAAAGGAAGGTTTCTTCAATTATAATATGGATCATCATACAAAAGCATTGATGATTATCACCAATATTCTTGGAGCTGAACATCTTTCGAGAATAACCTACCATCAGAATTTTCAGGAAATAAAAAATACGATTATAAACGATTTAATATCATAACTATGAGACGAGTAGTTGTAACAGGTATCGGTGCAGTGACTCCGATAGGAAATAATATAAATGACTTTTGGGCATCATTAATAGAAGGCAAAAGCGGCGCTGCCCCAATTACCAGATTTGATACTTCAAAGTTTAAAACTAGATTTGGCTGCGAGCTTAAGGACTTTAATCCTCTGGATTTTATTGAAAAGGCCGAGGCTCGTAAATACGATCTTTTTACTCAGTATGCATTGGTTGCTGTAGAGGAAGCTGTAAAAACCGGGAATATCGATTTTGAAAAGATGAACAGAAACCGTATCGGTGTAATATGGGGATCAGGAAACGGTGGTATAGAAACGTTTCAGCAACAAATGACAGAATATATATCAGGAGACGGAACTCCAAGATTCAGCCCATTCTTTATACCCAAAATGATTGTAGATATTGCCTCTGGGGTTATCTCAATAAAATATGGATTACGTGGTGTAAACTTCACTACAGTATCTGCCTGCGCAACTTCTAATACGGCTATTATTGATGCCTATAATTACATCAAATGGAACAAGGCCGATATGATTATTACCGGAGGTTCTGAAGCTGCAATAACAGAGAGCTCTGTCGGAGGATTTAATTCCGCCAAAGCACTCTCTACAAATAACGAAAATCCACAGGCTGCATCAAGACCATTTGACATAAACCGAGATGGCTTTGTAATCGGTGAAGGTGCAGGTGCTGTAATTCTGGAAGAGTTGGAAAGTGCAAAGCAAAGAGGCGCGAATATTATTGCTGAAATTGTAGGTGGCGGAATGGCTGCAGACGCCTATCACATCACAGGCACTCATCCTGACGGAGAGGGAGCTTATCTTGGAATGCTTGCCGCTTTGGAAGATGCTGGTATTCAACCACACGATATTGATTACTTAAATGTTCATGCTACCTCTACTCCACAAGGAGACCTTAGCGAACTTAGGGCTGCAGAAAGGGTATTTGGAAGAGAAAATAAGCTGAATATTAGCGCAACAAAATCTATGACCGGGCATTTACTGGGCGCAGCTGGTGCCGTTGAAGCTATTACTTGCATTAAAGCTGTGAGCGAAAATATTATTCCACCAACAATTAATACTCTGGAACCGGAGCCTGAATACAAAGATGTATTTGACTTTACACTCGGCAAAAAGAAAAACAAAGAAGTCATCTACGCCATGAACAATACGTTTGGCTTTGGCGGTCACATTGCAACCAGTATCTTTAAAAAATATACGGAATAAGTGATAACCTTTTCATCTGAGATATTTACTCAGTGATGATGATCATAATAAAAACGGGCAATCATTTTTGATTGCCCGTAAAAATATAAAACTGTCAAAAAACAAAAATATAATAATAGTATTAACTTACTAAACACATATTGACAGTCTTTTATAATAAGTGATTGTTTATTTAACTTCCGTATAACATTATCCCATACATTTATATTTAAGTTCAAACCTAAAATAAATGTTTTAAGTATTTGGTGCTGCTACGGATCGTACACAACGAATATTCAGGCCTGTTCTTTTATCAATATCCTGAATATTACCTGCAGGAAAAGAAGCTGTATTCTCTACACCATTATTAGAAAATAAAGCTCTCCGAACAAAAGCTTTCGCTGTACCAGCCGCCGCACCAAGCTCTCTTGTCCAGAACATTCCTATAGTATTAGCATAAGAAGATATAGGGGTCGATTTTGCATTATAAGTCCATCCAGTAATACTATTAGGATATGGAGAATTTTCATTTGGTGTATAATTTACAGGACGATAACCATTATACTGAATATACAGTTCACTTCTTGCACTGCCATATTCTGGAGTATTAGCCCCCAAAGTATGATTAAAGGTAATACCAAAAGTAGCATCATTAGAATAAATGCTAAATCCAGCACGGGTATTATCAGGAGTTTTGGTTGTCAATGCTGTAGCTTCGACTGAAGTTGGCATTCGCCATGTACCAACTGGATATAGCTGTACACAAGGATCCTGTGTAGTATCGTAATTGCCACTATTAGGAACATCTGTAGGTCTTAAGGCATTCCAACTCCAATAATACACTGTAGGTGATAGATTACCAATAGGCTGAAACCCGTCAAATCCATTAATACGTGTATTTGGAATATTATAACTATTAGAACCTTCATAAGATATATCATTACGTGCCCACAATACTCCGCCAACATTTACTGCAGATTGTATCAAGCGTACATTTACATTATATTTAAAATTTATACCCAATAATTTTGATGAATTCTGTGGTAGCGTGACATAAGACACTCGGTTAAATTTATGCAATACATTATTAAGTTGCTTGAATTCCATATTAGTAAGCTTTACCTTTAATGTATTTCCGGAAGGAATAAAGACTCCTGAAGAGCTGTAAAAACTTACTACCTTTAAAGAATAGACTTGTGAGTCCAAAGCTTTATCTGACTGAATTGGAGCCGCCCCTCCGTAAAAAGTACCGGTACCTAAATCAAAGGCTTGCTGTGTAATAATACCTGTAAATGTAGTTCCACTATATGTTCCAATGTTTACTGTAGCATCGCTATTTCCTGACATTGGCACAAACATTCCTTTACTATCAATATTTACATCAATACGGGTGGTCATATGTTTAAAATTAATATCCAGATAGTTATTCCCACTTACGGTACTAATTGTTCCCGACGCATATAAAATATCTTTATTGGATGAGATTGGCGCATCAATAACAGATTTCCCAGCTGCTATCATTGTTGCAGGAACAGTTGTTTCATTGGATGAAAAAGCATACCACTGATAATTTTTTCCACCATCTACAGTTATTTTTGGAGTTGTTCCACCAACTGTAAAGGTATAATCACTCCCAACCTGAGCTCCCCTACTGCCAGCATTATCCTGAAAAACCCGAACAACATAGCTAATACCATTTCCCATTCTGGGGCTGGTAGCAGCTATAGATTTATTCCCTAAAGAAGCTCTAGTATTAGAAAGCTTTCCAGAAGATGCAGTTATTTCAACCAATGCATCAAAATCATTTCCGTAAGATATTTGCTCTTTAGTTATAACAGAATTCTGTAAAACATTACTTCCATTTTGAGACGCAGCACTTGCTAACGTTACAATCTCATCTTCAATAATATTAGGGCTAATATTAAGTACTGTTTTTCCATCAGGCTCTGTAGTAATTGCCTCTTCACGAGATGAACATGAGCTGATGCTACCAATGAATCCCCCTATTATCAGAAGTGTACAAATGAATTTATTCTTATTTTGCATAATATTTCTTCTTTAAGGGGTTAAAAATCATAATCACCATTTCCTGTATTCCCACCATCATTCCAGTCTCCAATGCCCGGAGTAGGTGGCGTATTAATATCTCCTGGATTTAATGTTGCAGAATTCGCAGCAATACCACATTCCATTTCAATAAATACAGCCATTAGCACAGGAGGTACATATTCTTTTTTGCATAGAGTTTCTTTGTCGTTTTTCATCATAACTATTGTATTTCATATTGTTTGTTCTATTACAAATCATTTGTTTTAAAAGCGGATAAATATTATATCCGCTCAAAACCACACATGGTTTTTACAAAACAAATGATGATAATTTTTCGAAAAAGTTTTAAAAATATTTGTGTTTTGGAGAAGAACCAATGCCCAGATATTAAGCATGTTCTTTAATGATGCAAAGATTATATAATAACAAATCTTATTACAAACTTGCTATTACTACAATACTACTACATAAAACATAAAATACTGCAAATCAATATATTGTAATTTATTTTCGAAATCTATGAAAAATTAAAAGACATGTCATCAATAATAATTGAAGAAGAAAATAGCCTCTACTTTTTGTAGAGGCTATGAAATAATTTTCTATTTGATATAAAATCTCGCAGAAACTATCGTATTATAAAATTCAATAAAAGCAAAACATAGAGGCTTTGTATAGAGTTAATATAAATCTTAAAAATCCGCCAAATTTACTTTTCGCAGATCAATTTTATAATTCTCTTATCCAGTTATAAAAATCTATACCGGAAGGGATACTGTACTTCTCTCGTAATCTGCTCTTCCTTGTTTCTACTGCACGCACTGTTACAAATGTATATTCTGCAATATCTTTAGTTGAAAAACCAAGATATAAATAAGCACAAAAGGTAAGCTCAGGTACTTTTGTATTTGGGTTAATTTTTATCATTTTCCCATACATTTCGGGATATAGCTCATGAAAACGAAACCAAAATTGCGGAGAGTTTTCTTTAGCCATTTCTATCAGTTCCGAGAATTGATTTCCTTCTTGTTGTAATCGGAGTGTCTCTATAATATTTTCTTTTTCAGCTATAATAATTCTTTTATGTATTAGCAGCTTTTCTTTTTCCTCAGAAACCCTTCTTTTCTTCTCTTTAATTTTGCGGTATTTAAACAAGAATAATAACAATACAAATACATAACCCAATATTATAAATACCAATATTATAGCATTTTGTATTTTATCTTTGCTTTTTTCTGTGTTATAATCCTGTTGAATATTTTGTAACTCTCTTTGTAAATGTACTTTATCTTTCTCAATATTTAATTTTAACATGTCGGAAGATTCCTTCAGATACAAACTTTCTTTGTCATACTTCCCCAGCATATTATAAGCAGCAGCAACTTTTGATTGGACATATTCAGGAGTTTGTCCGAATTCTTTTTTATTACCAATTGCCTGTAAATAATAGTCAATCGCTTTAGAATAATTTTTAGTCTGTTGGTAGTAGTCACCATATATCTCCAGAAAAGGAGCCATATACCCTTGTTCTTCTTTTAATGCTCCGTTATATGCTTTTTGAATAAAAGGAAAAGCAAGATCAGGTTGATCTTGTTTAAGATATAACCAGGCCTTATAAAAATAAATATAGGCTTTACAGTAATATATTTTTTTGGCTTGTAAATATTCTTGTTCAGGAATCTTCTCGATTGACCTGATGGATTGATCAGCATAAAAATGCGCTTTCTGATCATTATTCATTTCAGTATAAGCATCTGCCATCAGCATATAAAGCTGAGAGCTTAATAACCTCGAATTTAAATCCTTTTTTGAGCTGATTAAATCTAATGCTTTTTGACCGCCTTCTAATTGCTTCTGGGCTAATGAAATTTTACCCTGGTATATTGCCTTTAAATTTATAAATAGTGCTTTATAGAAAACATCTTTCTTTACAACCTCTTCATTCATCCCTTTTTCTATATACAGATAGCCTTCTTCCAATTGTCTAAGAAAAAAAAGCCCTCTCGCAATATAATAATAAGATTCAGCCTTTCTTTTAGAGTCACCTATTTCCTCTGCTATTAGTCTGGCTTTTTGGGCGTACATCATTGATTTAGAAGTATCCTTATAAAAATAAGCATCAGACAATTGCAATAGCTTATCAGCCTCAGTTATTTTGGTGTATGATGAAGATTCATTGCTAAATAGGGATGTAAATAATTCTGAAATATTTAGAGTATATGCAAAACGAGAATAATAATGACTACTTCTCTCTCCTCCTATTATATAAATACTAAAAAAGAAACATAAACAAAAATAAATATGCTTCATATTAACTTTATTTTTATTGACCTCAGCTATTTTAGGCCAACAAATATAAGTTTTAAATAAAAATGGAAAAATCGAATATTATCTATGAAATCACAAGTAATTCTTAGTTATACCAATAAATAACGCGTCTAAAAATGCTGAATATATTTAGTCTATTTGAAAGCTTTAAAATTTTTAAAGTATATTCTTGAGAATATACTACAAAAAAAAGGAGCTGATCATTTTCATAACCAGCTCCTTTTATCGATTAACAATTTATATTCCAATAAATGTAAAAGCCTTAGCCGCGACAAACTGTTGTGAAGTCTCTCCGGCATAAGATTCATTTTTACTGGCACTTAGCTTCTTCACCTGAGCATTTTTACTAAAATCTAATTTTTTAAGATCTACCCAGAATGTATTAGGCGTTTTTACCGTTTCAAAATAATATACCAGGTTCTTATGATCTGCAACAGATCTCCATCTTGTGGAAGAAATATTTGGCTCGGTCTCTGAAGAAATACCAAAGGGTACTGAACAGTTTCTGATTACGCTAAATACGCTGGCAACAGAAGTACGCACATCTGCAGTTTGCGGAATAGCATTGATATAATAAGAAGCTCTCACAAAACGATCTGCAGCCCGGTTGGTTCCCGGCAGCATAACAGTTCCGGGGATTCCTTGCCAGTACTGATTAATTGCTAATTGTCTGTCAAATTCCGGAGAGTTGGTCATTACCGTGTAAGAAGGACTATGATGAATCACTAATTTACCATTGATATACTCAAAAATAGCATTATCCCCCGTAGCATCAGAAATCGATAAATGTAAAGTTGTAAATTTCTGTGTTCCCGGAATAAAATCAGAAACAATAACAAATTTCTCTTTTTTAAGCTCATCTACAGCTTCTTTTACCGTTGCAAAGTTATCCAGTACATATTGTGCCCATGCAGCAATAGTTACACCTTTGGATTTTCCTTTCGGATTAAACTTCGGATACTGGCTTTCTACCAACCATAGTACATTTGCAACAAGTCCTTTTTCATTAATACCATCAGTAGTAGCTATATCCCAGGCACTTGTAATCACACTACCATATTTTGAAGTCCACTTTATGGAGTTGGCACCAACATTTCCGTCCCGTTGCATCCCGCGAGGAAAAGCCCATAAATTAGCATCTATTTCATCTTTCCAGTCCATTGATCTGGCAGTGATTACATTATTTTCAGGTCCTTTGTACACTACTCTGGTACATGCGTCCAGAAAGCTTCCAAGTGGAGCTACTGCAAAGGCTAAAACAAATAATAATTTTTGCTTAAGTGAATAATTTTTTCTCATATGATTATGGATTTAATAATTACCTTAAAAATAGAAAAAAATTCCCGAAACAACACATTAATTCAGCAAAAACCATACTAACAATTAATAATAAATAGAATCAAAATCATTAAAACATAGTTCAAAACTATTCAATATAACTCATAATTTAATTATATTCATTTTACATTTATAAATAATAATGCTTTTATAAATAGTTAATCGCAATTATAAAATAAAAACACCTCAGTACTGCATATATATTACAAAAGCCCACAATATTGTGGGCTTTTGTAATAATGAATTTAAATTCATTTATCTAATAACTTCTAGTTCCTTTTTTCCTTTTGGAATATGGAAATATAATGTGAATGTCTTTAGTTTTCTTGAGTTATTTTCGTTAAAAAAAGGCACTTTTGCACCTATTTATTTCTCAAAGTTTCAAGATATTCGTCAAAAGGATTCTTCCCATCTCCTTTCATATAATAGTAACTTTTAAATAAAGTTTTTCCAGTAGTACCATCTACCAATATGTAATCCATTTTTAATGGTTCTTCTTTTGATTTTAAACTGACTTCGTAATAAGAAATTCCATCTTTTCCATTTCTTCTTACGCTTCCACCTTGAGATATATTTTCTAAATCCACATGATACTCCTTCCTAATCTTTTCAATCAAATCTTTTATTGTAAACCCATAGGTCTTTTCATAGTCTATTTCTTTAATTACTTGATGTTTTTCATCATATTGTATAGTTTTGTCAATGGGTGATCCATAAAAATCAAAGCCTTCTACAATCAAAAGTTTAGTAGAATTAGAATAACCTTCTATTTTTTCATACGGACTATCAAATTTTCGCAAACGAACTTGAATTCCATCTGGTAAAAAATTAATTTCTATTCGCTCATTTCCTTTTTTTAGGAACTTACGTTTATCTGTAGATGTAGTATAGCTATTATCCAACTCCCAATCTTTATATTTATCTATATTAAAATATTTCATTGTATCATTCTTTATTGAATTATTTATTGCATTTTTTTTATTTATTTTACTTGATGGTACTGTTTTTTTATTCTGTCCCTCACAGTTACTCAAACTGAGCAAAAATAATATTAATAATATAGATTTCATTTTTCTGAAATTTTAGGGTTAATAACATGCCATTGCCAGCGCCACGTAGAACGTGTAACAGAACGATATGACATTACATTATCTGTAGATGCTCTACTGTTTGCAACCGCCTGCAATTGATTTGAAATAGCACAAGGAAAGGTATATCGATATCCTGCGGTAGAATTAGGCCTTTCGTCCCGATGGGTATGATTAAGTCCCAAACCATGCAACGTTTCATGGTTTAAGGTACAATCGTCACCAGGTACCAATGTAAACATGATTACATTGTGAATGCCTATGTCTTCTACTGCACCTAATGTTCCGGGATAATTGGATTCTATACCAAATTTAAATAATGTAAAGTAGCCATTGTATTGGATATTTTTGAAATTTCCTGTCGCATCTGTATCATTAAGAAATAAACGCCGAGTATCGGTATACAATGCCGAATTCCTATAATTGTGAGTGGTATTGTTTAAATAAGCAATAAGAGTTTTTCCAGAGGGAAGTGTTTCTGTATGCTGTCCACCTGTATGAAAATCCACGTTGGAAGATAAATCTAAAGTTGTTTTTACAATATTTGGAATAATAAGAGCCTGATGTAGTGAATGATATAAATTATTTATTTCCGCATTTCCAAAAGCTCCTGTAGCACTTCCCCTAATAGGTATATTTGTCACATTAGTTATTACATCTACCAACACAAAATCCATTTTTTTTCTTACAGCAGCATCATTTCTCAACACTATAATTTTTCCTGCAAGTATACGCGGCTGACCATTTGTAGGATAACAATAGATCTTAATTTCCTTGTCAGAAGCCAGATCTTTTTTGCAGGTTACTTTTATAGAGGTATCTGCAGAAAGTACCAGACTATTTGTTTTGGCTTTGTCTAATAATATATTTTTATCCACCGTTAACAAGTTTTTGTCGTACTCGAACTCCAGCCTGTCAATAACGTCTTTTATTGCTACATATACTTTCAATTCAGCATAAGTTCTTGGCTTTACAGGAAGTGTAGAGGGTAAAGTAGCGACAAAAGCCTCCGAAAATAAAGTAAGAGAGGGTACAAAATATTCTGTTACCGCATACCCTGTATTGGTAACTGGTAGTCGTTCATACTGATTTTTTAGTTTTGCATAAGCAGTTCCTGTGGGCCCTCCTGTTAAATCTGTAATACCATCCAAATATCCTCCTTCAATGATATCTTCATAGGCAGGATCGTTTGTAGGAGCCAAACCATTGTCTTTTTCTCGCAGCCAATCAAAGCCAAACTCACCATTCCAGGAGTCCAAAGGCCTAAAATATACGGCTGCAAAGGACATTCTTTCAGCCGTTTTGTCGGTACTTCCTATTTTTACTGCTGTATTGTTGGTAGAAGGCTGCTCCCTTGTGCTGGAGGTTTTATTTTTAATCCTTAAATACCTGGCATGAATTGTATCTTTACCATCACTTATATAATTGCCATTGGTATATTTAACTTTCACATAAAATTCATCTATATCATTTGGCTTTTTTATATTTCCTAACCATTGATAGGTATTTCCGAATGTTACATTGATTTCGCCATCAATTACTATTGCATTGGTATATGTGATAATATGCTGATCATCAGCAGCTCCTTTCCCTCCCTTCACTCTTCGGAAAACATCTATCAAAATTTTCTCCCCATTTATTCCTTCCGTCTCCAAACTTAAATTGATAGGATCACCATAGGAAAACTGATATGTTTTGCGAACGTCTTCTCCATCAACCGTTGTACTCCATTTGCTCGTAACAATTTTGGGAGTGCAATGTCCTCTTACGAATAATCCTTTTGGAGAAGTCCCGGGAACTCCTGTTAAACTCGCATCTATGTAGTAATAATAATTACCACAAAGCATCCTCGGAATTCTGAATCCATACATTTTTCCTGATGGCAATGTCTCACTATGAAGCATATCCACACGATCTGTACTTTGTCTGAACCATGTAACCGGCTGTTGCTTATCTGTTGCAGTAGCTCCACTTTCCCATTCAGCTTCAAAGTACACCCATTGATCAGGTTTTATCACCAATCTTGAATTTGGCACTGACATTCCCGGATAAACCTGCCCGCTATTATATTTTACTTTCTGTATTCCTTTTGCCATAATTCTATTATTTTTAGATTGAAGAATCTTCGCATCCTGCATGCGTTGGCTGTTTTTTATACATTTTCTCAGGATTTACCAGCGGATTAATTTGCTGATGAACATCTTTATCTGCATTTTTGAAATTCTGCTTACAAGCTTCCGTTCTTTGCCCGTGATCTATAATTTCAATACAGGCTGTTCCTGCAATCGCACAGACAGCCTTGCTATCTTCCATAATAATATTCCCGCCATTGCTCAACTGAACTTCTTTATAAAAATCTTTCCATTCCGTAATCATCGGTTTACAAAGTGGTGGTGGATTTCCCATTTTCGGACAATTTCCAAAAGTATTATTTTCTAATGTCACTGCTCCAATTTCCCTAGTCGTGACAATTAGCTTTTTGGAAGCATTTTTATCGTTAGCATATTCTTTCTTGTGGGACAAAACTTTTATTTTATCCGGAACCTGTCCAAACTGACATTTGCACATGGCACCCTGTACTACAATATGTTTTTCTGACATGATTATTGAAATTCTTGATTAGAAACTAAATTATTTTCATTCTTAATATCACATTAATTTTCTTACAGACTATTAATCGTAACAGATACTTTTCTTATATCGTCAAGTATGATGCTGCATTCTAAATAAACAGATTCTGACAATCCTGTTTCAGGATTCATATAACACCGGAACCTTAAATCTCCTGCATTATTAAACACCTGGCTTTCTTCCACAATCAATTTAAAAGGAGTTTCATTCATAAAATCTTCTTTTGACCTTTCATCGTGGAGAATTCCATTCCCCTTAATGTTTACAAGATTATAATCATCCACAACGGGATCTATTTCCAATTTTATTTTGTAATTGGGTTCTACTGCATTTTTTATAACCGGAAAACTCTCATTTCCAGTTATAAGAAAATCCCTGCCGTATTTCTGACACACCCCGAAAAATAAAGTTCTGATAAAGAAGTCATTCCGGACAAGCAATGTGATAACTTCCGGTACCTCAATAACTTCCTCCATCTTCTGAAGATATTCCTCCACAATTTCCCCTTCAAAATCTTTATAAACTTCCTCTTTTATACCATTCCACCTTTGTCTAAAAACCTTATAATTTTCCACGGAATTAAATCTACCTGTTTTGTCTACGCTAATCCTCAAGGGATACAAGACAGAGGAGGTTTTGTAAGCCAGTGTATCTGCAATTTCATTGATTTCTTCTCCGTTGACATACATATCTGAAATTCTGTCTATTTCAAAATAATGAAGATTGTTTTCTGAGGAAATCCATCTTACAGAAGCATAATATTTTATTTCATTTGCATTGTTTTCTTTTTCTATTATTATACTTACCTCATAATTATAAAAAGAATTATACGGATTAAGTTCAAATAAGTTTCCTGCAGAAAACTGAACCAGTTTTTTTTTATCTGATATAGCAGACCGAGGCAGGATTAATTCTTTTTGATTGGTAATATTAATTAAAATCGAATCTTCCACCTTACAGTTATTGTTATGAAAATACATAAGATCCTCTATAGCAATACCATATAGATCGGAAATACTTTGTATCGTCTCACCTTTTTGGATGATATGTATGTTATAAGATGGCATTTTATTAACTCTAATTAAATTAAATGTTCGCTATTTACATGAACTGAAACCAATATCTTTCGATAGCAATTTTGGGTTTGACTGGATTAAATTCATATTCATTTGAAAATTTATCATCAATATATTGTAAAAACTGATAGATTAGTTTCTTCTGCTCATCATTGAATAAGTTCGCCCATTGAATAAACTTATTTACTCTTTCATTAGTTGTATCAAGCTGATTATATAAAAATTGTTCAAAATCGAATCCTGGCACTTGTTCATCCAAAGCAAATTTTTTGATGTCTTTAGCCATAATTACAGTATCTATTTCTTGTGGAAGTGTCAATAAGCTAATTAGGTTATCCGGTAATGTATCTGCTTCATAATAATCATTTAAAATATCAATTATAAAAGATGGGGTATAATATTTTAAACCATCAATACTAAAAAAGGGCAATGAGTCTTTATTATTAAAAATTGTATCATGTGTCACATCTTGCCAATTTTGTCCAATGAAAGCCTTTTTCAATTCAGAGCATTCCAAATGCTCCGGTGAATTATTATACACAATGTTATTATCTCCTACATAGAGTTCATTTTCAAAAGCTTTCTTTACCTGATCAATTAATTTTTCTTTATTCATATTTTTATTGTTATGGAATTGGTATGGCATTTCTAGGAGGAAATAATCTACTCCCCTCAGATATAATTAAATATATAATCAACGCTGCTCCCGTTAACCCTGTGATTTCCTCCATTTTTTTCATAAAACTTTCATCAGGTTTCGGCTTTTTTTCAACATCTGGTTTACATTTTCGTGCTGCAATTGCCTGACAATTAATCATTCCATTAATTGTTTGCTGTACCTGTGCCTGATGTCCTGCATCTCCACCCTTAAAACATTTTGTATTAATCTTAATTCGGGCATTCATACATTTTACAAACTGATTCTCTTTAGATACCAATGTGGGACAATTATCCGCTTCTGTACATTTTTTCATAATACCTCCCTTACAATTGTTTTCCACTTCTCTTTGAAGCGCTGCTTTTTCTATATCTGAGCAGTCACATGGAGCATAATTTCCAAATTTATTATTGCACATAGGTATCTATTTTAAATGTAATGAATCAAAACCATAAGTAAAATCATTTGCTATTAATGCACCATTATATATTTCCATTGGATATTCCTGAGGTACGTATAGAATTGTCAGCCACTGATATTTTTCTTCCATTTTTTCCTCCTGATAATTTATTAATGAGAAAACATAAAAAATAATAGATGTTAATATTTTTAAATATCCATTATTATTTATTTCCATCCGAAGTTATTTTCTTATTACTAGCTAATATGAGATTATTTCTAGTAGCTTCCACATTTACTTTACCTGCTACCTTTTCCGATTTTCCACCTGTAGTAAGATTATATTCGTTTCGAATTTTAACAAAAATATTCTTTGCTTGCTTTATTATAGCCATAATCTTGTTTTTAGAATAATTTTGATTTTTCAGCACTGTTAAATTCTACAATCTTACCGCTTTGCATAGTCATATTCTCTTTCTCACTAAATATAGAAATTTCTCCTGCTATCTCATTAGAGGTTCCGGATTGCCTTTTAAAATCTTTTTCTACTATCTCATTTCTCATATCTGAGGTTTCTCTAATATCCCCGGTAGCTGTTTGTATAATATCTGTTCCAGCCATTGAGGTAATATTCTTATTAGCAGAATTTGTGATATTATCCCCCGCATCAACCGAGACATTCTTTCCGGCATTCATTATTATATTTTCTCCTGCGGAAACCTCAAAATTTTTTGGAGCGGTTACAGTTATATTTCCTTTTCCATCCATGAAATAAGTATTACCACTTGGATCGATAATATTGACGCTTCCCTCGGCATCATTCATCAGAACCTTTATTCCACTTCTGGTTTGTATAGATTTCAAATGGTTGTTAACACCTCCTCCAAGACCTGTTCCACCATGGAAAATACCACCCATTACAAAAGGCCTGTCAGGATGGTTATGTACAAATCCTACCATCACCTGATCTCCTACTTCTGGTATCGCTACATAACCACGATTCTGGGTAATCTGATCCGTACCACCGGCATCCGGGCTCATCATGCGGATAAAGTTAGTGGTATCACTCTGCTGCCAATCGAACTTGACACTTACTCTACCCTGACTTTCAGGATCCGTATTCGAGATTACTGTCGCAATCTGTGGTTGGGCTATAGGTACTACAAACTCCGGTTTTGGCATGTAACCTGTATCGGATGCTATAGCTTCAAAATGTCCCGTATAATGTCCCAAAGTATCTACCTCATGAGTAACTTCGGTAACCATAAGTCGTGTAAAATAACTGGTCTGATTGCTGTCCTGTTTGCGCATCTTTAGATCCGATACACAACCGGGATAAAGAAAAGGTACTGTTGTTCCTCCGGAAACGGTAAAGACTTCTACCGCCTGACTTCCTGAAGTACTGGTTTGAGAATTCACAACATCCATATCCGTAACTGCCTTTATTGGAGCAATACGCAAGGAAGGAGTCGTAAAAATTCCTTTATTCTTCTGATAGGCTTTCTGAGCCAGATCACTTTTATGATTAATGGAGGTTTCTCCGGAAGTCAGCTTTGTATTGATACTACTGTTATAACCGTAGTATTCAGGTTTAAGATGTACCGCTTTTAATTCTACATTTACATCGGTTACATTACTACCGTAAGTGAGCTCTATAGGCTTATTCTGCGGTGGCATATTACCAAAATGAAGCACCTCTCCATCATAATAAAACTGCTCGCCATAGGCTTCTGCCATTCTTGCTAAGTAATTGTAATGCGTCTCATCATACTGAGCACTATATAATATCTGCGAAGATGCTTTTGCATCTACCCGCACATCGTATTTACTACTATCTATACCCTGTTTGATAACATTCGTTGCTATAATCCCCATATTAACAGGCTGACCTCCCCCGAAACTTTGGGTATGAGGTGCGGCATCCAACAGAATAGTCGGACTATAACCTTTTAATACAATATTCCCTAAACTATGGCTATCCTGACTAAACCCTACCTGAGTAATAACACCTACAAATACACGCTCCGGGCTCGATGCTATATCCTTATACATCATTTTAACCGTAA